>JGI20225J20221_1000125_pt1 | contig 240462 bp, 224 predicted proteins | sample BioMet4_FD_20221 | JGI IMG/M metagenome (IMG submission 20221) | reverse complement strand
AGGGGTTCCTCTAGCTCCTAGAGCGGTTCCTTTACCCGGAAGTGCCAGCTACGGGTGGAGTTGGTTTTAACAGTTAAGAGGCCGACGTACTTAAGTTGGGCTACTACCGGTGGCGCCGACGGCGGAGCTGCAGTGGATAGGGCTCTAGGCAGGTTCTACGTCTTGGCGGCGGTAGTAGTTCCGGCGAGACCGGCACGGCGAAGGGCTCCTTGGGGTCGGTCGGGACGAACTCGTGCAGGGGCGGGTCGAGCAGGCGGATGGTGACGGGACGGCCCTTCATGGCCTCGTAGATGGCCTCGAAGTCGCCCTGCTGCATCGGCTCGAGCTTCTCCAGCGCCTTTTCGCGCTGCTCGGAGGTCTCGGAGACGATCATTTCGCGCATCGCGCGGATGCGGTCCGCCTCGAAGAACATGTGCTCGGTGCGGCACAGGCCGATGCCCTCCGCGCCGAACGCGGCGGCCTGCGCGGCGTCGTGCGGGGTGTCGGCGTTCGTGCGGACCTGCAGGCTGCGGAACTTGTCAGCCCAGTTCATGATGCGGTTGAAGTCGCCGGAGATGGTCGCGGCGGCGGTTTTGATCTTTTCGCCGTAGATGTTGCCGGTGGAGCCGTCGATGGAGACGTAGTCGCCCTCCTTGAAGAGCCTGCCGCCGAGCTCGAATTCCTTCTTCTCCTCGCTGATCTTGATGGCGCCGCAGCCGGACACGCAGCAGGTGCCCATGCCGCGCGCGACGACGGCCGCGTGCGAGGTCATGCCGCCGCGGACGGTCAGCACGCCCTGCGCGTAGTGCATGCCCTCGATGTCCTCGGGGGAGGTCTCGAGCCGGACGAGCACGACCTTGGTGCCGTTCTTGGCCCAGTCGGTCGCGGTCTCGGCGGTGAAGACGACCTTGCCGGAGGCGGCGCCGGGAGAGGCGGCCAGGCCGGTGCCGAGGATCTTCGCCTTCTTGAGCGCGGCCTGATCGAACGTCGGGTGCAGAAGCGCGTCGAGGCTCTTCGGCTCGATCATGGAGACGGCCTCTTTTTCGGAGATCATGCCCTCGTCCACGAGATCGCAGGCGATCTTCATGGCCGCGGCGGCGGTGCGCTTGCCGTTGCGGGTCTGGAGCATGAAGAGCTTGCCGTCTTCAATCGTGAACTCCATGTCCTGCATGTCGCGGTAGTGGTATTCGAGCTTGGCGCAGATGTCGGTGAACTGCTTGTACACCTCGGGCATGAGGTCGGCCAGCTGGTCGATCGTCTGCGGCGTGCGCACGCCCGCCACGACGTCTTCGCCCTGGGCGTTGAGCAGGAATTCGCCGAACAGCTTCTTCTCGCCGGTCGCGGGGTTGCGCGTGAACGCGACGCCGGTGCCGGAGGTGTCGCCGGTGTTGCCGAAGACCATCGACTGCACGTTGACGGCGGTGCCCCAGTCGGAGGGGATGTCGTTCATGCGGCGGTAATAGATGGCGCGGGGGTTGTCCCAGGAGCGGAACACGGCCTTGATGGCGCCCATGAGCTGGATTTTCGGGTCCTGCGGGAACTCCTCGCCCAGCTTTTCACGGTATTCTTTCTTGAATTTCTCCGCCAGCTCCTTGAGGTCGTCGGCCGTCAGCTCGGTGTCGAGCTTGACGTTGCGGGCTTCCTTCATCTCGTCGATGAGCTGCTCAAAGTACTTTTTGCCGACCTCCATGACGACGTCGGAGTACATCTGGATGAAGCGGCGATAGGAATCGTATGCAAAACGGGGGTTGTTCGTCTTTTTCGCGAAGGCGACGACGACCTCGTCGTTGAGGCCGAGGTTCAGGATGGTGTCCATCATGCCGGGCATGGACGCGCGCGCGCCGGAACGGACGGAGACGAGCAGGGGATTGTAGAGGTCGCCGAATTTCTTGCCGGTCATCGCTTCGAGCGTTTCGACGTACTGCATGATCTCGGCCTCGATTTCAGCGTTGATCTGGCGGTCGTCCTTGTAGTACTGCGTGCAGGCCTCGGTGGTGATGGTGAAGCCCTGCGGGACAGGCATGCCGAGATTGGTCATCTCTGCCAGGTTGGCGCCTTTGCCGCCCAAAAGCGCGCGCATGTTTTCATTGCCCTCGGAGAACAGATACAGATACTTGTGAGACATGGATTTACCCCTTTCCTGCGGAAGAAAGGCCAACTTCTGCCTTCTTCCTGAACTTTCTTTCTATTTTTTTTGATTTCAGAGACAAATATATACTATACCATATTTCCCGGGGTTTTCAATCCAAAAAGTTATTTTTTCTACAATAAAATATTTGTTTTTACTTTGGAATCCGAATGGTGAGGATGATCTCGCCGTCGGTCTCCCGCTGCTCGCAGCCGGCGGCGACGCCCGCCGCGCGCGCCAGCTCGAGCTGGTGCTGCACGGCGTTGAGAAACACGCGCGCGTCGCGCAGCAAAAACGGGCCCATCGCCCGCTTCGCGGGCGGCGCGGGCCGGGTCTGCGCTTCGATATACTGCTCCGTCCGCGCGACCGTCCAGCCGCCGGCGGCGGCCAGACCCGCCACGCGGAGCTGCTCGTCCGCGCCGGACAGCTTTAGAAGCGCGCGCGCGTGGCGCTCTGTGAGGCCGTCCGCGCGCAGCGACGCGAGCACCTCGGGCGGCAGGCGCAGCAGCCGCAGCTTGTTCGCCACGGCGGACTGGCTCTTGCCCACGCGCTGCGCGGCCTGCTCCTGGCTCAGCCCGTACAGGCGCATGAGCCGGGCCAGACCCTCGGCCTCCTCGATGAAATCCAGATCGCGCCGCTGCAGGTTCTCCACCAGCGCCAGCATGCCGGACTGCTCCGGCGTGACCGCGACGACGATGCACGGCACCTCGCTTAGCCCCGCGAGCCGGGCCGCGCGCAGCCGCCGCTCCCCGGCCACCAGCTCCAGGCCGCCGGCCGTCCGGCGCACCGTGAGCGGCTGCAGGACGCCGTACTGCGCGATACTCTGCGCGAGCTCCTGCAGACCGGCCGGCTCGAACACGCGGCGCGGCTGCGCCGGGTTGGGCCGGATGCCCGCGACCGGCACGAACGTCACCCGCCCGCTGTCCAGAAACGTCTTTGTCCTTGTCCTCGGCATGCAAAACCCCTCTTCACACGACGCTGCGTCCATCTTAAAAAAAACAGACTGAAAAATCGCGCGAAGAAGGGCCGGGCGGCCGGGAAACTTTGCCGGCGTGTCTCATGCTGTGGACAAGTGTGTGGAAATGTGGATAAAGACAGCGATTTTTCCGGTTTTTCCGCAAAAACGGGAGAAATAGCCGCCAGAATGTTTCGACGATATGAACAGCTCCCGCCGGGGCGGCATAAAAACGGGGGCCGCCGCAAAATGCACAGCATTTTGCAGCGGCCCCATCAGCCTGGTGATTACGGCCAGATGTCTCCGGAATCGCCGCCGGTGTTTCCGCCGGTGTCGCCGCCGGTGTTCTCACCGGGCGTGACGGACGGATCGACGGGCTCGGTCGGCGTGGTGGGCTCGGTCGGCGTGGGCTCCACGTAGGGCGTGGTCTGGACGATCTCGTCGAGCGAGATGTAGTCGCTCTTGGCGACGGTCTCGGAGGAGATCTCCTTGCCGCTGGCGTCGAGGAAGTGGCGGTAGGACATGTACGAATAGCCGGTGTGCGGGCTCTGCGTGACCGAGCCGACGTTGTACTTGTTGCCGTTGGCGTCGGTGGCGAGGCTGCCGTTCACGGTCAGATAGACGCCGTCCTGGTTCTTGACCTTCCACTGCGTTGTGGACAGGAGCTTGTTGCTCATGGTGATCTTGGACCAGTCGTGCTCCTCCTTCGTGCCGACGAGCGCGATGTTCACGCAGCCGTTGGCGACGTTGGCGTCGACGCGCAGGGGGTACTTGGTCGAGTTTTTAAACTTGAAGTCCGCGCTGCCCCAGTAGACGGTGGCGTCCATGCCCTCCGGAACGTAGGTGACGACGAACATGTGCGGGTAGCGCTCCGTGACGTCGAGATCGGACAGCAGCGTGCAGTAGTAGATCGTCGAGGCCACCTGGCACACGCCGCCGCCCAGCTCCGGGGTGGACACGCCGCCCGTCTGGTAGACGATGGCCGCCAGATATCCCTTGGCCGCCGTGCGCTCGCCGACGACGTTGTTGAACGAGAATTCCTCGCCGGGGTTGAGCACCGTGCCGTTGATCGCCTTGCAGGCGAGCGTCAGGTTGTTGGTGCGGTTGCTGTTGTAGACGTATTTGCTGGAGAACGCGGCCAGCGTGTAGGAGAAGTAGGTCTTTTTGAGCTCCTCGAGCGTGACCTTGGGCGCCATGTCCTGCATCTGGATGACGACGGTGCTGCCGGGATCGGCCAGGGCGAGCTGCTGCGTGTAGTATTCCACGTCGAAGCCGTAGCCCTTGACCTCCTCGACGAGCGCGTGGGTCTTCTCGTCGTAGTAGGCGTCCTTCATTTCCTTGCCGTACTTGTCGTAGTACGCCTGCAGATCGACGGGATCGCAAGCCGTGCTGTCGTAGGCGAAGCGNAGCTCGGAGAAGTTGTTGTCGCTGAAGCGCTGGATGACCGTCTCATAGAGCTTGTCGGCGTCGAGCGTCACGGCGGGAGAGCCCGTCACAACGGTGATGGTGCCGGCCGACTCGTCGACGGAGACCTGCGGCTGGACGAGATCGCTCTTGACCGCCGCGGCGGTGTCGTCGATCGTCTTGCGGATGTAGTCGGTGTCGAGATTGAGGCTCGACTCGAGACTCACGCTGTGCTCGTTCGTCTTGGCGGAGCGGTAGGTCAGCACGGCGGCGATCGGGCCGCCGCTGCGGCCGTAGCGCATGGCCTCGTCCACGGCCTCGTCGGAGTTGAGCGCGACGTGCGTCACGGTGGGGTCGAACGAGATCGTGCGGTCGGGCAGGGTGACGGTCAGGGTGTCGGAGGTGTAGCTGTCGGAGACGCTCTTCTCCACCGCGGCCTTGGCCTCCTCCCTGGTCATGCCGCCGACGTTGATGCCGGCGATGTAGACGTTCGGGAAAATCGTGCTCTTGTTTTCAATTGAGAAGCCGTAGGCGCACACCGCGAGCGCGGCCAGCAGCACCACGCTCAGCGCGATGATGGCCGCTCTGGCTCCGCCGGACAGGCCCTTTTTGCCGGAGCCGGCCGGCTTCGGAGCCGCCTTTTCGGCTTTTTTCGTATATTCCCTCGGAGCCGCTTCGCGCTCGGGCGTCTCATGCCCCGCGCGGCCTGCCTCGAATCTGCCTTTTTTTCTGATAATGCTCCCCTCCCAGCGTTTTTGAACCGGCCGCCGGCCCTGTTCAAAAAAGAGTTCCATTCTATCGATTCCTGCGCCCGCGGGCGCAGGCCCTGCAAGTGTGTCAATTGCGGCAGCAGATAACAACGGTATCCTACATTATACGGGATGAGCCCCGATTTTGCAAGGTTAATTCCGACAAGAAACGGCCCGGAAATCCTGAAAATGTATTAAGATTTGACAGCGCCTTCGGCCAGCCGGAACGAGGAATAGAGCGAAACCGTCTGTTTTGCCAGCTTCAGCGGGTCGTCGTCCCGGCGGAGCTTCACCGTGAGCATGGGATTCCTGCCCGCCGAGAAAAAGACCCGGCCCTTGAGCGCGGCCTCCGCGCACACGCCGGAGACGGCGGCGAAATCCAGCGTCGAGAGCGTCAGCAGCAGCGCGTCGTCCTTCTGCCGCAGCTCCGTGACGCCGGCCGCCGCGGCCTTCGCGCGCAGCAGCGCCACGTCGATGAGGTTCAGGACGCCCTTCGGCGCGTCGCCGAAGCGGTCCACGATCTCGTCGAGCAGCTCGTCGGCGTCCTCGCGCGTGCGGATGGCCGCCATGCGGCGGTAGAGGTCCATCCGCTGCTCGCCGGACGGAACGTAGTCCTTGGCGATGTTCGCGGTGATGTCGAGGTCGGCGGTGCACTCCGGCTCCGGCACGGCGTCGCCGCGCTCCTCGAGCACGGCCTCCTCCAGCAGCTTCAGATACAGGTCGTAGCCGACGGACATCATGTGCCCGGACTGCTCCGCGCCCAAAAGGTCGCCCGCGCCGCGGATCTCGAGGTCGCGCATCGCGATCTTGAAGCCGGAGCCGAATTCCGCGTATTCGCGGATGGCGGAGAGCCGCTTTTCCGCGATCTCCGAGAGCACCTTGCCCCGGCGGAAGGTGAGGTAGGCGAACGCGTGCCGGCTCGAGCGGCCGACGCGCCCGCGCAGCTGGTGGAGCTGCGACAGGCCGAGCCGGTCGGCGTCCTCGATGATGAGCGTGTTGACGTTCGGGATGTCGATGCCCGTTTCGATGATCGTGGTGCACACGAGCAGCTGCACCTCGCCGGACGCCATGCGCTGCATCACGTCCGAGAGCTGCTCCTCGTTCATTTTTCCGTGCGCCGCGGCCAGCTCCGCCTCCGGGAAGCGCTCCTTGAGCCGCGCGGCGCACGAGTCGATGGACTCGACGCGGTTGTGCAGGTAATAGACCTGTCCGCCGCGCTCGAGCTCGCGCCGGATCGCGGCGTCGAGCACGCGCTCGGAATACTCGAGCACGAAGGTCTGCACGGGATAGCGGTCCTGCGGCGGCTCCTCGATGGTGGACATGTCGCGCAGGCCGGAAAGCGCCATGTTCAGGGTGCGCGGAATCGGCGTCGCGGACAGTGTTAAGACGTCCACGCCGGCGGAAAGTTCCTTCAGCCGCTCCTTGTGGCTCACGCCGAAGCGCTGCTCCTCGTCCACGATGAGCAGGCCGAGATCCTTGAAGTGCACGCTCTTCTGCAGCAGCTTGTGCGTGCCGATGACGAGGTCGAGCTTGCCCGTCTCGAGGTCGAACAGCGTCTTTTTCTGCTGCGCGGGCGTGCGGAAGCGCGAGAGCACGTCGATCGTGACGGGGAACGAGCGGAACCGGTTCATCGCCGTGACGTAGTGCTGCTGCGCGAGCACCGTCGTCGGCACGAGGATGGCGACCTGCTTGCCGTCGAGCATGCACTTCATCGCCGCGCGCAGGGCCACCTCGGTCTTGCCGAAGCCCACGTCGCCGCAGAGCAGCCGGTCCATCGGCGCGGGCGATTCCATGTCCTTCTTGATCTCGCCGATGCAGCGGAGCTGGTCGTCCGTTTCGGCGTACTCGAAGCTCTCCTCGAACTCCTTCTGCCATGGCGAATCCGCCGCGAACGCGAAGCCGGGGCGCCGCTTGCGCTCGGCGTAGAGCTGGATGAGCCCCTTCGCCAGGTCCTTCGCCGCGCCCTTGGCCCGCGCCTTGGCCTTCTGCCACTGGTCGCCGCCGAGCTTGCTCAGCCGCACGGGCGCGTCCTCGCCGCCGGAGCCGATGTATTTGCTCACGAGGTCGAGCTGCGTCGCCGGCACGTAGAGGCAGTCGGTCCCCTGGTAGGCGATCTTCACATAGTCCTTGACCGCGCCGCCGACCTTCATCTGCTCCATCCCGACGTAGCGGCCGATGCCGTGGTGCTCGTGCACGACGAGATCGCCCGGCGTGAGATCGGTGAACGAGTCGAGCTTCTGCCGGTTCGTGGCCTTTTTGCGCGCGGCCGGCTTCCGCTCCTGCCGGGCCAGCAGCTGGCCCTCGGTCAGAACGGCCAGCTTCAGCTCCGGATACTCCATGCCCGCGGGCAGGCTGCCGTCCGTAATGAGAATCTGCCCCGGCTGGGGCAGCTTTTGGGCCGGGAAGGCCAGAAGCGCCTCCACGCCCTCCTTCTGCAGCAGCTGCTGCAGGATTTCGCCGCGCCGCCGCCCGCCGCAGAGCACGAGCGAGCGGTAGTCGTTTTTCTGGTAGTGCTTCAGGTCCTGCACGGCGGCGTCGAGGCTGCCGCCGTAGCCGGGCAGCTGCCGCGCCGTGACGCTGAGAATCTGTTTGGGCGGCAGCGTCTCGGGATACTGCGCCGACAGAAAGCTGTCGAGATACGCCGCGCCCCGGCTCCGGAAGCGCCGGCACAGCTCCTCGAGCGAGCACACGAACTCGCACAGCTCGCCCGCCAGCAGCCCCGACTCCAGCGCCGCGTCGAGCGCCAGGCCGAATTCCTCCGTGCGCGCCTTCGCCTCGCGCGCGAGGTTGCCGTGGTCGCAGAAAAACACGTCCGCGTCCTGGGAGATATAGTCCGCGGCCGTGGTGAATTCGGGATAGATGAGCGCCATATACCGGTCGGCGGCGGGGAAAAGCGCTTCGTTCTGGAGCGCCTCCGCGTCGCGCGTCAGCGTCTCGAGCAGGGCTGTGTTCGGCGTCTTGCGCCGCCGCTGCCGCGCGATCAGCGCGTTCAGCTCGTCCGTCAGCCCGGCCAGTCCCGCCGGGTGCAGGCCCGGCACCGTCTCGGCCACGGGCAGGAGCACCGCCTCGTCGGCGTTTTCGGTGCGCCGCTGCGTGATGGGGTCGAAAAAGCCCATCGCGTCCAGCTCGTCGCCGAAGAATTCGGCGCGCACGGGGCTGTCGCAGGCCGGCGAGTACACGTCGAGGATGCCGCCGCGCAGCGCGAACTGGCCCACGCCCTCGACCAGGGACGCGCGCGTGTAGCCCGCGCGCGCGAGTTTCCCGGTCAGCTCGTCCAGATCGTAGCTCGCGCCGGGCTTCAGCGTGATCGCCGCGCCGAAGAGCGCCGATTTCGGCATCGTGCGCAGCGTCAGCGCGTCCAGCCCCGCCACGAGCACCGGCACGCGGCCCTGTCCCAGCTCGTACAGAAGCCGCAGCCGCTGCTGCTCCCAGCCGCGCGAGACGCCCGCGGCATCGTAAAAGGTCAGCTCGCGCCCCGGCAGGATGGGCGGCGTCTGCCCCAGAAAGGCGGCCAGCTCCTGCTGCACGCGCCGCGCCGCCGTCTCGTCCTGGCATACGACGAGCGCCGGCCGGCCGGAGTCGGCGCGCACGGAGGCGACGAGATGGCTGCGCGTCATCTCGCCCACGCCGGACACTGCGACCGCCTGCCGCGCCTCCAGTGCCTTCTGCAGCGCCCCGTATTCGGGCAGCGGCCGCAGGGATTCGAGTAAAATGTTCATGAACGCTCCTGATTTGGAAAAATATGGAATATAGCCGCGACAGCCATTGCGGATAGTGGGGAGAACCCCCCTATCCGTAAGGTTTGCGGCAAGTGAAGCCTTGCGAAATCGCTTCGCGATTTCTTCACTTTGCACGCATTATTTGATTCCGTTGAATTTCGATTCCGCGGCCTCGCAGCCGTGGCCGAGGACGTACAGCGCGGCCTCGGCGGCGCGGGCGAGGGAATCCTCGTAGGCGGGCAGGTCGGATTTGGCGAGGCTCCCGAGCACCCAGTCGGCCAGGTCGTAATCGGGGCGCGGCTTCTCGCCGACGCCGATCTTGACGCGGGGGAACGTTTCGGTGCCGAGACTGGCGATGAGGGACTTGACGCCGTTGTGCCCGCCGGCGGAGCCGGACGGCCGGACGCGGATGCGTCCGACCGGAAGCGACACGTCGTCGAAGAGCGCAAGGATGCGCTCGGGCGGGATTTTATAGTAGTCGGCCGCCTGGCGCACGGCGAGGCCCGAGGCGTTCATATACGTCTGCGGCTCGAGCAGCAGAAGCTTTTGTCCGCCGCAGTCGGCCAGCGCGTACAGCGCCTGAAACTTGCGCTTCTCCACGCGGACGCCGAGCTGACCGGCCAGCTTCTCCAGCGCGTGAAAGCCGGTGTTGTGCCGGGATTTGTCGTATTCCGCGCCCGGATTGCCGAGTCCCACGAGCATCCAGTCGACGGTGCTTTTGCGCGCGAACAGCATCGGCTCAGAACAGGGCGGACATGGAGTTCTCTTCGTAGATCCGCTGGATGGCCTCGGCGAACACCGGGGAAACGTCCACGTAGTGGATCTTCTCGGAGAGGTTTTCCGGCGCCGGGATCGTGTTGAGCAGGGTCAGCTCGCGCAGCGGGCTCTCGTCGATGCGCTGGCAGGCCGCGCCGGACAGGACGCCGTGCGTGGCGCAGGCGGAGACCTCGGTGGCGCCCTTGGCGACGATGGCCTTGGCCGCGCCGCAGAGGGAGCCGGCGGTGTCCACCATGTCGTCGAAGAGGATGCAGCGGCGGCCGGCGACGTCGCCGATGACGTTCATGACCTCGCACTGGTTGGCCTTCTCGCGGCGCTTGTCCACGATGGCCAGGCCCATGCCCATCTTGTTGGCGAAGGTCCGCGCGCGGGCGACGGAGCCGACGTCGGGCGAGACGACGACCATGTCCTCGGGACGCTCGAGCTTGTCGAGGAAGTATTTGACGAACACGTTGTGGCCGAGCAGGTTGTCCACGGGGATGTCGAAGAAGCCCTGAATCTGGGCGGCGTGCAGGTCCATCGTGAGCACGCGGTCGGCGCCGGCGGCCTCGATCATGTTGGCGACCAGCTTGGCGGAGATGGGGTCGCGGCCCTTGGCCTTGCGGTCCTGGCGGGCGTAGCCGAAATACGGAATGACGGCGGTGATGCGGCCGGCGGAGGCGCGCTTGCAGGCGTCGATCATGATGAGCAGCTCCATGAGGTTGTTGTTCACGGGCTTGCAGGTGGACTGGACGAGGAAAACGTCGGAGCCGCGCACGGACTCGTTGATGGTGACGGACACCTCGCCGTCGGCGAAGGTCGTAACGGTGCAGTCGCCCAGAGGCAGCCACAGCTTGCGGCACACGCCCTCGGCAAACGGCCGGTTGGCGTTGGCACAGAATACCTTGACGTTTTTACCATGAGAAATCATTTGTACATACCTCTCTAATCTCTGTTCATCTATGGCAGCACCGCACATTTCGCGGCTGACGCGTTCGGCGCGGTCTTGCTTGCAGCGTTCCCGTCCTGCGCGCCAAAAATGCCCGCGAAGCCGCGAAGGATTCGCCGCGCTTTTGACGCCTCTGACGAAAAATCGGACGGCGCAATTCCGCGCCTGGAATTGTGCGGGATTGCCCTATCATAAACGGCATCCGCCGCGGGAAACGAAGGGAAAAAGAACCTGCGCTTATTTTTCCTTGAGCTTGTGCTTGCCGGACCAGTCCTTTTTGTTCTGCTGGCGGGCGCGGGCGATGGCGAGGGCCATGGCGGGAATGTCGTCGGTGATCGTGGAGCCGGCGGCGATGTAGGCGCCCTCGCCCACGGTGACGGGGGCGACGAGGTTCGTGTTGCAGCCGATGAAGGCGTTGTCCTCGATGACGGTGCGGAATTTCTTGGCGCGGTCGTAGTTGACCGTGACGGTGCCGCAGCCGAAGTTGCAGTTTTTGCCGACGTCGCTGTCGCCCACGTAGGTCAGATGCGAGATCTTCGTGCCGTCGCCGATGACGGAGTTCTTCACCTCGACGAAGTCGCCGATCTTGATGCTGTTGCCGATCGCGGAACCCGGCCGCACGTAGGCGAACGGGCCGACGTGCGTGTCGTAGCCGACGGTGGAGTTATAGATCTGCGAGGCGTTGACGGCGGAATCGTCGCCGACCTTCGTGTTTTCCAGATAGCTGTTCGGGCCGATGGTGCAGTTTTTGCCGATGGAGGTCTGCCCGCGCAGGATCGTCCCCGGCAAAATCGCGGTGCCGACGCCGATGGAGACGGAGGGGTCGATATAGGTCGCGCCGTAGTCCCAGATCTCCACGCCCTGCTGGGAGAGCCGCGTGAGGTTCGCGCGGTTGAGCACCGGCTGCCAGTCGGTCAGCTCCTGCAGGCCGGAGATGGAATACACGCCGTCGCGGTCGGTGTAGGGCACGCCGTGGTCCTTGAGGAAGTCGGTGAAGATGAACTTGTCGTCGAGCGCGTCCATGAGCGTTTTGCGGCTCACGGAGCTGACGTTGCTGGCAAGCGGCTCCGCCTCGAACTGCGATTCGTCGGCGGCGTAGGGCAGGATGACGGCGGGGCCGGTCACGACGATGATGTCCTCCTCGGAGGCGTCGGCTGTGGAGAGAAACACGTGCAGCTGGTCGGACGTGGTCTCGGCGGTCGGGCAGAGCAGCTCCAGATCGTCCGGGATGCAGGCGCAGGCCTCGCGCTTGAACCGCTCATGGCAGACAAGAAAAAAACGCCCGACGCCCCCCGCGATCAAAGAGGCGGCCAGCCAGCCGAGAAGCGGCGTACCCATGATGTTCTGCAGCATCATCGGGCGGCTGTAGCCTGTTTTCGCGGTATCGTCGGGGATGAAAACAACAGCGGACAATCCGGACAATTCACACACGACCTTTCTGCATCGCCAAAAAGCGGTGGTCATAGTTATTTATATTATAACAGACGGGTTCTGATTTGTACAGGAGATTCCCGGCCGAAGCGAAAATATTTGCGCCGCCGCCGCCGGAGGCCGGCGGCCCCCGGAAAATCCCGCCCGCGGCGCGGCAAAGCCCGCAAAAATCAGACGATTTTTGCGGGCCTGCGTGCGCTACGGCCTTTTCAGCAGGCCGCTTTTCTGATCCTCCGGCGCGCGGGCGCGGAGGACAAAGTGCTGTTTTTTGCCGGTGGCGGTGTAGGGCAGCGTCTCGACGAACGCGTAGTAGCGCGGCACCTTGCAGGCGGGCAGGTCCGGGCTCGTCACGCAGTAGTGGTTGAGCGCCTGCACGGTGAGCTGCGAGCCGTCCGGCACGACGTAGGCCGCGACGGCCTCGCCCCGGCCGGCGTCGGGCACGCCGGTCACGATGCAGTCCCGGACGCCGGGGCAGCGGCAGAGCACCTCCTCGACCTGCGCGGGGTAGATGTTCTCCCCCATGCTGATGAGCATGTCGTCCTTCCGTCCGGCGACGGTGATGAACTGGCGCTCGTCCCAGGTGCCGAGGTCGTGCGTGTACAGCCAGCCCTTGTAGTATTTCTCGGCCGTCAGCTCCGGGTTGTCGTGGTAGCTGAGCACCGACTTGCAGCAGGAGAAAATGATGATCTCGCCCGTGGTTTTGCCGTCCGTCGGCACGGTGTCGTCCGGCTCGGCGCGGCGGCCGTCCGCGTACACGCGCACGACGCGCACCTCGTCGTCGGTGCAGGAGCGGCCGGCCGTGCCGGCCATCTCCGGCAGCTCGTAGGGGCGCAGGAAGCTGTTCCAGAAGGTCTCGGTCGTGCCGTAGCCGTTGAAGATGTTGGGCGTCAGCAGGCGCTGGAAGCGGATGCACGCCTCGCGCTCGAGGGGGCTGCCCATGGTGACGATGCCCTTGAGCGCGGGCAGGCTGACCGGATGCCGCTCCTGCCGCGCCGCGAGATTCGCGAGCACCGCCGGGACGCCGACGAGGAACGTCACGCCGTACGTCTGCGCGTACTCCAGGCAGGTCTTCGCGCTGAACATCCGCAGCACGACGCAGCAGCCGCCCGCGTAGAGCGTCGGCGTCAGGCCGCCGGAGTGCAGGCCGCCCCGGTGGAACCAGGGCGTCATGTTCATCGTCACGTCCAGGGGGTTGAGCGGGAAGTGCATGATGACGTCGTGCGCGGAGAGCACCTCGGTCACGTTGTTCGACGGGATGCCCTTGGCGAGGCCCGTCGTGCCGGAGGTGTACATCCGCGTGACCTCGTCGTAGAGGTTCGCCGGCTCCCGCGCCGGCTCCGTGCAGGCCGCGTCCGCGGTCAGCTCATCGAAAAAGACGTGCCCCTCCGGCAGCGCCGGCCGTTCATGACGGCTGTCCACAGCCAGGATCAGCGCGGGCTTCCACGACGAGAGCGCGAGCGCCTGCTGCGAAACGGCCGCATAGTCGCAGTCGTAGACGTAGACCTTCGGCCGGTCGTGGCTCAGCAGCCTCGCCGTCTCGCCGGGGGAGAGGTTGTAGTTTGCCGGGCAGTTGACGGCGCCGAGCTTCTGCGGCGCGAGATAGCAGAACACAAACGCCGGCGAATTGGGGAGCTGGTAGAACACCAGTTCGTTTTTCCCCACACCGCGCGCGGCGAGCGCGTTGGCCAGCCGGTTCGCGTCCTCGTTGAGCGTCCGGTACGTCCAGACGCGGCCGGTGGGCGGGTCGATGAGCGCGGGCCGGTCCTTCGACCGGCGCACGTTGCGCAGAAAGCCGTTTATCCAGGTGAAATTTTCTTCAAACACCGGGCGGAACGCCTCGGCGTCATAGGTGTAAGCCATACTTACCTCCCGTATTTCCCCACGATCAGGCAGGAATTTTGTCCGCCGAAGCCGAGCGCGTTCGACATGGCGGCGCAGACCCGCTCGCGCTGCGCCGTCTCCGCCACGAACGGCAGATCCGACTCCGGCTCGAGCAGCCCCAGCGTCGGGGGCAGGATACCGGTCCCGACGGCCTTGACGCAGGCGATCAGCTCCGTGATGCCGCCGGCCCCCATCATGTGGCCGGTCGCGCCCTTGGTGGAGCTGATGCGGGGCGGGCGGCTGCCGAACACGGCGCGGATGGCCTTGACCTCCGCTGCGTCGCCGGCCAGGGTGGCGGTGCCGTGGGCGTTGAGGTAGCCGATCTGTCCGGGCGCGAGGTCCGCGTCCGAGAGCGCCAGGCGCATGCACGCGGCCGCGCCGAGTCCGTCGGGCTCGGGCGAAACGGGGTGGTAGGCGTCGCAGTTGCACGCGCCGCCCAGCAGCTCCGCCAGGATGACCGCGCCGCGGGCGTTCGCGTGGGTCTCGGTCTCCAGGACGAGCGCGCCGCCGCCCTCGCCGATCACGAAGCCGTCGCGGTTTTTGTCGAACGGGCGGCTGCTGCCGGTTTTCGACAGCGCGCCCGCGCGGACGAGGCTCTCGATGACGAGCGGACTCTCCGCGGCCTCGCCCGCCATGACGACCATGGCGTCGGCCATGCCGCCGCGCAGCAGCATCGCGGCCGTCAGCACGGCGTCGCCGCCGGAGGCGCAGGCCGTCGAGAGCGTGAGGCTCGGGCCGGTGATCCTGTGCAGGATGGCGAACTGCGCCGCCGTCATGTTGCCCATGACCTTGGACAGAAAGCGCGGGCTCACGTGCGCGCCGCCGACCGCGCGGTCCTCCTGCGTCTGCCCCGTGAGCGCGATGCCCGCGAGGGCCGTGCCCATCACGATGCCGGTGCGCCCGCCCGCGGGGTCGAGCCCGCTCTGCGCGAGCGCCTCGCCGGCGGAGACGAACGCGTACTGCATGAACACGTCCAGATCGGCGCAGAGCCGGGACGGCAGAAAGTCCTTCGGGTTGAAATCGCGGACCTCCGCGGCGCGCGTGACGGCGAGCGAGGCCGTGTCGATGCGGGTGATCTCCCCGATGCCGCACCGCCCGGACGCGAGGCCGGTCCAGTAGCTCTCCGCGCCGATGCCGACGGGCGTGACGGCGCCCATGCCGGTGATGACCAGTTTTTCTCTCATGCTTCCCTCCCGGTTTCGGGTTTTCTGAAGGCGAGGCAGGCGTTGTGCCCGCCGAAGCCGAGCGAGGTGGACAGCGCCGCGTCGAGCGCCATGCAGCGCGCGGTGAGCGGCACGTAGTCGAGATCGCAGTCCGGGTCCGGCTCGCGCAGCCCGATCGTGGGCGGTACGACGCCGCTTTGCAGCGCCAGCACCGCCGCGACGGCCTCGGCGCCGCCGGCCGCGCCCAGCATGTGGCCGGTCATCGACTTCGTGGAGCTGATCGCGATCTTGCGCGCGCGCGTCTCGCCGAGCGCCTTTTTGAGCGCGAGCGTCTCGACCCGGTCGTTCATGACCGTGCCGGTGCCGTGCGCGTTGACGTACACCCGGTCGGTGTCCATGCCGAGCTCGCGCCACGCGTCCGCGATGGCCTGCGCGCCGCCCTTGGCCTCCGGGTCGGGGGCCGTCATGTGGTAGGCGTCGCAGGTCGAGCCGTAGCCCGCCAGCTCCGCGTAGATCTTCGCGCCGCGCGCCTTCGCCCGCTCGTATTCCTCGAGCACGAGGACGCCCGCGCCTTCGCCCATCACGAAGCCCGTGCGGCGAATGTCGAACGGCAGCGAGGCGTTCAGGGGGTCCTCCGAGGTCGAGAGCGCCTGCATGTTGGTGAAGCCCGCGAGGGCGATCTCGTTGACCGTCGCCTCCGCGCCGCCCGCGACCATCACGTCGGTGTAGCCGTGGCGGATCAGGCGCATCGCCTCGCCGATCGCGTTCGAGCCGGAGGCGCAGGCCGTGACCATCGGCATGGCGGGGCCGCGGAAGCCGTAGCGGATGGCCACCATGCCGGAGGCCATGTTGGGGATCATCATGGGGATAAAATAGGGGGACACGCGGCGCGGGCCCTTCTCGAGCAGCTTGGTGTGCTCGGTCATGAACGTGCCGATGCCGCCGATGCCGCTGCCGATGTAGNCCCCGGCGCGCTCCGGCGCGACGGTGCCCGCCGCGCCGCTGTCGGCCAGGGCCTGCACGGCCGCCGCCATGGCGAACTGCGCGTACGGGTCCGTGTGCATGAGCTCGATTTTGTCCATGTAGTCGAGGGGCTGGAAGTCCCGCACCTCGGCGGCAATGTGGATTTTGTATTCCGACGTGTCGAACTTCGTGATCGGCCCGATGGCGCAGACGCCCGCGAGCAGGTTTTTCCAGAAGCTCTCCACGTCGTTCCCCAGGGGGGTGACGGCGCCGAGGCCGGTGACGGCCACGCGCCGGAGGGTGTTATGTTCCATGTTCCGTTTCCTCATCCATGAGCGATTTCCAGACGGTGTACATTTCCGGCTCCCGGCGGCGCAGGCTCACCGGCACGCGGGCCGCCTCGTCCAAAAAGCAGTGCCCGCTTTCGCCCTCCGCGCAGACCGCGCCGTCCGACGGGCGGACGATCCGGTAGCGGTAGGAGAAGCGGATGCCGTTGAAGGCCGTCATGCGCGTCTCGANGGAAAATTCGTCGCCGTAGCGCAGCGGCGAGAGATAGCGCACCGACGCGCTCACCACGGGGATGAGCACGCCCCTGGCCTCGAGCGCGGGATAGTCGAGCCCCGCCTTTTCCATATAGTCCAGCCGCGCCTCCTCAAAGATGCGCAGGTAGTTGGAATTGTGGACGATGGCCATTTTGTCCGTTTCGTAATAGAAAACCCGCCGCGTATACGGCGTGATCCGCTCTGACATCGCCAAGATCTCCTTTATTGTGATCGCGCGCCCATCGCGCGGTAGCGCCGCCAGCGCCGCTCGGTCAGCTCGTCCGGCGGCAGCGCGGCCAGCTCGGCCAGGCGCGTTTCCAGCCGCGCGCCGAGCGACGCGTAGAAGCTCTGCTTGCCGAGCTCGTCCTCCGCGACGACCTGCTCCACGACGCCGAGCGCCTGCGCGTCCTGCGCGGTCAGGCGCAGGCTCTCCGCGGCCTCGGCCGCCTTCGACGCGTCCTTCCACAGGATCGACGCGCAGCCCTCGGGCGAGATGACCGAATACCAGGCGTTTTCCAGCATCCACACCTCGTCCGCCACGGCCAGCGCCAGCGCGCCGCCGCTGCCGCCCTCGCCGATGAGCACCGACACGACCGGCACGCGCAGGCCCATCAGGGTCGTCAGGTTCTCCGCGATGGCCTGGCCCTGCCCGCGCTCCTCGGCCTCCACGCCGCAGTACGCGCCCGCGGTGTCCACGAAGCACACCACGGGCCGGCCGAACCGCTCGGCCTCGCGCATGAGCCGCAGAGCCTTGCGGTAGCCCTCGGGGCTGGGCGAGCCGAAATTCCGGGCCAGCCGCTCGCGCGTGCCGTGCCCCTTTTCAATGGCGATCGCGGTGACGGGCCGGCCGCCGAGAAAGCCGATGCCCGCGACGATGGCGGGGTCGTCGGCGAAGCGGCGGTCTCCGTGCAGCTCGAGAAAGTCCGTCAGCAGATTCGTCAGGTAGTCCCGGCCCGTGGGCCGGTCGTTGGCGCGCGAGAGCTTCACGCGCTCGAATGCGGTTTTATCCATGGCTTCCGCCTCCCTCGTGCAGCCGCAGCAGCAGCGCCAGCGTGTCGCGCTGCTGCGCGCGCGGCACGATCGCGTCCAGAAAGCCGTGCGCGAGCAGCGATTCCGCCGTCTGAAAGCCGGGCGGCAGCTTCTTTTTGGTCGTGCCCTCCACGACGCGCGCGCCGGCAAAGCCGATCGTGGCCGCCGGCTCCGCCAGAATGACGCTCGCCTCCATGGCGAAGCTCGCCGTCACGCCGCCCGTGGTGGGATTGGTCAGCAGCGCCGTGTAGAACAGGCCCGCGTCCGCGTGCCGCTGTACCGCGCCGCTCGTCTTGGCCATCTGCATGAGGGAGATCAGCCCCTCCTGCATCCGCGCCCCGCCCGAGACGGTGCAGCCCACGACGCTCAGCCGCTCGGCCAGCGCGGCCTCGAACAGCCGCGTGACCTTCTCGCCCACGAGCGCGCCCATGGAGCCCATCATGAAATTCGGCTCCATCACAAAAAGCGCGCAGCGCCGGCCGCCGATCGCCGCTGTGCCGCACACGACGGCGTCGGCCTCGCCGGACGCGCCGCGCGCCGTTTCGAGCTTGCGCGGATAGCCGGGGAAGCCCAGAATATCGCAGGACTCGAGGTCCGCGTCCGCTTCTTCAAAGCTGTCCGGGTCGCACCACAGCGCGATGCGCTGCCGCGCGTTCATGCGGAACGGATGGCCGCAGCGCGGGCAGCAGTAGAGATTGTCCCAGATCTGGCTCTGCGGGACGCCCCGGTGGCAGTTGGGACAGGTGACGGAGGGCTCGTTTTCGTCCTCCGAAACCGGCGCGGCGGGTCTGCCGCCGGGCTCGAGCTCGTTGCCGGGCTTCAGAAAGAAATCGATAATGGAAGCGGCCAAGGAAAAGCCCTCACTTTCTCATGAAATCCAGGTTGTAGCTGCCGCGCCGGAATTCCTCGCGGCTGATGAGAGCGATCTGCTCTTCGATGTTGTTGGGCACGCCCGTGATGACGAGCTCGCACAGCGCGGCCTTCATCTTGCGCAGAGCCTCCTCGCGCGTCGAGGCGTAGACGATCAGCTTGCCGACGAGGGGGTCGTAGTACGGCGTCACGGCGGAGCCGGTCATGAGATAGGTGTCGAAGCGGACGAACGGCCCGCCCGACACGTGCAGAAACTGCACCGTCCCCGGCGCGAGCGCGCAGATGCGGCACTCGAGTGCGCAGCCGGACAGATCGACGTCCTGCTGCGAGAACGAGAGCCGGACGCCCGAGGCGACGCGGATCTGCCACTTCACAAGGTCGATGCCCGTGAGCGCCTCCGTGACCGTGTGCTCGACCTGCAGGCGCACGTTCATCTCCATGAAATAGAATTCCCCGTCCGGCGCGCACAGAAATTCGAGCGTGCCGACGCCGACGTAGCCGATTTTCTTCACGGCGGCGGTCACGCGCGCAAACAGCGCGGCGCGCTGCGGGCCGTCCATCGCGGGCGACGGGGATTCCTCGATGAGCTTCTGGTTCTTGCGCTGCACGGAGCAGTCCCGCTCGCCGAGACAGACGGCGCTGCCGCCCTCGTCCGCGAGGATCTGCACCTCGATGTGCCGCGCGGGGTGGACGTACTTTTCCAGATAGACCTCCGCGCTGCCGAACGCGGCCTCGCTCTCGGCGCGGGCCGCGGAAAAGGCCGCCGCCATTTCGCCCTCGGCGTTGACGAGCCGGATTCCGCGCCCGCCGCCGCCCAGGCACGCCTTGAGCATCACGGGGTAGCCGATCTGCCCGGCCGCCGCGAGCGCGTCGCCGACCGAATGAATGGCCATCGCGCCGGGGATGACCGGCAGTCCGGCCTCCGCCATGAGCGCCTTGACGTGCGCCTTGTCGCCCAGCGCCCGCATGGTCTCGGCGGGCGGGCCGATGAAGACGAGATGGTTCTTCCGGCACAGGGCCGCGAAATGCGCGTTCTCGGACAGAAAGCCGTAGCCGGGATGCACGGCCTGCGCGCCGGAGACCAGCGCCGCCGAGACGATGCGCTCTTCGTTGAGATAGCTCTCCTGCGCGTCGGCGGGGCCGATGCAGTAGCGCTCGTCGGCGAGCGCGGTGTGCATGGCGTCCACGTCCGCCTCCGAATAGACGGCGACCGTCGCGATGCCCATCTCCTTGCAGGCCCGGATGATGCGCACGGCGATCTCGCCGCGGTTGGCGATCAGAATTTTGGAAAACATCTAGCCCTCCAGCACCGCGAAGGAGAATTCCGCCCGCACGCAGAGCGTGCCGCCGACGGTTCCCTGCCCTTCGGCAAAATAGAACGGCCCCTTCGAGCGTGTGATGCGGCACTCGGTCAGAAACGTGTCGCCCGGCCGGACCGGCGATTTGAAGCGCACGTTGTTGAGCCCCGTGTACAGCGGCGTGCAGCCCGCCTTCATCCGGTCCGCGAGCAGCACGCAGCACGACTGCGCGAGGATCTCGCACAGCACGACGCCCGGCACGACGGGGTTGCCGGGGAAATGCCCGTCGAGAAACCACTCGTCGCCGCGCACGCGATAGACCCCGCGGGCGGTCTCGCCGTCCTGCGACGCCTCGTCGAGCAGCAGCATCCGGCCCCGGTGCGGGAGAATGGTCATCAGTTCTTCGCGGTTCATACGCCGGCCTCCTTCATGCGGAACAGCGGTTTGCCGTAGTCCACGACCTGGCCGGAGGTCGCGCAGACCTCCGCCACGATGCCGTCGCGCTCGGCGGTGACCTCGTTCATGAGCTTCATCGCCTCGATGAGGCAGAGCACGTCGCCCCGGTGCACCCGGCTTCCGGGCGCGACGTACGGCGGGGCGTTTTCCTCGGGGGAGGAATAGAAAACGCCCACCATCGGAGACGGCACCTCGAACAGCCCGTCGGGCGTTTTGGACGCGGCGGCGGGAGCCTGCGCGGGCGGCGCGCCCGCCCCCGCGGGCTGTCCACCGCGCTCGAGCCGCAGGCTGCCGTCCTTCCGGATCTCCAGCCCCGTCAGCCCCAGCTCCTGCATCAGCCGGGCGTATTCCCGGATGTTTTTATCTTCCATGTTGTAAACCTCAATCGATCATCGGAGTTTCGTGATGAAGTGAAAAGGAACGCGCGAAGGCGCCGCCTCGCGGCGGCGGCGTATACGTCGGAAAACGCACCTGCGCGTTACATGGCGATGCCGCCGTCCACGCGGATGACCTCGCCCGTGATATAGCCCGCTTCCTCGCTCACCAGGAACGCGGCCAGATTGGCCACGTCCTCCGCGGAGCCCATGCGCCGGAGGGGAATCGACGCCACGAGGGGGTTCGACTCGTCGAAATCCTTCGTCATATCCGTGCGGATGAAGCCCGGCGCGATGGCGTTGCAGGTGATATTTTTGCCCGCCAGCTCGCGGGCGGCGGACTTGGTCAGCCCGATGATGCCCGCCTTGGAGGCCGCGTAGTTGACCTGCCCGGCGTTGCCCATGAGCCCCGCGACCGACGAGATGTTCACGATCCGGCCCCCGTGCGCGCGGATGAACAGCGGCGCGCAGTGGCGCAGGAAGTTGAACGCGCCCTTCAGGTTCGCGGCGATCACGTCGTCGAAGTCGGACTCCTTCATCATGGCCAGCAGCCCGTCGCGGTTGATGCCCGCGTTGTTGACGAGAATGTCCACGCCGCCGAAGTCCTGCCGGATCTGCGCGACGGCGGCCTTGACGGCCAGAAAGTCCGCCGCGTCGCAGCGGTAGACTCTCGCGTTCGGGCCGCATTCGGCCGCCGTGCCCGCGGCGGCCAGCTCGTTGCCCGCGTAGACGATGGCGACGCCGGCGCCGAGGCCGGCGAGCTTTTTCGAGATCGCGGCGCCGATGCCGCGCCCGCCGCCAGTCACAATGGCCGTTTTTCCTGTCAGCATTCCAATTCCTCCAGCGTTCTTTTCAGGCTCGCGGCGTCCTCGACGGACAGGCACGCGAGCGACGGGGCGGTTTTTTTCGCAAGCCCGGCGAGCGTGCCGCCGGGGCCGAGCTCCACCACCGTGCCGATGCCCGCCGCGCACAGGTTTTCAATGATCCGCCGCCACCGGACGGGGCTGCGGATCTGCCTCTGCAGCAGCGCGGCAAAGTCGCCCTCGTAGGGCAGCGCCGTCGCGTCGGAATAGAGCGGGACCGACGGCGCGGCGAACCGCACGCCCTCCAGCGCCCGCCCGAACGCCTCCGACGCCTCCTTCATGTACGGCGAGTGGAACGCGCCGGACACGCGCAGCGGCACCGTCCGGCCGCCTGCCGCGCGGACGGCCTCGGCGAGCTTCGCCAGCTCCTCCCGCGGCCCCGCCGCGACGAGCTGGCCGGGACAGTTGTAGTTGACGGGATACACGCCGGGCAGCGCCGCGCAGAGCGCCTCGGCCTGCTCGTCGGAGAGCTTCAGAACGGCCGCCATGCCGGCGTCCTGCCGCGCGGCGGCCTCGTCCATCAGCCGGCCGCGCGTCTGCACGAGGGCGAAGCCCTCCTCCAGCGTCACGGCGCCGCAGGCGTACAGCGCCGTCAGCTCCCCGAGCGAGAACCCGGCCATCGCCCGCGGCCGGACGCCGCGCGCGCGCAGCGCGGCCTCGGCCGCCGCTTCCACGGCGTAGAGGCAGGGCTGCGTGTTGGCGGTCTTCTGCAGCTCCTCCGCCGTGCCCTCGAAGCACTGGCGCAGGGTGCCCGGCCGCAGGGCCTCGAGCCGGTCGAAGACGGCCCGGGCCGCCGGCTCGGTTTCGTACAGCTCCCGGCCCATGCCGGGCTTCTGCGCGCCCTGGCCGGAAAACAGATAGGCTATCTGACCCATTGGGGCGCTCCTTTTAAAAGGGGCTCCGCCTCGCCGATCACCTCGCGGATGATCTCGGCGGCGGGCTGAATCTTTGTGACCATGGCCGCGATCTGGCCCGCGAGGAAGCAGCCGTTCTGCACGTCGCCCTCCTGCACGGCCAGCCGGAGCGCGCCGGTGCCCATCTGCTCGAGCTCCTCGTCGGAGATCTGCGTGTACTCGGCCGCCGCGTAGCGGCGCGCGAACGGCGTTTTGAGGCTGCGCACGGGATGGCCCAGCCGCCGGCCCGTCACCGTGGTGGAAAGGTCGTTCGCCTTGAGGATCTTCTCTTTATAGTTCGCGTGGATGTTGCATTCCTCGGCCGACAAAAACCGCGTGCCCATCTGCACGCCGCACGCGCCCAGCATGAAGCTGGCCGCCACGCCGCGCCCGTCCGCGATGCCGCCCGCCGCCAGCACGGGCAGGTCGGTCGCGTCGCAGACCTGCGGCACGAGGACCATCGTCGTCAGATCCCCCACGTGCCCGCCGGACTCGCCGCCCTCGGCGATGAGCGCCGACGCGCCCACGCGCGTCATCAGCTTCGCCATCGCGACCGACGCCACCACCGGGATGACCCGGATGCCGGCGGCCTGCCACGCGTCCATGTACTTGGCGGGATTGCCCGCGCCCGTCGTCACGACCGCGACATGTTCCTCCGCCGCGGCCGCCGCCACCTCGTCGGCAAACGGGCTCATGAGCATGATGTTGAGGCCGAAGGGCTTGTCCGTCAGCGCACGGGCGCGCCGGATCTGCGCGCGCACATAGTCCGCCGGCGCGTTGCCCGCGGCCACGATGCCGAGGCCGCCGCCGTTCGAGACCGCCGCCGCGAGCTGTCCGTCCGCCACCCAGGCCATGCCGCCCTGGAAGACCGGGTATTCGATGCCGAGCATCGAACACAGCTTCGATTCGATCATTGGAGCTTTCCCTCGATGTACTTCACCAGCTCGCCCACCGTCTCGACCTTCTGGTCGAGCTCGATCTCGCGGCCGAGCTTGTCCTCAAGATTCATGAGCAGCTCCACCGTGTCGAGCGAGTCGATGCCGACCTCCTGAAAGTTCGTGTCCATCGTGATCTCCGAGACGTCGCAATCGTTGCGCTCGGCGATCAGCTCCGCAACCGCGTTAAAAATCTGTTCCTGATCCATGGCGTGTGACCTCCTGATAAATTGAGTTATCGGTGATAACTTCGCGGCCAAAAAGAAGCAGGTTATCGCCGATAACCCATAGAATATACGCATCATACAGCGTTTCTTTCCGTCTGTCAATCCCCATTTGCGCGCCGTCCGCGAACAATTGACAATCCGGCCGGAAGCGGATAGAATAGAACAAGCGTGACGGGAAGGAGGAAGCCTCCATGGACAGGCGTCCGAATCTGCGCGACCAGCTCATCCTGGCCGGGATCGACGAACTCAAGCAATACGGCTACCAGGATTTCTCGGTACGCCGCATCGCCACGCGCTGCGGCGTCTCGTGCGCCGCGCCGTACAAGCATTTCGAGGACAAGCAGGGCTTCTTCCGCGCGATCGTCGGCTACATCGAGGCCCGCTGGGACGAACGCCAGCGGGCGGTGCTCGAGCGGTGCGCGGACGCGCCGACGCGCCGCAAGCTGCTCGAGGTCAGCCTCGAGTACATCCGGTTCCTCGCGGAGAACTCCCAGTTCCGCGCGATCATCATGCTCCGGCACGAGGATTTCCACGAGAAATACGGCGCGCTCATGGGCAAGCTCAGCCGCCGCACCTTCGAGCTGGTCAGCCTCTACTGCGCCGAGGTCCATATGTCGGACGAGGTGCGCGTGCGCAAGACTTTCGTCGTGCGCTCGATCATCTACGGCGCGGCGCTGATGTTCGACAACGGCGAGCTGCCGTATACCCCGGAGAACGTCGAAATGGTCTCCTACTGCATCGACCGGGAATTCGACGTCACCTAGCCGGCGCACAGCCCGGATTTTGCTGCGCAGGCGGCGCAGTTTTCGCGGTACCGCCAAATCAAGAAGGAGGATTTCTCATGCAGACTTGTTACAACTGCGGCAAGCAGGTGTCGGATGAGACGCTGATCTGCCCCGAGTGCGGCGCGCTCGTCAAGCGCTATGAAAAGCCCGTGCCGCCGGTGGAGACCGACCTGAACGGGCGGGAGCCCGTCTTTACGCAGGAGTCCGCGCCGCACCGGACCGCCGTCTATTCCGACGCGCAGGGCCGGACGCGCTTCTCGGGCCTGCTGACGGCCTGGCTGGTCATCTGCGCGGTCTTTGCGGGCTATCAGGCGCTCAGCTACGGCTGCCTGCTGATCGTCTACCACAACCAGGCGCTCTATTCCTCGTTCTTCTCCTCCGCGCCGGAGTTTGCCGACTTTTTGTCCGTCTACAACGTGCTGATGCAGGACATCGCGCAGTTCTACGGCGTGTACGTCGGCATTCTGATCGTGAGCGTCCTCAAGTGCGCCGGCTATATCTGGCTGTGCGCCGGCAAGCGCAGGCTCGCCCTGTGGACGGTCCTCGCCAGCAACGCGGCGATGGCCGTGCTCATGCTGCTGTTCGGAAACCCGTATTTTGCGGGCGTCTACGCCATCGAGCTGCTCGCCACCTTCCTCTTCGTGCGCCGCGGCCTGAAGCTGCTGCGCTAGGCCGCGCCGCATCACCCAAACGCCCCCCGCCGGGCGGTGAAAAGCCGGGCTCCCGCCCCGCTCCTCACCGCCCGTTTTTTGCGCGCATCTTCCCCGCCTGTCATTCTGAGAAGCGACAGCGGCGAAGAATCTCATACGTATTGCGTACAGATTTGTTAAGGACGGGGGATGCGCCCTGCGGGGCACCGTCTTTCTGCTCGTGCAGAAAGGTCCGGCCCCGGAGGGCGTTCCCCCTGCGGAGGCTGAAAAACAGCAGACCGGAACCCGTGCAGACGGGCCGATGTGGGCATCGGCCCCTACGGACGCGGCAGCGGGCAAGTGCGCATACTTACCCCGTTTGTCATTCTGAGGAGCGCCAGCGACGAAGAATCCAAAGCAAGCTGGCGCAAGACTCCGAGCGAAGCGCGGAATGACAGAAACGGCGGCGGGAGCGGCGAGGGGGAGAGCTTGTCCGGTGTTCTGCACGGAAAAGCGCCCGCGGGCGGGGGGAATTTTGTGGATGCGGACAGCTTGAATTTAATACGCTAATATGGTAACATGCTAATAGAATAAACTTAATTGGGAGTATGGAAAACCGATGAATTATGATATACTGAACGCGGACGAGCGCGTGATGGTCGCGCTGCGGAAGATGTACCGCGCGTACGGGTATCTGCCCTACAAGGTCAGCCGTTTCGAGGAATACGACCTGTACGTCCAGAACAAGAGCGCGCTGATGAGCGAGCAGGTGCTGACCTTCACCGACACGAACGGAAAGCTCATGGCGCTCAAGCCGGACATCACGCTCTCCATCATCAAAAACACCCGCTGCGACGGCGAGCCGCGCCGCGTGTACTACACGGAAAACGTCTACCGCGCGCCGCGCGGCGCGTACGGGTTTCAGGAGATCATGCAGACCGGCCTCGAGTGCATCGGCGCGGTGGACGATTGGGCCATGTGCGAGGTCGTCTCGCTCGCGGCGAAGAGCCTGCAGGCCATCAGCCCGGACTGCGCGCTCGACGTGTCCGACCTGCGCGTGCTCTGCGCGGTGCTGGCGGGCGCGGAGGCCGGCGGGCAGGCGGAGATTTTGAAGCTCTTCGGAGAGAAGAACCTCGGGGGCCTGGACGCCGCGTGCGAAAAATGGAGCGTGCCGGAGAAGACGCGCGCGCTGCTGTCGGAGCTGCTGCGGCTCGCGGGGCCGATCGAAACCGCGCTGCCCAGGCTGCTGGCGCTCGCGCTGCCGGACGGCTGCGGGGAGGCGCTGGGGACGCTCCGCGCGCTGCTGGCCGCGCTGGGAGACGACGCGAAGAACGTGAACCTGGACTTCTCCGTCGTCAACGACACGGACTACTACAGCGGCCTCGTCTTCAAGGGCTTCGTGAGCGGCATCCCGGCCGCCGTGCTCTCGGGCGGGCGCTACGACGGGCTGATGGCCCGGATGGGCAAGCCCGGCGGAGCTATCGGCTTTGCCGTCTATCTCGACCAGCTCGAGCGCTTCTTTGAAAAGACGCCGGAATACGACGTGGACGCGCTGGCCGTATACGATGAAAAGACCGACCCCGCGCGGCTGCAGGCGCTCGCCGGGAGCCTGCGCGCGGCCGGAAAGACCGTGCGCGTGCAGGCCGGTCGCGGAACGCTCCGCTGCCGCGAGCTGTACGATCTGCGCGGACAGGAGGGACGGGCATGAGCCGGATGCTGAATATCGCCCTTCCCAAGGGAAGGCTCGGGGAACGGGTCTACGGGATCTTTGAACGGGCGGGCTACGACTGCCCGAGCCTCAGGGAGGAAAACCGCAAGCTCACCTTTGAAAATCCCGCCGCCGGCGTGCGCTATTTCTGGGTCAAGCCGTCGGACGTGGCGATCTACGTCGAGCGCGGCGCGGCCGATCTCGGCGTGGCGGGCAAGGACATCCTGCTCGAGTACGAGTCGGACGTGTACGAGCTTCTGGACCTCGGCGTCGGCAAATGCCGCATGTGCGTGGCGGGCTTCCGGGATTTCCGCGACGACCACCAGCGCACGCTGCGCGTGGCGACGAAGTTTCCCAACATCGCGCGCGCGTATTTTGCCGCCGAGAGCCGGGAAATCGACATCATCGAGCTGCACGGCTCCATCGAGCTGGCCCCGATCCTCGGCCTTTCGGACGTGATCGTGGACATTGTGGAGACGGGCAAGACGCTCGCCGAAAACGGCCTCGCGCCGCTCGAGACGGTCGCGCCCGTCAGCGCGCGGCTCATCGCGAACAAGGCGTGCTATAAATTCAAGGAGCCGGAGATCCGCGCTCTGTACGAAAATGTGAAAAAGGTGATCGGAAAGCCATGAGAATCGAAAACTACAGCCAGTCCGGCAGAGCGTCGCTGCTGAGCCGCCGCGAGCAGGCCCGCCGGGACGTCGGCCCCGCCGTATCGGCGATCATCGCGGACGTCGCCGCGCGCGGGGACGCCGCGCTTCTGGAATATGAAAAGAAATTCGACAAGGCCGACCTGGAGCGCCTCGAAGTCTCCGGCGCGGAGCTCGACGCGGCGCTCGCGTCCATCCCGCCGGAGCTGCGCGCGGCGATGGAGACGGCGGCGGAAAATATCCGCGCGTTCCACAGCCGCCAGGTGCGGCAGGGCTTCCGGATGGACTGCGACGAGGGCGTCTACCTGGGCCAGTTCATCACGCCCATCGAGCGCGTGGGCCTCTACATCCCCGGCGGCACGGCGAGCTACCCCTCGACAGTCTTTATGAACGCGATCCCCGCGAAGCTGGCCGGGTGCGGGCTCATCGTCATGGTCACGCCGCCGCGCCCCGACGGGAGCGTCGCGGCCCCGATCCTCGCCGCGGCGAAGCTGGCGGGCGTGGACCGCGTGTTTCGGGCCGGCGGCGCGCAGGCCGTCGCCGCGCTGGCCTGCGGCACCGAAACGATCCCCCGCGTGGACAAGCTCGTCGGCCCCGGCAACGCCTACGTGGCCGAGGCCAAGCGGCAGGTGTTCGGCCGCGTCGCCATCGACATGATCGCGGGGCCGAGCGAGATCCTCATCGTCGCGGACGAGACGGCCGATCCCGCGTTTGTCGCCGCCGACCTGCTGAGCCAGGCCGAGCACGACCGGCTGGCCTCCGCGATTCTCGTCACGGACAGCCGCCCGCTGGCCGGGCGCGTGAGCGCCGAGACCGAGCGGCAGCTCTCGACGCTTCCGAGGCAGGAGATCGCCCGCGCGTCGCTCGAAAACAACGGCTGCATCTTCGTGACGGACGACCTGCCCGCCGCCGTCGCGGCCGCCAACGAGCTGGCCCCGGAGCACCTGGAGCTGTGCGTGAAATCCCCGGAGGACTATCTGCCGCTCGTGCGCAACGCCGGGTCGGTGTTTCTGGGCAGCTACTGCCCGGAGTCGCTGGGCGACTATCTGGCGGGCCCCAACCACACGCTGCCGACGTCCGGCACCGCGCGGTTCTCGAGTCCGCTCTCCGTGGACGATTTCATCAAAAAGACCCAGTATTCCCACTACACCAAAAGCGCCCTCGGCGGCGTCAAAGACAAGATCGCGGCGTTCGCCCGGGCCGAGGGCCTCGAGGCCCACGCCAGAGCGGCGCTGATCCGCTTCGGGGAGGAGACGAAATGAGCCGGTTTTTAAGTAAAAAGCACGCGGGCCTCGTCCCCTACACCCCCGGCGAGCAGCCGCAGGACCAGCGCTACAACAAGCTTAACACGAACGAATCCCCCTTCCCGCCGACGCCCGGCGTTCTCGAGGCCGCCGCGCGCGAGGCCGCCCGCGCCAACCTCTATTCCGACCCCGACTGCCGCGCGCTGAAGGCCGCGGCCGCGCGGCTCTACGGTGTGGAGCCGGAGAACATCCTGCCGGTGAACGGCTCGGACGAGATTCTGTACTTCGCGATGCTCGCCTTCGGCGACGCGGAGCGGCCCTTCGCCTTCCCGGACATCAGCTACGGGTTCTATCCCATCTACGCCGGCTTCCTGCACGTCCCGGCGCATATCATCCCCCTGCAGGCGGACTTTTCGGTCGATTACCGCGCATACTGCGGGCTGGACGAAAACGTGCTGCTGGCCAACCCGAACGCGCCCACCGGCACGGCGCTGCCCGCGTGGCAGCTCGAGCGCATCGTGCAGACGAACCCCGACCGCGTCGTCGTGATCGACGAGGCGTACGTGGACTTCGGGGCCGAGAGCTGCGTGCCGCTCGTCAAAAGCTATCCGAACCTGCTCGTCACGCAGACGTTCTCCAAGTCGCGCTCCATGGCGGGCGCGCGGCTGGGCTTCGGCATCGCGCAGAAGGAGCTGATCGGGGATCTCGCGGCGGTCAAAAACTCCGTCAACCCCTACAACGTCAACCGCATGACGCAGGCCATGGGCATCGCCGCCTGCGAGGACAACGAAATTTACATGGACAACTGCAGAACGATACAGGCCCTGCGGCGCGATACGGCCAGGCGCCTCGTTTCGCTCGGCTTCGCGGTGCTGCCGTCGAGCGCGAACTATCTGTTCGCCAGGGCGGACTGGATGGAGGGCGGCGAGCTCTACCGGGCGCTCAAATCGCGCGGTATCCTCGTCCGCCACTTCGACAATCCCCGCATTTCGGATTACTGCCGCATCTCCATCGGCTCGGCGGAGCAGATGGACGCGCTTATCCATACGCTGAAGACCATCCGGCAGGAGAAAGGATGCTGACCATGAGAACGGGAGAAGTAAACCGCAAAACGGCGGAGACCGACATCCGGCTGCGCCTGTGCCTCGACGGCGGAGACGCGAAAATCGACACCGGCATGGGCTTTCTCGACCACATGCTGACGCTCTTCGCGGCCCACGGCGGCTTCGGGCTCGAGCTCGCGTGCCGCGGCGACACGCAGGTGGACGGCCACCACAGCACCGAGGACATCGGCATCGCGCTGGGCGAGGCGTTCCGGCTCGCCATCGGGGACAAAAAGGGCATCGGCCGCTACGGCAGCCTGCTGCTGCCGATGGACGAGACGCTGGTTCTCTGCGCGGCCGACGTCTCCGGCAGGAGCCACCTGAGCTGGAACGTGCCGTTCCCGACGGAGAAGGTCGGGGAATACGACACGCAGCTGTTTGAGGAATTCTTCCTCGGCTTTGTGCGCAAGGCGGAGATCACGCTGCACGTGAAGCTGCTGGACGGCGAGAATTCCCACCACATCGCCGAGGGCGTCTTCAAGGCGTTCGGCAGGGCGCTGCGGCAGGCCGCCGCCATCGATCCGGCGCGCGCGGACGTGCTGCCGTCCACGAAGGGGCTCCTGTGATGGTCGCGATCGTCGATTACGGCGTAGGGAACCTCTTCTCGCTCAAAAGCTCGCTGCAGAAAATCGGCGCCGAGGCCGTCGTCACGGGCGACGCGGCCGCGCTGTCGGCGGCGGAGCGCATCATCCTGCCCGGCGTCGGCGCGTTCGGCGACGCGGCGGACAAGCTGCGCGCGGCGGGGCTCGACGCGGTGCTGCGCCGCGAGGCCGCGCGGGGAAAGCCGCTGCTCGGCATCTGCCTCGGCATGCAGCTGCTGTTCGAGCGGGGTCTTGAATACGGCGAGCACCGGGGCCTCGGGCTCATTCCGGGCGACGTGACGGCCATGGCGCCGAGAGTCCCCGCGGGGTATAAGATCCCGCAGATCGGCTGGAACTCGCTCGCCCTCGCGGAGCCCGTCCACCCGATTTTCGCGCAGATTCCCGACGGCAGCTTCGTCTATTTCGTCCACAGCTACAGCGCCGTCTGCCCCGATGAATTTGTGATCGCCCGGACCGACTACGGCGGGCCGATCACCGCGGCCGCCGCGCGCGGAAACGTGGCCGGCTGCCAGTTCCACCCCGAAAAGAGCGGCCCCGTGGGCCTGCGGATCCTCAAAGCCTTTTGTGAAATGCAGGTGGACGTATGATTCTCTTCCCCGCGATCGATCTCTATGAAAAAAAGGCCGTCCGCCTCTACCGTGGCGACTACCGGCAGATGACCGTCTATTCCGCGCGCCCGCTGGAGCTGGCGCAGACCTTCCGCGCCTGCGGCGCGGAATATCTGCACACCGTCGATCTCGAGGGCGCGCGCGACGGCACGGCCCCCAACTTTGACCTCGTCGCCCAATTCGCGCGGCAGAGCGGCCTGCGCGTGCAGGTCGGCGGCGGCATCCGCACCGAGGACAGAATCAGGGCGTATCTGGACGCGGGCGTGTTCCGCGTCGTCCTCGGCACCGCCGCGGCCGACAGCCCGGATTTTCTCGCGGCCATGTGCGCCAGATACGGGGAAAAAATCGCCGTCGGCGCGGACCTGAAGGACGGCTTCGTTGCCGTCCGCGGCTGGACGCAGACGAGCGCGCTCACCTGCGAGGCGTTTTTTGAGCGCCTGCAGGCGCTCGGCGTCAAAACGGCGATCTGCACCGACATCTCCAGAGACGGCGCGATGCGGGGCACGAACCGCGCGCTCTACAAAACGCTCTCGGAGCGGTATTCCCTCGACCTCGTCGCCTCCGGCGGCGTATCGGCGCTGGAGGACGTGCGGGCGCTGCGGGACATGGGTCTGTACGGCGCGATCGTGGGCAAGGCGTACTACACGGGCGCAATCGACCTGCGCGAGGCGCTGGAGGCGGCGAAATGATAACAAAGCGCATCATTCCCTGCCTCGACGTGAAGGATGGGCGCGTCGTCAAGGGCGTCAACTTCCTCGGCCTGCACGACGTCTCCGACCCCGCGCGGCTGTCCAGATACTATTCCGAATGCGGCGCGGACGAGCTGGTGTTCTACGACATCACCGCGTCGTACGAGGGCCGCGCGCTGTTTACCGACATCCTGCGCGAGGTGGCCTCGACGGTCTTCATCCCCCTGTGCGTGGGCGGCGGCATCCGCACCGTGGACGACTTCGACCGGGTCCTCAAATGCGGCGCGGACAAGGTCAGCGTCAACTCCGGGGCCATCCGCGACCCGTCCCTTATCCGGGCGGCCGCCAGGCGCTACGGCGACCAGTGCGTCGTGCTGTCGGTGGACGCCAGGCGCGCGGACGGGCAGTTCCGCGTCTTTGCCAAGGGCGGCCGGGAGGACACCGGCCTCGACGCGATCGAATGGATCAGGCAGGGCGTCGCGTCCGGCGCGGGCGAGATCGTCCTCAATTCCATCGACACCGACGGCGTGAAGGGCGGCTTCGACCTGGAGATGCTCGAGGCCGTCTGCAGCGCCGTGCGCGTGCCGGTCGTCGCCTCCGGCGGCGCGGGCTGCATCGAGGATTTCATCACGCTTTTTAAACGCGTGCCCGGCGCGGACGCGGGGCTCGCGGCGTCCATCTTCCACTTCGGCGAGGTTTCCATCGCCGAGCTCAAAAACGCCCTGCATGAAGCGGGCATTCCGGTCAGGAGGCAGACAGATGTTTGACATTTCCCAGCTCAAATTCGACGAAAAGGGGCTCATCCCCGTCGTCGTCGTGGACACCGAGAGCAAAAAGGTGCTCACCGTGGCCTATATGAACGCGGAATCCCTGAAAATTTCAATGGACGAGGGCAGGACCTGCTTCTGGTCGCGCTCGCGGCAGAAGCTCTGGCGCAAGGGCGAGACGAGCGGCCATTTCCAGCACATCGTCTCCATCACCGCCGACTGCGACCGCGACAGCCTCGTGGTCGAGGTGCGCAAGGACGGCCCGGCCTGCCATCTCGGCACCGACTCGTGCTTCAATGAGCGCATCTACGCCGGCCCCGAGCAGCCCGGCTTTACCTACGAGGCCCTTCTGGAGATGCTGCAGGGCCGGAAGGACCAGCCGCAGGAGGGCTCGTACACCACCTACCTCTACCAGAAGGGGCTGGATAAGATTCTGAAGAAGGTCGGCGAGGAGACCACCGAGGTCATCATCGCCGCCAAGGACCGCGACAAGGCCAACACGGTGTATGAGATCGGCGATCTCATGTACCACACGATGGTCCTGATGGTCGAAATGGGCATCAGTCTGGAGGACATCCGCGCGGAGATGGCGTCCCGCCATGTGATCGACCGCAAGGTCAAGCAGGAGAAGATGGTAAAATGAGACAGCAGGACCTGCATACGCACAGCCTTTTTGACGACGGAAAGAACACGCTCGGGCAAATGGCGCTCGCCGCGCAGGCGGCGGGTTTGTCCGCCATCGGCCTGAGCGGGCACAGTCCGCTGCCGTTTCCGAACGACTGGGCGATCCCCGAAGCGCGCTTTGGGGACTATCTTGCGGAGGCGCGGCGGCTGCGCGAGGCGTACCGGGAAGACTTCCGCGTCTGGGTGGGCCTCGAGTGGGACACGCGCTCCCCGGAGCCGCCGGCGGAGCTCGACTACGTGATCGGCTCGGTGCACGGCCTGCCCGCGTTCGACGCCGGGTTCAACGTCGACGAGAGCGCCGAAGCGCTGCGCGCGTGCCTGGACACGGTGTATGCCGGCGACGCCCGCGCGATGGAGGCGGCCTACTACGCCGGATATGACAAAATCGCCGCCAATCCCCGCGTGGACATCGTCGGGCATTTCGACCTCATCACGAAATACGACGAGCCGCACGCGGTTTTCTCCGCGATGCCCGACTGCGCGGTGCGCGCGAGGAAAGTCGTTGAAGGCGGAAGATATTTCGAGATCAACACGGCGCGATTTCGCGCGCGGATACCTGCCAGACGCCGTATCCGTCCGAGCCGCTGCTGCGGCAGCTGCGCGAGCTGGCGGAAGATCCTGCCCTCACAGCGACGCGCACAGCGCCGGGTGGCTCGGCTTCGGACCGCACGGAGGCGCTCGCCCTGGCCGGGCGCGCGGCGTTCAGCTGATTTGTCGGGGGTGTGGCAGTACTGACGGCGCGGGCGGTCGTGGCCGGTGAAGCGTGCGCGTTTTCCAGACGGCGCAGCGGATTTAACAGGGACCGGGGCTGCTGCAAAGATGCCGTTGCATTTTCAGGGCAGCCCTGGGTGCGGTGCATCTGGGGGGCGCGCCGCGTTCAGCCCCCGCCTTTTTGTATTTCCTCCGGGTCCGTTTCGCCGGATGTTTCGTTCAGCCCTTGTTGATGNCGCGTTTCCGCCCCGGATGTGTCGTTCAGCCTTGTTGATCTCCAGAACTTCCTTCACCTGCAGATACAGCACGCGGTCAAACCCCGCGAGCCTGTCGGATATATCCTTATGTACGGTCGATTTTGATATGCCGAAGTGTTTGGCCGCATCGCGGATGGTGGTGCGGTTTTCCAGGATGTACACAGCAAGTCTGCGGGCTCGCTCCTCCAGATCCTCTCTCATGTGGGCACCTCCAAGCTGTGTATGCTGTTAATATGTATGTGCGGCAATACACGGCTAGAAGCGCGGACGGCGCCTGATTGAGGTGCGGGAAAACCGACGGCCGGGACCGTCATTCGCTGCTTCTGCCTGTTTGCATCATGACCGCAGGCTTGCGTTTCAGTGCCCGCAGGGCTGAAACACGGGCCTGCTTTTCCGGGCCGGATGCCGATGGCTTGTTCATCCGGAAAATAGTATGCAGAAATGTTGATTGACAACATCAGCTCCGGATTTTAGAAAAATAATCAAAATAGAGTTATCAATTGACGAAATCGGAACAAGAGGCTGAACATGGGCCTTACGCTGGCGGAAATTTCGGCGCTTCGGCTGCGCGAGATCGATCTGAACCGCGCTGTGATCCTGCTCCGCTCCGTGGTGGGAAAGCCGGAGGGAGCGGATGACAACGAGACGCAGCGCCTCCCGGCGGAGCGGCCGATCCCGTCCCGGTATCTCCGCCGGGCACCGGGAGAGCCTTCCGGATAAGAGCCTCAGGCAAGAGACAAAAAAGCTGCCGATTCCAAAAAATCGGCAGATTTTTGACAAAATATGTGCGTTTTCCGGCGGATCAGCCGCCGGAAAATGCCAAGAACCATTGTTTTGCGCCTTCGGGCCGCGCGTCTACAGCCGCACCGAGCCGCGCACCACGATTTTGGCCCGCACCACGATCTCCTGCGAGGTCCTGCCCGGTTCGTTCATGCGGTCGAGCAGGGCGTTGAAACAGCTGCACCCCAGCTGCTTCATGTCCTGCGCGATCGTCGTGAGGGGCGGCTCCGTGAACGCCGCGATCGAGATGTTGTCGAAGCCGATGACGCCGATGTCGAGCGGCACCCGGTAGCCCCTGGCCTTGAGTGCGCTCATGACGCCCACGGCGATGAGATCGCTCGTGCAGAGCAGGATCTGCGGCAGCTTTTCCCCTCGCTCGAGCACGGCGTAGAAGAAGCTGTAGGCGCTCTCCGCCTTGTTGAGCCGCAGCTCCGGGCGGCGGAAGACCCACTGCTCGTCGATGGGCAGGCCGTTCTCCTCCATGCCCTGCTTGTAGCCGAGATAGCGGTCGTAGGTGTTGGACATGATGAGATCCTCGGAGACGTACCCGATCTTCGTGTAGCCCGCGCGGGCGAGCCGCGCGATCATGCGGCGCATGACCTCGAAGTTGTCGGTGCCCACCGAGTCGACGGCGCTGCTGCGCAGGCGGCGGTCGCCCAGCACCACGGGCACGCGCTTCGCGGCGTCGAGGATCTGCTTTTCGTCGTCCGCCGAGCCGCCGAAGAAGATGAAGCCGCGCACGCTGCTCTGGATGAGGCTGCGGATATAGCGCGTCTCGGCCTGGTGGTGGTGGCGCATGCTGCAGACCATGACGGCGTAGTCGTGCTGCCACGCCTCGTCGAAGATCGCCTGCACGCTCTGCGCGTAGAACTCGTTGGAAATGTCGGGGATGAAGACCGCGATCAGCCGCTGCCCGCAGTTGAGCGCCGCCGAGGTGCGCGGCACGTATCCCAGCGAGGCCATCGCCTCGCGCACGCGCAGCACCGTCTCCTCCGAGATGCTCGCGGTCTGGTTGACGACGTGTGAAACGGTCGTCACCGAGACGCCCGCGTTTTTCGCCACGTCTTCCATCGTCACCTTTTTGCGGCGGATTTTCTCCATTGCGCGCGCCTCCCGTCCCTGTGTTTTTCTCAGTCGATCCTACCATATCCCGCGGGAAAATTCAAATTTTTCTGACCCATTGCAACTTTCGCCGCCATGTTTTATAATGCAGTCTATATGATGTTTTCATTCCGGGAAAGGCAGAATACCATGCGTTCTGATTCCAAAACCGGCCGGGGACGGAAGCCTGTCCCCGGCTCTCTCTCCGGCCGCGAGAAAAAGGAGCGGCAGCGGCAGCAGTACCTGCGCTTCGAGCGGAAGCTCTTTCTGGTGAGCGCCGCTGTGCTGGCCGCCGCGCTGCTGGCGGGAGGCTTCTTCTCGCTCTGCTCCTCCTCCTTTTTCTATACGCGCGCCGCGGCCGTCACGGCCGGGAGCCATAAAATCACGCCCGTCCTCTACGACTATTTCTACGAGGACACCTACAACAGCTTCTGCAGCACCTACGGCGACTATCTCAGCTATCTGTTCGACGCGTCGAAGCCGCTCGACAAGCAGCTGTACGACGAGGACACGAAGACGACCTGGGCCGACCATTTCCGCGAGCTGACGCTGCAGGCCATCCGCCAGACCTACGCGCTCTACGACGAGGCGAACGCGCACGGCTTCCGGATCTCCGCGGACACGCAGAAGCAGATCGACGACGCGGTCTACTACATCGGGCTGTACGCCAACTACTACAAATTCGACAGTTCCGACGACTATCTCGTCAGCCGCTACGGCAAGGGCGCCTCGACCGACAGCTACCGCACCTACGCCGTCGTCACCAAGACGGCCGACGCCTACGGCGAGCAGTACAAGAGCGCCCTCTCCTTCACGGACGGCGAGCTCGAGCAGTATTACGCGGACAACCGGAAGCTGTTCGACACGGTGGACTACCGCTGCTTCCCCGTGAGCGTCAAGGCGGGCGGCGCCGTCGATCCCGCCGCGTCGAGGACGCTCGCGCAGAGCATCGCGGACGAGAGCGCCGGCGACGAGGACCGTTTCTGCGCGCTGGTGCTTGAGAACGCCGACGATCCCGACTATTACACCGAGGCCGACCGCACGATCCGCAACGATTTCAGCTATTCCAACGCGCCCGAAAGTCTGGCGGACTGGCTCTTCGACGCCGACCGCAGGCCCGGCGACACGACCGTCGCGGACAACGGCGACAACGGCTGCTTCGTGGCCTTCTGGCTCTCGCGCAACACCCACGACTATCAGATGGTCGACGTGCGCGCGATCCCGGTGGCCGTCTCCGATTTTTCGAACGGCACGGCCGTCAGGCTCGCGAAGAAAAGCGCCCAGCAGCTTCTGGATTCCTACCGCGCCGGCGACCGGACGGAGGACGCCTTCGCCGCGCTGGCCGCGCAGAACGGCGCCGCGGACGGCGGGCTGAAAAAGAACGTCTACCGCGGCCAGCTGGACGACGCGCTCGACAGCTGGTGCTACGACAGCGCGCGCCGACCCGGCGACACCGCGCTGCTGCAGGGCTCCGACGGCTTCTACGTGCTCTATTTCGTCGGCCCCGGCGACAACTGCCGGCTCGACACCGTCCGCGAGGCGCTGCAGCAGAACGACTATCAGGACTGGTATGATGCGCTGGCCGCCGCGTCGTCCTTCCGGACGCACTGGTTCGGCATGAAATTCGCCGCCTCGCAGCCGATCAAGACCGGCTCCTCCGCGGCGTCCTCGTCTGCATCCTGACCGAAAAATGCCCCGCCGCGCCGGAAAAAGGAGAGCCCTTATGACCAAAAAGGGAAAACAGGAACCCAAGAAACGCAAAGCCGTTGCCTCGAGCAGCTTCATCACCTCCATCCGCAAGGACAAGGAGCAGGAGAAGCGCAAGGCCAAAAAGACGCTGCTCATCACCTGCGCCTGCATTCTGATCGCGGGGGCGCTGCTGGCGGGCTGGGCTTTTCTCAGCGCCTCCGACTACTTCTGCACGCATTCCGCCGCCGCGCGGGTCAAAAATCACAGCGTCACGCCCGTGATGTTCGACTATTTCTACCGGGACGCCTACTCCGGCTTCTGCCAGCAGTACCTCGATCTCGTGTCCGTCTATCTCGACACGACGAAGCCGCTCGACGAGCAGTGGTACGACCAGCAGAACAACGTCACCTGGGCGGATTACTTCGTCGATCTCGCGGAGAGCTCCATCCAGCGCACCTACTGCCTCTACGACGCCGCGGAGGCGAACGGCTACACCCTCACCGCCGCCGACGAGAAGGCCCTGTCCGACACCGAGGCGAATCTCGACACGCAGGCCAAAAAGAAGAGCACCGACCGGGACGGCTACATTCTCAGCTACTACGGCCGCGGCTGCACGATCGATACCTACCGCGAATACATCCGGATTGTCCGCATCGCGGACCAGTACGAGGCGCAGTACAAGGCGAAGCTGTCCTACACGCAGGACACGATCGACACCTATTACGAGTCGAACCGCACCTCCTTCGACACGGTCAACTACCGCATCTACTCCGTCGCGGTCAAGGACGACGCCGGGAACGTCGATCTGGCGGCGTCGGAGGCCAAGGCGGAGCAGATCGCCGCGGACAGCCTGAACGACGAGGAGAAGTACCTTTCGCTCATCGAGGCCGACGCGGGCCCCGACAGCGCCTACGCCAGCGGCGACTATTCCCGCCGCGACAACTATTCCTACACCTACGCGCCCGAAAATCTCGCCTCGTGGCTCTTCGACACCAGCCGGCAGGCCGGCGACACCACCTCCGCCGCGAACGGCGACAACGGCTGGTACGTGGTCTACTATCTCTCGCTCAACACGCACGACTATGACACCGTCAATCTGCGCGTCATCGAGGTCGCGGACTACTACAAGGACGCCAAGAACGCCCTGAAATCCGCCAACGCGCTGCTCGCGCAGTATACCTCCGGCGAGCAGACGGAGGCTGCCTTTGCCGCCCTCGCGGACGCGAACGGCGCGGCGGACGGCGGCAGCCGGCAGAATGTCTCGCTGGGCCAGCTGGACGACGCCGCGGAAGCCTGGGCCTTCGACGCCGCGCGCCAGCCCGGCGACACGGCGGCTGTGGCCGGCACCGACTCGGCAAGCAGCTACGTGCTCTATTTCTGCGGCACCGGCAAGAACTGCCGCAGCTGGTTCGTCGAGGAGGCGCTGCGAGACAGCGCCGCGGAGGACTGGGTCAGCTCCCTGATCGGCAGCGACCGGCTCCGCGAGGGCGGCCTCGGCATGAAATACGTCACAACAAAATAGCGCGCGCGCCGTCTTTGCAGCCGTGCGCCCGCACAAAGCTGCCGCGAAGGATTTTCCTTCGCGGCAGCTCAGTGTGTCAAAAAGCCTCGCAGAGTTTGCGCCCGCAGGCGCAAAAAAATTGTAAATCCGCTTTTCCCGGCGGCTGGTACGTCGGGAAAAGCACTTTACAGCCCGCAAGTGTGGAATTTTCGCGTCTCACGCCGCGAAAATTATGCGCGCGGCGGGCTGCATCTTTTTGTCAAAGAAGGCCTATCGGGCCTTCTTTGACAGTCTGAGCTGCCGCGAAGGATTTTCCCTCGCGGCAGCTTTTTCTGCGCGCGCGTTCCGCACGCCGGGGATGTTCGGGCGGTGCGGCCGCCCGCTGTAATTTTCATTAATTTTCATTGAGATTTCTCCCGTGGCGGCCAGGCGGCCGCGCCGCCGGCGCCCGGTGAGAACGGGTGGCCGCGAAAGGGGAAGGTATCTGTTTTGTCGAAAATTCCGGGCGAAGCCGAAAAGAATTTTGCACAATTAATACAAAAATTCTTGTGCAGTTTAGACAAGAACTTTTGCCGCGTGCCGCTCCGATGAATGAAAATTAATGAAAATTAGAACGAAAGAGCGATTGAAATTGAAAAGCTTTGAAAATCCAATTATACTGAATAAAAGGCACAGGACCCGCCTGCGCACGACGGAACCGACGATATGAAGGAGCACGGAAGTATGTTTAAGGCACCGAGCGAGGACTGTATCCTCCAGAACTATGAAAACGCGAAAAAGGTCTATGCCGGCCTCGGCATCGACACGGACCGGGCGATCGCGGACTTCAGCCGCGTCGGGATCTCGATCCACAGCTGGGCCGGCGACGATGTGACCGGCTTTGAAAAGCACGAAAACGTCCACTCCGAGAACACGGTCACGGGCAACTATCCCGGCCGCGCGAGAAACGGCGACGAGCTCCGGCAGGACCTGGAGCAGGCGATGCGCTTCTCCCCGTGCCGCCACCGCCTCGGGCTGCAGTCGATGCACGCCGAGCCCGTCGTGCCCGGCACCGAGCGCCGCGACTACGGCGTCGAGGATTTCCGCAAGTGGATCGACTTCGCGAAGAAGCACGGCATGGCGGTCGACTTCAACGTCTCCTATTTCACCCATCCCATGATGAAGGACGGCTGCTCGCTGGCCTCCGCCGACGACGAGGTCCGCAGCTACTGGGTCACGGCCGGCATCAACGGCCGCCGCATCTGCGAGGCAATCGGCCGCGAGCTCGGCTGCACGGTGTTCAACAACACCTGGACGCCCGACGGCGTCAAGGACAACACGGCCGACCGCATGGGCTACCGGATGCGCCTGCGCGACTCGCTCGACCGCATCTACGCCGAGAAGCTCGACGAGCGTTACCTCTGCGACTGTCTCGAGGGCAAGGTCTTCTCGATTGCGAACGAGTGCTTCACCGTCGGCTCGCACGACTTCTACATCGCCTATGCCACGAGAAACCACGTCGGCCTCACGATCGACACCGGCCACTTCCATCCCACCGAGAACTACGCCGATAAGATCTCCGCCGTCTATCCCTTCGTGAACGGCATGATGTTCCACCTCTCCCGCGGCGTCCGCTGGGACTCCGACCACACGCTCACGCAGGACGATCCCATGCTCCTGCAGGTATTCCAGGAGCTCAAGCGCGCCGATCTGCTGGACAAGAAGGTCGGCATCGGGCTCGATTTCTTCGACGCGCAGGTCAACCGTGTCACAGCCTGGATCGTCGGGCTGCGCGCGGCGGGCAAGTCCCTTCTGACCGCGCTGCTCGAGCCGACCGCGCAGCTGCAGCAGGCCGAATATGCCGGCAACCTCGGGCTCCGGATGGCAATGCTCGACGAGTGCCGCAATCTGCCCGTGAACGCCGTGTGGGACTATTTGTGTTATCAAAAGAACGCCGGCGTCGGCATGAGCTGGCTCGACGACATGGACCGCTACGAGCACGAGGTCCAGTTCAAGCGCGTCTGACAGGCCGTATTCACTCTCTGCAGCGCGGAGATTTGAATAAAATATTTTATGGAGGAAAGAACACAATGAAAAAGCTGATTGCCCTGCTTCTGGCTGTGGCTATGGTTCTCTGCCTGGTCGCCTGCGCGAGCAAGACCACCGAGACCACGACTTCCGCCGGCACCACCGCGGCTGCTTCCGGCAGCGCCGCTTCCGCCCCCGCTGCTTCCGGCAGCGCCGCTTCCGCCTCTGCTTCCGCTTCCGCGTCCGCGACGACTTCCGCCGCCGCGAAGGACTGGGAAATCGTCGTTGTCCCGAAGGACTCCTCGAACCCTTGGTTCGTCCGCATGAACACCGGCGTGGAAGAATACGCCAAGAAGACCGGCCTCAACTGCTATCAGAAGGGCACCGATGAAATCGACGCCACCAAGCAGGCCCAGCTGGTCGAAGACCTGATCGCGCAGGGCGTCGACGCCCTCTGCGTCGTCCCCGTTGACATCGAGTCCATGGACGCCACCCTTGCCAAGGCCAAGGAGGCCGGCATCGTGGTCATCACCCACGAGGGCTCCGCGCTGACCAACGTCGACTACGACATCGAAGCCTTCTCGAACGCCGGCTACGGCCAGTTCATCATGGACAACCTCGCTGACGCAATGGGCCAGGAGGGCGTCTACACCACCATGGTCGCCGACCTGACCAACGGCTCCCACAACGAATGGGCCGATGCCGGCGTCGCCTACCAGAAGACCGCGTACCCGAAGATGAGCCTGCTCGAAGCGATGCCGCGTGTCGAGTCCCACGACAACGGCGATACCGCCTACAACGTCGCGAAGGAACTCTTCAAGACCTATCCGGACCTCAAGGGCATCATGGGCACCTCCTCCTTCGACGCGCCGGGCGTGGCCCGCGCGATTGAAGAGCTCGGCCTCGTGGGCAAAGCCTTCACCTCCGGCACCGGCATGCCCGCCGACAACGCGGAGCTGCTGAAGTCCGGCGTCGTCAAGTCCCTGACCCTGTGGGATCCGGCTCTGGCTGGCCAGGCCATGGTTGCTCTGGCTGTCAAGGTCCTCTCCGGCGAGACCATCGGCGACACGGTTGACCTCGGCGTCGACGGCTACACCGCCATGACCTTCCGCGAAGGACTCCAAGACCGTCCTCGAAGGCCAGGGCTGGATCACCATCACCGCCGACAACGTGGACAGCTTCGGCTTCTAAACGGCAGGAGCTTTCATACCGCGCAGATTCATAGAAAACCAACAGCGCCGCTCTGCCGATCCCTTCGGGGACCGGCAGAGTGGGTTTCTTAAAAAATGCACGGCAGGAGCTGCTCCCTGCGTGTTGGAGGTGCTCAAATGGCACAGAGCTTATTAAAAGCGGTCGACATCTGCAAATCGTTCGCCGGCGTGCACGCGCTCAAGAACGTTTCCCTTGAGCTACAGCCGGGTGAAATCCACTGCCTGGCCGGCGAGAACGGCTGCGGAAAATCGACGCTGTTAAGAGTCATCCTCGGAGAGATTGCCCCCCGTTCGGCCCTCTTAGCGCTACACGCATCACCGACCAGCTGGCGTATGGCCGGGCCGATGCGTGTAGCGCTAAGAGGGCCGAACGGCTGCGGAAAATCGACGCTGTTAAGAGTCATCCTCGGAGAGATTGCCCCCCGTTCGGCCCTCTTAGCGCTACACGCATCACCGACCAGCTGGCGTATGGCCGGGCCGATGCGTGTAGCGCTAAGAGGGCCGAACGGCTGCGGAAAATCGACCCTGATCAAAATCATCTCCGGCGTCTACCAGATGGACTCCGGCTACATTGAATTCAACGGCAAGCGCCTGACAAAAATCACCCCGGTCGAGGCGATCAACAACGGCATTCAGGTCATCTATCAGGATTTCGCCGTCTTCCCCAATCTGACCGTGATGGAAAACCTGGCGCTCAACTCCGAGCTCGCCGCGAAACGGAAATTCGTCAACTGGAAGCGGATGCGGCAGATCGCCGAGGAAGCCGTCGCCAAGATCAACTTCCACGTCGATCTGGACGCGCGCGTCGGTTCGCTCTCCGTGGCGGAAAAACAGATGGTCGCCATCAGCCGCGCCCTCATGTTCAACGCAAAGCTCATCATTATGGACGANCCCACCACGGCGCTGACCAAGAAAGAGGTCAAGGCGCTGTTTGAAATAATTCTGAAGCTGAAAGCCCAGGGCATCGCGATTCTCTTCGTGAGCCACAAGCTCAACGAGGTCTTCGAGATCTCCGAGCGCTTCACGATCTTCCGCAGCGGCGAGCTCGTCGCGACGGGCAAGACCTCCGAGCTCGACGACAAGAAATTCACCTTCTACATGACGGGCCGCGAATTTGAAAACAAGATATTCGTGCCCGAAAAGCTCTCCGAAAAGCCCGTCTTTGAGCTGCAGGATCTGACGCTGAACGGCTATTTCGACAAGGTCAGCTTCCAGGTGCGCGGCGGCGAGATCCTCGGCATCACGGGCCTGCTCGACTCCGGGCGCACGGAGNNGAGCAGGCNCTCGATGTTCGGCCTTCGCCCCGCCGACAGCGGCAGGATCCTGAAAAACGGCAGGGAAGTCAAAATCGACAGCCCGCGCGCGGCCATCCACAACAAGATCGGCTATGTCCCCGAGGACCGTCTGTCCGAGGGTCTGTTCCTGCCCCAGTCGATCGGCGAGAACATCATCATCTCCGAGATCGACGGCCTGACCAAAAAGGGCGGCGTGTACGACCTCGACCACGCACAGAAGGAAGAGCAGCGCTGGGTCAGGGAGCTGGAGATCAAGACGCCGACGCCCGCGAATGCGGCCTCGACGCTCTCCGGCGGCAACCAGCAGCGCATCGTCCTCGCCAAGTGGATGGCCTGCGATCCGGACGTGCTGATCCTCAACGGCCCGACGGTCGGCGTGGACATCGGCTCCAAGCACGACATCCACGAAATTCTCAAAAAACAGGCCAAGGCCGGCATGGCGATCATCATTATCTCCGACGACCTGCCCGAGGTCCTCAGCACCTGCTCCCGCGTTCTTGTCATCAAAAACGGCAAAATCGTCGACGAGATGGACGCGCAGCAGGCGACCGAGGGTGAAATCCTCGAAAAAATGATGTAGGAGGTGGAATTCATGCAAACGACACTGAAAAAGCTCACGCAGAGAAATGAATTCTACACGTTTCTCATCGTGCTCGCGCTGGCCGTCGCCGTGGAGATCACCTCCGGCCAGTTCTTCACGCCGAACAACGCCGTCGACCTCGCCTCCGCGATGGTCGTGCCCGGCCTGTTCGCCGTGGCGGAATTCATGGTTCTGATCTCCGGCGGCATCGACGTCTCCTTCCCCGCGCTGGCGTCGCTGACGCTCTTCGCCACCACCAAGTTCCTGCTCGACCAGAACTACAACGGCCCCATGATCGTCCCGTTCCTCATGGTCATCGTGATCGGCGGCATCCTGGGCGCGTTCAACGGTTTCTTTATCGGCTATATGAACCTGCCCGCCATGATCGTGACGCTGGGCGCCTCCTCCGTCTTCAAGGGCATCATGCAGGGCGCGCTCAATTCCAAGCAGCTGGCCGTCATCCCCGACTGCATGAAGAGCTTCGGCACCGGCGCCCTCTTCACCGCCACCAATACGACCTCCGGCCTCACCTCCAAGATGCCGCTGACCTTCATCGTCTTTGCGGTCGTGCTGCTGCTGGCCTTCATCCTGCTGCGCTACACGTTCTTCGGCCGCGGCATCTACGCGATCGGCGGCAACCCCGCCAGCGCGAACTGCGCGGGCTATAACGTCAAGCGCACGAAATTCATTCTCTACATTCTTGCGGGCGTCATCGCGTCGCTGGGCGGCCTCTGCCGCGTCTGCATGATGCAGCAGTGCCACCCCACCAACATGCTCGGCATGGAGATGAACGTCATCGCGGGCGTCGTGCTCGGCGGCACCGCCATCACGGGCGGCGCGGGCTCCCTGACCGGCTGCTTCCTCGGCACGCTGCTGATCGTCATGGTTGAAAACTCCATGATTATGCTGGGCGTCCCGACGACCTGGAAGAGCGTCTTCACGGGCGCGCTCATCGTCATCGGCGTCGGCATCAGCGCCGCGCAGGTCGACCGCGCCAACCGCGCGGCGATCAAGGTGAAGAAGGAGGTAGGAAGATGAACGCCATCAAGCGGATCTACAGCAAAAACCGCGAGGTCTACCGGCTGCTTCTCATCATCGTGATCTGGCTCGTCTTCATGGCCCTCACCAAGTTCAAGAAGTTCTATACCTTCAAAAACTTCCAGACCATCGCCGGGCAATTCCCGGAATTCGGCCTCATGGCCCTCGGCGGAATGCTCTGCATGATGACGGGCGGCATCGACCTGTCCTGCGTCGGCATCGCGAACGCGACGACCATCTTCGTCGTGACGAACCTGATCGCCACCTTCGGCGAAACCGGCTCCATGCCCCTCGCCTACATTTTCGTCATCTATCTCATCGCGATCGCGGTGGGCGCGGCGCTGGGCGCGTTCAACGGCTTTCTGATCTCCGTCATCCACGTCCCGCCGATTCTCGCGACGCTCGGCGTCAACGAGCTCATGTCCGGCATCTGCATCGTGATGACGGGCGGCGCGGCCGTGTCCTCGTTCCCGAAGGAATACTGCGATCTGTTCTCCAACAACATCGCCGGCGTCGTGCCGGTCCGGCTCGTCGTGTTCATCGCGGTGGCGCTCATCATCTCCTATATGCTTGCGAAAACCACCTACGGCACGAAGCTGAAGCTGCTCGGCACGAACCAGAACGTCGCGAAGTTCTCCGGCCTCAACAACGTCGGCCTGCTCTTCAAGACCTACATCATCTCCGGCATCTGCTCCGCCCTCGGCGGCATGCTGATGCTCTCGAACTACGCCTCCGTCCGCGCAGACTACGGCTCGCAGTACACGATGCAGGCAATCCTGATCGTCGTGCTGGGCGGCGTCAGCCCGAACGGCGGCAAGGGCCGCATCTCCGGCGTCATCACCGCCATCATCCTGCTCAAGCTGCTGGAATCCGGCATCAACCGCTTCCAGAATGTCTCGAGCTACTACATCTCCCTCATCTGGGGCGCCGTGCTGATTCTGGCCCTCGTCATGGACTACTTCTCCAACGGCCGCCAGAGAGCGTAAGGAGGCATACGGATGAGCAAACAGATCTTCGGCCAGATCGGCCGGCTGAAGCGCGAGTGCATCGACGAATACCAGACGCTGCACGCGGCCGTCTGGCCCGGCGTCCTTCAGACCATCCGCGACTGCCATATGCACAACTACTCCATCTTCATCGAGGACGACGTCGTATTCGGCTACTTTGAATACGACGGCAGCGACTACGAAGCGGATATGGCCAGGATGGCGGCGGACCCCGTGACCCAGGCGTGGTGGTCGAAAACCCGCCCCTGCTTCACGAAATACTCCCCCGACAAGCAGGAACCCTTCTACTCGGATATGAAGCAGATCTTTTACTTTGCATGATACCGGAAAAAATCCTGACATCCCTCGCGGCTGTCAGGATTTTTATTTCCAAAGGAGTGAAACGATGAAGGTTGTCAACATCGGCTCCATCAACATCGACTACGTCTACCAGATGGAGCATTTTATCCGGCCCGGCGAGACGAAATCCTGCAAAAAGCTCACGGTCGGCTGCGGCGGCAAGGGACTCAACCAGTCGATCGCGCTGGCGCAGGCGGGCGCGGAGACGTACCACGTCGGCATTGTCGGCGCGGAGGGCGGCTTCCTTACCGAAAAGCTGCGCGAGAAGGGCGTGCACACCGACTTTGTGAAGACCGGCGAGGGCACCGGCGGCCACGCGATCATCCAGGTGGACGAGAGCGGCCAGAACTGCATCATCACCTGCGGCGGCACAAACCGGCAGTTCACGGAAAGCTGGATCGATGAGGTGCTTTCGCACTTCGAGGCCGGCGACATCGCGGTGCTGCAGAACGAGATCAATCTCATCCCCTACATCATGGACCGCTGCCGTGAAAAGGGCATGAAGATCGCCTTCAACGCGGCGTCCTTCGACGAGCGCATCAAAAGCTACCCGCTTGAGAAGGTCGACTGGCTCATCGTGAACGAGGTCGAGGGCGGCGCGCTGTCCGGGGCTGAGGGCTACGACGAGATCGCGGAGGCGCTTATCGCAAAGTACCCGCGCACGAACGTGATGCTCACGATGGGCAAATCCGGCTGCATCTACCGCTCCGGGACGGAGAAGTTCGTCTCGAAGGCCTGCCGTGTGCAGGCGGTCGACTCGACCGCCGCGGGCGACACCTTTATCGGCTACTTCGTGCGCGGCATCGTCTCCGGCCTGCCCGTGCCCGACACGCTGCGGCTGGCCACCGTGGCGAGCGGCATCTCGGTGACCCGCCCCGGCGCGGCCGACTCCGTGCCGTCCTACGCCGAGGTCGTCGCCTCGCCCCTGATGAAAACAGTCTGAGCACCTTCCGGGACGCCCGCCCGCAGGCGCGGATGCTTCGGGTTTTATTGACAGAAAAAGGGGCTGTAAAAAACAGCTCGCCAAAAAAATCCGCCGAGTCTCAAGCCTGAGATTCGGCGGACTTTTCATGGAAAGATGTTTTCTGTTTCAAATTTTCCGCTGAGATTTTGCAAAACCTCTTCGTGTACCGCGGGCAGTTCCTCGTTCATCCGGACAATCCGGTTTCCCGGACTCTTGTGACATTGCTCTCTCTGGACACAGCCCTTGCAGTTTTCGCACCGGCAGTACTCCTCTGTTCGGCCGTATTGGTTTCCCGTTACCGGAGCTGTTCGCATAAACAGAAAACGCTTCCCGTTTCTTCGCGATACAGGTAGTTGTTGAAATTCCCATAGCCCGCATCCGCAACCGGATACTGTGGATAAAATCCGTATCGCGCCAGGAAGCCTTCCAGAAGCGGCTGGAAGCAGTCCGTGTCCGAGGCAAAGGGAAGTACGCCGTAATGCGCAATGTATTCGTCACAGACAACAGCCTGCACGTTGTAAGCCGGCAGCAGCTGGTCATTGCCCATGTAATCCCGCTTTACCCGCATGAAGGTGGCGTCCCGGTCCGTCAATATCCACTGGCGTTTTCAACTGTATTGGAGCAAAAATCATGTATGGTGTTGTTTTGTTTCATTACAGTTTCATCATAACACCAGACGGCTGGCTCGCATAGCGCCAGCCGCCTCAGACTGTCGAAGAAGGCCCGATGGGCCTTCTTCGACAAAAAAATGCAGCCCGCTGCGCGCATAATTTTCGCGGCGTGAGACGCGAAAATTCCACACTTGCGGGCTGTAAAGTGCTTTTCCCGACGTACCAGCCGCCGGGAAAAGCGGATTTACAATTTTTTTGCGCATGCGGGCGCAAACTCTGCGAGGCTTTTTGACACACTAAGACGGCTGGCTCGCATAGAGCCAGCCGCCTTCTTTTGCAAAAAAGAGAAGTTCGCTTTTTCAGCAAACTTCTCTTTCTGGAGTCGGGACTTTATTTACAGCCCCCTTTTTTGAATGCACGGTTTAGGAATGCAGATATTCCCGCACAAGGTAGCGCGGGCGGTGCTTGGTCTCAAGGTAGATCTTGCCGACGTACTGCCCCACGACGCCGAGGCACAGAAGAATGAGGCCGCCGAGGAACCACAAAGAGACGCCCAGCCATACGGCGGCGTCCGCCCGCGAACCGGCGATGAGCATCCAGAGAAGGGCGACAATGCTCGCCAGCATCAGAAAGCCGCCGAGGCCGGAGATCATTTTGAGCGGCCTGTCCGTCAGGGATGTGACGCCCTCGAAGGCAAACGAGAGCATCTTTTGAGCGGGTATTTGCTCTCGCCCGCAAAGCGCTCGGCGCGCTCGCAGTATACGATGCCGGTGCGGTAGCCGATCATCGGCACGATGCCGCGCAGAAAGAGATTGACCTCGCCGTACTGCGCGAGGGCCTGCAGCGCCCGGCGGCTCATGAGGCGGAAATCGGCGTGGTTGTAGACCGTGTCCGCGCCGAGAACACGGCGTTCACCGCAAGGCAGAAGCGGACACTGTCATTGCCGAACAGGCGGCAGATAAGAGACAGCAGCCACGGGAAGCCGTATTGATATGCCCAGATCTTCCAGTAGAAATGCTGTACGAAGCCGGTCTGCCCGCGGTACAGGCCGGCCGCCGCCTGATAGAAGGTCTCGTAATCCGAGAAAAGCGGCGGCGCGAAGAAATGCGCGACGGTCATCTGCGCGGCCAGGGCGACGGCAAATACGGTTCCCGTGAGGGCCCAGGGGCTTTTCAGCTTCCCGAGCAGCCATGCCAGCAGCAGACAGAAAGCCGCGGCCAGGGCCGCGGCTGCAAGCGCGCTGAGACGAAAGCGCAGCGCGCAGTCTTTTCTTGTCAGAAATTCGGTGAGATTGATGCCCGCGAGGACAAAACACCACGCGCCGAAGATCCAGGCGACAATTTTTTGGAGGACGGTCTGTTTCATACGGAGGCTCCTTTTTTCAGTCGCCCCATTATAGCACGTTCTCCGGCAAAAACAGCGCCCTAGATCAGGTTTACTTTTTTTAGGAGCGCGGCGTACTTCACGAGTGCCGCCGTCTCGCCGTCGGCCTCGACGGCGTGATTTTCGCCGAAGAGGATGGCGCGCTTCGAAAGCTGCGCGGCCAGGGACAGATCGTGCGTCGAGATGATCAGCGTTTTGCCCGCGGCCTCGAGCTGCCCCAGAAACTGCGTGAGCCACATCGCGGTGCGCGGGTCAAGGCTGTTCATCGGTTCGTCCAGGACCAGCACCTCGGGGTTGAGCGCGAGGACCGCCGCGACGGCGACTTTCTTTTTTTCTCCGCCGCTCAGATGGTACGGCTGCCGGCCCCGCAGAGCCTCAACGCCGAGAAGGGACAGACAGTCCCGCGTCCTTTTATCGGCCTCGTCTTCTCCCAGGCCCATCTGCCGCGGGCCGAAGGCGATCTCGTCGTAAACCGTGGGGCAGAAAAGCTGCGCCTCGGAGTCCTGGAACACGAAGCCGACGCGCTGGTGAAACTGCTTGGCGAAGGCGGCCTTCTTCATGAGGGCGGGGGTGATTTCGCGGCCTTCAAAAGAATATTTGCCCGCCGTCGGGAAAATAAGCCCGTTCAGAACCCGCAGCAGCGTCGATTTGCCGCTGCCGTTCGGCCCGAGCAGGCAGACAGCCTCGCCCGCTTCGATGGAAAAGCTCACGTCCTGCAGCGCGGGACTCTCGCCGTAGGAATAGCAGACACCGGAAAATTCGATCATGATGCGCCTCTTCAGGATAATAATAGATAGACCAGGACGATCCCGGCGTTCAGAAGCCAGAAGATCCCGTCGCGCCAGCTCAGGCGGACGCGGGACGTGCGGTATTCGCCCGTGAAGCCGCGGCACTCCATCGCATAGTAGAGTTCCTCCGACATGTCGCGGGATTTGATGAAAAGAGAGCCGGCAACGCCGCCCAGGGAGCCGTACTTGCTTTTGTTGCGGCCGACCGAGCGCAGGCGCAGCGCGTAGAGCATCTGCAGCGCGAATTCGCCCAGCAGCAGAATGTATTTGATCGTGATGTCGATGACGAAGATGAAAAGATCCGGGAAGAAAAACCGCCGCAGCGCGCCCGCGAGCCGGTCCCACCTTGTCGTGCGGGAGAGAATGTTCACAAGCGCGACGCAGATAAATGTCTTGGCCGGGATCATCGTGATGCTGTAGCGGCTGCCCGCGAGCGCCGAGGGCAGGAGAATGAGATACGCCAGCGCGGCGGCGAGCGCCGCCCCGGTGAGGCAGCGGCGCAGATCCCCTGCCGGCAGCAGCGCCAGCAGCACCGCCGTGTACGCCAGCATGACGTAGACAAACGAAAACTGCCGCGAGAGCGAGACTAGCACGATATACAAAGCCGCCGCGGCCAGCTTCGACACCGGCGAGACCCACAGCCTGTCGCGCTCGAGGGCGCTCTGGCTGCGGAATCGCGATAGTAGCTCCACAAAGGAGACGATGCTCCGGTCGAGAAAGCGGTCGCGGTCTTTGGGCGGGGAATACTGTTCGGGTTCGGTCAGCCACTGGGGAATATCTGCCATGGATTTGTCTCCTTAACGGGAATAAGGGGGACGTTTTCGCGTACCCCGGCTGTGTTTTCAGCTTTGCCTTGCGGGCTTTCGCATATCGGACACCAGCTTGAACACGATCACGAGCACAGCTGCGCCGATGACGGCTGAGAGGATGTAGCCCACGGCCTCCGGCAGACCGGAGACGGAATAATCCGGCAAAAGGGCGTTAAAGCTGAAGCCGTTCGCCATGCCGCCGGGGGTAAAGCCGGCGATGCCGGCGAGCTCGTCCGTGCCCCATTCGCCCCAGGCTGTGCCGGAAGCGATCAGGCCGAGCGGCGTGGCGCAGACAAGCGCCAGCAGAAGTCCCCAGATGCCCTTCGTCTTCTTTTCCGGTACGCGTTCGGCAAGGTCGGGGGAAACCTTTTTGACAAAGGCCAGAATGAGCACGGTGAAGAGAAGCTCGACCGGACCCGCGACCAGCATGTGCGGAATCACCATCGCGGGGATGGAAACGGACAGGGGATACGGGCAGTAGAGCGGCTGGCCCGCGGCGGTGTGGAACAGAAGCGGCTGTACGCCGAATTCAATTGCCGCGCAGAGCGACGCGACCACAATGCCGAAGTAGGAGCCGACCGCCGCGGCGACGTATTCGCCGGATTTGGACTTCATGCGTTCTTTGATGAACTGATACACATAGTAGCCCACAAACGGCAGAACGAACGCCATGTTGAAGCAGTTCGCGCCGAAGGAAAGAATGCCGCCGTCGCCGAACAAAAGCGCCTGCAGCAGCAGCGCCACCGAGACCGAGACGCAGGCCGCCGAGGGTCCCAAAAGGATCGCGATGAGCGTGCCTCCGACCGCGTGGCCCGTCGTGCCGCCGGGCAGGGGCACGTTGTACATCATCATGAGGAAGGCCAGCGCGGCGCAGATGCCGAGCTGCGGCAGCTTAGCCCTGGGCATTTCCTTCTTGACCTTTTTAATCGAGAGAATCCAGGCCGGCGCGACCGCGGCGGCCATGACCGCACAGGTAACAGGGCTCAGATAATTATCCGGAATATGCATAATCTCTCTCCTTCTTTTGAACGGCTTTATCGTATCAAAGCGCGCCCCGCCGCGCAAGCCTCCCCGGGGGATAAAATTCTTTCAAAGTAAAAAATCGGCCCCCTCTCCGGCGGCCGTCTTCAGAAAGCCTTCATCATTCTTCATCATTCTTAAGCCGTTTCCCGCTTGTATCTTCGCCGGTTTTCCCGTATGATGGGACGCGCCCGAACGGGACGGGCCCCATTGGGGACTGACACAGATTTGTGACAAATTTCGCGATCTTTTGCGGGGATTTTTTGCCTGCGTTCGGTATAGAATGAAATTGCCGGAAAACCGGCAAACGGACGCGGCGGGAGGTTTTTTATGACGAACGTACTGGAATATCTCGAGGCTTCCGCGCGGCGGCTGCCGGACAAGACGGCGGTGTCGGATCCGCAGAGCGCCCTTAGCTACCGGGCGCTTTGGCAGGATGCCCGGCGCATCGGCAGCGCGCTTCTGCCGCATGCGGCTCCGCGGCAGCCGGTCGCGGTCTGCATGGAAAAGAGCGTCATGGCCCTGACGGCCATGATGGGGATCGTGTACGCGGGCTGCTTCTATGTCTTCATCGACCCCGGCCAGCCGGCCGCGCGCTTTTTGCAGATCCTTTCGGTCTGCCGTCCGGCCTGCCTTTTGACGGACAAACCCGAAGGGCTGCCTGCTGCGCCCGGCGTGCCCGTGCTGCGCCCGGCGGAGCTTCTTACGCAGCCGGAAAACGCGCCTGCGCTTGCGGCGGTGCGCGCGCAGGCGCTCGACATTGACCCGCTCTACTGCAACTTCACGTCCGGCTCGACCGGCGTGCCGAAGGGCGTGCTGGTCTGCCACCGCAGCGTGCTGGATTTCATCGGCTGCTTCCCGGAGCTGTTTTCGCTCGGCGAAGACGACGTGCTCGCAAATCAGGCGCCCTTTGATTTCGACGTCTCGGTCAAGGATATCTATACCGCCTTCAAAACAGGCGCGCGGCTCGTGCTGGTGCCGCGGAAATATTTTTCTATCGTGACCGAACTTCTCGACTATCTCTGTGAAAACCGCGTGACGACGCTCATCTGGGCCGTGTCGGCTCTGTGCCTTGTGACGCAGTTTCACGGCTTTGACTATAGAATTCCGAAAGACGTCCGCAATGTCCTCTTCAGCGGCGAACTGATGCCGGCGCGGTATCTGCGCCAGTGGCAGACCGCGCTGCCGCAGGCCCGCTTCGTCAATCTCTACGGCCCGACGGAGATCACCTGCAACTGCACGTATTACCGGGTTTCCCATGTTGCCGCGGAGGGAGAACGGCTGCCGATCGGCCGGGCGTTTCCGAACGAAAAGGTCTTTTTGCTGGATGAGAACGACCGGGAAATCACGGCTCCCGGCGTGCCGGGCGAGCTTTGCGTCTCGGGCACGGCGCTCGCGCTCGGGTACTGCCGCGATCCCGCAGCGACGGCCCGCGCGTTTGTGCAGAACCCGCTGAACGATTTCTGCCCGGAGCGGATCTACCGCACCGGCGACATGGCCGCGTACGACGCAGACGGACAGCTCGTCTTCGAGGGGCGGCGCGATTTCCAGATCAAGTTCATGGGCCATCGCATCGAGCTCGAGGAGATCGAGGCCGCGATGAACGCCGTTCCGGCAGTCGCGCGCGCGTGCTGCTGTTGGGATGCCGAACAGGGCCGCATCGTGGGCTTCTACTGCGGCGNNANNGAGNCGCNNGCGCTCAAAAAGGCGCTCTATGAAAAACTGCCGGGCTATATGATCCCGGCGGAAACGGTTCGGGTCGCCGCGCTTCCGCTCACAAAGAACGGCAAGCTCGACAGGGCCCGGCTGATGGCGGAAAGGAGCGCGGAGCATGGAACATGAGGCGATAAAGCGGGCAATCGAAGCGGAGAAAACGCCCTTTTATCTCTTCGACACGGACGCGGCCGCCGCAAAGGTTCAAAAACTGAAGAGCGCGCTCGGTCCGCGCGCTAAAATTTGTTTCGCCGTGAAAGCCAACCCGTTTCTGGCCGGCGCGCTGGAAGGGGCGGCGGACTTCTTCGAGGTCTGCTCGCCCGGCGAGGCGCGCATCTGCGCGCGGGCAAAGGTGCCGGACGAAAAGATCGTCCTTTCGGGCGTGTACAAGGACCCGGCGGAGATCCGCAATCTTGTGCGGGAGCGGAACATCGGCTGCTGGACGGTCGAGTCGCTTTTGCAGTGGGAGCTGCTGTGCGGCTGCGCGAAAGAATACGGCAGGCCCCTGCGCCTGCTGCTCCGTCTCTCGAGCGGCAGCCAGTTCGGGCTGGAAAAAGAGGATATCTGCCGCATCTTTCAGTCGCTCCGGCCCGATGAAACGGCGAAGATCTGCGGCATCCAGTATTTTTCCGGCACGCAGAAGAAGTCCGCGGCGCGCATCGAAAAGGAACTGGCGCAGCTCGACGATTTTCTGCGCGAACTGCACGAGCGCTTCGGCTTCGACGCAGACAGGCTCGAATACGGGCCGGGCTTCCCGGTCGATTACTTCGGAGAATCTCCCGGGCTGGAAGACGAGACGCTCGCGTGCCTGCAAAAGAGCCTCCGGGCGATGGCCTGGCAGGGCCCCGTCGTGCTGGAGATGGGCCGCGAGCCCGCGGCTTTTTGCGGCTGCTATGTCACAAGCGTCGTGGACGTCAAGCAGACAGACGGCGAGAACTTCTGCATCGCGGACGGCGGCATCCACCAGCTCACCTATTACGGGCAGATGCTGGGCCTCAAAACGCCGCCTGTTTCGCTGTGGGACGGCGGCGGCGAAAGGGCGCTGTGGTCGGTGTTCGGTTCGCTGTGCACGAAAAACGACGTGCTTGTCAAAAATCATCCCTTCGACGGCCTGCGCGTCGGCAGCCGCCTCGTCTTCGAACAGGTGGGGGCGTACGCCGTTACGGAGGGCATCGCCCTGTTTTTAAGCCGCGAGCTGCCGCCCGTGCTGCTGTGGTCAAAGGAAAAAGGCCTTGAAATTGCGCGCGGCCGCGTCGAGACCGACCGCTGGAATTCGCCGGAGGGCGAAAAGGAGCTTTGATGATGGAAAAACTGCTGAAAATTCTCGAGGATATCAACCCGGACAACGACTATGAAACGGAAGAGCACCTCATCGACGACGGCCTGCTCGATTCCTTTGCCATTCTGGAGCTTGTCAGCTCGCTGGAGGACGCCTTCGGCGTCGAGATCACCCCGACCGAGCTCGTGCCGCAGAATTTCAACTCCGCGAAGGCCATGTGGGCCATGCTCGGGCGGCTGCAGAAGTAGAAGAGGCGGCGCGCAATGCAGTACGTAAGCCTTTTGTATCTTCTGGCGTTTCTGCCGCTCGTGCTGCTGGCGTACGGGCTTTCGCCGCAGCGGCACCGCTGGAAGCTGCTGCTGGCGGCCAGCTATATCTTCTACGGGCTGCTCAGCAAGACGCTGATCATCTATCTTCTCTTCTCCACCATTTCGATCCATGAGCTCGGCCTCTGGCTGAACGCCTGCCAGGATGGGGAGAAGGAGAGAAAACGCCGCATCCTATGGTATGGTGTGTTCGTGCACATCGGACTTCTCGCCGTGCTCAAATACTCGGCGTTTTTCCTGGAAAGCCTGAACGCCGTCCTCCCGCTGGCACTGCCCGTACCGTCCTTCGTGCTGCCCGCCGGCATCTCGTTTTTTACGCTGCAGGCGGTGTCGTATTTGTCCGACGTGTACCACGGGCGCATCCGGGGCGACGAGAGCCTGGGCCGGCTCGCTTTGTATCTGGCCTTTTTCCCCGCGATCGTCGAGGGCCCGATCTGCCGCTATGCCGAGACGGCGGAGGAGCTGTACGCCGGCAGGCCGCTCACATACAAAAACATCACGTTCGGCGCGCAGCGCATGGTCTGGGGCCTTTTCAAAAAGCTCGTGGTCGCGGACCGGCTCAACATCTTTGTGCAGAAGATTTTCACCCACTGGGGCCAGTACAGCGGCCTCGTCGTCCTGCTGGGTGCCGCTGCGTACACGCTGCAGCTCTACGCGGACTTTTCCGGCTGCATAGACCTCACCATCGGCACGGCGGAGCTGTTCGGCGTTCGCCTGCCCGAAAACTTCCGGCAGCCGTTTTTCTCCCGCACGGCGTCGGAATTCTGGCGGCGCTGGCACATCACGCTCGGCACCTGGTTCAAGGACTACATTTTTTATCCTCTATCCCTCACAAGGCCGGTCAAGGCGCTCGGCAGAAAAGCGCGCAAAACGCTCGGACGGCGGCTGGGGCAGACCGTGCAGGTGCTGCCGCCGCTTCTGGCCGTGTGGGTCTGCAACGGCCTGTGGCACGGCGCTGGGTGGAACTACCTGTTTTTCGGCCTGTACTATTTTGTCCTGATCGTGTTCGGAAATCTGCTGGAGCCCGCCGCGGACAGAGCTTCGCACCTCCTCGGCCTCAGCCGCGAGGGTGGGATCTGGCGGGTGTTCCAGACAGTCAAAATGGCGGCGATCGTCGTAACGGGCGAGCTGTTTTTCCGCGCGGAAGGCCTGGCTGCGGGATTTGCCATGTTCGGTTCGATTTTCTCCGGCTGGAACCGGGCCGTGCTGACGGACGGGACACTTCTGCGCCTCGGCCTCGACGCGTGCGACTTCGGCGTCATCGCAGCCGGCACGCTTGTCATGCTGGCGGTCGATCTGCTCCACGAGCGCGGCGTGTGCCTGCGCGAAAAACTCGCGCAGACGAATCTGCCGCTCAGGTGGACAATCTGCCTGGCCGCGGTGCTGGCGGTCGTGATTTTCGGCGCGTACGGTGCGGGCTACGCGCCGGTCGATCCCCTCTACGCGGGATTTTAGGTGTGATGGTATGAAGAAAAAACAGTGGATCCGCGCGGCGGCTTTTCTGGCGCTGCTCGCGGCGGCCTTCGCGCTGCTCTCGCCGGTCTTCACGCCGAAGGATGAGCTGGGAAATATTCAGGAGGAGCCGGCAAATTCTCTCGACTATCTGGCCATCGGCGACAGCGAGTGCTATACTAGTATCTCCCCGATGCAGCTCTGGGGCGACTACGGCTACGTCGGCTACAACTGCGGCCTGGCCTCCCAGCGCATCCAGGACGCGTATTACCGGCTCAAAAAGACGCTGGAGTGTCAGACGCCGAGACTCGTTCTGCTGGAGACAAACATGCTCTTTCGGAACAAGGGCGTGCGGCAGGAGACCGTGACGGGCTTCGACCACGCCTTCGGCAATCTGGTCGGGCTCTACCAGTACCACAATACCTGGAAGAGCTTGTTCCGGCAGAACCGAGCGTCAGGCAAAGCCGAATGGCTCAAGGGCCTGCGCTACCGCCCGGACTGCCGGCCGTACACCGGCGGACCCTATGTGGAAAAGACCGAAAAAGTCCAGCCGGTCGCCGCGGCGCAGCGATTCTGGCTCGACAGGATTTTGGCGCTCTGCCGGAAAAAGCACATCCGGCTTGTCCTCTACACCGTGCCCTCGCCCCTCTGCTGGAGCTACGCAAAGCACAACGGCGCCGAAGCCTACGCCAAGTCGCACGGCCTGACGCTTCTCGATCTCAATCTGCAGCTGGACAAGGTCGGCATCGACTGGTCAAAGGACACCTGGGACCGGGGCAACCATCTGAATTTTTCCGGCGCCCAAAAGCTCACGGCCTATCTGGGCCAGTGGCTGCGCGAAAAGGGCTGGCTGCCGGACCGCCGCGGAGAACAGGCGTATGCGGCCTGGGACCGGGAGATGGCGCTGTATCTCACGGGCACGGGCGGAACGATGCAAAAAGCAGGAGGCAAGGGGCATTGAACAAGCTCATCTATGCCGCGGACGACGAGACGAATATCCGCGAGCTCATCAAAACCTATCTCGTGGAGGCGGGCTTCGACGCGGAGGTGTTCCCGGACGGGGACTCGCTGCTGCGGCGCTTCCGGGAAAAGCCCTGCGATTTCGTGGTGCTGGACATCATGATGCCCGGCACGGACGGACTGGAGATCTGCCGGCAGCTGCGCGCCGTCTCCAAGGTGCCCATCATCATCCTGACCGCCAAGGAGAGCGAGGTCGACTACATGATGGGCCTGACGCTGGGCGGCGACGACTACATGATCAAGCCCTTCCGGCCCTCCATCCTTATCATGCGCATCAAGGCAATCCTGCGCCGCATGGAGATGGAGCACGCCGGCACGGACGAGACCGTGAGCTACGGCGACATCTCCTATTCCGCGAACGACCAGGCGGTCTTCTGCAAAGGCGCCAACGTCGGGCTCACGATGACGGAGATTTCGCTTCTGCGCTACATGATGAAAAATTCCGCCCGCGCCATCCCGCGCGACGAACTGCTGGGCGAAATCTGGGGTCTGCACGCGGACGTGGAGACGCGCGTCACGGACGAGACGATCCGCCGCATCCGCAAAAAACTCAAATCGGCCGGCAGCGCCGTGTCTGTCGCGGCGATCTGGGGCTACGGCTACAGACTGGAGACGAGCGCATGAAACGAACGACGCTCAAGCTCATTTCCGTTCAGTTTTTGACGCTTCTGCTGGCGTTTGCCGCGATCTTCATTGTGTTCCGCTTCACGATGGAAAGTCATATCCGCGCAAACGCGAAAGATGCGATCGACTATGTGAAGCTGGAGCTCGCCGACACAAAGCTGCTCTACGACGACTCCGAGCTGCTCACCTGGGAACAGACGCACGACATGCCGTCCACGCTGGCCTCCTGTCTGCTCGTAGGCGAGCACTACAAGACGCAGCCCTACGAGCTGGCCAAGCGGCGGGAGCTCGCCAGATGGTGCGCCCAGCATCCGAACGTCGGCGGCGGGACAGACAGCGTGAGACTGGGCGAGCGGCAGTATTTCGTCGCGCAGGTGAAAAACACCACGCAGGAGCAGGACGGAAAAGGCGTCTGGCTTGTCTATGTCGACGTGACGGGGGAGATGGCGCTGATTCGGAGAATGGACATTTCCATGCTCGTCATCATGGTCCTCTGCGCGGCCATCGCCTGCTTTGCCGGCATCCGCATCGGCGTGAGCATTGAGCGGGGCCAGGACCGGCAGAAGAAGTTTTTTGAAAACGCCTCGCACGAGCTGAAAACGCCGCTCATGTCAATCCAGGGCTACGCCGAGGGCATCTACAGCGGCGTGATCCCCGACCAGAAGCACGCCGTCTCGGTCATCATGAACGAGACGGACAAGATGGCGGCGCTCGTCGACGAAATATTGTGCCTCTCCCGCATCGAAAGCGGCGAGACAAAGCTGAACCTCGAGAGCGTGTCCGTCCCCGAGGTCGTCAACAACTGCCTTGTCTCGCTCGAGTCTGTGATTTTGAAGCGGAAACTCGCGGTCGAGACGCATCTGGAAGAGATCACGGTGCAGGCCGACACGGGCAATTTCGAGACGGCGGTCACGAATCTTCTCTCCAACGCGGTCAAGTACGCCGAGAGCCGCATCGTCATCACCTGCGCCGAGCGCACCCTTTCCATCTGGAACGACGGCAGCCAACTCTCGAAACAGGACGCCGCGCACATCTTTGAGCGCTTCTACATCGGCAAAAACGGCAATACCGGCATCGGCCTCGCCCTCACAAAGGAAATCATCGAGCGCCACGGCTGGAAGCTCCAGCTTTTGAACCGCGAGAACGGGCCGGAATTTGTCATTAAGTTTACATATTTCGCCGCAGAGGCTTAAACGGCGTGATTCTTGAATTTGGACTTATTTGCTGCGGTTTCAACCTGCACAAATACCACCTGGCCAGAATGGCTCAGCAAAAAACAGCCTGAAGCGAATATTTATCCACAGGCGCAGGAACCCAATGACCCCTGCGCGCTGTTTGTATACCATCATGCGGAAAATTTGAAACAGAAAACATCTTTCCATGAAAAGTCCGCCGAATCTCAGCTTTGAGACTCGGCGGATTTTTTTGGCGAGCTGTTTTTTACAGCCCCTTTTTACGGTTTTATTTTGTTTTGGAATCCAGATACCCGGCGGTGAACTCGCCCCAGCTGTACTGGTTCATGAATTCGCCGCAATAGGCGCGCATGGCGTCGGGCTCCCAGTGCAGGAAGCGATAGTAGTCGCAGTCGAGCTTGCTCGCGTCCACGGACAGCTGGTTGAAATTCTTGAAGATCACGCTCTCCATTCCGACGTCCCGCAGCGCGCTCATCATGGAGCTGATGATCTTCTGCAGGTAATTCTGGCGGGCCTCGTCGTAGCAGTCGTCGTCGAACAGCGCCCCCGACAGCTCCCGCACGGTGCAGCCGCCGCCCTGCTTCATGACGAGATAGGCCAGCAGCTCCTTGGCCTTGCTGCGCCGGAAATTCAGCGGCGTGCCGCGGAAGAACACCTCGAAATTCCCGAAGCATTTGACCTGCAGCCGGTCCGCCTCCTCCTCTCCGGGGCGGGGGACGTTCCGAAACAGGTTTTCCAGCTCCTCCCGTATCTTTTCCACGGTCACGGGCTTGAGCAGATACCCCTGCGCGTGTACGGAGTAGGAATCCAGGGCGTACTGCGGACAGGCCGTCACAAAAACGACCTGCGCGGCCGGCTGCCGCTCGCGAATTTTCCCGGCGAGCTCCAGCCCGGTCATATCCGGCATTTCGATGTCCAGAAAGGCGACGTCGGGCGCAAAGCCCTCCTCCAGCGCCCGGAGGACCTCGCCGACGTCCCCGCAGCTCCGGATCTCCGACGACGGACTCGCCTGCTTCAGCTGGAAGACCAGATACTCCAACTGCAGGGGGCTGTCGTCCACAGCAAGAAATTTCATGCTTCTGCCTCTCCCGTTCTTCCCGGCCGCCGATCGGTCATGCGTGCTGCACGGCGGCCCGGACCGGCTGCATGGACAGCACGTTCCGCACCCGCTGCCGCACAATCACAAAGTCGAACGGCCGCGCGAGGTACTCCGTCGCGCCCAGCTCATAGCCACGTCTGATATACTGCTGCTCCGTCTCCGCCGAGATCACGACCACCGGGATCTCCGGCAGCAGCGCGCTCTGCTGCATCCGCTCCAGAACCTCGAAGCCGTCGATTCCGGGCATGTTGATGTCGAGCAGCACGAGAGATATTTCCACGCCCTTCTCCGACAGCAGCTCCAGCGCCGAGGCGCCGTCGACCGCCTCCAGGATGTTGTAATCCTCGACGAGAATCTCGCGCAGAATGGCCCGGTTGAGCGCCGCGTCGTCCACCACCAGGATGGTTTTCCGCGCGGGGGCCTCCGCCGTGCTCGCCAGCTGCATTTCCTTGGCCTGCGTCGCCCGCGCGTTGACCGTCTCGGGCAGCTCGAAGGTCGGCACCGTTTTCCGGATCGCGCCGCGGACAGCCTCCTGCCCGCCGTCCGCAATGGCGGAGCGCAGGATTTCCAGCTTCTCCTCGAACGCCTCGCGGCTGAGCCCGTCGTTATGCTCGACGAAGATCATGTTGTTTCCCGTCTTGTCCAGACCGTCCGTATTCATGAGCAGCTCCTCGTAGAGCTTCTCGCCGGGGCGCAGGCCGATCTCGACGATGTCGATGTCCTTGTAGGGCTTGTAGCCCGACAGGCGGATCATGTTCTCGGCCAGATCCAGAATCCGCACGGGCTTGCCCATGTCCAGAACGAACAGCTCGCCGTTCTTCGCCATGGCGCCCGCCTCCATCACCAGCTGCACCGCCTCCGGGATGGTCATGAAATAGCGGATGATGCGCTTGTCCGTCAGGGTGATGGGGCCGCCGGCCTCGATCTGCTTTTTGAACAGCGGCACGACGCTGCCGTTGCTGCCCAGCACGTTGCCGAACCGCACGGCGCAGAACGCCGTCCTGCTGTCGCGGCGGCACTGCACCGCCATCTCGCACAGCCGCTTGCTCGCGCCCATGACGTTCGTCGGATTGACCGCCTTGTCGGAGGAGATCAGAAGAAACTTTTCCGCTCCGTATTTTTCCGCCATGTTCGCCGTGTTGTAGGTGCCGAGCACGTTGTTTTTCAGGGCCTCCACGCCGGACGACTCCATCAGCGGCACGTGCTTGTGCGCCGCCGCGTGGAACACGAGCTGCGGCCGTTCGCGCCGGAAAATGTCCTCCAGCCGGTTTTTGTCGCGCACGGAGGCGATCACGACCTCCAGGTTCAGCTTGTGCCCGTAGCGCCGGATCAGCTCCTGCTGGATCTCGTAGGCGTTGTTCTCATAGATGTCCAGAATGATCAGCCGCTTGGGATTGTTCGCGGCGATCTGCCGGCACAGCTCGGAGCCGATGGAGCCGCCGCCGCCGGTCACGAGGACGGTCTTGCCCTCGTAAAAGTGACGGAAAAGCGAATTGCCGAGATCGACGCTGCTGCGGAACAGCAAATCCTCGATCCGGAAGTCGCGCATGCGCTCCAGCTGCGCGCCGCCCTCCGCGCTTTCCTCGGAGGGGAGAAAATCGTAGATCTTGACCGTGCAGCCCGTCTGCCGGTAGAGATTGTAGAGGTATTCCTTCCGCTCCGGCGAAAGATTGGGCAGCGCGATGACGACCTCCTGAATGGGCATCTGGTGGATGCGCTTGAGCAGGTTCTGATCCTCCGGATAGACCAGCAGCCCGTTGATCCGCTGCCCGATCTTCTTGAGGTCCTTGTCGAAAAAGCAGTACGGCTCGTAGTGGGAGTTGGGGTTGCGCTGAAACTCCGCCGCCAGCGCGGCGCCCACGTTGCCGGCGCCGACGATCGCGATGTCGATCTTGTGGATGGGGTGGCTCGCCTTCATCTGCTCCGGGACCTCCAGCGAGTCCTCCTTCCGCTTGTTGCGCTTGGCGTAATAGAGCTGGTAGACGAACCGGCTGAGCACCGTGGCCAGGATGATAAACTGGAAGGTGAGCAGGCTGTAGCCGAGTCCGAGGTAGCCGACGGACAGAAACTGCCCCTGCAGAATATAGAGGAATTCCATGATGAGGTCGGAGAGGATCAGCCGGATGTACGTGTTTTCATTGGCATAGCGCCAGATGCTGGAATAGACCTTGGCGACCAGCCTGCCGCCGATCAGAAACACGATCAGAAAGACCAGCTTCAGGGGCCCGAAGCCGTAGCTGAACACAAGGCTCGACGACCGCAGGCGGGAAAGCAGCCCCCACACGAAGAGGTACACGAGCACGATGATCAGAATGTCGATCCCCAGCAGGGAGATTTTACGCTTGTTCATATTTCTGTACCCACGATTGCCCGGGCTCACGCCGCCCGTGATTTTCTCGGGAAGGAAAAATATTCATAATCGGTTGTATTTCACCATATTATGAGAAGATCCGCAATGCTTTTTTCCATTTCTGCAGCATGGAAAGCGCTTTTGGCGAAAACGGCGGCGTCTGTGCTTTGCGATTGCATATTTCGCTCCGGTTGTTTATAATGCAATTACAGCCGGAGCTTCTCCGGCATCGGCAATCCGTGCCGGCGCTGCCGCCATGCGATTCGGAGGATAAATTGAAACGGAAAAAAGTCAGCACCATTGTGCTTGCCGCGCTGATCGCGCTCACGCTCGCGTTTATATGGGCGCACTCCATGCGCAGCATTCCGGCGTCGCGGGCGGAGAGCCTGGGCGTGCTGGCGCGGGTTCGGCCGTTTTTGGAGTTTTTTGTGGGAAAGGGCAACGCGACGGATCACCTTGTCCGCAAGCTGGCGCACTTTCTCGAATTCGGCGCGCTCGGCGCGGAATTCGTAATCCTGATCGCGGCGCGGAAGCATATCGTCATCTGCCTGTTTTTCGGCTTTGCGGCGGCCGCCGCGGACGAGACGATACAGATTTTTTACCATCGCGGTTCGCAGGTGAGAGACGTCCTGCTGGACTTTGCCGGCTGCTGCGCGGGCATGCTTTTCGCGGGGCTGCTCGCCTGGCTCATCCGCGCCGTCCGCCGGCGCAAAGACTCTCGCCGGCCCCCCGCCGCACCATGACGCCGGGAGCAGCGGGCTGCTTCCCGCGCAGAACAGAAGAGCTGTGCTGCCGTTCCACAGTTATAACAGGAGGCACCGGCCTGCGCCGGTGCCTCCTGTCGATCTTTTTCACTTCGTTCTGCGGCTGCAGCACGGGTTTTTTCAGCCGAGCTGCTCCGCGAAAATATTGGCTGTCTGGCCCCCGTCGGCCAGAATATCCGTGCCGTTCAGATATGCCGCGCCGGGGGAGCAGAGGAATGCGACAAGGGCTCCCATTTCATACGGATGGCCCCAGCGGCCGAGCGGGATCAGCTCCAGCTGGTCCTCGGCTGTCTCCGGCTGGTTGTCGATCAGGCTCTGGTGCATGGGCGTGAGATAGGACCCCGGCGAGATGGAAAGGATTCTGCACCCCTTTTTGGCAAACCTCGCCACATTTCTCTGCGAAAACTGAATGACGAACTTTTTGGAGATCGTGTAGAGCAGCCCCGCTCGCAGGAATTCATCCTCCGGGTCTGTGCTTTCGGGGCCTCCGAACGCGAGCAGCTTCTCATAGAACTCCGGCCTGTCCCAGGCGTCGAACACCGGCAGCCAGTCCGGATTCATGTCCATGGAATACGCCGCGACGGAGGAGAAGTTGATCAGCACACCGCCCGGCGCCATCACCGGATAAAATGCTTTCACAACATGAACGGTTCCGACCGCGTTGATCGACACGATCTTCTCCGCGCTCGTATTCGCCGGTGAAACGCCGGAGGTGTGGATCACGTTCCGGACGTCGCCCAGAGAGGCGGCAAACTGCGCGAGCTTTTCGGTCTGGTCCGCGTCCTGAATATCGGTGCGGCACAGATGCGCCTCCATCCCCAGCTCCGTCAGCTCCCTTTTGGCGCTTTCCAGCTTTTCCGTGTTCCTTCCGGCGAGAACCAGAACCGTGGATTTTCCGAGTTCTTTGCAGATGGCTTTTCCCATTCCGNCGTCGCCGCCGGTCACGACGCTCACTTGATTTTTCATGATGATCCTCCAGCTGCCTTCGCAGGCAGTTTGTCACAAAAGCCAGTTTTTTTCCGTGATGACGCAGGAAGTCCCGTGGATCGTCACCTTGTCTCCGGGTTTCAGGGCGCCCTTCTTTGCCAGAATGTAGCCGTTGTTGACTTCTTTTTTATAGGAATAGACGAGCTTTGACACGCGCCCGACTTCCTCGCCGGAGCAGCAGACCGGCTCGCCGGGACCGCCGTACTGTTTGGAACGGATGTAGAAATCGTCCGCAAGCACTTCAAAGCCGACCATTTCGCGCGAAGGTCCGCTCTCCCGGATATTCAGCAGGGCGTCTTTGCCGATGAAGTCCTTGTCCCAGCAGATGTGCTTGTCGAGACCGACTTCGAAGGGATTCGTATGGGCCAGGTCCCGCATATAATACAGGCCCGCCTCCGTCGGCAGCGTCCAGGCCATGACCTGAAACTCCGTGACACGCATCCCGCCCTGCTTCGTTGCTTCCGCGTCCACGAGCGCCTCCATCTTTTCAAGCGTATCCGGCGCCGTATAGATCTCATACCCGAACTTTTCGCCGGTAAACCCGCCGCGGTTGATCCGGACGGGGATGCCGCAGATTTCGTTTTCCCGGTTCTCAAAGAACTTCTGGTCCTGTACAGAGTCCCGGCACAGCGCCGAAAGGACGTCTGCGGATCTCGGCCCCTGCACCGCGAGCATCTGCCAGTCCCCGGTCACCTCGCTCCAATCCACGTCGTAGCCTTCCTGGTGGAAATAGAACCAGTCGTCGCACCGGGTCGCGTACAAAGTCGAAACCCACCAGGTATCCTCGGCGATCCGCAGGATGACAACGTCGTCGATGATTTCTCCCTGCTCATTGAGCATCGTGGTGTAGCGGTCGCGGCCGACCGGCAGAGACGCGATGTTTCCCGTATAGAGATGATCCAGGAACTGCGCGGCGTCGGGCCCGGTCACCTCCACCAGCTGATGGGTCCAGAAATACCAGCCGACTGCGTTCCGAACCGCCATGTGCTCCGCGCACTTCATGTCGTCATACTGAAAAATATTCTTGTACATAGCCGTTCCTCCCGTCATGCGAACTTGTCGATTTTCTTGGCGATGCGGATGCGCAGCTTCCCGGCCGGCGACGCTTCCTCCCAGCAGGACCACTGCGCGTTCACCAGCGTCTTGACCATGCCGTACCACATGGCCAGATGTGCTTCCGGCAGATCCTTTGTGCCGGTGATTTCCAGACCGCCCCGGTCGATCACGAGGATGCACTCTGTTTCATTGAACGCCTCCACCGAATAGCTGCAGACCAGCGCCTGCAGCTGCAGCTCGATCAGGCCGGCGAGGAGCCGCCCGTCTTCCCCGACGGAGGCGGGCACGCCCATCCAGTCCCGCAGGCCCCTGATCGCATAGCGTTCTCCAAACATGGCCTTGCCGGCTGCCTCCAGCACGCAGCGCAGGATATGGTCGGCCTGCCCGCGCGTTGCCAGGCCCCGCCTGACCGCCTCCGAAATTGCGGGCAGCACGTACAGGGACGCCGACGTGGAGAGGTTCATCATCTGATTGGAGGAATCCGTTTCGTTGTTGGTGCCGTTCACGAAGCGGTAGCCGCATTCCTCGCGGAACATCATGGGCTCCGAAACGCAGTCCGCTTCCTCTGTATATTTCTTGTATTCCTCCGTCACGGCAGGACCGAAGCTCTCCCAGAGCGCATGTGCCGGCGCGGGGTATTTTTCGCGGGATTCCGCGATGATGCGGCAGTGGCGGTCGCCGCAGCCCTTGGCCTCCACCATCATATAGTCGAGCGCCGGTCCGCCGGGCCTGCGTTCCGCGGAGGCCTTGGCCTGCCCCTGCAGGGACATGGTCGTCGTGCGGCACAACTCGGAGCCTACAATGTCCCAGTCGCAGACGTCCAGCTCTTTTTCACAGCGATAGGTGCCGAAATCCTGGCAGCGCCCGCACATGAGCAGCGCGTCGTCGCCCTTGTCGCCGATCAGCGCGCCGGGAAATTCGCCGCACATGAACGGATGGATGCCGAAACCGTCGTCGTCGCCGTAATTCACCCCGGTTCGGTAGAGCCGCTCGAAGGCTTCCTCGCACATCATCTCCGCCCGTTCGGCGTAGTCCGGAATCATAATCCGCAAAGCCTGCATGGCCGCGGCGCTGAGCACGGACTCAAATCTGCTGATGTAGTGCATGGCCTCCTGATAGGCGATCAGCTTGTTCCAGGGCGACTGGAGCGCGACATACGCCCGGATCGTCGTGCCGACGCCGGAATCCTGCGGAATTCTTTCATCGATTTTCTTGCTCATGGAAATCTCCTTCTTTCTCATTCCTCCGGCGGATACTGCTCGATTGCCGGCTGGAACCGGAAAATATTGTGGCTTGCGCCGGAATCCGCGACCACGGTCTCGCCTGTGATGCCGTCCGACATGGGCGTTGCGAGCGCGTAGGCCACGATTGCGACTTCATCCACCGGCTGCTGCCCGTCGGTCTGCCACACCATCAGTTCGTCGTAGAATTCATCCTGCTTCTCCTCGGAGATTCCGTCGGAAGCCAGATTCCCCGCCGCGCCGGGCGTCACCATGCCGCCGGGCGCAACGGCGTTCACCGTGATGCCGAAGCGCTTCAGCTCCTTGGCGGCCTGCGTTGCCAGCGCGCAGACAGCGCCCTTGCTGGCCGCATAATGCGAATAGCCGCCAAAGACCGGATACGGCATCCAGGGACTGTTGGAGGAAATCAGGACGATCTTGCCTTTGACCTCGTTCGCGATCATGCAGCGGCTGACGTATTTCACGAGATAGAACGCGCCGTTCACGTTGGTGTCCATGACCTTCTCGAGATCTGCCGCGGGCAGGTCGTACAGATGGGCGTAATTCCAGACCGCGGCGCAGTTGATCAGGATGTCGGGGCCGCCGAACGTCTCTTTGGTGAAGTCCACCAGCCGGGACACCTGGTCCTCCTCGCGGACGTCGCAGAAAAAGAACCTGACGCGATCGCCGAACCCCTCCCCCTGCAGCAGCGGGAGCGCCGCCGCCTCTTCTGTGCGGGAATTGGAGGCGACGACCACGCTCGCGCCGCCCTGTAGCAGCCGGAGCGCAATGTCGAAGCCGAGTCCGGAGCTTCCGCCGGGCACGAGCGCGACCTTGCCCTTTACCGAGAACATGTCCTCCAGCGGACGGGCGGCCTTGATGTAGCCCTCCAGCATGGATTTGTCGCCGGGCTGAAATGCCATATTGGATTCCTTCTTTCTGATGCCGCTATTTTGACGGGCATCTGTCCTGGTATCGAATTTCCAAAGTCGGAATATCATCCTCATGATAGCGCGAGATTGCTCCGGGTATCATCCACAAAACGAATGCTTTTTTACGCGCAAAATCCAACATTTTAACGGGATGTTCTTGACGGCCTGCCGCCGGCTGCCTATAATGAAGGCAAAGCAGGCGGGAGGTGACCCTTGTCGTGAAGCTCAATGCCGATCTGGTGTATGCTGCCCTCCGGGAGCGTTATCCCGTCAAAATGATGGGGATCAAAACGGAGGAGATGACGATCTCCCGTCCGGAACTGTACCTGGATCATTCGCGCGAGTTCCTGTCCGACCATCTCTACCTTGCAACGGCCGACCATCTGCCGCTCCGCGCGGAGCTCGGAAAAAACGTCGTGATCGCCGTGATCGGCGAGGACAGCCGGCTGGCCTATTACCGGGACAAGTGCTGCCTGATCGTCCTGCAGAACGATGCGGATTTTTTTGCCGTCCATCAGGACATCTGCAGCATCTTCGACCGGTATTACGAGTGGGAGAAGAATCTGTTTGATATTTTCCTCGGCTCGGCCGACCTGCAGGAGATCATCGACTGCAGCGTGCCGGTCTTCGGATGCCCGATCCATGTGATGGATACGTCGTTCCGCTATCTGACCGGACCGGACGGGCAGACGGCCAGCCTGGACCCGGAGCTGATGCGCACCTATCTGTCTTCTTTTGAAATGGATATGGCGAAGCACAGCCCGGCGCTGCTGGAGGCGGACGGCAGGCATTACCTGTACGTCAATCTGTTCAGCTGTACGGATTCGTATCTCGGCAGCATCAATCTGGAGGGCGGCGGGCAGCCTTTCGCGCCCGGCACGGAAACGCTGGCGGCATTTCTGGCGCACCTCATCGAAAAATCCATTGAAAAGAATCCGACCGTCCTGGGGACGGAACAGACCACGCTGAAAAGCGCGCTGATGAATCTGATCTGCGAATATCCGCTGACGGCAAATCAGAAGTGGAAACTGAACCTGGTCAACTTCGGGCCAAGCTACGTCTGCCTTTCTCTGCACAGCGCGAAACAGATGTCCCGCCTGCCGCGCGGCTACATCTGCAGCGTGTTCGAATCCGCGTTTCAGGACGCCATTGCTTTCCCCAAAAAGAACACAATCGTATGCTTTCTGAAAACGGAGCCCCTTGCCGACAGGCAGGGCGAATACCACGCCGCGCTGAACCGAAAGCTGAAAAAGCTTCTGTCTGAGACAAGCGGGATCGCCGGGATCAGCAACAGCTTCACCGATCTGTACGGCGCAAAAATCGCTTTTGCGCAGGCCGAGGCTGCGATTGACGACGGGATGATCACAAATCCCGGAACCGAACTGTTTTATTTTGAAACCTACGCGCTGATCGACATGATCATCAATTCCACGGGAAGCCTCCCCGCGGAGGCGTACTTTTCAGATCGCCTGAAAACGCTGATTCAACACGATAAATCCGGCCCGATCTCCTATCTGGAGACGCTTCGCGTCTTTCTGCGGAACAGCATGTCCTATTCCAAAACTGCAGAAGACCTCTATATCCACAGGAGCACGGTGGTGGACCGGATCAGCCGGATCGAACGGGAACTGAACGTCGATCTGAAGGACCCGGATATCCGCCTCCAGCTGGAAATCATCCTGAAGGCCATGGAGATTGAGGACATCGTGCAGCAGGGGCGCGGTTCGTAAAGCGCTGAACGAACGGGGCGGCCTCGGCCGCCTGCGTGAGAAAAAAGAGGATGGAGCTGCCGCCGGGGAACTCCATCCTCTTTTGCCTGCTCTATGACAGGCTTGTTTTCCCGGTTAGCGGGAGCATTTCTTCAGATCTTCATCGATCTGCTCTGAAAACTTTGCCGTCTCCGCCGATTCCGGATAAGAAAGCAGCTTGCGATAGCTGAGCGCGCCGACCAGCTTCATGCGGGGGTCCCTGGTGGAACCTGGCGCGTACTTTTCCATAACAGCCTTGCCCTCTTCGCTGCGCATGATGTCGCGAACCTTGGAATCCAATGACAGTGCCATTGCAGTCTCCTCCTGTGCTTTCATTTTTTTGCTGGATTTTGTTCCTTGGAATGATTCTGAATCCATCTTATCCGGTCCGCGCCTGGCTGCACATCCGCGGATTGAAGGTTTTTCCGGACCATTTTTCATTGAAAATGACCGCCCGTCTGTCGGGAAGCAGATAAGAACCAAAACAACACATCCAAAAAGGCTGACTCGGAATCATCATTCTGAGCCAGCCTTTTTTTCGCCAATGTTGTCAACAAAAACGGACGAATTGATGTTTCGCGGGCAGGGGCGTGCGGACAAAACCCCGAACGGCGCAAATTTCGTCCGCACCCTCTTACCGCGGCGTCGCCGTCTGTTCCGGTTCGGCGCGGACTGATTTTTTTGAAAAACGTCGAACGGGCGGCGTTTCGATACTGTCGGTCTCCTATAATTAGAAAAAAGATCAAAGCGTTTCACAATACCGCCGGCCGCGCAGCGGAAAAGACGCGGCGTCTTCCTGCGAGGAACGTGATCAGGAAGCATCTGAAATAGAAAAAAACAACCTGGTCGGAAGAAAATGAAACCCTGCTGTCAGGAGGAAGCGAGTCATGATGAAAAAAAGATTTATTTCTGTTTTGCTGGCACTGTGCCTGGTGATTTCTCTGCTGCCGGTGTCGGCGCTGGCGGAGGAAGCACCGCAGACCTCCGCGGAGGAAACCGTCACCGAGCCGGCGGCAGAGGGGAGCGGAAGCGCTCCCGCCGGGACGGCTGCGCCCTTCCATCAGAGCGAGGACATCGGCGGCGTGACCATCACGGTGGACGCCGATGCCGGCGTGTTCCCGGCGGACGCGAAGCTCTCCGCGGCGATGATCGTGGATGAAAGCGACATCGCGCAGATCGAGGACGCGGTGGAGGCGGAGGCCGGCGTTCCGAGCGAGCAGAGCTTCACCTTCGACATCCGCGTTCTGGACACGGACGGAAACGAGCTGCAGCCCGACCCGGACAAGGGCGAGGTGCGCGTGAGTTTTGCCGCGGACGCCATTACCGAGGCGGCGGCGGACGAGGACATGAGCGTGCAGGTCTACCATGTGGACGACGCGCTCGACACGGCGGAGCCGGTGGAGACGTCCGTGACCGAGGACAATCCCGCCGGCGAGACCCCCGCTGCGGAGATCGTCGCGGAGCACTTCTCGTATTATACGATCACCACCGCAACGACGTGGACGGACCTCCCGACAACCGCGGGGTCAACGCTCTCGGGCAATTATAAGCTGAGCAGCAGCGCGACGATCGCTGCTTCAACCGGCGTCAGCGGCCTCAACATCAGCGGCGACGTCCGCCTCTATCTTCCGGCGGACGTCAAGCTGACGGTGAAAGGCGGAAACGGCAGCGGCGCGACCCCCGGCGGCGCGGGCATTTATCTGCCGAGCGATGCCAAGCTCTATCTGCTGGGCAAGGGCAGCGTCGACGCGACCGGCGGCAGCGCCGGCAGCGGCGGCAACGGCAGCAGCGGGACCGCAGGCACTTTCGGGCCAATCAGCGGTGGCCAGGGCTATCTTTACACCGGCGCGGGCGGCGGCGGCGCGGGCGCCGGCATCGGCGGCAGCGGCGGCAATGGCGGCGCTGGCGGCGGCGGCGGTTCCGGTGCTGCCGGCGGCGTTGGATATTGGGCGAATGCAGGACAGCTGAATCCCGCTTCCGACGGCGGTAAGGGCGGCGCCAACAGCGGCGCTGACGGCGGCTCTGTTGCGAATGTAACGATGAACCGGTCAAGCAGCGGCGGCCAGGGCTGCAGCGCCGGCACGGCCGGCGGAAACGGCACGGTGTACAAGGCTTCGACGGCCACGATCACCACCGCTTACACCAACGGCAGCGACACCGGTAGGGACGGCAACACCCTGTTTGAGGTTGTTCTGAATCCCAGCGACCCGCGCCAGACGACGGCGCTGACAGACAGCAAGGTCAACATGCTCTATGATTCCTCGACCCGTATATACGATGCGGCTGTCGAAACAAGCACCTATTCGCTTGCCGGCTATGTCCTCAAGGGATGGTACGATAAGGATGGCACGAAGATCGCGAACGCCGACGGCAGCCTTGTTGCGGGCGTCTCCGGCTACACGGACGTCAGCGGGGTATGGACCTATTTCGGCGACACGGCCCCGACGCTCTACGCACAGTGGATTTCCATTCTCTATGTCAACATCACAAAAGACAACGAGGCGGCGGAGATCAGAGACGTTTTCTCCGGCGCGAACGGCCTGTACATTTCAAGAAACAATACTGACTTTTTCCCGCTTTCTTACAGCGCCCCGACGTATTCCATCGCAGACGATACGCTCCCCAAGGGCACGGGCTATCATGTCTATTACCTGAGAAACGGCAGCTATGTGAAGCTCTCCGCCGGCGTGACGCTGGACAGCCGTTACACCGGTAAGGCTGACTTCGCGTATTACAGCGTCTCGGCAGCGCTCACGAACCTTACCGGCGACGGGCAGAGGCTCGTTGGCAGCGGCGGCAGCTATACCGGCTCCGTCCTTTCCGGCGCGGGCTTTGTCACCACGCTGCTCCCGGCGAGCGGGTACAAGTGCGGCACCGCCGCGGCTTTTGTCGGCGGAACAAAGCTGGACGCAGCTGCTTACGGCTTTAACGCCGTGACCGGCGAGCTGTCAATCCCCGCAGCTGCCATCACCGGCGCGGTGAGCATCACGGCGGCGGGTACGCCGATCAGCTACACCATCGCGTACCACACCTCCGCCAAGCCTGACAGCGGTTCGTATACGACGGCCGCAATGGATGGAACCACGGTCTATGAAAAGACCGTGACCAACGGCGCTTCCGTCACGCTCTCCGACGGCAAAGGGCTCTCCATGTCCGGCTGGACGCTGAGCGGCTGGGCGAAAACGTCCGACGCCACGACGGCGGAGTACAGTCTCGGAGCGAATGTCGACGCGCTGACGCTCATGGACGGCGCGATAATCAGCCTCTACGCTGTCTGGCAGAACAATGGCAGCACCAGCACCTATCCCACGTCGCTGCAGAACGGCAGCTTTGAAACGCCGCTCAACACCAATTTCGTCAATTTCTATAACTATTCGTCGACGGAAGACATCAGCCGGAAGACCAGCGCCAGCGACAGGATGATCGAGCTTGGCAGCGTGGCGGGCAGCTATGCCGCCAGCGCCGGCAGCGCCTATCACACCACCACGGCGGCGGACGGAAACCAGTTTGCCGAGCTCAACGCCAATCTGGTCGGCGCGCTCTATCAGGACATCTCCACCGTTCCGACGAGCACGCTCTATTACGGCTTCTCGCACAAGGCCAGATCGGCGCATGAGACCATGGACCTCTGGCTCGGCTCACCCGATACGATCACCGCGGCACTGGCCATTTACAAGAAGTACACCAACGGCACGACCACCGCAAGCTCCGGCCGGACGAGACCCGGCTGGGGCGGCTGGGGCGGCGGCCCGACCACGACCTATTACACCATCGAGCAGGCGCAGGCGGAGCTGAAAAACCTTGCGGGACTTACGATCGTGCGGCACACGGCCGAATATTCCGCCTCGAACTATACGAAATGGGACAACGTCACCGGCTCCTACGTCGTGCCCGACGGGCAAGGCACGACCGAGTTTGCCTTCGTGAGCTGGTCGTCGCCCGCGTCCAATTCCTGCGGCAACCTTTTGGACAACGTGTATTTTTCCACGGCGAAGCCAACCCAGACCGCAAATGTCACCATCCGCGCCTCTTTCGGAGGGTATCTCGTGGTGAACGACAGCAGCGAGACGACCTCGAAGCTCACCTACGGCAATACCTACTCCAGAGATCTGGCAAACGGCACAAAGATGAAGATCTCCGTCGTCGCCAACGATGGCTACAACTTTAACGGCGGCTTCATCGACGGCGTGCTCTACAAGAACAAGGCGGACTTCCTCGCGGCCTGCGACAATCTGACATGGACGGTCGGGGGAAACGGATCTCAGCAGCGTCTCCGTTCTGTTCTCCAAGGAAAGCACCGTGATCTTCCTGCCGGAGGGCGGGACTTACGGTATTCCGGAAAAGACGCTGGTCGCCCCGGGCAATGACGGCGTCTCGGAATACACCGTCGGCGCACCGTCTCGCCGCGGCTACGTTTTCTCCTGCTGGAAGGTCGCGGGAACGACCGTCGAGGTCCAGCCCGGCGATACGGTAAAATTCGTTACGACGGGCACGGGAGGCGAGGCCTCCTCCTGCCTGAATATCTATGATTCGTCGGACAGCCTTTTCTACTCCGCGGACATTGAGAACGGCATCATCCTCATGGCGGTCTGGGAGCTGGACATGAGCGTGCTCCCCGCCGTGTCCGTCGAATTCGGCGACTATGATTACAGCGGAGAAAACCCCGTATACGAAAAGGTGGAAGAAAAGACGCTCGACACTTCCCATACCGGCTACGGCACGATCCCCACGCCGACCAGAAGCGGCTATACGCTCGACAGCTGGTACTGCGGTCTGACGGACACGTTCTATGCAGGCGTGACCGCCGTGACCTACGCGCGCAATGACAGCGGCGTGCCCGCCGTCACGATCACCTACGGCGGCGGCACGACGGACGAGATCGTCTCGCCCACCAAGCTCGTGCTCGAGGCCGTCTGGCAGACGGCGGACAACACGATCACGCTGTACCCCAACGGCGGCGAGGTGACGGGCAGCAGCTTCGCCGCGGACGGCGGCGTCTATACCCGCGCCTATACCTGCCTGAGCGGTACGATCACCCTGCCGATACTGACCAGAACGGGCTATAAATTCGACGGCTGGTACGCGGACGCGGCTTTCTCCGGCGATGCCGTCACGGCGGTCGCCGCGAATACGACCGTCTTGGCACTCAGCTATTATGCAAAATGGGAGGCCGTTGAGGCGAAAGCGCCGACGCTGACGGGGCCGGCTGACCTCGCGCTTGCCTACGGCTATACGCAGGGCAGCCTCTCCGCCTCGGCTGCCGCGGCAGCCGGCGCGGAATATACGCTGAGCTATCAGTGGTATCAGGCGGCGGATACAGCGGGCACGACGGGAACCGAGCTTACAGGCGCGACCGGCGTGAGCTATACCATCCCCGCCGGCAAGGCGGCCGGAACAACCGAATACTACGACTGCGCCGTGACCACGACGCGGACCGACAACGCGCAGGCAGTCACAGCGAAGAGCGGCGTCGCGACCGTTACGGTTTCGATGCTGGCGCAGGGCGCGCCGCAGGGCGTCGGCGCGACCGACGAGACCTATGAGGGCGAGAAAAACGGCACGCTCACCGGTGTCACGACCGCGATGGAATACAGCACCGACGGCACGACATGGACAAAAATTACGGACACGACTGTAACCGGCCTGCCCGCCGGAACCTATCTCGTCCGCTACTCCGCCGACGCCAACCACGAGGCCGGCGGCGAGACCGCCGTCACGGTCGCGGCCGGCCGAAAGCTCGCCGTCACCTTCAAGGCGGAGGGCAGCGCGGACAGCGTCGCCTATACCGCCTGGCACGGCAGCGTGGCGTTCCCCGCCGTGCCTGCCCGCGCGGGCTATACCGGCGTCTGGAACCCGACTGCCATAGAGGACAACAGCATAGAAGCGGACGCGACGGTGAACGCGGTCTACACCGCCGTCGTCAGCAGGATCACGCTGCAAAACGACGGCACCAATTCACCGACGGCGGCAATCTACGACTGGTACGGCAGCGGCTTCTATCTCGACGAAGCGCACGCCAACCAGATGCGCGTCAGCGCCAACCGCATCACCGTGCCGGCGAAGACGGGCTATACCTTCCTCGGCTACTTCACCGGCGAAAAAGGCACGGGTACAAAGTGCGTCAGCGCCGACGGCTATCTGGCGGCGGACGCCGACAGCACCCTGTTTGCCGGGGACGGCACGCTCTATGCCGCGTGGAGCGTCGACGCTTACAGCTACAGCATCGTCAGTTATGACAGCAGCACCGCGCTCACGGCGAAGGTCACGGTCGGCGGCGCGTCGAAGGACGCCTCCACCATCGCCTACGACCGGACCAACACGGTCACCATCACGCCGAAGAGCGGCTATCTCCTGCACAATATCAAAGTCTATGTGGGCGGCGTCGAAACCGCGAAAAGCATTTACGAAGCGACGACCGGCGCGGGCCTCAGCGGCACGCAGACGATCTCCGTCAACCTCAGCACGGACAAGATCGGCGTCGGCGGCGTCGTCATCGCGATCGACGCGGGGACCTCGTTCCATACCGTTACGTATGTCACATACGGCGGCGTATTCACCTCGACCGCCGTATCTGCCTTCCCGCAGCTCACGGGTCTGGCTGTGCTGCCGACAATCGAAAAAACGGGCTACAGCTTCGGCGGCTGGTGCGTGGATGAAGCGTGCAAATACAAGGTCACGGCCATTCCGGCCAACACGGCCAAGGACGTCACGCTCTATGCCAAGTGGACGGCGAACAGCTACACCGTGACGTTCGACGCCGCCGGCGGCAGCGTGGGTACGCCGAGCAAGAGCGTGAGCTTTGCCGAAACCTACGGCGAACTGCCGACGCCGACGCGCACGGGCTATGCCTTCGCGGGCTGGTACGATCCGGCGGGCGCGCAGGTGACCGCCCAGACGACAGTGACCCTCACGGCGGACCAGACGCTCACCGCGCGCTGGGCCGCCAACACCAACACCGCCTACGCCGTCCGCCACATCCGGCAGGCGCTGGACGGCACCTATCCGACAGACGGCAATCTGGTCGAGACCGAAGCCAAAACCGGCACCACCGGCCAGACGACCGCCGCAGAGGCAAGAACCTATACCGGCTTCGCGGCCGGCGCCGTGACGCAGGGCACCGTTGCCGGCGACGGCAGCACCGTCGTTGAGATCAAATACGCCCGCAGCAGCCACAAGCTGACATGGAACGCCGACGGCGGCAGCATCACAAGCGCGGCGGGCAGCTACACCGCCGGTACGGTATACTACGGCGCGCCGATCACAGCCCCGGAAGCCACGCGTGCGGGCTACACCTTCGTCGAATGGAACGCCGATGACACCATGCCGGATGCCGACACGACCTACACCGCGCAGTGGAGCGAAAACGCCGACGTGACCGTCAGCTATGCCGCCGGAACGGGCGGCACGGTCAGCAAAGATCAGGAAACGCTGCACCCCGCGAGCGGCACGGCTGCCGGCTCCACGGCCACGGCCGGCGCGGGCTAGCCTTGCCAGCCAATTGGTTTTCAACGACGATGGTATCAACCAGCTTGTCTTTCTATTGTTGTAAATCAGTTTCATGCAGACAGTGTCCATGCTGAATTTATGAAACGACGGTTTCCGCATAGCATAACTTCCCAATTTTAGCAAATAGCGAAAGTCCGTCTATACCTCCTGTCAGGAAGGAAGACGGACTTTTCGCATGCACCCAAAACCGCCGGCTAAAAGCGGATAAGCGATTGGCTCCCTTATCTGCATCCATGTAAACCGTAGTTTACATGGATGCGCCTCTTTGGTGCTTGCACAATTTGCGTGCGATGGATAGGATGATATTGATGATCTGCGGCTTTACATGGCTTTAGAGCCGTTTCCTGCGCATCGAAATTAGTTGAACAAATCCAAGCTCGATGTATAATAAAAAGAGGATTATTTTGGAAGAATACACTTTTTATCCTTGAGCGAGGGTTGTGATTGGCAATGGGATTAAATGAGAAAATACTGGAGCTGCGGAAGGCTCACGGCATGACGCAGGATGAGCTTGCGCAGGCGCTTTTTGTAACGCGGCAATCCGTTTATAAGTGGGAAACAGGACGTTCCGTTCCGGACGTGGAAAAGGTCAGGCAGCTTTGCCGGTTATTTCATGTGTCAGCGGATGAACTGCTGGAGCTGGCAGAGCCAGGTGACGCTGCCGAGCCCGCTCCGAGCTGTCAGGAAGCGGATGGGACGCCCGGTGAGACTGACATACCAACGAAAAAAGCGACGCCAAAGATACGGCGGCTTCTTCTGGTGGCCTTCCTGGCCTTGGCCATTCTCGCGGCGGGCGTGCTGGCGCATCGTCCGAGTGCGGAGATTCAGGAAGCCGTGAAGCTGGGCATCGTCCCATCCGGCCTGCAGCGTCACCTTGGCGCAACCGTCAGCGAAAAAGACTTTTTGTGTATGCTGCAAAATGCCTCGCAGCTTCAACTGGACGGTGAAGTTCCCATGCTGGCCGCAGCAGCGGAGAGCGCGACCAATGAGCAGCTGACCCGGGAAAAGGCGGCGTATTGGCTGTACTGCACCCATATTTGGACAAAGATCGACCCTGACGCCGATTTATCGATTGGTACCCATGCGGTTTTTGACCCAATCACACAGCGCGATTTTTATCAGGACTTGAATTCGATCAGCAGGCCGGATCTTGATTCCTTCCAACAGCCATGGGAATGGTCCCTTTGCAAAGAGCTGAAAGCGGTGGACGAGCTTTTTAGAGCTTATGACGGCACACGGGAAATGGACAGTCAAATCAACGCTATTTTGTATGGCCCGTATTACACCGCTGTGACATTTTGCGCGGCGCAAAAAAGCTTCCTGTCTGAAAAGCCGCTGATGGAATGCACGGAGGATTCGTTTCGTCCAAAGGATAAGCTCACCCGCAAGGAAGCGATCATAGCCGCCTATCGGCTGTACGGGTCGTGGTAAGCCGACTGTGCCAGCCTATATACCGTGAAATGAGGGAACCTACTGTGAAACGACTGATGATGTTGGCCTGTCTTTCGGCAGCTGTTCTTCTGCTGTTTTCCGGCTGCCGACATTTGCCAAGCACTCCTGTGCCTGATCAACAGCCTGCTTCCCAGAGTACAGACGAAAGCGGCAACTGTGCGGATCTTCCAGCAATCTACGGAGAGGACGGCAAGGTGTTCGTCACCCTCTACGAGAACGCCGCGATTCCGTACCGATGGGTGTGCATGGTATCCGACACCTCGGTGCTCCGTCTTGTCAGCGAGAAGACCATGGACGGTGCCAATTGGCCTCTGGCCGCCGGCGATTCGCCAAGCTATCATCAATTTGTACTGGAATGGGTGTCAGATGGGCAGGCGACTCTGACTTTGGAAAATCAGCGGATACCCGAGTACAGCGATGGCAAAGACAAGCCTGCGGATTGTCGGAAATTCAACGTTTCCCGTTATGGACAGGAAGTCTTGTTTGAGGAAACCACGGTTGAAAGCGATAGATAACCGCGGATTTTGTGCATTCTCTCAGGACTATTCGGGATAAAGCGGCGCGAAGAAAGGGGCTCGAAATTCATGAATTGCCCAAGATGCAACCGGGTTGTACGCCCAGACGAGCGCTTCTGTTCTGCTTGCGGCGCAACCCTCACAACTCCAAATGCTGTGCCTCGCTGCAAAGCTTGCGGGGAGCCGATCAAACCGGGCGCGGCATTTTGCGCAAAGTGCGGTGCGCCCTATGTTGCGGACGCGACTGCAACGCCCCCCGCACAAGAGGAAGATATCTGCCCGCGCTGCGGTGCGCCGCTTCTGCCGTCACAAGCACATTGCACGCAGTGCGGCTTCAGTACAGGTACGCCGACACGCTGTTCCCGATGCAATATGTTGATACCGGCCGGTGCGCGCGCTTGTCTTGTCTGCAGTGCCGATGCATCCCAATCGGTGCCGGCAATTCCTTTCAAAGAAACCCCGCAGGTACAGCCCGCTGCGCCTGCGGGGTCACAGCCTGCACCTGAGATACCACAGTCTGCGCCCGCGTCAGCGAAGTCTGCCGATGCGGGCAAACCAAGGCCAGGCGATAAGGTTTGTGCAAAGTGCGGCGCAGTCATACGCGCCGGTTTTCTGCTATGTATGTCCTGCGGCGCCAGTGTGCCCGGCGAAGATGATGAGGCTGCCATTCTGATGGGCAAAGCAACTGCAGTGAGCGAAGACGCAGGCACGCAAAACACTGTGATGACAGCGCCAGCTGCTGAATTGTCTGCGGATAAAGCCGGTAACTTTGTTTCAGGCACTGCAAACACCGCGCCGGAAGTATGTCCCAACTGTGGTGCGATTGTCATTCATGGCAGCGCTTTTTGCGAAGAATGCGGCGTAAGTCTGACTTCACATTCAACTGTCTGATTGAGGGAGGACTGTAAAGATGGATGTAAGCACATTGGGCATAATCGTAGTCGCTGTCATAGGCGTGATAGCGGCGGTTGCAATCCTTCTCGCAAGATCAAAGCATACTCCGCAAAAGCCGATAAAAAGTGATATATGCCGGCATTGCGGTGCAAAGCTCGATCCGGAGGATCTGTACTGCGATAAATGCGGAACGCGCTGCACATAAAGCGGAGGGAAATACCATGTTTGTGAAAAAGAAATCATCAAACAGCACGCCGTCGCTGCGCGGCGAAAACGGCGCATTCATGCTCTGTCCAACGTGCGGCGAGCGATTGATCGGTTACGGTGACACAGGCGGATATTGCGTCAGGTGCGACAAATGGTGCATTGACAACAAGCTCGTTCACAGCAGGCTCAAGAAGTATGGAAAAGCGTGCGAGACGCTCTGCGTGCTTGTGGCGTATGACGACGTCAGAATGCATTATGGCATGTTTGACGATGTGTACGGTACGCTTTATATCACGCCGTTCTCCCTTTTGTTCCGCCCGGAGTCGAAGGAAGCGGCGATCAAACGCGGCAACGGCAAGCTGCGCAGATCGCCGGATATCAGCGAGGCCGCTTTAATCTCGCCGTTCAGTGAGATATCCAATTGTCAGGCATACGGGGGCTTTGCTCCGGCAATGAATATATATTTCAACCCGGATCCCGGAGGCCGCGCAGTTTCATGCTCCTATTCCTTTGCAGAAATAAGCAGCTACGACGGTGCGGAGGGAAACGATTTTAAGCGCATCAGGCAGTTGATCCTGGGCTTGAAAGCCTGCTTGAATTAATGGTCTTTGTGGAGGTATCACGATGGGATTTATTAAGGCCGCACTGGGCAGCGCATTGGGAACGCTATATGACGAATGGCTGGAGTTCATCTGCTGCGAGTCCATGGAAAGCGATGTGCTCATGAAAAAGGGTATGACGCGGGCTTCTCGACACAGCGGAAACACCGACCGTGACGAAAATATCATTACGGACGGAAGCCGCGTGGTCGTAAACGAGGGGCAATGCATGCTCGCCGTCGAGGACGGTCGCGTGATTGATTTCAGCGCCGAACCCGGCGGGTATATCTATAAAACAGGAACAGAACCGTCGATGTACAGCGGCGGCGACTTAAGGCTCAAAGATACATTTGCAAAGATGGGCAAGCGCTGGGCATCCGGAGGTCAGGCGATGCATGACCAGCGCGTTTACTTTGTCAACACGAAGGAGATATTGGATAACAAAATCGGGATCGGCGACATACCCTTTCGGGATGGCGAATTCAACCTTACGCTCATGCTCAATGGCTTCGGCACCTATACTTACCGTATCACGGATCCGATCAAATTTTATACGAACCTATGCGCAAATGTTTCGGATTCCTATGTGAGGAAAGCGCTTATGCCGCAGTTGCGCGCAGAAATGCAGAGCGCCATGCTGCCTGTGCTTGGCAGGCTTTCCGGCAGCGGGATACGCTACGATCAATTACCGGGTATAACCGCGCGCATCGCAAGCGAACTAAATGCAGAGCTAAAAGAAAAATGGATAGAGCATCGCGGGATCGAAATCAATACGCTGGCGCTCACCTCCATCAAGCCGGATAATGACAGCATTGCGAAAATACGCCAGCTTCAGGAGTCCAACATATACGCGGGCGCCACACAAATGCTCGGCGCGCGTATAGGTGCGGCACAGGCAAGCGCCATGGAAGAGGCCGCAGGAAACGCTGGCGGTGCGGTGACCGGATTCATGGGAATGAATATGGCCGCGGGAAGCGGCGTCAACGCAAACGATCTGCTTCATCCGAATCAGCCCTCGTCCTCCGGCGGACAAGCCGCAACGGAAGCGGTGGAGCAGGAGGAATGGCAATGCTCCTGCGGTGCACGCAATACGCTGCGGTTTTGCATAGAGTGCGGCAAAAAGAAGCCTGCAAGCGCAGAAACGTGGAAATGCGCCTGCGGTCATGTCGGCAAAGGAAAGTTTTGCGGCGTGTGCGGAGCAAAAAGACCGCATAAGATTATATGCGATAAATGTGGATATGAGGTGGAAAACCTTGCAAAGCCTCCGAAATTTTGTCCACAGTGCGGCGACCCTATCGATGAACACGACATCGCCGATTGATGAGGAGAAAGCATATGTTTGATATAAACGGCCTGATGAACGGCGACTTAAGCAAAAAGGTTGAAGATTATGTAAAAAAGGCTGTGGGTGCAAGTGATGTGAAACACCCGTTTTCTACTTGCCCTGCATTATGCCAAATTGCACCGGAGGGTTGCGATCAATGTTCCGCACTGGAAAACAAGGTAATACAGGCACTTTCTTTTATCGAAAATGAGGATGAATACTACGCGCAATTTGAGATATGCGACACGGTGGAAGAAACGGAGCGCATTTGTTCAATCTGCGGAGCGCCTGTTGGCATGGGTGAAACAGAGTGTGAATACTGCGGTGCGAAGCTTTCGGCAGAAAAGGCACGCATAAAGGTAAAAAGCAAACAGGATATTCCGAACCCTGTTATGTCGGCATACGAAGCAGTTCGTGCAAGGAAGCAGTATGTTGCGGATCAACGAAAAAAGAACAGCAGCGAAGCGGGCGGCGGCCTGCTGAAAAGCGTGGTGGGATCCATGGTGAAGCTGACAAATCAAATCAATGCGGTCGAAAAAGCAATGACCCTTTCGGAAATTGAATCCACCGCAAAGGCTTACAATGTAACGGTACGAAGCTATTTGGAAGGAATGGACAATGGTAAATATCTAACGGCAACCGGGAAAGCCGCTGTGGATTGGATGCGTCAACAGACTGAGGCAAGCGCCGCTCGCACCGCTGCAGCGCAGGCAAATCGCCCTGCTGCCAACAATGGGATGATGGACTTCATGCAGCGGCATGCGCAGTATTCCGGCGGCACGGGATACATGGGAAAATCCAGCAGCAGTTGCTGCGGCAACTGCCGGTATTATCTGATGGGCAGCAATGAATGCGGCAACAACCATTATAAGCATCCCAGCGGTGCCAGTGATTACTGTGGTGCCTACCGTTCTATGTAAAATGAGGGCGCGCGATGGAAAAAGATTACATGACCATTGCGAGAGCATTGGTTTCGGATAAGGTTACTGTTCAAATGCTGCGCAGCCTCGTTCCAAAGGACGATTTTGCATTGGAGCGACTGTATTGGAACGGATACGGCAGCATCCGCGGCAGTGTAATCGCGGTGCTGTATCCCATTATAAAGCGCTGCCCGGAGCTCAAAAATGAAGATATTACAAACTTCGCGCTTAGGGATGAAGAACGGATGCAGCTGCTCGCAAGAAACCTGCAATGGGAAGATGAACGCGAAAATGACTGAAAACGGAACATACACGAGAGGACTTTACAGAAAAAGCACGCAAGGAGATTCGATATGATAAAAAGGACAATTGCACTGCTTATGGTCTTTTCTATTCTGTTGGGGTTGACCGCCTGCGGGGCAAAGCCGCAGGAAGCGGCCGCGTCGGCCGCCGCGGCCGTCACGGCAGACGCGTCAGCCGCCGCGGAGACGCAGACGCCGCCTGCCGCTGTGCAGCTTTCGTCCATGGGCAGCGTCTGCATCACCAAGGACGGACACCGGTATGAAACGGCGGCCTATCGGGACGACGCCGGCGGCGACATCTATGTGTCCTCCTCCGCCATGAAAACCCTGTTCGGCGAGAACGCCGCCAACACTGTCACGGTGGAGCAGAAGCCCTATGAAAACCTGACCGCCATGTGCACGGCAAAGCAGGTTTCCTCCTACGCCTACGATGAAGTTCTGAATGCAGTCTATATATGGAGCTTGCTGCCGGACGCTCCGGACACGCAGGGTGAGGCGGAACGAATCGCCCATTATGGCCTGGGGACGCCGTCTGACGACGAGATCACCTATCAGGCGTTCTTCGCGGCGATGGACAAGGCTGTGGAAACCGTCGATGCGAGCAAGCTCCCGGCTTGGCAGAAATTGTATACCAGCTTGCGCAATTCACAGGACACATTGACCCGCTGTGAAGCAATGGTGGCTATGCTGCGGCTTGCACTTGCACTGGGTGGAGAATACCCTGAGTTCAACGATGTGCAATATACCGTGCAGGATGCCATCGGCGAGGCGATTTGGCCGCAGATAGATGAAATTGCCAATGCGCAGCAAGAAAAAGGAAATCCTCTCTTTGACGCGAATTTCCCCTACGACCTGGGTGGCTTTGAAAAGTCACCCGAGGTTTATGAATGGGGCATGACAGGCGTTGCCTACAACTATATCCTGATGCGAAAATCCAATGTGTCGGGCAATATTCTGCTGGATTACGACAAGAGCGGAAATTCTCTGCATCTGGATTCCGCCCTGACTGTGCGTGACGCGCTTTCCGCCGTGACAAGGCTGCTGGATTCCTCCGAGGCTGTTTCGGAAACAGCGGACTTTGTATCACCGGATGATTCGCGCATCACCAATTGCAGCGCCGTATTTCTTCCCGAATCATTGACGGAGCAGTCTTTGGATATTGTAAACCCCTTTGATGGCGGAGCAGTGAAGCCCTTTGGCGCGGTTCTTACAGACTATAGAGAAATCACAAAAGACCCGCTGGATCTTTCCTATGCGCAGGAGAATATTCGCAGAGACGCGAATTTTGGCTTTAACACGGTGCGCTATATGATCCCCTACTACAAGCTGTTTACCGATGACGTTTCCCAAGCGTCAATCGAACTGTTTGAACAACTCGATCAGGTGATTGCCACGGCACTGGAATACAAAATTCATTTGAATCTTGTATTGACGCAGCTGCCTGGACATTGGTACCGCGAGGGTGAGGACTACAGCTATTATGGTGAGTTCGATCTGTTCTTAAATGCGCAGCAGCAGGAGAAAGCCAAGACGGTATGGCGCACGATCGCAGAGCGATATAAAGATGTGCCCACAAATGCATTATCCTTTGGCCTCTGGGAAATTATGAACCAAAACATGAGTTCCGGACTGCCCAGCGAACCGTATACCGTGCAGGACGCCGCATATGTCTGTGCCGATTTGATACAGACGGTTGGCGGTGTCACGCCGGACCGGCTGGTAACCTACGAGGTGCAGACCATGGAGCTTGCAGATTCCGCTCAGGCGAAAGAAATCATCGAGAGCCGGTGCGATAATGGCGTGTTTTCGCTGAATTACTCGGATATGCCCTTTGTCTATGCCAACATGACGGCGGTTGAAGGCGAGCATATCGACAACTGCAACAAGTCAATGTTTCAATCCTTATACCCTGTCACCTATTATGACGCGCAATGGTGTGTTGCAAACGATGCGCCGCTGATTTTGCAGGGCGATTTGCCCAAGGGAACCGAAGTGAAACTATATCTCGACAGAACCTACGACGCAGGCAAGCTCACCGCTTATGCCGACGATGAACCGCTGTATGAGGAGCAGCTTCCCGGAAACATGCAATATGCGGTCACAAACAAACTTTCCGTCTATGTTCAATACGCTGAGAGCAACAAATGCATCACCTTTACGCTGCCTGCCGATGCAAAGGAAGTCCGCCTGACCTTCCCTGGCTACTGCGTATGGGCGGGTATGGCGGTGACTTTACCGGAAGACTATGCCGTGAAGCGCTGGTTTACGCCGTCTCTTTATGAAAGTTATCAGGAAAACGGAGAGAAGGATTACAGCCGTCTGCCCTATGAAAAGGAAACCTCCACGATTTTGATCAGCCCTACCGTTGAGGACCCTACTGTCATCACAATCCACTCCGATATTTCGTATTCGACAGAGCTGATCGCCGAGCAATCCAATGCCCAAACCATAGACGCTTGGTTCAAACAGGCTTCCGAACGGTATCCAAACGCGGTCGTGCGCAGCGAATGTGCCGATTTCAGCGGTGAGTTCAATTCACAGGTGCTTTATGTTGATGATGTTATGGCATCCGCACAGAAGTATGGGATGGGATTCTTTACCAATGATTTCAACTATAATAACTATGTGTTCGTGGACCATGATTATGCCTTGAAGCAGTTCATGGCCGGCAGCCGGAACAACGTGCCCTACGAAAACGGCTGGCTGCGCATGGATATGTTTAAGGTGTATGAAAAATATCTGCCAAAAACGGTAATTGAATAACAGAAAAAAGCCAAAAGACATGGAAATCGGGCCGCATGATTAGCAGGCGGCCGATCTATCCGGCTGAGCTGCGGAGACACATATCAAATTCAGAACGGCTGTCCTGACAAATTTGCAATCCATTTGCGTCTGCGGGCGCAAACGCTGCGAGGCTTTTTTTGATAAGCGAAAGAGGAGGCCGGAGCGATCCGGCCTCCTCATTTTTGCGGGCTTTGGTTTCCCGCTGCCTGCTGCTGACTGGATGATCCCGCCGTTCTGTTCCGTCCATTGCTGCAACACCGGGCTGTTTGGAACGGTGGATTTTACGAAGCCCTTGATTTATCTCACGATCCAAAGGAAGCGTTCCAATTTGTTACTGCCGTATGTACGGTTGATTTTGAGACGCCGAAGTGTTTGGCCGCATCGCGGATGGTGGTGCGGTTTTCCAGGATGTACACAGCAAGTCTGCGGGCTCGCTCCTCCAGATCCTCTCTCATGTGGGCACCTCCAAGCTGTGTATGCTGTTAAAATGTATGCACGGCAATACACGGCTAGAAGCACGGACGGCGCCGGCTGTCTGCATCCCCGTTTCCTGCCTGTCCCGCCGGCAGGACGCGAAGAACCCGGCCTGCGCCAGACGCGCAGCCGGGTTCTTTGACAGCGAAAAAGACCGGCGGGAGCCGGTCCCCGGTTTTTACGATCCGCTCAGCCGCCGGAAGCTTCCCGGCTGCAGCAGACGAGGACGCGGTACCGCGCGCCGTAGGTGCAGGTGTAGAGCACCAGGTCGTAGCCGCTGTTTTTTGCCTTGTCGGCGTCGCCGGGGTTTACGAGCCGGATCTCCCGGACCAGATAGGCGATCTCGTTGCCGTCCATGTCCGTGAACTGCACGGCGTCGCCGGCCCGGAGCGTCTGGATCTCGCCGAAATGCTTCTGGTAGTTGTGTCCGGCGATCACGATGTCGTCCGTCCAGGTGGAGCCGAACTGCCGGCAGGGAGCGATGCGCATGCGCGTCAAATCGCAGTCGGCCATGACCGGCAGCTGCAGGCTGAGAGCGGGGATGGCGAGATAACCGACATAGCCGCAGCCATCGATGTCCACGACGGTCATGCCCGTGCGCTGCTCGGCCGCGCCGGCCTGTTATAGAAAAGCAGGAGCACCGCCGAGGCCAGCAGCAGTACTCCCACAATCATGCAGGCCATTCCGAGCTTCTTATTCATGGCTGTTTTTCCTCCGGCAGTCAGATCTGCGGTGAAAGTGGCAGCGGTGCCCTTGGTAATATCGGTTCCGATCCGCCGGCGGTCGGGCGGGCGGATATTCTCTGTCCCCTCACGATATGGGACAAATGCCGGAAAAGTCAACAACCGGCGGAAAAATTCGGGAATAGGAGAACTTTTTGAAGCGATATATAATAAACGCCCCCATATTTGTTGATTTTGAAGATTGACGAGAAACGCGGGAAATAGTAATATGGTAACGATAACACGACCGAAAAAGCAAAGAATGCGCGATTCCTCCGGTTCTCCGGGCTTCTGTTCCATGCCTGGGCGGGCGTGTGTATTCTATAACATGTTATCGATCACATTACGATGATTCGGCACGCGCTCCACGCACCGCAAAAACGCGAGCTGCGGGGATATGCGCGCGCCGTTTTCTGCGGCTGCGTCAACCACATTTTCATTGCCGGAGGGAGATCTTCCGGAAGCAAGAGAACCGACACACTTGCGTGACACGGCTGAGGCCGTGGGGAGGCACCCATGTCGAATACCTGCTACAGAAAAGATTATATTGCCTGCTTCGGCGATCCCATCGACGAGAATCCGACCGTTGTCATCATGGAGCCGGCTTTCCGCGCGCTCGGCCTGAACTGTGTGTACAACGGCGCGCTGGTTCATCCCGAGGATCTGCAGGACGCCGTGCGTGCCGTCAAGGCGCTCCACATGGCGGGCGCCAACGTCACCGTTCCGCACAAGGTCGCCGTTATGCAGTATCTCGACCACATCGACCCCGACGCCCGGCTCATCGGCGCGGTCAACACCATCTATCTCAAAAACGGCGAGACGTGGGGAGCCAATACGGACGGCCTGGGCTTCCTGACCGCCCTTCGGGAATCCGGCGCCGACCCCGGCGGCAAAAAGATTGTGCTCTTCGGCGCCGGCGGCGCCGCCAAGGCCATCGCCGTCGAGCTCGGGCTTGCCGGCTGCGCCTCGATTCTGGTCGTCAACCGCACGCCGGAGCACGGCAGCGCGCTTGCGGCGCTCATCAGCCAAAAGACCGGCGCGGCCGGCGCCTGGTCTGCCTGGCATCCCGCGTTCGCTGTCCCGGCGGATACGGACATTGTCGTCCAGGCGACAAACATCGGCCTGTATCCCGATACCTGCCGGCCCGATCTCGACTACGACACGCTGCTGCCCGGCATGGTCGTCTGCGACGTGATCCCCAATCCGCCGCGCACGGGCTTTCTGGAGGCCGCGGCGAAGCGCGGCTGCAAAACGCTCGACGGGCTGTCCATGCTGGTCAATCAGGGCGTGATCGGCCTGAAGATCTGGACAGGCAGGGACGCCCCCAGAGATCTGATGAAGGCCGCGCTGACGCGGGAATTCTCCGGAGACGCCGGGTGAACCGCCCCGTCCGGAACAGAGTGAGCCGGAAAAGAAAGAAATAGGAACGAAATCCGAATCCCCCGGAGCGAATTTTCAGACTGCGGCGAAAGGCTCCGCCGTCACGAAGGTGCGCTGCTTCCCGGTGTTCATGGTGCCGGACGGGGAGAACCCGAACGCGAATATCAACACGCTTCATGCAGGATCCGTAAGGAGCACGCCATGGAAAACGAACCGACGCGCCCGTCTGTGCCTGCGGCGGCCGGCTCGGCCGCCGGTTCAATCCCGGCTGCTGCACAACGGGCTTCTGCGCGGTCTGAGATCCCCACGGGGGCATGATCGCGCCGTGAATGACCGAACAAAGCAAGAGACCGGAGGCCCCGAAAGAGGCTGGCCGATCTCTTGCTTTTTGCTGCCGTGAACGCAGAAGTCAGACGGTATGATGCGCAGGGGCGCGCCTTCGGCGTCCGGCGGCGCCGCATATGCCGCGGCAGTCCCGCCCGGTCTGGCGGAGGCTATTCCATCACGCGCTCGTCGGCGCCGAGGCCCAGCGTGACCGTGGTGCCCCTGCCGACGGCGGAGGCGACCGAGATGGTGTGGTTCAGCTTCCGGCACACGCGGCGGCAGAGATACAGGCCGATGCCCGTGGCCTTCTTGTCGGCCCGGCCGTTGTAGCCCGTGAAGCCGTTGTCGAACACGCGCGGCAGGTCCTCGGGCTCGATGCCGATGCCGGTGTCCGCGATCACGAGCGCGGGGCCGGGCGCCTCGCGGATGGTGATTTTTCCGGTGTTGGTGTACTTGAGGGCGTTGGAGAGCACCTGCTCCACAACGAACAGCAGCCACTTCTCATCCGTCAGCACAAGCGCGGTGCAGGGCTCGTAGTCGAGCGACAGCTTTTTGCGGATGAACTGCGGGGCGTACCGCCGCACGGCCTGCCGCACGATCCCGTCGAGCGAATACCGGCCGATCACATAGTCGCTCTGGTCGCTCTCGAGGCGCAGATACTGGAGCGCCATGTCCACATACTGCTCCACGCGGAACAGCTCCTGCGACAGCTCCGGGACCTCCGGGGCGCCGGACTGCTGCAGCAGCAGCCGCATGGCCGAGATGGGCGTTTTGATCTGGTGCGCCCAGAGCGTATAGTACGCCTCCCGGTCGCGCAGATGTTGGTCGGAGTCGGACACTGCGCGGGCCTTTTCCGCCTCCAGCGCGCGGGCCAGCGCCTGGTAGTCGGCCTCCGGGAGCGTATCCGGCTCCGGCAGGCCCGTGCAGTCGGCCGGCTTGCGGGCGGCCAGCTCCTGCAGAAGCGCGTGATGCCGCCGGAACCGGAGGTAATCGGGCGCGCCTGCGCACAGCAGGACGAGCGCGCAGAGCAGCCCCGCGTACAAAACGTTCTCCTCCGCCATGCCGCCCAGCCGGGACAGCAGCGCGAAAACCGCGAAAAACGCGGCTGAGATCGCAAGAATGCCCAGCCGCGCCCGCAGGTACGATAAAAATATGTCCATCTATCTCACAATATAGCCGGCGCCCTTTTTGGTGACGATGAAATCCCGCAGCCCGGCGCCCTCGAGCTTTTTGCGGAGCCTGGCGATGTTGACCGTCAGCGTGTTCTCGTCGATGAAGCTGTCGGACTCCCAGAGCCGCTGCATGAGCGCGTCACGCGGGACGATCCGGCCCGCCTGCTGGAAGAGCACCTGCAGGATGCGGTACTCGTTTTTCGTGAGGTCGAGCGTTTGGCCGCCGTAGCTGAGCGACGTGTCGCCCGTGGAGAGGATCGCGCCGCCGCGCTCCAGAAGCGGCGCGCTGCCGGAAAACTCGTAGGTGCGGCGCAGCATGGCCTGCACCTTCGCGGTCAGCACGTCCAGGTCGAAGGGCTTGGCGATGAAGTCGTCGCCGCCCATGTTGACGGCCATGACGATGTTCATGTTGTCCGCCGCGGAGGACAGGAAGATGACCGGCACCTTCGAGAGCTTCCGGATCTCCTGGCACCAGTGGTAGCCGTTGAAAAAGGGCAGGGCGATGTCCATCAGAACGAGCTGCGGGTCCCAGGCTGCGAATTCCTGCAGGACCGCGCGGAAATCCTCTGCGCAGCGGCATTCGCAGCCCCAGGTCTCGATGTGCTTCCGGATCGCGCCGGCGATGACGGCGTCATCCTCCACGACGAAAATTCTCATCTCAATATCCGTTCGGATTGTGCTTCTGCCAGTTCCAGGAGTCGCGGCACATGTCGGCCAGGCCGCGCCTGGCCTCCCAGCCGAGGACGTCCTTCGCCTTTTTGGGGTCGGCGTAGACGGTCGCGAGATCGCCCGCGCGGCGCGGCCCGATCTGATAGGGGACGGAGACGTCGTTGACCCTGGAGAAGGTTTTGACCATGTCGAGGACGCTGTAGCCGACGCCGGTGCCGAGGTTGAAAATCTCGCAGCCCAGATGCCCCTCGGCGTAGTCGATGGCGGCCAGATGCCCCTCGGCCAGATCGCAGACGTGGATGTAGTCGCGCACGCCGGTGCCGTCGGGCGTGTCGTAGTCGTCGCCGAAGACGGTCAGCTTCGGGAGCTTGCCGACGGCGACCTGCGTGATATAGGGCATGAGGTTGTTGGGGATGCCGTTGGGATTCTCGCCGATCAGCCCGGACGCGTGCGCGCCCACGGGGTTGAAGTAGCGCAGCAGCACAACGCTGAGGCCGGGATCGGCGCGGCAGGCGCCCATGAGGATCTGCTCGATCATGAATTTCGTCCAGCCGTAGGGGTTCGAGCAGCCGCCGACGGGGGCGGACTCGGTCAGCGGCGCGGGCTGGTCGCCGTAGACGGTGGCGGAGGAGGAGAACACGAACTGCCTGCAGCCGAAGCGCGTCATCGTCTCGAGCACGGTGAGCGCGGAGTCGAGATTCGTCCGGTAGTACCGCAGCGGCTTCGCCACCGATTCGCCCACGGCCTTGAGGCCGGCGAAGTGGATGACGCCCGTGATGTCGTTTTCGCGGAAGATGGCCTCCACCGCGGCCCGGTCGCACATGTCGGCCTCGATGCAGCGGGGGCGCTTGCCGGTGATTTTCTCCAGCCGGTCCAGCACGCGGGGAGAGCTGTTGACATAGTTATCGGCCAGAAGCACGTCCCGCCCGGCGGCCATGAGCGCCACGGCGGTATGGCTGCCGATGTACCCGGCGCCGCCGGTCAGCAAAATAGACATACCTGATACCTCCCGATTTCAAAAATCTGCCCAGATTATAGCACCGAATCCGCTTTCGGTCAATCAAAGAGCCCGTTTTGTGGAAAAACGGGAAAATAGTCTTTATTTTCGTGCAAAAAACCGCTATACTATACATACCGGCGGCGCGCCGCCGGACTCCTTCGGCAAGCGAGGTGCAGTATGGCAAAGCTCTATTTCAAATACGGCGCGATGGGAAGCTCCAAAACCGCGACGGCGCTCATCACCAAGTACAACTACGAGGAGCGCGGCATGACGGTCTGGCTGCTGAAGCCCGCCGCCGACTCGCGCGACGGTCTGACGACCATCCGCTCGCGCGTCGGTCTGAGCGCCGAGGCCGAGGTCGTGACGCCCGGGCAGAACCTGCTCGAAGCGTACGCGGCGCACAAAAAGGCGGACGTCGTGATCGCGGACGAGTGCCAGTTTCTGACCGAGAAGCAGATCGACGAGCTGCGCGAGCTGGTGGACCGGAACGATCTGCCGGTGCTCTGCTTCGGCCTGCGCACCGACTTCCAGACGAAGCTCTTCCCCGGCAGCCGGCGGCTTTTCGAGCTGGCCGACTCCATCACCGAGATCAAAACCATCTGCGACTGCGGCCGCAAGGCCACCGTCAACGCCCGCATCGATGAAAACGGCTACGTCATCACCGAGGGCAGCCAGGTGTTCCTGGGCGGCAACGACAGCTACATCGCCATGTGCCACAAATGCTATCAGGACTATATCCGTGAACACAGAAAGGTGGAATTGCTCCATGGACGTGAAAGAAATTCTCAGTAAGGTCGATCACACGCTGCTCTCGCAGACCGCGACGTGGGACGAAATCAAAACGATTCTGGACGACGGGATGAAATACCAGACTGCCTCGGCCTGCATCCCCGCCTCGTACGTGCGCCAGGCGGCGGAGTATGTCAGGGGCCGCCTGCCCATCTGCACCGTCATCGGCTTCCCGAACGGCTACTCCACGACCGCGGCCAAGTGCTTTGAAGCCGCCGACGCCGTGCAGAACGGCGCGGAGGAGATCGATATGGTCATCAACCTCGGCTGGGTCAAGGACCAAAAGTGGGACGCGCTGCTGGACGAGATCAAACAGGTCAAGGCCGCGTGCGCGGGAAAGCTGCTGAAGGTCATCATCGAAACCTGCCTGCTGACAGACGGCGAGAAGATCGAGATGTGCAGAATCGTCTCCGAATCCGGCGCCGAATTCATCAAGACCTCGACCGGCTTCTCCACCTCCGGCGCGACGTTCCACGACGTGGAGCTGTTCGCGGCCCACGTGGCCCCGCACGTGCGCATCAAGGCGGCGGGCGGCATCTCGTCGCTGGACGACGCCGAAAAGTTCATCCGGCTGGGCGCGTCGCGCCTCGGCACGAGCCGCATCGTGAAAATTGTGAAAAGTGCAGAGTGAAGAACGGCGGCGCCGCTGTATGCTTCACTGAAAAAGGAGGTTTTCTCATGGCCAACTATCCGACCCCCCATATCAACGCCAAGCCCGGTGATTTCGGGCAGACCGTGCTCATGCCCGGCGATCCGCTGCGCTCGAAATTTATCGCGGAGACCTTCCTCACCGAGCCCGTGCTCGTCAACAACGTGCGCGGCGTGCAGGGCTATACCGGCACCTACAAGGGCACGCGCGTTTCCGTCATGGCCTCCGGCATGGGCATGCCGTCCATGGGCATCTATTCCTACGAGCTGTTCAACTTCTTCGGCGTGGAGAACATCCTGCGCATCGGCTCGGCCGGCGCGCTGCAGACGTCCATCCATGTCCGCGACATCGTGATCGGGCAGGGCGCCTGCACCGATTCGCGCTGGGCCGAGCAGTACCACCTGGCGGGCACGTTCGCCCCGATCGCCGATTTCACGGCGCTCGAGACGTGCGTCGGCGCCGCGCGCGAGCTGAAGCTGCCGTACCACGTCGGCAATCTCGTCTCCTCCGACCGGTTCTACGGCGACGACGGCGAGCTGCCGGAGGCGCTGAAGGGCACGCACGGCTGGATCAAGATGGGCGTCATGGCCGTCGAGATGGAGGCCGCCGCCCTGTATATGAACGCGGCGCGGGCCGGCAAGCGCGCGCTCGCGATCTGCACGATCTCCGACCACATCCTGACGGGCGAGGCCTGCACCGCCGAGGAGCGGCAGAGCTCCTTCACCCAGATGATGGAGCTGGCCCTCGAGACGGCGAGAAAGCTGGAGAAATAAGATGAAACGGATCTTTTTGATCGTCCTCGACTCCTGCGGCGTCGGCTATGAGCCGGATGCGGCGGACTTCGGGGACGTCGGGGCCGACACGCTGCGCGCGTGCGCCAAAAGCCCCGAATTCGACATGTGCAATCTCGTGTCGATGGGCCTCGGCAATCTCGACGGCATCGACTATCTGCCGAAGGCCGCGCAGCCGGCCGCCGCGCTGGCGCGGCTGCAGGAGCTCTCGCGCGGCAAGGACACCACCATCGGCCACTGGGAGATCGCGGGCATCGTCTCGCCCGAGCCGCTGCCGACGTATCCCAACGGCTTCCCCGAGGAGGTGCTGCAGCCCTTCCGCGAGGCGACCGGGCGCGGCGTGCTGTGCAACAGGCCCTACTCCNGCACCGAGGTCATCAAGGACTACGGCCGTGAGCACGTCAAAACGGGCGACCTCATCGTCTACACCTCCGCCGACTCCGTGTTCCAGATCGCGGCGCACGAGGCGGTCGTTCCGCCCGAAACGCTCTACGAATACTGCCGCGCCGCACGGAAGATCCTGCGCGGAAAGCACGGCGTGGGCCGGGTCATCGCGCGGCCCTTCGAGGGCGAGTGGCCCTATCAGCGCACGACCCGCCGCCACGACTTCTCCCTCGAGCCGCCGCGCGAGACGATGCTCGACGCCATCGTGAAGGCCGGGCAGGAGATGATCGCCGTCGGCAAGATCCACGACATCTTCGCGGGCGAGGGCATGACCGAGTTCACCTACACCGCCGGCAACACCGACGGCCTGGCCAAGACGCTCGCGCTGGCCGACCGGGACTTCCGCGGCCTGTGCTTCGTGAATCTCGTGGACTTCGACATGCTCTACGGCCACCGGCGCAACCCGGACGGCTACGCCAGGGCGCTGCACGAGTTCGACGCCTGGCTGCCGGGCTTCCTCGCGAAGCTCGGTCCGGACGACCTGGCCATCCTCACCGCCGACCACGGCTGCGACCCGAGCTATCTGAAGCACACCGACCACACGCGCGAATATATCCCGATGATCGCGCTCGGCCCGCGCGTGAAGCCGGTGAATCTCGGCACCCGCCCCGGCTTCTGCGACATCGCCGCGACCGTGACGCAGCTGCTCGGCGTCCCGTACGAGACGCCCGGCAAAAGCTTTGCCGCGGACATTGTAAAGGAGTGAGCGCCATGACGCGCGAAGAGCTGATCGGCCTCGCAAGGGAGGCCATGACGCACGCCTACGTGCCGTATTCCGGCTACAAGGTGGGCGCGGCGCTGCTGACGAAGCAGGGCCGCGTGTACCAGGGCTGCAACATCGAAAACGCCGCCTATTCTCCCACCAACTGCGCCGAGCGCACCGCGTTTTTCAAAGCCGTCTACGAGGGCGAGCGGGATTTCGCGGCCATCGCCGTCGTGGGCGGCAAGGACGGCGCGATCACGGGCTTCTTCCCGCCCTGCGGCGTCTGCCGGCAGGTCATGCTGGAATTCTGCCGCCCGGATTTTCTCATCCACATGGGCGGCGCGGACGGGGAAATCAAAACCGTGACGCTCGCAGAGCTCGCCCCCTGGGGCTTTTCCGCCGGGGATTATATGAAAGAAACGGATTCGGCTGCCCATTCGGGGCAAAAAGGTTGATTTTCCGGCCAAAGTGTGTCATAATGCATTCACAGCATAAGCTGGGATATATTCAGGTATATTCAAATTTAATTATGGAGGAATCATCATGAAAAAGATCCTTGCGCTGCTTCTTGCAATCGTGATGCTCGTGGGCATGGTCGCCTGCGCATCCAACGGCAGCACCTCGACCGCGACGGTCTCGACGCCCGCCGCGTCGGCCAGCACATCCACCACCGAGACCGCGACCTCTTCGGCTGCGACCTCTTCCGCCGCGTCCTCGTCCGCTGCCACAAGCAGCGCGGCTGCGACGTCCGTCATCAAGAAGGTCGCCCTCGTCACCGACGTCGGCACCATCGACGACGAGTCCTTCAACCAGGCCACCTGGCAGGGCGTCAAGGAATACTGCGAGGCCAACGGCGTCGAGTATACCTACTATCAGCCCACCGAGGACTCCACCGACGCGCGCTGCATCTCCATCGACCAGGCCATCGCCGAGGGCGCGAACGTCATCGTCATGCCGGGCTATCTGTTCGGCGCCGCCGTTCTGACCGAGCAGGACAAGTACCCCGACGTCTACTTCCTGGCCATCGACGTGGGCTCCGGCGACCTGACCCTCGACTATAAGACCTTCTCGCAGCCCTCCGCCAACACCACCTGCATCACCTTCGCCGAAGAGCAGGCCGGTTATCTGGCCGGCTACTCCATCGTTGAGGACGGCTACACCAAGCTGGGCTTCCTGGGCGGCATGGCTGTCCCCGCCGTTATCCGCTACGGCTACGGCTATCTGCAGGGCGCGCGCGACGCTGCCAAGGCCATGGGCGTTGACGTGAGCGTCAACTACACCTACGGCGGCCAGTTCTTCGGCGACGACACCATCACCGCCAAGATGGAAGGCTGGTACTCCAACGGCACGCAGGTCGTGTTCGCCTGCGGCGGCGGCATCTACACCTCCGCTGTCGAAGCTGCCAACATGTACAAGGGCAAGGTCATCGGCGTTGACGTTGACCAGAGCAGCATCGATCCGTGCATCATCACCTCCGCGTTCAAGGGCCTGCAGCCGACCGTCGTCGCCACCCTGACGGGTCTGGCCGGCGGCAACTGGGACACCACCTACGGCGGCAAGTTCCTGACCATGGATCTGTCCCAGGGCGACTACGTCGGCCTGCCGACTGCCGACACCGCATGGCGCTTTGCGACCTGGACTGTCGATCAGTACACCGCCGTCAAGAATGACATTCAGAGCGGCAAGATCACCATCGACAACAGCTCCGACAACGCGCAGCCCACCATCGAGGGCATCACCGTCAACTACGTTGACTGAGTTCTCCGCATAAACACCGATCCCCCGCGGGCCTGCAGCCCGCGGGGGATTTTGTCTGTCAGAGGGACTGCGGAGCGGGGCTGCGGCGTTACCGGCCCACGGAATTGCGGCCGTGGATGAGCACGGGCATGCCCTCGTAGATGCTGGCATAGATCTTCGCCATAGACGACTCCGGGATGTTGACGCAGCCGTGCGAGCCGCCGTAGACGTAGTTGGTGCCGCCGAACGAGTAGCGCCAGGAGGCGTCGTGCAGGCCGATCGAATCGCCGATCACGCTGACCCAGTATTTGACGAATACCGAGTAGTCCGCGCCGCTCAGGGTGATGTTGGTCTGCATGTGATGCGCCCAGTACAGGCCGGTCGGCGTCTGGTGGCCGCCCAGCGCGCCCGTGACGATCGGGGTGGTGATGACCACGTTTCCGTTTTTGACCATGGTCAGCTGCTGGTTGTCGATGTCGACCTCCACATGCGAGGCCTCGATGCTGAAGGGCTTGCCCTGCTTGTCGTAGCAGGCGAGGCAGGCCGATACCGTGCCGCTCTCCAGCCCGTACAGCTGCTGGCGCAGCGCCTTGGCCGTCGCCTGCTCGTCCACGCGGTAATCGCAGCGGAGAAAGTCGATGGAGATTGGCCCTTTTTTGTAGGACTTGAACTGGTAGGGGACGTTATAGCGGTTCCAGGTCTGGCCCCAGCCCGCGATCAGCGCGGAGAGCGCCTGCTCGTCCACGCGCACATGCCCCTGGCCGTCGGAGACCATGAGCGTTTTCAGCGTGTCCGCCGGAACCGTCTGCACGTCGGGGGAGCCCGCGAGCTGCACCGTCAGCGCCAGCGTGTCGCAGGCGGAATTCCATGCGCTCTCGTCGAGCGTGACGCCCTCCTGCGAGATGTGCAGGCGCTGGCCGGTTTTGAGCGTCTGCTGCAGGTCCGCCGCGGCCGCCGCGTCGACCGCGCCGTCCGCGATCAGCGTGTCGAGCAGGCTCTTGTCGCCGCCCCGGACGGCGGCCGCCAGCGCGCGCTCGCTCATGAGGGCCAGATCTCCCCGCGTGAACGTGCCGCCGAAGAGCGAGTCGCTGTAGATGCCCGTCTCGGCCGCGAAGGCCTCGGCGGTGTCGTATGTAAAATCAGTCCCGTCGCGGTAGCCCAGCGCGCGCAGCAGAAACACCGCGTAGTCCTTCGCCGTGCAGGTCCTGCCGCCGCCGAAGGTCTGCTGGGAGCTGCCCCTGGTCAGGCCGTTTGTATAGAGCCAGGCGATGCTGCTCTCGGCCCAGCCGGCCGCGTCGGTAAAAGGCTGCGTGAGCGTGCCGGCGGCGAATTCGTCCGCCGCCGTCTGCTCCTTGCCGAGCAGACGCACCAGCATGACGGCGGCCTCCGCGCGGGTCGGTTCGCGCGCCAGGTCGAACCCGGAGGCGGTCCCGCGGAAGATTCCCACGGTGGACAGCGCCTGCGCCGCCGTATCCGCGGAGGTGGCGAAGGCTGTTGTGCAGAGCAGCACGCAGAGTGCTGCAGCGGCCAGGATCAGGATGCCGATTCTCTTTTTCATGATTCCGATCTCTTCTCTTTTCAGTTTGCCGCACTATGGCAAATCTCCCCTATCGCGAACGATAAAGGAGATTTTGGAGCAGGGTACGGGAATCGAACCCGCCTTTGTGGCTTGGGAAGCGACCGTTCTACCAATGAACTAACCCTGCATCGAAAATATTTTAGCATCTGTCCCGTGAAAAAGCAACTGTTTTTCTGCCGGCGCGCGCGCTTTGTGCAGTCCGCCAAACCCTTCGCCCGCTTTCGGCGCGGCGGGACGGGGCAAGACGGGGTTTTGCAGGTTCCGCGCGGGCGTGACAAAAAGCAAGAGAATAAACGACATGGACAAAAAACGGCCGCATCTCTATACTATGAACTACAATTTGAAAACATTTGTGGGGTGATTTTTTGTCGTACCGTACTCGCGGCGTCCTGCCCGTGCCGGTTCCGGCCGCCCGCTTCCTGCCGCTGCCGCCGCCGGAGCTGGTCGCCATTCCGCACTGCGGCGAACTGTCTCTCGCGGCGCGCCCGTTCGTCCGGGAGGGCGAGCGCGTGTTCCTCGGCCAGCGGCTGGCGGACGGGGCGGAGGGCTGCGAGCCGGTGTTCGCCTCCGTGTCCGGGCGCGTGCGGACGCTCACGCAGACGCACATCGTCGTGGAAAACGACGGCCTGGACGAGCGCAGGCCCGACGGGAGCGCCTGCGCGACGGCGGACGGGCTCTCGCCCGCCGCGCTGCGGGAGCTCTTCCGCGAGCTGGGCGCGCTGCCGCCGGTGGGGCGGATTGTTGTTGTGAACGCGCTGGTGCCGGAGCCGGGGATGGACGACGGGCTGTTCTGCCGCGAATACGAGCGCGTGTTCAGCGGCCTGCGGCTCTATCTGCGCGCGTACGAGCCGGCGCGCGCCGTCGTGGCGGTGGGCAGACGCCAGCAGACGGCCAGACGCCTGGCCGAGCAGTGCGGCTTTGCCCCCGCGCTGCTTGCGGGCCGCTATCCGCAGGCGATGGAGCCGCTGCTGCTGGAGAGCCTGTTCGGCGGCCGCGTGCCCGAGGGCTGCGCGGTGCTCCGCCCGGAGGCGCTGTGCGCCCTCAGCGGCGCGGTGTACGAGGGGCTGCCGCCCGTCTTTCAGACGGTCTCGCTTTCGGCGCCGGACAAGCCCTGGAACCGGCTGCTCCGCGCGCCCGTCGGCACGCCGGTCGAGCACCTTCTGCGCGCGGCGGGGGAGGCGTGGCCCGTGACGCTGTGCGGCGGCGTCATGACGGGCCTGCCGCTGCCCGCGCGCCGGACGCCCGTGACGCGTGGGCTGCGCCAGCTCACCTGCCTCGAGGCGCAGGAGCCGCTGCGTCCGTCGCCGTGCCTGCGCTGCTCGCGCTGCGCCGGCGTCTGCCCGGCGGGGCTCTTTCCCGCCCTGCTGCGCCAGAGCGCGCAGCGGAAGCTGCGGCTCCGGGCGCGGGAGCTGTGCCTGCGCTGCGGCCTGTGCGCGTGGGTCTGCCCGGCGGGGCTGCCGTGCTGGTATCAGTCCGGCAGAAAGGAGGCCGCCCATGACGTCGGCGCCGTATCTGCGGCGGGGTGAGTCCGCCTTCGTCTTCGAGCTGGACGCGCTCTTCGCCCTGACGCCCGCGATGGCCGGCGCGGTCTGCGCCGGCGGCTGGCACGCCTACGGCCTGCTGTTTTTGAGCGCGGGCATCTGTCTTTTGTTCGATTTTCTCGCCGCGCGCCTGCAGAGGCGGGCGCTGCCGGACTATGGCGTGTCGGCGCTCACCACGGGCGCGGCGCTTGTGCTGCTGCTGCCGGTCCGCGCGCCGTACTGGGCGGTCCCGCTCGGCGCGGCGGCGGCCATGGCGGCCAAGACGCTGCCCGGCGGACTCGGGAAAAACCGCCTGAATCCGGCGGCGCTCGGCTGCCTGCCGGCGCTGTTGCTCCTGCCCGCGGTCCGCTTCGCACCGGGACTGCCGTGGGGCCAGACCGACGGCTGGGCCGGCGATTTCTCCGGCGTTTTCCTGCTGCTGGGGACGGCGTACCTCGCCGCGCGGGGCTTCCGCCGCTGGATTTTGACCGGCTCCTATCTCGCGGCCTGCCTGGCCGTCCAGATCGCCTTCGGCCTCGGCCCGGCGAGTCTCGGCGGCGGTCTGCTGCCGGCCGCGTGCTGCCTGCTCGCCGACCCCGTGACGACGCCGATGACGCCCCTCGGACAGCTCCTGGCCGGGCTCGCGTGCGGGGCGCTCGCCGGCGCGGCGCGGGGGCTGGGGCAGCCGTATCCGGGCGCCGTGCTTTCGGTGCTGGCCGTCAATCTGCTGCGCAGCGTTCCAGACCGGGCCGCGCTGTGCCTCGCGCCTGTGGGCGGGCGGCTGAAAGCGGGTCCGGCGGGTGAAAAAGGGAAGTGCCGCGGCCGCTCATGTTACAGTCAGATTACAAAGTGAAAAAACAGCTTGACCGCCCGCCGCGCTTGGAATAAGATGCCATTATAGAGCAAGGTGGGGAATTGTCGGCTTTTTTGGAGGAGGACTGTTTTTCACCTGATTTTGACAGGAGGAAAACCCTATGAAGAACTTGAAGAAGGTTCTTGCAATCGCCCTGGCGGCAGTCATGCTGCTGAGCCTTGTCACCCTGGCGAGCGCCGCCGACAAGACCTACACCGACGCCGCGGTGATCGAGCAGAACGGCCAGACCGAAGCGGTCGACGTGCTGTCCTATCTCGGCATCCTGAACGGCTACGGTGACGGCGCGTTCCGGACGAACCAGGGCATCACCCGCGCGGAGGCTGCCAAGATCATCGCCATGTTCAAAAACGGCGCGACGGATATTGACGCCCTCTATACCGCCGCCAACCCCTTTGCCGACTGCAAGGGCAGCTGGGCGGAGAGCTATGTCGCCTACTGCTACAAAACCGGCATCATCGGCGGCGTCGGCGGCAATCTGTACGCCCCCTCCGCGAAGGTCACCGGCATTCAATACCTGAAGATGGTGCTGATCGTCCTCGGCTACAACGCCAAAAGTGAGGGCCTCGAGGGGCCGTCCTGGGCCGTCAACACGCTGGCGCTGGCCAAGAGAGCCTGCCTGCTGGACGGCCTCGGCGACAGCTTCGACGTCTCCGCGAATCTGCTGCGCGGCCAGGCCGCGCAGATCATGCTCAACGCCCTGAACGCCCACACCGTCGAATACGGCCAGGCTTTCATGTTCACGACTGCCGAACAGACGCAGCTCGACAAGCTGGGCTCCCTGAGGCTCAACGGCTACAACTTCCTGACCGTCGCCGGCGCGATCGACACCGGCCGCCAGCTGATGGAGGCTTGGGATCTGTCCGTCGCGTACGCCTACGACGTCTGGGGCGCACCGAACCACAGCTGGTACAAGGGTACTACGAAGTTTGTCACCTACGACGACAAGCCCGTCCTGACCTATACCAAGGAGGTCAAATACTGCGACATTCTGGTCGATCTCGGCATTGCCAAGACCTCCACCAGCACGAAGACCGTCGACTACGTCGCCCAGAACGGCGCGCTGCTCTACGACACGAACGTCAACAGCTTTGTGGATACGTACAACCGCACCGCGACTCCCCCCCAGACATACGCCGACCTGCTGCTGCGGCACAACGCCAGCGACAAGTGCCTTACGAACGTGGGGAAGGAATCTACCTACAAGACCATCGGCGGCACCGGCACGCTGACCCGCGTCTTTAAGCTGAACAGCGGCAAATACGCGATCGTGGCCATCGACACCTACTTCGCGCAGGTCATGAATGTCGCCGCCAGCGCGCATGGCTCGGACGCCACGCTCACCATGACGGTCTGGATGAACGGCTTCAGCGAGGACGCCGGCGAGAATTACGGCGATCTGGGCGACCGCAACGTCAAGACCACCCACTTCTCCGGCACGTGGGCCAAGTACGACTACGCCTTGGTCTACCGCCTCGGCAACCTGAATGCCGATAAACGCGTTGTTGGCGAGACCGACTTCGGCGGCACGCCCGGCGGCGTCTATGTGCAGAGCAAGACCGCCGCCGCGGCCACGGCCGTCCTGAAGAAGTACACCAGGGAAGTCTCCACTACGGTCGGCGACAAGACGTATCCGGACAACCGGAACTTCGACCTGGGCTATCCCGGCGAGACCGGCACCACCTACAATGTGTACACCGATTCCTACGGCAACGCGATCGCGCTGATCATCCCCGCCAAGGTCTACAGCTACGGCGTGATCGACCGCATCGCGTGGGAGCACAAGGGTGCTCTGGGCAACCCGCTTGCGCAGGCCAATCTGGTGCTGATGGACACCTCCAAGGTCGATTCGGTCACGATGGCCGGCATCGTCGAGGACACCGAGGAGGACGGGACGGATTACACGGCCTTCTCCAACCACCCGACCAACAGCAGTCCGGACTACAAAAACGCGACGGTCTCCTCCAACTGGCCGGACAACACGTCGGCATACGGCAGCTGGCTCTATCAGTTTACAAGCACCGAAGCCGGCTATGTGATTACGGCGAAGGGCCTCGGGACCAAAACGCAGGACATCACCAGAAGCGTGCCCACCAATGTAGCCAGCGGTATTAACACGAACGACAGCACGGTCTACCTGGTCAAGACGCTCGACGCCGACGGCAACATCGTCTATAAGACCTATACCGGCTACAAGAATATCCCCTCGATCGAGGGCGCAACGCTTTCCTATTTTGCCGACAACAACGTCGTCACCCGCATGGTCGTCGATGCCACCGGCGCGCAGGTCGGCTTTGACTCCACCCTGTACTACATCCCCGACGACGACCCGGACGGCGCCGACGGCAGCTTCCTCACCTATAACATGTATCTGGGCGACGTGCTCAAGCCGCTGACCTCCACGGCGACCGGCCTGGAAAACTATGAAGGCCCCGGCCTGTACATGGTCAAGACCAACGAGGCCGGCCAGATCACCGGCATCACGCGGATCGACATGGATAAGGACAGCACCGGCTACATCTACATCGATCGTGTCAAGGCCTGCGACGGCACAGTCATTGAGAATGCAAAGAACATCGGCATCAATATCACCCCGGCCGCCGGGATGACGCCGCCGGCGTTCTATCTGATCAAAAACAACAACACCATCACGGCCATTGATCCGACGGACGGAGCCTATAATGGCTATCCGGCATTCTGCGTGCTCAACTCCAGCAAACAGGCCACGGCTGTTTACTTCATGGAAATCACCTGATCTTCTGCGCAACGAACCAGCTGGGGCTGTTGCAAAATGAAGATTCTGCAAATGTAACCCTGTAAAAAGTTTAGAAAATGGGCGGGAAGTCGCAAATAGAAACGACTTCCCGCCCATAATTGTTATGCTGTTTTTTAGAAAAAGCCATTTTGCAACAGGCCCAGCTTTTGTCTGTGTCTGTGATATGGGATATCGAAGGCAATCCCGCACAATTCCAAGCGCGGAATTGCGCCGCGATGCGCTATTCCTGCGGGGCTTCCGGGGCCGGACTGCCGCCGGGATTGCCGCCGGGACGGCGGCGGCGGCGACGGCGCGGCTGGTCGGGGCGGGGCCCCTGCTCGTCGGGGCTCCGGCGCTCGCCGGACTGGTTCGCGGCGGGACGGGGCGGCGCGGCGGGCGCGGCCTCCTGCGGCTGGCCCTCCTGCGGCGTGCCGGCGGGCCTTCCGCGTCCTCTGGAGCGGCGGCGGCGGCGCGGCGCGCCGGCCTTTTCGCCCGGCTCCGGATCGGCGGCGGGCTCGGGTGCGGCCGCCGGCTGCGGCTCGGTCTTCTGCGCGATCACAGCCACGGAATCCGGATAGATCACCTCCGGCAGCGGCTCGAAGGCCGCCGGTTCCCCGGCCTTGACAGCCGGGCGCGGCTGCGACGAGATCGGCGCGATGTCGCGCGGGATGGGCGGATCGTTTTTCCGCGCCTTGCCGCTGCGCAGCACGCAGATGTCGCAGTTCTGGTAGCAGCCGACTGTTTCGGGATGGTCCTCCATGCGCACCTTGACGCTCTGGCGGAGCAGGTTTACCTCCGTCACGGTGCCGCGCCCGTCGGGCGTATCCACGAACGATTCGTTTTTCGGGGAGGTGCGCAGCAGATCCTCATAGGCGTCCTGCTCGTATTTGAGGCAGCACATCAGCCGCCCGCAGGTGCCGGAAATTTTCGTGGGGTTGAGGCTCAGATTCTGCGTCTTTGCCATTTTGATGGACACGGGCTGGAAATCGTCGAGGAATTCCCGGCAGCAGAAGGGCCTGCCGCAGATGCCGAGGCCGCCCACCATCTTGGCCTTGTCGCGCACGCCGATCTGGCGCAGCTCGATGCGCGTGCGGAAGACCGACGCCAGATCCTTCACCAGCTCGCGGAAATCCACGCGGCCCTCGGCGGTGAAGAAGAACAGAATCTTGCTGCCGTCGAACGCGCACTCCGCCGAAACAAGCTGCATGTCCAGCTTGTGATCGGTGATTTTCTGCATGCAGACGTCGAACGCGCGCTTCTCGCGCTCCTGGTTGTCGGCGTTGACGCGCTCGTCCTGCGGCGTCGCCATCCGCAGCACCTTCCGCAGCGGCGGCACGGTGTCGGCCTCCGGGACCCGGTGGTTGCCGACGATGCAGCAGCCGTATTCGCTGCCGCGCGCGGTGTCGATGATGACGTGGCCGCCCGCGGGGATCGTCAGCCCGTCGGGATCGAAAAAGTAGGTTTTGTCGTTGTTGCGGAAGCGGATGTCCACCACGGTCACGAGCACGGGCGCCGGCTCGGCGGGCGCGGCGGGCTCCTGCCGCTCGGCCTGCTCGATCGCGCTCTCGGCTTCGATGAGCTCCTTTTCTGCCTGCTCCGGCGTCGGCGCCGGCGCGGGTGCGGCTTCGGCCTCCGTTTCCGGCGCCGCTTCGGCCTCCGGCGCGGTCTCAGCTTCCGGCGCCGCTTCGGTCTCCGGCGCGGCTTCTGTCTCTGCCGCGGCCCCGGTCTCCGGCACGGCCTCCGGTTCTGCCTCCGGCGCGGATTCCGGCTGCGGAGTCAGAATATCTTGTTCGTCCATGCGGTTTCTCCTATCTGCCGCCGTCCGGCGGCGAAAGCATGTTGCGGGAAAGCAGCCTCGCACGATTCGCGGCCTGTGCCGGAAGTGCGTCTGCCTGCATTGATTGCGTCATACGCTGCCCAAAGGCCGGCGGATACTCCCGGTATCCGCCGCGCTTTTTGACACCGCTGAGGGACAATCTGACGGCGCGGTCCCGCGCCTTACAGCTGTGTGGTCAGCCAGCCGATGACCGAGCCGACGCCTACGTTGGCGTCCAGATCGTCCAGGGCGGTCTGCAGGGCGTTCGCGGCGGCGAGCAGCTCGGAGCCGGTGCGGCTCCGGCAGATCGCGGCGCACTGCGGACTCGGCGAGGCGAGCCCCGCGCGCGCGGCGAGCGCGTCGCATAAAAGGCGCTTCCACTGCGCAAAAAGCGGCGAAAGCTGCTCGCGCTTCCGCTTTTCCAGCGGCAGCAGCACCTCCAGCAGCCCCAGCGGGCTGCGCGCCGCGTAGCAGTCGGCAAAGGCGGCGGTCTCCGGCGCGAGCAGGCCGTCGTCCAGATGCGCCAGCGCCTGGCCCAGAAAGCCGCCCGCGCGCAGGTACGCCGCGCGCAGCGCCTCGTCCGTCCGTCCGGGGCTGCGGCGGGCCAAAAAATCCAGCGCCGTGCGCTCGTCCACGGGGCAGAGCCGGAGCTCGGCGCAGCGGCTGCGGATCGTGGGCAGCAGCTTCTCCGCGTTGGTCGTGAGCAGCAGAAACGCGGCATAGTCGGGCGGCTCCTCCAGTATCTTGAGCAGCGCGTTCTGCCCCGCCAGGCCCAGATCCTGCGCGCGCGGAATGAGATAGATCTTCCGGCGCCCCTCGTTCGGCCGGAGAAAGACGTCCGCACGCGCGCCGCGGATCAGCTCGACGGAGAGATTCTTCTTCGCCTCGTCGTCCACGGTGATCACGTCCGGGTGCTGGCCGGAAAAGACCTTTCGGCAGGCCGGGCAGACGCCGCAGGGCGTTTCCCCGCCCCCGGTGCACTGCATCGCGGCGGCCAGCAGCCGGGCGAGCGTGCGCTTCCCGGAGCCCTCCGGCCCGCAGATGAGGTACCCGTGCGAGAGCTTGCCGGCCGCGGCTGCGGCGCTCAGGCGCGCCTTCAGTTCTTCGTTGCCCAGGAAATCGCCAAAATTCATGCCGCGCCTCTCCATTCCATACCTTAATTATACAGTATACCAGATGTTTTGCCAATCGGCTACTGTTTTTTTCCGTCCGGATAGGAAAACAGCGCGGCGCGCGGAGAAAGCCGTCCTGCGCGCGCCGCCGCCTGCCGCAAAACAGCGCCGCGGGCCCGGACAGAGCGTCATTCCGGCAGAAAAAACGTGAAAAGGGCAGCTCTGCGGCCCTTTTCACGCTCCATCAACCGCCTGCAGACGGCAAAGCCCGCAAAAATCGCTGGATTTTTGCGGGCTTGCGTTTGCGCGCGCAGACGCGAACAGCTTGTCAGGTTCGGCTTTCCGGCAGACCGGCGGCTGCTGTGTCAGCTCTCCATCTGCTTGCCGAGAAATCCGGCGACCGTCTGCACGAGCCTGAGTTCCCCCTCGCCCAGCGGCGCGTCGCCCTCCTCGAGCAGCAGCAGCACGCAGCCCATGAGGTCGCCCTCGGAGAGAATGGGCGCCGCGGCGCCGACGTGGTACTGCTCCACCGTGTCCGAGACGCGCAGCTTGCTGCCGCCCTCGAGAAAGCGGTAGGCCTTGCGCGCCTCCATGAGCCGCTCCAGCTCCTGCGAGCTGCGCTTGTCCACGAGATCGCGCCGGGGCGCGCCGGACACGGCGATGACCGTGTCCCGGTCCGCCACCGCGGCGATCCGCCCGGTATTTTTCCCGATCGAATCGCAGATCTGCGCGGCAAATTCCGCCAGATCCCCCATCGGCGAGTATTTCTTGAAAATGACCTCTCCGTCCTTCTCCGTGTAAATCTCCAGCGGGTCGCCCTCGCGGATGCGGAGGGTGCGGCGGATCTCCTTGGGAATGACGACGCGCCCGAGATCGTCGATGCGGCGGACAATGCCTGTTGCTTTCATACTTCTATCGTACCTTTCATTCGTTTTTACTTGAACTCTCTCTGGATTCCAAACTTATTTCGGACGTTTATTGTTTGAGCACTGCGGATATACTGTATCATGCCATCCAATCAAGCCGCCTGTAATTGTCCGGAAAACGACTGAAATTGCAGCGTTTTCAGCGTGTTTCCCCGCCAATGTGCAGCTGCCTGCCCCAAATTCTGACATATGTCAGGGAACAAAGGTGCCGCTTCTGACAACTTCATGTCTTTGCTCCATTATTATCCGCAGTTGGGACGAAGTTATTCCAAGAAAATATCAAGGTCGATTTTTGAAATGAATAGCGCCGGTTTGACGAGCCATGTCAAGCCGGCGCCGCGTACGTTATTCTTCCGATTTTGGCGGTGAGTTATTTATATTTAAGTGATAATAAATGTTTTTGCTTATACGCGAACCCATTTCCTGATAATAATTGTTCTACGGGAGGAATAATATTGTACGCAATTATAGTTTTGAATAAGGGAATATAACCCCGGCCTTTTTGCCAGTCCTTGCACACACCTGCCTGGATATTCTGCAAGAAGTTGCTCACATATATAAGTGCTATTCGTCATAAAACTGCCTCCATGTATATGATATTATAAGCGTCCCTTTACTGCCGCAGCAAAAAAGTATCGCTTAATTGTACGACACCAGATGTGACACACCTATTCAATTCTCATTCCATTCGCAGCAATCTATAAATCGGGGTAGAGATGCGTTTGGCATGACTGTCCTGTTATGTATTTTTGACGGACAGCATAAGCCCCGGCTTGTGTATGATGAAATCAGAGAACTCCCGTATTAGGCAGCAGCGAATCGTTTCGTGCTTTTGGCCGGTTCTGTTCAGATTCCAACCGTTTTTCAGTTTCAAGAGCGATTGCATGGAGCATTTTGGCAGTTCGTCGGAAATATGGAAGAACAGACCGGAGACGATCAGGGTTCGTCTCCGGTCTGCGGTTCTTTGAGGATTTTGATTTCCGGTTCCGGCGCGTCCAGGTACATCTCCTCGCATTCCTGCTGTGCCGCGATCAGGATATTTTCTGCCTTTTCCGCCGCGCGGAAGAGTTTCAGGTACATCTCTTTATAGTCCGGCATTTACTCACCCCCACGAGAATATTTTAGGACAAGTTGACCTATAAGTCAATAGGACGGATTGTCCTTTTGTATTCTGTATTCGGGTGATGAAAATGCGATTGCGGATACGCGACATGCGCGAGGACAGAGATTTGAAGCAGCGGCAGCTTGCGGAATACCTGATGTGCGACCAGTCCCTGTATTCCAAGTACGAGCGCGGCGAGCGCCCTGTCCCGCTGGAAACCATCGTGAAGCTGGCGCAGTTCTACAAAACCAGCGTCGATTACCTGGTGGGATTGACGGACAAAAAAGAACCGTACCGGTAAAGCGACAGTTTATTTGCGCCGGAGATGCTTTTCCACGGCTTCGAGCGACAGCCAGCCATCCGTCTCGGCGGAGCGGCGGCCTTTGGCCAGTTCGTCCGCGAGCCGGGCGGCGGCCTGCGCATATGCGGCGGGATCCTTTTCGCGTTCATTTTTCGGAACGAAGTCCGGCTTGCTGTTCGGCATAAGATCAGCCCCTTTTCCATTCCAGCATAACCCGGCCTGCCGGAAAAAACAACTGTGAATTACAGCCGATATGTAAAAACGCACGCGGGGAAGCGGTCTCGGCCGCTTCCCCGCGCCCTTTACAGGCTCGGCTCCTCTCTTGTTTTTCCCGCCGGTTTTTCTGCGGGAGCGGGCGCGCTGCGCAGCTTCTCCAGGACGGAGGGGCGCGGTGGCTCGGCAGCCCTGCGCGCTTCCACCTCACGCTCGGCGGCGCGGCGGCAATTCCAGATCAGCAGCGATGAGGTGAGCTCATACAGATCCTCGCTGCCCGAGCGGTACACGACGGGCAGATATTTTTTTGCCTTCCAGGCCTTGAATTGCGGCTTCAGCGACGCCAGCAGCGCCTCGTCGTTTTTTTCCGCGTTGGTGAGCCAGAATTCCACGAGCTTTGCTTGTTCGTTGACGTTGATATCCAATTTCAAACCTCCTGTGAACGACCATTATTTTCCTCTTTCCGTGCGTGTTTTATTCACAGGCGTCTTCGTGAACTGCTCCAGAATTTCCGGAGGGATGCGCTCCAAAACACCAAGCGCATCCGCGTAATCCCGCTGAAGTTTTAATTCCTCCAGCTTCCGGAATGCGCTTTCCTTATTTTTTCAGTGAGCTGCGCGTTTTCGGCGGTCATGCGCTGAAAGGCCGCACGGTACTTTTTGAGCTGGGCGCTCATCTTCTCGGCGGCGGGGATGAACGAATCCAGCAGGGCCCCGATCTCCGTTGTGCGGGCTTTAGCGTTGAAGGGATTTATACCAGCCAGCAGCCTGTCCGGCTGCTCCTTCTGCCTCGTCAGGCAGGTCATCTCCTTGAAGATTCGCGGCGGCGAGCTGCTTTTCAGCCTCCGCCCGGTATCTGCCGGACGGCTCGATCAAATGCGAATTCAGATGGCTTTTTGCCTTGTCCGCGTCGGGGTTGCTGGCGTAGGTTTCTTTCGTGCGTTCGTCGTGGGCCTCGGTGCGTCCGATCTCCGGCCCCTTGCATTTGACGAAGCGCAGAATGGCGTATAGCGGTTTTGGCATGAGATTCCTCCTGCTTAGTGAGAATATTCGGTCAGACGCTGTGTACGTACTCAGTCCTGTACGTACGTACGCAGCGAATCGGCTATAATTCCGTTTATATTGGACGAAACCAGCGCCTCGTTGATATTTTTGCCGTCGAACCAGACGGGGCTGTCAGCCTGCGCAGCTTTGTTTTTCACCGGAATATTCCTCCCTTGTGTCCGTAAGGCATCGCATGAGCCCGAAAATTTTATCTAGATCCGTCAGCTGATCCACCAGCCTTGCGCGCTCCGCCTCGCTGCCCTCGAGCAGGATGTCGAGATAATACCCGAACCTGTCCAGATCCCGGCAGGCGATGGCGAAGCGGTCATCGGATTCATCGTCCGGCGACGCGGGCGCGCGGGTCTCTTTCCATGCCCGCAGGAGCCGCACATACGCCGAAAGAACAGAAAAGCACAGCCGCTCGTTTTCACGGAGCGGCTGTGCCTGCAGATCGCCGTATGGAATTGGTGTCATCGTTGTCGTTTGTTTTTCTCCCCCGGCCGGGGTCCCGAAATCCGAGGCGAGTTTCCGCGCGGCCTCATAGAGGCCGACACCGAAGAGTTTTGCCGTGAAGTCGACGACGTCGCCGTGCGCGCCGCAGCCGAAGCAGAAGAAGTAATCGCCGTTGAGCTTCAGACTGGGTTCGTGGTCGTCGTGAAACGGACATTTTGCCATGCCGTTTCTGCCGACCGGCAGGCCGTACCGTTCGGCGGCCTGCCGCATTGTTATCGTTCGCTTGATGCTTTCGTAGAGATTCGTGGAATCATCCTCCTATTGTCTCATACCAATATTTTTGATATAATCGGTTCCGGGAACAAACACCGCTTTTTGACGCCTCCTGTTCCGGGCAAACTTGCCCCGATCATTTGCCCCCTCACTAATAGGAGAAAATCCGGGGGAAAAACGGAACCTTTTTCAAAAAATATTCCAAATATTTTTCGGAGGTGATTTTGGTAGCTGAAACGCTGTATGATCCGGTATGCGACGAGCTGCCGGATGAAACCTTCAAGACATTTGCGGAGCAGTATTTCCTGGAGCAGTCCGACCGGCTGGAACAGGAGATCGAGCTGGACGAAGAACANTTCCGGGAGAAACTGGCGCACAAAAAGAAGCTCAGCCCGGAGATGGCCCGGCTTGCCCGCAGGACAGAGGACGCGGCCCGGGAACGTTTCGAGGAATCGGCGCGGACGANGGAGGACTTTCTGAACGTCATNGCNATCTGGGACAGAATGGACAGGAATAGCGACCGGCAAGAGAGATACCGCGTCATATTCCGNGGCGATCTGCCGCTGGATTACAAGGCGCGAAGCGATGCGGCGGTGATCCCGCGGCATTACATGAACCCCGCCGTTCAGCAGCTCACCCGGGGCAGCTATCTGGACGTTCTTTTCGACTGCCCCTATGATCTGCACGAACTGACCGCCAATACGACAATTTCAAAATCTCTGTACGGGCTTCGGGAGCCGCACAAGGAGCTTTTCTATTTTCTCGCCATACGACATTACAGCACAAATCGCCTGGCAGAGATGGAATGTGTGTCTGACCGCAACATTCGAAAGGTCAGGGCGACGGTGATGAAAAAGCTGCGAAAACCGCTGCACGAACATTTGAAAGAGTCCGGACAGCTCACCGCCCGGGAACGGGAATTTCTCAAACGATATGAGGAGGCCGAGCATGAAAAATCCGTTTGAATCTGCAAGCTCTTATTGGGTCAGGTACTCCGAATATGAGTGCCGGAAGGCGGCGGACGGATACGAATACGTCGTGCCCGCCAAGGATGCGAAACCGGGAGTCTACGATCCATTGCAGGACGGGCAGAACCTGGTCCTGGACGCGCTCAACGTCGGTATGCTTTCCATGAAGAAGGCGCCCAACGAAGCGGTGAAAAACGCGGTGATGGATTTCGTCTCCCGCTACGGCCTGCTCGGTCTGATGACCGCCATTCCCACGACGCCGACCTTCATGGATTACGAGGCTGTGTATCTGCTGAAAAACCAGTTCATCCGGGACGAGACCATGGACACGGAAAAATATCTGTCGCTGTTTCTGCCGTTTGAAAAGCTGCAGTTCACCAAAAAGGGCACGCACTGGCGCTGGGACGTAAGCGAACGGGACATGATGGCGCTGGAGCTGACCTTTCACGACAAGCCGGAGGCGCAGATCATGTGCTTCATGCGCGAGTACGGCGAGCGGTACGACTGGCTCGTGAAGCAGTTTAAGGACTGGGCGTTCGCGTTCTGCTCCAGCTACCTCTATTACAGGAACAGTGACGCGCTGGACGAGGACACACGCGCGGTCTACCGCCAGGGCATGGCCTGCTTCGACGGCATCGCGCCGACATATCACATCGAGCTCCGGGAAAAACCGACCATCGTGTGGGACTACCATTCGCTGCTTCTGGCCGTGCGGATGATGCTCACGTTCATGCTGACGGACGAGAAAAACAACATGAAGCTCTGCGCAAACTGCCAAAAGGTCTTCCTCGCCAGCCGCCCCAACGCTCTCTTTTGCAGTCAGCGCTGCAAAGATCAGCACAACGCGAAGAAGGGCAGGACGGAGGACAAGTGACGCCGCAGGACGAGGGACGCCGCAGGACGAGGGACGGAAGACGAGGACATAAGACGGAAGACGGCAGACGCAGGACGTGGGACGTGGGCTTTATATACCTCTGTTCCTTTCCCGCGCGGACACAAAACTGCTCACTCCCGTTCGCAGCCTTGCATCCGCGCTTCTGCCGCGCAAAGGTGTGCTGCCCATCGGGCGGCATCACCCCTTTTCGCGTCAGCCGGAACAAAGGTATAACACACTAGACTTTGCCTTTGGCAAAATCGTGCGCCAGAGGGCTGACCGCCCCTCTGGATGCCCCGCGCATTTTTTCGCGTGCGGGCCCCATTTCTGAAAACCACCGTTTTCAGAATGGCGCGGCTCTTCTCAAAAATGCAAATACAGACGCAGCTTTTCATCGTCGTCGGATGAAAAGCTGCGTCCGTTTTTCAGGGGAAGCTACTGCTGTATTTTGGCATCCATGTACTCTTTGGAATGAGAGGAATTTTCCGCTCAAATAAATTATGAGCGAAAAAGCTACCGGCATAAAGCGTGTTATCGAACGCGGCGAGACAGGACACTTTCGCCTCTTATTAGTGCAGGAAGATTGTCAGAGTATCAGATTGCGCAGTTTTCCCAGACGGTGCGTTTTGCAGCGGACGTGTGTTTATTTTTGAATGCGTAGACTGCAAATATCGGGCGTACGGAACCGCAGACATGAGACTTTCTATTAAGAAAGCATTTGGTAGATTGGCAAACGCCTGATTATACTCTGTGGGCAAGAGACAATCACGGCACATTAATGCTGATGCTGCCGGTTTTGCAGGCCAGTTTGATAAGACTTTATGGCAGAATCAATATGTTCGGATAGATATTGAAGCGATTGCTCCAAATTGCCTTCCTCGATTGCGTTTAGAAGCTTGAAGTGCAGGATGGCGTTTTCCGGTCTGGCTGGAACAAAGGCCTGCGCCTGATAAACGCAAAGTTTTACTTCAAACAGTAAGCCTTCGTACATTTTCATGAGTCGCGGACTTCCTGCTGCCTCTACAAGCGCCTGATGGAAAGCAATATCAGCCTTGCGATTTTCATTGAAGCCGGAGGGGGTGCTGCTGGAAGCAACAGCGTCCGCCAGTGTACGGAGTTTGCTAAGATTTGCCTTTTGCGCGATGACTTCTCTGATTGCTTCCGCCTCCAAAAGCTCGCGAAGATGGAAGATCTCCTCAATGTCATTGGCGCTGATGTCTTTGACGTAGATTCCTTTGTTTGCCACTTTCTCCAGCAAACCCATAGAGATCAGATAGGCGAAGGATTCCCGAATGGTGTTGCGGCTGACGTTGTACCGGCTGACCAGATCCGCTTCGGTGATTTTTTCGCCCATTGAATAACGCAGAGAGTAAATGTCATTTTCCAGCATGTCTGACACGGCATCGACCGTTGATATGGTTTTAATTTGTATCCGCTCCATGAGTGACCCTCCAAGCTTCGTGATTCTATCAGACAAAATCAACAAATTTATCATTGTAGGATTGTTGAACAATGATTATTTACAAACTACTATAATTATAGTATAGTACTCATAGAGACATATTTCAAGATATGATTATTGGAAAGTTTGCAAAGGCGTAAACCGGTTTTTATCACCCGGACTGGTATTAAATTGTCTGAACAGGCAATCTAATATAAAAAACAAAAAACTTAAGGAGGACAGAAAATGAGGAAAATGGTTTGTCTTGCGCTGGCATTGCTGCTATTGGCTGGCTGCCTTGCAGGCTGCGCCGCCAAGACGGCGACAGAATCCGCAGCAGCTTCGACTGCCGCATCCGCAGCAACTTCAGCCAGCGCGTCGGCGGCAAAGAGTTCTGAAACGGCTGCCAGCAGCACAGCAGCCGGGTCAGCCGCGGCATCCGCATCAGGCAGCGTAAATACGGAGCTGAGCGGAGAGGTGCATTACTCTTTCTGGGGCGATTCCGGTTCTGCGTTTAATGACGCAATGGTGGTTGAATTTAATAAAATCTATCCCAACGTCAAAGTTTATATTGAGCCTTGCACAAACGATGAATACTGGACGAAGCTGGAAGCTGCCGCTACCGGCGGCTCAGCCGCAGACGTATTCCGCATGAATGGGCCGAACATCGTCAAATACGTGAACGCAGGCATCATTGAGCCGCTCGATTCTTATATCGAGAAAGACAATGTGGACCTGGCGAACTACCCGAGCGCAATGATCAACTTGTACAATGTCAACGGCAAACAGTACGGTATACCGGTGGATTACGATACCATTGGCGTCTGGTACAATAAGACCTTGTTCGATGCGGCAGGCGTGGAATATCCGAAGGACGGCTGGACCTGGGACGAATTCGTGGAAACAGCGAAAAAGCTGACGAAAGCGGACGGTTCTGTCTACGGTGTAAATGCCGATCCGAACAGCCAGTGCGGTTATTATAATACGATTTTGGAATCCGGCGGCTATATTATTTCCGACGACAAAAAAACCTCCGGCTATGACACCGACGGCGCCGCCAAGGGAATCCAGGTTTGGCTTGATCTCATCGATCAGGGCCTTTCCCCGGACCTGGCGTCGTTTGCTGAGACGAAAGCGGACGCGCAGTTCTACTCGGGACGTCTGGCCATGTACTTTGGCGGGTCCTGGAAGCTTGGCTATATCAATAAATCCGATCTTGCCGATCAGATCGATGTCGCGTCTCTGCCGTCCATCGACGGCAACCTGACCTCCGTGATTCACGGCTGCGCGAACGTGTTGAACGCCAAGAGTCAGAACAAGGAAGCCGCCTGGGAGTGGCTGAAATTCCTTACCGGCAAGGAAGCGCAATATGCGCTGGCCGAAAGCGGTACGATCATCCCGTGCTATAAGGGCGCCGCTGATATCTGGGTCAACTCCTCCCCCGACAAAAACCTCTCTGTTTTCCTGGACGAGGCGGAAAACCATTCCGAGCCGTATCCGGTTTCCGCAAATACCTCGGCATGGAACGATCTGGAAACCACTTACATGACAAAGATCTGGAACAGAGAAGTGACGGTCAAGGACGGACTGTCCGAACTTGCACAAAAGATGAACGCCTGCCTCGCCGAAGAACCCTGAGCGGCGCGCTTCGTTCATACAAACCATTGAACAGGGGCAATGGGGACTTCCCATTGCCCCTCAAGAGGGAGGGCGTCATTCGCAATGCACAACATGAGCGCAGCACCTGCCGGGCGAGTTAACAGGAGACGGCTGCAGGAGTCACTCTGCGGCTACTCTTTTATCCTCCCGCTTGTGATCGGAATTGGTGTATTTTATTTGTACGGCGTTGTCAAGGTCATCATTGACAGCTTTTACAACGTCGGCGCATTCAACATACGGTCGTTTGCCGGACTGAGCAACTACAAGGCTTTGATTGCGGACGCAGACGTATGGAGCGCGCTTTTAAATACTGTTTTATATGTCATAATCATCGTGCCGGCCACGGTTATTCTTGCCTTGATTCTGGCGAATCTGCTGAATAGGAATATCAAGGGAAGGCCATTTTTTCGCGTGGTTTATTTTCTTCCCGCTGTGACGATGAGCACCGCTGTGGGCATGGTATGGAAGTGGCTGTACAACAGGGACTTTGGCCTGATAAACGCCATTTTTAAGCTTTTTGGACTGGGTCCGTTTAATTTTTTGAGCCAAACGAACTACATCCCGCTGATTTGCATCAGCATCGTTCAGATCTGGATATCAACAGGATACAACATGATTATCCTGCTGGCCGGTCTGCAGGGAATTCCGAAAACTTATTATGAAGCCGCCTCGCTGGACGGAGCGTCTTCGCTGAAGCAGTTTTTCCACATCACGGTTCCCCTGATTACGCCAACCTTGTTCTTTGTAATGATTACGACGACGATCGGTGTCTTTCAGACGTTCGATATCATCTACCTGATGATCAGCCGAATCAGTCCGGCTGTATCGCATACCGATTCGCTTTTGGTCTATTTCTATCGCTACGCGTTTGTTTATTCTAAAAAAGGATATGCGTCAGCCATTGCCGTTCTGCTGTTCGTGATCGTCATGGCAGTCACTGTGATACAGCTGAAGATTCAAAAGAAGTGGACGAACTATGGCTGATGAGGGATGGAAAGCAATGAGAAAGAAGCGAAGCTCAGGAAATGCGCTGACATACATCATCCTGATTCTCGGCGTTGGAATTGTTGCTCTGCCGTTTGTTTGGATGATTCTGACCTCTTTGAAGACCAATACGGAAGCGGTTTCGGTTCCAGTCAAATTTTTCCCCAGTTCACTGCGTTGGGGCACCTACGCGGAGATTTTCAAGAGGATTCCTTTCCTGAAAATGTTTTCCAACACGGCGGTATCCTCCATCATTTCTGTGATCGGTCAGCTTGTGATATGTTCTCTGGCAGGGTACAGTTTTGCGAAACTGAGATTTCCCGGAAAAGACCAGATATTTGTCGTTGTTCTTGCGGTTCTGATGATTCCGGGTTCGGCTTACATTCTGACGCAGTATCAGATCATCCAGGACATGGGCTTGCTGAATACGATTACGGCCCTGTTTCTGCCAAAATGCTTCTCCGCGTACGGAACCTATCTGATGCGTCAGTTCTTTATTGCGCTGCCGGACGAGCTCAGAGATGCAGCGGAGATCGACGGCTGCAGTCATATTCAGACGTTTACAAGAATCTATCTTCCGCTGGCGAAGCCGGGCCTGGTTGCACTGGGTATTATTGCGCTCAAGTATTCGTGGAATGATCTGATGTGGCCTTTGATCGTGAACAGCTCGCTGGACAAAATGACGCTTTCTGCGGGTCTTTCCTATATGGCCGGCCAATATGAGATCGAGTACCCGCTTATGATGGCCGGCGCCGTTTTGGCCGTACTTCCGCTGCTGATTGTATTTGTGGTCTTCCAGAAACAGTTCATTGCAGGCGTGGCAAACACTGGCATCAAGGGCTAAACATTGGACGAATTTGCAGCACAAATTTTGTTATGCCGACAGAAGCTGTTATAAACGGGGGAGACATATGGTAACGTTTCATTCCGAGAAAATATCAGCGAAAATAACGCGGATTTATGCGCCGGGCGGAGAGCAAATGTATCTCATCGAAGGCACTGAGAAGGCCGCGCTGATTGATTCCGGTAGTGGCGTGGGAGACTTAAGAGCCTTTGTGAAAACACTTACAGACCGTCCGCTCATGGTGTTGCTCACACATAACCATATTGATCATGCAATGGGAACTGCTCAATTTGAAACAGTCTACATCAGCACAGTTGATAAGAATCATTTTGATTTAGACGATGCGGATAGGGACAGAAGAAAATATCTGTCATTTTCCAAGGAGTCTGCAAGAATTGAAGAGTCTGATTATATTGCAGTCGATGATCCCAACCGGTTTCTTGTCATACATGACGGCGAAACGTTCAATCTAGGGGGATGCAGCATTACGGCACTGTCGTATGGTGGACACACGGCGGGGTCAATGGTGTTTCTTGTCAACGAGGAGCGCACATTGCTCTTGGGTGATGCAGCAGGAAATTTTACGATGTTACAAAATGCAACCTGCTTGACGTTGGAAATGTATAAGAAACATACAGCGGAAGTTGCAAACCGAATCAAAGGAAAGACGGATCGGCTTCTGTTGTCTCATGACAGAGTAACACCGCCAAACAATTTGCTGGAGGAAATGATGGAACTTTGTGATGAGATTCAAGAATCCAAGGATGATAAGGTTCCATATAACTTCATGGGAACCGACGGACTGATCGCCAAACGTTGCGGGTATGGAAAAAACTGTAGATATGGAGAAAGTGACCATATGCGGTATGATGGAGGCTTTGGTAATATTATATATAATCCGAGGCAAATCTGAACCAAAAAGTATCATGTTCACCTTTCAATAAGAATTTTAACGGAAAAGAGTCAATGTAATGGGAGCGCGTAGTGAGCGTTTTTGGATTGGAAACGGGCGCACAGTTCTAACAAAGGAAGTGTGTGACAATGGTTCCGTCTTAGTGGACTGCGGGAAAATCCTCGAGGTCAACCGTCCTTGCCCGAACGGCGTAAAACGGGTTGATGCAGAAGGCGGATATATTATGCCTGGATTCATTGATCTGCATGTACACGGCGGCGGCGGCGCAGACTTCATGGACGCCACGCCTGAATGCTTTGCCGAGGCGGCCAGGACACATTGCAGACACGGCACAACGGCGCTGCTGCCGACGACCATGACGTGCGAGGATTCGGTACTGGAAGCAGTCATCGGATGCTTTTTGGATGCCATAAAAATCCCGACAGGCGGTGCGGAACTGCTGGGACTACATCTGGAGGGCCCCTTCTTTGCATCAGCCGGACGAGGCGCACAGCCGGTATCCGAACAGCGTATTCCCACAAGAACGGTTTTGGAGCACTTTATAAAGCTGGGAAAAGGACACATCATGCGATGGGACGAAGCGCCGGAACTTCCCAATACGGATATTTTTGCCGCAGTCATGCGCGAAAACGGCATTACTGCTTCCATTGCCCACACGGCAGGCCTAGCCTCCGACGCTTATCGCGCGTTTGACATGGGATTTTCCCATGTTACACATCTGTTCAGCGCGACGACATATTCACACAAAGTAAATGGAATTGTCTGCGGAGGCATGAACGAGGCAGCTTTGCTGCGGAATGATATTACCGTTGAAGTGATTGCGGATGGGCGCCATATTCCCAAAGAGACGATGCTGCTGGCATATCGGATGAAAGGCCCGGAAAAGATGGCGCTGATTACAGACGCGATGCGTGCAGCCGGAACCAGCGTCACAAAAAGCATCCTCGGCTCAAAAACAGGCGGGGTTCCGGTCGTCATCAAGGACGGCGTCGCGCAGCTGCCCGACTTCTCCAGCTATGCGGGCAGCATTGCGACCATGGACCAGGCGCTTCGTGTGGCGCATGTCGCTTATGGAATTCCGCTGACCGATGTAAGCTGCATGCTTTCCATGACCCCGGCCCGGATTGCCGGAGTTGGAGAGAAAAAGGGCAGTTTAACAGTGGGAAAGGACGCCGATATTGTGGTGATGGATGCGGACTTTCAGGTAAAGCGCGTCTACGTCGGCGGAAAGCAGTTCAAAGACCAGCGGACACCGCGTCCGCAGGAATGAGCAAAACGGAAAGTACGTAAAACATATGCACATGATATCGTTGTGCAGCGATAAGGAGGCTTCCCATATGTATCCCGATATTCCCCAATACTATTATATTACCCCGGAGGAACTTGGAAAAAACGCCAGAATTCCGCTTCTCAAACTGAATGACTTCGGAGAAATTTTTTCTGAATACGCCATTCAGATGCTGTTTGAGATCGAGAAAAACAACCAAATCGGAAAAAAGACCGTGTTTATTTTACCGTGCGGACCAGTCGGACAGTACCCCATATTTGCCAGACTGATCAATCAGAGAAGGACCGATTTGAAGAACACCTGGTTTATTAACATGGACGAGCTGCTGACAGACGACGGAGAATGGATCGATCAGGACGATCCGAAATCGTTCCATCGGCTAATGAATATTAATCTTTACAGCCAGCTTGATCCTGAGCTTGTCATGCCGGAAGAACAGCGCGTATTTCCCGATCCGCATAATCCCGATGCGATCATGCGGCTGATCGACAGACTGGGCGGGGTGGATATGGTCATGGGCGGCATTGCCCTGAATGGACATATCGCGTTCAATGAACCGCAGCCGGAACTTACGCCGGAGGAATTTGCGCAGCTCACGACACGGATCATTTCCTTAAGCGAAGCTACGATCTTAAAAAATGCGATTCTGGATCTGGGCGGGGCGTACGATATCTTCCCAAGAAAAGCAATCTCTGTTGGCATGAAGGAGATGCTGGGGGCAAAACGGCTGCTGTTTTCCATGACCATGGATATGCAGCGGGCGACTGTTCGCCATGCCCTGTATGGAGAAGTGAGCGCCTCTTTCCCCATCACCTTGATTCAAAGGCATCCCAACGCGCTTCTGATGGTTACCAAAAATGTAACGCAGTTGCCCTTTTGACAAGAGGAAAAGATGACGGTGGCACGAGAAATCCGGGTTGGGCTGATCGGTTACGGGATGCGCGGCAGGGGACTGCTGAAGGACGCCATTTTGCCGCAGACAGATGTAACCGTAACAGCCGTATGCGAGCGCATTGGAGATCTGGCGGCGCAGGCGTCTGATGTGATAGAAGAATATGGACACAGCAGGCCCAAGATATATGAAGACTACCGAGATCTAATCGCCGATGACAGCGTTGATGCCGTGGTGATCGCCACAGGCTGGGAGAGCCATGTGGAAATAGCGGTCGCGTCCATGAAAGCGGGGAAGCCCGCAGCGATGGAGGTGGGCGGGGCATACTGCATCGAACAGTGCTGGGAACTGGTAAACACTTACGAAGATACAAAAACGCCGTTCATGTTCCTGGAGAACTGCTGCTTTGGAAAGACCGAACTGATGCTGCTGAATATGGTCAGAAGCGGTGTCCTGGGCACGATTGTACATTGCTCCGGCGGATATCAGCACGATTTGCGGGAATCTCTTTTTCAGAGCTTCGAGAACAAGCGGTCTCGCCTGCAAAACTATTTGAGCCGGAATTGTGATTCATATCCAACTCATGCGCTGGGACCGATTGCCATGATATTGGATCTGAACCGGGGAAATCGGATGATCACGCTGACTTCAACCGCATCCAAAGCCGCGGGTTTATCGGAGTACATTTCGGAACGCGGTTCTGAAAACGCCGGGCGAAACCACGCGCAGATCGTGCAGGGCGACGTGGTCACGACCGTTATAAAATGCGCGCGCGGAGAGACGATCGCTTTATCGCTCAACACCACGCTTCCCAGCTATTACAGCAGAGGCTTCACGGTTCGCGGTACAAAGGGTATGTACGAGGAAGCGACGAATTCCGTTTTTCTGGACAGTGAAAAAGATAAAGCCCTGGAAACGAAATGGCTTGCAGAAAGCGTGAATAACGCGGAAGCGTATGAAAAAGAGTACCTGCATCCGATTTGGAAAGAGTATCAGAAAGAAGGCGTCCGCGGACAGCACAATGGGATGGACTGGCTTGAATTTCGCGCGTTTTTTGACGCGCTGAGAAACAATACGCCCATGCCGATTGACGTCTGCGACGCGGCAGGGTGGATGGCGGTTACCGCCTTGTCAGAAAGCTCGATTGCGCGCGGCGGAATGCCGGTCGATGTCCCTGATTTTTCAAAGGGAAAATGGCATATCAATCAAAATCGGTCGTTTTAAGGCCCGACAGGCCTTCGATATTTCGCGGATCGTTTCGATTCGGCGCTGGTGTAAGCGGAAAGACATGGGAAAGAGAAAAAGCATTGGGCATTTGGAGATAAAGAATGAAAGCAATTTCTTTGGATGGACTGCAAAAAATCACAGTGGAAGCCCTGGAAAAGGCCGGGCTCTCCGGCGAGGATGCCCGGACCGCGGCGGATGTGCTGGTGACGACCGACACCTTCGGCGTTCTGTCGCACGGCACGAAAAACCTCTACCCCTATATTGAAAAAATGCGCGCCGGCGGACTCGACGCCAAGGCGCGGCCGAGCGTGGAGGCCGAGGGCCCGTCCTGGGCCGTCATCAACGGCAACGCCTCGCTGGGAATGCTCAGCGGCTGCAGGGCGATGAAGCTTGCCGCTGAAAAAGCGGAGAAAACAGGCATTGCCTATGTGGGCGTCAAAAACAGCTGCCATTTTGGCGCGGCGGGTTACTACGCCAATCTGGCGGCGCAGCGCGGCATGATCGGGCTGTCCATGAGCAATGCCGATCCCAACATGGCGATCCCCAACAGCAGCGGTGTCGCGATCGGCAACAATCCGTTTTCCTTTGCCGCGCCGCTGTCCGGCGGGAAAAGCCTGTTTCTGGACATCGCGCTGAGCAACGTTGCCGCCCTGAAAGTGGTCATGGCGCGGGAGAAGGGAACCGCTGTTCCCGCCTCCTGGCTGATTGACGAAGACGGCCGGCCCACCTCCGATCCCAGCGGCTTCCCGGAGCGCTCCCATTTGCAGCCAATGGCCGCCCACAAGGGCTATGGCCTGGCCATGATGGTGGAGACGCTCGCCTCCGTTTTGACGGGAGCGGGTATTCTGAGCGAGGTCGTGAGCTGGAATCTGAAAATGTCGGAGAAAAACCGCGTCGGGCATGCGTTCATTGCCGTGGATGTGCGGCAGATGATGCCTCTGCCGGAGTTTGAGCGGCGGATGGCGCAGATGATCTCCGAGCTCAAAAGCGCTCCTTTGGCGAAGGGAGCTTCGCAGATCTTTGTCCCCGGCGAGATGGAGTGGGCCAGACGCGACAAGGCGCTGCGGGAGAATCGCCTTGAACTGACCGACGTCATGGCGGATAATCTGGAAAAGCTCTCCGTTCTGTATGGCCTGGAGCTCCGATTTCTGAACTGAGGTGAATGAAACATGGTCCAACTGATGAAAGACATTTTGCAGGTGACGGGGATCTGCCCGATTCTGGCCTCCGCAGAGGAGGGCATGGCTGTCCCGGCGGCCAAAGCGCTCGCGCTCGGCGGTCTGCCCGTCGTGGAGGTGCTGCTGCGCGGGGAAAATTCTCTCGCAAACCTAGAGCAGATCGCGAAAAATGCGCCGGAGACGATCGCCGGCGCCGGCACCGTGACGAGCGTGGCCCAGGCGGAGCAGGCGATCGGCCGGGGCGCGCAGTTCATCGTCATGCCTGGCTTCGGGAGAACGGTCGTGGAATACTGCCTCAAAAGGAATGTGCCGGTTATACCCGGCTGTGTGACGCCGGCGGAGATCACGGCCGCGCTGGAATACGGCATCGAAACCGTCAAATTTTTCCCGGTCTATCAATTGGGCGGTCTCGCCATGCTGGATCAGCTCAGCGGCCCGTTTCCAGCGGTGCGCTATCTTGTGACCGGCGCGCTGGACGAGAACAATTTCCTGCCGCTGCTCCGAAACCGCAGCGTGCTCGCCTGCGGCGGCGACTGGATGTTCACGCAGGGCGGGGCCCTTGCCAGGCGGGACTACGGGCTGATTGCGAAAAATCTCAGAGCTTCCATTTGCCGGGCGCAGGATCTGCGAAATCAGATGGCGCTGCAGAAATGACGGGAGGATACGCGATGAAATCGCTGCAGGATACATATACGCTCCGGAACGGCGTACAGATGCCGTGCCTGGGACTGGGCACCTATCAGTCCCCCGACGCAGTGGCGGCGGAGGCCGTCAGGGACGCGCTCGCGGACGGCTACCGCCTGATCGACACCGCGGCGGCTTACGGAAACGAGCGGGGCGTCGGCCAGGGAATTCGCATCAGCGGCGTGCCGCGGGAGCAGATCTTTGTGACAAGCAAGCTGCGCAACGCCGCGCACGGCTACGAAGCGACGCGCGATGCATTTGAGATGACGCTCGACCGTCTGGGACTGCGCTATCTTGACCTCTATCTGATCCACTGGCCGAATCCCGTTCAGTTCCGCACAAGCTGGCAGGAGGCAACGCTCGGCACCTGGAAAGCCTTTGAAGAGCTCTACCGGGCGGGGAGAATCCGCGCCATCGGCGTCAGCAACTTTCTGCCCCATCATATTGAGCTGCTGAAAGAGCGCAGCGGGATCATGCCTATGGTCGATCAGCTGCGGCTCTGCCCGGGCGTGACGCAGGACGAGGCCGTGTCCTACTGCCGCGAGAACGGCATCCGGACGGAGGCGTACAGTCCCTTCGGCACCGGCAGCATTTTCAAGGCGCCGGAAATGCAGCTGCTGGCCAGGAAATACGGGAGATCCGTCGGCCAGATCGTACTGTGCTGGTGCCTGCAGATGGGACACATTCCGCTGCCGAAATCGTCCAATCCCGACCGGGTGCGCCAGAACACCGAGATCTTTGATTTTACACTGGAGGCGGCCGACGTCGCCTACATTTCCGGACTCAGGGGCGTCTGTGGAACGGCGCCCGACCCGGACGCGGCTGCGTTTTAACGATGAGACGCCGGCAGGAGGAACCGATATGCGGATACAGAACAAGAGCGCGCTGACCAGCCACGGAAACATCGGGGGCCGCAGGATCGTTGCGGAGCTGCTGGACGCGGGCCTCGACGCGATCGATCCCTATGTTCGCGTCAAATCGTTCGTACGGCTGGAAAATAACCGGATTATCCTGGACGACCGGGGCTGCGAGATGCCGGGAGACCCCCATGCCGGCCCGGCGGTCTATGATCTCAGGGACTACGACCGCGTCTATGTGGTCGGCGCTGCAAAGGGAATCCAGCGTGCCGCGCTCGCGCTGGAAGAAGTGCTTGGGGACGCTCTGACAGGCGGGGAGATCATCGCAAAGCACGGCGAAGAGATTCTGTGCAAAAAGATCGGCGTTACCCTGGCGGGGCATCCGGTTCCGGACGCCTGCTGCGCGGAGGGCTGCCATAAAATCGAGGCACTGGCGGGCGGACTCACGAAGCGCGATCTGGTTTTCACCATCGCTGGCAGCGGCTGCGGTTCGCTGATGACGGACCCGGCGGGAGACATTACGATCGGCGAAATCGCGGAGTTCACCCGCATGATGCAGATTGAAAAGGGCGTACCCACGAGCGACCTCAATCCCATTCGCACGCACATCGACCGGCTCAAGGGCGGGCGGCTCACAAGACTGCTTCAGCCGGCGACGCTGGTACATTTAACGACGGCCGACCCCTCGAAGATGAATACGCCCGTCACAAGGATGACGTATTTTGAACTGCTCCGCACGAACACATTTTTCCCGACGCTTTCCGCCGGTTCCACCTATGCGGATTGTATCGCCATCCTGAAAAAGTGGGATGCGTGGGATAAGACGCCGCTTTCCATCCGCAATCATCTGCTCTCCGGGGATGAGCGCACGGAAAACATGCGCGCGGAAGAATTCGATTCACTGGGCGGACGTTTTTTCGGCCTCATCTTCAAGGATTCCACCATCTATCCGGCTGTCCGCAGGCGGGCGGCTGCACTCGGCTATCCCTGCGTCATGCTTTCCGAGTATCAGTGTGCGGAGGCGCGGGAAGCGGGATTTTCCGACGCTGCCATTGCTCTCTGTGCGGAGCGGATGGCGGAGCCGTTTCGGCCGCCTATTGTGCTGCTTTCCTCCGGAGAGAACGTCGTTACGGTGCAGAAGGAAAGCGGCGTCGGCGGACGAAACCAGGAATACTGCCTGGCCGCGGCCCTCACCATCCGCGGCAGCAGCCGTGTCGTGGTGGGCGCGGTCGATACCGACGGAACCGACGGTCCGGGAGGCTTGCATCTGGCGGGTGCGCCGGAATGTCTGGCGGGCGCGATTGTGGACGGGCAGACCGCGCAGGAGGCAGGGGCGCGCGGGATCGACCTCTGGCAGGCGCTCAAAGCCCACGCAGCCTCGGAACCCCTTTGGAAGCTGGGCTGCGGCGTGGCCGCGCAGAGCAGCGTATCCGCGCTCGATCTGCGGATCATCCTCATTGAATGACAGACTGCATAAAGGAGACTTTTTCATGGCTGGAACAGAAATTCGGTCCATTCGGGCAAGGCAGGTCTACACGAACCGGGGCAGCCCCGGCGTGGAGGCAGCCGTCACGACCGCAAACGGCGCGGTCGGCCGTGCCATGTGTACCTCGGGCATCTCGGTCGGTACCCACGAGATCGCTTTTTCCTTCGATGGCGGGCCGCGCTATAATGGCAGGGGCGTACTGGGCGCCGTGCGGAACGTCAACGAACGGATTGCGCCGGCTCTGGTCGGCATGGACGCAGCCGATCAGCTGGCTGTTGACAATAAAATGCTGATCCTGCTTCCGGATGCGAAGGAAAAACTGGGCGGAAACGCCACGGCGGCGGTCTCGGCGGCGGTGCTGAAGGCCGGAGCAGCCGCGCTGGGAATTCCTCTGTATCAACATATCGGAGGCGCAGGCGCCATGTATCTGCCGGTGCCGGGCGTCGCTATGGCTGCCGGTGACGAACGCTACGGCGGCGGCGTCACCACGCCCGGCGGCAAGCCCACCATGTCGGTGATGTGCTTCGGCTTCGATTCCTTTTCCGACGCCTCCTATGCCTGCTGGGAGATCCATACCCGCTGGTGCGAGAAGATGAAGCAGCGCTTCGGCGGCTCGCCCAATATCCGGGACTTTGTAGTGATTCCGGAGGGACAGTTTACAAGCGACGAGCAGATCTGGGAGGCCATGGCGGAAACGATCATCGAAGCCGGCTGCGAAGGAAAGGCCGGTTTCCAGATGGACGTGGCGACCGACACCTACCACAACAAGGAAGACGGAAAGTACTACGGCCTGTTTGACAAGCGAATCAAGACCAAAGACGAGCTGTACGACTTTTATCTCCATATCATCCGGGAATACCCGTTTGTCATTCTCGAGGACCCGTTCAACGAGGATGACTACGACGCTACGGCGGCGCTTACCAAAGAATCCGGCATCCAGATCGTCGGAGACGATCTGTTCACGACCAACCTCCGGCGTGTCGCCTACGGCATCCGCAAGGGCGCGGCGAACACGGTGCTGCTCAAGGTCAACCAGATCGGCACGATTACGGAGGCACTGCAGATGATCCAGTATGCCTACAAATTCGGCTATGCGGTCATGCCGTCCGACAGCCGGGGCGAGGGGGAGGCCATCGCGGATTATGCCGTCGGCATCAACGCCGGCTCTGTGCGCGAGTGCGGCATCGGCCCCCGGGCAAACCGCTTTCTGGAAATCGAGCAGGAGCTTGGCGAGCGGGCGCTGTTCCTCGGCGCGCGGGGGCTGAAGGGCTTCAAAAACCAACAGAGAGCGGACGAATACGAAGGAAAGAGGTAAGAGGATGGTACGGCAGTATATTGGCGGAAAAATGGTGGACGGGAAAGGAAAACCCCTGCCCGTGTACAATCCCGCCACAGGCAAGGTAATCGACACCGTGGGTGCGGCGACAGCCGCTCAGGCTGTGGAAGCACTGGAGATCGCGCAGAAGGCGTTCAAAACCTGGTCAAAGACCTCCATTACGGAGCGCGTAAACTGGCTTCTCAGACTCCGCGACGCCTGTCTTGCCGAGCGCGAGGAGCTTTTGGATCTGCTGAGCGCGGAATCCGGCCGTCCCTATCTGAACGCCTGCCAGGACTTTGACTGGATGATGACCAGCTTTGCCTTCTATGCCGAGGAGATCAAGCGGGTCTGCGGCACCTCGTTCCCCAATTACGACACAAGACCCGGCGCGGTCTGCCATGTGGTGGAACGCCGTCCCATCGGCGTTGTGGTGGGACACGTCGCCTGGAACTATCCGCTGGGCAATGCGGGTCTGAAGCTCGGCCCCTCCGTGGTATCCGGCTGCACCTGCGTGCTGAAGCCGTCCAGCCAGACGCCGCTTGCAACGCTGCGGATCGGCGAGCTTGCGGAGAGAATCGGTTTTCCCGCCGGCGTTTTTAACATTGTCTCCGGCCCCTCGGAGGAAATCGGCTATGCGCTCAATTCGAGCGCCATTCCCAAAATGATTACGCTGATCGGCTCCAGCGAGACGGGCCGGCAGATTATGCGGGACGGCGCGACCTCCGTCAAAAAATATTCCATGGAACTGGGCGGCAACGCGCCGGTTATCGTCATGGGCGACGTGGACACGGATGCGGTTGCGAAGGCGATCGTGGCGAAAAAAATCGGCAATGCCGGACAAACCTGCGTCTGCTATAACCGGATTTACATTCACGAGAGCATCTACGGCGACATGTGCGAAAAAATCCGGGAACACCTGAAGGACGTCAAAATCGGCATGGGACGCGATCCCGGCTTTGTCATGGGCCCGCTGATCAATCGCGCGGCCAGAGACAGAATGCTCGATCTGATTGCGGACGCCGTCGGGCACGGCGCCAGGCTGCTGGCCGGCGGGGAAATCCCCGAAGGCTATGAAGCGGGCAATTACATCACGCCTGCGCTGCTGGCTGACGTCGACGACGCAGCCATGCGCGTGTCCAAAGAGGAAATCTTCGGGCCGATCATTCCTGTGCAGCCCTTCTCCACGCTGGACGAGGCGCTGGAAAAGGCAAACAACACGATCTACGGCCTGTCCGCGTATTTCTACGGACACGATGCCCGGGAGATCAGCAAAGCGTTTGAAACCCTCGAGGCCGGTGAGATCTTTGTCAACGGCTGCGGCGGCGGACAGCAGCTGCCCCATGCCGGCTGCAAGCAGTCCGGCGTGGGCTGCGACAGCTCCTACTGGTCGCTGGAGGAGTATCTGGATTTCCACCGGATCTCCATGATCCCCTGAGGGGCGGGCCGTGCAGATGAACGAAAAAAAACTGGACGTCATTGGGTTCGGCGATCCGTTTCAGGACCTGGTCATCCGTCTGTCGCAGCTCCCGCCGACAAACGTGAACATGCGCATGGACGACTATTGCTTTCAGGGCGGCGGCAACGTCGCCACCGCCATGGTCGCGGCCGCGCGGCTGGGACTCAGAAGCGCGGTGCTCGGCAACGTGGGCGACGACCTGCTGGGCCGGATGATCCTGTCCGATCTGCGTTATAACCATGTGGATGTCTCTCGCATGAAGACGAATGAGAACGCGCGGAGCAACTTCTGCCTCTGCATGGCCGAGCAGGCCAACCAAGGGAAGGAATTCATCAGCAAGGGCGGAGATTTTTCACCGCTGCAGCCGTCCGAACTCGACCGGGCGTTTATCCGCTCCGCCAGAGTCCTGCACATCGGAAATTTTACGCCGGCCATCGTGCAGGCCTGCGAATGGATGCATGAGGCGGGCGGCATTGTCAGCATCGATGCCGCCTATTACCGGCCCGATATTTTTGAAAACTACCGTCACATCGATCTGTTCATCGCCTCCGAAACCTATTACAACACCATGCGCCGGGAAGAGAAAATCGAAGAAAAGACCGGCTTCGAGGATGTCCTGCGCGCCATCCAGGCGAAGGGTCCGTCGACGGTTATCGTTACGCTCGGAGCCGCAGGCAGCAAAGGCGTCAGCGGCAGCCGTTATTTTGAGATCCCGGCTTTTCAGGTTGAAACCGTGGATTCCACCGGCGCGGGGGATGTCTTTCACGGCGCCTATGTCTATGCCTGGCTGCAGGGCTGGGAGGCGGAGCGCTGCTGCCGGTTCTGTTCGGCTGTGTCCGCAATCAAATGCACCAGAATGGGCGGACGCTCGGGTATCCCCACGCTGCCCGTCATAAGCCGCTTTTTGCAGGACGGCGTGATCGATGGCGAAGAGCTCGACCGGCGCGTGCTGCACTATAAATACGCGTCTACGCTATATTGAATTGCGGCCTGCAATGCTTTTACAGGAATGAAAAAATCGCTTTCCGAGGAGAAAATATGCTGACTGACTTAAAAACAATTCTTGATCTGGCAGAAGAAAAAAAGGCCGCCGTCCCCGCCTTTAACGTCTATAACGTCGAGGGCGCGATCGGTGTCATGATGGCGGCGAAGCAGACGCATGCCCCGGTCATTTTCCAGATCTATACCCGCCTGTTCGACCACTACCATGCGGACTTTGTCGCGCCTGCCGTGCTGGAGGCGATCCGACAGCTTGATACGCCGGCGGCATTTCATCTCGACCACGGCGCGGGTATCGAGCAGGTTCTGCGCGCGCTGCGGAAAGGCGTGACAGGCGCCATGATCGATGCTTCGGCAAAGCCGCTGGAAGAAAATATCGCCGTTACCCGGCAGGCGGTTGTGCTCTGCCGCGCCTGCGGCGTTCCTGTTGAGGGCGAACTCGGGCATGTTGGCAGCACCGCCGACACGTTTGTCAGCCCCTATACGGACGTGCAGGAGGCTGAACGCTTCGTGGAAGAGACGGGCGTCAGTGCGCTGGCCATTATGATTGGAACAGCGCACGGCAGATATAAAAAAGCGCCGATTTTGAATGTTGAACGAGCGAGGGAGATCCACGAAGCAACAAAGACGCCGATCGTCCTGCACGGCGGCTCCGGCGTACCGGATGAGCAGATTCGGCTGGCCGTGAAAGCCGGCGTGAGAAAGGCTAATTTTGCCACCGATCTCTGTTACGCGTTTCTGGATACGCTGATGGCGGAAAAGCGGACCACAGTGGCGCTCGATCAGGTAATGATCGAACCGACCAACGCCATCCGGGACTATGCCGCCGAAAAAATCAGGCTGCTGGGAGCGGACAGAATCCTCTGAACACGCCGGTAAAAAATTGCGTCTGCGCGAATTTCGCGCAGACTGTTTAAGCCGTATGCAGACCGCATCCTGCGTATGGGCAAAGATTTCCCTGGTACGGCCATCTATCAATTTTCGTGCAAAAATGAAAAGGAACGGGGATAAGGATCGGCAATGAAAGAATTTCAGATGGATATGTTTCAACTCACCGGAAAGAACGCCATTGTGACGGGCGGCGAGCGCGGAATCGGGCTGGAGATTGCGAAGGGGTTTGCCAGGGCCGGCGCAAGCATCCTGATCGCCGGACTCAGAGACGAGGAATTTCCGAATGCGGCTGCGGCCGTTCGGGCGGCAGGCGGCGCGTGTGTCTGCGTTCACACGGACATTTCGCAGGAGGCTTCCGTTAAAGCGCTGGCACAGAAGGCCAGGGAATACTTTGGCACGATCGACGTTCTGGTCAACAATGCCGGCATCAACAAACTGGCTCCTGCGGAATCCATGCCGCTTGAAGTCTGGCAGCGAATCGTGGATGTCAATTTTACGGGCACCTTTCTGATGTGCCGGGAATTCGGCGCGATCATGCTGGAACAGGGGCGCGGAAGTATCGTCAACATTGCCTCTATGTCCGGCCTTGTGGTCAATCCGCTGCCGCAGCAGCAGTGCGCCTACAATTCCACCAAGGCTGGCGTCATCATGCTGACCAAATGCATGGCAAACGAGTGGGCGCAGCGGGGCGTCCGCGTCAATGCGGTCTGTCCGGGCTTCACCCGTACGCCGCTGACTGCGCGGCGGCTGGACACGCCGGACGACCCTGCCGTCCGGAAGTGGCTTGCGGGAACACCGATGGGCCGGGTGGCCGAACCCGGAGAGATGGTCGGACTGGCACTGTATTTTGCGAGTGAGGCCTCGTCGTTTACGACCGGAGCCGTCATGCCCGTTGACGGCGGGTATACCTGTTTGTAATGCGAAAATTTTAAGGGAGACTTAATTTATATATCTTTACTCTTTTCCCTTTTCCGCCTGGGCCGCTACGTGATCGGCTCGAGAATCCCGACGACCGTCTGAACCAGCTCCCGGTTTTCCATGTCCAGAACATAATGGAGCTTGCCGCCCTTGTAGGGCAGGGAAGTCTCCGCGCCGGCCAGCGCCTCGGCCAGCTCCGGCAGCGGAAGCTCCGCGAAAGAGAAATGATTGCTGAACTGGAAAAAAACAGCTGCGGATTGATTGACAGATTTTGTGCGGCTGTTATAATAAAAATATGAATATTTTGGCAAAACCGCCGAAAGGCGGCGACGCAAAGCTGGGTAACCGACGATGAAATCCGGGTGTGCGGCATGGCGAGCAGATTTTTCGCCCGGCAAGGCAAAAAGCCGCAGGAATACTGTCGTATTTCAAGGCTTTTTAACGCAGCCGGACGGAAAAGCTGCCGCCAGGACATGCGCCGGGATTTCATCATCGGTTACCTATAAGGCCTGTCCGTAACCGGCGGCCGCCAACTGCAAGCGGATTCGGAGCCCTGTAGAAATACAGGGCTCTTTTTTGCCGGTAGGCAGGGAAAATAAGAAATTTTGGAAAACAGGGCGATGCGTACAGGATATGGGACATATGAGATGTTAGAATGTGACGTGTTGGCGAAAACTTAAAAATTTCTCTGAATTATTTGACCTATTTGCAAAAAGACGGGAATATCGAGAATACACAGCACAAATTATATTGACTTTTACATTCGCGTAAAGTATTCTGTTGATGCAGTTATCAAGACATGCGGATTTGATAATATTCAGCAACAGAGGTTTTCATGAAAATCTCTCAAGGAGCAGAAGTTATGGGCACTCCTATGATCGAGTATCATTCCCTGAGCGATATGACGGCCGAACGGCTGCGTTCAGGTATTATTTTCGGTGACATTACGCTGGGCACAAGAATCACAGAAACAGAAATCGCGCAGACCTTCGGCGTCAGCAGAGTGGTTGTCCGGGAAGCCATTCTGATGCTGCAGCGGGAGGGACTGCTGATTAAGGAAAGAAATCGCTATACACAGGTACTGACCATCACCCCGAAGGATGTGACGGAGATTCTGGATCTTCGCATTGCCATTGAACAGGCAGCGGCGAAGAGCTGCCTGCGCAATCCCAATTTTCAGACGACGATTCTGCCGCAGTTAGAGCGGTGCAGCGCCCAAATTAACGAGATTAAAGATCCGCTGAATTCCGAGGCTATTCTTCAGAAGGATCAGGAATTTCACCATCTGTTGATTATTTCGTCCGACAATGTCCGCCTGCAAAGCGTTTGGGAAGAGCTATCCAGCCAAATGCTGGTGCTTCTTTACCGCTATATTTCTGCCGGATGCGTAATGCATTATAGCCATGATGCAATTTTGGACGCGATGCGGCGCGGTGATCTGCGGCAAGTCAAACATGCGCTCAGTGTGCATATAGAAGAGACACAGGAAGAACTGATTCGCCTTTTCCAAGACGCAGCCGAATAATTTACATCACCCCATGATGACGACGTTTTTTGCCGCTCCATCATGGGGCGTTATTTTTTTGCTATTGTGAGAGTTTCTCTTTCCCCATGGCATGAATCAGCGTATCGTTCTTTTCAATCCGGTCGTTCTGCATCCAAAGCTTGATCTGCGCCTGCCACGCATCACTTCGCGCCTGCTCCAGCAGAGATTGCGCAATCAAAGATTGAACCGTGTCAAAGCCGCGTGCGCCGGCGGGCTCGTCTTCAATATAATATATAATATGATAGCCATCTGCATCCAAAAACGGCTCGGAATATTGACCGGGCTTCAGATGAGAAAATGCCGTTTTGATTTCCGCGCTGAAATCGGACGTGCTGGTATACAACAGACTGATCAACTGTACCTTTTCCACTCCCTTCAGGTCGGAAAACGCCGTGCCGTTCTGCAGCTGCTGATAGGCGTCTGCTGAAAGTTGGCGGGCGGAATCGGAACAACTGTCCAGAATCTTCTGATTCTCGGATTCCAGCGCCGTATAGTTATCCCGCAGCGCCTGTTTTTCCTGGGCAGACACCGCTTTCCCCCTGGCTTCCGCAATAGAAAGCGCGTTATACTGCGCAGCAATCGTTTGGAGCCGTTCCTTGTTCGCTAAATACTGTTTGTCTTTGCTTACGCCCTCAACGGGGTAATTGCAGATCCGGACCTTGCTATACCCCGCAGGCGCAAACAGCGGCGGCACCGTGTTTCCGGCCTCGGCTGCCTGTTTATAGAGTTCTGGCTGCTTCTCATAGGTGGCCTGGTCAGAAGCAAGCGTCTTTTTATAATAGGACTGTACGTCGGCTGCCCCGACCGTTACGCCCGAAACTGTCTCCTGCTGCAGCAACTCCGTGTAATATTGTTCGCTTAAGTATGTCTTAATCCAGGCAAGGTACGCGTCATAAGACAGCTTTGTCCCCGTGCAACGGTAGGATTCATCCGCAATCAGCTCCCGGATGCGCGCTTCCACATCCACAGCGGGGTCCGCCGCCGCTTCCTTCTCAGCCTGCGCGCGATAGGTATCGTCCAGCGAATCCAGATTTTTCTTGATTCTGTCCGCCAGCTCCTGCTCCTGCTGGGCGGAGAGCCGATTATAGCCCTGGGAGATTGCCTCTTCCTTCACAACGCACTGCTGCAGAAGCGATTCCACCATGCTCTCCTGAAAGCCCGACAGCCGCTCCGCAGAGGCGTATACGTCAAAGCCCATTTCCTCGTAATACTTCTCGTAAGTAAGAAAGGTCATCTGATAAAGCGCCCAGGTGACACAGTGGCTGCCGCACCGCGCCACAATGTCCGAGCCGGCGGGCTCCTCCTGGGCTGCGTCAGAACTGTCTCCTGTTTTTGCACAAGCGCTGAAAAGGACCGCAAAAGCCAGGATAAAAGCGGTCGGGATAAAAAACTTAGAGCGCATGAAGAAGGCCTCCTTGTGTTATTAGATGAAATTAGCAGCACATTTTTATAAGAGCTTACAAAACGTAAAAAACCGGCTTGACAAATATTTTTTACAAGGTTATTCTAACATAAAGAGCAATTGTACACAACCCACGATCGACACATATTTTGGAAAAGAGTGATGTTGTGATCCAGGCGAGTGAAAAGGAACACGGAATTGCCCCGGTACAATATCATTCGTTAAGTGAATTAACTGCATCAAGTCTGCGCGACAGCATCATCTATGGGCGCATTGCGCCAGGAACCAAAATCACAGAAACAGAGCTTGCGGAAAACCTCCAAGTCAGCCGCAACGTCATCCGGGAAGCCGTTATGATGCTGATTTCAGAAGGGCTGATGGTCAAGGAACGAAACAAATATACCAAGGTCGTTTCTTTTACCGATGAGGATATTATTGATATTTTTGATTTGCGGATTGCCGTTGAGGAAGCGGCAATCAAGCGGTGCTTGCTGGACCCCACCTTTTGCGACAGGCTGAGCCTGTATGCAGAGGTGATCGAACATAATATGGAAGATTTAAGCAAAGACTTCGCGGGTCTGATGTTTGCGGATATGCAGCTGCACAGTTACATTGTCGAAAGCTCCGGAAATCGCCGCCTCCAGGACACCTGGGATCGGATTATCGGCCCGATGAAAATGCTGCTTTACATGCATATGGATGAGGGGCAGGCCAGAAAGTGCAGTCATAGGGCGCTGATTGAAATCATCCGCGGCGGGGATTATGCCCAGATCTGCACTGCCATGGAGCATCACATTGATGATTCCAGAGATCGTTTGCTGTGCGGCGCCGCAAGGCTGGAAAGCAGCCGGCATCCGGCTGCCGGCTGATGCCAGAAAAAATTTAAATTCTTATTGTATACACCCGACAGGATACAATATGAGATAACAGAAAGGAAACGAAATCATGAGTTATGCCAATGTAAATGGAACGCTGCCTGGAAAGAAATCATCGGAGTATCTGGAAAAGTGGAAAAAATACGAGGCCGACAAGACAGGCTATCAGGCACAGGTTGCGATCGATCACGCATCCGGAGCCATGATGTACGATGTAGACGGAAATGCCTTTATTGATTGGACCAGCGGCGTGCTGGTCACCAACGTAGGCCACTGTCACAAGAAACTGGTCGCCGCCGTAAAGCATGCCAGTGAAAATATGCTGAACGTCTATGAATACTGCAATCCTTACCGCGCCCAAGCAGCAGAGGATTTGGTCGGCATAGCGCCCTCGTATCTGGATCGTTGCTTCTTCCTGTCCACCGGCAGCGAGGCGACCGACTCGGCCGTCCGGATTATGAAGCGGGCCACCGGCAAATACGAGATTGTCTCCTTCTACGGCAGCTTTCATGGAAGAACGCTTTCCACCGCCAGTCTGGGCGGTCTTTCCAAGAATAAAAAGCATTTCGGGCCGCTGCTGCCCGGTCAGCTCCGGATTCCGTTTCCTTACTGCTATCGCTGCCCGTTCCATTCCTGCCCGGAAAAATGCGGCATGATGTGTATTGAATTTGCAGATGAAGTGGTTCGTGCCAACTCCTCCGGCGAGATTGCGGGTTTTATCGGCGAGCCGTATCTGGGTACTGCCGGCTTCGTGATTCCGCCCAAGGGCTACTGGACGCAGATGCAGAAGTGGATTCGCGATATGGGCATTCTCTTTACGCTGGACGAGGTGCAGTCCTCCTATGGCAGAACCGGCACCATGTGGGCAGCGGAGCGTGAAGGCCTGACCCCCGACATCATCACGGTGGGCAAGGGCATCGGCAGCGGCGTTTCGACTTCCGCACTGCTCATGCGCAGCGAGATTGTAGACAAGGCCATGGGCAAGGGCGAACTGGGCAGCACCTATGGCGGAAATCCCGTAAGTTGTGCCGCGGTCAGCGCCGTAATTAACATTTTTAAAGAAGAAAATGTGTTGGCAAACGCGCAAAAGATCGCAAAGATTCTGGCAGCACGGCTGCCCAAGTTGTTGGAGATGTCTGCTTACGTGGGTGACGTCCGCGGCGTCGGAATGGTCTGGGGCATCGAACTGGTCGAGGACAAGAAAACAAAGGAGCCCGCACCGCAGCGTGTGAAACAGCTGATTGATCTGTGTGCAAACCACGGCCTGCTGATTGGCAGCGTGGGAATGTTCGGAAATGTAGTTCGGGTCGGTCCTCCGCTGGTGATTACGGAAGATCAGATAAATGAGAGCCTGGACATCATGGAAACCTGCATCAAGCTGCTGTAAAGGGGGCAAAACAAAATGGCAAAGTATCGTGTCGTGCTGACAGACGCGCGTCACAGCAACTATGAAATTGAAAAGAAGATTTTGAGAGAAGCGGATGCGGAACTGGTGCTTTGCAACTGTGCAACCGAGCGGGAAGTCATTGCGGCCTGTGAAGACGCAGATGGAATTCTGCTGGACATGGCGCCCATGACCGCAGCCTGCATTGCTGCGCTGAAAAAGTGTAAGGTCATCAACCGCTACGGCGTCGGTTATGACAATGTGGACGTAGATGCGGCGACGAAAAAGGGAATCCAGGTCTGCAACGTGCCTGATTATTGTGCGCAGGACGTCTCCGATCACGCCCTTGCCATGCTCATGGGCTGCCTGCGGCAGACAGCGCTGCGGGACCGCCTGATCAGACAGGGGCAGTGGAACATTCATACGGGTGCGAGCTTCCGCCTGCAGGGAAAGACCCTTGGAGTGCTGGGGGCCGGAAGAATTGCCCAGGCGCTGATTCACAAGGTCAGCGGCTTCGGACTTCGGGAGATCCTGGCCTATGACCCCTATGTTCCGGAGCAGGCGCTCCAGAAAATCGGCGCAAAAAAGGCCAGTAAAGAAGAAGTCCTGAAAAATTCCGACTTTGTCTCCCTTCATATGCCGGTAACGCCGCAGACCAGGGGCATGATGAACGACGAGGCGTTTTCCATGATGAAACCCACGGCAATCCTGATCAATACGGGACGCGGACCGCTGGTAGACGATGCTGCGCTGATTCGGGCGCTGCAGGAAAAACGTATTTTATTTGCAGGACTGGACACCCACTGCACAGAGCCTCTGCCGGCTGACTCCCCATATCTGCAGATGGATAACGTGATGCTGACGGATCATACCGCCTACAACACAGTGGAAGGCATTGAAGAGCTGAAAACGAAATCTGCGCAAAACATCGTGGACGTTTTAACCGGACGTCCGGTCAAATATGCGGTCAATCGGCCGAATGAGGTGTAAGAATGAACGAAATCAGCAGCAGAATGGAACGCACGGCGATTGTGCCCGTTGTGGTTCTTGAAGATGCTTCCCGCGCGGTGCCGACTGCACAGGCCATGCTCCGGGGCGGGATTGACATTATGGAAATCACCTTCCGCACTGCGGCGGCGGCGGATTCCATCCGCGCTGTATCGGAGAACTGCCCGGGCATGTTGGTCGGCGCCGGCACGGTCATTACTCTGGAGCAGTGCAAGACCGCCATCGCCGCCGGCGCAAAGTTCATTGTTGCGCCCGGTTTTGACGAAGAAGTCGTGCGCTATTGCGTGGAGCAGGATATTTTCGTGCTTCCCGGCTGCGTAACACCTTCTGAAATCATGAAGGCCATGAAGCTGGGGCTGAGGACGCTAAAGTTCTTCCCGGCAAATGTCAATGGCGGATTAAGCGGTATGAAGGCGCTGCACGGGCCCTTCCCCTCCATTAGCTTCGTTCCGACGGGCGGAGTCAACGGACAGAATATCGGTGAATTCCTGGAAGTCCCCTATGTCAAGGCAGTCGGCGGCAGCTGGTGCTGCGCAAAGGCCGATATCGCTGCCGGCAGCTACGAAAAGATCACCCAGATGTGCCGGGAAGCACGGGAGGCGGTGCTGGGCTTCGAGGTTGCACATATCGGTATCAACACAGACGGCCCGGAAGAAGCGCAGAAAATCGGCGCCCAGTTGAAGGAAGCCTTCGGCTTCGCGGAAAAAGAGGGCAGCAGTTCCATTTTCTCCTCCGGCAATATTGAGCTGATGAAGTCCCGCTATCTGGGCGAAAACGGCCATATCGCAGTGAGAACGAATCGGATTTCCTGCGCGGTGGCGGAACTGGAAAAGCGCGGCTATACCACGGAGCCGGGTACAGAAAAATATAAAAACGGCAATTTGATCGCCGTGTATCTGCACAGACCCATCGGTGGGTTTGCTGTGCATCTCTTGCAAAAATAAGGAGGAACCCCATGAAGATACTGACATTCGGCGAAATCATGCTGAGGCTGCGCGCGCCGGGACATGAGCGGTTTTTCCAGAGCAATATGATGGAGGCCACCTTCGGCGGCGGAGAAGCCAATGTTGCGGTATCCCTGGCAAATTTCGGCATGGACGCCCAATATCTGACGGTGCTGCCGGAAAACCCGCTGGGAGACGCCTGCATTGCGGAACTGAGAAAATTCGGCGTTGACACCGGAAAAATCCGCCGCGGCAAGGGCAGAATGGGCATCTATTTTCTGGAGGCCGGTGCAAATCAACTGCCCAGCAAGGTCATCTATGACCGGGAGGAATCCGCCATAGCGCTGGCGAAACCGGACGACATGGACTGGACGCAGATATTCCGGGATGTTTCGTGGTTCCATATTTCGGGCATTACGCCGGCCATTTCCGCGTCCGCCATGGAATTGAGCCTGGAAAGCGTCAAAGCTGCGAAAAAAGCAAACGTTACCGTTTCCTGTGATCTGAATTACCGCAAAAATCTGTGGAAATACGGAAAGCAAGCCAAAGAAGTCATGTGCGAACTTGCCAAATTTGTGGACGTTGCCATTGCCAACGAAGAAGACGTGCAGAAATCTCTGGGCATCACATTGGATGTGGATGTGAATTCCGGGCAGTTGGATCGGGATAAATACCGCCGCTTGAGCGACAAGGTGCTGGAGGCCTATCCCAATATAAAGATGATTGCCATTACGCTGCGGGAAAGCAGAAGCGCGGATTGGAACGGCTGGTCCGCCTGTTTAAACGACAGAAGCCAGTTTTATGTGTCAAAAACCTACGAAATCCGGGATATTATCGACCGTGTCGGCGGCGGAGACAGCTTTGCGGGCGGCTTGATCTATGGCCTGAACCACTGTGAGAGCAAACAGGATGCGCTGGAATTTGCGGCGGCCGCCAGCTGCCTGAAGCACTCGATTATCGGAGATTTCAACCGGGTGAGCGTCAGCGATGTGGAAAAACTGATGGCCGGAGATGGGTCCGGCAGAGTGCAGAGGTGATAAAAAATGAAAGCATTGATGAAAACGGCGCCCGGCGTGGGCAACTTTGAGGTTCGGGACATTCCGATTCCGACCATCACACAGCCGGATGATGTACTGATCCGCGTTGTTGCCGCAGGCATCTGCGGTACAGACGTGCACATTTATTACGACCAATTTCCAAGCTATCCTCCGGTGGTTCTGGGACACGAATTTGCAGGCGTTGTCGAGGCAGTTGGCCCGGCAGTGACCAAAGTGCAGATCGGCGAGCGGGTCACCTGTGAGCCGCACACCAAATTCTGCGGAAAATGCGACCTCTGCCGGGCCGGAAAGATCCAGCTCTGTGCGAAGAAACGGTCTCCCGGCTGGGGCATCAACGGCGCGTTCACAGATTATGTGGTAATTCCGGAACTGTTTTTGCATCATATTCCCGACAATGTCAGCGACGAAGTCGCGGCGCTTTCCGAACCAATGGCCATTGTCACTCACGCCGTGCTGGAGCGGACGCGGGTCGAAGCGCAGGATGTGGTTGCCGTCGTCGGCGCGGGTCCCATCGGACTGCTGGCCGCCGTTGCGGCGAAGTCCGGCGGCGCCAGCCGCGTGTATGTTCTCGGCACCGACGCAGATGAAGCCATTCGCTTCCCTGCCGCGCTGCGCATGGGAATTGACGGCGTCATTAACACCATGAGGGAAAATGCAGCGGAAAAAATCATGGAACTGACTGGCGGAAAGGGCGTCGATTTGGCCGTCGAGGCCAGTGGGGCCGAGCCGGGAATCAACACGGCGATTGACCTGCTGAAGACCTGCGGACGGCTCTGTGTCATCGGTATGCCGGGGAAAGAAAAAACCAGCGTGCAGTGGCTCAAAATGATTAACAAAGTGCTGGACGTCACCTTCAACAAGAGCTCCAGCGTTTCCTCCTGGGAGCGGGCGCTTTCCATTATGTCCACGACAACCGTCGACCTCCGCAATGTCATCACCCACTATGCGGATATTTCGCAATGGGAGGAAATGTTTGCGGCCATTAAAAAAGGAGAGGCAATCAAAGTGATGTTTGTCCCCGCCGGCAGCGAACTGCACAAAAGGAGTTCAGGCGTATGAAAGATGCGGGAAGAGCGCACGATACGTACCTGCTGCAAATGAAGGGGATCACGAAACAATTCCCCGGCGTTTTAGCGGTTGACCACGTAGATCTGGAACTGGAACGCGGTAAAGTCCTGGCGCTGGTCGGCGAAAACGGCGCGGGCAAATCAACGCTGATGAAGATCCTGTCCGGGGCATACACCGCAGATGAAGGCGAAATCTTGATTGACGGAACTCACGTCGTGATAAATGCGCCGATTGAGGCAATTCACCAGGGAATTACTGTAATTTATCAGGAGCTAAACACCTGCGAAACCTTATCCATCGCGGAAAACATCTACGTCGGCAATCTTCCCACAAAGGGAAAAGGCATTTTCAAGCAAATGGACAAGAAAGAGGCGGTACGCAAGAGCCGTGAAATTCTGGAACAGTTAAATCTGGATTACGACCCCACGACCCTGGTATCCAAGCTGTCGATTGCAGAAAAACAGATCGTCGAAATTGCGAAAGCGCTCTCCCGCAACACAAAGGTTCTGGTCATGGATGAACCGACGGCGGCCTTAAACGACAAAGAGGTCCAAATGCTGTTTGAGATAACGCGGCGTGTTCAAAAGATGGGAACCGGTGTAATCTTCATCTCCCATCGGCTGGACGAAATTTTTGAAATCTGCGATCAGGTCATGATCATGCGGGATGGACAGCGCGTTTATTTCGGAGACACCACGCAGATTGACAAGCCCGGAATTATCCGCCACATGGTGGGAAAAGACGTCACGGAGAAACGGCTGAAAACCGACATGGGTCATGAAGACGTGGTGCTGGAGGTTGAGAACCTGTGTACCGATTACATTCAGAATGTCTCCTTCCAAACGAGAAAAGGAGAAATTGTCGGCCTGTTCGGCTTGATGGGCTCCGGTCGTACCGAAATCGCCAAAACGATTTTCGGCGCATACCCAAAAAAATCCGGGACAATTAAGCTGGGTGGCAAACCCGTGCAGATTCATTCTCCCAAGGACGCCAAAAAGGCGGGCATCGCCTATATTCCCAACGACCGGAAGCTGGAAGGGCTGATGCTGAACCAGAGCATTCAGCAGAACATCTGCAACACAGTGTTGCCGGCCGTTACCACGCCTGCCGGCGTCAGCCGAAAAAAAGAAGAGGCGCTGTCAAAATACTGGATTTCGCAGCTCGACGTCAAAACGCCCGACGCCTACAAGGAGGTCAACTCCCTTTCCGGCGGCAACCAGCAGAAGGTCGTGATGAGTAAATGGCTGGCCACGGAGCCGAAGCTGATGATTCTGAACGAGCCGACCAGAGGCGTGGACGTCGGCGCCAAGAGCGAGATCTACAGCATCATTTTGGACCTGTGCAAAAAAGGCATGTCTGTTTTGATGATTTCTTCCGATCTGCCCGAAATTCTCACCATGTCGGATCGAATTGTGGTCATCCATGAGGGTAAAAAAGTCGCGGATATGACCGGCGGCGAAATTACGCAGTCCAATCTAATGACGAAGGCGATAGGTGAATAATATGGCAATGCAAGCAAATAAGCTGAAAGAGCGAATTAACCGCATTCCCTTATTCCGCGATGTATTGAACGGCTCAACCCTTTCTGCACTGATTGCGCTGATTATTATCAGCGTGGTAATGACGTTTGTTTCTCCGTATTACCTGACAATCGGCAACTTTAAGGCAATCGGCCTGTATGCCGCCATCATCGGCGTCATGGGCGCCGGCGCAACGGCCGTCATGCTGATGGCCGGTCTGGATCTGTCCCAGCATGCGCTGGCCGCTCTGGCCACCGTCGTCATTGCCATCTGTATCCAGCAGTACCACCTGTCCTTTGGCGTGGCGCTGCTCCTCACCCTTGCCATCGGCATCGCGTTTGGCGCCCTGAACGGTTTCCTGATTGCAGTGTGCAGAATGCCCCCCATGATCGCAACGATGGGCACACAGTATATTATCCGCGGTATCTGCTACATTCTGACAGAGGCTAAGACGCTGCTGTTCTCGGACAAGACCCTGACCTTCATTGGCCGCGGCAAGCTTCTCGGCATTCCCAACTCCATCCTCATTATGCTGGTCGTCTTCCTTATCATCGGCTATATTCTGCAAAAAACTCCCTATGGCCGTGCCGTCTATGCGGTCGGCTCCAATGAAAAGGCCAGTTATCTCTCCGGCATTTCCCCGGTTGCCACAAAGATGATCGCCTATATCATCTGCGCAATCTCCTCGGTGCTGGGCGGCGTCATCACCGTTTCCCAGGTTGGCGCGGCGGTTCCCTCCTCCGGCGTCGGCTCTGAAATGGAAATTATTGCTGCTGTGTATCTGGGCGGCGTGGCAGCCACCGGCGGCCGCGGCAATGTCCTCGGCACCTTCCTCGGCATCATGGTCATCTGCTGCATCAACAATGGTCTGACCCTGGCAGGCGTTCAGTCCTACTGGCAGACCATGGTTCGCGGAATTGTCATTCTGGTTGCAATTTACATGGACACACTGCGCAACCAAGGTTCGCAGCGGTCGTAAAACGAAAGGAGTCACTTATGGGAAAAGAAAGCTATAAACTGCACGTTCCGGATGGGTACGGCAAATTGATGGTTGTGGAACCCGAAAACCCGGAAATGGAATTCGTGCACATGGAGTACCTGCGTCTGAGAAAAGGTGAGCAGGCCACGGTGGGCAGAGCCGATCGGGAAATGGGCATATTGCTCATGGGTGGCGACTTTACCGTATCCTACGAGGGCAAGACCCGTTCCATTCATGGCAGAAAAGACGCGTTTTCCGGGCTTCCCCACTGCGTCTATATCCCCGCCGGCAAGGAAGTTACGGTGACGGCCGACACGGATTTTGAAGCGGCGGTTTACGGTACGCCTGCAGATCCCGTCGGGGAAATCGGTTTTGTCTATCCGGAGGACATCAAGGTTCTGGAAATCGGCAGAGATGAATGGTACATCAATGGCTACTTCGTTATCAACAGCGAGTTCCCGGCGCAGAAGCTGATTATCGGTGAAACGCAGATTCCCGTGGGCCACTGGTGCTCCGTTCCCTGTCACTCTCATGAGAAGGATATTCCCGGAAAAGAGAGCAAGCTGGAAGAAATTTATCTGTTTAAGTTCAAGCCGCAGCAGGGCTTCGGCTTCCAGGGCCTGTACACTGACGACCGTTCTCTGGACGAGGGTTATATCATCCGCGGCAACGACGTGATTCTTGTTCCCAGAGGCTATCATCCCAACGTGGCCGGTCCCGGCTATGAAATGAGAATGTTCTGGGGTATGGGCGGCAAGAGCCGGTACTGGACGCCGTATGAAGATCCCGATCACAAGTGGATTGGCGAGCATGCCACCTCACCGTCGGACTGTAAGTGGTAAATACACAAAAAAATAAAAATGATGGAGGAATTTCTATGCGTCTGAAGGGAAAAAGAGCGCTTATTACGGGCGGCAGCGGCGCCATTGGTTCCGGCATTGCGCTGGGTCTGGCGCGGGAAGGCGCGGATGTGGCCATTCACTATCGCACCAGCAGTAAGAGCGCAGAAGGAAATGCGGCAAAGTGCCGCGAATACGGCGTAAAGGCCATGACCGTCCAGGCGGATATGGCCAATACGGACGACATCGAACGGATAATCCATGAATGTGCCGAGGGCCTGGGCGGCATTGATATTCTGGTCAACTGCTTCTGCTACGGCCCGCAGATCGACATTGCGGAGCTGTCGCTGGAAGACATTGACCGGACGTTCAACACCAACTTGCGCGGCTATTATTACACCGGCCTGTGTGCCATCCGTCAGATGCTCGCCCAGGGCAACAAACGCGGCTGGGTGGTCAACGTCAGTTCCATCTCCTCCCGCAGCATGACGTCTTCCTACACCCACTACGGCGCCACAAAGGGCGGCATCGAAGCCACGACCCGCGGTTTTGCCGTAGCATTCGGACGTAAGGGTATCAACGTCAACTGCGTCGCTCCCGGCTGTGTCGCAACGCCGACCGTGAAAAATATGTTTGAAGATCCCAAAAATGCCGATCCCGTGCTTTCAAGAACGCCGAACGGTTTCATTCCCGAAGTCGAAGACATTGTCGGGCCGGTTCTGTTCCTCTGCACGGAGGATGCCCGCTCCATCAATGGCCAGGTCATTGACGTGGACGGCGGCTACGCCATCCAGGGTATGGAATGGGCAATGTCGGACGAGATGAAAGACTTCCGCAATGCGCTGGAAGCGGAAGGCAGCGACAAGATCAAATAACGAGAGAGGATACACGATGGAGCAGTCGCAGATTCACGCATATTTTAACAGTCAGCGGGACTGGGTAATAAATTTTCTGAGTGAGTTGACCGCGATCCCTTCGGAAAGCGGGAAGGAAAAAGCGGCTCAGGAATATCTGTTCGCGAAGATGCAGGAAATCGGTTTGCAGTGCACGCGGATGCCGATCGATAATGCCATTAAAGCAGACAAAGAATACTCCTTCCCCGTCCGTGATTTGGATTATACGGGAAGAGGCAATCTGGTTCTGCGAAAGACTGGAACCGGGAAAAAACTGGCGCTGAACACGCATATGGATGTGGTGCCGCCATCTCCCGGCCAGAAGGACCCGTACACGCCGCATCTGGACGAGGAAGGCCGTCTTTGGGCAAGGGGCGCCTGTGACGCCAAGGGGCAGATCGCCGCCATGACATTGCTGTTCAAAGCGGCACGGGATCTGCCGGACTGCAAAAATGCACTCGAAGGCCATATTGTCGTGGAGGAAGAGTTGGGCGGCAACGGAACGCTGGCTGCGCTCCGCGCGATGCCGGACTTTCACGCCGATGCTCTGGTCAATCTGGAACCCACTTGCCTGCGGCTGTCTACGTCCATTCGGGGCGCTGTTTGGTTCGATATGACGTTTCCGGGTATCGCGGGTCACGCGGGAAGCAGTAAAAACACCAGCAGCGCAACCGACAAGGCAATTGCGGCGGTGGGACTGCTGAACCAGTATCACGCACGGTTGCTGGAACGCTCCAGAGACTATGGAATGTTCAAGGGAATGGAAAACCCCATGCCGCTGACCATCGGCCTGTTTCAGGCCGGTGTGTGGCCGGCCATGGTTCCCGGGAAAGCACGCATCGCGGGTGTTTTGGGCTTCCTTCCCAACATGAAAAAAGAAGAAGTCATGGGGCAGATCCGGGCGCTGTTTGAAGAAGCACAAAACAAGTGGATTTCCGACGGTATGACCATGGAATTTGTCTATCGTCACAATGCGGTGGAAACGCCACCGGAGCATTTCCTGCCGCAGGGGATGGCAGCCGCCTGCCGGGCCTGCGGGATTGATGACCGTTTCACCGCCATGACAGCCTCTGCAGACGGGATTTTCTATCAGGAGCGGGGGATTCCCGCAATGGCATTCGGCCCTGGCAATCTCGGCGACGCACACTCCTGCCATGAGTTTGTCGCGATTGACGACGTGCTCAAAGCAGCAGAGGTTGTATACACGTTCTGCCAATATATGTAAACAACCTCATATATTATGAGGTTTAAAAAATTAAGGAGGACATGAAAATGAAAAAGCTCATCGCGCTGCTACTTTGTCTCGTAATGATTTTGGCTTGCCTTGCCGGCTGTGCCAAGACGGAAAAGCCCGCGGCTGAAACCTCTGCCGCAAAATCTTCTGCCGCAGAAACCTCTGCTGCAGAAACCACTGCCGCAGCAGAAACCAGCGCGGCAGAAACCACAGCGGCAGAAACGTCCGCCTCCGCAGATGTTATGTTTAAAAATCGTCCTCAGATCAAGGCCCCGATTCCCGGACAGGTTGATACCGTCGATGTCATCAAGACCATCGAAGAAGAAAAAGCCGCAAACAATTATCCCCAGTATAATTGGGTGGTTGGTCTGCACAGCTATGACCCGGGCTATGAAAACTCGGCTACCATCGCAAACGGCGTCCGTGAAGAGCTTGCAAAGTACGGCGTGTCTGTCATTGAAAGCTACTGCAACATGGACGTTTCCAAGTACCCCGCCAACTATGATGCGTTCTTCCTGCAGAAAGTCGATCTGATCCTGGACGCCGGCTGGCTCGGCAACTCCAGCGTTGTTGATCTTGCCATGGACGCAGGCGTTCCGGTCGTTTCCTACGACGTATGTTTTGACAAAGAACGCAGCTGGACCATCGGCGGTGATCCCGTGGTCGCCGGTACCTGCATCGGCGAATACATGGCCAAGGTCATTAAGGACGAATGGGACGGCCAGGTCGACAGTATGATTATCTGCTGGTCTGCCGCTTTGGGCGATTCCATGCACAACCGGATGCAGTCTGCCGTTGACGCTATGGTCAAAGCCGGCATCGATCTCAACGACAGCAACGTTTTCTGGTATGACGCGGGCGGCGAAACGCTGAAGTCCAAGAACTACATGGCTGACTTCCTAACTGCGCATCCCAATGACAAGAAGATTCTCTGCGGCGCCAACACCGGCAACTCTGCGCAGGGTATGCTGGCCGCCATTCAGACTGCCGGCCGCGAAGACGACTGCATGATCTACTCTTACGGTGCAGAACAGGTTGCCATTGATAACTTCAAGGGCGAGCCCAACTGCTGGGTAGCAGACGTTGGTTACTTCTTTCGCCAATACGGCTGGCTGGGCGCCAACACGGCAATTCGTGTTCTGAAGGGCGAACAGTTGGGTTACTGGGTCTCTCCGGAAAATTTTGTAATCAATCACGACAACGTAAATTCCTATCAGGGTTAATCGCGGCAAAAAAAGCGGGTGCTTTCGGGCACCCGCAACTGCATGGAGACAAGCATGATTATTGATGTACACGCCCATTTGGGCGAGGATTATGTATTTGATATCGCACAGACCGAGCAGACGCTTTTAGATGGATACGACGCCTGCTCCGTCGACAAGGCGATTATTCAGCCGTTTATGTATCGCCCCTATCTGGAGGATATGCGGCAGGCCCATGACCGGATTGCCCGATTCTGCAAAGCACATCCGGGCAGATTCTACGGCATGGCGTCCATCAACCCGCACTTCAGACCGGAAGACTATGAGCGGGAAGCCGTGCGCTGTATGCACGAGCTGGGCTTCGTCGGTTTGAAGATTTCCACGATCGGCACAGCCACCGATCCGTCCAGCAAGGACGGGCTTCATGTTTTTGAGGTTGCCCGTGCGCTGGGAGTGCCGGTGATGATTCATACCGGTAACGGGGCGCCTCTGGCAGACCCTGTCAGCGCATGGAATGCAATTGAGCAATTTCCCACCGTAAAGACAGTGCTTGCGCATACCGGCGGCAACAGTATGCAGCAGCAGGCCGTATTGCTCGCTAAAAAATATGACAATGTCTACCTGGAACCAAGCTGGATGCCCAGCGTCTGTATTGCTTCCATGATCCAGCAGGTTGGCGCTTCCCGGGTCATGTTCTCCAGTGACGAGGCCGGAAACCTGGAGCCGGCGCTCCATACCTTCCGTGCCATGGCTGGCAGCGAGGAGAACTTAAAGTGGGTGCTGGCAAAGACCGCGCAGGAGGTGTATGGCATATAGATACGGAGATGAGGGTCGGGATCGTGGGCTGCGGCACCATGGGCAAGGTCTATTATCAATGCTTTTCCCGCATACCGGGCTGCTGTGTAACTGCGGTCGTTTCCGGATCGGTCAGTCCTGAGACTGCAAAGCGGCAGGGCTTTCGGGTCTTCCGCACATTGGAAGAACTGCTGCGCTCCCAGGACCTTGACGTCATCTGTATTTGCACGCCAACCGACCTGCACGCGCTTCAGGTTTCGCAGGTGCTTCGCCGCGGCGGAATCCATGTAATCTGTGAAAAGCCGCTGTGTCTCCATGCGCAGCAGGCACAGGCGCTGTATCAGCTTGCACAGATGCAGGGAGTGACTCTGTTTGCCGCTCATGTCATGCGCTTCTCAGAAACCGGCGAGTGGCTGCGGGAAGCCGTACAGTCCAATCGGTTTGGCCCGGTTCGGGAAGCTTTCTTCTCCAGACTTTCCGAGCGCCCCCACTGGTGTGCGGAAAACTGGGCATATGACCCGGCCCGCAGCGGACTGGTTCCGTTTGATTTGCACATTCACGATCTGGATTTAATCGTCAGCCTGTTCGGCCCTCCGATTTCTGCCGATTGCCGCGGTTCCGGGAGCCGCAGCGTCCCGTACGACGAGCATCTGTTTTTCACCTATGAATATCCGGCGTTCCGCGTGACGGCAGAGGCTGCATGGTATGTGGGCAGCGTTCCGTTTTCCGCAACTTTCCGCGTCTGCTTTGAACGGGCTGTTGTCTTTCAGAAGGGAAACCAGATTACCGTTTATGAACACAATAAACCGCCCTATGCTGCCCTGCAGTCGGATGAAACCGCCTATCCCACTGGTTTCAGCGTTCCTGCGACCGATATGTACGACCGGGAGCTTCAATATTTTGTGCAATGTATCCGTGATGCACGCAAACAAGTCATTCCGGAACCGGAGCAGGTCGTTTCGGTTCTTGCAATTTTAGAGCAATTGGAGAAAAAAATCAGGCCGCAGATCGATTAAGGAGCTTTATTACCTATGATCCGTGGAATGCCAACAATATTTTAGGAGGATTCGCCGCATGAATGCCTATGTTGCCAGCGTCATTGAAAACGTCCGGCAGAAACACGCAAACGAGCCGGAATTTGTCCAGACCGTCGAAGAGGTGCTCTCCTCCGTCTCCCCCGTGGTCGACGCGCACCCGGAGTACGAAAAGGCCGACCTGCTGACCCGCATGGTCGAGCCGGAACGCATGTTCACCTTCCGCGTCGTATGGATGGACGACAAGGGCGACTATCACACGAACATCGGCTACCGCTGCCAGTTCAACGGCGCGATCGGCCCGTACAAGGGCGGCCTGCGCTTCCAGAAGAACGTATACCCCGGCATCATTAAGTTTTTGGGCTTCGAGCAGATCTTCAAGAACTCCCTGACCGGTCTGCCCATCGGCGGCGGCAAGGGCGGCTCCGACTTCGATCCCGCCGGCAAGTCCGACGCCGAGATCATGCGCTTCTGCCAGAGCTTTATGACGGCCCTGTACCGCTACATCGGGCCGGACTGCGACGTACCCGCCGGCGACATGGGCGTGGGCGGCCGCGAGATCGGCTACCTGTTCGGCCAGTACCGCAGGCTCAAGGGCGTGTGGGAAAACGGCGTGCTGACCGGCAAGGGCTTCTCCTTCGGCGGCAGCCTGACGCGGCCCGAGGCTACCGGCTACGGCGCGATGTACTATCTGCAGGAGGTCCTCAAGCACGAGGGCGAGGACATCAAGGGCAAGACCATCGCCTGCGCGGGCTTCGGCAACGTGACCTGGGGCATCTGCAAAAAGGCCATGCACCTGGGCGCGAAGGTCGTCACGATTTCCGGCCCGGACGGTTACGTTTATGATCCCGCGGGCATTTCGTCCAGCCAGGAGAAGATCGACTACCTCGTCACGATGCGCAATTCCGGCCGCAACGTCGTCAAGGATTACGCGGACAAGTTCCCCGGCTGCGAGTTCCATCCCGGCGAAAAGCCCTGGGGCGTCAAGGTCGACGTCATCATGCCGTCCGCCATGCAGAACGACGTCAAGATGGACTCCGCCCAGAAGATCGTCGCCAATCACATCAAGTATTATATCGAAGTCGCCAACATGCCCACGACGAACGACGCGCTGGCCTACCTCATGTCCCAGAAGGACATGATCGTCGCGCCGTCGAAGGCCGTGAACGCCGGCGGCGTCGGCGTGTCGGCCCTCGAGATGGCGCAGAACTCCGAGCGCCTGGTCTGGACGGCCGAGGAAGTGGACGCGCAGCTGCACAAGATGATGCAGAATATCCACAAGGTCTCCGCCGAGGCCGCCGAAGAGTACGGCCTGGGCTACAACATGGTCGCCGGCGCGAACATCGCCGGCTTCAAGAAGGTCGCTGAGGCCATGATGGAGCAGGGCGTGTTCTAAACCTAAATTGTGAAGGGGCTGACGCAGAAACAGCCGATAAAATAACGCTGTGGAGACTGTAAAAGCAGCCGCCATGGCGTTATTTTTAACGATATCAGAAATAATTTTCGTATATGTGTAAGCGCTCAATAATTCCCCGCCCAGGAGAGACAGCCCTCCTGTTAGAGAATGAGGATGTAGCTTGAAAAACTCGAATAGAGTTTTTGAGGTACCCAGAAAGAGAATGGAGAAATGCCGGAGGAAATTGCTGCGCACATGGAATACTGGATGGAAGCATGGGTCTGCACGGCGTCGGGCTCTGGTGGGAAAACGTCGGGAAAAAGGGATATAACCCGATTTCCGGACAAACTGTCACTGCGCTGCGCCGTGAACTGTACGGGGAATACGAGCTGCAGCTGCGGGAAGAATACGCGAAATTCTTTGCAGAGCTGCTTCGTGACTGCAAGTGACGCGTTCCTCCGGGCGTCCGTACCTTTATGTATTCCCGCACCTTTTCCCGAGCTCCTGCATCCCTTGGCAGAACCGTTCCCACCGGGACAATGTTGTCAGAAGCGGGTCGCCCTCGCGGATGCGGAGGGTGCGGCGGATCTCCTTGGGAATGACGACGCGGCCGAGGTCGTCGATGCGGCGGACAATTCCAGTTGCTTTCATACTTCTATCGTACCTTTCATTCGCTTTTTATTGAATTCTCTCTGGGTTCCAAACTTTTTCGGACGTTTATTGTTTGAGCACTGTGGATATACTGTATCATGCCATACAATCAGGCCGCCCGTAATTGTCCGGAAAATGGTTGAAATTGCAGCGTTTCACCACTTTCCCACGGCAACGTGCAACTACTTGGCCCAAATCCTGCCATGTGTCAGGAGGCAAAAGTGCTGCTTCTGACAACTTCATGTCTTTGCTCCATTATTATCCGCAGTTGGCACGAAGTTATTCCAAGGAAATTTCAAGAAGGAATATGATTGTATGTAATATAGTTCTGAAAAGGTACATCTCCTTGCATTCCCGCTGCGCCGCGATCAGGATATTTTCCGCCTTCTCCGCGTGCGCGGAAGAGCTTCAGGTACATCTCTTTATAGTCCGGCATGGTGCGTTCTCCCTGCGCTGTTTGCACCCGTTATAGGCGCTTTATCGATTACAGTCAATATGTCGCCGCTATTTTAGAATGGTTTTGAGGTGGACGGCATGATTGTATACGATTCGTTCTGGAAAACACTGAAAAAGAAGAACATCAGCACCTATTATCTCATCAATACCTGCAAAATCAGCAGCAGCACCCTGACGCGCCTGCGCCGGAATCTCCCGGTGTCCACGGTGACGCTCAACGACCTCTGCCGCATCCTGGACTGCGCGCTCCCCGACATCGCGGATTACGTGCCGAACGAAGAGGACGCGAAACTGTAACGGCAGGGTGACGAAAAATACGACTGCGCATGGATGCAGACTTGCGGAAGCCTGACGCGGGGAAGCGGTCTCGGCCGCTTCCCCGCGGCTGCGTTACAGACTCGGTTCCTCGCTCTTTTTTCCCGCCGGTTTTTCTGCGGGCGCGGGCGCGCTGCGCAGCTTCTCCAGGACGGAGGGGCGCGGTGGCTCGGCAGCCCTGCGCGCTTCCACCTCACGCTCGGCGGCGCGGCGGCAATTCCAGATCAGCAGCGATGAGGTGAGCTCATACAGATCCTCGCTGCCCGAGCGGTACACGACGGGCAGATATTTTTTTGCCTTCCAGGCCTTGAATTGCGGCTTCAGCGACGCCAGCAGCGCCTCGTCGTTTTTTTCCGCGTTGGTGAGCCAGAATTCCACGAGCTTTGCTTGTTCGTTGACGTTGATATCCAATTTCAAACCTCCTGTGAACGACCATTATTTTCCTCTTTCCGTGCGTGTTTTATTCACAGGCGTCTTCGTGAACTGCTCCAGAATTTCCGGAGGGATGCGCTCCAAAACACCAAGCGCATCCGCGTAATCCCGCTGAAGTTTTAATTCCTCCAGCTTCCGGAATGCGCTTTCCTTATTTTTTCAGTGAGCTGCGCGTTTTCGGCGGTCATGCGCTGAAAGGCCGCACGGTACTTTTTGAGCTGGGCGCTCATCTTCTCGGCGGCGGGGATGAACGAATCCAGCAGGNCCCCGATCTCNGTTGTNCGGGCTTTAGCGTTGAAGGGATTTATACCAGCCAGCAGCCTGTCCNGCTGCTCCTTCTGCCTCGTCAGGCAGGTCATCTCCTTGAAGATTCGCGGCGGCGAGCTGCTTTTCAGCCTCCGCCCGGTATCTGCCGGACGGCTCGATCAAATGCGAATTCAGATGGCTTTTTGCCTTGTCCGCGTCGGGGTTGCTGGCGTAGGTTTCTTTCGTGCGTTCGTCGTGGGCCTCGGTGCGTCCGATCTCCGGCCCCTTGCATTTGACGAAGCGCAGAATGGCGTATAGCGGTTTTGGCATGAGATTCCTCCTGCTTAGTGAGAATATTCGGTCAGACGCTGTGTACGTACTCAGTCCTGTACGTACGTACGCAGCGAATCGGCCAAAATCCGTTCATAGAATTATTGGAGGAGCTGCCAATGCAGGACAGATATGCCGGAGATATAGGAGACTTTGGAAAGTTCGCACTGCTGAGAGCGCTGGAAGGCGCGGGCCTCAGCGTCGGCGTAAATTGGTACAAAACGGACACCGCGCCGGATAAAAAGCACGCCGACGGGAAATATCCAATACCGAAAAACTACGGTCAATACGATCATGAACTATATGAAAAACTGAACAGCATTTTTGAAAATGAGCCGCGATCCATCGCAGCTTTGCAGGAGGCAAGACTTCTGCGCAGCGTTCAATATTTCGGAGAGGTGACGCCGCCTAAAAGCGACAGAGCNGCCTGGCAGAACCANGTGCTTGCAGCCCTNGGNGGCTGCGAACTCGTGTTCCTCGACCCGGACAACGGACTGTCGGTCCGCAGCGTTCGGGAAAGCTCACCCAAAAGTGCCAAGTACGTGTACATAGATGAGATCACGGATTTCATTACCGCGGGTAAAAGCGTGATGTTCTACAATCATAGGCAGCGCAAAAAGGCCGAAGNNTATTTTGAATCGTTCCGGNAGCGTTTCGCGGCGGAGAAGGACATCAGCGGGAAGCCTGTTTTCGCGCTCACGTTTCCCAAGCGCGCTGTCCGTGACTATTTCCTCATAGCGGCCACAGATGAGCACCGGCAGAAAATCGAGCGCGCGATTTCCGGCCTGCTCACCGGCCCGTTCGGCAGAGAAGGCATCTGCAAATTCCGCACCGGCTTTTCAGAGATTGGCATCACAGTCTGCCCCTTCTGCGGCTATGGCCCACCAAAAGGAATTGTGTACGGGATGCCGACATATGAGGCTGAGCAGGCGGCGAAGAGGGGAGAGATCATGCTGGGCGGCTGCTGCGTAACGGACAGCGATCCCCAATGGTGCTGCCCCGGCTGCAGACGAAAGTTTTGACGATGAGACGCCGGACGGGGGCTTTATATACCTCTGTTCCTTTCCCGCGCGGACACAAAACTGCTCACTCCCGTTCGCAGTTTTGTATCCGCGCTTCTGCCGCGCAAAGGTGTGCTGCCCAACAGGCGGCATCACCCCTTTTCGCGCCAGCCGGAACAAAGGTATAACACACTAGACTTTGCCTGCGGCAAAATCGTGCGCCAGAGGGCTGACCGCCCCGCTGGATGCCCTGCTATTCTTTCGCCGGCGGGCCCAATTCCTGAAAACCACCGTTTTCAGAATGGCGCGGCTCTTCTCAAAAATGCAAAAACAGACGCAGCTTTTCATCGTTGCCGGATGAAAAGCTGCGTCTGTTTCTCAGGAAAAGCTGCGCTGCACATCCACCGCGCTTTGCGGAGGAAAATCTAAAGCTCTTTGAATGGGTTATGCCGCGCCCGGCGGCTGCTGCGTAACGGGCGGCGATCCAGAGCGGCGCTGCCCGAACTGCGGACGAGCATATTAAAAGGGAACGGAGCTTATATATTGCTGTTCCTTTTCCGCCTGGACCTGGGCAGCGGCGTGATCCGCTCGAGAATCCCGACGACCGTCTTCACCAGCTCCCGGTTTTCCATGTCCAGAATATAATGGAGTCTGCCGCTCTTGTAGGGCAGGACAATCTCGGCACCGGCCAGCACCTCCGCCAGCTCCGGCAGCATTTTCACGAAGGCGGTACTTTCGCATACCGGCAGAAATGCAAAGGCCGCCGGCCAGCATGCTCCGGCGGCCTTGTCCCGGCAATGGAAACTCTGCAAAAGCCCGCGGAAGAGAAATGATTGATAAACTGGGAAAAACAACTTCGAATGGATTGACAGATTTTGTATGGCCGTTATAATGGTATTATGAATATTTTGGCAAAACCGTCGAAAGGCGGCGACGCAAAGCTACAGGGCCTGTCCGTAAACGGTGGCCGCCAGCTGCAAGCGGATTCGGAGCCCTGTAGAAATACAGGGCTTTTTTTTACCGGTAGGCAGGGGAAATAAAAAACTTTTGGAAAACAGGGCGATGCGTACAGGATATGGGACAGATGAGATGTTAGAATGTGGCGTGTTGGAAGGTTGATTGCAAGAGTGAAACTGCTTTTTACCGGAAGAATGCAGTGAAACTCTGACTGCTCATGCAATAATGACGTACTTATATAAGCTTTATAAAAGGAAATCAATTATAAAAAATCATGAATTGCAGGGGATGAGGCAATGAGACCAGAAGAAGCAAAGTATATCGCTCATATCAGAAGCTCAGACAAACATGAGCAGACAGTTGCAGAGCATAACAGTGGCACTGCGGCTTTGGCCGGGCTAATAGGTGCTGAATATGGAATGAAGCATTTATCATCACTGTCCGGAGGTCATCACGATGATGGGAAAAATACGCCGGAGTATTACGCGTATATAAAAGCGGTTTCAGAAGGCGAAAAGGTTGTCCGCGGGTCTGTGATACATTCGACATATGGGGCACGTATTGCAAATGAGCTGACGAAAGAGTCCGATATTTCGTCAAGACTGGCCGCCGAAATGATTCGCATCGCGATCATGAGCCATCATGGCCTGAGGGACGCGATTTCAAAAGATGGCGTACTGATATATCAGCAGGCTACGGAGCATATTGAGCATTCATATGAAGCTGTTGAGCGCATCGTATACGAGAATCACAGCAGAGAGGATACGGAAAAAGAGTTTTTGCAGGCTCGTACAGAGGCAGAACAAATTCAGTCCCGAATCAAAGAACTCAATTCAAAGAAGAGCGGGCTTGGCTCCGCCCATATCTATTTGGCTTTCTATGTGAGACTGCTTACATCCATACTGATAGACGCTGACCGTACGGATACCGCCTGTTTTGAGGACAATATCAAACCGGCGAAGCGGCTGGATGCAAGAGAGCTGCGTAAGCTTTGGCATGGCTATCGCAATTATTGCGACGGACAGATTCAAAAAATGCAATTGGAAAAGGAACCATCACCGCTGGACAAGTATCGGGCGGAGATTTCCGAGGCATGCGCCCGGTTTGACGGCGGGGCAAGCGGAATTTTCCGGCTTGTTGTTCCCTGCGGGGCTGGGAAAACGCTGTCTGCATTGCGTTACGCACTGCAGACAGCGGAACGCTATGGAAAACGCCATATTTTTTATATTGCTCCGTACAACTCGATTCTTGAGCAAAACGCCGGTGAGATTGCAAAGTATATCGGCGATGATGAGGCGGTGCTGCGCCACCACTCGAATATTGTGTTTGATGAAGACGACGGGGATGAATTGAAGAGATACCAGCTGCTTGCAGAAAACTGGGCGCGATCTCCGATCATTGCCACGTCGGCAGTTCAATTCCTGAATACGCTGTTCGCCGCAAAGACCTCGGCAGTACGGCGCATGCAGGCACTTGGCGAATCCGTCGTCATCGTTGATGAGATTCAGGCTTTTCCCATAAAGACGCTGAAACTCTTCAATGCCGCAATGAATTTTCTGGCCGGCTTCTGCGGCACCTCCATCCTCCTCTGCTCTGCGACGCAGCCGCTGCTGGATGAGATAAAAGAGTATAAGATCATTGCGCCGTCAAATTTAATTCAGGATGAAGATCGATACCGGGAGGTCTTCCGGCGAGTTGTGATCGAGGATGATACAAAAGGAAATGGTTACACATACGCCGAGGCGGCCGACTGCATATTTATGAAGGCGCAGGCAGTAAAGTCGCTGCTTGCTGTCGTCAATACAAAGGCGGCTGCGCGGGCGATTGCAAAGCGCATAAAAGAAATCGCAGGCACAGATGATGGATATCAGATCTATCATCTTTCCACGAACATGTGCCAGGCGCATCGGGAAGCTGTTATTCATGAGATGCGCGCTTCTCTGTCAGATAAGAATAATAAGTGTAAAATCATCTGTATCAGCACAAATTTGATCGAAGCGGGCGTCGATATATCCTTCGAGCGCGTTGTTCGTTCTTTGACAGGCTTGGACAGCATCATACAGGCTGCGGGACGATGCAATAGAAACCACGAGACAGCATGCGGCACAGTATCCGTCATCTATATCCGGGACGAAAGAACAGAGGCCCTTTCAAACATCAAAGACGCGCAGGAAGCCACGCGGGAGGTCTTGTACAGCATCCAGTGCAAGCCGGAGATTTATCCCGAAGGCGCGCTCTCAAAGCGGGCGATGGATGCGTTTTATACTAAGTACTATATCAGACTTCAGAACGAAATGGCGTTTCCCCTGAAAAATGATCCGGAGCGTACGATCATCGACTTGCTGACAACAAATAGCAGTGAGAGTAAGCGATGCAAGGCCTCAGGCAATATCCTTCTGAAGCAAGCATTCAAAGAAGCCGGCGATGCCTTTGCGGTCATTGAGGATATCGGCAAGAAGGATGTTATTGTTGCATTCAATGATGATGCGCGCAAACATATCAAAGCATTGCTGAACTGCCGCTTGGTTTCAGAGCAGAAAAAAGAGCTGCGGTATCTGCAGCAATACACGGTGCAGCTTCTGCCTTATACCATAGAAAGAATTGGCGCCGGCATACAGACCGAAGATGAAATTGGCGTAATGCTCTTGTCGGGGGACTGGTATGACGACAGTTACGGCGTGGAGGATGAGCATGTACATTGATTTATTAAGGAGGTGTGACCATGGAGGAAAAACGCAATACGGTCGAATTTGAGGTGCAGGGCGGCAGGGCACTTTTTTCCGACCCAATCACACGCGTGGGAGGTGAGAAAACGAGCTATTACGTGCCTACATACGAAGCGCTGAAGGGCATTCTCTCCTCGGTCTATTGGAAGCCAACGATTATCTGGATCATAGACGCGGTTCGAGTTATGAACCCCATCCAAACGGTGTCGGAGGGTGTACGAACCAGGAATTATGACGGCGGAAACGATCTCTCAATTTATACTTACCTAAAAGACGTGCGTTATCAGGTTCGTGCACATTTCATCCGCAACGACAACAGGCCGGAGCTCTATCATGATTACATTGAAAGCAAGCATTATCACATTGCCAAGCGCATGATAGAACGCGGCGGCAGACGCGATGTTTTCCTGGGGACGCGCGAATGCCATGGCGACATTTCCCCGTGCGTATTTGGCGAAGGTACGAGCGCGTATGGTGACATCGCCGAGCTTTCGTTCGGATATATGCTGCATGGTTTTACGTATGCCGACGAAGCAGTCAGGGAAGACGAAAAGGGCCGAATGAGCGTCCGATTCCATCATGTCGTGATGAAAAATGGAAAAATTGAATATCCCACGCCGGAAGAGATACCAGGTAAGGACAGAAGAATCCTGCATAAAATGCCCATAAAAAAGTTCGGAGAGGATATAGAGAACTTTGTCGGTCTTAAGGAATTTACCGACGAGGAGGTGGGGCTATGAGTTGGGTGGCTGCGCTGCGGGATTTATATGACAGAAACGCGTGGCGAGCGGGCGAAGTTGAAATTTGGAACGGGAAGCCGCTTGTACTGATTCCGCTCGGATACGATACCATGAAGGCTCAAATAGAGATCACAATAAACAAGGACGGTGATTTCCTTAACGCCCGTACGCTTGATAAGTCGGAATCCGAAACCATTGTTCCCTATCCGGATAGACGAACCAGTGGGGTGAAGGCGCTGCCGCTGTGTGACAGCCTTGAATATATAGCGGGTGATTTTATTGACTGCGCAGACCGCCTTCTTGATGATGTCCCAGAAAAGAAGAGAGCCCGCACGCTCAGCGATATTAAAAAATGTTACCCATCCTACATCAGCGGCTTGAAGGCATGGCAAGAATTTGATCCCAACAATGTTCAAGTAGCGGCAGTTTTCAGATATGTGACAAAGCAGTCGGTGATCGCAGATTTGAAAAGCGCAGGAATCCTGATATCAGATGAGCGCGGTATGCTTACCGGTAAGCAGAAAATACAAGGTGTTGAAATCAGAAAAGCCTTTGTCCGATTCCGGATCTACACCTCAGACGCATCCCAGTGCGAGACGGCCGTCTGGCTTAATAAAAATCTGCAGCGTTCGTTTTTCGATTACTACTTGTCAACAGCAAAAAATAGGGATCTCTGCTATATGACCGGGGATCTTGAACTGTGTGCAAAAACGAATCCCGTAAAAATTCGCGGAACATGGGATGTAAAGGCAAGTCTCATCTCGTCCGACGATAAAACGAATTTTACCTATCGCGGACGGTTCAAGACAAAAGATGAGGATAGCGGATATAACGAAGCAATGTCGGTCGGGTATGAGACGTCACAAAAAATCCACAATGCACTCAAGTGGATCATCCGCCGCCAGGGATACACACGGGACGGTGTATGCATCGTCACATGGGAGAGCGACTTGAAGCCGCTGCCGCAGTTTTACGGAAGTTCTCCAGAAATCATCGGGACAATCTCAGAGCAGGATGAAAATGATGCCGCGTCCAAAGATGAGCTCTTCGGAGAAGAAGAGGAGAACACAGATACGGGATATATGACAGCAGCCGAGTTCAACATGGCGCTCGATGGTTATTCGGAGGGACTGAATAACACTTCACGAATGTTTGTCCTCGCGCTGGACAGCATTTCGCCCGGCCGGCTGGCACTGACGTATTTTAAGGAACTCTCATCTTCCCGATACCTGAACAGGATCCGGTCCTGGCAGGAAAGCTGCTGCTGGAGGCAGGAATACTTCGATCAAGAGAAGAAACTTTGCCATTACGAGGGCGTTGGTTCCATACATGAAATTGCTGTCGGCGTCTATGGAACAGAGCAAAACAAACGGTTGACTCTGCGCAAGAACAGCGACGGAAAAGTCCCGATGCTGACCGCTGCATTTGACCGCCTGAAGCCCTGTATTTTAGACGGATCGCCAATTCCGTCGGACATTGTTCAGGCAGCTGTTGTGAAGGCCTCCAAACCAGTTTCCTATGAAAGCGGCTTTCATTATCTTCGCGTGCTGCATACGGCCTGTGCGCTGACGAAGAAATACTATTGGGATAAAGGAGTGAAATATGATATGAAGCTTGATGAAAATTGTTCCGAAAGAAGTTACCTTTTCGGCCGGCTGCTTGCCGTTGCGGAAAAGATTGAGCGCAGCACCTATAAAAAAGATGAAACACGCACAACAAACGCAGAGCGGTATATGCCGCAGCTTTCCCGAACACCCTTGCGGACATGGGAAATCATTCGCAGAAATACGCAGCCCTACCTGAACCAGCTGACACCTGCCAGCCGCGAGTATTATAAGAACCTCTACGGCACGATTTGTAATCTGTTTGAAGCCGGAGCATATGATTCAAAAGCAGCACTGGACGGAAGATATTTGCTCGGATATGACTGCCAGCGCGAAGCATTGAAATACAGAAAAAATGATGCTGCCAATATGGATCCTGACACGGCAGCAGCGGACAGCATCAATAAGGAGGAAAATTAAATGGGTACGCTTCAGAAAAAAATCGATTTTGCGGCAATCATTTCAGTCACGCGCGCCAATGTCAACGGCGATCCGCTGAACGGGAACCGTCCCCGTGAGGACAGCGACGGATATGGCATTTTCTCAGACGTCGCAATTAAACGCAAGATTCGCAATCGCCTGCAGGATATGGGGGAATACATATTCGTGCAGTCAGACGGCCGGGAAAACGACATGGCCTTCAATCCTTCGCTCAAGGGAAACTATCATAATCTGCGCGACCGTGCCGCAGGTGAGCCGCAGCTCGCAGCCGAACTGAAAAAGGGGAAAGATGCTGACGCTGACCTCTTTGCAAAAATCGCATGCAGCAAGTGGACAGACGTCAGAACATTTGGCCAGGTCTTTGCATTTAAGAAAGATAAGAAAAAGGGTAAGAGCGAGGAAGACGATACCGGCAGCGAGCTTTCTGTGGGAGTACGCGGCCCGGTGTCCGTTCAGCAGGCAGTCAGCGTTACCCCAGTTGAGATCGTGGACATGCAGATCACAAAAAGCGTGAACGCAGAAGGCGGAAAGGCTGGCAAGGCGTCTGACACCATGGGCATGAAGCACTTTGTCAATTTCGGGCTGTACGTGATTCGCGGCAGCATCAACTGCCAGCTTGCCGAGAAGACAGGCTTCACCGACGAGGACGCGGAAAAGGTGAAAGCTGCGCTCTGCACACTGTTTGAAAATGACGAATCCTCTGCCCGCCCGGCGGGAACTTGCGAAGTCTGCCGCGTCTATTGGTGGAAGCACGGCGAAAAAACGCCAAAGGAAACATCCGCCATGATCCAGCGTTCTTTGAAAATTACGGCAAAAGCTGAAACGCCTCACTCGTTTGCAGACTTTGAAATCCCGGTTCCGCAAACGATCTGCACACCGGAAATTATTGACTTGATTTAACCATTAAAAACTGAGTATGGTGGGCATATGCCTAACATTGACCGGTTTGCTCGCTGACGTTTCATAATACGTACAGACTAATTTATATAGCGCATATATATTTTCAGTCAATTCGCGGACAGCTATCTGGCCCTGGAGGGCGAAAACGTGCTGGTTTTGCAGGACGAAACCACCCTGGGCCGCTTTCCGCTGCACACGCTGGAAGGCATTCTCTATTTCGGCTACAAGGGCGCAAGCCCCGCGCTGATGGGGGCCTGCGAGGAAAACGGCATCAGTCTCTGCTTTCTGACGCCGAACGGCCGCTTTCTGGCCCGCGTCTGCGGCGAGACGCGCGGCAACGTGCTGCTGCGGAAAAAGCAGTACGCCATTGCGGAAAATGAACAGGAGAGCTGCCGGATTTCCAGAAATATGATCGCGGGCAAGCTCCTGAACGCCCGCTGGGTGCTCGAGCGCGCCACGCGCGACCACCCTTTGCAGCTCGACGTGGAAAAACTGAAGGAAGTCAGCGGGGCGCTCGCCGATTTTGCCAAGCTGGCCGCCGAAGCTGTGCAGCCGGACGTTCTGCGCGGCATCGAGGGCGAGGGCGCGAAGCGCTATTTCGGCGTTCTGGACGAGCTGATTCTGCAGAGCAGGAACGATTTCTTCTTCCACACCAGAAACCGCCGCCCGCCGCTCGACAACATGAACGCGATTCTATCCTTCGCCTACTCCATTCTGGCGCACGACTGCGCCGCCGCACTGGAATCGGTGGGGCTGGACCCCTATGTGGGCTTTCTGCACGGCGAGCGGCCGGGGCGGACTTCTCTCGCGTTCGATCTGATGGAGGAACTGCGCCCCTGCTTTGCGGACCGGTTTGCGCTCTCCTGCGTCAACACGCGGCTTCTGCGTCCGGAGCATTTTGAAAAGAGCGAGAGCGGGGCTGTGTGGCTGACGGACGCCGGCAGGCGGGCGTTTCTCACCGCGTATCAGGAGAAAAAGCGCGAAGAGCTGACGCACCCGTTCCTCGGTGAAAGACTGCCCTGGGGGCTTGTGCCCTATGTCCAGGCGCTGCTGCTGGCAAGATATCTGCGCGGCGATCTGGACGCCTATCCGCCGTTCATCTGGAAATGACCCGAAGGAGGCCGCCATGCTCGTCCTCATCACCTACGACGTGAATACCGAAACGGCCTCCGGCCGCAAACGCCTGCGCCAGGTGGCCAAGCGCTGCGTCGACTATGGCCAGCGGGTGCAGAATTCGGTCTTTGAGTGCGATCTGGACGCCGCGCAGTATAAAATCGTGCAGGCCAAACTTCTCAAGCTGATTGACCCGGAGACGGACAGCCTGCGCTTTTACAACCTCGGCGACCGCTATGCCGGCCGCATCGAGCACTTCGGCATCCGCCCCGGCTACGACCCCGAGGGAACGCTCCTGCTGTAGTGCGAACCGCCAGCGCACACCGTTTTCCCGCGCGCTTCGCACCGGAAAAAGAGCGGAATTCAGAACATTCGGTCGAGAAAAACAGCGCAGACTTTTCCAACGAACGTATGAAAAGCATCCCTTTTATGCAGTACGCACAGAAAGAAATCCTTTTCTTGTGCTCTTTTGCCGTCGCTCCCCGCACGGGGAGCGTGGATTGAAATAGAACTGCAAAGACCTTTATTGCAGCAGGCGTTGGTCGCTCCCCGCACGGGGAGCGTGGATTGAAATTGCGCGACGGCGTGACGATCGCCAGGACCACTGATGGTCGCTCCCCGCACGGGGAGCGTGGATTGAAATTATGCTTTGCTCGTCAGCACCGCGATGCTTCCCTGTCGCTCCCCGCACGGGGAGCGTGGATTGAAATTCTCCGGGCGAGCATTGTGTCCTCGTCCTCAATGGTCGCTCCCCGCACGGGGAGCGTGGATTGAAATCCGTGACCGGGAAACCAAACTTCGCGCCGGCCTCGTCGCTCCCCGCACGGGGAGCGTGGATTGAAATGGGATGAAAACGGCGTATTTCATGACATCCCGGGTCGCTCCCCGCACGGGGAGCGTGGATTGAAATGCGCGGCTAGACGACGAGCTGTACTGCCTGGACGCGTCGCTCCCCGCACGGGGAGCGTGGATTGAAATACGTGCGAGGGCACAGGGTTCCCGGTCGGCACAACGTCGCTCCCCGCACGGGGAGCGTGGATTGAAATTTGCTTGTGATGTACGCGATCTCGCTTCCCGTCTGTCGCTCCCCGCACGGGGAGCGTGGATTGAAATGTCCGTGCCGTGGATTTCTGCGCGTCCGTCAGCGCGTCGCTCCCCGCACGGGGAGCGTGGATTGAAATCCGCAAGCGTTTGTCGAAAGTCAGCCCGTCTGTCGTCGCTCCCCGCACGGGGAGCGTGGATTGAAATTTGCAAACAGAGCAAGGGCAAGGATGGCGGACAGCCGGTCGCTCCCCGCACGGGGAGTGGAATTGTCAAAAATGTGCAGTCGGAAAACACCCAAAACTGAGAACGAGCTGTGCGGCGATGGGTTTCGCAGCCGAGCGTAGCGGAACTGCGAAACCCATCGCGCCGGCCGTCAGGCGGCCGGGGCGGCGTTCTCGACGAGTCGGTCGTCGCTGCGGTCATGACCTGCGCCGCTCCGATGATCTGCGGGGGCCCGGAGGGGCTGACCGACACGCAGTATCAGGAGTTGGTCTACCGGCGGATATGCGCGGGAGGCTCCGCTGCGCGGCCTTCCTCGGGTACCGGGATCTGGTGCTCGGAGCCTTCGGCTGTGGGGTGTTCGGCAGCGACGCCAAAACGATTTCAGATCTGTTTTACAGAGCACTGGAGGAATTTTCGTTCGGCGGGATGCGGGAAGACAACCTTTTCCGCCGGGTCGAATTTGCCGTTCTCTCCGGAGGAAACGAACAGTACAACTTTAGGGAGTTCTATCGCAATTTCGGAGACGGCAATTTCAATCGGGAAGCCCGATAAAGAGGACGCGATCCGTTCCGCGGTCCCCCGCAGCCGTTCGCCCCGATTACACTCCCGCGGCGCTTACGCATTTTCCGATCCGGATTTTCGGCCCGGTTGGGATGCGGAAGCCTCTGAAGGAAATCGCGGCGAAGTTGAAAGCAATCGAGGCACGGTATATTTCGGAAGGAGAAAAAGCAATGCTTGACAAACCTAATCGTCAAAACGTGCTCTGGTATACAAAGAGCTCTGCCGGAAAGATGGTTCTTGCGAAGCCGGACGGAACACGAAAAGCCATTGGCGCGAAGCCAAATAATCCGATGTTCTCCACAAGGCAAGCCATTGAGGGCTGGCAGCGCGCCGTACTGTTCATGGAGCATTATGGCGGCAGGGACGCGACCTCGTTCGCGTGCTCCATGGAAACCATATTCTGCTGGCCGCTGGATGAGCCGGGAAACGGTATCGGCGCGCTGATCCTGGCGACGCCGCAGACCGCTGAGGAACATATCTATCCGTACCTGACGGAGGAACAGGTCCGCCTTTGCCGGGAGAACGTCGACGATTTTTACGGAGACCCCAATCTGCAGGCCGACTGGAGCGACTGGGTTCTGTACGGCGTCAGCCTCGTGTACCGTCTGGAGGATCGCAGCTTCCGGCCGGTCAGTTTCCGAAAAATACCCGAGCTTCGGCTCGAATGGGACGGTGCCGACGAGCTCATCGACGATCTGCAGGATGAAGAGCTGCCCGCGTTTCTGGAGCGTCTGCGCCGTGAAAGGGAGCGCTGCCCCTTCGAGCTTTATACCAGGGACTGGCTCCGGTGGCTCTCGGAGCGGACGCCGACGCTGAAAGCCGTGACGTTCTGGCATGAGGACGAAGAAAACGGCTGCTTTTCGCAATGGTATCGGGCGCCGTTCACAGTAGAGGGAATCCGCTATGAGACCTGCGAGCAGTACATGATGTCCCGGAAGGCGCTGCTGTTCGGCGACATGAATACATACCTGCGGATTCTGGCTGAACCGGACCCGGGAAAATGCAAACGTCTCGGCGGGCAGGTGACGCCCTTCCGCGCCAGAGATTGGGACGATGCGAAGCGGGAGATCGTTTACCGCGGAAATCTGGAGAAATTCAGTCAGAATTCGGCGCTGTACAGCGCGCTTCTCGATACCGCCGACGCTGTTTTGATCGAGGCCAGTCCGCTCGACCGAATCTGGGGCGCAGGCATGTCAAAAGAGCAACTTGTAGAGGACGACGGCACGCTGCTCACCATGCCGCCGCAGTGGGGCGGCGAAAATCTGCTGGGGCTGGCGCTGATGCTCGTCCGGGCCGCCCTTTCAGGCGGATGACGCGGTGTCCCCATTCTCTCAACAAATAGTCGATAACGCGGAATAGCAATGCAGCGAAAGGAAAACGAAGATGGATGTTTTGGATCATGCAATCAGATTTGCAGCGGAAGCGCACAGCGGAATGACGCGGAAGGGCACCGACGTCCCCTATATCCTCCATCCGATGGAAACAGCCGCCATCGTCGGAACCATGACCGCCGACCGTGAAATTCTTGCCGCTGCCGTCCTGCACGACGTTGTGGAAGATACGGGCCATACCATACAGGAGATCAGAGAAAAATTTGGGGACAGAGTGGCCGGCCTTGTGGCATCAGAAAGCGAGGACAAACGTGAAAATCTTCCCGCAAAGGATACCTGGCGGATCCGGAAAGAGGAAACGATTGCCCATTTGCGCCTGACGCGCGACCCTGCGGTCAAGATGATCACCTTGGGAGACAAACTTTCCAATATACGCGCGATATCGAGGGATTACGCTGCCATAGGGGACCGGCTATGGGCCCGTTTCAATCAGAAGGACAAGGCGGAGCAAGGCTGGTATTATGTGTCGATTGCCGGGCAACTGAAGGAGCTGCGCGATTTCCCGGCCTGGCAGGAGTACAACAGCCTGATTCGGCGCGTGTTTTCCGGGACGGCGGAGTCCGGCCCGCGGAATACTTAAATATTTATGAAAGGTCTCAAAGCAATCGGGCCGCGTAATAAGAGCAGGCGGCCTGGGCTTAGGAATGAGGAGCGAAAGAAAACCGCCTTTTCGGAGCATGAAGTGACCCCAAAAAGTTAGATAAATAAAAGAATCAAGCAGCCGCAAGGGCTTGCTGCCTGTGAAGAGCGGGCGGCAAGTCCTTTAACTTTGCCTTGCTGCGTCGGTTATTGTAATAGTTAAGGTGGTCAATCAGTTCCTGCTTAAAGTGCTCCATGGAGGCAAATTCCTGCAAATACAGCAGTTCACTCTTGAGCAGGCCAAAGAAATTTTCAATCACAGCATTGTCCAGACAGTTACCCTTACGGCTCATACTTTGCCGGATGTCCTTGGCCTTGATCATTCTCTGATACTGTTTATGTTGGTACTGCCAGCCTTGGTCAGAATGTAAAATGAGGTTCGTCTCATCCGGAATCATTGCAAAGGCCCCGTCCAGCATCTGCGCCACCATGGGGGCACCGGCCAGTCTGAGATGGAGCAGCTGACAATATCCCGACTGCAAAGATCCGGGATCGGAGACAAATAGAGCTTCTACCCAAACAGGCTGAACTCCGTGACGTCAGCCACCTACTTTTGGTTTGACCTCTCAACTTCAAAGTTGCGGTGCAGCAGATTGAGCGCAATTTTGCCCACGTCGCCGGTGGTCGGGGCGTCCAGAAAGACCTGCGCAAAGCCCGCGAAGATGACCCGGGAGAGGAAATAGGGGAGATAGACCGCCGTCTGCACCGCGCTTTTGAATTTCCGGCATTGGATCTCGTTAATCATGAGGGCCAGAAACACGTTGAAAGTAAAGCCGAAGATCAGATGGTAGACGTTGATGATGACGGTGTTCCAGAAAGCCTGCAGGAACGCGGAGTCCAGGAACATCTCCCGGAAGTGCTTGATCCGAGGAGAGTCCCAGATCCCGAGATTTGAAGGCCAGCTGAATGCTGTACATCGGCGCATCGTCGAAGACAAGCATGAACGCGACGCCGGGCAGCGCCAGCATGTAGATAAACCAGTATTTCCGGAGAATTAACAGGAATCGCGGACCTGCGTTCAGGCGTTCTCCCGCTGTTTTTGCGCTGTGTTTCGTTCGCTTTTGCATCTTTTTGATGCTTGCGGAACGCGTTTCCCGGACCGGCGATTCCGCAAAATCCACAATAACCGGCCGCCATCCAAACATTATTACTATTTTTAATTGGGAACGAATCCTCTCTTTATCAATTAGAACGATATTTCCCGCGATTTCAACCGGATTTATTCACAAAAAGCGGATTATCTATTTAGCAATAGTATCCAATAATGGAATAATTATTAACACGATTGTTAGTGAACTCCCGCCGCACAGCAAAGAGCCGGAAGACAGAGGGACGGGGAAGAGCTTTCACCGCGAGCAGCCGAAATTCTTTTTCGCAGTCTGCCCGGCCAGACAGAAAGCGGGGAGCGCATAAACTTTCCAAATGACAATCAACAGCCATCAAAGGCGATCCTAACAGCGCATGAAAAAATCAAAACAAGTAAATATGGATGCGGTTCCCTTCATAATCCGGCAGGAAAACAGCCGCTTTGGGCGAAGAAAAGATGAATCAGCTGCTGGAAAGCAAAGCGGCGGGAAGCTCGGGAGGAGGAAATCAAGAAGATTATGATAAAATATCGATCATGAACGATCAAAAACACCTGACAATATATTGACAAAGGATAATAAGACAGATACAATATAGTAAAATAATGATAGGAATTGCCGACCACCGGCAATATGGTGTTCAATATGAGCATTGATGAGCGTCGCCAGCAAATTATTCACATATTGCAGGACAAGGGAACGGTCTCCGTGAATAGCTTGATCGCCGCGATGGCGGAGTCGCCGGCGACCATTCGCCGCGATCTGACATTCTTGGAGGAAAACGGCGTTATCCAGCGCAGCCGCGGTTACGCTAAATACATTCAGCCCGAGGTGGTGCATCAGATCCAGATCTCGGAGGAGAAGGTAGCCGTCGCCCAGGCGGCGGCAAAGCTGATCCCGGAGGGGGCTACGATCTGCCTCGATTCCGGCGTTTCCTCTCTCGCGCTTGCCTATCAGCTCACGAACCGCGACGACATTACCGTCGTCACGAACTCGCTTTCGGCAGCCAACGTCTTCGCGGCATCCAAGGTCAACACCTATATGATCTGCGGTCATCTCGAGGGACGGCAGGAAGCCATCGTGGGGAACGACGCAGAGAGTTTCGTCCGCACGATGCACTTTCCCCTTCTGTTCCTGACCACCACGGGCATCCGCGGCGCGCAGGGACTGGTGTGCGTAACGCCTGCTCAATGCAGTCTCAAGCACGCGTTCATCGAATCTTCGGAAAAAGTCGTCCTGCTGACAGAGGCAAAAAAATTCGAGACCGATTCGGTCCGTATGTTTGCAACGTTCGATGAAATCGACGTTGTGATCGTGGAACGGCACATCGATCCCGCGATCGAGGCTGCGCTCCGGGAAAAGGGCGTGGAACTCATTGTGGCGGGAAAATAGACAGAGTATTTCGGTCGGGTTTTACGGATCGTAGGGGCTGCTGCAAAACGCGGAGCATTTTGCGGCAGCGCTTTTTTTACAGGCCGTCCGGCGATTACGTCCGGTCTCGAAGCAAAAAATGGAAACAGACAATCGCGAGTGATGCCTTTTTGGACGTATCGTCTGTGATTGTAGAACTGGCGGCAGAGGCTATCGGAATACGATCAAAATGCGCCGCAGCGGACGGGAGAACAGAGATGGAAACAAGGAAAGTGACAAATAAAATGATTATAACATGAAAAGCAAGAAAGAAATAATCAGAATTTGTGAGTATTAACAAAATATTCAGATACTAATTTGGGAGATACGAACATTGACAGTCCCAAAACGGCGTGATAGTATTGATAAGTAAAGACCGGAAACAGATTGCAATAAATCATAAGTGATTAATAAATGATTATTCTGGTCAATCCAAATTTTTGAGGAGGACATATGAAAAAGACAGTTGCGATCTTGTTGACATTGTGCCTGGTATTTGCCCTGGCGTCGTGCGCTGCAAAGAGCGCCACGGCTTCGACCTCTGCTGCATCGGCCGCCAAGAGTTCTGCGGCAAGTGCGTCCGCATCCTCTTCCACTGCGTCGGCGTCTTCCGCATCCTCGAGCGCAGCGGCCTCTGCGGCGGCTGCTTCTTCCGCGACATCTTCCGCATCCTCGTCCGCCGACGGCACGTTCGGCAATATAAAAAACGGCGTTCCGACCGACCCGACGGTCGCGCCAAAGGATCTGAAGGTTGCCGTCGTCATGGGCAACGCCTCCATGTCCGGTTCCAGCGTTCCCTGCGCGGCGATCGAGGAGATCTGCAAGCACTTCAGCTGGACGATTCAGACCTGGGATGGCGAAGGCGATCCCAGCAAGGAGAACGACGCGATCATGAGCGCGATCTCTTGGGGCGCCCAGTGCATTATCACCTGCAGCGTGCAGGCCAGCAACGTCCAGTCTTCTCTGCAGGCGGCCGACGAGGCGGGTATTCCCTGCGGCTCGCTGTCCTGCGGCAACGACACGCCGAACAAGGTGACGAAGGCGGAAGGCTACAACTATAAATACGATATCGGGACAGACTATCACGGACTCGGCTATTCGCTTGGACAGTGGATTCACGCCAACACAAGCGGCTCCGGTAAGGTGGCCTGCTGGGACTTCGCAGGCGAGTATTCGATCGATTATACCCGCGAAGGGCTCTATGATGCGTTCAAGGATCTCGGCATTGCGTATGTCGACAACGGCTGCTTTACCTTCGACCAGTTGGGCGACGTACTCAACCGCACGGTTTCCACTTATCTGGCGAACAACCCCGACACCGAGTTCATCTATTTCCCGTTTGACCCGGCAGCGCAGCCCGTTGCGGAATTCCTCGATCTGAACGGTTATACGGACGTCAAAGTCATCGGCGTTCTGGGCAACAGCGAAATGGTTTCGCTTATCAAGCAGGGCTCCACTGCCGCGGCGACCGCCGCGTATGACAATTCCTATCTCGGCTATGCCGCGATGGACCAGATGCTCCGCGTGCTCAATGGTGATTCGCTCATCGATCCGCACGGCGAAAACTGCCCGTATCTCGTTTTGGATAAGACGAATGCACCGGATGGCGACAGCGGATGGACAGCGCCCTTCGATTACGCAAGCTCCTACTATGCGGTGTGGGTGCAGAAATAACCGCTAAAGCGTCACGTAAGCTTCGCCGGTGAGAGAGTAAGAGGAAAAGCGCGGGCTTTTCCTCTTACCATTATCCGGAAAACTCTAGGAGGAACGAATCATGGCGAGATTCAAAGCAACGGTCAGCAAATTCTCCCTTCTGCTGGTTTTAGCGGCAGTTGTCGTGATTTTCGGCTGTATTTCCCCACAGTTTTTATCGATTTCCAACATCAGCAACATGTTCCTGGGCGGTATGGCAAGCGCCTTCTTGGCGTATGGCGGCATCTTCATTCTCGTCTCGAACGAATTTGATCTGTCGCTCGGCTATAACCTGTGCCTGTCCATGTGTACGGCAGCCTGGCTGGCTACGCTGGGGCTTCCGGGGGTGGTCGTGGTACTGGTCCCGCTGATTCTGGGGACTGCCTATGGCTGGCTGAACGGCCTAATAGTAGTCAAATGCAAGATCAGCTCTTTTATTGTGACGCTTGCGGTCGGCTTGACCCTTTCGGGTATCGCGCAGGTTATCACAGGCGGCGGCAATCTGTACCTGACATATCCGGCGTGGCTTTTGTACGTCACGAGGAAAAGTGTGTTCAACATCGGCATCTGCATTCTGATCTGGCTGGCGCTGGGCGTTTTGATCGACTTCTTCCTGACGCAGATTCCGGTCGGCAGGCAGATGTTCGCCGTCGGCAATTCGGAACGTGTCGCCTACATGGCCGGTATCAAGACCGCTCGCATCCGTATCCTCGCGTTTTCCCTGGCGGGCTTTTTTGCAGCGCTGGGCGGGCTCGTCATGGTCGGGCAGCTGGGTTCGGCGAGCTCGTCCTATGGCGTTTCGCTTCTGCTGCCGGCCTATGCGGTGGTCTTCCTGAGCAAAGCGGCCTTTAAGCCCGGGTATATCAATGTGCCCGGTGTCATCACCTCTGTCGCCCTGATTATTCTCGGCACAAGAGGACTGGAACTGATTGGATCCCCGACCTGGTGTGAATATATGTTCCAGGGCGTGGCACTGATGTTCTCCATGTGGCTTTCCGCCAGAACCTCTCCGATCGAAATCAAATAACGGGATACCAGTGGGGAATTTATCGGAAGGAGATAGAAACGTGGCAATTACGGCAAAAAACATATCGGTGACGTTTCCGGGAGTCAAGGCGCTGGACAGCGCGAACTTCGGATTCTGCGAAGGCAGGATCCATGCGGTTTTGGGAGCCAACGGCAGCGGCAAGTCTACGCTCGTCAAGGTCCTGACCGGCATCTATCACGCGGACAGAGACTGCGGCGCGGAGATCACCATTGACGGCCAGACAGTCCGGGACATCGTTTCCCCAAAGCAGGCGCACGATCTTGGCATTCGCGTCGTGCACCAGGAGAGTCCGCTGATTTTTTCCTTTTCCGTGGCTGAGTGCATTGCGCTTTTCAAGGGCTATCCCACAAACGGAATCAAGGTCAAGTGGGACGCGGTCAGGCAATACGCGCAGAAACTTCTGACGCTCTACCATATCAATGTCTCTCCGGAAACACTGACGGACAACCTCTCCGCGGCCGACCGGAACATGATCGCCATGGCCATGGCGATGGGTGACGAGGAGGAATCCAGGCAGACGCGGATCCTGATTCTCGACGAAGCAGACGCCTCCATCCCGGAGGCGGAAACAGAGGAGTTTCTTGCCCATGTGCGCCATGTCGCGGACATGGGGATTCCGGTCCTCATGGTCACGCACAGAATGAAGGAGGTCATCGGCTACTGCGACGACGTCACCATACTCAACGGCGGCCGCGTCGTATACAGCGGATTGAAAAGCAATATCAACGAGGATTTCATTGTCTCCAGGATGATCCGCCAGACGGACGAGACCCTGAGCGCAAAGGCGGAGCAGGCGAGCTGCAGGATCACGGATCTCTGGCGCGTGCTGGGCCGTCAACAGAACGGCGCGAACGAACGGCCGGTTTTGTCGGTGGAGGAACTGACGGCAAAAAATCTGAACGGCATCACCTTTTCCGTCAGATCCGGCGAAATCCTGGGTGTGATCGGCAACCCAGACAGCGGTGTGCGCGAGCTGCCGATGGTCCTTGGCGGGGACATGCCCATCCAGTCCGGCAGATACGTCGTGGACGGCCGGGAAATGGAGAGGCGGCTCACTCCGCGCAAGTGTTACCAGGCCGGCGTCAACGTACTGCCCTGCGACCGGCCCGTACGCGGCGGCATCATGAGCTGCACGCTCTGCGAAAATGTGCTGATGCCAAATCAGAAGCAGTTCTGGAATAAACCCGGCCTCGTGAAAAAGACCATGAATATGAGCATGGAGATTTTCGACATCCAACCCCGCAATTCAAGCGCGACGCTGTTCGGTAAGTTCTCGGGAGGAAATCAGCAGAAGGCGATCATGGCAAAATGGCTGTGCACCTGCCCGAAGGTGTTTGTGCTGGACGATCCGACCTATGGTGTGGACCCTGCCTCCAGAATCCGTATTTTTACGGCCATGCGCGAGGCGGCTGCCGCCAATGTGGCGATGATCGTTTTCTCGACGGAGCCGGAACAGCTCGCCGGCCTCTGCTCGCGTGTTCTCGCCCTGCACAGCGGACGGATTGTCGCGGAGCTGAAGGAATCCGACGGTACGCTGGATCGGAACTCTATTGCAAAGTGGTGCTACACATGATGAAGAAATTAAAGAACAGCTTTCTCTCCCATTATGTTCTGCTGTGGGTGCTGATCGTGCTTGTGATCGGCGGAGCAATCTGGAACCCGACCGTGCTGAATCCGTCGAATCTCAGCTCGATGATTACAGGCCGGGTTACAGTCGGAATTATGGCGGTCGCCATGACCATCTGTATGGCGGCGGGTGAGATGGATATCTCGCTTGGCTATATGCTGGGTACCAGTATCATGGTATCCGCGTTTGCAGGCATGCGCGGGGCGTCCCCGGCTGTCGTGCTGCTGGTCGCTCTGCTGACGGGGACACTGTTCGGCGCGCTCAACGGTTTTTTGGTTGTGGTTATCAAGATCCCATCTACGATCGTCACGCTCGGTTCCGGCATGATTATGTATTCCATCAGCATGGGCATGAACAATTCCAAGAGTATTACAGCCGTTCTGCCCGGCACGGTGACGGCGATTTTCAAAACGAGAATCCTGGGTTTCCTGCCGTGTGTATGGGCAATGCTGCTGCTGTTCATTCTGGCCTATTGGATGCTGGAACACACGCCGTTCGGCAAGCAGATCTATGCGGTCGGTTTTTCCCCGCGTGTGGCGCATCTCGCCGGTATCCCCACAAATCTTGTCAAATTCCTTTCCTTCACGCTCTGCGGCGCCATCGTGGGTGTTGCCGCGGCGTTCAACATCGGTCAGACGGGCAACGCTTACGTCAGTACGGGACCGAGCTATCTGATGCCGTGCCTCGCGGTCGTGTTTTTGTCGATCACAACACATAAAATAGGGCGCTACAACATTGTCGGCACTTTTATTGCGCTCTTTACGCTCGCGGTGGCTTACAACATCGCCGGTATGGCCGGCGCTCCGTTCTGGTTTGAAAACATCGCAAACGGTATCATCCTGCTGGGCGTCGTTCTCGCCAATGGCGAGGATTCCCGCTCGGCGCATAAGGGATGAAGATACAAGGTGCTGCGGAAGGAGCGACAGAGCAGTGAAAACGGTTGAAACAGTGCTGGGGCCGATCGGTACGGACGAAATTGGCGGCGCGCTCGTGCATGAGCATATTCTGGCGTCCGCGCCCGGTATTCCCGAGAATTATCCCCAGCTGTACGGCGCAGATTTTTTGGAACGGGCACGCGCGGCGCTGTCGGCGCTAAAAAACAGCGGCATCAACACGGTCGTGGATGCGAGCACCTATGATATCGGCCGTGATCCCGTGAGGCTCCGGCGGCTTTCCGAACAAACTGGCATCCATATTGTGTGCACGACCGGTTTCTTTTCCAGTCTTGACCATTCCTTCGGAAATTTCAGCGAGGATCAGATCACACGCATCTATGTGGACGATCTGACGAAGGGCATGGCGGGAACGGCAATCAAAGCGGGAATCATCAAGGCGGTCATGGACCGGGAGTGCTGCACGCCCGGACGGATCCTGCAGCACCGCGCCGCGGCGGCCGCTTCAAACGAGACCGGCTGCCCGATCTTCCTGCACTCAACGTCCGAACTGGAGACGGGCCGGTATCAGCTGGCGCTGCTGAAACAGGCCGGCGCGAGGATGGACCGCGTCCGGATCGACCACATCCTCGACACGACGAATATGGAGTACATCCGCTGGCTGTATGACCAGGGAGTCTGGCTGGGCGCGGACCGGCTGCCGAGAGTGCGTTTTGAAGACGAGTATTTCGTTTCCACCGAGGCGAGGCTTCGCACGGTAAAGGCTATGATCGATGACGGCATGGCCGACCGAATGCTCTTCAGCCACGATGCATCGGCGGTCTCCACGCTCTGGGATACTGTCGATGAGAAGACGCTGCGCTTTGTACGGGAATCGGTCATCCCCGACGGGTGGCTGTTCATTCAGAAACACGCGTTTCCGCGGCTGCTCGAGATGGGCGCGGAGGAACAGACGCTGCGCCGGATCTTGTTTGAAAACCCGCGCCTTTTTTTTGAAACGGCGTGAAAAAGCGGATAGGACGCTGTCTTCGCGGCCGAATATCCGCCGGCAAACAGCAAAACCCGCAAAAATCCATTGATTTTTGCGGGTTTTAAGAGACGCTTCGAAATGCGCCGTATTTTGACGGCGCCGGGCGTCATTCGTTCGGATGGATAATCACTTTCATTACGGTATTGTCGTTCATCACCGCGTCGAGCGCCTCAAAGTAATTGTCGAGCGGGTATGCGCGGGAAATCACGAGGCTGCTGTCTACCTTTCCGTTTTCCAGCGCGTCGAGGCAATCCTGAAAGCGGAACATCTGGAACGGAGATCCGGTGATCTTCAGATCCTTTCGGATGAGCAGGCCCGGATCGAGTCGGACAGTCTTCGGCTCAAAATAAAAGAAGGAGTACAGCACATAGCGCCCTCTGGGCGCAAGCAGGCGGATGCTGCTCTCGAACATGGGCCCGTCGTCGCCGGCGGCGTCGATGATGACGTCAAGCCCGTCCGGAAAGTGCTCGCGCAGGACGGATTCGTGGCGCGTCAAATCATTCGGATCAACCAGCACGGTTTCCACGCCGGCCTTTGCGATCCGCTCCAGCTTGGACGGTTCCCGGTCGAGCGCGACTACCCGACCGGCACAGGAATGGCGGAGAAGCTGCGCGATGATGCTGCCGCTCGAGCCGCAGCCAATGACCGCCACGTTGTCTCCGTAGCGCAGCTCGGCCCGGTCGACACAGTTGAGCGCGCAGCCGATCAGCTCGCACAGACTGGCGCTGTCGAAGCTCACGCTGTCCGGGATGCGGTAGACCTTGTCGCCGCGGCAGAGCAGGAACTGTGAAAATCCGCCGGGCAGATTGTGACCCTGCGAGAGAAAATGCTCGCAGGAAGTGAACTGCCCCTTCTGACAGTAGCGACAGCTGCCGCAGGGAATGCCGTTGTCGGCGGTGATCCGGTCGCCGGGCTGGATATGCGTCACGTTTTTGCCGACCGTCTCGGCGACGCCGGAAAATTCGTGCCCGGGCGTTGCTGGATACCGGCCCATGAGAGAGCCCTTGCGATCATGGCTGCTTTCGGCAGGCTTGCAGATGCCGCAGGACATGACCTTCATCAGCACCTGATCGTCCCCGCAGACGGGAACTGGGATCTCCCGCACGCGGCCGTTTGCCCGGCCCGGTTTTTCATAGACGACTGCTTTCATGAAATCCTACCTCGCTTCCCCAAAAATCTCTTTGATTAAAATATCACACAGATGATTATATGTCAACTTAAATTGATTGATATAGAATATAATAATCGGACATAAAGACGAGGATATTTCATGAAACGCACGGATTTGGGATAATGTTCGTGAGTACTGGATATAAAGTGAAATATTAAAGACCATAGATGAATTTTAATGATTATTATGTTGACATTTGTATGCAGAAAGGATTAAGATATAAGCAAGATCAACAGCGGACAGAAGACAGCCCCGCACGCTTCGCCGCGGGGAAGACCGGCTGAAATAATAAAAAGGAGCAAGCAGCATGAGAATGATGAAGGCGCTGGTACACGAAAAAGCGGGACGTCCGAACGCATCGATCAGAATGGTGCCGTATCCCACCTGTGCGGACGACGAGGTTATTATCAAGATCATGGCCTGCAGCATCTGCAAGTGGGCGGAGATCGGCCACGATACAGTCGGCGGCGGCGGCACGCTGGCAAAATACCCGGTCATCACCGGCCACGAGTTTGCGGGCTATATCGAGGAGGTCGGCAAAGATGTGACCGATCTCCGCGCCGGCGACCGCGTGACGGCGGACAACGCCGTACCCTGCGGGCAGTGCTGGTACTGCAAAAACGGAAAGCCGCTCTTCTGCGAGCATTTCGGCTCCCACGGCCACAACCTCAACGGAGGCTTCGCGCAGTACATGAACATCATCGCGCGCAACGTTGTGAAGCTTCCGGATTTCCTGCCCTTCGACCAGGCCTGTCTCACGGAGCCCGTGGCCTGCGCGCTCGAGGCGCTCGACCGGGCGGACATCAAGCCCGGTGAGGAAGTGCTCGTGAGCGGCATGGGCCCGCACGGCCTGATCCTTGCGCAGCTGTGCCATTTCTCCAGCGCGCAGCATTCCGTGGCCATCGGCCTTGTACAATCGAGACTGGACACACTGGCCAGCTACGGCGTTCCGACCATCCTGGCCGACCGGAACGATCCCTCCGTCCACGAGGCTGCCATTGCAAATATGTTTCCGACCGGCGTGGACTGCATTATCGATACCTCCGGCTCGTTTACGATGGTGCGCAGCCTCATGAAGTTCCTGCGCAAGGGCGGCCGTTTCGTGCAGTACGGCAGTTACCACAGAGCCATTGAGCTGGATGATCCGGCGCAGTTCTTCAATGATCTGCACTTTAAAAACCAGAGCTATATCGGCGTGAGCTGCCAGGTGTACAACTTCCCGCGCGCGGTAGAGTACATGGCGAACGGGAAATGCAACGTCTCTTCGCTCGTGACGCACACCTTTGCGCTGGACGATTATTTCCAGGCTCTCGATCTCAACAAGACCGACAAATCCGCGCTGAAGGTCGTCATTCATCCGAACGGAGATCCGGAACAGAGATAAAATAGCCGCCGCGGCAAAGCGGCAGAGAAAGGACGTCATTCATGGAAAAGATGGATATCGATCTGGTATTTCAGGTCAGCGTCTGCGTCAGCAACGCGAAGGAAGTTCTGGAAAACTGGAAAAAGCTCTTCAATATCGACGAGAGCAAGATCATTCACCGCAACCTCAAGGAACTCTACGACGCGGGACAGTATCATTGCGGCAACTACAACGGCAAGCCCTGCAATTACTACCATGAGCTCTACCGGTTCGACTTGGGCGGAATCGACTTCGAGATCATCGAGCCGCTTTCCAAGGAACCGGGCAACCCCTATTCCGATTTCCTCATCCAGAACGGCGGAAACGGCATACACCACATCGCGGTGAAGTTCCGCAACCGCGACCAGATGGTGCAGAACATGGCAGAAATGGGCATTCCCATTTATACCTACGGCTATCAGGGAGAACCCATGGCAAACGGAAAACTGAAGGACTGCTATTTCTATGATCTGCGGAAGATGCTGGGCGTGACCTTTGAATGCGGGGACATCGTCGTCGGACCCCTGGCCAACGATCCGAGGGCGAACAATCCGTCCGACTATGACGACCGCAAGCTCACGACGCCGATGAAATAGAAGGGAAGCAAAGCACAATGAAATTTGTGGAAACGGTTCTGGGCCCTGTCCCGACAGACAAACTGGGCTTCACCCTGATGCACGAGCACGTCATGGCCTCCAACGCGGGCATTCCTGAAAACTACCCGCAGATGTACCGCCCCGATTATAAAGAGCAGCTCATCCGCGATTTCCGCGCGCTGAAGGAAAACGGGATCGATTCGATCGTGGACGCCAGCACTTACGATCTGGGGCGCGACCCGAAACGGGTGCGCGAGGCCGCGGCGGCAGCCGGGATGAACGTCATCAGCTGCACCGGCTTCTTCTTTCAGCTTAACCCGAGCTTCGGCGCCTGGACGGAGGAGCAGATCGCGCAGATGCAGATCGACGATCTCACCAAGGGCATGGCGGGCACGGCGATCCGGGCAGGACTCATCAAGGCCGTCATGGACGCTGAGGGTCTCACGCCCTGCCGCCGTCTTCTTCACCATGCGGCAGGCATCGCCTCGAACGAGACCGGCGTACCGGTTTTCATGCACTCCAATCCGCTCTACGAGACGGGCCGCTACCAGATCGCGCTGCTGCGGGAGGTCGGCGTGGAGCCGGAACGCATCAAACTGGACCACATGCTGGAGACGACCAACATGGACTACATCAAATGGGCCTACGATCAGGGCGTCTGGCTCGGATGCGAGCGGATTCCGCGCGTCACGGTGGACGGCGATCCCTATGCCGTACAGATCGACGCCCGCGTGAAAACAATCAAGGCGATGATCGACGCCGGTATGGCGGACCGCATGATGTTCGGCCACGATTTTTCCGGCGTGACGCCTGTTTTCGATACGCTCAGCCCGGAAAAACGCCGAGCGTTCGACGCGCAGATTCCGGGACGCTGGCTGTATATCAAGAACGTGCTCTTCCCGCGTCTCGTCGGCATGGGCGTAGACCCCGACGTGCTGATGAAGATCAACACGGAGAATCCCTACCGGTTCTTTGAAGGCGCTCATCCAAAGAAATGATTATTAAATGATTATTAAAGATTATTTATTGACATTAATAGATTTAAATGCTATAATAATGACGATAAAACAATCAACGGGGGGAAAATAAGATATGAAAATCGCATTCGGTGTGGATCCCGGCGGATTTTGCCTTCGGGAGGGCGTTCTCGCGCATTTGAAGGAAAAGGGCTGGGAGGTTTCCGACCTCGGCACGCAGGACATGGATCACGCGGTGCCCTATATGCTTGTGGGCGAGCGCGTCGCGCAGGAGGTCACTTCCGGGAAAGCCGATTTCGGTGTCGTTATGTGCGCCACCGGCATGGGGATCAGTATCGCCACCAATAAAAACAAGGGCGCGCGCTGCGCGCTCTGCGAAAGCTATTACACGGCGCGCGAGAGCCGCATCATCAACGACGCCAATATCCTCGCGCTCGGCGGCACGACGGCGAGCCTCCGAATGGCCTGCGAGATGATTGACGTGTTCGTGGAGACGCCGTTCGGGCAAGGACTGCCGGAGTTCCGCGTGGCTCGCATCCGGAGCGGGGCGGCCAATCTGGCTGCGTTTGAGGACAGAAAATTCAAGTAGACGGAGGAACCGGGAGCTGGGCGGATGAGACTCTATGTAATCGACTGCGGACGGATCGAGATGCGCGTGTCCAATCAGGTCACGTCCGGCGCGCCAGACGCGCGGAACGCGCCGGCGATCCCGGTGCCGTGCTGGCTCTTTCAGACAGAGCAGGGCTGGATGCTGTTCGACACGGGCTGCGACCCGGAGGGAATGACGAAAAACTGGCCGCCGGCGAGGCAGGAAAATCCCTATGTTTGTCCGCCGGAGCAGGAACTGACCGCACAGCTTGCCCTGCTGGGTATCCGGCCGTCCGACATCCGCTGCGTGGTGCTCTCGCACCTGCATCTGGACCATGCCGGCGGGCTGAAATTTTTCCCAAACGCCCGCGTGATTGTGAGCGGCGAGGAATTTGTGAAAACCATGCACGCCTATGCCGACCGGGATTTTTCCGGCTTCCACCTGCAGTCGGATATCGAGAGCTGGCTGCGTGCGGAGATCCGCTGGGAGCTTCTGAGCGAGCGGCGGCTGTCTTTGAGCGAGGAGCTGACGGTGCTGAACCTCGGCCCCGGGCACTCCTACGGGATGCTGGCGGTACTGGCGCGGACGCGCGGCCATGGCGCGATCCTTCTGACGGCGGACGCGGTCTATACGCGGGCGCATTTTGAAAATCCGGCCATGACGGCGGGGATCATCTATGACGCGGCGGGCTATCGGCAAAGCGTGGAACACCTCCGCCGAATCGCAGAGCAGACGCGCGCGGAAACGTGGTTCGGCCACGACCCGGAGCAGTTCCGGACGCTCGTCAAACTGCCGGACGGCTGTTATGAGTAAGGGGAGAGAAAACATGAAGAATCAGGCGATGGTCATGACCGATGTGCGGAAGTTCGAGCTTTGGGACATCGAGATGCCCGCGGTCGGCCCGGATGAGATCGGCCTCGCGGTAAAAAGCGTCGGCATCTGCGGCTCCGATATGGGTTTTTACGAGGGCAAGGCCTTTTCGATCTTTCCCGACTCGCTGCCCTTCGTGCTGGGCCATGAGGCGGCGGGCGTCGTCTACGCGGCCGGCGCAAACGTCAAAAACCTAAAGGTCGGAGACCGCGCGGCGATCGAGCCCGGCGTTCCCTGCGGCAAATGTAAATACTGTCGGAGCGGGCGCTATAACCTCTGTCCGAATGTCGTGTTTCTTGCGACCCCGCCCGTCGAGGGCGCGCTCAAAAGATATATCCGCTATCCCGCCCATATGGCGTACAGGCTGCCGGACAACATGAGTCTTACGGAGGGCGCGCTCATCGAGCCGTTGTCCGTGGGCATCCATGCCGTGCAGCGGGGCGAGGTAAGCGTCGGAAAAACGGTGGCGATCCTGGGCGGCGGCTGCATCGGCCTGTGCACGCTGCTCGCGGCGAAAGCCTGGGGAGCGTCGCGGATCATTGTGTGCGACCTGTTTGAAAGCCGCCTGCAAAAGGCGCTCGAGCTCGGCGCGACAGACGTTGTGAATTCCAAAGAGCACGACGCGGCTGAGGAGATCGCCCATCTTACGGACGGCGAGGGCGCCGACGTCGTCTTTGAAACGGCGGGCAGCCCGGTCACGGCCGGACAGACAAGCTATATTGTCGCGCGGGGCGGCACGATCGTGATGGTCGGCAACATCCTGAAGGAAGTGCCGTTCAGCTTCCGAAACCTCTATAAAAAAGAGGCGCAGGTACGCGCGGTATTCCGCTACAACAATACGTATCCCATTGCGATTCAGGCGGTTTCCACCGGCCGCATTGACGTGAAGAAGATCGTCTCGGCGGTGTTCCCGTTTGAACAGTCCCAGGCCGCGTTCGACAAGGCCGTGGACGACAAGCTGAACTGCGTCAAGGCTGTGATCCGGATGGAAGACTGATCCACGATCTGAAGGAGGGAAACATTGTGAACAAACAGCAGGAACTGAAGACCAAAAAACTGGCGCTGGAGATCCGGATCGAGACGCTGAACATGCTGTCCAAACACGGCTTCGGCCACGTGGGCGGATCGCTGTCCGTTGCAGACGCGATCGCGGTGCTGTACGGCAGCCAGATGAAATACGATCCGAAGAATCCCAAATGGGACGGTCGGGATTATTTCGTGTTGTCCAAGGGCCACTGTGGCCCGGCGCTTTACTCTGCTCTGGCGATTGAGGGTTTCTTTCCGCGCGAAGAGCTGCTCACGATCAACAACGTCGGAACGCGGCTGCCCAGCCACGCCGACAAGAATCTGACGCCCGGCATCGATATGACGACCGGCTCGCTCGGCCAGGGCGTGTCCTGCGCACTCGGCATGGCGATGGCTCTTAAACTGCAGGGTAAACCCAATATGGTATACTCGATCATCGGAGACGGCGAGGCGCAGGAAGGCCAGGTCTGGGAGACGATGTTGATCGCGCCGAACAAGGGAGTGAAGAATTTCATCGTTCTGCTCGACAATAACCGCCAGCAGCTCGACGACTTCACTGATAAAATTTCGTCTCTTGGCGATGTACGGAAAAAAGCGGAGGACTTCGGCTGGTACGCGCTTGACGTCGACGGACACGACGTGGCGGCCATCGACGACGCGATCGAGGCCTGCAAGGCGTCCGACAAGCCGGGCTTCATTAATATGCATACGATCAAGGGCAAGGGCTGGCCCGCAAAAGAGGCGGTCAACGGCAACCATGCCTTCCGCGGCGCGGCTTTCGCCGGGGTGGACGAGGTCATCGAGAACCTGCGCAGGGAACTGGCGGCCCTGAACTGAGGGGAGAGGTACATATATGGTAAAGCTTGTGAAAGAAAAGATCGAGGATATCGAGCTCACAAAGGCCTACAGCCAGCAGCTTATTGCCCTGGCCAGGGAAAATGGCAGGATCGTGGACGTGGAAGCCGACGTCGGCAACTGCATCTACGGGCCGGATTTTAAAAAGGAATTTCCGGACCGCTATATCGATCTCGGCATCTGCGAACAGTCGCTTTCCAGCGTATCCGCTGGCATGTCCGCCGTGGGCATGGTGCCGTTCTGCCATTCCTTCGCGGTCTTTGCGTCGAGAAGAATGTGCGACCAGAACTATATTTCCTGCGCTTATGCCAAAAACAACGTGAAAATCGTTGCCTCCGCGCCCGGCATCTCGTCCGGTGAAAACGGCGGCACGCACCATGCGAACGAAGATATCGCGCTGGTACGGCCTATTACGAACATCACGATTATGGAGCCGGCGGACAGCGCCGCCATGCGCTGGGCGGTCAGAAACGCGGCCGCGAACTTCGGCGTCTACTACATCCGCGCCGAGCGGCTGAAGAGCTGCAAAATTTACGAGGACGACTCGGAATTTGCACTCGGGAAAGCAAACGTGATCCGCGGAGGAGCCGATGTTACGCTCATTGCCGAGGGCAGCCTGATGGTAAACACCTGCCTGCAGGCTGCCGATATTCTGGAAAAAGAAGGTATTTCGGCCCGCGTCGTGGATATTTTTACGATCAAGCCCATCGACGTCGGAACCATTGTCCGCTGCGCCAAAGAGACCGGCGCGATCGTCACGGCCGAAAACCATTCCATTACGGGCGGTCTTGGCAGCGCCGTCTCGGAGGTCCTGTGCGATCAGTTCTGCGCCGTACCGGTGAAACGGATCGGCGTTCCAAACCGCTTTGGTGAGGTCGGCACGCCCGCGGAGATCCAGAAGGTCATGCACATGATGCCCGAGGATGTCGTTCAGGCGGCAAAAACGGTCATCGCGGGGAAAAAATAAATGAACCTTCTCCATCCCGGCCGCGCGGCTGGGATGGAGAAATTTCAAAACGGAGGTTTTGTCATGCAGTTGTTCAGCGTGAACCCGAAAATCCATTTGTTTGATACCTTCACCCAGTTCGCTGGAGAATTTTCGCTCGGGGAAGACGATCTGGTCTTTACGGAAGCGGTCATTTACAATCATTATATTGAGAAGCTGTGTCTGCCGTGCCATATCGTGATCCGCGATAAATATGAGACGGGGGAGCCTTCCGAAGAGGCGATCGACGCGATTCTGCGGGATCTCAAAGACATATCCTACCGCCGTATGATCGCCGTCGGCGGCGGCAGCGTCATGGACACGGCAAAGGCGCTCGTGCTGACGGATGCCTATCCATTTGCGCACTTGACCGGCAAGACTGAACCGAATACGGCAGATCATGAGCTCATCAACATTCCGACGACCTGCGGTACCGGCGCGGAAATTTCATCGGGCGGCATCTATTTTATGAAGTCGACCGGGCTTAAAACGGCGGTTCTCGGCCAGGGCGTGGATCATGCAGTTCTGATTCCGGAGTTTGTGGAGAAGCTTCCGTTTAAAATATTCTTTCTCTCGTCCATGGACGCGCTCAGCCACGCGGTCGAGGGCTATCTCTACAGCGAGAGCTGCGTGAACGAATTTGGCCTTGCCATTGCGCGCGCAGCCATTACGACGATCGCCGGCTGTCATGCGGAGCTGTGCGTGAACGGGATCGAATACCGGACGAAGCTCTGCCGAAAGTTCCTGATCGCCAGCACGATGGGCAACATGTCTCTGACAGCAGCCGGAGCGAACCTTGTGCACGCGCTGGCTTATCCGGTCGCGGAAAAATTCCATATGGCACACGGCGAGTCCGTCTACCAGTTCCTCATTCCGGTACTCAAGATTTACGAGCGCGAACACGGGAACGGCAGACGGCTGTGCGATCTGAAGGAAATGCTCGCTCCGGCGTTGGAACGGGCTGGTTTCCCAGCGCACGGATCCGACACCTTCGATCAGCTCCAGGCAATGCTCAATTCGCTCTATCCGCTGCGGACGATGAGCGAAGCCGGCATGACTGAGGCGGACATCGCGCCATTCACGCAGAATATCATCGAAACGAAGCAGCGTCTTCTGACGAAAGCCTATATTCCATTCCGGGAGGAATGGGCGGTTGAGCTGTACCGGGCAAGACTGTAGCGGACGGATAGAAAGGTAAAGGACGTGCTGGTATGGAAAAAATGAGTATTCACGAACTGCAGCTGACGGCAGAATTATGCCGTCAGAAGATCCTTCGGATGTGCAAGGCACACAATGCCGGGCACTTGGGCGGCGCGAACTCCTGCATCGACATCGTCACAGCGCTCTATTTCCGCGTGATGAAAAACGACCCGAAGAATCCGAAGCTGCCCGACCGCGACCGTTTTCTGCTCTCGGCAGGCCATAAGTGCCTGGCGCAGTATTCTGCGCTGTGCCAGAGAGGCTACTTCCCGGAGGAGCTTTTGGACACCTACGGCTGCCTGGGCTGCAGGATGCCGGGCCATCCGGATATGAAGAAGCTGCCGGGGATCGAAGCCAATACCGGCGCGCTGGGACACGGCCTGTCCATCGCCTGCGGCATGGCGCTGGGCCTGCGCGCGCAAAAAATCGGCGCGAAGGTCTACGTCATCATGGGTGACGGTGAGCTCGCCGAGGGCTCCAACTGGGAAGCTGCCGCGGCGGCGTCCCACTATCATCTGGACAATCTTGTCCTCGTGGTCGACAACAACGGCCTGCAGATTGGCGGCGACGTCACGAAGGTCATGGATTTCACCCCGATCGGCGGTCACTTCCGTGGTTTCGGCTGGGGCGTGCGCGAGATCGACGGCCACAATATGGATGAGATCGTCTCCATGCTGGAATCGATCCCCGCGGAGCATGGAAAGCCGACGGTCATCATTGCGAAGACCATCAAGAGCAAGGGATTTTCCAAGGCGGAGGGCGTAGCTTCCTATCACTTCTGGCTGCCGACACCCGAGGAAATGGCGCAGGCGGAACGTGAAAATCTGGAACGGATTGAGAGGTTGCAGAAAAATGGCTGACGAAAAAAGAAACTCCAAAAAAGTGCTGGGCGCGAGCCTTCTCAAGGCGGCGGAGAAATATCCCGAGCTTGTTCTGGTTTCTGCTGACAGCGGCCCAAACTCCGGTTTCGGGGACTTTATCCGGCAGTATCCCGAGCGCTTCTATGAGTTTGGAATCATGGAACAGGGCGTCATGGGCGTCGCTTCCGGCATGGCCACGACAGGTCTCATGCCTGTCTTCTGCGCACCCGCGCCCTTTGTGACGGGCCGGCCCTACGAAATGTTCCGCATCGACGTGGGATATATGCACCAGAATGTGAAAATCATTGGGCGCAACGCCGGCTTCAGCTATTCTGACCTTGGCCCGACACATTATGGTCTCGATGACATCGCGCTTGTGCGGATGATCCCGGACGTCGTGATTCTGGCGCCGCAGTTTGCCGACGAGCTGGAGGCCGCCTTCGACGCGATGCTGCGCTACAAGGGCCCGGTTTATATGCGCGTGCACAACAGCGCGCTGCCTGTGCGGGGAAACAGCGTGCCTTTCGAGATCGGAAAGGGCAGCATCCTTTCCGAGGGCAATGATCTTGCCGTTATCACGACCGGAAATCTGACGCAGAATGTGCTCGAGGCACTTCCCATCATGGCTGCGAAGGGCATCCGGCCGCTTGTGATCGGGATGCCGACCATCCGTCCGATCGATGAGGAGCTGGTCCGCCGTGCTGCGGCGGCCGGACGCATCATGACGGTCGAGGAACATTTTGCCGACGGCGGCCTCGGTACCATCGTATCCGATTTCTGCGCGAAGGAATGCCCGGTTCCGGTGAAAAAGCTCGGCGTTCCGAATCTCTACGCCACCTCGGGCGATTACGGTGAAATGGCGCATTTCTATGGTCTGGATGCAGAAGGGATCGCTGCGTCTGCGGCAGAATTCCTGGCCTGACCGGTTTTCATAGCTTTGCTGTTTTGCAGATCAGAGAGCTGCGGGCGCGCGATGACAGCAGTTCATCAGGAGGTCGTACATTTCCCCGATGGAGGCGAGGCGCGGGTTGTTTTTTGGAATTGTCAAGAAATGTGCAGTCGGAAAACGCCCAAAACTGAGAACGAGCTGTGCGGCGCGGTTTTCTTTGCCCAGAGCCGATACTGCGTCGGCGGCAGGCCCATCGGATTTCTCATGTAGACCCGGACGCGGTTATCGTAAGCGAAGATGCAGCGGAAGACAATGCTCTTCACTTCGCTCTGCGGCAGCTTATAGGCCGCGGCCTGGTAGATCTTTTCCTTTTTCTGCGTTGCGAAGAAGCTCTCCATCCGGGCGTTGTCAAAGCAGTGTCCGGTGCCGCTGAGGCTCTGACGCAGCTGGCATTTCTGCAGTTCAGCCCGGAAAACGGCACTTGTATACTGGCTGCCACGGTCGCTGTGAAGAACGGCGCCTTTGACGGCGCGCCTGGAGGCGGCTAGCTGCCGAAGCGTGTCCACGCACAGTTCTTTTTTCATGTTGCCGCGCATGACCAAAGCGACGATTTCATCTGAAAAGCAATCTATGATCGGAGAAACATACAGTTTTCCATCTATACACTGAATTTCTGTAATATCCGCGAGGTATTTCCTGCCCGGATCCGCCGCGCTGAAATCACGCCGGATCAGATTCTCCTTCTCCTGTATCTCGATGCTCGCCTTCGTGATTCCGTGCGGTGTACGGCGTCTGTGCAGCAGGCCGGCCTCTTTCATGGCCCGGCAGACCGTTCTGCGGCTGACCGCAACCCCCGTCTGCCGCAGCGCAAGCCGGATCCAGTCGACTCCGTAATTGGAATTGTCGGGGTACTGCGCTGTGATTGCCTTGATTTTCACCGAAAGAAGCTGCCTCGCGGACGCCCGTGCGCGGTTTTTCCGCCATCTGTAGCAGCCGGATTCGCTGATCTTCAGCGCCCGGCACATGGCTTTCACGGTGTATTTTCCCTTGTAAGCCTCAAGAAACAGATGCCATTCGGAGGGCTTTACTTCTTCCGGTCTTTTGCGAAAAAACTGAGCGCATCCTTCAGAATGCTGTTTGCCTCCTCAAGCTCGCGGTTCTTTCGCTCCAGTTCCCGGATCCGCGCCGCCTGCTCCGCAGCCGTCTTGGGCATGGATGCCTCCAGCTCTATATGCCGCCGGCTGCTTCGCCAGTCCGCCAGTGTGTATACAGTATCCCCGGCTGCCCTGCCGCCGCCTTTACCCCAACTTCATTCGACAGCTTCAGCGCCTCTTCCTTGAATGCTTTGCTGTATGTCACCATTCTTTTTCCCACCATCTGTTTTCTTTCATTATATCAATTCGGGCGCTTTTTCGGCCATGGCGGCGGTCGGTTTATGTATTGTCTCCTCTGCACCTTTTCCCGAGCTCCCGCATCCCGCGGCAGAACCGTTCCCACCGGGACAATGTTGTCAGNAGCGGGTCGCCCTCGCGGATGCGGAGGGTGCGGCGGATCTCCTTGGGAATGACGACGCGNCCGAGNTCGTCGATGCGGCGGACAATNCCNGTTGCTTTCATACTTCTATCGTACCTTTCATTCGTTTTTACTTGAACTCTCTCTGGATTCCAAACTTATTTCGGACGTTTATTGTTTGAGCACTGCGGATATACTGTATCATGCCATCCAATCAAGCCGCCCGTAATTGTCCGGAAAACGGCTGAAATTGCAGCGTTTTCAGCACGGTTCCCCGCCAATGTGCAGCTGCCTGCCCCAAATTCTGACATATGTCAGGGAACAAAGGTGCCGCTTCTGACAACTTCATGTCTTTGCTCCATTATTATCCGCAGCTTAAGCGAAGTTATTCCAAGAAAACTTCCGGGGCGGTTGCTGAAACGCACGGCGCCGGCTTGACAAGGCCTGTCAAGCCGGCGCCGTGTCTGTGATTCTTCCGATTTTTGCGGCGGGTTATTTATAAGGCAACACCGCACAATTCGCGGCTGACGCCTCAAGCACGGTCTTGCTTGCATCTTTCCCGTCATAGGCGCCAACCATGCTCGCGAATCCACAAAGGATTCGCTGCGCTTTTTGACACATCTGACGAAAAATCTGACGGCGCAACACCGCACTTGGAATTGTGCGGTGCTGCCATAAATGAAAAGAGGGCCCGATCAGGTCGGGCGATAGGAATGCCGCATGGCGGCCCAGACTTCACGCGGCGTCACACGTCCACATGGAGGAACTGAACATGCTGCAGTTCAGGGGAATTTTTCAGCTGCGAAGGGTACTCGGCGTCTGAAATCACCGCAGTCAATTCTGAGAGGTTTGCGAAGGAAGCGAAAGCCTCGTGCTCGAATTTGCTTTTATCCGCAATCAAGACGACCTGGTCTGCGATTTCAATCATTTTCCGCTTCACGTTCGCAATGTCCACGCTGGGCGTTGAGAGCGTGCAGGAGGCGCTGACGCCGTTCGTGGCCAAAAAGAGCGTGTCGACGTGCAGACTGCTCAGCGCGTCAAGAACGTAATTGCCGACGGTGCAGTGAAAATGCTTGCGGATGATCCCGCCGAGAAGCAGGACGTTGAAATCGCTGTTGGCCTCCAGGAAGCCCGCGATTTCAATATCATTCGTCACAACGGTCAAATTGGAGAAGGAAACCAGCTGCTTGGCCAGCTCGAACCCGGTTGTCCCGGTATCGATGGCAATGGCGTCGCCCGAATGAATAAAGGCTGTGGCCGCATGTGCGATTGCAGCTTTCTCGGCAACGTTCTGCGTTAGCTTTTCCTGCGTTGTCAATTCATATCCGCTGCTTTTCAGACTCAGCGCGCCGCCGTGGGTGCGCTTCAGAACACCGGTTTGCTCCAGCGTGCTCAGATCCAGCCGCACCGTCGCGGGAGATACGGAAAATTGGCGGCAGAGATCGCTTACGGTAATTGTCCCGTTCTGAAGAACCATATCGCTCATCTTCTGCCGGCGTAATTCCGCAAAAATCGCATCCTTATGCTTTGGCATAATACTCACCTGCACTTAAACAATAATAATAAATGAAATTACTGACAATAAATAGTATAACGTTTTTCGTTTGAAATTGCAAGGAATTGCGAGAAATTAGAAATTTATTCAATAGAATTTGTCCAAATATACAAAATAATTCTGAGAATATCGACGTTATTCACGAAATTACATGAAATTCTACAGAAAAGAAAGAGGCGTTTTTAGCAGAATGATACAATCAATAACGATTATAATCAAAATAAATAGTTGATAATCGAAAATAAAAGTGATAGAATCTGATCGTAAAAACCAATAAAGGAAAGAGGATGTGGACCGTGTGCGGAAAGGAACTTGGCGTTTGCCTGATTGGCTGCGGCCGCGCGGGAATGATTCACGCAGCCAACTATAAGAACCGGATTCCGGGTGCAAGGATCACGGCGGTTGTGGACGTGATGGAAGCCTCCGCCAGGGCTGCGGCGCAGGAGCTTGGAATCGACCGCTGCTATACGGATTATCATGAAATCCTGTCGGATGACGCCATTGACGCTGTGATTATTGTGGCGCCCACGGATCAGCATCGGCAGATCGTACTGGACTGCGCGGCGGCCAAAAAGCATATTTTCTGCGAAAAGCCCATGGCGATGACCGTCGGCGAGTGCGACGAGATGATCGAAGCCTGCGAGAGGAACCGCGTCAAACTGCAGATCGGCTTTATGCGCCGCTTCGACGCGAGTTTCCTGGAGGCCAAGCGCCTGCTGGACTCCGGCGCGATCGGGGATTTGGTCCAGATCCATTCAAATACCCGCGGGCCGAGCAAGCCGAGACCGTGGATGTACGATCTGAAGAAATCAAACGGGATTCTGGCGGAGGTCAACAGCCACGACATCGACGCCGTGCGCTGGATGGCCGGCAGCGACGTCGGGAGCGTATACGCGGTCGCCGGGAATTTCCGCAACCCGGAGGCCAGAGCGCAGTACCCCGACTATTATGACAGCGTTCTGATGAACGGGACGATGAAAAACGGCGTTCACTTCAGCATCGACGGCGCGGCCTTCGTCCAGTATGGCTACGACGCCAGAATGGAGCTGATCGGGACCAGGGGGAAAATCGACATCGGCCGGACGGACCGCGATTTTGTCCGCTGCACGACGGTGGAAAGCGGCCAGAGCACGCCGTTTGTGAGAAGCTGGATGACGCTGTTCCTGGATGCCTATCTGGCCGAGGACACGTCCTTTGTCCAAGCCGTGAAAAACGATCTGCCAACGCAGATCAGCGGAACGGACGGGCGGATGGCTGTGGCGGTGGTGGAGGCCGGGAATCGCTCCATTGCGCGCGGCCAGGTGGAACTGGTCAAATAAAAGGAGGGATTTGGCATGTTGGCGCTCAGACTTTACGGGCCTCAGGACATTCGGCTGGAGGAGGTGCCGATTCCGACGATCGGAGCGGGAGAGATTCTCCTGAAAACGAACGCGGCGGCGATCTGCGGGACAGACGTCCGCATGTGGAAAAATGGCGCGGCCGGCGTTGATCGGACGCATCCGCTGATTCTCGGACATGAATTCTCCGGGACGATCGCGGAAGTCGGCGGCGGCGTCCCGTTTTACAAAAAGGGAATGCAGGTGGCGATGCAGCCCAATATCGGCTGCGGCATCTGCGACCGGTGCGTGGACGGAAAATTCCATCTGTGCGAGAACTACCGGGCATTCGGCATCAACATGGACGGCGCGTTCGCCGAGTATGTCAAAATCCCCGCGGACGCGGTTGTGCGCGGCAACCTCATGGTGCTGCCGGAGAACGTCACCCCGGCGGAGGCGGCGGTTACAGAGCCGCTCTCCTGCGCCTACAACGGCTTCTCCAAATGCTTCGTCAAACCCGGCGAATATGCGATGGTCGTCGGAGCGGGACCGATCGGGTTCTGCCACGCGATGCTGCTGCACATGGCGGGAGCCATGGTCCTGATGAACGACCTTTCGGCGGAGCGCCTTGCGGAGGTCAAAAAGCGGCTGCCGTTTGTGGAGACCTACTGCGGCAGCGATCTGCCGGGCTTCGTGAAGAAATGGACCCGCGGGGAGGGCCTGGATGTGGCGATCGTGGCGTGCCCGGTGCCCGCCGTACAGAAAAGCACGCTTCCCCTCATGAACTACGGCGGCCGCGTCAATTTCTTCGGCGGGATCCCGGAAAGCAAGCAGCCCGTGGAGATCAACACCAATCTGATCCATTATCATGAGCTGTATGTGACCGGCTCGACGCGCTCGTCCATCGCGCAGTTCCGCAAGACGCTGAAATTCGTTTCGCTGGGATTGCTGGATGTTCGGGCGATGATCACCGACCGCTATCCCCTCAGCGACATTCTGACCGCGTTCGAGTGCGCGGGGCGGGCGCAGGGAATCAAGCATGTCATCGAGTTCTGAGCCGTTCGTCCGGACGGTGCTGGCGGACGTGCCGCCGGAACGGCTGGGCCACACCCAATGCCATGAGCATATTTTCCTGGAAAAAGGCGCTTCGTTCCGCTGCAATCCCGCGCTCTGCATGGACGACCGCGAAAAGTCCCTGACAGAGCTGCGCGATTACGCGCGGGCCGGCGGCGGCGCCATCGTCGATGCGCAGCCGGGCGGCTGCGGCAGAAACGCGGCGGCGCTGGCCGGGCTCTCCCGGCAGAGCGGCGTGCAGATTGTCGCGGTGACAGGCTTCCATAAAAAGTGTTTTTTTGACCCGGACAGCGGTCTGGACATTCCGGACGAAGCCCGGCTGGCCGAGAGGTTTTGCAGAGAGCTGACCGCCGGGATGACGGATCATGGCGTCCGGACGCCATGGCGCGCAGGCGCGGTAAAAATGGCCCTGGAACCGGACGGGCTGCGCGATGCGCTGTACGGCCGCCTGTTCTCCGCCGCGGCCTGCGCCGCCGAAAGCACGGGCGCTCCGGTCATGGTCCATACCGAGCCGGACGCCGATGTGTTCGCGCTGCTCCGGTTCCTGGAGCCGCTCGGCATCCCCCCGCAGAGACTGCTCGTATGCCATCTGGACCGGACGCACATCGACGCGGGGTATCACAGAGAATTGCTGCAGGCCGGCTGCCGGCTCTGCTACGACAGCATCTGCCGGCCCAGGTATCTCTCGCAGGAGCAGGAAATTGCCCTGATCCGCGCGGCGATCGGCGCGGGCTTTGCGCATCAGATCGTTTTGAGTCTCGATACGACGAACCGGCGCCTGCGCGCCTATGGAAGTCCGGACATGGGCCTGGATTATATCCTGCTGACATTTCTGCCGCTTCTGCGGCAGGCGGGGATCGGCGGGGACGATCTGGAGCTGCTGTGCCGGAAGAACGCGCAGTCCATACTGCAAATACATGCCAAGGCAGGAGAAGCATCATGAATTTGGAGCGAGCGAAACAACCGACCATGTACTTCATCGGCGTAACGACCGGGCATTCCTCCATTATGAAGGTGTTTCCGGAGTGGGCCGCCGAGCTGGGGCTCGGAGACACGGTGATGAAGGGCATCGATCTTGCGATCCATGCGGATCCGGCAGAATACCGGGAGGTCGTCCGGTTTATCAAAAACGATCCGCTTTCGATGGGCGCGCTTGTCACGACCCATAAAATCGACCTGTACCATGCGGCGCGGGATCTGTTCGACGAGCTGGACCCCTACGCGCGGCAGTTCGGAGAGCTCTCCTCTATTTCGAAAAGAGACGGGAAACTCTGGGGCCACGCGAAGGACCCGATCACCTGCGGAATGGCGATGGAGGAGTTTATCCCGAAAAATTACTGGCAGACGCATCCCGGAGCCGGGGTCTTGATCCTGGGCGCGGGAGGAAGCGCCATCTCCATATGCTCGTATTTTATGCGGAACGCGGGAGCCGGAAACGATCCGGCAAAGATCGTGATCGCCAACCGGAGCCAGCCGAGGCTCGACGAGATTTGCCGCATCAACCGGGAGCTGAACCGGACCGGGATCGAGACGGCGTACGATCTCACGCCGGCGCCGGGACAGAACGATGCCGTTCTGCACGAGATGGGGAGCGGCTCGCTCATCATAAACGCGACGGGGCTCGGAAAAGACAGGCCGGGCTCGCCGCTGACGGAGCAGGCCCGATTCCCGGAACGGGCGATCGTATGGGAGCTCAATTATCGCGGGGAACGCCGCTTTCTGCACCAGGCGGAGGAACAGGCCGCCGGGCGCGGCCTTACGGTCGCGGACGGGTGGATGTACTTTATCTACGGCTGGACGCAGGTGATTGCGGAGGTGTTCCATACGCAGATTCTCGGAGAACGGCTGCAGAGAATGAGCAGCATCGCGGCCGGGATCTGCAAAAGCAGCGGAAAGTGAGGAAGCCGGTATGTCGGATTTTCATGCATCGGAAAAAGCCATGGATTTTGCGCGCGGCTGCGGTATTTCGTTTGATCTGCTGACCGGCCGCTCCGATGAGGCCGCGGCGGGAGAGCGCCGCATTTCCCAGCTGGAAGGCATGTTCTGCGACGAGCGGGCGCGGAAGGCTGTCGAGATGGCCGGCGACCCCGTCGTCTATGCCTTTCATGAGCTTCCCGTTCCGCAGACGGCGGGCGATCTGGCGTTCGGCTATTCCGTGGTGAATCCCGGAAAGGTCGGAGACGAGTATTATTTTACGCGCGGCCACTACCACAGAATCCTGGAAACGGGCGAGGTCTATCACTGCATGAGCGGGCACGGGTATTTGCTGCTGGAGAATCCCGAGGGGGACTGGTCCGCGCTGGAGCTCCTGCCGGGCCGCGTGGTCTACGTGCCGCCCCGCTATGCGCACCGCAGCATCAATGTGAGCCCCAGCGAGAAGCTGGCGACGTATTTCGTGTTCCGCGCGGATGCCGGCCATGATTACGGCACGATCAAAACGCGCGGCTACCGGAAGCTTCTGGTCGAACGGAACGGAATCCCCGCGGTCGCGGACAATCCCAGATGGGGCTGAGGCGGGCGGATGAAAGCATTTGTGTCGGCGACTTCATTCCTGAAGCCGGAGAATGCAGCAGCGCAGAAGAAGCTGAACGACTTTTTTGACGACGCTGCCTACAACGATCTGGGCGTGCCCCTGAAGGGCGATCAGATTCTCGAGAGGCTGGACGGCTGCAGCGCCTACATTGCGGGCGTGGACTACATCACGGCGGATGTGATTGCGCGGATGCCGGACAGCGTCCGGGTGATTTCCCGCTATGGCGTCGGCGTGGACCGCGTGAATCTGGCTGCCGCCGCAAACCGCGGGATCACGGTCACGAACACGCCGGGCGCCAATTCAACGGCGGTCTGCGAGTTGGCCTTCGCCCTGATGCTCTGCGCGGCGCGCGATATTCCGCGGCTGCACGATGCGGTGACGCGCGGCGACTGGCCGCGCAGCGAGGGAATCGAGCTCGCGGGAAGAACGCTCGGCATCGTGGGCATGGGGGCGATCGGAAAGCGCCTGGCTGTTCGGGCCAGGGCATTCGAGATGAACGTACTGGCCTACGATCCGTATTTTGACGAGGCGTTTGCAAAAGAGAATGAGATCGCCCGTACCGGGCTGGACGAGCTGTTTCGTCTTTCGGATGTGATTTCCCTGCATCTGCCGCTGAACGATGAGACGCGGCATCTCGTGGATGCCGGGCGCATCCGGGAGATGCGCGACGGCGCGATTCTGATTAACGCGGCACGCGGAGGCCTGATCGACGAACAGGCGGCGGCCGAGGCGCTGAAGGCCGGAAAACTGGGCGGACTGGGCCTGGATGCCTTTGAGCAGGAGCCGCTGCTTGATTCGCCGCTGAAGGGCTTGCCGCACGTGGTCTTTACGCCGCACACCGGCGCGCACACCGGCGAGGCTGTGGCCAACATGGGGCTGATGTCCGTGCAGAACGCCATCCAGGTTCTGCGGGGAGAGCCGTGTCCGTATATCGTCCGTGGATAGCCGTATCGGCGGGAGAATGGGATGAAAGAACGCCTTTTTCTGGCAGTGGATCTCGGAACCAGCTTCATCAAGGCGAGCGTTTATACGGTGAACGGCCGCTGCCGTGCGGCGGCCAGCGCGCCGGTCCGGTGTGAAAAGCCGGAGCCGGGTGCGTACGTTCAGCCCGGAGAGGCCCTGTTTGAAACCATGCTTGCCTGCATATCCGATGCGGTCGGACAGATACCGGAGCAAGCCGGGGCGGTCTGCTCGATCGCCTTCACGGGTCAGATGGCCGGCGCCATGGCGGTGGATGAGGACTGGAACGATCTGACCGGCTGGAGCTGCTCTCTGGACAGCCGCTATCTGCCCTATGCGGAGCAGCAGAGAAACCGGTTTGCCGATGACCTGTTCCGCATCAGCGGGACGAACGCCCCTGTGATGAGCGCCAAATACGCGTGGATCCGCGATAAATTCCCGGAACGGCACAGGCGGATTGCCAAGTATGTGATGCTGAACGGCTATATGATCGGAAAGCTGTCGGGCATTGCCGTTTCGGAGGCAAAAATCGACGATTCTCTGATTACCTGGACAGGCATGGCGGATCTGGCGGACCGCGCCTGGTCCGGGCGGCTCTGTACGGAGCTGGAGATCGACCCGGCGCTGCTGCCGGAGATCGTGCCCTGTACAACGGTCGGCGGCTATCTGAAACCGGAGCTGGCGAAGCGGCTGGGGCTCCCCTCCGGGATTCCGTTGGTGGTGGGCGCAGGCGACAAGATCGCCGGCTGTACCGGCGCAGGCGTTTTGGATGAGGGCCAGATGATTTTTGAAGCGGCCTCCTACGGAGCGATCAGCTGCAAGGTGCGCGAGGCGCGCCCGGATCTGGAGCGGCGCAGCTACGAGCTGCTCGGAGACATCGACCGGAAGGGGTTTTACGCGCACAAGTATCTCCAGGGCTCCGGGATCGCGACGGACTGGTTCGTCCATATGTTTGTCGAAGCGGACCATGAGGACGCCGGAGCCGCCTACCGGCGCATCGAGAGCCTGGCCGCGGGGGTGCCGGCAGGAAGCGAGAGAATGCTGGCGATCGGACTTCTGGGCGGAAGCGCCATTCCGTTCGACAGCGAGACCAGAGGCATGTTCATGGGCCATTCCTGGAGCCATGGAAAGGGCCATTTCTACCGCGCCATGCTGGAGGGCTTCGCCTATGACCTTGCGCTGACGCTGCAGAGCATCCGGCGGCAGTACCCGGCGTATCAAAGCCGGGAGATCCGCCTGATCGGCGGCGGCGCGAAATCCGGCCTGTGGCCGCAGATCCTGGCGGACGTAACGGGCTGCCGCTTCTCTGTGCTGGACAGAGACGACGCCGCGCTCTGGGGAGCGGCTCTTTTGGGGGCCTGTACCGTTGGCGAGACGGACAGCATCCGCGCTTCGGCCGCGCAGAGCGTCGGGATACGCGCCCGGTTCGCGCCGGATCCGGCGGAGACGGAAAAATACGCGCCATACGTCGACTTCTACGAACGCTTCGGAAAGGCGATGCACGAATGGTATCGGGAGCTCAACTCCCTATGAAAAAGAATGGAGCAATGATGCAATGGATGAAATGATGCGCTGCGCACGCGCGGGCGTCGTTCCGGTCGTCGTGCTCGAACGCGCCGGGGATGCGCTGCCGGCGGCGGAAGCCCTGCTGAGCGGCGGAATCGACGTCATGGAGATCACCATGCGGACGCCGGCCGCGATCGATGCGATCCGCAGCGTCAGCCGGGGACTGCCGGAGATGCTGGTCGGCGCCGGCACGGTTTTGACGGCGGAGCAGGGCAAGGCCTGCCGGGACGCGGGCGCGGCCTTTCTGGTTTCGCCGGGCTTTTGCAGAGAGATGGCACAGTGGTGCGCGGAACAGAAGCTTTCGCTGCTGCCGGGCTGCGTGACGCCGACGGAGATCATGGCGGGGATGGAGCTTGGCCTTCGCACCTTCAAGTTCTTCCCGGCGGATGTGTTCGGCGGACTCAGGGCCATGAAGGCGCTCTCGGGGCCGTTCGGCGGAATCGGCTTTGTTCCGACCGGCGGCGTGCGCGCGGAGGATCTGCCGGAATACCTGTCCGCGCCGTTTGTAAGGGCGGTCGGCGGAAGCTGGCTGTGTAAAAAAGAAGATATTGCGGATGGACGATTCGATAAAATCCGCCGGCTTGCGGTGCAGGCGCGGGAGGCAGTCAGACGGGCCAGGGCGGAAGCGTGAGAAGTCACGAAAGGAGCACGGTAACATGAAAGCGAAACTGGTGCCGCTGATCTTTGAGGAGATCAACGAACGCGAACAGACCGAATTACAGCTGCAGCTGCAGCGCATCCGCGAGCTGTACGGCGATACGGCAGAGCTGCTGCAGCCGGTGCCGGTTGGCGCGCCGCTTCCGGAGGATGCGGACGCGATCCTGTTCCCGCAGATGATCTATGCCGCGTATCGCCATGACGAGAGCATGCGGGGATACAAGCTGCCCATGGTCGTCATCACCTCCGGCTTCGGGACCGTGGAGATGTGGGACTGGGAGATTATCACCTATCTGCGCGATCTGGGCTGTACGGTATTTTCTCCGTACAGCGTGGAAATGGGAAAGACGATCCTGCGGGCCATCGCCGTCAAGCGCAGTCTGAAGGGCGCCAATTTCCTGATGTTCCAGGACAGCCCCGGCGAGGGGATGCAGGCGAACATTTTCAAAAAATTCTACTGGTGGGAAGCGCAGTCGACCGAAAAAATGGAGCAGACCTTCGGAATCCATCTCGTCTACCGAAGCTGGAAAGAGGTTTGCCAAAAGGCCAGGGAAATTCCGGACGAAGAGGCAAGACAGGTCAGCGCGGACTGGCACACGCCGATGCAGGACGTCTGCCAGGAAGCCTATCTGCGCGCGGTCAAGCTCTATATTGCGGTAAAGCGAGAAGCCCTGCTGCTCGGAAACGTCGCGGGCGTGGGCGCAAACTGCCTCAACGAGTCGTTCTCCTGCGATACGACGCCGTGCCTGGCGTGGGACATGCTCTTTGAACGGGACCACATCGTCTGCGCCTGCGAGGGCGATACGCTGACGCTTCTGTCGACCTACATTTTGTATCACAGCCTTGAAAAACCGATCATGATGACAAACCTGTATCCGTTTCTCGTCGGAATGGCGGCGCTGTCGCACGAGCGGATCGACAGGTTTCCGGAGATTCAGGACCCCGCAAACCACGCTCTCGGCGTCCATTGCGGGTATTTCGGCAATATGCCGGAGAGCTTCTGCTCGGAATGGACGCTGCGCCCCAAGGCGCTCGCCATCGTGAACGACAAGGCAATCGCCGTTGACTGCAGAATGCGGCAGGGACCGGTCGTGCTGGCCAAGATCTATCCGGGCTTTGAAAAGCTGAGCATCATCCAGGCGGAGCTGGAGGGCTATGCGCAGTATCCCGGCTCGGACTGCCGCAACGGCGCGATCATCCGTTACCGCGACGGCTATGAGGTCATGGACAATCTGTGCTCCCATCACAGCCTGATCATCGAGGGCGCGGTAAAACCGCAGCTTCTGCAGGTGGCAAAGGTATTCGGATTTCAGGCAATTGTAATGTAAAGCGCACGAAAGCGGCGGTGAATGATGAATAAAAAACACACAACAGAGAAAAAAAGCAAAGAAAAAGCAGAGCGAAAGCCGAGATCGCTCAAAGCGGTCAATCGAATGGAGACGGTGATGTATACCCTCCCAGCCGTCATTGTGATTGCCGCGATGATCTTCGTTCCCTTCTGCCTCAGCATGGCGTATTCCTTTATGAAGTGGAACGGCGTATCCAGCCAGTCTGTCTTTGTCGGACTTGCCAACTATAAAAAGGCGCTGCTGAATGACGCGGGCTTCCGACATTCCGTCATCTTTACGGCAGAATATACGGCCGCCTATTTCGTCCTGTCGAATGCTCTCGCTTTGCTGCTGGCCGCCGCGCTCTCCAGAAAAATGCATCTGGCAAGTCTGCTCCGGACAGTGTTTTTCATCCCCTATGTGATGAGCATGGCCATTGTGGGCTTTATCTGGAAATTTATTTTTTCCCAGGGATTTTCCTCTTTGTATGATCTTTTTGGATGGAAATGGCTCAACTACAGTTGGCTCGGCTCACCGAAGCTGGTCTATTTCTCTGTCGTGCTGGTCGGCGTCTGGTATTCGCTCGGCTTTTACGTTGTTTTGTATATCGCGGGACTGAAATCCATTCCGAATGATGTCCTTGAGGCGTCCGAGATCGACGGAGCCGGCGCAGCCCGACGGTTTTTCAGCATCAAGCTGCCGCTTCTGATGCCTTCCGTCTGCACCTGCACGCTCCTGTCCGTGACGAGCGGACTGCAGGTCTTCGACGTGATCATGACCATGACCAAGGGCGGCCCCGGCACCTCCTCCATGAGCCTGACGTACGGCATTTACCAGGAGGCTTTCACCAACCAGCGCTACGGACTCGCCGCGGCGAAATCGGTCATTTACTTTATCGTGATCATGATTCTCACGCAGCTGATTCTGAAGGGCTTCCGGAAGAAGGAGGTCGATCTGTAATGAAAAGACGGAGCAATCCAACTCGGCTTGGCCGCAGCGGACGGGAAAAGCTGACAAACGTGATTCTGGAAGTCGTCCTCCTGCTTGTCGGCGCATTTTACCTCTATCCCGTTTTCCTCATCTGTATCAACAGCGTGAAAACGCCGCAGGAAATGGCGAAGAGCATCACGGCGCTGCCGAAGGATATTCAATGGAGCAACTACGCCGATGTTTTTAAAGACATCTCCTATCCGATGCTGCTGCGCAATACGATCCTCGTGACCGCGATCGGCGTGGTCGGCGTGATTGTGATCTCGTCCTTGGCGGCGTACATTCTCAATCGCAGAAGAACGAGTTATACGAAAGCGCTGCGCGCTGTTCTGATCGCGCCGATTCTGATTCCCTTCCACACATTTATGGTCATGCTTCTCAAGGTCATGGTCAATCTCCATTTGGCGGGCTCCGTATGGGGCCTCGGCATCCAATACTGGGGATTCTGCACACCGATGGCGATTTTTATTTATTATAACTTTATGGACACCATCCCGAAGGAAATGGACGAGAGCGCAAAAATGGACGGCGCATCGACGCTGTATTCGTTTTTCCATGTTATTTTTCCGCTGCTCCGCCCTGTAACCATTACAGTCCTGGTGCTGGATATCATGTGGATCTGGAACGATCTCATTTTACCGCTGCTGATGGTCAACACAAACGTGGCGACGCGGACGCTGACGCTCGGTGTGTACAGCTATATCGGCCACTTTGTGTCCAACTGGAATTACGCGCTGTGCGCCATGGTCATGTCGGTAGGACCGTCTGTTGTCATCTTCATCCTGCTGCAGAAATACATCGTGGACGGCGTCGTAGCCGGAGCAATCAAAGGATAATCAGGAATCAGTTCGCAGAGATGCGGTTGATATGAAAAAATGAAAGGAAGCAAAGAAAAATGAAAAAGCGCAGAGTAGTATGTATCCTCCTCGCAGTCACACTGCTGTCGGCACTGCTGGCTGGCTGCTCCTCCAAGAGCTCCCAGACGTCCGCCGCACAGTCCGCAAGCACCCAGACTGCCTCTTCGCAGTCAGCAACCCAGTCGGCAAGCGCCCAGAGCTCCGGCTCGCAAGCCAGCAGTTCTCAGGCTTCCGGCTCTCAGTCGTCCGGAGAAATCTACATGTTCCTCGGCAGCCCGGAATTTAAAGACGCCACGCAGGCGCTCTGTGACGAGTACATGAAAGAGAATCCCAACGTCAAGATCACCTATGAGGCTTCGGAAGATATCACAACAGATCTGGCTGCCAAGATCAACACGGGAACACTCCCGGATATCTTCATGGTCGGCACTGGCATCAATCTGAAAAATTATACGGAATACTGCTACGATCTCTCCGATCAGCCGCTTGCAGACGCCCTGACGCCGGCGGCCCGCACAAGCCTAAGTGAGGGCGATATGCTCTGCGGTTGGGCGCAGGCGTGTGATCTGTTCGGCCTTATCTACAACATGGATATCCTGAATGAATGCGGGATCACCAAGATGCCCGAGACAATGAGCGAATTGAAGGATATGTGCGAAAAGGTGTCCGCAAAGGGCTATCAGGTCTTCACGACCGGCATCAAGGACGGATGGCCCGTCAAGCATCCGTTCCAGTCCTTCCTCAATATGACAGGCGAGGATGCGGCGACGACATGGAAGAAGCTCTCCAGCGGAGAGAAGCACATCTCGGACTATCCGTGCCTGTACAATGATTACTTCGAGTTCTTTGATCTGCTTGTGAAGTACGGCGGGGACAAGCCGCTCGAAAGCACCTTCGACCAGGAAGTGGCGGAAATGGCCAACGGAACGGCTGCGGTTATGGCCGGCCAGGGCTCTTGGGCCGAAAGCTCAATCCTGAAAGCCGCGCCGAACTTCAAGCTGGGCTTCTGCGGCAACCCTGTCAGCGAAAACGCCGCCGATTGTAAGATCGAGCTCGGCACCAGCCAGGCCGTCTGCATCTGGAAGGACAGCAAAAATCTGCAGGCGGCACTGGATTTTGCAAACTGGTGGAATACTTCCGATTACGGAAAGTCGTGGTTCGCCGATTCGGTGATTACGTACCCGCCGCTTACGGATGCGAAGATCCCCACCTCCGCGCTGACCACCGATGCGCTGGCGTCCATCCAGGCCAAGGGGGCCGGCAATATGTCAATCTATCAGATCCCGGCTGCCGTGACAGACGGTACGCTGCCGCAGATCATGCAGAACTATGCCGCGGGAACCATCACGAAGGACGAGGCCTGCAAACAGCTTGAGGAGTCCTTTATGGAGTACGCAGATCAATAGACAATCGCATATTCATTTCGGAGCGGCCCGCCTGAAAACGGGCTGCTCCGAAAACCTGGGAGGAATGGCTGTGGAGACGCTTTCCGCATCGGAGCTGCTGGGAGCCGTCATTGATAGAATCCAGAACGATTTCCATTCCGACTGGCTGTTTCTCGGCGCGCCGTGGGAGAACGGAATTTCAAAGCCGCTGGATTTAGTATCTTCCGAACGGCGCTTTGCGCCCTATACAGAGCTGCAGCGGCATACCTTCTGGGAAATGTGCGTCATGCTGCAGGGCCGGAGCGAGATCCGGATGGAGGAGCGCGTGCTCCCGTACAAAGAAGGACAGGTCGTCCTTATCCAGCCGGGAATGCTGCATCAGGATCTTCCGTATGGCGACCGGAAATATCTTTCGCTCTGGATGATGTTCGAGCCTGGAAAACTCAGCGGGCATTTTTCCGGAATGGAGGAAAACGGAACCTTTTTCGCCTCCGGCTATTTCTGGCCGCAGATCGACCCGCTGCGAATCGGAGAGAGCCTGCGCCAGATCCAGAAAAATTTGCTTTACGAAGATCGCCATTGGGCGGATCTTTCGCTTCGCCTGGACGTTCTGTCGCTGCTCGTCTATCTGCTGAAATACATCCTGCCGGCCGATCTGACGCCGATGCAAATTGGCTGGAGAGAGCAGTTGGTCGGGATCATTACGGCGTACATCGACGAAAACAACGATCAGCGGCTGCTGCTGGAGAAGGTTTCCGAGCACTTCGGTCTCAGCGCGAACTACCTGAACAGCCTTTTTAAGGCGGCAGCCGGGAAGACCATGACAGCCTACATGCGCGACCGCCGCATCTGCGCCGCCAAGGAGCGGCTGTGCCGCTCGGCGGACAGCATCAAGGAGATCGCCTCGCAGCTGGGCTTTTACGACCAGTATCATTTTTCCAAGACATTTAAGAAGCAGGAGGGGGTTTCACCCTCTGAATTCCGGGAGCGTTTCGGAAAGACGTTGTGATTTTACATGCCTTTCAAAACCGTTCCATTGCTCTCAAATCACTGCTTTTTTATAATAGTACCGTAAACAAAATCCGCGGGACGCGGTTCAAATGAAATGTTTTATTGGGAGGAACAGGCAATGAGCAAACTTGCAGCATTGGGCGGCAGCATGGTGGGCACGCTTCACAGCCCGACCTGGCCGGTGTTCGACCAGAGCGATGTGGACGCGGTCGCAAACGTGGTAAAAAGCGGAATTTGGGCCTACAGAGGCCCCGAGGAACAGAAATTTGAACGCGCGTGGGCCGATTATAACAGCGCAAAATACGGCGTGGCCTGCACCAGCGGCACGCATGCGCTGCGGATGGCGCTGGAAGTGCTCGGAATCGGCCCCGGCGACGAGGTCATTGTCCCTTCTCTGACATGGCAGGCGACCGCGGCTTCCGTGCTGGACGTCAACGCGATCCCGGTGCTGGTCGACGTCGATCCGACGACCTACACGATCGACCCCAAAAAGGTGGAGGCCGCCATCACGTCCCGTACGAAATGCGTGATCCCCGTCCATCTGTACTGCCGCGTCGCGGATATGGACGAGATCCTGCGCATTGCAAGGCAGTACCATCTGTACGTCATTGAGGACTGCTCTCATTCGCATGGCTCCAAATGGCGCGGACAAAGCATCGGCACGATCGGCGACGTCGGCGCATTCAGCCTGCAGGCCTCCAAACTGCTGAACACCGGCGACGGCGGCATCCTGCTGACGAATAACAAGCACTCTGCCGACCTCCTTCAATCGCTGAAGATCTGCGGCCGGCCCAGTTACGAGGGCGGCCCGACGATGCAGAGCGGCAACTTCCGCATGACGGAGATGCAGGCGGCCCTGGGCCTGACGCAGCTTCAAAAACTGACCGCGCAGAACGAGCACCGCCGGAAGAACATGGAGCGCCTGGAGAGCAACCTGAAGGGTCTCGACTGCATTGAAATCCTGCGCAAAGACGACAGGACTACCTATCAGGCGGCCTATCAGTACGCGTTCAAGTATATCAGCGAAAAGGCGAACGGCATCGAACGCGATGTTTTCCTGCACGCGCTCCGCGCGGAGCTTGGCCAGGACGGCCCGAACTCGCTTTTCTGCCGTCCGTATATTCCGCTGACCGACAGCCCGCTCTACCGCCCGTTCAGCAAAAAGACGCACAAGCTCTCCGATGAGTACTGCCGCGCGATCGATCCGTCCCGCTTCCATACGCCGGAAGCCGACAAGGCGTACTATAAAGAGTGTGTGAATTTCATCCATTACGTTCTTCTGGGGCCGGAATCCGACATGGACACGCTCAGCAGCGCCATCATCAAAGTGTGCAGCAATCTGAATGAACTTGAAAAGGTCGCTGCGGCTTCTGGCCTCGGCAAAGAAATTTAAAAGTTGGAGGGACTGACGATGGCTCCTGTCATTGTTTTGCTCGGCGCGGGCAGCGCCAGCTTCGCAATTTCAATCACAAGAGATCTGATCCTGAGCGACGGACTGAAGGACTGCACATTCCGCCTGATGGACATCGACGCGGGGCGGCTCGAGGAGTCGCGCCGCGCGGTGGAAAGCTATACGAGAGAAGCGCATTCCGGCATCAGAACCGAGACCTACACGGACCGACGCGCGGCCCTGAGCGGCGCGGACTATGTCATCTGCGCCGTCAAGATCGGCGGCTACGGCCCGCTGGAGGCAGAGCGGAAGATCGCGGAGGAACACGGCTATTACCGTGGGATCGGCGACCGCGTATCCTGCTATTTCGGCGGTGTCGGCGCATACTGGCAGCTCCGGTTCATGGAGTCTGTCGCGCATGACATGGAGGAGCTGTGCCCGGAGGCATGGCTGGTCGAAACCGCGAACCCGGTGTTTGACGGCACGAACTACCTGACGCGCTATACGAAGGTAAAGGCTGTCGGCGTATGCCATGGACATTTTGAATTTTACCATGTGGCGGATATCCTGGGGCTTGAGCGCGAGCATGTGACGTTCGAGGTCGCGGGCTTTAACCATCACATCTACCTGACAGATTTCCGCTACAAAGGCAAGAACGCATATCCGCTGCTGGACGAGTGGATCCGCGACAAAAGCGAGGCGTACTGGGCGAGCGAGGCTTATCATACGCCGGGAGTCAACAAAGTGGCACCGGCGGATCTGTCCCGCGGCGCTATTGACGCCTATCGCCTGTACGGTCTGCTGCCGGTCGGCGATGCGATCCGGAGCGCGTCGCCGTGGTGGCACCATATCAACTTCGAGGAAAAGGAAAAATGGTATGGTGTGAACGGCGGCTTCGATTCCGAAATCTGCTGGAACGAGTATCTGGCGCAGAAGGACGTCCATCACGGAAAAATCCGCAGCGCGCTGGCTGAGGGAAAGCCCATCTCCAGCGTCTATCCGCTGCAGCCCAGCGGAGAACAGCACATTCCGCTCATCAACGCGATGGTGACGGACCGCTATGAGCGCTTTGTCCTGAACACGCCGAACAACGGCTGCATCCCCGGTATCCCGGACGACGTACTGGTGGAGATGCCCGTGATCGTCAGCGCGAGCGGCGTGCACGGCATGCGCGTCAAGCCGCTGCCGAGAAGGCTCATGGACAACGTGATCTATCCGCGCATGCGCACGCTGGACAACCTGCACGAGGCGTATCGGAACGGGGACCGCTCCCTGCTTGTGCTGGAGCTGATGCAGGATCACCGTACAAAGTCCTACGAGCAGGCGAAGGACCTCATCGACACGCTGCTGGCGCAGCCCTGGAACAGGGAAGCCGACGAGCATTACCGCTGAGCCGGCCAGGAAAAGGAGAGTATTCATGGATGTCTGTATCGGCATGATCGGATGCGGGGGGATTGCGCAGGGAAAGCACATGCCCGGCCTTCAGAAGGCCGGCGCGGAGCTGCGCGGCTTTTTTGACGTCGACAGGGTCCGCGCGGAAGCCTGCGCCGCAAAATTCGGGAAAAACGCCGTCGTATTCGATTCCGTGGAGGCGCTGCTGGCGGACGAAAGAATCACAACGGTGCAGATCTGCACGCCGAATCTGACGCACGCCTCCTACGCGGTTCAGGCCCTGAACGCCGGCAAAAACGTGATGTGTGAAAAGCCCATGGCCATCAACGCTGCGGAAGCAGAGAAGATGGTGGAGGCGGCGAAACAAAACCATCGAAAACTGACGATTGCCTACCAGGGCCGTTTCCGCCGCGAAGCGCAGCTGCTGAAGAGCATGTGCGAAGAAGGGGAACTCGGCGAAATCTATTTTGCAAGGGCGCACGCGCTGCGTCGCCGCGGCGTACCCAATTGGGGCGTCTACCGCGGCAGCCGTCTGCAGGGCGGCGGCTGCCTGATCGATATCGGCACACACGCGCTGGATCTGACGCTTTGGCTGATGAACAACTACGAGCCCGAATCCGTTCTGGCGTCGACGTATCGCAAAATCGTCGACCGGCCGACCGACGCGAACGTATGGGGCGAATGGGAAAGCGCTCTCGCGGACCGGGAAGACGCGGCGTTCGCCATGATCCGCATGAAAAACGGCGCGACGGTGGAACTCGAGTGCAGCTGGGCGATCAACTGCCGCGAGGCGTATGAAAACTGCGCGACGCTGGCGGGAACAAAGGCGGGTGCGGATCTGCGCGGCGGCCTGTGGCTGAACGGCGCGAATCGCGGCAGTCTCTATCTCAACCATGTGGATGTTTTCAACGAGACGGGTACGAGCTTCCCGGTCAGCCATGCGGACGAGCCGGGCGACGCGGAAATGGCCGCCTGGGCGGAAGCCATTCGTGACGACCGCGAGCCGCTTGTAAAACCGGAACAGGCGCTGACGGTCGCAAGGCTCATCGACGCGATCTATTTGTCGGCCCGCGAGGGAAGAGAAGTCAGAATCGCGGACATGTAGGCAAACGAAAACCGGCCGGTGACGTTTGATTCCTGATCTGCAGGGAGCGCGCTGCAGGCACCCCTTTCACAAGGCAAGAGATCGGAAGGCATGAGAGCTGACCGACCTCTTGCTTTCATGAAAAGGAAAAATGCAATTTCCCCCGCTGCCGCAGCTTCGCGGAAGCATAGGAGCAGATTGAGATGACCGCGTATGGCTGCGGCCTGTTCATAAGACGGAGAAAAGCCCCGCAGGGCCGTGCCGGTGGGCGCGGAGCTGCGGGGCTTATTGACGGCGCGGCCGAAGGGCGGAATCCCTCCGGGGAGCCGGGGATCAGTTGTCTTTGCCGATGGAGGCGGTCTTGAAGACAAACTGGACGCTGCCGTCCATGCCTTCGGCGATGCCGGAATAGTTGTTGTAGTCGTCGGCCGCCTGCTTCAGGGCGTTCACGCGGTCCTTGAGTCCGGACACGCCGCTGCCCATGAGCGATTCGAGCTTGCTGAAGCCCTTGTCGTTGAGCTCCTTGAGGCCGTCGGAGAGCTGCATGGCCCCGTCGGTGAGCTTGGAAACGCCGTCGGGAAGCTGGGAGACCTGGGTGTTGAGCGTGGCCACCGCGCTGTCGAGCTGCGAGATCGCGTCGGAGAGCGTCTTGTAGCCGGACGCGAGCTGGTCGGCTCCGGAGGTCAGCTTCTGGCTGCCCGCGTAGGCGCTGTCCACGCCCGCAGTATAGGTCGCGAGACCCTGGTAGAACTGGTTGTAGCTGTCGAGCTGCGCCTTGAGCGCCGCGAGCGATTCCTCGCCCTTTTCCGCCTGCTCGACGGCGGTGCCGATCGCGGTCGTGACCGCAGCGCTCGACATGCCCTGATTAATGTACTGCTGCTCTGTCTCAGAGGTTTTCTGGGCGATGGTCGCCTGAACGGGCTCGCTGTTCATCTGGGCGGTGACGGCCGCGTCAACCGCGTTTTTCAGCTCGGGACTTGCGTTGTACTGATCCTGCGTATAACCCTTAGATGCCAGCACGCCGCTCAGAACCTGCTGCTGAACCGCCTGCGTCACGCCGGCCTGGATCGCCGCCTCGTTCGCCTTGACCTGCTGCGTGACCTGGCCGCGCGCGGTGCTTTCGGCGGTCTTTGTCACGCTGGCCTTGAGGTTGACGGAGGAGAGGACCTCGCTGTAATTTTCAATCGTCAGGGTCGGCAGGCTCAGGCCGCTGGCCTTGATCTGCGCGTTCGCCTGGTCGAGCAGCGATTGGAACACCTGCTTGGCGCCCGCGTTGAGGCTCGCGCTGCTGCCCGAGAGCTTTCCGAGACCCGACTGCAGCGTTTTGAGGTTGTCGCGCAGGGAGATGCTGCCGGTGTAGAGCGTCGTGGAGCCGTTGTCGAGCTGCTTGACCGCGTCGGCCAGCTTCTGCACGCCGGCAGTCAGCTCGTTGGACTTCTGCAGCAGCGTCTGCATGTTCGTATACAGCTCGTCGGAGCCGTCGGTGAGCTTTGTCATGGCGTCCGTCAGCTCGCTGAGGGAGCTGTCCAGATTGTCCAGCTCATCAAGGTTTTCTGACTTTTCCAGATCGTTCAGCTTGTCGTCGCTCTCGGCCTCGGTCAGAAGCTTTGTGGAGGCCATGGTCATCACGGTGTCGAGGCTGAAATCCGTCACGTCGGCGGTCACTTCCACGTCGTTCGGGAGCTCCAGCTCGTCCTTGTCGAGATTCAGGCTCTCCTGCAGGCCGGGCATGGCGAAGCCCATGACGATGGCCTGGTCGCCGGTGGAGACCAGCTTGCCGTTGGAGACCTCGATGTTGGTGAATTTCGCGCTGTCGAGCATCATGCCGGTCAGCATGACGAAGGGAACGTAGATCTTCGTCTGCTTGCCGTCCACATCCAGCATTTCGTACTGGTTGTTCGTGTAGTCGAAGCGGATGGTGACCTTGCCGCTCTTGCCGGCCAGGTCCTCGGCGGAGATGTCCGCGCCGTCGAGCTGATAGGAGACGCTCACGCCCACGGGCAGGTCCTTGGTCGAGGTGCCCTTGTAGAACACGTCGCCGGACTGGGCGTCCCAGATGGTCATGTTGTCGGAGTCGAGCGTGTAGGTGGCATTGCCCTTGACGGTTTCAATGTCCTGCAGGTCCGTCTTGTCGGTGATGCTCTGCTCCTGGGTGCCGTTTTTGAGCCAGTCGGAGACGATCACCTGGCTGACGCTGCCGTCGGCGCCGCAGAGGACGTACACGGTCTCGTCCTTGCGCAGGGTGTCGCCGGTGGCGGGCAGCTTTTCATAGGTCGCGGACCCGGCCGCGGCGGCGCTGGAATCGGCGCCGGTATCGGCGGAGGATCCGGCGGACGCCTGCTTTGTGCTGCTGGCGCAGCCGCTCAGAAGCAGCGTCAGAGTGGACGCCGCGAGCACCAGGGCAAGCAGCCGTCTGCTCTTTTTATTTCCATTCATAAGGAGGCCTCCTTCTTGTTTTTCAAAAGCTTGCGCAGGTCGAGCGTCGTGGCGCAGACCAGCTTGTCGAGCAGCATCAGCATGGCCGGCAGCACGAAGATGACCGACAGCATGCTCACGACGGCGCCGCGCGAGAACAGATTGCACATGGAGCTCACGATGTCCACATTCGAGTAGACCGACACGCCGAACGTCGCGGCGAAGAAGCCGAACGCGCTGACGATGATGGACGGGAGCGAGAACTCCAGCGCCCGCGTGATGGCCACATGCTTTTCCGCGCCGCCCAGGCGCTCCTGCTTGTAGCGGGTCGTCATCAGAATGGCGTAGTCCACGGTCGCGCCCAGCTGGATCGTGCTGATGCAGATCGGCGCGATGAAGGGCAGGGATACGTTCGTGTAGTACGGAATGCCGAGGTTGATGAAGATGGCCAGCTCGATGACGGCCACCAGAATGATCGGCAGCGAGATCGATTTGAGCACGAGCAGGATGATGACGAACACCAGCACGATGGAGATTGTGTCCACGATCTCAAAATCCTTGTCGGTCACGCTGATGAGGTCCTTTGTGCAGGGCGCCTCGCCGATCAGCATGGCGGAGGGATCGTACTCCTTGATGATGGCGGTGATCTCGTCGCACTGGTTGTTCACCTCGTCGGTCGAGACCTTGTAGCTGGAGTTGATGAGGATGAGCTGATGGTTGTCGGATTTGAGCTGGCTGATGACGTCCTGCGGGGCCATCTCCTCCGGGACCGTCGGGCCGAGCACCGAGTTGAGGCCGAGCGCGTACATGACGCCGTCCACCTGGTCGATGCGGTTGAGCATCTCCTGCGCCTTGTTGGCGGGCAGGTTCGCGTCGCACAGGACCATTTCGGTGGTGGCGATGTTGTAGTTCTCGGTCAGCTTGTCGTTGGCGGTGAGGAACTGCAGCTCGTCGGAGTCGATGTTCTTTTTATCCTCCGAGGAGAGGATGTGCGTGAAGTCGTAGTAGGTCTCCATGTGGTTGTAGCCGTAGATCGCGGGGACCAGCAGGATGACGAACGCGATGAGGAACACGAGGTAGTGCTTCGTGATGAACCGGGCAAGCCCGCCCATCTTGGGAAGCAGGCTCTTGTGCTCGAGCTTTGTGAGCGGCCGGTCGAAGATCAGGATGAACGACGGCAGAATCGTGACCGAGCCGATGACGCCCAGCAGCACGCCCTTGGCCATGACGATGCCGAGATCCATGCCCATCGTGTAGCTCATGAAGCACAGGGCGATGAAGCCGGCGATCGTGGTGATGGAGCTGCCGGTGACGGCTGTGATCGTCGCCGCGATGGCGTGCGCCATGGCCTCCCTGGAGTCGCCCGGATGCAGGGTCTTCTGCTCCTCGTAGCTGTGCCAGAGGAAGATGGAGTAGTCCATCGTGACGGCCAGCTGGAGCACGGCGGCCAGCGCCTTGGTGATGTACGAGATTTCACCGAGGAAGATGTTGGTGCCCATGTTGTAGACGACCGTGATGCCGATGCAGAGAAGGAAGATGAGCGGCGCCAGCCAGTTGTCGAGCGTCAGCATCATGGCGGCCAGCGCGCAGCAGACGGCGATGGTCACGTAGATCGGCTCTTCCTTTTCGCAGATGGCCTTGAGGTCGGTGACGAGGGCGGACAGGCCGGAGACATAGGCCTGCTTGCCGGTGAGGCTGCGGATCTGCCGCACGGCATCCATCGTCTCGTCGGCGGAGGTCGAGGTGTTGAAGAACACGGCCAGCAGCGTGGTGTCGCCGCTGTTGAATTTTTCGTAGATGCTGTCGGGCAGAATCTCCTTGGGGACGCTCAGGTCCATATAGGAGTCGTACCACAAAACGGTATCGACGTGATCGACGGCTTCGATTTCGGTTTTGAGCTTCGCCACGTCGCGGTCTTCCATGCCCTCGGCGATGACGAACGAAAAGGCGCCTTTTCCGAATTCATCCATCAGGATGTCCTGCCCCTTGACGGTTTCCATGTCGCTGGGCAGATAAGTCAGCATATCGTAGTTGATTCTGGTCTTGGCCATGCCCAGAATGCAGGGCAGCAACAGCGCGAGGGACAGCACCAGGATGACCCAGCGGCTTTTGGCCACGCCCCTGCCAAATTTCAGCAAAACATCATTCCTCCTTGCTATGGAACGCACCGCGCAGGTGCGTCTTTACGGTGTCGATGACGATGCACAGGTTCTGCGCGCCGTCCACAATCAGCGTCGCGCCCTGCCACATGGTGAGCGAACGGGAGCTGCTGAACGGGTCGAGCAGCAGCACAAGTCCGCACATGCAGGTGACAAGCGCGAGGATCAGGATGAACCACCATTTTTCCAGACCGAAGTGTTTGGCGTCCAGCGAGGTCTGCAGCTTGAACGCGCCGTCGATCATGATGAACACGCCCACCAGGATCGGCGCCACCCGGACGATCTGCTCGGCGTGCAGCATCATCACAATGCCGGCGAGCAGCGCGGCGAGGCCGAGCGCAAAGTCAAACTGGAACGCAAGCCCGTAGCGGTCGGGGCTGAAGTAGCAGATCAGCTTCACCGCGCCGAAGACCGCAAACACGATGCCGAGCACGCCGCAGATCGTATCCGCCGGCTTCTCCGGCCAGATCAGCAGGCACACGCCCATCACAATGAGCATCGCGGCGGCAATCGCATAGGCCCACTTGGCTTTTCGGACAAATTCCATGGGGTTCAGCTCCTTCCGGGAAAAAATCGCATACGTCTCTCGAGAACATCGAAAGTATAACCCGGAGCGGCCCCGTTTGGTATCGGCAAACAAAAAGCCGTGTGCAAACTCTGCACACGGCTTTTGATATGTCGTTGTTTTGAACAGTCCGGGCCCTTTGTCGGGGCCGGTCTATTTTTTCGCGGCTTTTTCCAGCGCCAGCCGAATATTTCCGTCGAACAGCTCGCCCATTTTTCCGATGTACCGCTCGGGGTCCTCCTTCATGCCGCTGTCGATCCACTGGGCGGTCAGACCGACGATGGCGCAGACGTAGAACTTCGCGATGAAGTCGCGGTCCTCCTGCGGCACGTCGAGCCCCTCGGCCTGCTGGTCGACGAATTCGCGCATGAGCTGCTCGGACACGCGGTAGAGATACGCCTCCAGCTTTTCCCGGCTGATGGAATTGAAGGCGTGGTAGAGCTGCCGCTTGTCCTGCCGGGCCAGCTGCGTCGCGTCCAGAAAGCCCTGCTGCCACGAGTCGTAGCGGACGTGCTCGGACGCGATGCGGCGCACCTCGTCCTCGAAGATGTCCTCGACCAGCGCATAGATGTCGGTATAGTAGTAGTAAAAGGTGCCGCGGTTGATCTCGCAGTCTTCCACGATGTCCTTGACGGTGATCTTGTCGAGCGGTTTTTCCTCCAGCAGGCGGCTGAAGGATTCGCGAATCGCTTTTTTGGTGAACTGAGCCACTGGGCGCCCTCCTCTGAGGCTGCCGAAAGGCCCGCGGGCTTTCCGGCAGGAAGTCGCGCGTCCGGCGAAGGGTCTCGCCGTCCGGCCGCACAAAAAGTATACCACAGAATTTCGGCCGATGCAAACGATTTGGGGCGATAGCGCGCTACGCCGTCACCAGCGTGACGACGGGGATCTCCGGACGGTTCAGAAGGCGGAACGGGAGCCAGCGGGTCTGGCCGAGTCCGCGGCTGACGACGAGCGCCGTGCCCGCCTCGGTGTAGACGCCGCCGCTGTATTCCGGAAACAGCTCTCCGCGCGTGCCGAACACGCCGCCCAGATACGGCAGACGCACGACGCCGCCGTGCGCGTGGCCCGAAAGCACGAGCTGCACGCCGAGCCGCGCCCACTGCCCGAGCCGGTCGTTGCGGTGGCAGAGCGCGAGGATGTACGGATTTCCGTATGCCGCCCGGATCTCCCGGACGAGCGCCTCGGGCGTCTTCTGGTCGGCGGGGCCGTTCGGGTCGTCCACGCCCGCCACGACGATCGACTGCCCGCCTTTCGTGAGCACAAGGCAGTCGTTGCGCAGCCGGGTCACGCCGCACGCGTCCAGCAGCGAGAACAGCGCCTGCCGCTCGGCCTTCGTCATGGCCCACTCGTGGTTGCCCGTGACGTAGACCACGGGCGCGAGCGCGCACAGGCCCTTCAAAAGCGGCTCCAGCCGCGAAATGTCGCCGCCCCGGTCGCACAGGTCGCCGCAGAGGGCGACGAGGTCGGGCCGCTGCTTTTTGACGGCGGAGAGCAGCTGGGAATTATACGCGCCGAACTCCCGGCCGTGCAGGTCGGCGAGCACCGCCACGCGGAAGCCCCGGAAGCTCTCGGGCAGCAGCGCGCTCGCGACTGTCTGCTGCGTGATCTGCAGCGTGTCGTTTTCATACCAGCCGAAGCCCGCCAGCAGCAAAAGCGCGCAGACGAGCCGCGCGGCGGCGCCGGTCTTCTTTTTCTTCACGCGCGGTCCTCCTTTCCGGGATCGGTTTGAGCACATCTTAACACGCCGGGAGCGCAAAGGAAAGAAAAACTTGCGGCCCGCGCGCGCGCCTTTTCCATCTATTAGCAGAAAAAACGCCAATTTTTGCGGGCGAACCGACAATTCATCGTTTTTTTATTGTGATATGGGCCGCGGGATGCTATAATACTCACAAAATAATTTAATATGGACGGGTATTGCGTGTGAAGTACGGAATCTGGAAGGTCGGCGCGTATGACGAGGCGGACGCGCGCGGCCTGCGGGAAGCGGGTTACTCCCCGATCACCGCGGCTGTTCTCTGCAGCCGCGGCTATGCCTCCGCCGAAAGCGCCGGGCGGTTTTTGTCCGCGTCGGAGCCGCTGTCGGAGCCTTTTGCGCTTTTGGATATGGACAAGGCCGCCGCGCGGGTGCGCGCGGGCGTGGAAAAGGGCGAGCACATCGCCGTGTTCGGCGACTACGACGTGGACGGCATCACGGCCACCTGCCTGCTGACGCTCTTTCTGCGCTCGCTGGGCGCGCATGTGACGAGCTACATCCCCGCGCGGATGGAGGAGGGCTACGGCCTCAACGAGACGGCCATCCGCGCGCTGGCGGCCGAGAACGTCGGCCTGATCGTCACGGTGGACTGCGGCATCACGGCGAGCGAGGAGGCGGCTTTGTGCCGCGAGCTCGGCGTGTCGCTCGTCATCACCGACCACCACGAATGCAAAAACGAGCTGCCGGAGGCGGAGGCCGTCGTCGATCCGCACCGGCGCGACCAGCCCGAGCCGCGCGCCGAGCTGGCCGGCGTGGGCGTCGCGTTCAAGCTGGCCGCCGCGATCTCGGGAGACCAGGCGGCGCTGCTGGAGGAATACTGCGATCTGCTCTGCCTCGGCACCGTTGCGGACGTGATGCCGCTCACGGGGGAAAACCGCACCATGGTCGCGCGCGGGCTGAGCGCGCTGCAAAACCCGCGCCGCGTGGGCCTGGCCGCGCTGCTGGCCGAGTGCGCCGGGAACGTCCGGCCCGTCACCGCCGGCACCATCGGCTACACGCTCGCGCCGCGCATCAACGCCGCCGGGCGCATGGGCGAGGTGGACGTGGCGACGGAGCTGTTTCTGACCGACGACCCCGCGCGCGCGCAGGAGCTGGCGGCCAAGCTCTGCCAGCTCAACCGCGAGCGGCAGGAGATCGAGGGCGAGATCTACCAGCAGGCGCTCGGCATGCTGCCGCCGGGCAAGATGCCGAAGGCCATCGTCCTGGCCGGCGAGACCTGGCACCAGGGCGTCGTCGGCATCGTCGCCTCGCGCCTGTCCGAGGAATACAGCTGCCCGACCTTCCTCATCTGCCTCGACGGCGAGAAGGGCAAGGCGTCCTCGCGCTCCTACGGGGGCTTCAATCTCTTTGACGCCCTGGAGCGGCTTTCGCCGCTGCTCGAGAGCTACGGCGGGCACGAGCTGGCGGCCGGTTTCACCATCCGCCGCGAGCGCATCAGCCGTTTCCGCGAGGAGATGTTCCGCCTGACGGACGCATTCTCCCGGACGGACGCCTGCCACCCGGCGCTGCCGGTGGACTGCGAGATCCCCGCGAAGCTGCTGACGATCCCCAACATCGAGGCGCTCGGCGAGCTCGAGCCCTGCGGCGCGGGCTGCCCGCGGCCGGTCCTCTATCTGCGCGGGCTGCGCGTGGAGGAGCTGGCGGACATCGGCGGCGGCAAGCACCTGCGCCTGCGGCTGTCCAAGGGCCAGCAGAGCTTTCAGGCGATCTTCTTCTCCACGAACGCGCGCCGCGCGGCCGTGGCGAAGGGCGATCTCGTGGAGATCGCGTTTACCCCGCAGATCAACGAATTCCGCGGCCAGCGCAGCGTGCAGCTCAACCTGGTGGACATCCGCCCCGATTCCTCGGTGCGCGATACGCTCACCCGCGAGGCCGAGCTCTACCACCGCCATGCCGACGGCCGGCCGATCTCCAGCGAGGAGGCCTCGGAGCTGCTGCCCGCGCGGCAGGAATTCGTCGCGGTCTGGCGCTACCTCGTCGCGCACGCGGAGAACAACTGCGTGCTGGAGGACCTGGGGTGCCTGAGCCGGAAGATCGCGCGCTGCTCGGGGCTGCCATGCAGCGCCCTGCGCACGCGCGTGTGCCTCGACGTATTCTGCGAGCAGGGGCTCGTGAAGCTCGAGCTGCGGCCCAAGTCCATCCGCATCACGCTCAGCGCCGACGGCCGCAAGGCCGACCTCGCGACGAGCGGCATTCTTCTTCATCTCAAGGAACTGAAGGCAGGCGAACACTGATGGAAGACAAACAGGAGCACTACGAGTCCATGATGCAGTCGGTCGAGCGGTACTGTCCCTCCGCCGACATGGACGAGGTGCGCAAGGCGTACGAATACGCCGATAAGAAACACGCCGGACAGCTGCGCAAGTCGGGCGAGCCGTATATCATCCACCCGCTGGCCGTGGCCGAGATCGTGGCCGAGATCGGCCTCGACACCGACGCGATCGTGGCGGCGCTGCTGCACGACTGCCTCGAGGACACCGACGCGAGCTACGAGGAGATCTCCCGCCTGTTCGGCCAGACGGTCGCCGAGCTCGTCGAGGGCGTCACCAAGCTGACGCGCGTGCAGTATTCCACGATGGAAGAGCAGCAGATGGAGAATCTGCGCAAGATGTTCATGGCCATGTCCAAGGACATCCGCGTCATCCTCATCAAGATTGCCGACCGCCTGCACAATACGCGCACGCTCCAGTACCAGACGCCCGCCAAGCAGATCTCCAAGTCCATGGAGACCATGGAGATCTACGCCCCGCTGGCGCACCGGCTCGGCATGCAGAAGATCAAGTGGGAGCTCGAGGACATCTCCCTGCAGTACCTCGACCCCGACGGCTACCAGCAGATCATCGACTTTCTGAAGGCGCACGAGGCGAGCTCCAACGATTTCATGAGCGCCATCCAGTCCAAGATCACGAACCGGCTGGCCTCCGTGGGCATCCACGGGTCGATCTACGGGCGCGTCAAGCACACCTACTCCATCTACCGCAAGATGCGCGCGCAGAACAAGACGATCGAGGAGCTGTACGACCTGTACGCCTTCCGCGTCATCGTGGACAACATCGCCGACTGCTACAACGTGCTCGGCCACATCCACGACCTGTTCAACCCCATCCCCGGCCGCTTCAAGGACTATATCTCCACGCCGAAGCCCAACATGTACCAGTCGCTGCACACGACGGTCATCGGCTCGCAGGGCATCCCCTTCGAGGTGCAGATCCGCACCTGGGAGATGCACCAGACGGCGGAATACGGCGTCGCGGCGCACTGGAAATACAAGCAGAACGTCGGCGACGGCACCGAAAAGGAATTCGAGTGGGTGCGCAGGCTTCTGGAAAACCAGCAGGACGTGGAGGCCGACGACTATATCCACTCGCTGAAGGTGGACATGTTCGACGACGAGGTGTTCGTCTTCACGCCGAAGGGCAAGGTCATCTCCCTGCCGTCCGGCTCGACGCCGATCGACTTCGCCTACGCCATCCACTCCGCCGTCGGCAACTCCATGATCGGCGCGAAGGTCAACAACCGCATCGCGGGCTACGACGTGACGCTGCACAACGGCGACATCGTCGAGGTGCTGACCTCCAAATCGGCCAAGGGCCCGAGCCGCGACTGGCTCAACATCTGCCAGTCCAACCAGGCGCGCATCAAGATCAAGCAGTGGTTCAAGCGCGAAAAGCGCGACGAGAACATCCAGAGGGGCAAGGCCAGCTTTGAATCCGAGCTGCGGCACATGGGCGTCGATCCCGACGTGCTCACGAACGACGAGCTGCTGCCCGTTGTGCTCAAAAAGGTCAGCTTCGACTCGCTCGACGACATGTACGCCGCCATCGGCTACGGCGGCCTGACCGCCCTCAAGGCCGTCGGCCGCATCCGCGACGAGCTGACGAAGGCCAGCCGCGCGCAGCCGAAGGAGCTGCCCGCCGGGCTCAAGACGGCCGAGGCCTCGCAGAACGCCTCCGGCGTCATCGTCGAGGACATCGGCTCCTGCATGATTAAATTCAGCCGCTGCTGCACGCCGGTCCCCGGCGACGACATTGTCGGCTTTATCACCAAGGGCTACGGCGTGTCCGTCCACCGGCGCGACTGCCCGAACGCCAAAAACGCGGCGAGCCCCGCGCAGTCCGGCCGCTGGGTGAAGGTCACCTGGGCCGCCTCGCCCGAGGCCGTGTTCACCACCTCGCTCGAGCTCGAGGCCAACGACCGCGACGGGCTGATGCTGGACGTGGCCACAATCCTCACGAGCCTGCGCATGCGCGTGAGCGAGATGAACGCGCGGAGCGTGGGCGGCGGCAAGGCCATCATCACGATCTCGTTCCCGGTGCACAACCTATCGGAGCTGACCACCGTCTCCAACCGCCTGCACGGCATCTCCGGCGTCACGGCGGTGCACAGGGGCACGGAGTAAGGAGCCGGTATGAGAGCAGTTGTCACGCGCGTCTCGTCCGCGTCCGTGTCCATCGGCGGCGCGGAGTGCGGAAGGATCGGACGCGGCTTTCTCATTTTGCTCGGCGTTTCGCCGGACGACACGCCGGCGCTGTGCTGCAAGCTCGCGGAAAAAGTGCTCGGACTGCGCATTTTCCGCGATGAAAACGATAAAATGAATCTGGGGCTCTCCGACGTGGACGGCGGCGTGCTTGTCGTGAGCCAGTTCACGCTCTACGGCGACGTGAGCCACGGCCGGCGGCCGAGCTTTCTCGGCGCGGCCCGGCCGGAGCTGGCGATCCCGCTGTACGGGCAGTTCCTCTCCGAGTGCGCGCGCCTGGGCTTTCCCCCGCAGCACGGGGAGTTCGGGGCGTACATGCAGGTGGAATCCGTCAACGACGGCCCCGTGACGCTCCTCGTGGACACGAGAGACTTGAAATAGGGAACAGCGAAGAAGACCGCCCTGCGGCGCCGCTTCGCGATTTCCCCTGATCGCTTTAATCATATGGAGGCGTTATGAAAATTTCCGTCATGGTGCTCGGGCCCATCCGGACGAACTGCTATCTGGCCGCGGACGAAAAGACGAACCGCTGCGCTGTCATCGACCCCGGCGCGTCCGGCGAGCGGGTCGCGGAGGTCATCAAAAAGGCGGGCCTGACGCTCGACAAAATCCTGCTCACGCACGCGCATTTCGATCACACGGGCGGCCTGCGCGCGCTGAAGGCGGCCCTGCCCGCGCCCGTCTACGTCCACCCGGACGACGCGGAGGCCGACCGGCTGCTCGGCATCAGCCGGGGCAACCTGATCTACGACAGCTTTTACGAGGACGGCGACGAGCTCTCGGTGGGGGAGCTCCGCTTCCGCGTGCTGCACACCCCCGGCCACACGCCGGGGTCCGTCTGTCTTTTGGCGGGCGACGCGCTGTTCACCGGCGACACGCTCTTCGCGGGCGACTGCGGCCGGACCGACCTGCCGGGCGGGGACTACGGGCAGATGCTCGCGTCGCTGGCGAAGCTCGGCGCGCTCGAGGGCGACCTGCTCGTGCTGCCCGGACACGAGGAGCAGTCCACGCTGGACGACGAGCGGGCGCACAACCCCAACCTGCGCGAGGCCATGGGCCGATGAAGCTGTATCTGCGCGGCCACACGGAGCGCTATCCCGTCGAGCAGCTGCAGATGCAGCTGTTTCCCGACGAGCCGTCGGAATTTGTGACGGCTCCTTTTTCGGGCGACGGCACCGTGTCCTCCCTGTCGCGGGGCGCCGCGTGGGTGACGGCCTCGGCGCGCGTCACGCGCGGGGGAAAGAGCGCGTCGGCCTTCCGCCGCGTGCGCGCGGAGGCCGCCGACGTGCGCCATGTCCGCCGCATCCTGCAGCAGAGCTATTATCTGGCCGCCCTGCAGCTGCTGCCGTCCGCGCCCCCGTGGGGCGCGCTCTCCGGCGTGCGGCCGAGCAAGCTCTCGACCGAGTGCCTGCTGGCGGGCGGCACGGAGAAGGACGCGGCGGCGCTGCTGCGGAACGTGTATTTCGTCTCGCCCGAGCGGGCCGCGCTCTGCGCGGACGCCTCGCGCCACACCGTGCAGGCGATGGGCCTGCTGGAAAAAAACGATCTGTCCGTCTACATCGGCATCCCGTTCTGCCCCACGCGCTGCGCGTACTGCTCGTTTGTGAGCCAGTCGATCGAGCGCTGCGGAGAGCTGCTGGAGCCGTATCTGGAGGCGCTGCTCAAGGAGCTTGCCCATACCGGCCGGCTGCTTGCCGCGTCGGGCTACCGCGTCCGCACGCTCTACATGGGCGGCGGCACGCCCACGACGCTCTCGTCCGGCCAGATGGAGCGGCTGCTCGCGGCGATCCGCGAGCACCTCGATCTCTCGCGCTGCCTCGAGTTCACCGTCGAGGGCGGCCGGCCCGATACGCTTGACGAGCAGAAGCTGCGTGTGATAAAATCAGGCGGCTGCACGAGGATATCCATCAATCCCCAGACCATGCAGGACGGCGTCCTGCGCGCCATCGGCAGAAAGCACACCGCCGCCCAGACGCTCACGGCCTTCGGGGCCGCGTGCCGGGCGGGGTTCGGCGAGGTCAACATGGACCTCATCGCGGGCCTGCCGGGCGACACGCCCGAGGGCTTCGCGGATTCGCTCGGGCAGGTGCTGGCTCTGCGGCCCTCCAACGTCACCGTGCACACGCTGGCCCTCAAAAAGGGCGCCGAGCTGTTCCGCAGCCGCGCGGACCTGCCGGGGGCCGAGGCCGTCGCGCGGATGCTCGCGGAGGGGCAGACGGCGCTGCGGCGCGGCGGCTACGAGCCGTATTACCTCTACCGGCAGAAGTACATGTCCGGCAGCTTTGAAAACGTCGGCTGGTGCCGGGACGGCTCCGCGAGCCTGTACAACATCTGCATGATGGAGGAGCTGCACAGCATTCTGTCCCTCGGGGGCGGCGGCATGAACAAGATCATGCTGCCGGGCCGCCGGCTGGCCCGCTTTCACAACCCGAAGGACCCCCGCGACTATCTCGCGCGCCTCGACACCGTTCTGCGGCAGAAGGACGAGATATTTGACCTGCTGCGCCAGATCCCGCAGGGGCTGACAACGCCCGCCCCCGCGGAGGACCTGCCGGGCGAATATTGAGGCGCCGCCGCCCGGTTCGCATCTGGCGAAAAATCTGACAGCGCGATGCCGCGCCCGGAATGGTGCGGGATTGCCTGAAAGGAGTCTTGTAATCAATGGACACACTGTTTTCCCATGTCTCCGTCGTGACGATGGACGACCGCATGTCGGTCTGGACGGACGCGTTTGTGGGCGTGACGGACGGCAAGATCGCCTGGCTTTCCAAAAAGCCGCCCGAGGAAAAGCCTGCGAAGATCATCGACGCCGGCGGCATGGTGCTCATGCCGGGACTCATCAACTGCCACACGCACCTGCCGATGGACATTCTGCGCGGCTACGCGGACGACCTCNNNCTGCAGGACTGGCTNACNAACTACATCTTCCCGCGCGAGGACCATCTCGACGCGCGCTCGGTGAAGGCCGCGACGCAGCTGGCGATCGCGGAGTGCCTGCGCTTCGGCGTCACCTCGGTGTCGGACATGTACTACTTNACNGACGCCATGGCCGAGGCCGTGGCCGAATCCGGCATCAAGGCCAACCTCTCGCGCGGCACGTCGATGTTCCTCGGCGACGATTTTGACTTCGAGACCTTCCCCGCCTGTCAGGAGCTCGTCGCGGCGCATGAGAAGTGGCACAACTACGACAATGGCCGCATCCGGATCGAATGCTCCGTCCACGCGGAGTACACCTCCACCTACCAGCTCTGGGACGCGCTGGGCGAATACGCGCTGAGCAACGGCCTGCGCATGCACGTCCACCTGTCCGAGACGAAGCGCGAGCACGACGAGTGCGTGGAAAAATACGGCCTTACGCCCGCGCAGGTGCTCGACTGCCACCACGTCTTCGACGCGGGCGGCATCGCGGCCCACTGCGTGTGGGTGACGCCGGAGGACATGGCGCTGCTGGCGAAGCGGCACATCTCCGCCGTCCACTGCCCCGTGAGCAACCTGAAGCTCGCGAGCGGCTGCGCCGACGTGATGGGCATGGTCAGGGCGGGCATGAACGTCGCGCTCGGCACCGACTCCGCCGCGTCGAACAACAACCTCGACCTGTTCGAGGAGATGAAGGCCTGCGCGCTCATGGCCAAGGGCAAGACCGGCGATCCGACCGCGATCCCAGCCGAGGCCGCCCTGATGATGGCGACCGTGTGCGGCGCCCGGGCGCAGGGCCGGCAGGCCGAGTGCGGCAAGATCGTGCCCGGCATGGACGCCGACCTCATCCTGCTCGACTTCAACCAGCCGCATCTCATCCCGTGCCACAACGTTCTGTCGAACCTCGTGTACGCGGCCTCCGGGCATGACGTGGCTCTGACGATGGTGCGCGGAAAGATCCTCTATGCGGCGGGCAAGTTCCCGACCATCGACCTCGCGGCGGTTTTGCGGGAGCTCCGCGACTACGCCATCCCCACGGTCTTCCGCGAGGATACCAAGGAGAAAAAACCTGAATGAACGAAGAAAAATCCGTCAAAAAACAGACCTTTCTCGAGGGTGCGGCGATCCTGACCATCGCCACCATCGTCGTCAAGGTGCTGGGCTTTTTGTTCAAGGTTCCGCTCAAGGCGATCATCGGCAGCGACGGCTTCAGCTATTTCAACACCGCCTACGACGTGTACAACGTCCTGCTCATGATCTCCACGACGGGCCTGCCCGTCGCCATGAGCCGCATGATCTCCGAGTCGCAGACGCTCGGCAACTACGCGCAGATCCGGAAGATCTACAAGACCTCGCTCTACGTCTTTCTGACCATCGGCATCGTCGGCACGCTCGTCATGGCGGTGTTCTGCCACCAGTTCTCCTACTTTGTCACGAGAAACGACAGCTCCTGGCAGGCCATTCTGGCGCTGGCGCCATGCGTGCTGATGATCTGCGTCGTCTCGTCCTACCGCGGCTTCTTCCAGGGCCAGAGCAACATGACGCCGACCTCCATGAGCCAGATCTACGAGGCCGTCATCCGCTTCGTGCTGGGCCTCGGCGCTGCCTGGCTGCTTCTGAAGCTGACGGGCGGCGACCGCTCCTACGGCGCGGCGGGCGGCATCCTCGGCGTCACGATCGGCTGCCTCGTCTCGATGCTCTATCTGCGGCGGCAGTTCAAAAAGACGAGCCAGGTGCTCTCCATGCAGGGCGGCACGGCCAAGTCCGGCAAGAGCACCATGCAGGAGCTGCTCGCCATCGCCATCCCGATCACGCTCGGCGCGGCGGGCCTGCAGATCATCAACCTGCTCGACACGACGATCTACATGTGGCGGCTGACCGACGCGCTCGGCTGGGCCGAGCACCAGTCCAACACGGCCAAGGGCATCTACAACTACTGCCAGACCATCTTCGCCCTGCCGTGCTCGCTCATCACCCCGATCACGATTTCGGTCATTCCCTCCGTCACGGCGGCGCTCACCGCGAAAAACCGCAAGCTCGCGCGCCATACCGAGGAATCCGCGATACGCATGATGGGCCTCATCACCATGCCCTGCGCGGCCGGCATGTTCGTCCTCGGCGGACCCATCTACAACCTGCTCAACTTCGGCAAGCTCGAGACCGGCGAGCTCGCGACGGCGGCCCCGATCATGACCTATCTCGGCATCGCGGTCATCTTCAACAGCACGGTGCTTCTGTTCAACGCGATCATGCAGGCGCACGGCGACGTGACGACGCCGGTCATCAACATGATCATCGGCGGCGTCGTCAAGGTCGTCGTCAACTACATCCTCGTCGGCATTCCGGGTCTCAACATCGTGGGCGCGTCGATCGGCACGGTCATCTGCTATCTCACGATCACCGTTCTCGACATCCTGGCCATGCGCAAAAGCGTCACCACGAAGCCGCGCATCCTCTACAACACCATCCGTCCGTTTTTGGCCGCGGCGATCATGGGCGGCGCGACGTATCTCGTTTACAGGCTGCTTGCGTCCTTCCTCCCGTCGCAGAAAATCGCCTGCCTGCTCGCCGTCATGATCGCGGTCGTCATTTACCTCATTTTGATCGTCGCGCTCCAGTGCGTGACCTACGCGGACTGCATGCTGCTTCCCAAGGGTGAAAAAATCGCGAAAATCCTGAGAATTCGCGAAAAAACTTGAAATTAGCCCTTGCGAAAGAGGACAGATTATGATAGATTTTATTAGCAAAGACCGCTACGGCTTCGAAGACTTGGTGCGGCTTGTTTCGTTTCTGCGCGCGCCCGGCGGCTGTCCGTGGGACGGCGCGCAGACGCACGAGTCCATCCGGCGCAATTTCCTCGAGGAGGCCTACGAGGCCTGCGAGGGTTTCGACCTGGACGACCCCGCGCTCATGTGCGAGGAGCTCGGCGACGTGCTGCTGCAGGTGCTGTTTCATACCGACATCGAACGCGACGCCGGCCGCTTCACGCTCGACGATGTGTGCGACGGCGAGTGCAAAAAGCTCGTCTTCCGCCATCCGTTCCTCTTCGGCGGCGACGCCGGGAAGGACTGGGAGCAGCTCAAGCAGCAGGAAAAGGGCCAGACCGGCCCCGCCGACGCGCTCGACGCGGTGGCAAGATCCCTGCCGGCCCTGTGGCGCGGCGAAAAGCTTGTCAAAAAGGCCGAAAAAGCCGGGCTGCTGCCGGAATCCGGCAGGGCTTTCCTGGACACACTAGACGAAAAGGCCGCGAGCCTGCAAGCCGCCTCTCCCGGAGACGAAAACGCCGGGGAGCTGCTGGGCGATCTGCTCTTTTCCGCCGCGGGCGCCGCGGCTTATCTGGGACTCGACCCCGAGCAGGCGCTGCACGGCGCATGCGAACGCTTTCTCCGCCGCTGCCGGACCTCGGAAGACGCCGGCGAGCCGGATCAAAAGAAACAATCAATAAAAGAAAGAGGTACTCATTATGAACAAGACTGAACTCATTGCGGAAGTCGCCAAGAAGTGCGGCAGCTCCAAGAAGGACGCCGAGAAGGCCGTCAACGCCCTGGTCGATACCGTCACCGAAGCGCTGTGCGCCGGCGACAAGGTGCAGCTCGTCGGTTTCGGCGGCTTTGAGACCAAGCCCCGCGTTGCCCGCATGGGCCGCAACCCCAAGACCAAGGAAGCCATTGAAATCCCCGCCACCACCGTCCCCGTGTTCAAGGCCGGCAAGGCGCTCAAGGATAAGATCTCCAAGTAATCAGACAAAAACGGCTGCCGAAACCGGCAGCCGTTTTTTGACTGTTAAAAAAGGCCGATGGCCTTTTTTAACAGAAGGCTGCAGCCCGCCGCGCGCATAATTTTCGCGGCTTACGCCGTGAAAATTCCACACTTGCGGGCTGTAAAGTGCTTTTCCCGACGTACCAGCCGCCGGGAAAAGCGGATTTACATTAATTTGCGCCTGCGGGCGCAAACTCTGCGAGGCTTTTTGACAAGCTGAAAACGGCTGCCGAAACCGGCAGCCGTTTTTATGAAACGTGCAGAAGGCAGGCGCCGTCAGATCTCTTTGTACATGCCGACGGCGTCGTCCTTTTTGACGGTCTCGGCGACGCGCAGCACCTCGACCGAGAGCGTGCGCGCGCCGAACTGGATCTCCAGCCTGTCTCCGACCTTCACGTCGTACGAGGCCTTGGCGGGCCGGCCGTTGACCGTCACGCGCGCGCCGTCGCACGCCTCGTTGGCGACCGTCCGCCGTTTGATGAGCCGCGAGACCTTTAAAAATTTATCCAGGCGCATTGTCGTTACTCCTTTATCCTGATTCATATGGCCATCGCTTCGCAAATTTGTACATCGCGAAGTGAGACCCCCATGTTTTACTGTTCGCTTGCCACTCCGCTCTTCTTCGTGAACATCAGATTGAGGTCCACGTTGCCCTCGATGCCGGCCACGGTGCCGGTGTTGGTATACTGCCAGAGCTGGAATTCATAGACGAAGGTGGGCGGCACGGCGTATTCGGCCAGCCAGAAATCATAGGCGGTCAGCGACGGCAGGTCGTATTCCTGGTAGCCGTACTGCTGGTTGAAGTAGACGCCGGGCGTGTAGCCGGCCTGTGCGACCGTGTCGCAGAAGGCCTTCGCGCAGGCCGTGAGCAGGACGGAGCCCATGCCGTCGCTGCGCGCCGCAGTCTCGACGTTTTCCCAGTCGAAGATCACGGGGCAGGTCACGGCGTAGCCGGCGATCTTGTCCAGCACGTACTGCGCCTCCTCCTTCGCCTCGTCCTGCGTGATGGCCTGGGAGAAGAAGTACACGCCCACCTCCAGGCCTGCGTCGAGCGCGCCGCGGATATTCTGCGCAAAATACGGATCGTCCTGAATGGTGCCCTCGGTATAGCCGCGGTAGCCGACCCGGATCATGGCAAAGTCCACGCCGGCTGCCTTGACGGCCGGCCAGTCGATCTTCAGCTGGAACGAGGACACGTCCACGCCGGTCTTCACCGAGGCGTCGGCGCCGGTGTAGCGGACAAAGCCGCCGTCCTCGGAAAAAGCGGCGGCGTCGTAGCCGTTGAGCGGCAGGCCAGCGATCAGACCGGAGGAGGACGAGGCGGACGCCGCCGCGGACGACGACGACGATTCCTGCCGGGAGACGGTCGCGGTGTCGCCGTAATGGGTGATCCGCGCGAGCAGCGCCGTGACCCCCCAGAGAAAAGCGAAGCCCGCCAGCACACAAAGAAAGATCACGAGCAGCGAGGGCCGCTTCCTGGATGTTGTTTTCGGTTTCATGCAGTGCTTCCTTCCATGGCTTGAAAGTCTCTCTATGATACCACACTTTCGCCGTTTCGCCAAGAGAGACGTTTTTTCGGCAGTTTTTAAAAAAGCATTGTGAATCCCGCGCCGGTATTGTATAATCATATCAATACATATCGGTAAAAAAGGAGGTCAGCGCTGATGGATGAGCAGGAATATGAGCGCGATGAGCAGACGCTGGAAGCGCGGCGTCTGAAAAGGCTCGAGCAGAAGCGCAAGCGGAAGATGCAGCAGCGGATCGTAGGCGGCGTGCTGCTTGTCATTGTCGTTCTGGTCATCGTGCTGCTCGCGCGCAGCTGCGGGAAGAAGAAGACCGCACAGACGGCCGCGGCGCCCGCGTCCTCGCAGCCGGCGAGCTCGGAGCCCGCCGTGCAGACCACGCCCGATACCGTGGCGACGCTTGCCGCCGTGGGCGACATCATGGTCTACGACAATCAGATCGCCGACGCCAAGCAGGCGGACGGCACCTATAACTTCGACGACAACTTCAAGGCCGTCTCCGCGCAGACCGCGGGGGCCGATTTCACCGTCGGCAATCTGGAGCTCAACTTCTGCGGCGCGCCGTATTCCGGCTTCCCGAGCTTCAAGGCGCCCGAGGCGCTGGCCGCGACGCTCAAGAACGTCGGCTTCGACCTCATGCAGACGGCCAATACCTACAGCATTCAGAACGGACTGACCGGCCTGCAGAGCACGCTCCAGTATCTCGACGCCGCGGGCCTCGCGCACGTCGGCACCTACGCGACCCAGGCCGACAAGACGAAGGACGGCGGCGCGGTGCTCGAGGACGTGGGCGGCATCAAGGTCGCGTTCATCGCCTTCACCAAGGGCGTCAACAACATCTCCGTCCCCGCGGGGTCGGAGTACGCCGTGAATCTGCTCTATACCGACTATGCCACCGACTACTCCAAGGTCGACGAGAGCGCCATCCTCAACGCGGTGCAGGCCGCCAAGGCGCTCGACCCCGACGTGATCGTCGCCATGCTCCACTGGGGTGCGGAATACGAAACGGCGATCTCCGACACGCAGACGAAAATCAAGGATCTGCTGTTCCAGAACGGCGTGGACGTCATCCTCGGCTCGCATTCGCACCTCGTAGGGCCGATGCAGGAGGAGCCCGTCACCACCGTGGACGGCGAGCAGAAGACCTGCTTCGTGGCCTACAGCCTCGGCAACTTCTTCTCCGGCAAGGAGCAGGCCCACACCGCCGAGAGCTGCGTGCTGACGCTGGAATTCACCAAAAACGGCGAGACGGGCGACACGACGATCTCGAACGTCAGCTATGTGCCGGTCTACCTCGCCGACAGCGGCGCAGACGCCAGCCCGGAATTCGAGGTGCTGCCCATCCGCGACGCCATCGAGAGCGGCCTCTTCCCCGACCTGCAGCAGACCATGACCGACGCCATTGCGAATCTCCGCACCAACACCGCCTCCGACTACGATTCCGGCAAATAAGCATCTGAACGGGCTTGCCGCAGAATGCACGGCATTTTGCGGCAAGCCCCTGAAACCCGCAAAAATCCGAGGATTTTTGCGGGTTTTGCCGTCCGCGGCGATGAAATCGCAGGCTCCGTGCAACCATTCCCGGCCGAACTCGTCAGATGAGTATCAAGCATTCGGGAGGGCGCGCCATGAAACGCTGTCTGCCATTTTTACTGGGAATCCTGCTTCTTCTCTCTGCCTGCAAAAAGCAGGTATACGAATCAGCTCTCGGGGAAGCAAACGCAAACTGCGATACCCCTCTTTATCTGGGCATGCCGGAAACGGAGGCAGAGAAGCAGACGAGCGATGTGCGAACCGGGATATGGGGCGGCTGGTCGCTTGAAAACGAGGATGTCCGGTATACATTTTCCGGATACCCGGATGCCTCGGATGCATATCACCTGACAGAAATTGAGCTGCTGAGCGAAAAATATCATATATTTGGCATCACAATCCATGACGATCTGCAGACGGCCCTGAGCAGGCTGGAAAGCTTCGGCTATCAAAAGGACGCCGGCCAGTCCGCCGCCTATGGCGCGGCGGTTTGGGCAAAGGGCGATGTTCAGCTTCTCATTTATGCGGCGGCCGGCACCATCTGCGGTATCAGGCTCAGAGTCATCACGACAAATACTGAAAATATCAATTTCTGAAGCCGGAGCGCGCGGGGGCCGAAAACCTGACCGCGCCTTCCGCCCGCGCGGAAAAATCCGGAGGAAAGACTTCGGATCGCCCGTTGCAATTCCGCCGCTTTAAGGTAAAATAAAGGCAGAACCCATACGATGGAGAAAAACGGGAGGATATGCCATGAAGGCGGTTTTACTCACCTGCTCGACCGGGCAGGGCCACAATTCGGCGGCGCAGGCGGTGGCGCAGGCGCTGGAAAAGCGCGGCGTGAGCTGTCGGACCGCCGACGCGCTCGCGTTTCTGGGCGAGAAGGCGTCCGGCGTCATCACCGACGCCTTCGTGAACATCGCGGTCAAGACGCCGCGCGCGTTCGGATTCATGTACGGCGTCGGCGAAAAGCTCTCCGAGGGGCTGGCCGACCGGGTCAAGTCGCCCGTGTATCTGGCGAACGCCCTGTACGCGGAGAATCTGCGCCAGTATCTCGAGAGCAACCGCATCGATCTGGCGGTCTGCCCGCATCTGTTTCCCGCCGAGGCGCTGACATACCTCAAAAAGCGCGGTCTGCCCGGCACGCGCTGCTACTTCGTCTCCACCGACTACACCTGCATTCCGTTCCTCGAGGAGACGGCGCTCGACGGCGTGTTCGTCCCGGACGAATCGCTCATCCCGTCGTTCTGCGCGCGCGGCATGGAACGGGAGCGGCTCATCCCGTCGGGCATCCCCGTGATGGACAAGTTCCGCGCCGACACGCCGCGCGCGCAGGCGCGGGAGGCGCTGTCGCTGCCGGCGGACGTGCCCGTCTTTCTCGTGATGACGGGCGGCGAGGGCTGCGGAAACGCGGTCAGCCTCACCAGCGCGCTGCTGGCGGGGATGGAGGGGCGCGACTGCCGCGTGCTCGTGCTGCCGGGACGAAACGAGGAGCTGCGCTTTGAGCTGGAGACGGCGTTTTCGCACGACGGGCGCGTGCGCGCCGAGCCCTTTACGACCCAGGTGCCGCTGTACATGGACGCCTGCGACGTGCTGCTGTCGAAGCCCGGCGGCATTTCCTCCACGGAGGCCGCCGTCAAAAATGTGCCGCTCGTCCACACCGCGCCCATCCCCGGCTGCGAGACGCTCAACGCGGCGTTCTTCTCCCAGCGCGGCATGTCCATTCTCGCGCCCGATGAGGCGCAGGCCGCCGCGAACGCCGTCCGCCTGGCCGGCGACGAGGGCCAGAAGCGCCGCATGCTCGAGGCGCAGCGGCAATACATCCGCCCGGACGCGGCGGACGCCATCTGCGATGAAATGATGAAGGACGGAGGGAACGACCATGCGCCTGCTGCTGGCTGAGGATGAAAAGATGCTCTCGGACGCGCTGACCGCGATCCTGGAGCACAACGGATATTCGGTGGACGCGGTCTACAACGGACAGGACGCGCTGGATTATTTGGAGAACGGAACCTATGACGGCGCGATCCTCGACATCATGATGCCGAGGCTGGACGGCCTGTCGGTGCTCAAAAAGATCCGCGCGCAGGGCAAGACGCTGCCGGTGCTCATCCTGACGGCGAAGAGCGAGATCGACGACCGCGTTCTGGGTCTCGACAGCGGCGCCGACGACTATCTCACGAAGCCGTTCGCGTCCAAGGAGCTGCTCGCGCGCATCCGCTCCATGACGCGCCGCCAGCCCGAGCTGCAGGACCCGGTGCTGCGGTTCGGCACGCTCTGTCTCGACCGGGCCGGCTACGTGCTGTCCGGCCCCGACGGCTCGGCGCACCTTTCCAACAAGGAATTTCAGATCATGGAGATGCTGATGACGAATCCCGGACAGGTCATCCCCACCGAGCGCTTTCTCGAGCGCGTCTGGGGCTATGACAGCGAGTCGGACCTGAGCGTCGTCTGGGTCTACATCTCGGGCCTGCGCAAGAAGATCGCGGCGCTCGGCTCCGGGGTGCAGGTGCGCGCGGCGCGCGGCGTGGGCTACTCGCTGGAGGCGGACGCATGATCGCACGCCTGCGGAAAAAATTCATCCTCATCGCGATGGGCTCGCTCATCGCGGTGCTGGCCGTGCTGATGGGGGCCATCAACGTGGTCAACTATGTCAAGATGGACCGCAGCTCCGACGCGGTGCTGTCGCTGCTGGTCCAGAACGGCGGCAGCTTTCCGCAGCGCGGACAGATGGACGAGGTCCAGCCGCCCGACGACGCGACGCCGCCGTCCGGCACCCACAGCGACGCTCTGACGCGCGGCGGTTTTTCGGAGGAGACGCCCTACGAGACGCGCTTTTTCTCGGTCACGCTCTCGTCCGACGGGACGCTGCAGTCGGTCAACACCGGCAAGATCGCGGCCGTCTCGACCGACGACGCCGTGGCCATGGCGCAGGCGCTGTTCACGGCCGGGAAGACCGCGGGCTACTCCGGGTACTATAAGTATCTGTCCGCCGATACGGACGGCGGCGTGCTCTACGTTTTCATGGACTGCACGCGCGATCTGAGCTCGTTCCGCAACTTCCTCGCCATCAGCCTGCTCGCCTCGGCGGCCGGTATCCTGGCCGTGTTCGTGCTGGTGCTGGTGCTCTCGAAAAAGGCCATCCGCCCCGTGGCGGAGAGCTATGAAAAGCAGAAGCAGTTCATCACGAACGCCGGCCACGAGATCAAAACGCCGCTCGCCATCATCGATTCCTGCACCGAGGTGCTCGAGATGGAGCAGGGAGAGAACAAGTGGACGGCGGGCATCCGCGGCCAGGTCGCGCGGCTCTCCGGCCTGACAAAGCAGCTCGTCTCCCTCGCCCGGATGGACGAGAACGCGCAGCTCGAGACGGCGGAATTCTCCCTGACCGACGCCGTGCGCGAGACGCTCGAGCCGTTCGCGCTGCTCGCGGAGAAGAACGGCCTCCGGCTCACGAGCGAGCTGCAGGAGGGCGTCACGCTGCGCGGAAACGAACAGATGATCCGCCAGCTTGTCTCAATCCTGGCCGACAACGCCGTCAAATACGCCGCCGACGGCACGCAGATCCGCTTCTCGCTCGCCAGACGCGGCAAACGCGCGCTCCTCACGAGCGAAAACGAGGCCGAGTCCCTGACCCCCGGCAGCCAGAACCAGCTCTTCGACCGCTTCTACCGCGGCGACGCCTCGCGCTCGAGCGAGAAGAGCGGCTACGGCATCGGGCTTTCGATGGCCCAGTCCATCGTGCAGGCCCACAGCGGCAAAATCGAAGCCAGAAGCGACGGCAAAAGCCTGACGATCACCGCGCTTCTGTAAAATACGCCGGACCGCGCACCCGCGGCCCGGCGTCAATATTTCTCCGCCCGGCACATCGCCTGCGGATATGCGGAAATCATCTCATTTGTCATTCTGAGCGAAGCGAAGAATCTTTTTACAAACCTGCTTTAGATTCTTCGTCGCTGTCGCTCCTCAGAATGACAGGTGGGGGAGTTTAAGCGTTGTACCCGCCCGATACCGCATCCGCAGGGGCCGATCCCCACATCGGCCTGTCTGCGGGGCTTTTGGTCTGCTGTCTTTTCAGCCGCCGCTGGGGAAACGCCCTCCGGGGCCGGACCTTCCTGCACGAGCAGAAAGACGGTGCCCCGCAGGGCGCATCTCCCGTCCTTCATAAATCTGCACGCAGTACGTTTTGATTCCTCGCCGTTCCTGCCACCGGCACGGCGGGGCAGGCGGCCGGCAATTTGCGAAAGAAACGCCGCGCGGAGTTGGTCCGCGCGGCGAGCGTTATCCTTTCAGCGTCTTTTCCGCCGTGATGAGCGCGTCCCGCAGGGCCTCGACGTCGTCGGGCGTGTTGTCGCGGGAGAACGAGACGCGGATGGAGCCGTCGATGACGGCGGGCGGCAGGCGCATGGCGCTGAGCACGTGGCTGCGCTTGCCGCGCGAGCAGGCGGAGCCCGCCGAGACGCAGACGCCGGCGTCCTGCAGGCAGTTGATGATTCCCTGCGAGCGCAGGCCCGGCAGCGAGACGTTGACGATGTGCGGCGCGTCGCCGCGCCCGATGAACACGAGCCCCGGCACGCCGGCCAGCCGTTCGCGCGCGAGGTCGCGCAGGGCGGCCATCCGCGCGGCTTCGGAGGCGGGGTCGCAGACCGCGCAGGCCGCGCCGAACCCGACGATGCCCGGCAGGTTCTCGGTGCCGGAGCGGTAGTTCGACTCCTGTCCGCCGCCGTGCAGCAGGGGCGGCAGCGTCAGGCCGGGCCGCACGTACAAGGCGCCCACGCCCTTGGCCGCGTGAATTTTATGCCCGGAGACGGAGATCAGGTCGGCGCCCAGCGTTTTGGCCCGGAACGGCACCTTGCAGAAGCCCTGCACGGCGTCGGTGTGGAACAGCGCGAGGGGGCTTTTTTTTCTGACGGCCCGGAGCATCTCCGCGATCGGCATGACCGCGCCCGTCTCGTTGTTGACCATCATCACGGACACGAGAATCGTGTCGGGCCGCAGCGCCGCCCCGAGGGCTTCGGCGGACACGAAGCCGTCCGCGTCCGGGGCCAGATACGTGACCTCGAACCCGCGCGCCTCGAGCGCTTTCATCGGATGGAGCACCGCGTGGTGCTCCACGGCGGTCGTGACGAGGTGGCGGCCCCGCTTGCCGAGCCGCTCGGCCGCGCCGAAGATCGCCCAGTTGTCGGCCTCCGTGCCGCCAGAGGTGAAAAACACGCGCGCCGGCTCCGCGCCGAGCAGCGCCGCGACCTGGCCGCGCGCGGTTTTGAGCCGCTTTTCCGCCTCAATGCCGAGGCTGTGCACCGACGAGGGGTTGCCCCAGCAGTTCGTGAGCATGTCGTCCATCGCTTCCACGCAGGCCGCGCACGGCCGGGTGGTCGCAGAATTGTCCAGATAGATCATAGCATTATTTCCCCACGCAGAAGCGTTCAAAGATGCGATTTGTGATGTCCTCGCGGACGGTGCGGCCGGTCAGCTCGCCGAGCGCCTGCATGGCGTCCTCCGCGTCCACGAGCACCGCGTCCGGGGTCATGCCCTCCTCCAGCGACGTCTTCGCCGTCTGCACCGCGTCCAGCGCGCGGCGCACCGCGTCCGCCTGCCGGACGTTTGTGAGGATCGACCCGTCGCACGGCGCGCCGCCGGAGAACAGCGCCCCGACGCGCGCGGCAAGCGCGTCCAGCCCTTCGCCCGTCCTGGCGCTCACGGGCAGCACGTCCGCGAAGCCCAGCCCGGACGGCTGCACGGCCGCGCCGAGGTCGCGCTTGTTGAGAAGCGCGATGAGATGCGGGGCCTTTTTTGCGTCCTCCGCGGCGCGGCGGTCCTCCCCGGTGAGGGGCCGGCTGCCGTCGATCACAAGCAGGGCCAGCTCGGCCTCGCCGGCGGCCTGCTCGGCGCGCGCGACGCCCAGCTTTTCGATCGGGTTGTCCGTCTCGCGGATGCCCGCCGTGTCGAGCAGCCGCAGCGAGACGCCGCCCAGCGTGACGGTCTGCTCCACCGCGTCGCGCGTCGTGCCCGGAATCTCGGTCACGATCACGCGGTCAAAGCCCGCGAGGGCGTTGAGAATACTCGATTTTCCCGCGTTCGGGCTGCCCAGCAGGACGGCCCGGACGCCGTTTTTCAGATGCCGTCCCTGCTCGAACGTGCCGAGCAGCGCGTGCAGCGCCGTCTCCGCGCCCGCAAGCGTTTCGGCCAGCTCCTCGCGCTCGAAGGGCGCGATGTCCTCGTCCGGATAGTCGAGCACGGCGTGGAAGTGCGAACAGAGCCCGACGAGGCTGTCGTAGACCGGCCCGATGCGGCGCAGCATCGCGCCGCCGAGCTGCCCGGCGGCATTGGCGGCGGCGTCGGGGGATTCGGCGTCGATCAGATCGATGACGGCCTCGGCCTGCGTCAGATCGAGCCGCCCGTTCAGAAACGCGCGCTTCGTGAATTCGCCGCGGCCCGCCTGCCGCGCGCCCGCGGCGAAGAGCGCCTCCAGCCCCGCCGCCAGCACGGCGGGGGAGCCGTGGCACTGGAATTCGGCCGTGTCCTCGCCCGTATAGGAGTGCGGCGCGCGCGAGACCGTGGCCATGCAGCGGTCGATGGGCCGGCCCTGCCGGTCGTACAGCGTGCCGAGCGCGAGCGTGCGGTTCGGAAGCGCCGCCAGAGGCTTGCCGCAGTCCGCCGAAAAGACCTTCCCGGCGATGTCCAGGCAGCCGTCTCCCGACATGCGCAGGATGCCGATGCCGGAGCGAGTCCAGCCGGTCGCCACGGCGGCGATCATATCTGACATAACAGAACTCCTTTGATGAAAAAGCCCCGCAGGGCCCGCGTCTGTTTAACGGTAGACCACGTCCATGCCCTTGAGCATGAGGGGGTTGAGGTCCAGAACAGCCTTGTCGCCCAGCGCGCAGGGGACGTCGGTCACGTCGCAGACGGTGTGGAGCATGCCGATGTGGCCCAGGACGCGGCAGCGCTCGCCGTTCAGGATGATGTAGATGGCCCTGTGGAAGAAGAGCCCCTTGAGCCCGTGCAGGAGCTGCCGCGCGGCGTCGCGCGTGCGGAACAGGTCGCGGCCCATCTCGCAGCCGAAGCCGTTGTACCAGCCCACGGGCAGAATCGCGATGCGCGTGGGCTTCCGGGCCTTCCAGCCCGCGCCGTAGCCGCAGGTGTGGCCTTGGGGGATCCACTTGATCTCCTCCACGCCGGCCTCGCACCAGCCGATCCGCTTGAGGTTGTAGCTGCCGCCCTTGAAGGACAGACGCCCGAGAATGGCCGAGCCCAGCCGCACGCCCTGCATGGCGAGGTCGGGATAGCGCAGGAAGGCCGCCGAGTTGCAGCAGTGCGGCGTGCCCGTCTCGTAGCCCGCGTCGGAGATCGCCTTCACGACGGAGCGGAACGCGGCGGCCTGCAGATAGGTCTGCTTTTTGTTGCAGAACGCCGAGTGGAAGTGGGTGTAGATGCCCGACACCGCGATGCCGTCCATAAAGCCGTAGATGGGCAGAATCTTGTCCGTCTCGGACGGCAGAAAGCCGTAGCGGCCCATGCCGGTGTCGATCTTGATGTGCGCCTCGGCCACCATGCCGCGCTGCGCGGCGATGCCGTTGAGCATCGACGCGTCGTCCTGGCTCGAGACGGTGAAGATCACGTTCAGGTCCATGAGCTGGTAGATCTCGTCGGAGTTGGCGGTCGGCTGGAGCATCAGAATCTGCTCTTTTTCAAAGCCGTTCTCCCGCAGCGCCCGCGCCTCCGCGATCTCGGTCACGGCGAAGCGCGAGAGCCCCGCGTCGCGGCAGAGCTCCGCCATCGGCAGCAGGCCCAGCCCGTAGCCGTTGCCCTTGAGCACGGCCCAGATGGGCGTCTCGCCCGCCCGTTTTTTGAGGTTTTCCAGATTCGCCCGCACGGCGGCCGTCTCCACGATGTACGCTTTCATGCCGGGACCTCCTCCCACGCTCGCCTGCGTCACTGATTTCGGTTTTTAATAAGGTATGCGCGCTTGCGCAGCTCCTTGAAAACGGATGTGCCGTGCTCGACGCACCAGTAGGTGAACGGGCTGAGCACCAGATCCTCCTCGCCCACGAACTCGGTGAACTCGCCGCCGAAGCCCTGCTTGAAGCGGAACAGACCGTAGAGCGGGTTGTCCTCGGTCACGTCGCCGGAGACGCCGCGGAAGTCGTACACGCGGCAGTGCGTCTCGACGGCCCACTGGATCATGCGCCACTGCAGCAGATAGTTCGGCATCAGGTTGCGGTGCTCGTTCGACGACGCGCCGTAGAGATACCACACCTTGTCGCCGTAGTGGATGGCGAGCGTGCCCGCGATGGGCTCGTTCTCCGCGCTGAAGGCCATGTACAGCCGCGCGTGCTCGCCGAGGTTGTCCAGCATGTCGGAAAAATACGCGGGCTTTCTCGTCACGAACCCGTCGCGCACGCCGGTCGTGAGCATGAGACGGGCGAAATCCGGCACCATCTCCTTGCCGCAGATCTTCACGGTGACGCCCTTGCGCTCGGCCAGGCGGATGTTGTAGCGCCATTTCTGATGGAAGCCCGCCAGCAGGTCCTCCTCCGTCTTGTTTTCCACGTTCAGGCGGAACACATAGCGCGGCTGGATGGCCTCGAAGTTTTTCCCGCCCTCCTTGGCCCGGAAGCCGGCCTCGCGCAGCAGCGCCGCGAACGCCGTGTCGGACGACGGCACGTCGGGGTCGAGCTTGATGACGTATGCGCGGTGCTTTTTGGCCAGCTCCTTCGCGCCCGCGAGCAGCTCGTAAAAGGTCTCGCGGTCGTCGAGGCGCATCACGGGCCCNCGGCAGCCGTACATGAGCGTCCGGCCCGTGCCCGGCACCTTTCGCGTCATGAGCGCCAGCGAGCCGACGATGCCGCCGTCCGCGTCCCGGACGATCACGGCCTCCCACAGCCACATGGGCTTCTGCCTGCCCCACAGGGAGCTCTGCGCGAAATTGCCCTTCGGGCTCGACTGCACGAACGCCTCGTACTCGGCGAGCGTGTTTTTCGTTACAAATTCATACATAGCGGCATCTCCATAAAATCGCGCGAACGGCGCAAAACTTTTCATATTATCTTACCACACGCGTCCAAAATATGCAAACCGATCTTCCGCCGCATACTTTTGCCGCTTTGGGCGAAAATAAGGCCAAAAGGAGGCGGGGAACATGGAGCTCATCACGGCGCGGGCGGTGCGGGCGCTGTTCGGCGGGACGTGCGATCTGGTGGAGCGCCCCGTGACGGCGGGCGGGCAGGCGCTGACGCTGTTTTTCATCGACGGGCTCACCTCGGGCGGGGACATCGCGGACTTCGTGCTGCGGCCGCTGGCGGAGAACGTCGCGCCGGGTCCGATGGCGTCGATTCTGCGCCAGGCGAAGGACGGCGCGGTCTACAGCGCGGTGGCCGAGAGCGTGCGGACGGCCGCGCAGGCCGCGGACAAGCTCGTGAACGGCTTCTGCGTGCTCGTGCTGCCCGGCATGCCCGAGGCGGTGTGCTATGAGGTCAAGACCGGCGAAAAGCGCTCGCCCGCGCCGCCGGAGTCGGAGAACACGATCAAGGGCGCGAAGGACGCGTTCACGGAGACGGTGCGGACGAACACGAGCCTTGTCCGCCGCCATCTGCGCGCGCCGGAGCTGCGCTTCGAGCCGTTCACCGTGGGCGAGCGGACGCGCACGAACGTGACGCTCTGCTACCTCGCGGGCCGCACGGACCCGGCGCTGGCCGAAAGGATGCGCCAGCGGCTGCGCTCGCTGCACCCGGAGGGCCTGCTGTCCCCGGCGGCGGTGGAGGAGCTGGTCACCGGCTCGCGGCGGACGGCCTTTCCGATGCTCCGCGTCACGGAGCGGACGGACAGCTTCTGCCAGGGCCTGCTCGCCGGCCAGCTCGGCCTCATTGCGGACGGACTGCCGGAGGGATTTCTCGCGCCCGTGAGCCTCGGCGCGCTCATGGATTCGCCGGAGGACCGCGCGGTGGACTATATCTCCGCCTCATGCCTGCGCGTGCTGCGCTACACGGCCCTCTTCGCGGGCCTGCTGCTGCCGGGGCTGTACGCGGCGATGGCGGTCTTTCACCAGCAGATGCTGCCGACGCGGCTGCTGCTCGCGATCATCGAGAGCAAGAAGGACGTGCCGCTGCCGACGCTGCTGGAGGTGCTGGGCCTGCTCGCGGCGTTCGAGCTGCTGCAGGAGGCCGGGCTTCATCTGCCGCAGGCCGTCGGCACCGCCGTTTCGATCATCGGCGGCCTCGTCGTGGGCACGGCGGCGGTGGACGCCAGGCTCGTCTCCCCGGCGGCGCTCATCGTCGCGGCGGCGGCGGGCATCTGCGGCTTCACCCTGCCCAGCCGCGACCTGTCCGACGCCATCCGCGTCTGGCGGTTCGCGCTGACGTTTCTGGGCGGGCTCTTCGGCCTGCTCGGGCTGACGGTCGGGCTGCTGGCGCTGCTCGTCCACCTGTCGGGCCTGCAGTCGCTCGGCCGCGCGTACCTCGCGCCGTTCGCCTCCGCGACGGGCGGCGGCGCGATCCTGCGCCGGCCCTACACGCCGGAGGGAGGAAAAATGTCGTGAGAAGAACGAACGGCTGGCTGTTCGCCGCGGCGGCCCTGCTGCTGGCCGCCGTGCTGCCGGCGCGCGGGACCGAGACGGCCTCTCTGCAGCCGGCGCAGGTGCTGCTCATCACCGAAGAAAACGGCCGCGTCACGGCGCGGTGCGACAGCGGCGCGTCCGGCGTCGGGGACGATCTGGAGCGCGCGCTTTTCAATATGGAGCGGACGGCGAACGGCACGCTGTTTCTGGGCACGGTGGAGTATGTGATCCTCGGGCCCGGCGCGTATGAGCTGCTGCCGCAGGCGGCCCTGAGCGCGCGCCTGCGGCCCGCCGCGCGCGTCTGCTGCGCGCTGGGCACGCCGGACGATCTGGAGGCGCTGCCGGATTTTTTCACCGCGCACCGGACGCGCGCGACGCTGGCGCAGGAAAAGGCGGCGCTGCTCGGCGAGCAGCCGGTCGCGGTGCCGATTCTGGCCGTCGGGGGAGAAAGGATGGAGCTCATCAGTGGACTGGACGGATAGCGCGGTGCGGCGGCAGGCGCTCGGCTGGCTGTTCGCCGCCGGGACGGCCCCGGTGTTTCTGATCTGCGCGGGCGTGAGCTGGCATTGGGCGCTGGCGGGCGGCGTGTGCGCCGCGCTCTTTTTTGCGCTGCTGGAGGCGCTCGGCGGCGGGCTGCCGCTGGCGGCGGCGTTCCCGGCGGCGTTCGGGAAGGCGGCGGGCGGCGCGCTGCTCGCTCTGGAGGGCCTCTGGCTGCTGCTCGCGGCGGCCGGCAGCGCGGCGGCGGCAGGCCGCGCGTTTCCCGAGGACCCCTCCCGGCCGTTCGCGTGCGCGGCCCTGCTGCTGCTCGCGGCCTGGGCGGGCTGGAAGGGCGCGCCCGCGAGCGCCCGCTGCGGCGCGGTGCTGAGTCTGCTGCTCGCGGGCAGCTTCGCGGTGCTGCTGGCGGCGGCCGTGCCGAACGGGAAACCGGCCTGGTGCCGCTCGTGGGGCGTGTGGCAGGACGGCG
>JGI20225J20221_1000108_pt1 | contig 240776 bp, 211 predicted proteins | sample BioMet4_FD_20221 | JGI IMG/M metagenome (IMG submission 20221) | reverse complement strand
TCGTAGAGATCTTTGATATTATTTACTTGAGCCATTCTTAACACCTTTCTGCTACCTCCTTAGTCCTTAACAAACTAATGGTAGCGGTTATTTCAGGTGCTGACAATGGCTCACTTTTTATGCCATCTGGGGTGCTAACTTTTTCGAGACCTTTTGCGATACTTTCATTTTACCGAAAACATAAGTATACCCGCTAGTGATATGGACAACTTAGTGAAACGCTGAAAAAACTAATTAATATTGTATACCACTTGCCGCTCAACGTGAAATTCCGCATGTCCTTTGTGAAGGCAGACGCGCCCCCTGGTTTTTCAATATAGGTCCTGTCGCACGGCATGTCAATTCAAAAATTGGATTGCCTTCTAGATCCTATAAAAACGCCAAAAATTTCTGACGAATTTTTTTGCTTTCGGAATAATCGTTTTTGCCGTTTTTTCACATGGATGCATCGTTTCCGTGAATTGACAACCGTTCGGCCCTTTCTTACAATGAAAAGATGTCCGGCATCTGCAATGCAGCCCCTTTGCCGGAAGAAACGGGGGGTACGCAATGAAGCGGATTCTGGTCGTTTCCCACTGCATTTTGAATACGGCTTCCAAGGTCTGGCAGGATGAATCCGGCCTTGCGGAGGAGTATGCGCTGCGGGAGCGGCTGCTGCGTCTGGTGCTGGACCAGGATGTCCAGCTCCTTCAGCTTCCCTGCCCGGAGCTTCTTCTTTACGGCTCAAGACGGTGGGGCCATGTCCGCTCCCAGTTTGACCATCCGTTTTTCCGTGCCTCCTGCCGGGATCTGTTCCGGCCCGTCCTGATGCAGCTTGAGGAATATGCCTCCGACCCGGCGCGCTTTTCCCTTCTGGGCGTTGTCAGCGTGGAGGGGAGTCCCACCTGCGGACATGCCCTTACCTGTGCGGGCGACTGGGGCGGGGAGCTCTCCGACCTCCCGAGTGATGCGGTTCCCCCCGTGACCATGACGGCCGGGCCCGGCGTCTTTATGGAGATCATTGCCGGGCAGCTGCAGGAAGCGGGCCTGAACCTCCCCTTTCTCACCATGGGGCAGGCGGCGGAAGTTCTGGAGCGGGCAGACAAGCAGGTGTAAATTTTGGATTGTGTAGTGTGTAAGGAGAGAGAATCATGAAAAACAACAAGGCCTACATCATCGCGTTCTGCGGCGTGTGCATCGCCATGAACATTGTGCTCGGCATCATCACCTCCGCGCTGGGTATTCCCCTGTACCTGGATACCCTCGGCACTGTTTTGACTGCCGCCCTGATCGGCCCCCTGCCCGGCGTGATCGTGGGCTCCCTGAGCAATATCATCACCGGCTTTATGTATAGCGTGTCCGACATTCCCTTCTTCCTGGTCAATGCCGCCGTGGGCCTGATTGTGGGTCTTGCGGCAAAGAAGTGGAAGTTCACGCTCCCCACCGCTCTGATTCTGGGCCTTGTACTGAGCGTGGTATGCCCCGTAATCGGAACGCCCATCGGTATCCTGGTTTACGGCGGTCTGAACGGAAGCTGGTCCGACGTTCTGGTGGTGGCCCTGCAGCAGACCGGCCATAGTATTTTTGCCGCCTCATTTATCCGTAATATCGGATCCAACCTGATCGACAAAGTGGGCACCTGCGTCATTGGCTGGGCTATTTTGAAGGCTCTTCCCATGCGGTTCAAGGACAACTTTGTCCGCCAGAAGGTCGCGCAGTAAATGATCCGGGTCTCCGATCTGGTACATCGGTACCGGGAATATCCTTCGGGCGGCGGCGAACCCGTGCTCAAAACCGTGCTGGACGGGGTCAGTCTTGAAATTCCGGACGGACAGTTTGCGGTGATTCTGGGGCCGAACGGCTCCGGAAAATCTACGCTGGTCCGGCATTTGAACGGCCTTTTGCGCGCCGACGAGGGAACTGTCCTGATCGACGGGCTGGATGCCGGTGCGGAAGAGGCGCTGAAGCGCGTCCGTGACTGCGTGGGGATGGTCTTTCAGAACCCCGACAATCAGATTATCGGCGCCACGGTAGAGGAGGATTGCGCGTTTGGTCCCGAGGTGCGCGGTTTGCCGTCCGCAGAGATCGGTCGTCGGATCGATGAGAGCCTTAAAACCGTGGGGCTTTCTGAACAACGCGGCGTCTCGCCCGACCGCCTTTCCGGCGGCGGCAAACAGCGTCTGGCCATTGCGGGGGCGGCGGCATGCCTCCCCCGATGTCTTGTTTTGGACGAGCCCACCGCCATGCTGGACCCTGCGGCCCGAGGAGAAGTTCTCTCCCTGCTTCACCGCCTGAACCGGGAGCTTGGAATAACGGTGGTGCTGGTCACCCATCACATGGAGGAGGCGGCCCAGGCGGACCGCGTCCTCGTAACGGAGCGCGGCCGGATCGTGCTGGACGGCTCACCGGAGCAGCTTTTTGCAGACCCTGCCGCCCTGCGTGCGCTTCATCTGGATGTTCCGGCCATTACTGCGGTGGCAGATGCGCTGCGGGAGCAGGGCTTTGCTTTCTCCTCCCCCGTTCTATCCCAGCGGCAGTTTGTGGAGGAATTTTTGCGTCTGGCGCAGGCAGTGGGAGGTGCGCTGTGAACATACTGGAAGCCGACCACATCTCCTTTTCCTATCCTGAATCCGTCAGCCCTGTTCTGCGGGAGATTACCTTTTCCGTCTCCCCGGGAGAACTGATCGGTCTGGCGGGACCCTCCGGCTCGGGGAAAACCACCCTTTTGAAGCATCTTAACGGTCTGCTCCGCCCCACCCGGGGGCGAATCCTGTTTCACGGTGAGGACACCGGACGCCGGGGATTCCGTATCTCCGCCCTGCGGCGGCGCGTGGGGCTTGTGTTCCAATATCCCGAGCAGCAGCTCTTCAAAAAAACCGTTCTGGAGGATGTGTCCTTCGGTCCTGTGAATCTGGGGGATTCTTCGGAGGAGGCCGCTGCGGCCGCCCGGGAGGCGCTGGCGCTGATGAATTTGGGGGGCGAGTATGAGAACCGCTCACCGCTGGAACTATCCGGCGGGGAAATGCGGCTGGCCGCCATTGCGGGGGTTCTGGCAATGCGCCCGGAGGTTTTGGTGCTGGATGAGCCTGCCGCAGGACTGGGCGGTCTTGCCAAAACCCGGCTCATGAAACACCTGCGGCGTCTGCGGGACGAAACCGGAATCGCAATCTTGCTGGTGTCTCACAGCATGGAGGACCTCGCGGAATATACGGACCGACTGTTGGTACTCAGCGAGGGAGCGCTTTTATATGATGCGCCGCCGGCGCAGGTATTTCAGGAGACCGACCGTATGCGTGCAATTGGAATCGGCGTTCCGACCGTTACCTCGGCGGCAGAGGAACTGCGGCGGCGGGGCCTGGACATCCCGGTTCTGCCGGTGCGCACGGAGCAGGCGGTATCTAGCTTCGCGGATTTGCTGGGAGGCGGCCGCCATGGGAAATGATCTGACCATAGGCCGTTACTTTGCGGCAAACTCAGCGGTCCACCGACTAGACCCCCGTACAAAGCTGTTTGGGACACTGCTCTTCATCGTCTCGCTGTTTCTGATCCGGAACAACCTGACTTACGCGCTATGTCTGTGGCTGATTCTACTGGCCTATCGGGCGGCGAGGATCCCCCTGCGCTATCTGCTGCGCGGCATGCGGGGAATCGCCGTACTGCTGGTGTTTACCTTCATTTTCCGCGCGTTTTTTTCCCCGGGGGCTTCTCTGTGGAGCTGGGGCATTCTGCATCTGACCGGAGCCGGACTGCATCTGGCGGTACGGCTGGTGGCAAGAATCAGCCTGATGATCCTCGCCGCATCCCTGCTTTCCTATACCACGACTCCCCGGCAGCTGGCCGACGGCATGGAAAAGGCGCTTTCCGGCCTGAAACGCTTCGGCGTGCCGCTGGATGATCTGGCGCTGATTGTGACGATCACATTCCGCTTTATCCCGGTGCTCAACGACGAAGCCCGCGCCATGATGGACGCCCAGGCCGCCCGGGGTGTGGATTTTCAGCGCGGCGGCCCGCTGGGGAGAATGTGCCGTATGCCGACGCTGGTAATCCCTCTGTTTGTCTCCGTACTGCGGCGGTCTGCCGATCTGGCCACCGCCATGGAGGCCCGGGGTTATTCCGGAGATAACCGCGCCACCAAGCTGCATCCCCTGGAATACGGACCGGGAGACCGCACGGTCTATTTTCTGTTTCTCGCATATATTCCTCTGGCGTTTCTCGCCGATCGGCTAACATCGGCGCTGACGTAGAAAACTTGTCTGCGTATTCTGCACTGCAAAAAGCAAAAAAATTAAGGAGGCTGTTTCCGTGAAGAAGAGAGAGAAATTCCTATCCCTGATCCTGGCACTGGCAATGGCGATGTCCCTGGCAATGACCGCACAGGCGGCGGACACCACCATCGTTCCCGCAAAGGGCGACATTGTGGTGCTCTACACCAACGATGTGCACTGCGCCGTGGACGACAATATCGGCTATGCCGGTCTGGCTGCGTACCGCAACGACATGAAGAAGCTCACGGACTATGTGACGCTGGTGGACGACGGTGACGCCATCCAGGGCGGCCCCATCGGCACGCTGTCCAAGGGCTCCTACATCATCGACATCATGAACGAGGTGGGCTACGATGTGGCCGTGCCCGGCAACCATGAATTCGATTACGGGTTCTTCACGCTGGCCAAAAGCATGAAGTGCGGCTATGTCTGCTGCAATTTCATCGACCTTAAAACCGGCAAGCCCGTATTTGACTCCTACAAAATGATCTCCTACGGAGACACCAAGGTGGCCTACGTGGGAATCGATACCCCTGAGACCTTCTCCAAGGGTAATCCGACCCTCTTCCAGGACGCCGCGGGCAATTATATTTACAGCTTCTGCGAGGGGAATAACGGCAAGGATCTATACAAGTCCGTCCAGACTGCGGTGGACCAGGCCAAGGCGGCCGGTGCCAACTATGTCATTGCCGTCGGCCATTGCGGCACCGACGAGCAGAGCGCACCCTGGCGCTCCACCGACATCATCGCCAACGTCTCCGGCCTGACCGCCTTTATCGACGGCCACTCCCACTCCGTGATCGCCGCCCAGAAGGTATCCGACAAGGACAGCAAAACCGTCCTTCTCACCTCTACCGGCACCAAGCTGGCCAATCTCGGCAAGCTGGTCATCAAGACCGACGGCACTGTGTCCACCGGACTTGTAAGCAAGGATAACTATACCACCAAGGACGCCACAGTGGATACGTTTGTCAAGGGTATCCAGGCCAAGAATCAGGCCCTGCTGGACAAAGTGGTAGCGACCACCACGGTGCCTCTGACCATTCTGAAAGCTGACGGAACCCGCGCCGTGCGCAGTCAGGAGACCAACCTGGGCGACCTGTGCGCCGACGCCTACCGTACGGTGGGCAGCGCCGACATCGGCTTTTCCAACGGCGGCGGCGTGCGGGCCGACATTGCTGCCGGCAACGTGACTTATGGGGATATCATCAACGTGTTCCCGTTCAACAACGCCCTGTGCGTGATGGAGGTCACCGGTCAGCAGGTCCTGGACGCGCTGGAAATGGCCTCCCGCAACTGCCCCGGCGAAAACGGAGGATTTCTGCAGGTCTCCGGCCTGACCTATACCGTTGATACCACCGTTCCCTCCACGGTTACGGTCAACGATAAGGGCGAGTTCACCGGCGTGACCGGCGCCCGCCGCGTCAGTAATGTAATGGTCGGCGGCAAGGCCATTGTGGCCACCCAGACCTACCGGCTGGCCAGTCACGACTATATGCTCAAGAGCGGCGGCGACGGTCTTGTGATGTTCAAGAACGACAAGGAAGTGACCGCGACCCCGATGCTGGACAACGAGATTCTGATTCAGTACATCACCAAGAATCTGAGCGGCGTAATTTCCACCGCCTATGCCAAGGCCCAGGGTCGCATTGCCGTCGTCCGCGAGCCCTTTGCCGATGTGGCCGACACGGCGTGGTACTATGACGGCGTGGTGTATGCCTATGAAAACGGTGTTTTCTCCGGTACCAGCACCACTGCGTTCTCTCCCGCCGCAACCATGACTCGGGGTCAGTTGGTCGCCGTGCTATGGCGTATGGCCGGCTCTCCCGAGCCTACCAAGACCGCCGCATTTACCGACGTGGACAGCGATGCCTACTACGCAAAGGCCGTGAACTGGGCGGTGGAAAAGGGAATTACCTCCGGCAAGAGCACAACCTCCTTTGACCCGAAGGCCGCCATTTCCCGCCAACAGTTTGCAACCTTCCTTTATCAGTATGCCAAACTCATGAAGTACGACACCACCCAAGGCGGCATGGCAATCCGGGAGTTCTCCGACTATGGCCAGATCTCCTCCTATGCCGGCGAGGCCATGGCCTGGGCAAACGCGGCCGGATTGATTCAGGGCTCCTCCACCGGGACCGCTGCCAGTAAGATCAATCCCACCGGCACTGCTACCCGGGGCCAGGTGGCTGTCATCCTGATGCGTTTTGCCAAAAATGTCAAGATGGCGTCCGCCTCCTGATCTATTTACAATGCCGCGGGGAGAAGAGAGATTCTCCCCGCGGCGTCTTCTTTTTTATACTCTGTACCGCAGGAAAACTGAGCAGTTGTCCGTCTGTCGCGTTAAAGTTAATCCCAGCTTGCAGATCGATTCCATTGTCGACTGGCTGTTTTCCGGATTCGACCGGTTTAAGAGTAAATTCTACTTTACTTCTCGCAGGTCCTTTGGCCTTGCCGTGGCATATATCGCTGACGATACAGGCCGCTCTATCCTCTCAGAATGAATCTACAAGCTTTCCGCTTTGTTATTCGCCAACTTGAATCAAACGAGAACTGTGCGTGCTCTCATTCAGACGATGGGAGATCGATAATACGGTCCGCCCCTTACACGCCCGCTCCAGGGCCTGCATTACCCGCAGCTCGGTTTCACTGTCCAGATTTGCGGTGATTTCGTCCAACAGCAAAATTTCAGGCTGTGCCGCAACCGCCCGTGCAATGGAGAGAAGCTGAAACTGACCTTGAGAAAAGGTAATTTTTTCCACCGGCGTGTCGTACCTCTGGTCCAGCTCCATAATAGTTTCATGCAGGCCTACCAGTTTTGCAGCTTCTTCCGTCTGTTTCTGACCGATGGAATCATCAAACAGAGAAATTTGCTCCGCCACAGTTCCGGCAACCGAATGAAAGGTCTGCTCGACATAACCGAACAGCTTTCTTTTTTGTTTGTCTAAAATTTGGGCGGCATCCATGCCATTGATCCGTACGTGCCCTTTTTGCGGAGCATACAGGCCAAGAATCAACTTAAACAGCGTGCTTTTTCCGGCGCCGGTTCTGCCTATAAATGTGACTGCCTCGCCCTGCTGCACAGAAAAGCTCATATCCTGTAAAACTACCGTTTTATCATCATATCTGAATTCTACATGGTCAAAACTGATAGGTGATTCCCCGTTTGTGTCGGACCGCTCCCTGTTCGAGGTTTCCTCCGGTACGGTGCGCTCGGTTTCAGACAGAAATTCATTGATTCGCTTCACGCCTGCCACAGCAGACTGAATGTTCTGAATCTCCATGCCGATACTTTCAAGCGGCTCAAACACCTTGTTCACATAGGCGATCATGGCAACCGCCGTACCCACCGTAATTCCAAAAAACTGCTGCATTCCGCCGCCCAACGCGGCGAACACCATCATCACCGCAATCACGCAGGAGCTGACAAAAATGACGATGGGAGAATAAATGGAATCATACAGGTTGGATTTATCGAGAGCTCGGTAGCTTTCCTCAATATAGGAATCATACTTTTCTTCCATGTACTTTTGCCGAAATAGGGTATGAATCATGCGGATGTTATGAATGGTCTCGGGCACATGATTGTTCACCTTGCTGACGGCGACACGGTTTGCAAGCTGCGCCTTGAGCATTCGCTTTTGAAACAGACGCGTCATGGCGAACAGCGCCGGAGTCACCAAAAGCATCAGAATGCCAAGCCCGGTGCTTTTATAAAAGATGACCACAAGAATGCTCAGTACCTTAAACGCATCGGCAACCATCCCGATAATTCCGTTTGTAAAAAGAGAATCCACCACATCCACATCATTCACAAAGCGAGAGGTGATTTTGGCGGGGGCATGCTGTGTAAAATAAGATGCAGGCAATCGTTTCAGTTTGGCGCAAAGCTCGCTGCGCAGACTATGGGTCATCTTTTGCCCGAACACGGTAATCATCACATTCTGGCCTGACTCCAGCAAATCAGAAAGTGCCAGCAGCCCAAAGTAACCAACGGGCAGCACAGGCGAAACAGCCTGCCGTCCGGTCAGCCGATTTACGATCTGCTCCAGAACAAGGGGAGGAAACAGAGCGGCTGCCACACAGGCGGCAATGAGAATTCCGGTGAGAAGTGTCATCCCGCTGTTTTGACGGATCGTCTTCCGAAAAACGACGCCAAGTCCGTTCTTATTCTTCATGTTCTGCACCTCCCGTTGCCTGCGTCTGATAGAGTGTCGCATAGGCGCTGTTTTCCCGCATCAGTGCGGAATGGGTGGAAAATACACTCGTACCATTCTCCAAAAAGAGTACATGATCCAACCGCGGAAACAACTGCAAACGGTGGGAAATCAAAATAATAATGCGGTCTGCGGCAAGTGGGCGCAGATTTGCAAAGATCTCCTGTTCGGTTTTCTGATCCACCGCGGAAAAAGGGTCATCCAATATCAAAATCTGCCGTGCATGATAGCAGGTGCGGGCCAGCGCAAGCCGGGATTGCTGCCCGCCCGACAGACGGATTCCGCCGCTACCGACGGAGGTAGCCGCTCCCTGCGGCATTTGATCAATTTCATCTGCCAGACATACCGTTTGCAGGCAGTGAGCTATTTCCCCTTTTTCACCCAGGCGAATATTCTCTTCAATGCTCTCCGTCATCAGCTCCGGTTCATGCCCCAGATAGGACAGCAGCCGGCTGCGCTCGTATAAGCTCAGCGTGCGCAGTTCCCGCCCATCTGCCTCAATGCTGCCCTCGTAGGGCAGTTCCCCCAAAAGCGCCTTGCCCAGCATAGATTTTCCGCTGGCAACTGCTCCTGTCACGCCGATGATTTGTCCCGGCTGCGCGGAAAAAGAAATCCCGTGCAGCACCTGCGGCCCGTTTTCCCAGCGCAGAGACAAATCCTGCACTTTAATTGATGCCCCGGCAGAAAAATCCATATCGGACAAAGTAGACCGCTCCACATACTCTTTCATAAGCGGTTTGATTCTCGCCCAGGAAACCTGTGCCTTTTGAACGGAATTAAACAGCTTGGCAGCCTTGGATGACTTGAGCGCCATTTTGACAAAGCAGGACAGAAATGTGGTAAAAGCGGCGATATTCCAGTTGCTCCAGCCAGTACCGGCAACATTTTTAGCACCCAGGTACAAGACAAATAGCACACCGCACATAGAAATGATGTGGTAGAGCGGCTGCATGGTGTTCTCCCAAAAATTTGCCGCCACCGCACACCTTTCGTAGTCTCTCAGGCGCGCCTCATAAGTCAGGTCCCTGCTTTCATCACAGCCGTAGATGCGATAGGTAACCGCATTGGAGACTCTGTCCATGGTGGCGCCGTTCAGCCGTTCGGCACTTTTTTTGTATGCTCCGTTGGACTGTGCCACCCGGTGCTTCAAACATCCTGCGATGAAATAAGCGATCGGGGTAAAGGCACAGGCAATCAGCGCCAGACGCCAGTCGTAATAAAACAGCATGGCAAGGTACGCAATCAGCACCACACCGGTGTCAAACACCTCTGTGGTGAACTTCCGCATGCCCTCCGCGCAGGCATCCACATCCGATACCGCTTTGGTCATCACCGTTCCTATGCTTTCCCGCTCCAGCTCCTCCCTTTCCATGTTCACAAGGCTGTTGTAAAGCATATGACGCATATTGCGGCTGGTATTATTTGCGAAACGGCGCACATAGAAGCGCTTCACGCAGCGCATGACCTGGACGGCTAAAATGACCATCAGATAGACCGCGGCAAGTGACAGCATGGCGGAAAAAGGCTCGCGGCCACCCATCACGTCGAACAGGCACTGTGCCAGACGACCTTCAAAATAAGGCCCCGCAATCATTCCCACATTGTAAAGGATACCGGAAACCGTGACCAGAGCGAGAGACCAGCGTTCCAGTTTGAAGTAGGACAGAATATGGTCAGGCTGAGAAACCCGTTTGATTTTTTGATTTGAGCGGCTCATTTTCCTCCGCTCCCTTCTAAAAAGCGGTGAGTGAGGTTCGGAAAGTCCGCCTTGCTCTCTGCCTTGGAGCGCGTGTAGAGGATATTCAGCAGCCGGCAAAACTCGACACTTTCCTCTAACGACAATGTTTCCTGCAAATATTCATAATAGAGAGCTTCAACGCAAGCCTTGGAGTTTTTCAGCCGATCAGCCTTTTCAGTGGCATAGAGCAGCTGACTGCGCCCATCCGCAGGGTTCGCCTTTCTGATAAGATACCCCTTTGCCTCCAGATTGGCCACACGGCGGGCAGCGGCCCCCTTATCCAATGTGAGAATCTCCCGTATGGCAGCCTGTGTGATGCCGGGATTTTTGCGGACCACATGGATGAAATCATATTCCGCAGTTCCAATACCGTCCAGCTTCAGCATACGGGCGGTAAACTTATTGACTTCACGGGCAATTTTTGTGATTTGACGTCTGGTGGCGTCCATAATCGTACCTCCAGCGAAAAGATGTAGTATCAACTAATTTGTATGATAGTACATCTTTCAGGCTCTGTCAAGGAAAGATGTAAAAGGATTGAGAGGTCTGAAAGCGGTGATGCGGTAAATCTCGCAAGAACAGAGGGGAAGGTTCGTACCTTCCCCTCTGTCCCAATTTCTTGTAAAATTATCAGTAACGTCTTATGCGTTTTAACCCCGGCGCAATTTCCTGATAAGCTTTACAAGTTCATACCAGAATACGGAAATGACCGCAATTCCAACCGCACTGAAAAACTGCGGGGCAGACAGCGGCGACAGCTTTAGCACACCGTTGAGCGGAGAGTAAAGGATGACGCCCAGCATTGCCAGCGTGCCCAGATTAGCCGCCCACATCACAGCGTCCTTTGCAAGGCGCTTTGCAGACTGCATGGCAAAATCGCGGTCGGAGCTGTTGACCTGCACCAGGAAAAGATTGGACAGCATGATGATGGCAAGCCCCATGGCACGGGCGACGGGGGCATTGGCGGCATTGCCGCCCAGCACGGTAAAATATGTGCCGAAGGAGGTGGCAAAAATCACAAGGCCCTGTAAAACGCTTTTGGTAAGGATTCCGGCCGTCAGCAGTTTTTCGTTGGGATCGCGTGGCTTGCGCTCCATGATGTCCGTTTCGGCGGGCTGGCGCTCCAGCACGATGGAGCAGGTGGGATCGATCAGCAGCTCCAGCAGCACCACATGCAGCGGCAACAGCAACAGCCCCGTGGGCGCAATGCCCAGAATCGGCGCAAGCAGAGAGGAGCAGGCGATGGGGATATGGATGGTAAAGACATAGCCCACAGCCTTACGGATGTTGTCGTAGATACGTCTGCCGTCTTTCACCGTCTCCACGATGGTGGTAAAATTATCGTCCATCAGGATGAGATCGGCGGCCTCCCGGGAGACCTCGCTGCCGCGTTTGCCCATGGCGATGCCGATGTCGGCATACTTCAGAGCAGGGGCGTCGTTGACTCCGTCGCCGGTCATGGCGACGATCTCGCCGTTATCCTTAAACGCCTTCACAATCCGCATTTTGTGCTCCGGGATGACACGGGAGAAAATGCTGACATCCCGGACACTTTCCCGCAGCTCCTCATCGCTCATTTCATTGAGCATGTCGCCCGTAATAATATGATCGCTGCCAGGTATTCCGATTTTCTTTGCGATGGCGGAAGCGGTAATCCCATTGTCGCCGGTAATCATGACCACGCGAATTCCGGCCTTGTTGCACATGGCAATATCCGCCTTGACGCTTTCCCGGGGAGGATCGGCAAGGCCCACGAGGCCGCACAGGCGCAGACGACAGTCCGTGATCTGCGGCGGAATTTCCGATTCGCCGGCCGGAGTTGCCGTAGCGACCGCAATGACCCGCAGTCCCTGCGTGGACATTTCCATAATCTCACGCTCTGCCGTCGCCCTTTCTTTCTCCGTCAGATCACAAATGGTCAGGATTTGCTCGGCGGAGCCCTTGGCGGCAATCACCAGTTTGTCGTCCCGCCGCCAGATGTGCCCCATCATTTTCAGTTCGTTGGTGAAGGCATATTCATTCACCAGCTTGCCGCCAAAGAGGTAGTCTCTGGACATTCCGAGACGTTCGCAATGGGCCAGCATGGCTTTTTCCATGGGGTCGTAGGCGTCGGTTTCACAGCCCATTCCCATGATCTCGCACAACGTGCGCTCGTCGCCGTCCACGGCCCAGGTGCTCTGCACGGCCATCTGGTTCATGGTGATGGTTCCGGTTTTATCCACACAGAGGACCGAAACGGCTCCCAGAGTTTCCACGCTGGGGAGTTTTCGTACCAGCGACTGCTTTTTGGCCAGCCGCCATGCGCCCATGGAGAGGAACACCGTGAGAATCACCGGGAACTCCTCCGGAATCATGGCCATGGCCAGCGTAACGCCGGAGAGAATACTCTCAATCAGCCGGGCACCGAAGGAATGGTCGGGAATGTTGAACCACGTAAAGACGCCTACCAGTGCAAACAGAATGGCCGCGATTCCCGCGCACAGCTTTACGAGGCTTCCCGTCTGCTTTTGCAGGGGCGTGGGCTCCTCCGGCGCGGCGGCGACATGAACGCCGATCTTTCCATACTCGGTGGTGCTGCCTATTTTGTCCACCAGCACGGTGGCGGTACCCTGCGTGACAAGTGTACCGGCATAGCAATAGTCCCGCCGCCAGTAGTCGCCGGTCGGCTGGGTGGATTCCGCGGGAATCTTCCATACGCCCTCCGCTTCGCCGGTCAGAGACGATTCATCCACGCACAGGTCATTGCACCTGACAACGGAACCGTCAGCGGGAATCTTAACACCCTCATAGATCATCATCAGATCGCCGGGAACCAGATCCGCGCTGGCGATTGTATGCTCCGCCCCATCGCGGATGACGGTGATGTGAGGTGCGGATAAATCCTTGAGCGCATTGAGCGTTTTGTCAGTCTTCCACTCCTGAATGATGTCGATGCTGATAATTCCCACTACAAAAATGAGCATGATCGCGCCATCTCTGGGCTCACCCAGAATAAAATAAATGACTGCGGCAACAATCAGCAGCAAAAACATGGGCTCGCAGATGATGTGGAGCGTTTTTCTGAAAAAGCTCTCTTTCTTCTGCTGCTCCAGTTCGTTTTTGCCGTATTGCTCCTGCAATCGCTTTGCTTCGGCGGTCGTCAGTCCCGCCATGTTTGACCGGTTGTCTGTCATAAAAGAACCCTCCGTTGTTTGCCTTGCGGCAACGTTTGATTTCTCCTATGGCACTCCATTTTCGGGGTCATATTCCAAAAAATGTGCGACTATTTCCCAAATTGAGTATAAAAATAGCACACCCGTGGAACATACTACTGTCCCACAGATGTGCGAATGATGCACTCTGCTGCCGCTCGTTAAGCGACCCGGCCCCATGACCTTTCGTGACCTCTCCGGAAAGGTTCATCGCCTGCTCAGTTTGTACCGTTGATCTCGCATTCATGATGAATGTAATGCAGTGCAAAGAGATACGTAATAGTATATGCAATCATGCAATCATTGTCAACTGAAATGCTATAAAAAGTTAAAAAACGAAGCAGACGGTCTTGGTTCCAACTTCTCCTGCATGGTCTCAACTTATTTTTGAGCCGGAAGTTTATAAGTGCCCAAAAAAGTAGGCGCCACATTGTTCCTGGCTTGTTATCGGTTTTTGACATATTTTTTTCTAAGAATATTGACTTTTATAATGGTGCGCGGTTATACTCAATAACAGAGATATCTCCGATAATAGCAAACTTGGCAAAAGCCAGGGACGCAAAGCCACGGGTCTAAGGCATTTCTGCTATGACAGCCGGGCTACCGAAGAGGTCACAGAGTTTTTAAACTGTGTGCCAATTCGGCATACAGTTTTTTACTTTATTATAGAGAGGAAATGAGAAGATGAAAAAAGGACTCTCCCTGTTGCTGGCCATAACTCTGGTGCTGAGTTTATCCGTGATGCCTGCTGCGGCAAAAGGAAACTCCGGGAAAGGCAGCTCGGCTTCAGCTTCTGCAAAAGTGACAGAGAAAACCACTGAGACAGGCTCGTCATCTGAAGCCGCTTCAGGCAAAACAGCCAAATCGCCGAATGAAAAGTCTCAGAAGACGAAAACTCAAAAAGAATTCAAGGCCGACCTGAATACGCAGAAAAAAGAGCTGCAGCAGCAGAAAAGTGGTTTAAACCAGCAGAGAGCGACACTGCAGACCCAATATGAAGCTCTGCTGGCCTCTGGAGATACGCAGGGTGCCGCGTCTTTATTGGAAAGCATTCAGGATCTGGATCAGCAGATTCAAGCGATACAGACACAAATCAAAAAGATGATCAACGAGCGATTTATGGTGGCTAAGACGCTGTACACGAATGAAGAGCTTGCACAGTTTTCCAATGTGTCAGACTTGATTGACCAGATGTATGCAGACGCCGAGGTCTTGCAAGCCGGCAGCGTGACTGTAAACAATCAAATTATCAAATTTGACACACCGGCTTATATTAAAAATGGCACAATCCTGGTACCGCTCAGAGCTATCACAGAACAAGTAGGCGGCGATGTGATCTGGAACAGCGAAACTCAGACCGTTACGATTACCAAGAATGATACCGTGATTGAAATCACGCCGGGCAGTATGACTGCGCTGGTCAACGGCGTACCAGTTGAAATGAATCTCCCCGCCACCGTGACTTGTGGCAGGACGTATATTCCTCTTCGGATTTTAGCGGAAGCACTTGATCTGGATACAGTGTTGGATAGTGAGAATGGTACTGTGGACATTGGGGACAGTGCGGCGGATACCAATTCTACCGACTCTGCCGACACTTCCACAGAGGATGCGGCTGCGAACACCCCGGCCACTGATTCTGAAAATACAGATACCACAACCGCAGATGCGGCTCAGAGTTAATCTTCAGAATTGAATCTTATGCAATTTCAGATTTTACTTGGCAAGAAAGTGGAGAATAATCGTTGGATCAGCCTTGGCACCCCACATTTTGTTCCGTGGGAGATGCGGGATCTTGCTGAAGCGTCCGCAGAATGGACGATGATCAATCAGTCGCGAGCCGCTGCGGCTACGGAACTGATTCCCAAATTGGAAAAGGGAGTATTCAATCTAATGAACAGCTCGGAGCGCTATTCTCTTTTTGAATTAAAGCATGGCCTTGGAGCTATTGAAACTATGCTGAAATTTTACAGCGGACTGCTCAAAGAGTGCAGAGAGTATCCTTTTGCGGAACTTTGCTGCAAAGTTATTGGCTGAGAAAAGTTGAATTCCCCAAAAGCATCAGAAGCCTGTCCATATGGGGACTCGTCTGAAACCGTCGGGAAGCCCCAGAAAAACTTCCGCCCCTGTCCTATCGGACGGGGGCGGATTATTTTGAAACCGCAATCAGAGCATTGATGTACCTCTAATTATGGTGATAGATCCTACGATCCAGGGCAAAGATTTTCTTACTGAATTCTCCGGCTGGGATTTCCTCCAGTGTTTCACGGTAGATTTCCATTCGGCTGTCAATCATATCGATAAACGACAGCAGCTCGCTCTCGGCGCACATCGGCTGAACAGCCGCGCCGTACTCCGGCTCGCCGTGGTGCGACAGGATGAGATGCTGGAGCAGCGCCGATTTTTCCTCCGGAATATGCAGCTCGTCACTGACCTTGGCCACTTCGAAAGCGCCCATGACCAGATGCCCCAAGAGCTGTCCTTTCATGGAATAATTCGTGACAAGCCCCAGGGGCGACGTTGTGAACTCCTCGCACTTCGCAAAATCGTGGAGCAAGGTACCTGCGATCAGCAAACTGCGGTCAATGACCGACTCGTACATACCGGCCAGAAAATCCGCCGTCTGAAGCATGTACGCTGTGTGCATTAAAAGTCCGTTTAGAAAGCTGTGGTGGATGCTTTTAGCCGCGGGGATACGTTTGACCTTCTCGCCGTACCGCCTTAGCATCTCCTTGCAGATTACCGCATAATCCTGATCCTTCATTGTATCAACGATTCCCTGCAGTTTTTGCCAAGTTGCCTCAACATCAATCGGCGCTGCGGGGACCAGGTCGCTGATCTTGTATTGGTCGTTCGAATCGGCAATGCGCAAGCGCTGTACCGTTATCTGCAATGTGCCTTTAAACTCAGATACAGTCCCACGAATTTTCACCACAGCCCCTGTATCCTTCGGCGTTACAGGCCCGGTATAATCCCAAGCCTGCGAGACAATCGTCCCTGTACAGTCAGACAAGACCATACTCAGGAACGGTTTCCCGCTCAGTGTCGTTTTTGTAAATGCGTCCTGCAAAAGGAAAAAGTCTTCCAGTTGGTCGCCGACGCTCATATCTCTGATGTACATGTTTTAACCTCTTTCTATTGGTGTAAAACTATTTGCAGTTTTAAACGGAATCTGCATCCGTCGACGTCTGGTTATGTCCTCCATGAGTTACGACTTCCTTTGCTCATCGAGATGTACCTGAAGCGCAAGAATGAATTTCAAGATTTGTTCCTCGCTGCACCCGGAAAAAGCCTCCTTATTGTGATCCTAATAATTGCTTACTCCAAGGAGGTAGTCCGTGGAGTAAGCAAAAGCCTGCGCAATATTTATAAGGCCATCGAAAGATGGGGACTCTGAGCCGTTTTCATAATTTGAAACCACCTGCTTACTGATGCCGAGTTTATTGGCTAAATCTTCCTGCCGCCATCCCTTCTGACTGCGAAGAACTTTTAGATTTTCTGCAAAACCACCCATACAGCTGCCTCCGGCAAGTTCCTTGTTATTGCATAGATCCTACCACCAACGCTTACGTAAATCAACACATTGAATCAAGAAGGCGTTGACAAAAAACAAGCTGCATATTTTTTATGAGGAGGAAAATGATGCGGGAACTTAAATTGAAGCGCGTTTATCGCCACTTTAAAGGAGACGATTATCTGGTAGAGGATGTCGCCAGGAACTCTGAGACCGGCGAGGAGTATGTGGTTTACCGGAAGCTGTACGGAGACGGAAGCCTGTGGATTCGCCCGCTGCGGATGTTTCTCGAGCCGGTGGACCGCGAGAAGTATCCGGATGCCGGACAGACCTACCGCTTTGAGCTGCGGGAAATCGAAAGCGTAGCAGGGCATTAAAACACTGTTCAGGCACGGCACGGTTCTCCCCTCACGCCTCGGTGTAGGGCGCCATGGTCAGACGGATGAAGTACCCCCGGTCGTGATCGCACACCGGGCACTTTTCCGGCGCACCCTTGCCGGTAAACACATACCCGCAGTTCAGGCACATCCACCCGCACTCCACGTCGGAGAGAAACAGCCGGTCCTGCTCCAGCAGGTCCGCCAGCTTGCCGAACCGGTTCCCGTGGGTTTTTTCAATTCCGGCGATCCAGTCAAAGGAATTGGCAATTGGGGCGAATCCCTCTTTTTTGGCAATCCCGGCAAAGGCCGGATATACCGGGTCAAACTCCTCGAACTCATTGTGCTGGGCCATCCGCAGAAGCTGCACCATGTTCTGCGCCGCGTCCACGGGAAAGCCGCCGTCTATTTGAATCGCCTCGCCGGACAGTTCCTTCAGGTGGTTATAAAAGATCTCCGCATGCTCCTTTTCCTGATTGGCGGTGAAGGTGAACACCGCCTCGATTACGTGGAACTTTTGCTGCTTTGCCTGCGCGGCAGCAAAGGTATAGCGGTTTCGGGCCTGACTCTCTCCCGCGAAAGCCCGCAGCAGATTGATTTTCGTCTCGCTGTTTTTCAAATCCATAATTATTAAGCATCTCCTTTGCGTCAGAATGCACAAAAGAAGGTGCTTTTATGCAGATTCAGGAAAATAATTCCTCCGGTACAAAAATGTCTGCCTTCGGGACTTTTTCCCAACTGAAATCCGGCAGCAAACTCTCCGGCGTCCGGGGCCCCGCCGTGGGATTGAGCCCCGCCAGATACGCCAGCTTTCCGATGATGTCCGCGGGCGTACGCCGGGCCAGCAGAAAGTCCAGACTCAGATCGCCGTCCCGTTTGCTCAGTCGCCGCCCGTCGGGCGACAACAGCAACGGCACATGGTAAAAATGCGGCGGTGTCAGTCCCAGCAGATCATAGAGATACAGCTGCCGGGGCGTGGAGGAAAGGAGGTCGCTCCCCCGCACCACCTGCGTGATCTTCATGGCCGCGTCGTCCACAACCACCGCCAGCTGATAGGCCCACAGGCCGTCCGACCGCCGCAGAAGAAAGTCGCCGCAGTTCCGTTCCAGATTTTCGGAATACCGGCCAAGGTGGCCGTCCTGAAACCCGATCTCCCGGTCGGGCACCCGCAGGCGAAGGGCGGGAGCACGCATCCGGACGCGCTGTGCCACCTGATCGGGCGTCAGGGTACGGCAGACGCCGGAGTAGACCATCTGGCCGTCCTCCCGGTGGGGCGCGGAAGCGGCATGGAGCTGGGCACGGGTGCAAAAGCAGGGGTAAACCAGCCCTTTTTGCCGCAGGGCCTCCAGCGCGGCGGCGTAAAGCTCCCCCCGCCGGCTCTGGTAATAGGGGCCGTGGGGCCCGCCCAAACTGCCGCCCTCGTCCCAGACGAGGCCCAGAGTGCGGTAGTCCGCCTCCAGCCGGTCCGCGTAGGCCCGGGTGCAGCGCTGGGTGTCCAGATCTTCAATCCGCAGGACTACCCGGCCTCCGGCAGCCTTGGCGGAGAGCCAGGCAAGCAGGCTGGAAAACAGATTCCCAAGGTGCATCCGCCCGCTGGGGGAGGGGGCGAAGCGGCCCGTCTCCGCGCCCGTCATACCAACTTCCGAAGGTCCGCCGTGAGGCGGCCGTCCTCGATTTTCACCGCGGCATAAGTGGGCTTGCCCCAATAGCCGATGCTGCCCGGATTCAAGAGCAGGGACTCTCCGGCCCACTCCTGCGTGGGGATGTGGGTATGGCCGAAGCACAGCAGGTCCGCCTTTTGCTCCCGTGCCGCGTAACCCACGTCCATCAATCCCTCCTTCACCCGGTAGGTGTGCCCGTGGCACAGCAGGATACGTTTTCCGCCCAACTGCACCAGCTTCACCGCGGGTTCCGTAAAGCGAAAATCGCAGTTGCCCGGCACCTGATCCAGCGGGATGTCCGGAAACATATCCCGAAGGCGCTCCGCGTCCTGCCAGCCGTCGCCCAGATGGAAAATGCGGTCGGGACTCTCCCGCTCCACCGCCAGAGTCATATGATCCACGTTTCCGTGGGAATCAGAGAATACCAGAATCTTCATATAAACCTCGTTTTTTCACTTGGATGCTGACAGTATAACCCCTGCCGAGTAAATTGGCAACCAGATTGCCTCAGCCGCCGAACGGCCGGGGAGCGGGGAATTGCCTCGGGGTAGAAAACATGATAAAATTGGAGCGACTTAAAAGAAAAGAGGGATTTTGTGGATAAACGGGAAGAAACCGTCCGCCTTTGGTTTGATATGTGGCTGAAGAAACAGAATCTCGGAATTGAGCGTGTTTTTTCGGAGGACGCCATCTATATTGAAAGCTGGGGACCGGCGTATCAGGGCGCGGACAAGATACAACTGTGGTTTGAGGAGTGGAACAGCCGGGGCACCGTCCTGGTGTGGGACATCCGGCAGTTTTTTCATAAGGGTGATCAGACGGCGGTGGAGTGGTATTTCAAAAATGCCATGGACGGCGGAAGACCCGAGGCGTTTGACGGCGTTTCGCTGATCAAATGGACGCAGAGCGGGCAGATCTGCTTTTTAAAGGAATTCGGCTGCAATCTCGGCCGATATGACCCCTATCAGGAAGGACCGGTTCCGCAGTTTCGAGAGGATACAGCTCTATGGTTTTGAGCCCGGGCGTATCTGTACGCCCGGAGCACCACGGTAAAAAAGGGAGGCCGCACTCTAAGAGTGCGGTCCCCCTTTCTGTCTGCCCTTTGAACGGTTACTTTTCCTCCGCGATGATGATTCGGACCCGTCCGCCCGCCGTGCATCCGAACTGATCGACCCAGCCGGTAAGCTTGTAGTCCGAAGCGTTGATGGAGCTGAGGGACACCTGATAATAATTCATAACGTTGGAGGCATTCAGCTTGCGCAGATAAACCTGCACGCCGGTATCCAGCGCATAGGTGGTATTCCCGCCCATGGCACTGACAGAGCTAAGGCTGTCCAGCGTCATGGAAGTAAGACGGCGCATATTTTTAACCGTGCCGTCGCTGTTAAACTGGACGCCCGCGCCGCCAGTGGCCACGCTGAAGTCTTTGCCATCGCTGTCAAGCGAGGTGGAGATCCCGTTTTTCAGTCCGGCATAGCTGATAGTCAGTATACCGTCCGTCTTTTGAGGTACGGTGGTCAGGTAGTAGAAGGACCAGATATCGCCGGTGGCGTCGTCCAGAATCAGATGGGTGATCTCGCCGTCCGTATTGGTGATGTAGTAGCGCACGTCGCTGGTGGAGAGCGTGTAGCCCGCCAGACGGCTGGGATAAATCTTGACCCACGCGCCGGTGGAGGTGGTATCCAGAATCTGCACGTCCCCGGCAAAGGTCTTGTCGCCCAATTTGGTGCCCGCCTTATCCACAGCGCCGCTGAGCGTCTTTGCGGTGAGCTGCTTAATGGAGGTGCCGCTGTCGGACATACTGGCGGAGACCAGACTGCCCGTCGCATAGGCGCCCCGCTGGCTGACGGAAAAGGAGTGGACCACGCCGTCGGTACAAGCCACGGCCACGCGGACCTCGGTCCCGGCGGTGGTGCCGGAGGTGGAGGAGTCGGCCACGGAGGTGACCACACCGTAATAAACGGTGTCCACCGCGCTGCCGCTGACCACGTCCACCACCTCGCCGTTCATGCCCAGCAGGAGCAGCGCGGTATCGCCGACCTTGAATCCGCCCATAGAGGACAGCTTATAGGCCGCAGTGGCGGTGCCGATGGTATAGGAGGTCGTACCCACGGTGACGGAGGTGGGAGCTGCCGCGCTGGGCGACAAGGCGGTGATGGTACCGCCGGCCCGGTCGGTGTAGATCCACACGGTCTGCATACCGGTATTATAATAGTAAACGTCATACTGCTGCACGGAGGAGAGGGAGGATGCCGCCCCGTTGCGGTACACAGTGGCTGCCGTGGAGGCGAAGGGCAGATCCAGCGACTTGCCGGAACCCACCACATAGGGCCCGCTCAGGTTGGCCGAAACGACTGCGGCATAATCCACATTGCCGTTGGTGACGGTATAACCCAGTGTGGTGGCATAGGTTTTGCCGTCGCTGGTCTGGGCCGTCAGGGCGTTATAAAAAAGGTACACGCAGTCGGATCGGGTCATGAGGCCGCCTTTACTCAGAGTGATCTGGTCCCGCAGGCCCAGAGAGCTGGCCTTGCTCAACTGCGCGAAGGGAAAAGCCCCTGCCAGAGTCGAGGAATCGTAGCCCAAAAGGCGCAGTACCGTGGTACATGCCTGCTCCAGAGTGATGGTTTGGCTGGGACGGAACGTACCGTCGGTATAACCGGTCATCCACCCCTCATCCACGGCAACCTTAATATATTGTGAGGCCCAGTGGTTGCTTTTTACGTCTTTGAAGAGGGAGACGCCCTCCCCGTCGCCCACGCTGTCCTTATAAGTCGAAGCGCACACCAGCATTTTGGCGAACTGGGCGCGGGTGACGCTGCCTCCCAGATTCAGGTTTCCGGCGGAGTCGCCCACCAGGATACCCAATGCCCGGATGGTCTGAACTTCGCCGCTGTCATTGGCGGCAGTGGCCCCGGCGGGGACGGCGAACAGCGCCGCCGCCATGCAAACCGCCATCAAAAGGGATAAAATCCGTTTCTTCATACTTGCTTCTCTCCTGTCGAATATCCGCCTTCCGGAACGCCGTGCCCGGAGACGAGGTTTGTGCGATCACAGACAAAACGCCGCGCGGGCGCGGTCAATCGTAATGCAGCGCGTCAATCGGGTTCATCCGCGCGGCCTTTTTCGCCGGCAGATAGCCGAACACGATTCCAATCAGCGTGGAAATGCTGAACGCGCCCAGTACCGCCCCCATGGATGGGGTGACGGCCAGCCCCTCTGACATCAGCGCGGAGACGATGATGGTGGCAATGGAGGAAAGGCCATAGCCCACGACAATGCCCAGCACGCCGCCGAGGGCGGAGGTGGTGGCGGCCTCGATCACGAATTGCTGCATGATGTACCGCTCTTTCGCGCCCAGTGCTTTGCGGATGCCGATCTCCCGCGTCCGTTCCGTGACGGACACCAGCATGATGTTCATAATGCCGATGCCGCCCACAACCAGGGAAATCGCGGCAATGCCCGCTAAAATTCCGATCATGACATTGATCATGGAATTCATGGTGCTTAACAGCTCGGCCATACTGACCACGCGATAGGCATCTTTGTCCTCGAAAATATGGTAAAGGTACCCCTCGACGATGGTGACGCAGGCCCGCGACTGATCTTCATCCACCACCGTGATGGTATAGTTGCTGATCACGCCGGTGTAGGACATTCTGGCGGCGGTGGAGTAGGGGAGAAAGACGCAGTCGTCCGTGCCGCCCTCCTCCATTTTGCCGTCCGTCTCCTGCTTCATGACGCCCACAATGGTGAACAATCTGCCGTTGAGCCGGATGGCCTGACCCACGGCGTTGCCGTCGTAATAGGTTTCATTGAGGTAGTTTCCCACCACGCAGACATCCCGCCGATTGGATACATCCACATACTGAAGAGCCCGGCCAGCGGAGACGGTATAGTTCTTCATGCTGAAATAGGCCTCGCTGACACCCGTGACGGTTGTAGAAGATAAGCTCTCCGTTCCGATCTTCACAGCGCTGGACAAGCTGACCGTGGGGGAGATTTGGTCGAGATAGTCGGGGTTCTCTGCCACCAAATCATACATCTGCGCCTCCGAAACGCTCCGGGAGCTGCCTCGGCCCTTGATGGAGACCATCAGTGAGTTTGTCCCCATATCGGCAAAGCTGGATTTCATATAGTTTTCCATGCCGTTTCCAAGCCCCACGATGACGATCACCGCCGCGATGCCGATGATGATACCCAGCATCGTCAGGAAGGTGCGCATTTTGCTGCCCCGGATGTTTTTAATGGCCAGCTGGAAGGCTTCCGTTAATTTCATTGTCCGCCTCCCGTTCCCGCCAGATTCGGCGATACCACCGCCTCCGGCGCGTGGGCGTCTCCGTCGTAAATGACGCGGCCGTCCTCCAAACGGATAATGCGCTGGGCCTGAATGGCAATGGAGTTATCGTGGGTAATGAGGACCACGGTGTTGCCTGCGGCGTGGAGCTGCTGCAAAAGAGCCAGCACTTCCCGCCCAGTGTGGGAGTCCAGTGCGCCGGTGGGCTCATCAGCCAGAATCACCGCAGGCTCACCCACCAGTGCCCGGGCGACGGAAACACGCTGTTGCTGGCCGCCGGANAGTTGGGCGGGCTTCTGGTTCAACTTGCTTCCAAGCCCCACCATCTCCAGAGCCACCTTGGCCCGCTCCCGTCGGTCGCTCCTTGAAACCCCGGCATACATCATGGGGACCTCTACATTTTCCAGCAGCGTCAGTTTGGTCAGCAGATTGTACTGCTGAAAGATAAAGCCCAGCATCTTGTTGCGAATTTCCGCCAGCTGATTTTTATTCATTTTGCCCACATCCTGACCGTCCAGCAGATAAGTGCCGGAGGAGGGGACGTCCAGACAGCCGATGATGTTCATGCAGGTGGATTTACCGGAACCGGACTGGCCCACGATAGCCACAAACTCGCCCTTTTTGATCCGCATGGAAATGTGATCCGCGGCTCGGACAACTGAATCGCCCATCTCATAAACCTTGGAGACATCCTGAAATTCAATCAGCGCGCTCATTCCGTCGGTCCTCCGCCGCTGGGAGCGCTGCCGCTGGGTCCTCCGCCGGGGCCACCTCCATTTTCGCTGCCGTTGGGCCCGTTTTCGGAGTCATCCCCCATCAAAACGTCCATGGCGGAAGAGGTGCTGACGAAGGGCAGATAGGCCACCTTGTCGCCCTCCTGAAGACCGGAGGTGACCTCGATGTAATCGTCATTGCTGACGCCCGTTTCCACGGAGACATAGACATAGCCTTCGGGGGCTTTGTCCGGCAGGGCATTAGCTGCGCTGGGAGAAGCAGCGGTGATCAGAACCTTGTTGCCCCGCTCCAAAGCGGCGCTGGGGATGGAAAGCGCATTGTCATTTTCCGCAGTAACAATCTTCGCGTCCACATTCATACCTGGCCACAGCTTGCCGTAGTCGCTAATGCGAATGGTGACGGGGTAGGTGGTTGCATTGTTACTGGTTGTTCCGGCCATGGAAATCTTGGTCACCTCGCCGGTGAAGGTCTGACCCTCCACGGCATTCGCCGTGATGGTAACCTTCTGGCCCACCGACACCTTCGTCACATCCAACTCATCCACGTTGAGGTTCATTTCCAGATAACTCAGGTCGTAGATCGCGCAAAGAGTGTCACCGGACTTCACCTTTTCACCGGCCTTGATCTTCTTATCCACGATGGTGCCGTCGATGGGGGAGATGATGGTGTAATCGTCCAACTCTTTCTGAGAGTTCTCCATGCTCAGCTCCGCATTTTGCAGATTATCCTCCGCCGACTGAACGGAGTCATTGGCCGCGTTGGAGGCAAAGGTGACGATGGTCTGCCCGGCGGATACGTTTCCGCCCTCCTTCACGTTGACGGCGGCCACAGTGCCGCCGGAGGCTGCGGTCACATCCTCCGCCGCCTTATACGAAAGAGTCGCATTCTCGCTGGAACCGCAGCCGTTGATGGTGGCGGTGGCGACCTGCGTGTTGGTAAGACCGCCGGGATTGGTCACGGAGACTGTCACATAGCGCACGATGCGGTTGCCGGTGAGTACCGTATCGGCGGCGGAGACTGCAGTCACCCGGCCGGCAAGCGTTTCAAATGATCCGTCCAGAATCACGGACGCGCTCTCGCCCACATAAAAACCGGCCGCGTCGTCCGACGCGAAGGGTACCTTCAGGGTCATGGCGGAATTGTCGCGTACCGTGGCTATGGTCTGACCGGCCTTCACCACGTCGCCCGTCTTCACGTCCAGAGAGGCTACGGTGCCCGCCACCGGGGACTGGGCATAGGCCGCTTTTTCATAGCTGCGCTGAGCCTGGTTCAGCAAAAGCTGGGCCTTTTCCAGATTGCTGCTGACGTCGGAGCCGTCCAGCTTATAGAGGACGGTGCCCTTGGTCACGGTATCGCCCTCCTCAAAATCCGCCGACTGGACCTCGCCCTCTTTCAGGGTGGTAACGGTGTAGGAGTTGGCGGGCTGAAGCGTACCGGTTCCGCTGAGAGACTGGGTAATGGCTCGGTAGGACGCGGCCTCCTCCACATAGGTAACCGCGGCAGCATCCTGCTTTTTACCAAGGCCGCGCAAGACCAGAGATGCCACCACCAGAACCACCGCCAGAATCAGCCATTTGCGCAGCTTCTTATGACTCCACAGTCCCTTCAGCTTTCCGGGAACTCGAAACTTTTTCTTTTTCACCGGCGCGGCGTCCGGCTTTTGTACCTCGGTTTTTTCCTGTAATTCTTCGCTCATACTTTTCCTCTTTTCCTTACATAAGCCTCGCATCCGGCCTTGGGCCGTATTATGTACCATAGGACAGTTTCCATGATTCACCTTAAACAAAGCTTGAAACCGGACCCAATTCAGGCGACGATCTCCAGAACATCCAGAAGCGCCCGCTTAATGTATTACGCACGTAATACATTAACACAGACTTTTAAAAAGTCAAGACCTCCGCCGTAAATTTTTACAGGACGCCGCTTTTTCTGAGCATCACATGCATGAATTGCCGACTTGCGCGGCGCGGCAGAACATGATAAAATATTTCGGAACGGAAGCGAGGGAAACTTTATGTATCATGTTATTTTATTTGATCTGGACGGAACGCTGACGGATTCCAAAGAGGGGATACTCAACTGTCTGCGCTATGCGTTTGAAAAGCTGGGCAAGCCCATACCCGACGAGGCGACGCTGATCAAGTTTATCGGTCCTCCACTGCAGGACACCTTCATGGAATTGGGGGGTCTTACAAAGGAACAGGCGACAGTTGGAATTGAGGCATTCCGGGAACGGTATGAGCCGATTGGAAAATTTGAGAATGCGGCAGCGCCTGGGCTGCCGGAGCTTTGCGCTCGGCTGAAGAAGGCAGGATACCTATTGGCGCTGTCCTCCTCCAAACCGGAGGAGCTGTGCGTGGATATCTGTGAGCGGTTCGGTTTCACGCCGTTCCTCACCGCCATTGCGGGCAGTCCGCTACACGGTGATTACACGAAGGCCGACGTCATTCGGGATACGCTCCGCCGCCTTGGGTTGAGCGATGCGGACAAGCCCTCCGTCCTGATGGTGGGCGACCGGAAGTATGATGTGCTGGGTGCGAAGGAGTGCGGCATCGACTGCGTGGGCGTGGAATTTTTCGGTTATGCCGCCCCCGGTGAACTGGAAGAGGCCGGGGCCGTGGCGGTGGTGCGGACCGCCGCGGAATTGGAGCGGTATATTCTCAGCCACTGATCCGATATTTTGGCGGCAGAGGGAGTTTCCTTTGTCGCCGTCAAGCTGTTGAAAGAGCCGGTGCTTTTTCAACAGCTTTTTTAGTCTTTCAGAGTCGCTAGATGTTTAAAGTGAAAAAAATTGTTAACAATTCCTTAATTTTGTAAATATTTGTTACTTTTTTCTTTCTTCGGCTTTACAACCGTGCGCAAAATCACGTATAATAATATTCAATATTTTCGCTTCCTCGCGAAAATCCCTTTGCACCGCAAAGCGGTGAATGCGGCAAAACGCGCCTTCGGGCGCCGTATTCTGTAAGGAGAAATACACATGAGACAAATGAAGCGATGGGCGGCCGTGGCGCTGTCCGCGGCGCTGTGCGCCGGGACGCTGTGCGGTTGCGGCGACACGGAGGAGGTATCGATCTTGCCGGTATGCGCAGGAAGTGACGTGACCACCTTTGACCCCGCCTATGTTTCCACTACTGCAGACAATACGGTGGTGGGCAGTCTATATGAAAACCTGATGCGCATGACCTGCAGTACCAGCGGTGACACCACCGTGGTAGAGGGCATGGCAAAAAGTGTGGATGTGGAGGAAAACTTTGACGGTACCACGACCTATACCTTCCACCTGCGCAGCGCCCGCTGGTCCGATGGGCAGGCGGTCACCGCGGATGATTTTGTATACGCCTGGCAGCGTCTGGCCAATCCGCTGACGCTGTCCCCCAATGCCGAGCTGCTGTCCGCAGTGCAGGGATACGATGCCGTCCGCGCCGGGGGTGACCCCAGCAAACTTGCTGTTACCGCGAAAAATGACTCTACGCTGGAGGTCGTCCTCTCCGGCAAATACGACTGGTTTTTGACGGAGGTCTGCACAGCCCCTGCCACCAGCCCCTTGCGGCAGGATGTGATACAGTCTTTGAAGGAGAGCGCCCAGACCGCAGCAGAATCCGCCGGGGAAGGAGCTGCGCCTTTGAAATGGTGGCATGACCCCACCCGCCTTGTGACCAACGGGGCCTATCAGGCGTCCGACTATCAATCCGGTGAAACCCTTGATTTGACGCGCAGCCACCGCTATTACGGCCGTGTCGGCAACGACGGCGTTCATTTCATCTTTGCTGACAGTGCGGAGGATGCCTGGGCGCTGTTTGACGAGAAAACCGTGGATTTCACATACGCCCTGCCCCAGACGCAGCTGGAGACTCTGATCTCAGAAGGACAGTCCCTCACGCCAGAGCTCTCCACTTACACGGTCCTGTTCAACGGGAAACAGCAGCCCTTTGACGATCCCGCAGTCCGGCGGGCTCTGACTCTGGCTGTGGACCGGCAGGCCATTGCCGCGCTGGCGGGCAGCACTGCAAAGGCGGCGGAGGGACTGGTGCCCTATGGGGTCCCCGGCAGCGAAGAGCAGGATTTCCGCACAGCCGGCGGCGATCTTCTGAAGTCGGCAGAAGAAGATTACGAAAACAACTGTGCTCAGGCAAAAGGGCTGCTGGCCGACAGCAGCTATGACAGCCGCTACAATCTTGAATATATCTATGTGGACGAGGGCCCGGCGGCCCAAATTGCCGATACGCTGACGAGTGAATGGCAGTCCGTACTTGGCATACAGGTCCGGGCGCGAGCGGTGACGAAGAATGAGATGTCCGCGGCGCTGAGCTCCGGGGATTACTATATAGCGGGAACCTCCGTGTCCGCGCAGCTGAACGATGCGGAGGGATTCCTCGCTTCCTTTTCCGGAAAGTCCTCTCAGAACACGGTGCACTACGACAACGGCGCTTACGATACCCTGCTGAACATCATCGACAGCGCGTCGGACCCGGCGGCACGGCTTGCCTGCCTCCACGACGCCGAGGCGCTTTTGCTGGATGACGCCGCGGTCTGCCCCCTTTATACCACCGGCACGGGCTGGAAGCTGCGGGAGGGCTGGTCCGGTCTTTGCCGCGACGCGCGGGGCTGGTTCAGCTTTGTCGGCGTCTCGGTGGTTTCCAGCTGAGCCGCAGGGCAGGACTGGGCTGACGCGCAGGAAAAGGTCGCAGAGCTGCAAGAATTCAAGTGTTCGCCGCAATCTGCGGCGAACACTTTTTGTCTTCCCCGGCCCGCTTTGTGTGTTTCGACAAAAGCGCTTCCTCCTCTGTTTTTTTTACCATGAAGGTGTTATACTGAGCAAAATAGGAGGTGACGGCATGGACTCTGTCATCACATATCGCCGTTTACTGCACCGCATTCCGGAGCTTGACAGCGATCTTCCGGAGACGGTGGCTTTCGTGCAGAGCAAACTGGAGACTCTGCGCTGCCATATTTTAAATCCCATCCGCGGTAGCGTCTGCGCATTTTTTGACGCCGGAAAAGCGGAGACGGTGGCTTTCCGGGCGGACATGGACGCGCTTCCGGAGACAGAGGAGACGAATCTGCCCTTCGCCTCGGAGCACCCGGGTAATATGCATGCCTGCGGCCACGACGGACACACCGCCATGGCGCTGGCGCTGGCAGAATACGTCAGTGAGAATCTGGAGAAGCTGCCCCGAAACGTATTGTTTTTGTTCCAGCCTGCGGAGGAGACCACCGGCGGAGCCGGACGGCTCTGCGAGACGGGTATTTTGGAGCGGCGGCGGGTCCGCCGTGTGTTCGGGCTGCATCTGTGGCCCGGTCTTCCGGCGGGGACGGCCTGGGCAAAGCCCGGTCCCCAGATGGCCCGCGCCAGTCAGCTGACCGTTCGTATCACCGGCAAAAGCGTTCACATTTCCAAGGCTGCTGAGGGACGGGACGCACTGCTGGCCGCTGTGGAGCTGGTGCAGCAGGCCATGGCCATGGAGAGGGAGGCGCTGCCGCCGGAGGAGCCCCGGGTCCTGCGATTCGGCAAGCTGACTTCCGGCGATGCCCGGAATGTAGTCAGCGGCCACTCGGAGCTGCTGGGCTGTCTCCGCTCTTTCTCCGACGCATCCTTTACTCTTCTGCGCAAGGGGATGGAAGAGGTCTGCGACCGGGTGGAGCGCTCTACCGGCTGCGACGTAAAGCTCCACCTCAACGAGGGCTATCCCCCCGTCTGGAACCACGAGGAGCTGTTTGAGACCGTCCGGGCCGGATTGGAAGTGGGCGCTCTCTCCCTGCTTCCCAAGCCCGCGCTAGCAGCCGAGGACTTTTCCTTTTATCAGCAGTGTGTCCCCGGCGTATTTTTCTTCCTCGGCGTGGGGGACACCGCCCAGCTTCACGCCAATACCTTTAACTTTGACGACGAGCTGATTCTGCCCAAGGGTGTGGAATTTTTGAAAAAGCTGCTGTATCTGGCATAAGGTTTACACGGGTCTCAGGACCCACATGAATCGGGATAGAGCAAAGCAGGGCCTCTCATAGGAGAGGCCCTGCTTTGCTCTTCATAAGCCGGCGCTTGATCGGTGACGCGCATTCTCACTTTGCCGCGAACAGCTCCCGGACCGCGTCAGCGTCTGCGGCGATCTGCGACTTCAGGCTCTCCAGAGAGTCAAACCGGATCTCGTCCCGCAGGTGCCGGCAGAATTCCAACCGGACGGTCTGCCCGTACAGGTCGCCGTCAAAATCCAGCAAATAGGTCTCCACGGTGATATCCGTTCCGTTGTGGACGGTGGGCCGGGTCCCCACATTGGTGACACCACCCAGCTCCCTGCCGGACGGCAGGCATGCCCTTGTGGCGTAAACCCCGTGACTGGGCACCAGCACATGGGGTGGAACCGTGAAGTTGATGGTGGGGATGCCAATGGTCCGCCCGATGCGCCGCCCGTGCTTCACGACCTGGGACAGCACGTGGGGATGGCCCAGAAATTCCGCCGCCCGCGCCATCTGACCCAGTTCCACCAACCGGCGGATATAGGTGGAGCTGACGGTGATCCCCGCGTGCTCCACCTTCGGAATAATGTCACAGCCGATCCCCAGTTCGGTGCACTTTTCCCACAAAAGCTCCGGGGAACCCTGATTTTTATATCCGAAATGATGGTCGTGTCCCGCCACCAGATGGATGGCGTGGTATCGCTTTACCAGAATTTCCGTCACAAACGCATCCCACGGAGTGGTCATCATCTCGTGGTCAAAAGGCACCATCAAAATATCGTCGATGCCAAACAGCCGGTGGACCAGATCCCGCCGGTCTTCCGGAGAGTTGATGAGGGGGCAGGGAGTTCCGGTGATCACCTCTTTCGGCGCCCGGTCAAAGGTAAACACCGCCGGGACGCAGCCCCGCCGCGCGGCTTCCTCCACCGTTCGGCGCAGCAGAGCGGCGTGACCCAGATGTACGCCGTCAAAAAAGCCAAGCGCAATCACGCGTTCTTTCATATGTTACGCTCCAAAAAAATTCTTGATCGATGTCAGGACACCGCCCTCCGCCCTGGAGAGACTGAGAAACTCGCCTCCGCACCCATACACCCGGTAAATCCCATCCGGACAGTTGGGGGCGTCCACCGGATTTCCGTTCCGGCAGCGCTTTTCCTGTCGCTCCGCGGCGATCGTATAGGTGGGGTACTTTGCAAAGTACCGGTCCGTTGGCAGCAGAAGGGTCTCGCCCTGTTCCTGCACGTCGCCGATGCTCACTGCCTGGAAAAGCGTGAATCCCGCAGCCATGGTCCGCCGCAGGGACGCCATGCACCCGCCGCAGCCCAGCGCCCGGCCAATGTCGTGGCAGAGGGTACGGATATAGGTGCCCTTGGAGCAAACGCATCGCAGAGTAAAATCGGCGGGGCCGGTCTGCTCCAGAATTTCCAGCTCATAGACGGTAATGCCTCGAGGGGTTCGCTCCACCTCGCCGCCCTTTCGGGCCACATCGCACAGCTTCCTGCCATTGATCTTGATGGCGGAGTACATAGGCGGAAGCTGCTGAATTTCTCCCGTGAACTGCGGCAGAACAGATGCCAGCGCCTCCCGTGAAACCGCCGCCTCATGGGTCTCTATGGTCGTCCCGGTCACATCCTGCGTGTCGGTGACCAATCCCAGCCGAAGCCCCGCCACATACTCTTTGCTTCCGTTTTCCGCGAATTCCACCGCTCTGGTAGCCTGTCCCACAAAAACCGGCAGAACGCCGGTGGCCATGGGGTCCAGCGTTCCGCCGTGACCCACCCGTTTTTCCCGCAGGATGCCGCGTATTTTTGCGCACACGTCCATGCTGGTCCAATCCGCGGGCTTGTCGATGATAATGATTCCATTGGGCATACAGAGCCCTCCCCGGTCCAGATTTCCAAATGGGAATGCTTTCGTCAGTCGCTAAATTTTCCGGCCACTTTTTCAACCGCGTCCAGCATTTTGCGCTTTGCCTCCAAAAGGGGAGCCTCTACGGTACAGCCCGCCGCCGCCGCGTGCCCGCCGCCGCCAAGCTCCGCGCAGACGGTGCTGGCGTTGACGCGTTTGCCGGTGCGGACGGAGAATTTCCACACGTCTGGCTCCAGCTCTCGCATGGTGATGGCGCAGTCACTGCCCTCGATCTGTCCGCCCAGAGAACTGAGGTCCTCGGCGTCCCCCTCGTCGGCCTGAACCCGTTCCATCAAAGAGATGGGAACCTTCAGGACCACCACGCGGCCGCCGTCGTAAAACTCCATGTTGGCCAGCATATCGCCCTCCAGAACCATCCGTTTGCGGCTCTTTGTGCGGAAGAAAACCTTGTTCACCGTTCGATAGTCGATCCCAGTGTCCAGAAGCTCCGCCGCCACCCGGTGGGTGTTGGCGGAGGTGTTGCTGTACTGAAAGCAGCCCGTGTCCGTGGCGACGGCCACGTAGAGCGGAAGAGCCATCTCCGCCGTGACGGGTCCCAATTCCCGCAGGATATCATAGAGCAACTCTCCACAGGCCGCAGCCTCCGGCCGCACAATATTCTCCCTGCCGAAGCGTTCAAAGGAGGGGTGATGGTCGATGGCAAGATCGACCTTGTCTGCGTAGCGCTCCGTATTTTGGGGCAGTAGGCCCAGGGAGGCGATATCGGTGGACACGATCTTCGCGGGGATAAAATCCTCCGGCGCCTCATAGGGCTGAATATAGGGCGCAGTGGTGCGGGTCTGGCCGGAATTGGGCAGCAGGTACGCCCGCTTGCCCAGCGCCCGCAGCCCCACACACAGCGCCGCGGCGCAGCCCACGGTGTCTCCGTCGGGGCGCACATGCGTCAGAATCAGCACGTCGTCGAACCGCCGCAGAAGCGAGGCGGCCTCCGATACCGTCAGGTCAGTCATTCGTCGTCCTCCTGTCCGCCTCTCTGGGCGTCCTTGCGCTCCACGTTCCGGAGCAACTCCAGAATGTGAGCGCCGTGCTCAATAGAGTCATCTGCTACGAACTGCAGCTCCGGGGTATACCGCAGGCGCAAAGCCGCGCCCAGCTCCCGCCGCAGAAATCCGGCGGCGGACTTCAGGCCCTTAAGCACATCCTTTTCCTGGGCCTTGTCCAAAACACTAATAAACACCTGCGCATAGCGAAGGTCCGGTGTTGTGTTCACTCGGGTGACGGAGACCATACCGGTGCCGCTGACGCGGGGATCCTTTAAACTGCGTATCTGGGCCGCCAACTCGCGCTGGATCTCTTCGTTGATTCGGCCGATGCGATTGCTTGCCATAGAATGCTCCTTTCTGCGGGGGTCCTCCAAGAAAAATATCCGCCTGTGGCGATCACAAAAAAGTACGGGGCGGCGACCATGCGCCGCCCCTATTGTGTCCAATTACCGGGGAATTTCCTCCATGGCAAAGCCCTCGATGATATCGCCCTCTTTGAGGTCGTTAAACTTCTCCACCGTCAAGCCGCACTCGTAATTGGTGGTGACCTCCTTGACGGTGTCCTTGAACCGCTGCAAAGAACCCAGCTTGCCCTCGTGAACCACGATACCGCCCCGCACCACGCGCACGTCGCAGTCGCGGGTCAGCTTGCCGTCCTGCACATAGCAGCCTGCGACTGTGCCCACGGAAGAGACCTTGTAGGTCAGGCGGACCTCCGCGTGACCCAAAATCACTTCCTTGAATTTGGGAGCCAGCATACCCTTCATAGCAGCTTCAATCTCGTCGATGCAGTCGTAGATCACGCGGTACATCCGCATATCCACGTTCTGCCGCATCGCGCCGTCACGGGCGGCGGCGTCCGGACGGACGTTAAAGCCCACGATAATGGCCCCGGTGGATGCGGCCAGCATCACGTCAGATTCGCTGATGGCGCCCACGCCGCCGTGGATGACCCGGACGCCGACCTCATCGTTGCTAAGCTTTTCAAGAGAGGTCCGAACAGCCTCCACGCTGCCCTGTACGTCGGCTTTGACGATCAGAGCCAGTTCCTTGCGCTCACCGGCCTGGATCTGATCAAATAGATTTTCAAGAGATACCTTCTGGACCGGTGCGGCGGATTTCAGCTTCTCCTCCGCCTTGCGCTGCTCCACCAGCTCCCTGGCCATGCGCTCGTCGGCGACCACGTTGAAGGTGCAGCCAGCCGCGGGGGCCTCGGAAAGGCCCGCAATTTCCACGGGGACCGAAGGACCCGCCTCTTCCAGGCGCTTGCCCTTGGAACTGGTCATGGTCCGCACGCGGCCCACGGCGGTGCCGGCGATGATGGTATCGCCCTGTTTCAGGGTGCCGTTCTGGACCAGCAGCGTTGCGATGGGTCCCCGGCCCTTATCCAGCCTCGCCTCAATCACCGTACCAGAGGCGGCGCGGTTCGGGTTGGCTTTCAGCTCCGCCATTTCGGCGGTCAGAATCACCATTTCCAGCAGCTTGTCAATGCCGATATTCTTTTTGGCGGAAATCGGGCAGCAGATGGTGTCACCGCCCCAGTCCTCGGTCAACAGGCCGTACTCCGTCAGCTGCTGCTTGACCTTTTCCGGATTGGCGTTGGGCTTGTCGATCTTGTTGATTGCCACAACGACGGGGATTCCAGCGGCCTTTGCGTGGTTAATGGATTCCACGGTCTGGGGCATGATGCCGTCGTCCGCCGCCACCACCAGAATGGCGATGTCGGTAATCATGGCGCCGCGGGCACGCATGGAGGTAAATGCCTCATGGCCCGGGGTATCCAGGAAGGTGATGGGCTTGCCGTCCAGCTGGACCTGATACGCGCCGATATGCTGGGTGATGCCGCCGGCCTCTCCCTCGGCAACGGAGGTGTTGCGGATGGTGTCCAGAAGGGAGGTCTTGCCGTGGTCCACGTGGCCCATAACCACCACCACAGGGGCGCGGTCAACCAGGTCTTCCGCCGTGTCCTCGTGGGTGTCGATCAGCTGCTCCTCAATGGTGACGGTGACCTCGTGCTCCACCTTGCAGTTGAACTCCAGAGCCACCAGCGTGGCGGTGTCATAGTCAATGATCTGGGGCAGAGAGGCCATAATGCCGTTTTTCATCAGCACCTTGACTACCTCCGCACCGGTTTTCTTCATGCGGGAGGCCAGTTCGCCCACGCTGATCTCATCGGGGATGGAGACCTTCAGCGGGGCCTTCTTGGCGATCTCCAACTGAAGGCGGCGCATCTTCTCCTGCTCATCTTGCCGCCGTTTGTTGGAGAAGGTCATCCCTGGGGTGGGACGGCGGTTGTTATTGGGCCGGAATTTCTGCTTGTTGCCGGAAGGCGCCTGCATCCGCTGGGCCTTCTCGGGAGCCATCTGCTCCAGCCGCTCGTCATACTTCGCCAGGTTCACGTCTCCGCCCTTGCGGGTATCCACGACCTTTTTCTGGGGGACACGGGTGGTGGGCTGCTGCAGCGCGGACTTTGCCTGTATGGCGGCCGGCTGGGCAGTGGGAACCGCGTGGGCCGCGGGAGGAGTGTCCTTCTGGGACTGAGCCCCTGGGGCGGCGGGCCGCTGCGTCTGGGCCGGCTGTTCGGCAGAAACCGAAGCGGAAGCAGCCGGAGCAGAGACGCCCGTGGGCTGGTCCTTTTTCTTCGACTCCTGATAGGTATCGGCAAAAATCTCCTGAATGCTGGCCACCGGATGGGCCTGGGTCAAGGACTCAAACACCAGCGACAGTTCGTCGTCGGTCAGAGCCTGCATATTGCTCTTGGGAGCCTCGCCGTACTTTCCCAAAATCTCCATCACGTCCTTGTTGTTCAGGCCGAAATCCTTAGCCAGTTCTCGGACTCTGTATTTATTCGTTGTGCTCGTACTCAATAAAGCCACCTCCATCGTTCGCTTGCGAGGGGGGACGCCGTCTCCTCTCTGCGGCCCGTGCCGCCTGCTTGGGCGGGTGGGTCAGGGTTCTTCTCCGCGGATGTGCCGCCGGAAAGGCAATTTATCTCTCGCCGCCGTGTGGCGAAGCAAAGGGAGCGTCGCCCTCTGCTTAAACCCCCGGAACGGGGGAGTGTTTTCAGTCGTGTTTCTTGGGGAAGGAGCCTTTCCCGTGCTTCACGGGATGGTTGTGGGCAAAGGGATTTGACCCTCTGCCGGGTGCACCGGGTTTGCCGAAGGGCTTCCGGTCTCCGGGTGCACCGGGCTTGCCGAAAGGCTTCCGGTCTCCGGGCGCGCTGGGCTTGCCGAAGGGCTTCCGCTCTCCGGGCGCGCCGGGCCTGCCGAAGGGTTTCCGGTCTCCGGGTGCGCCGGGCTTGCCGAAGGGCTTCCGGTCTCCGGGTGCGCCGGGTTTGCCGAAGGGNTTCCGCTCTCCGGGTGTACCGGGCTTGCCGAAGGGTTTCCGGTCTCCGGGTGTACCGGGCTTGCCGAAGGGTTTCCGCTCTCCGGGTGCGCCGGGCTTGCCGAAGGGCTTCCGGTCTCCGGGTGTACCGGGCTTGCCGAAGGGCTTCCGGTCTCCGGGTGTACCGGGCTTGCCAAAAGGTTTCCGTTCAAAGTTCTTACCAGCAGGCGGCCTGCCGCCGCCTCGTGCCTGCCGCAGCGGTTTCGCCGGAGGACTCGGCTCCGTTGGCTTCTCTGCCGCCTTCACCTCGCCGGGCTTCCGCTTTTTGCCCCTGCGGAGGTTCTTTTCGTGAAGGGCCTCCTCCGTTTTCCGCAGCGCAGCCCGCTGCGCCTTGACCTCCAGCCGGTCTGCCGCGTCGCCAAAAGTCTCCGCGTCCTCGTCCGCCAAACGGCGGGCAATGGAGGCGGCAAAGCCGAAGTCGGTCACCCCCAGAAGCGCGCAGCTGCCATAGCCGACGGCTCTTCCCAATTCTTCCTTCGTAAAGGGGACCTGGATCTGAAGGCACTGGCCCATCTCCGAAAAGTGGGCCGCTCGCCGGGCGGTGTTCTCTCCCGCGTCGCTGGCCAGCAGCAACAACCGCAGATCCCGCGCCCGGGCTGCGGACTCCACCGGCTCCTCGCCGACCTCCAGCATTCCGGCCCGTTTACACAGGCCCAGCGTGGACAATAATTCCTTGCTCATTGGCCGCCTCCCAACTGACGCTCCATGGCGTCGTATACCTCCGGGGGAATCTGGGTCTCAAAGGCCCGCTCCAGCGCCCGGGACTTCCGTGCCTTGCGCAGGCACTCCACATTCGGACAAACATATGCGCCCCGACCAGGCTTGCGGCCCTTTTCGTCCAAAGAGACCTCGCCCTCCGGGGACTTCACCACCCGGATCAGCGCCTTTTTCTCTTTCATTTCCCGGCAGCCCACACACTGCCGCTGCGGGATCTTCTTCACCTTCGGCATGGTGCTCCCCCCGTTCCTCTTCGCTTATTCCGTGTCGTCCGCAGACGCTTCACTCTCGGCGGCGGGCTCTGCCGCCGCTTCTTCCTTGAAGCTCGCGGGCTTGATGTCGATCTTATAGCCGGTGAGCCGAGCCGCAAGGCGGGCGTTCTGCCCCTCCTTGCCGATGGCCAGGGACAGCTGATCGTCCGGCACCAGCACGCGGCAGGCCTTGCCCTCGTCCGCCATCCACACATCCACCACATCGGCGGGTGCCAAGGCGGCGGCGATGAACGTGGCGGGGTCCTCGCTGAACTTCACAATGTCGATCTTCTCGCCCCGCAGCTCCGCCACAATGTTCTCCACCCGCTGGCCCTTGGGGCCGACGCAGGCGCCGATGGGATCCACGTTTTCATCGTTGGACCAGACGGCCATCTTCGTACGGCTTCCGGCCTCCCGGGAGATGGATTTGACCTCTACCGTTCCGTCGTAAATTTCTGGGACTTCCAGCTCGAAAAGGCGCTTGACGAGGCCCGGATGGGTACGGGAGATCAGCACCTGGGGGCCGCGGGTAGACCGGCGGACCTCCACTACATAGACCTTGACGTGCATTCCTTCCACCAGCTCTTCGCCGGGGACCTGTTCGCCCGCCATCAAAAGCGCCTCCGTGGTCTCGGTCCCGGTGCCGATGCGCAGAGAGACGTTGCCGTTTCGGGGATCAATCCGGGTGACCACGCCGGTGAGGATTTCGTGTTGCTTGGAGTTAAACTCGTCGTACACCATGCCCCGTTCGGCTTCCCGCAGGCCCTGAATGATGACCTGCTTGCCATTGCCCGCGGCTATGCGGCCAAAGTCTGTGTTGTCCACGGGGACATTGATGACGTCGCCGATTTCATACTTGGCGGACAGTTTCTTCGCCTCGTCCAGAGGCACTTCGTTGAAGGGGTCCACATAGTCCTCTTCGTCCACCACGTTTTTCTGGACAAACATCTGCAGTGTCCGGTGCTCCAGGTCCACGTCCACGATCACATTGTCCACCTGATCCTTGCAGTCCCGCTTATAAGCGGTGGTCAGCGCCTGGACGATCTTATCCAGCATAAAGGACTGGGGAATATTCCGCTCTTTTTCAATCATCTCCAGCGCGGTGAAAATCTCATCGCAGTTCATCCCGGCGGGTTCCTTCTGCTTCTTGCCTCTCATTGCCTGTACTCCTTTTATGATATGATACGTTTTCTTCGTTCGTTTTATTTTTCCCGACTCAGGAGAACTCCACTCGCAATCTCACCAGCGCGGTGTCAGCCTTCTCAAAGGTCATTTCCCCATCCCCGACGCGCACGGTCACGGTCCCGGTTTTTTCGTCATATCCGGTCAGGGTCCCGGCAAATTCCTTCCGCCCGTCCCGGTTGCGGTACAGCCGGACCGTAACGGGGCTGCCCATAAATTTGGAAAAATCACCGGGCCGCTTCAAAGCCCGCTCCGCGCCTGCGGAGCCGACCTCCAGCGTGTAGCTTGCCTCGATGGGGTCCGCCTCGTCCAGCAAATCCGAAAGCTGCCTGGAAATGGCCTCGCAGTCCAGAATGTCCACGCCGCCCTCCTTGTCCAGCAGCACCCGGAGGTACCAGGTGCCCGCCTCCTTCACGTATTCCACGTCCCAAAGGGTACAGCCCTGCTCCGCAATGACGGGGGCCGCCAGCTCGGCGGTCAGTTCCGTGATCTTTTTCATGGGAACGCCTCTCTTTCACGCCGTTCAGCTTCCGGCAAGACTTCCAGCTTTTTCAAATTCCGGCCCTTGGAAAAAGGCCAACAAAAAGAGCGGACACAAGGTCCACTCCACACGAATACCATTACTACCTTAGTAACAGTATCACGATTTTTCCTGAAAATCAAGCTTTTTCTTTGGATTTTCAAAGAAAATTCAAGAAAAGAGTGACAAAACCGGAGCGCACCGTGCGCTCCGGTTTAGGAAGACAAATAAAAACCGGTTCAATTCTTTTTCCGCAGCCGCTGAACAACGCAGGCCAGCAGGAATAAAATCAGGTCCGCCCCCACTACTGTGGCCCCCACGGGCGTGGAATTCGTAAAAGAAAACGTCAACCCCGCGCAGAAGCAGAGAACGGCGGTGGCTCCCGCGCAGAGCACCACGCCCCGGAAGCTTCGAAACAGCCGCATGGCCGTCAAAGCCGGGAAGATCACAAGAGACGAGATCAGCATGGCTCCCATCATCCGCATTCCCAAAACGATGGTCAGCGCCGTCAGAATGGACAGAAGCGTGTTGTACAACTCCACCCGCATCCCGGTGGCTCGGGCAAAGTTCTCATCAAAGGTGATGGCAAACAGCTTGTGGTAAAACAGCACGAACAAAATCAGCACCGCTGCGGACACGGCCGCGGAAAGCAGCACGTCCGTTCCCGTCATGGCCAGCACACTGCCAAACATATAGTTGTCCACATCCGTGGTCATGCCGGTGGTCAGTGAAATCACCAGAATTCCGATGGCCAGCGCAGACGCGCTGATCACGGCGATGGCTGCGTCGTTGCCCATGCGGCTGCCTGAATTCGCCAGCCGCAGCAGAAAAAACGCGGACAAAATCACCACAGGAATGGAAAAATACAGCGGCGTGATCCCCAGCGCCACCGCCACCGCCAGCGCGCCGAAGGACACGTGGCTCAATCCGTCGCCGATCATGGAGTACCGCTTCAAAACCAGCGACACGCCCAGCAGCGCCGCGCACAGGCTCACCAGCACGCCCGCGATCAGCGCCCGCTGCATAAAGGGCCAGGAGAACATTTCCACAAGCTCCATCACTGCTCCTCCTTTTGGAACCGTCGGCCCTCCGGCGACTGGAGATAATCCTCGACCGTTCCGTAAAACCAGCTCTTTTTTCCAATGTGCAGCACCGTCCGGGCATTTTCCAAAGCGGAGCGCAGATCGTGCGTCACCATGACCACCGCCATGCCCTCTTTTTCGTTGAGATAGCGCAGAGTCTTGTAAAGGTCCTGCGCCGCGGCGGGGTCCAGCCCCGTAATGGGCTCGTCCAAAATCAAAAGCCGTCCGGCGGCGCACAGCGCCCGAGCCAGCAGAGCCCGTTGCTGCTGTCCGCCGGAGAGATCCCGATAGCACCGGTCCTTCAATTCCAGAATGCCCAGCTTTCCGATGGCCTGCAGCGCCGCAGTCTTTTGGGCCGCCGTGTAGAAAAACCGGAACCCCTTCTGATTCAGAAAACCTGACAGCACCACCTCGTAAACCGTAGCGGGAAAGTCCTTCTGGGCCCGGGTCTGCTGGGGCAGGTAGCCCACCGCGCCGTTTTTCAGTTCCACCGCCCGTTCGATGCTGCCCTCCATGGGGCTGATAAGACCCAGAAGCCCTTTCATCAGCGTGGACTTTCCCGATCCGTTGTCCCCCACCACGCAGAGGTAGTCTCCGGCGGACACGCTCAGATTCAGACCCGACAGCACAGCCCGGCCCTCATAGCCCAGGGCCGTGTCCCGGCAGACAATCAGCTCATTTGTCTCCATGTTCCCGCTCCTTTTTCGCACACTCTTCGCATAGCCCGGAGAACAGTGTCCGCCGGTGGTCCACCGTAAAATGATGCTCCCGCAGCAAATGCTCGTACAGGGGCTGCAATTGGGTGCAGTCCAGATGGAGGATGCGCCCGCAGGATTCGCACTTCAAAAGCAGGCAGTCCTGGGTTCCGTCTCCCTCCGTGTGGCTGCAATACTGAAAATAGGCGCCCTCCTCGGTATTTACCTTGTGGACCCGGCCTGCAGCCTCGAGCTTTTCCATCTGGCGATACACCGTGGCAAGGCCCACCGGATGGCCGCTGCGCCGCAGGTCCGCCGTCAGGTCCGCCGCGGACATGGGTTCGTCCGGCCGCGCCTCAAGGCAGTTTAGAATCGCCTGTTGCTGTTTTGTGGAATAGGGCATAGGTCGCCCTCCTTAAATTTGAAAATCATTTTCATATTATAGATGTCGGTGAAAAATTGTCAAGCATATACTTTTGCTGTTGCAAAAAGCGGCGCAAAAGTGTATGGTAAAGGCAAGGCTGTGAAGCACAGCTAAATTATTACTACGCAATAATTACGCAAAAGCGTGCCTGCCTCCGCGGGCCGCGCGGCGGACGTATGGAGGGCTTATGAAAGTATCTCTGGTCATCATGGCGGCGGGGCTGGGTTCCCGATACGGTGGCAGCAAGCAGGTAGACGGCATCGGTCCCAACAATGAAATTTTAATGGAATATTCCATTTACGATGCCCTGAGGGCGGGCTTCAACAAGGTGGTCTTTATTATCAAACCGGAGATGGAGCCGCTGATGGAGCGCATCTGCGGCGAGTATCTGCGTAGACGCACCGCTCTGGACGGCACCCCTGTGGAGGTGGCTTATGTACATCAGGACTTCTCCTCCGTGCCGGACTTTTATCAGATCCCCGTCGAACGTACGAAGCCCTTCGGCACGGTCCACGCCCTGCTCTGCGCAGCGCAAGCCGTCCACGAGCCGTTCTGCGTGATCAATGCCGACGACTACTACGGGATTGATGCCTACCGCGCCATTTACGACGAGCTGGCGACACTGCCTGAGAGCGGCCGCGGCGCCATGGTGGGCTATCTCCTGAAAAACACCGCCAGCATCCACGGGACGGTGTCCCGCGGCATCTGCGCCGTGGCGGACGGAAAGCTCCGGTCCGTGCGGGAGACTCTGAAGATCCAGCTCTATCCGGACGGAACCTTGAAGGATCTGACAGAAGACCGCTCCCTCGACCCGGACACGGTGGTATCCATGAATTTCTGGGGCTTTACCCCTGGGATTTTCCCCGCCCTGAAATCCTATTTTGAGAACTTTCTCCGCACCGAGGCGGGAGACAATATCAAGGCCGAGTGCCTGCTCCCCATGATGGTGGGAAATCAACTGGAATCCGGCTCCATGGAGATTTCCGTTCTCCACTCCGCCGACCGTTGGTTCGGCATGACGTACCGCGAGGATCGGGCGCGCGTGGCGGAGGAGCTGAGAAAGCTCCATGCCTCCGGCGCTTACCCCGCCTCGCTGAAAGGCTGAGCCCAATCTTATTCGAAGAGTGAGCCGCCGGAAAGGCCCCATGGGCTTTTCCGGCGGCTCACTCTTGAGTCCTGTACTTTGCTGCGTTGGGTCTTCTCTCATGCAATTATTTCTGAATATGGGCAGTTTATTCAGCAACTTTTCATCCTGCACGCGGCAAAGCCCAATCAGCACTAGAAGGTATATTGTGGACATTGGCGGGTATCCTTGACGGAAATTCTTACGAACGGTATACTTATCTTATATGCAGCGAGGCACGAAAAGTCCGGGCAGGGGATGGAGGAAGGGCACGAATGGTCAAAAACAAAAGCCAAAATACGCTGGAGCGCAAGCTGTACCGCTCCTTTCTCCTGCTGTCGGCGCTGGTAATCCTGCTGTCTCTGGGGATGTCTTTGTATCTGGACATGACCCGCCAGCGCAATCAGGTAGACGCGTCCATCAGCAACTCGGCGGCTTATGTCAGCAAGCTTCCAAGCGTGATCGCCATGCTGAAGGCGGGCTATCCCGACCCCAACGTCACTCGAAACATTGACGCGCTGTGCGACAGCATCCCGGATATCAGCGCAGCGGTGATCTGCGACCAGAGCGGCCTGCGGTTCTATCATACGGACCGGCAGAAAACCGGAGAATCCTATGTGGACGGGGAGGAACGTCCCATTTTGGAGGGGGCGGAGCCCTACATCACCACCGGATACAGCACCATGGGCATGCAGCGCCGGGCATTTCACGCCGTCCGCAGCGAAGACGGAACGATCATTGGGTTTGTGATGGTCTCCGTGTTCACCGGCGTTCTCACTGCCCGCCTGACAAACATTGTTGTCCTCCACCTGGTGATTCTGGGTTTAATGCTATTGGTGAGTTTCTTTTTGACCCATGCCATCTTGCGTTTCCTGCGCGGAACATTGATGGGCTTCCGCCCGGAGGAACTGCTGAGCCGCTATCTCCGGCAGGACGAGGTGCTTGGCGCCGTGGCGGAGGGGCTGGTGGCCTGCGACACCGCGGGCATCGTACTGTTTGTCAATCCGACGGCTCAGGCTTTGTTCGGCGACGGCGTCCAACTAGTTGGGCGGCCCGTCTCCGAGCTGTTTTCGGACTCCCGGCAGGAGGAAGTTCTCCGCACCGGGGAAACCGAGGAGCGCCGCTCCTGGATTGTGGGTGGCCGATCCGTGCTGGCGAGCCAAATCCCAATTCGAGAGCGGGAAAACAGCGCGCCCCAGGGCGTATTGACCATTCTATACGATCGGACGGAAATGCTGCACATGTCCGACGAGTTGTTCGGCGCCCGGAGCATGATCGACGCCCTGCGCTCCTATAACCATGAGTTTTCCAACAAGCTTCATGTGATTCTCGGGTATCTGGAGGCCGGACAAATTCAGAAGGCCATCTGTTCCATCGTCAACAGCAACCTGATCTCCGGCCAGCTGATCTGCCAGACCGCCGACCAGCTGCGGGTATCGGAGTTGTGTGCGTTAATGATTGGAAAAATGCTCCACGCAGCGGAGCGGGGCATTCAGCTGAATTTGGCAGAGGGGAGCTGCTGCATCGAGCAAGATTTGCTGATTCCCGTGGAAGATATGGTGACGGTGATGGGCAACCTGCTGGAAAACGCCATCGAGGAGCTCTCCTCCGGCGAGCACCCTGTCAAAGAGATCGAGTTCGGTCTTTACTGCCGCCCGGACTGCAGCTTGCTGGTCTGCACCGACACCGGCGGAGGCATTTCACCGGAGGTGCGCTCCAGCATGTTTGAAAAGGGGGCCTCCACCAAGGGGCAATATCGGGGAACGGGACTGTACGCGGTACAGTCCGTGGTGCGTCGTTACGGCGGAAAGATCGACGTGGAGACCGAGCAGGGCGAAGGTACCAGCCTTACGATCACATTTACGCGGGAGGAGGCGGACTGATGTATCGTGTCATGATCATTGAGGACGACCCCATGGTGGCGGCCATCAACCGCCAGTATGTGGAAAACACATCGGACTTTTCCGTGAAGGCGGTATTTCCCAGCGGCGTGGGCGCGTTGGAATATCTGAAGGAGCACGAAGTGTCGCTCATTATTTTGGATTACTACACACCCATGCTCAACGGAATGGAGTTTCTTGACCGGCTCCACGGCATGGGCAAAGCCCCGGCAGTCATCATGGTCACCTCCGCTAGCGACGCCCAGACTGTTCGGCAGATGTTTTTACGGGGCGTGGTGGATTATCTGGTCAAGCCGTTTGAATACAGACGTTTTCAAGCGGCGCTGGAAAAGTTCCGCCAAAGCCGGGAACAGTGGGAGGTTCAGGCATCGGCATTGGATCAGGAGGCCATTGACCGCATGACCGGCAGTGCGGGGCAGCCCTTCTCACCGGAGCCTCTGGCCAAGGGACTGAACGCCGCCACCATGCAGATGATCCGGGAGTTTTTGCAGCATAACAGCGGCACGATGTATACCAGCGAGGAGATTGCCGAGCAGGTCCAACTCTCTCGAATCACCGTACGGCGGTATATGAACTATTTGACCCAGACCCACGAGGTTGTCAGTGCCATTGATTATCGGACCGGCGGACGGCCGTCCATTCAATACGGAATGGACGACATGCACAAAAAATAGGTCTAAAAATTAGCAGAAAGCTAATAAAACACAGAATACGATACGTACAAAAGGAGTACGATACGTACTTAAATTGAATTGCATTCTCTTCACCCGATATACTAATACTTGTGTTAGGCACCGGTTTTTCCGGAGCCGGAAAGAAGGGAAGAGAATTTATGGAAAAGATTCTGAGTTATTTCGGAACCTATACCCCCGCAGCGGACGGAGCGATTTCTTCGTTTAAGTTCGAGTATCTCTCGGCGCTGGGCTTCGCCGCCATCGTGATTTTCCTGGGCCGCGCAATTGTGCGGCACTCCAAGCTTCTCCGCAAGTACGCAATCCCCGCCCCTGTGGTCTCCGGCCTGATTTTCTCGCTGGTGGTCTCTTTCATCAAAATGTCCGGCGCCATGGAATTTTCCTTTGATGTGAAGATGATGCAGGATCTGTGCCAGAACCTGTTCTTCCTGTGCGTTGGCTTCGGCTTCAGCTGGAAGATGATTCGCCACGCCGGAGGCAAGCTGTGCGCTATGATCGCTCTGGCCGCCTGCCTTTTAATCACGTTGCAGAATCTTCTGGGCGTGGCCGTCGGCAATCTGGTGGGGCTGCACCCGCTGTTGGCGCTTCAGTGTTCCTCCGCCGCCATGTCCGGCGGCGTGGGCACAGCCTCCGCGTTCGGTTCGATCTTTGAAAAAATGGGCGCAGCGGACGCCACCACCATCGGCGTCGCCGCGGGCACTATGGGTAATATCATGGGCTCCCTGATCGGTGGCCCCGTGGCCGCGTTCCTGATCACCCGCCACAAGCTGAAGTCTGACCCCAACGACAAGCCCGACTCCATCACCTCCGGCGAGGCTCCCCGGCTGGACAACGGACGCATGATCTCCATGTTTGCCATGTGCCTGCTGCTGGCTGCGTTGGGAATGCCCATCTATATGCTGCTGGACAGCATCCCCATGATCGAGATGCCCAAGTTCGTCGGCTGCCTGTTTGCTGGCGCAATCGCCCGCAACGTGATGGAGACTTTCCACATCAAGTTCTACGTCCCCGAGGTGGACGCTATTGAGCATATGTTCCTGGAGCTGTATCTGGCCCTGGTGCTGATGACCATCGACATCACCAAGCTGGCCCCGGTGGCCGGACAGATGGGCGTGATTCTGCTCGCGCAGGCTATCCTGATGGCGCTGTTCGGAATTTTCATCTCCTACAATATGTTCGGTCGGAATTACGGCGCAGCGGTTATGACCGCGGGCAACTGCGGCTGGGGCTGCGGCTCCGGACCCAACGCCGTGGCCAACGAGAAGGCGGTTATGGACCAGTACGGCTGGCACAATGTTGCTTGGGTGCTGTATCCCTCCTTCGCCGTGATTATCGACGACATTTTCAATCCCATTTTTCTCTCCCTGTACGGCAGCTTCTTGGTGCGCTGAGTAAAACTGAAGCTTATTTGACCGACAAAACGGGCCTCCCAGTGGGAGGCCCGTTTTGTTGCATAAAATTATGGAAAAATCGAAAATACTGTGATATGATTATGTCCATGAAGTTTGAAACGCAGGAGCGGAAAGATGGTGAGCCGATGAAAAAAGATACTCGTGACCGGCAGCACTTTATACTGTGGCAGCTGGTTTTGGCAAGTCTGCTGACGTCGGTCTGCCTGCTGTCGGGCTGTGGGCTGACGGCAAAGAAGGAACCCTCCCCGGAAATTCGTGTCCTGACCATCGGCACCGCCGACAGCGGTGGCACCATGTACCCGGTCGGGCGGGCCGTGGCTGAGGTATTGAACGAGTCCGTCCCCGATCTTAAAATTAACACCAGCGCGTCCAGCGGCTCTGCCGCCAACGTGGAGAGCCTGCGGGACGGGCAGATCGACATGGGTCTTGTCAGCGGCGACGTGGCATGGTGCGCCTGGCGGGGCGAGGATGAATTTCAGGGAAACTCCATGGAGAACCTGCGGGCCATCGGCGCACTGTATGTGAGTCTTTCCAACTGGATCGCGCCGGATTCGCTGGGTATCGAATATGTCCACGAACTGCTTGGAAAGCGGGTTGCCGTGGGTCCGGAGGACTCCACCTCAGAGCTTTCCGCCCGAGTGGCGCTGAGCGCGGTGGGGCTGACCGCCGACAATACCACACTTGAAAATCAGGGGCTGGGCTCCGGCGGAGTGGCGCTTCTGAATGGGGATCTGGACGCACTCCAGGGTTTTGCCGGGATTCCGGTGAAGGGCCTGAGCGATCTGGCAGGGCAGACGCCCTGCCGTGTTTTGCGGTTCACGGAGGAGGAGTTGGACGCCATTCTGGGGAAAAACAAACAGTATGTCCGCGGCGTGATTCCGGCCGGAACCTACGCGGGGCAGACGGAGGATGTGGAAACCTTCGGCGTCAAGTGCCTGCTGTGCGTGGATGCGGACATGGACGACGATCTGGCTGGCACCATCGCCCGCGTCCTCTGGGAATCTACCGGAGAACTGGTGGAACGGCACGCGTCCCTCTCCGCTATGAGTGAGGACGGCTTTCTGTACAGTGATCTGCCAGTGCCGCTTCATCCCGGCGCAGCACAGTTTTACCGGAGCGAGGGCCTTTTGAGCGATTGAGCCCGCCGGCCAGTCACATCTCATTCAGGCGGATGGGCAAAATCCCGGAGCAGGACGGAATGAACTCCGCCCCGCTCCGGGATTCCTATTTTTGCTGTGTGGCCTTTTACACGTGTCCCATTTGTAAAAGGCTCTGCTAATTTTAAATTAAATTGCACAAAAGCTCTTGTGAAGCGGACGGGCGGGCGCTATAATGGAAACATCTCCCAGCGGGAATATCATAAAGGAGGCTGAAAGATGAAAATGAAAAAGCTCTCAGCGCTGCTCCTGGCTCTGGTCATGGCGGTCAGTCTGGCGGTCCCCGCTCTGGCGGCGGACGAAACCCGGACGGTTACCATTCTCCAGACCAGCGACCTGCACGGCATGGTAAATCCTTATGACTATGCGTCCAACAAGGAAAGCAAGACCAGTATGGCCCACGCGGCGGCGATTATCGCAAAGGAGCGAAAAACGGACCCCAATCTGCTTCTGATTGACACCGGCGACGCCACGCAGGCCAATTACATTCAGGAATTTAAGGACGAAGTCCCCGACCCCATGATTGACGCCATGAACTATTTGGACTATGATGCCTGGACTCTGGGCAACCACGAGTTTAGCTTCGGGTTCAACTATGTGCAAAAGGAAATCAAGGAGTTCAAGGGTGTCACTCTCGCGGGCAATATCTACCAGAAGGACGGCTCCCGCTGGCTGAACGCCTATCAGATCTTCGACGTGAATGGCGTGAAGGTGGCCGTGTTCGGTATTGATGCGCCCCACATTCCCATCTGGGAGAAGTCCGACCCCACGCACTACAACAACATGACCTTCACCACACCGATGGAGGAGACCGGAAAAATTCTCAAGGAGCTGGATGGTAAGGCCGACATCATCATCGGCTCCGTACACTACGGATTGGACGGCGAATACGACACCCAGGGCATGCGCCAGGTGGCCGAGACCTACGGAAATAAGATCGACGCGCTGTTTATCGGCCATGCCCACTCCGTGGTGGACGAGACGATCGGCGGTGTCCCCGTGCTGGAGCCGGGCTGCAATGGGCAGTATGTCTCCAAGGTCACCCTTTCTCTGACGAAGAAAAACGGCAGCTGGGACGTGACCAAGACCGACGCCGGCCTGATCGACTGCTCCACCGTGACTCCCGATGCGTCCTTCCTGGCAAAGTTCAAGTCTCTGGATGAAAAGAGCAAGGCCTTGGCCGCCAAGCAGGTGGGTGAGGTCGGCGAAACCTTCCTGAACCCCGTGGAGCTTCTCCCCGGTATTCCCAACGCGATTTTGCAGGACAACCCCGTTGTGGACCTTATCAATCAGGTGCAGATGAAGAAGGTCGGCGCGGACGTGTCTCTGGCAGCCCTGTTTGATGCCAGCTCCAATCTGGAGAAGGGCCCCTTCCTGAACCGGGACAGCGTGAAGATCTACAAGTACGACAACACGCTGTACGGCGTGAAGGTCACCGGCAAACAGCTCAAGGCCATCATGGAACAGCAGGCCGGCAGCTTCTTCAACCAGTACAAGGCCGGCGACGTGACCATCAGCTTCAACCCCGACATCCGGATGTACAACTATGACGAATTTGCCGGCGTGAACTATGAGATTAACATCTCCAAGCCCGTCGGCTCCCGTATCCAGAACGTCACCTATCAGGGCAAGCCCCTCAGCGACACCCAGACCCTGGTGCTGGCACTGAACAATTACCGCTACGGCGGCCTGGTTACCGCGGGCCTTTTGAACGAGGCCGACGTGGTGTACGAGGGCGGCGCGATCCGAGACATGATTACCGACTATGTCGCCGCGCTGAAGACTCCCCTGATGCCTCAGTGCGATAACAACTGGAAAATCACGGGTGCAGATCTCAATGATCCCCAGAAGGATCTGATCTATGGGAAGGTTCGCTCCGGCGAACTTACCGTCCCCACCTCCGAGGACGGCCGCACGCCCAATGTTGCCTCCCTGAACGGTCCCGCCCTGCGGGCGGCGGGCAAGCTGCCCGCCCTGACCGGCAAAGATGCCGGTACGACCCCTGCCCCCGTAACACCTGAGGTTGCACCTGCGGTTACTCTCGTGGTTTCTCCTGGCGTCACGGCCGTCTTCACTTACACCGTGAAATCCGGTGACTGCCTGTGGAGCATCTCCCAGCAGCTCTACGGCACGGGCACGAAGTGGACTGTGATCTACAAGGCAAATACCGCAATCATCAAGAACCCGGACGATATTCAGATTGGTCAAGTTCTATCCATTCCGGCGGCCACCATTCCGGCAGCCTAAGAATTTAATTCTCATAAAAGAGTAGAGACGCCTGCTACAGGCGTCTCTACCCTTTTTCTACTCCGTTCTCTCTTGCCCCAACGCGAAAAAAAGCGTATGATAGACCTGTTGACCCGCGCGGGCTTTCAAAACCGCGCCGGGACGCGGAATCCGTCCGCCGATTTGCGGCCGGATATTAAATGGGGGCGCATAAAAATGGAACTGCTGGACGCACAGGCGGCAGGGCTATACGGGGAGATGCTGGCTTTGAAGGAAGACCTGCACCGTCACCCGGAGATCGGCTTTCAGGAGCGGCGGACCACGGCGCTGCTGCGAGAGAAACTGGATGCGCTGGATCTCCGCTTTGTGGATTTGGGAATGAATACCGGAGTCGCAGCGGTTCTGGAGGGCGAAAGGCCCGGGAAAACCGCCGCCCTGCGGGCGGACATTGACGCCATCGCGGAGACGGAGGAACAAAGCCACGCCGTCCGTTCGGAAACAGCCGGCCTTATGCACGGCTGCGGCCACGATTTTCACACCGCCTGCCTCTATGGCGCGGCAAAGCTGCTGGCGGCCCGACGGGAGACTCTTTCCGGCCGCGTAGTGTTCTTATTTCAGCCCGCCGAGGAGGAGACGCAGGGAGCGCAAGCCCTGCTGGACAGCGGAGTCTGGGAGAAGGCCGGCGGAAAACCGGACTGTATCTTTGGCCTCCACAACCGGCCGGAGCTGCCCACGGGGCAGGTCGCCGTACTAGATGGCCCCATCATGGCGGGGAAGATCAATTTTCGCGTGACACTGCGGGGAAAACCCGGCCACGGCGGTTCGCCCCACAAATGTGTGGACCCGGTGGTGGCGGGAGCGGCGCTGGTGGACGGGGTGCAGACCATCGTCAGCCGCAGCATCGACCCGCAGGACGCTCTGGTATGCGCGGTATACTCCCTCCACACCGACGCGCCGGATTTTTTTGTCCCGGCCTCCCTCACCATGACCGGCAGCATTCGTTATCTCCGGGACGCGGCGGGTCAGCGGGCGGCGGAGCGGCTGAACGTCCTGGCGGCTGGCATCGCCGCGGCTTACGGCTGTCAGGCGGAGACAGAGTTGCTGCCTCAGGTCCCGGTGACGCGAAACGCCCCGTCTCTGGCGGAAATTGCAAGACGCGCCGCCTCAGCAACGGTAGGCGCGGGAAACATTGTTTCGCCGCCACCGGATATGGGCAGTGAGGATTTTGCAATATACGGCACGGAAATTCCCGCCTTTTTCTACTGGCTGGGCAGCGGCTTTCCGGGGCGGGAAAACGCCCCGTGGCACAGCCCCAAATTTTCCACCGACGACGCGGCACTGCCGCTGGGAGCGGCACTTTTGGCTCGGTCGGCGCTGTTGGCGCTGGAGTGCCTTTGAGCTTTTGAGGTGAAACTATGAAATCAGGAATTGTTTTGGAGGGCGGCGCCTTCCGCACTATTTTCTCCAGCGGCGTGTGCGACGCGCTGCTGGACGCGGGGCTGCTGCCGGATTATTTCATCGGCGTGTCCGCCGGGGCGGGTTACGGTATCAGCTATCTCTCCCGGCAGAAATGGCGGAACTTGAATATCATCTGCCACTATGCCAATGATAAACGGTATATGGGCATGGGAAACCTGCTGGATCGAAAAAACCGGTCTTATTTCGGACTGAAATTTGCCTATGAGGATATTCCAAACCAGTACGTCCCCTTTGACTATGAGGCCTTTGCCGCCTACCCCGGCGAGGCGGAGGCAGTTTTGACGAATCTGAACACCGGAAAGGCGGACTATTATCCCATTTCCTGCATGGACAAGCATTTCACGGTTTTGCAGGCCACCTGCGCCATGCCGCTGCTGTTTCCCATCTTCCATATTAACGATCAGCTCTATCTGGACGGCGGCTGCGCCGACCCCATACCATGGCAGCGCGCGCTGGACAGGGGCTGTGAACACCTGCTGGTCGTGCTGACCCGGGAGCGGTCCTATGTCCGGAATGTGGAGAAGTCCGATGGGCTCATCCGGCGTCACTATCGCAGGTACCCCAATTTTCTCGACACCATGCTCCGCCGGGCGGACGCGTACAATGAAAACCGGGAACGCCTATTCCAACTGGAGCGGGAGGGCCGGGCCATCATCATCGCTCCGGAGTCCACAAAGGGCTATTCACGGACGGAAAAGGACGTGGAAAAGATCCGTGCCCTGTGGCAGGACGGCTATTTCAAGGGCCGCGCCGCCGTGCCGGAGCTGGCGGAATTCTGGAAAAAGGATTGAGACTACCACTTAAGATTTTACGTGGATTTAACATTGCGGGTCTTCCTATACGGATCATTTCCCTATATAATATACATTGTAAACTTTTATAACGCTGTTTTAAATGACAGCGCATAAAAGCCAACGATTGTAAATTCCGTGTTAAATACGAAGGAGAACCATTTGATGGACATTTTTTCCGTCTTTACCCTCTGCGGCGGTCTGGCCTTTTTCCTCTTTGGCATGAACACCATGTCCAAGAGCCTTGAGAAAATGGCAGGCGGCAAACTGGAGCGCACGTTAAAGCGCATGACCTCAAATCCGCTGAGCAGTCTGCTGCTGGGCGCCGGCATTACCATCGCCATTCAGTCCTCCTCTGCCGTAACGGTGATGCTGGTGGGGCTGGTGAACTCCGGCGTCATGGAACTGGGACAGACTATCGGCGTCATCATGGGCAGCAACATTGGGACGACGCTGACCGCTTGGATTCTTTCCCTCAGTGGGATTAAGAGCGGAAACGTATGGGTAAAGCTTTTGAAGCCGGAGAACTTCTCGCCGTTGGTGGCGCTGGTTGGCATCTTGCTCATTATGGCCTCCAAAAAGCAGCGGCAGCGGGACATCGGCCGTATCCTCATGGGCTTTGCCATTTTAATGTACGGTATGGAGCTGATGAAGGAAGCCGTCAGTCCGCTACAGGATATGCCTGAATTTGCAAGCATCCTGACTGCATTTAACAATCCTTTGCTGGGCGTGTTGGTGGGTGCGGTATTTACGGGCATCATCCAGTCCTCCGCTGCCTCCGTCGGTATTTTGCAGGCATTGGCCATGACCGGTGCCGTTACTTACGGCATGGCCATTCCCATCATCATGGGCCAGAACATCGGTACCTGCGTCACCGCGATACTCAGCTCCATCGGTGTCAACCGCAGCGCGAAGCGGGTGGCGGCGGTCCATATCTCCTTTAATATCATCGGAACGGTGATCTGTCTGTTTCTGTTTTACGGTTTGGGGAGTTTCCTCCCTTTTACGTTCATGGACGACACGGCCAGCGCGGTCAGCGTCGCTCTGTGCCACACAGTTTTCAATGTGTTTACCACCGCGATTCTGCTGCCCTTCTCAAAGCAGCTTGAAAAGCTGGCCTGTATTCTGGTAAAATCAGAAACGAAGAGCGAGCAGTTCGCGTTTTTGGACCCACTGCTGCTCCGCACTCCCGGCGCGGCTATCAATGAATGTATCGCTATGGTAGGAAAGATGTCCGAGCTCGCCCGCAAGAATTTTCTGCTCGCCGTTCAGCAGCTTGAAAGCTACACCTCCGACCGGGAAACTCAAATTTTGGAGAACGAGGACAAGCTGGATACCTATGAGGACCGTCTGGGCGACTATCTTGTACAGATATCCCGCCATGGACTTTCGGGTGAAAACAGCCGTCAGGTTAGCCGCATGCTCCACTGTATCGGAGATTTTGAGCGCATCGGAGATCACGCCGTAAACATACAGGAGTCGGCCCAGGAGCTCCATGACAAGCAGCTGGCGTTTTCCGACTGTGCGAAGGGGGAGCTGGAGGTCCTGAGCAGAGCGCTGAATGATATTCTGAATCATGCGCTGGACTGCTTTTCCATCAATGACCCGGAGGCTGCCGTCCTTGTGGAGCCGCTGGAGGAGACCATTGACCGGCTGATCGAGGAGATCCGCCTGCGGCACATTGAGCGACTGCAAAGCGGCGTGTGCACCATCCAGCTCGGATTCATCTTAAACGATCTGCTGACCAATTTCGAGCGCGTATCCGACCACTGCTCCAACATCGCGGTGTGCGTGATTGAAACGAACCGACCGGATGTTGATGCCCATGTGTATCTGCACAACATCAAACAGGACAGCAGCTTTGCGCAGGCTCTGCAAGTGGATATGAATCGGTATACTCTGCCGAATCCGTGAGGAATCCCGCCATCCAGTAAAGTAAAAGCAAAGGACTCATCTAACAAGATGAGTCCTTTGCTTTTACTTGTAGATTCAGATCCCTCCGCGCCTATCTCCGCCGATTTTAGGGCTTCTCCCGATAGCCGCCATCCTCCGGTAGATTGCCGGATGGGGCATCTTCATGCGAATCCTCCGCAACCCCGGAGGACGCTTTTGCTTCTTCGGTGGGTGGCTCCGTCTCAGTAGACGGCTCCGAGGCCGCTTCCGTAGGAGCAGGAGGCTCGACCTTCTCGGAGATCATGTTGATGTGTTTGGCGGGAGCCTCAATTCCCGGAGTCTCCTGCCGGGTGGAGGCGTATTCGTCCTCCACCAGCGTCGGGTCCCGGCCTTCAATGATGGCCACCATTTCCGCGCCGGTAATGGTCTCCTTTTCCAAAAGGTAAGCGACTACCCGATCCATGTCCTGGCGGTTTTCCCGGATGACCTCCACCGCCTTATGATAACAGCCGGTCAGAATATCCCGAACCGATTTATCCATGGCGGCGGCGGTATCCTGAGCGCAATCCATGCCGTATCCGCCGTCAAGATACTGATTTCGGCGGGAGGCCAAGGCCATCATGCCGAATTCATCGCTCATACCGTACATGGCCACCATGTTCCGGGCCACCTGCGTGGCGTCCTGAATGTCCTGAGACGCGCCGTTCGTCATGGTGTTCAGTACCACTTCCTCGGCGGCGCGGCCGCCCATGGAAACCGTGATCTTAGCCATCAGCTCATCGCGGGTCCTCAGCTCCGTCTTATCCTCCTCGGGCATCAGCAGCGTGTAACCCAAAGAACCCTGCGTATGGGGGACAATGGTGATCTTTTGCACCGGCTCGGTATTCTTCTGCTTGAAAGCCACCATGGCGTGGCCCACCTCGTGGTACGCCACCAGCTTTTTCTCAAATTCCGTCAGGACGCTGCCCTTTTTCTCCGTACCCGCGATGACCAGTTCAAACGCGGCCAGCAGGTCCCCCTGATTGACTGTTTTGCGGCCCAGACGAACAGCCCGAAGCGCCGCCTCGTTCACCAGATTTGCAAGATCCGCGCCCACGCACCCCGCGGTAGCCAGCGCCACCTTTTTCAGATTCACATCCTCGCTGAGCCGGATGTTCCGGGTGTGTACCTCCAGCGTGGCAACGCGGCCCACAAGATTGGGCCGGTCGATGGTGATGCGCCGGTCAAACCGTCCGGGGCGCAGCAGCGCCTGGTCCAGAACCTCCGGGCGGTTCGTGGCCGCCAGCAAAATGACGCCCTTCGTGGGGTCAAATCCGTCCATTTCCGCCAGCAGCTGGTTCAGTGTCTGTTCCCGCTCATCATTGCCGCCCATGCGGTTGTCGCGGGACTTGCCGATGGTGTCGATCTCGTCGATGAAAACGATGCACGGGGCCACCTTTGCGGCTTCCTTGAAAAGATCCCTCACGCGGCTGGCGCCCACACCCACGAACATCTCCACAAAGTCGGATCCGGAGATGGAGAAGAAGGGTACGTTGGCCTCGCCGGCGACTGCCTTGGCAAGCAGGGTCTTTCCGGTACCCGGAGGACCCACCAGCAGCGCGCCCTTGGGCAGCTTTGCGCCAATCTCCGTATATTTTTGCGGATTGTGCAAAAAGTCGATGATCTCCGTAAGAGATTCCTTGGCCTCGTCCTGACCTGCCACGTCCCGGAAGGTGACGCCGGTGGACTTTTCCATATAGACCTTGGCGTTAGCCTTACCCACAGAGCCCACGCCGCCCAAACCACCGATGCCGCCGCCCTTTTTGGCCATGATGCGGAACACCAACGACAGCAACAGCATCATAATGGCGAAGGGCAGAATATAGGTGATGAGCATTTCCAGCAGCGGGCTGACGGGCGGCGTGTAGGGGGATCCGCAATCCACGTTGTGCTCCAGGAGTCTTGATATCAGCTCGTCATCGTTCAGCGCCACGGTGTAAAGCTGGAAACTCCCGTCATCGGGGGCAGTCCGCTTGCTCAGCAGTCCGCCAAGCCCCGCTGCGGCAATGTCTCCGGTTCCGGCGGCAGAATCGTCCTTGGTCTGCTCCGGCATGGGTCCGTAGGTCTTGCCGTCCTTGTCGGTATAGGTGAAGCCCACCGCGGGGGTAATGTGGGCCAGTCCCGTACCGGGATCAAATTCCACCTTGGCAATTTTATTGTTCTCAATCAGAGTTACAAACTCTGTATAGCTGATCTCCACGGAGGTGCTGCTCTCGGAACCGGAAATCCAGTTGCCCACGTAGCTGACGATGATCGTCAACAGCAGAGCCCAGCTCACAAGAGAGACAACGCCGCGCCAATTGTTGCCTCCATTTTGCCCGTTTCGCTTGGGACCCTTGCGATTCTTTTGATCGTTATTCTGACTCATCCAACGAATACTCCTTCAACGAATACTCCTTTGCCTGATAAAAGGTTATACTCAAATTACCATGCAGTATACCATAAAAAATGGAGGGCCACAAGGACAGCCATCCTCTTTTCCGTGAAATTTCTGTGAATTCCACTTTATTGTGTGCGAAAACTATGATACAATCATGGTAATTATTGATTGAACGCAAAAAGCCGAAGGAGAACGTATGGACAGTGAAAAAAAGGACCAGCTCACCGCCGAGGCAGACGGCATTATCGAAGGCCGCAATGCGGTGATCGAGGCTTTGCGTGCCGGTGAATCCATTGATAAAATATACCTCGCAAAGGGCGAAACGGACAAGACGCTGGGACACATTGCCTCCAAGGCCCGCGCCGCGGGTGTGGTGGTGGTGGAGGCGGACCGGCGGAAGCTGGACGCCATGAGCCGGACCCATGCCCACCAGGGCGTGATCGCCTTGGCTGCCGTGCGGGAGTACGCCTCGGTGGAGGACATTCTGGCTATTGCGGAAAAGAAGGGCGAAAAGCCTTTGCTTGTGATTTGTGACGAAATTTCAGACCCGCACAATTTGGGTGCCATTATCCGTACGGCGGAGTGCGCCGGGGCCCACGGGGTTATCATCCCCAAGCGCCGCAGCGCGGGACTGACGGCCATCGTGGCTAAAACCTCCGCGGGCGCGGTGGCCCATGTGCCGGTGGCGCGGGTCCCCAATATCCCGGCGCTGCTGAAGGATTTGAAAAAGCAGGGCATTTGGATATTCGGCACCGCGGCGGACGGGACCACTGCCCTTTACCAGGCCGACCTGAAGGGCCCCGCCGCCATTGTCATCGGCAGCGAGGGCGATGGAATGACCCGTCTGGCGGCGGAGAACTGTGACTTTTTGGTCAGCATCCCCATGCGGGGCCATCTGACCTCTCTGAACGCCTCCGCGGCGGCGGCAATCCTGCTGTACGAAGCTGTGCGTCAGAGAAGCTGATAAAGAGACAATTCGCGGGTGGGAGAGAAAGATGGCAGAGATCGAAGATAAAAAACCATATGATGCGCTCACCGACGCGGAGGATTTGACCGCCGGAACCGGCGTATCCCCGGAGGGCGACTTCTCACTGGAGGAAATTCTGGCGGAGTACGGCGGCAGCCGCCGTCAGCATATTCTGGAGGAGGTGGAGGAGGAGACTGCGCCGGATAATGGGGTGGAAACCGCATCCCAGCCCGAAGAGGAAGACGCTGTGCTCCCTGACCCGTCCGGGGAAGTATCGGAACCGGAAGCGGATGCCTCGCTGGCGGTGTCTCAAGAGCCGCAGGAGGCTAATCCGGAGGAAGTCCTTCCGCCCCCGCCCCGTCCCGTGTCCATCGAAAAGGCTGTGGGGCAGACGGTGGGAGACGTGATGGAGGAGCGGGAGTCCCGAATAGCGGAGCACCGCCCCCGCCGCGGCCTTTTCTCCCGAAAAAAGATGGTTCCGGAGGAGACGGAGCGGCTCTATGAGCCGCCGGGCCTGCCACCGGAGCCTGAGCCGGAGGAGCCTCCCATCGGTCCGGAGGAGTCTCTGGATGCCGCCACGAAGGGAGCGCTGAATAATTGGCGCCGCAGCCGCCGCCCTCTGACAGCCGCGGCGGCGGTCTCGCTTTTGCTGCTGGCGCCGCAGGCTGTGGAAGCCGCTGGGTATACCGTCCCCCTCTGGACAGGAGACGCGCGGCTGCAAACCGTTGTCTCCGCCGGGGCGCTGATCCTGATGTGCATCCTGTGCCGCCGCGTTTTTATCCGGGGCTTTTCCCGGCTTGTCCGCAAATTTTTCACGGGAGAACTGCTGCTGGCGGCGTCCGCTATCGCGTCGCTGCTGGACTGCGCCGCCCGTATCTGGCTCCCCTCCCGCAGCGACGCACCCCTGTATGCCCTCCCGGCCTGCGTGGGCCTGTTGTTCGGCCAATGGGGCTGTTCTCAGCGGGAAAAGGCCCGGTGCGATACATTTCGCACCGCCGCGCTGGATTCCGCGCCGCCGTATCTGATCACGGATTTGGAAACCGGGGCCTGCAAACAGCCTGGCCGCATCCCTGGCTTTTGGTCCGACACGGAAAAGCCCTCTGTCTCGGAGCTTTGGCAGGCTGCGCTGCTGCCGGTGGTCTTCGTGGCCTCCGCCGTGTTCGCGGGCCTTGGGTCCTTGGGGCAGGGGCGCGGGTCCGATTTTCTTTTGAACTGGTCTGCGATTCTTACGGCCTCCGCCGCGCTGATGCTGCCGCTGGCGGACGCGCTCCCCGCCGCACGGTTGGCAAAGCGGCTACAAAAGGCGGGCTGCGCCGTGGCGGGCTGCGCGGGCGCAGAGAAGATCAGCCGAAAAAGATCCATGGTCGTCACCGATCAGGACCTGTTTCCGCCCGGCACAGTCAGTCTCAATGGCGTCAAGCTCTTCGGTGAGGAGATGCCGAAGGTGGCATCCTACGGCGCGTCCCTTGCCCGGGCTTCCGGCTGCGGGCTACGGCGGCTGTTTGACAATTTGCTGGTGTCTGAGGGCGGGTCTCTCGAAACGCTGGACGACTTCAGCTTTTACGAAGAGGGTGGCTTTTCCGCCAACATCCACGGGGAATCGGTGCTTCTTGGCACCGCGTCCTTCATGCGCAAAATGGACGTCCGTCTCCCCAGCGGGCTGAACCTGCGCACCGGGGTGTTTCTCTCCATCGACCGGGAGCTTGCGGCGGTGTTCGCGGTAAAGTACAAGCCCTCCGACAATGTAGACTGGGCCCTGCGTCTTCTGCAGCGGAACCATATCCAGCCGATTCTCGCCTCCCGGGACCCCAACGTGAACCCCGGCCTTCTGAAGCGGAAATTCGCCGCCAAGGCAAAGGTGTCTTATCCCTCACTCTCCGACCGGCTGGCTTTCTCCGAACAGGAGTCCGCCCAAGGCCGTCCCCGCGCCCTGCTGCTGCGGGAGGGGCTGCTGCCTTATGCGGAGACCGTCGCCGGGAGCCATCGCCTGTGCCGCGCAATGCGGGCGGGAACGGCCCTGGCACTACTGGGCTCCGTTGCCGGAGCACTGCTGAGCTTTTATCTGACGGGCCTTGGCAGCTATGAGCTGATGGAGCCGCTGCGGCTCCTGGCGTTTTCCCTGCTGTGGACGCTGCCGGTCTTCCTGATGGACAATCTGGCGGGGCGGTACTGAGGACCGCGTTCTCCGTCTTATTCTGTCAAAAAGTCAAAATGTGGAGGGGAAATTTATGGATCACGATGTAAAAGAATGGAAAACTGTCTCTGTCCGTAAATCAGCGGTTGGCCTGTCTGCAATCTTTCTGCTTTCTCTGATCTTTTTGCTGGCGAGCTCAGCCCTCACCGGCACGTCCAGCAGAGGGCTTGTGATTCAATTGATTATCGCGGTGGTGCTGGCGGCAGTGTTTCTTGCCGCCGCGATTTCCCGTCTGCGGAGATTTTCAGAGGCTTTGACAGCTCAGGGCGACTGGCCATGCGAAGGCGGAGACGATTCCGCCGCGGTCCTTGAGGATGCCTCCCGCATGCTCAGTGAAATGTCCGGGGGCGACCTGCTGGTCAAAAGCCGCTGCCCCGAAAAATATCAGGGCGATTACGAGTCGCTGCTTCACGCCATAGACGCCGTCCGCGACCGTCTTTCCCAGCTGCTTTCCGGCCTCGGCGCTGCCGCCGGAGAGTTGGACGAGAGCGCACATCAGGTTTCCACCGGGACACAGGCCTTGCTCCGGGACGCCGGGCAGCAGACCGCCTCTGTTCAACAGCTCACGGACATCATCGGCGAGATCTCCGTCATTATTCAGCACAGCGGGGAGAAGCGCAGCTGCGCCCGGGATTTGTTCCGGGAGTCCGCCGATGGCTTCGCTTCCTGCAACCAGAGGATGTCCGATATGCTCACCGCCATAAGTAATATCTCCGATAAGACCGACGGCATCGGTAAGATTATCAAAACCATCGACGATATATCGTTCCAGACCAATATTTTGGCGTTGAACGCGGCGGTTGAGGCCGCCCGTGCCGGTACGGCTGGAAAGGGCTTTGCTGTGGTGGCGGATGAGGTACGCAACCTTGCAAAAAAAGCGGCTGACGCCGCCAGGGATACCACAGCCCTGATTCAGGACACCGTGACGGCGGTCCAGCACGGCTCGGAGCTGACCAGCGGCACGGCGGAAGCACTCCGTCTGCTGAATGAAAACTCCGACAAGGTGGTCGCCATCACCAACGAGATCGGCAAGGACGCGCAGGAGCAGGTCGATGGCATTCGCCGTCTTTCGGATGGACTGACCGAGATTTCCGGCTCTGTCCAGTCCAGCGCTTCCACCGCGCGGGAATCTGCGGCCGGCAGCGATGCGCTCGCACAAGAGATTGAGCGGCTGAATACGTTGCTCCACCACTTCCGTTTTAAGGATTCTAGCATTTTCGCCGCATGAAAGAGTTTTTTTGGTACCGCATAGCGGCGCATCAGCGCACCAAGCCGATCTGTCCCCAAAAAGGAGTTTGCTCTTTGTTCGTTTAAAAAAATATTCTCCGTTTCTACCCCTAAGTTCTATCCAAGTCGGCGCAAGACAAGAGCCGCGTAAATCCAGGGTTCTGGGTTTACGCGGCTCGCAGCTCGACTATTTGTTCTATTAACACTTTTAATTTTGAAAAGGCAAATATAATTTTCCCAAGCACAAACGTATAGCTACTGCTACGCAAACAGCAGTCCCAATCAAAAGCCCCCAGCCGTTCCGCGCATTAGCCGATGCCGCCCAAAATGGCGCCGGTGACCAAGGCAGCAAGCGCACAGGCACAGTAGACATACTTGGCAATCGGATAGAACCAGCTGCCAATCGCCTTTTTAGATCCTTCGTTGACCGCCTTGAGGGCAAAGTCCTTTCCCGCAACCCATAGGAACATAATTCCGGCCAGAAGTGCGCCCAACGGGCAGATGTAGATGGAGACCACATCCATCCACCCGGAGACGATACCCTGAATGCAGATAGCTACGACGCAGCCCAGCACATGGATGACGGCGGTGGCGGGCATCCGTTTCATCTTAAATTTTTCCTGCAAAAACGCCACGGGCGCCTCATACAAATTAATAATGGAACTGACGCCTGCGAAGAGCACGCAGATGTAGAAGATAACGCCCACAATCCGACCGCCGGGCATTCCGTTGAATACGTTGACAAGATAGATGAACATCAGGCCCGGTCCGCCGGAGGACAGCTCGGCATTGCCAGCCGCCATGGCCGGGATGATGACGAAGGCGGCCAGCAGGGCAGCCAACGTATCAAAGATGGCGACATTGCGGGCGGAGCTGGGAATGGCTTCCTTCTTGCTCAGATAGGATCCGTAGATCACGGTGCCGTTGCCGGCCACGGACAGGGAGAAGAACGCCTGACCAAAAGCAAAGATCCACACCCTGGGATTGGCCAGCCCCTCCGGACTGACAGAGAAAATATACTTGTAACCGTTGGAGGCACCGGACAGGGTGCCGATGTAGATGGCCAGACCGATAAACAGGAAAAACAGCACGGGCATCATAATTTTGTTAGCCTTCTCAATGCCGCCCGCAATGCCCAGGCACATGATGGCGAAGCTGACGACGATAGCCACGATGACCCAGAGGTTCGCACCCCACGCGCTGGCAGTGGCGCCGAAGGTACCGCCGATAACGTCCATATCCTGACCCATCCCATACAATCCGCCGCTGAAGGACAGGAACGTGTACTTGAAGATCCAGGCCATGACGCAGGTGTAACCGATGGCCAGGGCCAGAGAACCCAGAATGGGAATTACGCCGATGGCCTCGCCGGTTTTCCGGTTGCCCGTGCGCAGCTCTGTGCACATACCAAACGCGCCCACAGGGCCCGCGGCGGCGGAGCGGCCCAACGCCATCTCCTCAATAATGCCGGTGGAACCGATCAGAATGACAAAGATGAAGTAGGGGATTAGGAACGTCATGCCGCCGTAAGCGGAGACCAGGATGGGAAAGCGCCAGATATTACCCATGCCGACCGCCGAGCCGATACAGGCGAGGATGAATCCCCATTTGGAAGTAAAGCCATCGCGGGACTCTAGGGTGGCGTTTTCTTTAGCCATACAATTTCCTCCAATTTATTACAAAATCACACGGGTCTCCCATTTTTGACATACTGCGCAGGAGGGTGGGAATTGGACCCACCTCCCTGAAATCAGCAGGCGGCCTTTCCGGCCTTACCGGAAAGGCCGCCTGCGCAGGTTATAATGCCAAGACAGTCTGAGCCATTTGCAATTATCGGAAAAACTTATTTTTGGTCAGGAGAAGGGGAATAGGGCTCCAGGAAAGCATGGAAATGACGCATGGGCAAGTTGTGTCCCCAAGTAATCCGCATGTTGGGAATATTGGCGCGATCCTCGTACAGTGCCTTCACAGCCGCGATGACATAGTCCAGATGCTCTTTGGTCAAACGGCTGCGGTCAATGGCGAAGCGGACCACGTTAGCCAATTCGGCCTGCTGCTCGGGGGTCTTCAGATCGTACTCCATAGAGTAGTCGCCCAGTTCAGATACACGGATGCCGTAGCGGCGGATGAGCTCCAGAGAGAAGCCCTCACCGGCGAAGGTATCATGACCGCGCTTGCCGTCGAAGAACTCGTCCATGTTGATATACACGGCGTGGCCGCCGGCGGGAAGCACGACGCCCTTGACGCCGGCCTTGTAGAAGCCCTCTGCCAGATAGTCGCATTGTGCGACGCGCTCGTTCATGTAATTGAAATCACAGCTCTCGTACAGACCAACTGCCAGCGCCATGATATCACGGCCGGACATTCCGCCGTAGGAGTCGTTGCCGTAGCAGGAGATCTGCTTGACCTTCAGAAGCACGCCTACATCCGTTTTGACAGAACCGTCGGCGTTGAAATCGGAGAAGTTCTTCCAGAACAGACCCTTGTCGCGGAAGGCCAGCATACCACCCATATTAGCGTGGCCGTCCTTCTTGGCGGACATAGTGAACGCATCACACAGGGAGAACATCTCGGTGGCGATTTCAGCGATAGACTTGTCGGCGTAGCCGTCCTCGTTCATCTTGATAAAATAAGCGTTCTCGGCCCAACGGGCAACATCGAACACCAGAGGAATGTTGTACTTATGGGCAACGCGGTTGGTTTCCTGCAGGTTGGCCATGGAGACAGCCTGGCCGCAGATGGGGTTGTTGGTGATGCAGGTGAAAATCAGGGGCACGTTCTCGGGGCCGCAAGCGGTGATCAACTGCTCCAGCTTCTCAATGTCCATGTTACCCTTGAACGGATTTTTCTCATACTTGCCACCTTCGGGAACCTGATACAGCAGTTCCTTGTGATACAGGTTGCGAGGAATGGAGCCCATCTGCTTGATGTTGCCCTCGGTGGTGTCGAAATGGCCGTTGGAGGGAATGGTAAAGACCTTGCCCGGGTGACGGGCGGCCAGGATTTTTTTCACAATCTCCATCAGGACGGACTCCGCTGCACGGCCCTGCTGAATAATAAAGCTGTTCGGGCGCTCCATCTGCGCAGCACCGCCGTTGAACAGGCCGCCCTCGTACTCGCAGAGGTAAACCTCGTCCATCATCTTCTCCACATCACGGCAGTCAGTACGGACCAGATCGACGATCTTCTTCCAATTCTTCTCGCCGCCGCGCTCAAAGATATCGCGGAACGTATCCAGCAGGACATAGTAGCCGGTATTTCGGCCGTAGGCCTCGTCGCCCAGGAACAGGGAAGCCCACTGCTGGTTGGTCATGGCGGTGGTGCCGGAATCGGACAGCATATCCACAGTCAGCATGCCGGAAGGAAACGCAAACTCATTGTAGTGGTTGGCTTTCAGCGCACGCTCACGCTGCTCCACCGTAACATTGGGAATGTCGCGGACTGCGTAGGCAAAGTGGTGGGGTGTAGGAACGTTCAACGGGTACTTCATAAAACTTACCTCCAATTTTTGGCGTTTTTCGCCGTTATTTTTAGAGGATACCCCGGTCATCGTCGCCGGCTCAGACCGGCTTTTGCGACTGGCGGACAGTACCTTTCCCAAAGTAAATTCGGAGCATGTGCCCCGGTGCGGAAGTCTGAAGAATCACTCCGCGGCGATGCACTCGATCTCCACGAGCGCATCCTTCGGCAGTCTGGCAACTTCCACCGCGCTACGCGCGGGACAAGCGCCCTCAAAGAAAGTTGCATAGACACTGTTCATGGCCGCAAAGTTGTTCATATCGCTGAGAAACACGGTGGTCTTGATGACGTTTTCCATTCCCAGCCCCGCAGCTGCGAGAACGCTTTTGCAGTTTTCCAGGGACTGACGGGTCTGCGCCTCAATGCCGTCGGGAAATGCTCCCGTGGCGGGATCGATAGGCAGTTGACCGGATGTAATCACCAGGCCCCCCGCCTGAATGCCTTGGGAATAGGGACCGATTGCAGCAGGAGCCTTGTTTGTACTGATTGGCCGCTTCATATGATTGCCTCCTCGTGATTTATGATAAAATGTTATCATCGCAATAAATTTTTGTCAATATGTTTTTGTAATTTGTACACTTTTCCACTTTTTCTATTTAATAAATTATACAATATGCTGTATTATATAAAGAATTAGCTTTTATAAGAGAAAGATACTATTAAAAAATAAGAAAAAATTACTAATTTAGTTGCCTTAACGCAGTTAAAGTGCTATTTTATAAAGAACTATTAATAAGGGTTATGAGAAAAAAGTCTCATTTGAGAAAAAAGAGGAGGGATTCAATGGGCCCAGCGACAAATGAATGGGTACGCTATTATTCCGCGCTGATAGAATTTATGGGGCTGGCGCTTGGACCGGATTATGAGATCGAACTGCATGATGTAAAGCGCAAGCAGATTGTAGCCATTGCCAATGGCCACGTCAGTGGACGCAGTATAGGCGCTCCGCCAACCAGCCTGGCCATGCAGATCATCGCGGAAAAGTCCTATCTATCCCAAAGCTGGAAGCTGAATTACCGCGGTGTTTCGGAGGATGGGAAGGTACTGCGCTGTTCCACATTTTTTATTAAGGATGAACGCGGCGAGCTGGTGGGAATGATTTGCATCAATTTTGACGACAGCCGCTACCGGGAGTTGTCGGAAAAAGTGTTTGCCCTATGTCATCCGAATGACTATGTCTCCCGCAATATCTCCATCCAGCAAGCCCCGCTGCCTCTAACACTGACGGAGAGCGGTGATCAGGAGACGTTTTACAACAGCATTGCCGCGGCTACAGACGACGCGTTTCGGGCCGTTATGAATACCACCGGGGTCTCTTCCGATCGCCTGACACAAGGAGAAAAACTAAGAATCATTCAACTGTTGGATGAACGGGGTGTTTTTATGCTGAAAGGCGCGACTCAGGCGGTTGCGCAGCGGCTGTCCTGCTCCCAGGCCACCATGTACCGCTATTTGAGCAAAATCAACCAGGAAAAAGCTGCAAAGACAGAACCGGGCTAATCCGACTCTTCTACTCCGAACACGCAAAAGCAAATTTATTGCGCTGAATCGAAATCGCAGTTTTACCCAAGCTCATCGAAGCAGCGTATAATCCCTGCTTTTATAATCTCTACTCGTTTACAAACCAATACCTTGAATGTATACGGACTTTCGTTGACATTCGCCGTTCACTCCTCGGCGAATATTACAGCCAGATCCAGATCCTGTTCATCCGGCCTGCCTTTATTCATTCCGCCGAAAATTATAGGAAGCTGATGGTCTTGAACCATATGCAGTCTCTGATTGAAAGAGCGAAATATAATGGCTAACCAGACGATCATCTTTGCCAAGAGGGTGGAGCAGATGCTGCTGCGTCACAGAGCTCTTGTCTCGTGTCAGCATTCCCGCCGCAAAGCAGTTTTATCAAGAGTTTGAGGCTTTTTTGCGTCGCATGCTCGACATAAAATAAGATGACGTTGGACACTTGAACAGAAAAATCCATAGTGATTTTCCTTATGGTAAAGTGGTAACGGTAAAGGCACCAAATACCGAGGAGGGGTAATCACTCTGGACTGCCAAGATTATATCACAACCGATCCTGAACACAGGCGCGGACAGCACTTAGGTCCCATGGATGAGCTGCGTAAATGTATGAGAGAGCCGGACCCGATGCTCAGCATGCTGAAATGGCTGTGCGAGAAGCTTATGGAAGCGTAAGTTTTCGCAATCGTTGGCGCGGGTTCGTTAACATCTAACCTGGAAAATTTATGGATTAGGGAGGAATCATGAAATTTACTTGGAAAAAGATCGCCGCGTTGCGAATTTTCGTCACCGCCTTGTCCCTTGTCATGCTCATCGTGGAAGCGTTACATAAAAGTAGATCGGCCATTTTTAATGGTGCATTTATTCTATTTCTAATTGCCTCGATTACCACTTCATACGGGCAGAAGATGATCGGTCTCGATTCACCAAAGGCTGTACGAGATTTTTGGAAGCAGCACCCGTTTGTATCGGCCTGTAACTTGTTTATGATCGTGTGCCTTATTGTGGTCGGTGTGCTCTGGATACAGGCAGAGTCTGCTTTGATTGCGTAGGTCCAAACTTAAAAACGCAAAGCGGAAGGATCATAAAGTAGCAAGAGCAAGCTGTCGTATTTACCGAACGATTACAATACCGGATACAAAAGCCGGGCATAATATCCGGGTACTTCTGGTTTTGATAGCAGATGTTTGTACGAGCAGTCACTTCTTATCGCCCTGGAGAAGACAGACTTTTACTTCTCGTTAAAAGGGGACTGCCCTCCGCCGCATAATGTGCGGTGGAGGGCAGTCCCTAATGAAGGAGGGGGAAAGCAAAGGATGTACTCAGATCAGGGTGTCCAAAACGCTCTTGAGGTCCGCGATAATATCCTCGGCATCCTCCAGCCCGACGGAGATGCGGACAAGGCCCTCGGAAATCCCGGCCGCCTTCAGTTCCTCGGCGGAATAGGTGGAGTGAGTCATGGTGGCGGCGTGCTCCACCAGCGTCTCCGCATCGCCCAAGGAGACCGCAATGGTGCATAGCTGCAGCTTGTTCAGCGCGGAGGCCACTTTGTCGCGGCTGGCCTTCAGCTCGATGGACATCATACCGCCAAAGTCCTTCATCTGCTTCTTTGCAATCTCATAGCCCGCGAAGTCTTCGAGCCCGGGGTAGTAAACCTTGTCCACTGCCGAATGACCATGGAGGAACTGCGCCACTTTACGGGCGTTGGCACAGTGCTTTTCCATACGGATATCCAGCGTTTTCAGCCCTCTGGCTATCAGAAACGCGTCAAAGGGGCTCATAACCGCGCCTGTCATGTCCTTCAGACCGAACATACGGCACTGACTGATAAAATCTGCCTTGCCCACGATAAAGCCGGCAATCACGTCGCCGTGGCCGTTGATGTACTTGGTGGCGCTGTGAACCACCACGTCGGCGCCCAGCTCCAGCGGACGCTGTAGGTACGGAGAGCAGAAGGTATTGTCCACAATCACACGGATTTCCGGGTTATAGGAATGCGCCGCCGCGGCAATGGCGGCAATGTCCAGAATCTTCAGTGTGGGGTTGCAGGGCGTTTCAAAATAGACAACTTTGGTCTTGGGGGACAGGCTCTTTTTAAAGGCCTCAACGTCCACCATGTCGATGAATCTGACTTCCACACCGAACTTGGTCATGCCGTGGTTCAGCAGAGCAAACGTGCAGCCGTACAGTGTGTCGCTGGCCAGAATCTCGTCTCCCGCCACCACAGAGGTCCACAGCGCGGCGGAGATGGCGCCCATGCCGGAGGCGGTGGCGAGCGCGGCCTCGCCGTTTTCCAGAGAGGCAAGCTTCATCTCGACCAGCGTCAGCGACGGATTTGCAAGACGGGTGTAAATATAGCCCGGCTCCTCACCGGCAAAGCGGGCGCCGCCCTGTTCCACCGTGTCAAACTCAAAGGTGGAGGTCTGATAGATTGGGGTGCACAGAGAGCCGGTGGCGTCCTTGGTCTTGCCCACATGGATTTGCCGGGTTGCGAACCCCATCTTCTTTTCGTTTTCCATGATATCTGTTCCTTTCTGTTTATCACCCGCGAAAGCGGGCTTTATTCGTCTTTCAGCCCTGCGGCTATCCCATAAATATCGAAATGAGCCTGTCTGTCCAGCGCCACAAAGCCGCCGGTTTTGCCATCGCCGATGTGATTCATTTCTACCAGCTCGGAAATGCTGGCGGGATCCGCACCGATCTCTTGAAGGGTGAGCGGCATACCGATGGATCCGAGGAAGGTCCGAAATGCCCGGATTCCTTCCATGGCGGTGTTTAAAGGATTTTCATAGTCCATCTGGCAGCCGAAGATTCGGGTTGCCATCTGCGCTATGCGCATCGGATCGTGGTGCCGGGCGCAGTAGGTCATCCATGCGGGCATAATCACCGCCAGTCCCGCCCCGTGGGCGCAGTCGTATTTCGCGGAGAGCACATGCTCCAGATGGTGGCTGTTCCAGTCCTGCTGGCGGCCTACGCCCATGATGTTGTTGTGGCACACCATTCCGGCCCACATGATATTGGCGCGCGCCTCATAGTTGTCCGGGTTTTCCATCACGCGTCTTCCCTCGTGCAGCATGGTCAGGACAACGCCCTCCAGCAGCCGGTCGGTGATCTCCACATCCTTTGTGTTGGTAAAGTAACGCTCGAAGGCGTGGGCCATGATGTCCGTTATGCCGCAGGCCGTCTGATAGGGCGGCAGGCTCTGCGTCAAAGCCGGATTCAACACGGAGAAACGGGGCCGCAGGCAGTCCGCGCCTGCCCCGTTTTTTTCCAGCGTCTTTTCGTTTGTGATGACGGCGTCCGGGGAGCCCTCGCTGCCTGCAGCCGCAATGGTCAGCACCGTACCCACGCTCAGTGCCCTCTCCGGCGCTTTTCCGGAGAAAAAGTCCCAGAAGTCGCCGTCATAGACCGCGCCCATGGCAATGGCCTTGGCCGAGTCGATCACGCTGCCGCCGCCGACGGCCAGCAGAAAGTCGATGTTTTCCCGCCGGCATATCTCAATTCCGCTGTACACAAGGCCGCTGCGGGGATTGGGGAGAACTCCGCCCAGCTCCGCCGTATAAAGTCCGGCCTCCGTCAGGGAAGACTTCACCCGGTCCAGCAGTCCGGAACGCTTTGCCGACTGACCGCCGTAGACAATCAAAACCCGGCTTCCCCTGAACTTCTTCACATAGCCGCCGGCCTCACGTTCCCGATCCTTGCCGAAAACGAAGTGGGTCGGGCTGTAAAAATCAAACGCATCCATAATAACACTCCTTAATAGCCGGTTTTCTTTCCCGGGGTCTGACCGTAAGTTTTGAACTTTTCCATAACCGCAGCCATCTCGGCATCGCTGAGGACATTCGGCGTACCGATGCACATGGCGCGGTACTGCAGCTCGGCGATGTACTCCATATTGCAGGCCAGGCTGTACGCGCTTTTGATGTCCCGCCCGCAAACCACCAGACCGTGATTTCCCAGAAGGACCGCGTTGCTCTGCCCGCAGACCTTGATGGCTGCCTCGGCCAGTTCCACGGTGCCGAAGGTCTGATAGGGTGCGCAGGGAACCTCGTCCGCATTGGCGTCGCCGATCACGTAGTGAACCGCTCGGATGGGCTGGCCCAGCACGGCAAACGTCGTGCAGTACACGGAGTGGGTATGCACCACCGCACCCGCCTCCGGTTTGTTTTTATAAAAAATGGTATGCAGCGCCCACTCGCTGGACGGTTTTCGGGTGCCGTCCACCACATGTGCCTCCAGATCGGTAATGACCACATCCTCCGGCTGCGTGCTGAAATAGTCCATTCCCGAAGGACTGATGGCCATCAGTCCCTTTTCCGCATTATAAATGCTGATGTTTCCGCTGGTACCGGTGCTCAGATGCGCTGAGCTCATCTTTTTACCATACTCGACGACCAGTTCTCTTTCTTCCCTCATTAACATGAAAATGCCTCCTGCTTTTTGTCTTCACGGTTTTGTGATAAGATTCTCATTTTTAATTTGCCTCGTTCCGGTTTTGAAGCCAGACCGGATAATACTGATGGATGAGCTGCGACGTTCGGGGATCATACGTAATCCACTCTCCTCCGGATCTAGGCCCTGGTTCGTTCAAGCACTCGTTGCACACCAGCGTCAGACCCTGTACCGTCGCCTGATCGAAGCCGGAGCGCAGCCGCAGTTGGCAGCCGGTCAGGTCGCTGAGCATTTGACAAAGCGCCCGGGACTGAAACCCGCCTCCGCAGCCAAGCAGATAGGTTGAACGGTTTCCGGTGAGGCTGCAGAGATTGGAATATTGCTCGTAGATGGAGCACGCAATGTCGCCCAGAACCGACCAGAGAAGATCTGTTTTGTCGATTGCGGCGTCCAGCGGGGAACGCATAAAGAATCCGCCGCGGCGCAGCGGTCTGCGCTCATAAAACAGCAGAGAAGAAAACGACGCCGTACAGTGGAAAGTGGTTTTCAGGGCGTAGGCTTTCTCCAGCTCCTCATAAGTCTGGTCGCCCATGAGCATACCGCAGATACGCTGATAATTTAGGCCGGTCACGCCGGGATTCATTTCGATCTGGTACGTCTTGCCCCCCAGATTCGCATCCGTCCAGACGCGCTGCTGCGGGTCGTAAAATTTTTCCTTCATCAGCGTCACCACCGGAGACGTGGTGCCGGAGACGACTGCGATGTCACCGACTCCGATTTCCACCTGCCGGAGCGCGATCTGTGTGTCCGCGCCGCCGACAACGAACACCGCGTCGTCGGTAAGGCCCAGCAGCTTGCGGAATTCCGGAAGAACCGGGCCAGCCGCCGTGCCTGCCGGGCAGAGCTCAGGAAGAATCTCCATGTCGAAGCCGTAACAATCGCACACCTTTTCCGACCACTTCTGCTCGGCAAGGTCATAGAGCTGCGTCTCACAGGCCTGTGACGGCTCAATGACAGTGCGGCCCGTAAAAATTTGGGCAATCCACTCGCTGACGCTGGTAATTTTGCCGATCCGCCGGTATAGCTCTGGATACACCTTGCGCAGGCCCAGCAGCTTCGCCGCGTCAAAGTCCTCCGTCACCCATTTTCCGGAGATTCGGTAGATTTCCTCCTGATTGGGTACTTCATCCATATAAGCTCTGCCGCGGTTGTCAATGTTCGGCAGGCCGTAAAACGCGTTCCCGTCCCGATCCAGCAGGACGATGCTCTGCCGCGCTCCGGCCGATGAAATGGCGCTCACCTGAAGTTCTGGGTGTTCGCCGCACAGTTCCACGCATCCCCGGAGAATTTTGTCCTTCCATTCCTCCGGCAGGAAATACTGCGCGTCCTCATACTGCTCATCCCGGTAATAAGTGTTGGAAAAGGACCGCATACCAAGGATCGTACCCTCCGAGGTCACCAGCGCCACGCGGGAGTTCCCCGTCCCCAGGTCCACCGCCAGATAATATCTGCTCATGGCTTCACTCCGTTTCGCATCATCAGCGCTTCAGGACGTCGCGGTTGTAGACGATTTTTTCCAGGTCCTCCTTTGCCAGCCACCTGCGGATGCTGTCTGTTAAAATGTCGGACTGATGATCCGTCACCTCATAGGTGGCGCCGCAGATATGGGGCGTCAGCAGCACATTGGGGCATTTGGTGATGGGCAGATCCTCCGGCGTGGGAGGCTCTGAATTCAAAACATCCAAAATAGCGCCCCGGATCTTCTCCTCTTCCAAAACCCTGCGCAAGGCGCCATAATCCACCAGCGCGGAGCGGGCCGCGTTGACAAACAGCGCGTCCTTCCTCATGGAGCGCAGCAGCGGCTCGGTAATCATGCCGCGGGTGGAGTCCATTACCGGCAGATGCAAAGAGACAATATCGCTTTCGGCAAAAATCTCCTCCAGCGTGCGCTTGCGATACCGTCCCTGGTCCCCCGAAATAAACGGGTCGTAGAAAGAGACGTCGCAGTCAAAGCCGTCCAGAATTTTTGCAACCGCGTGGCTGATCCGGCCAAAGCCCACAAAGCCGACTTTTTTTCCTTGCAGTTCATTGCCCATCCACAGATAATACGGCGTGGTCCCCGTGACCCATTCGCCACCCTTTGCCCACTGGATGGCCGGAATCAGCCGGCGGTAAAAGGCCAGAATCAGCCCTACGACCATTTCGGCCACCGCCTGTGTATTGCGCCCCGGAGTGCACAGGATGGGGATTCCTGCCGCTGTGCAGGCGTCCACCTGAATGTTGGCCGGCTCTCCGCGGCAATCTCCGATGAATTGCAGACGGTCGTAGCCCCGGAGAACTTTTTCCGTGACGCGGTCCAGCTCGGTAATCAGCGCGTCCGGCTGCTGCTGGATGAGATGCTCCAGCATCTCGTCTTCATAGTACCGCTCGCCGGTGGTCGTCCAGGGCTCATAGACGACTTCATCGAACATCCCGCCCAGCTCATTCAGGCACTTTTCTGAGAATGGGGCTCTCACATAAAGTTTCATAAGATTCGCACTTCCTTAATAAAACGCCTTTGCCTGCTGGTCAAAATAGTGATTCAGCACATACGGCGCATAGACTCCCTGATCCGTGACCACGCCGGAGATCAGGTGCGGCGGAACCACGTCGAAGGACGGGTAAATGGCCTTGACCTCCGGCACGGTGTTGGAAATTCCGCGGTAGCTGAGCACCTGCGCCGGGTCGCGCATTTCAATGACGATATCCTTTCCGCTCATCTTGTCCTGATCGGGAATACCGGTGACAAAATAGGGGATACCGAAATATTTGGCCAGAATGGCGATTTGAAAGGTACCGATTTTATTGGCGATGTGCCCGTCCCGGGCGATGCTGTCCGCCGCGGAGGTAAAGAGGTCAATTCCCTCGCGCTCCATGGAGTAGGCCACCATGTTGTCTGTGATGACCGTGGTGTCAAAGCCCATTTGGGCAAAGCAGCTGGAGGTCAGCCGCGCCCCCTGGAGATAGGGGCGGGTCTCCGCGCAGAAGACGCGAAAGGTTTTGTTCTGCTTCATGGCGGCGCGCATCACCGTTCCGATGATGGTCTCCCCGAAGCACTGGGTCAGGATTGTTCCGCCCGCGGGAATGAGGTCCGCCAAATAGTCGCCAACGATCTGCATGGTGCCGTACCGGCGGTTCAGCGACTCCACCGTGGCCTCGACAATCTTTTGGGCGGGGTCCTCACCGGCCTCCAGCGCTTGCCCGGCCACCTCCGCGCAGTGGTTGGTGATGATGCCGTAGCGGTTGGCCGTGGTGGGACGCGCGTGCGCCAGATCATAGGCGGCCTGCTTCAAAAAGGCATTCTGCGCGTCCTTGCTCCGTCCCCGGCACTCATGGGCGGCCAGAGCCATGCCCATGCCCACGGCGGTGTACGGACCGGCGCTTTGCGTCACCATGTCCGCAATCGCCTGCACCACTTCATGATAGTCGGCGCACTCCACGAATTGAACCTGCGTGGGGTAAACTCTCCGGTCCAGAATCCGCACCTTGCCGTTTTCATACCATGCCACATGTTCATATTGAAGCAGAAACGGCATGTTTTCATCCATACGCTGCATTTGGCTTCCTCCTTTTATGCCAGGATGAGGCGAAACGCCTCGATAATTTCAGAGCCGGAGCGGATTCGCTCCCGGTTTTTGATGAGAAAAATTCCCTGTCGGATCAAGGTGCGCTCCATCGGAATGCGCTTGGAGAGGTCTTTCACGCAGGTGACCTCCATGACCTTGGAGTCGCCGACGACGCGGCGAATCATCTCCGTTCCGGCGTATCCCAGTGCGTCCGCCATGACGGCGTCCAGATAGTACGTTTTAAACTGCGGGCTGCGGTAGAATTCAAACTGGACGGTCTCGTCGTATTTTACCGACAGCTTTTCGCCGGTTTTATCATACAATTCGCAAATTGTCTTCTCCAGTGCCGCAATGGCTTCGCCCGCCTCCGGCATGGTGAAAGCCTTATTGCCCCAGGAGAAAAACAGATTGCCAATGACGTTGCCAATGTCATAGCCCATGGGCCCGTAGAACGCAAACTCCGGGTCAATAATCTTGATGCCCCGCTCGTTTGCAAAGATGGAGCCGGAATGCAGATCGCCGTGGAGCAGAGCCTGCGCATTGTTCATAAAGCCGTTGCGCAGCTTCGCCACCTCCGCCTTCAGGTCCTGATCATGATACAGAAATTCCTCCACGAAGGCCTCGTTGCCCTCGGTGACAACGTTTCTGTTTTTATAATTGTAGTAGGGCTCCGTCAAGACCAGATCTTCCGTAATGTCGCAAAGCTCCGGATTGACGAAGAATTTGACCTGCTTTTTCTTTTCCTGCCGATCCATCACCAAATCGGTGGTGGGCAGCAGCACATTTGCCAGGAACGTGGAGAGGTTTTCGCTCAGGTGGGCGTAGACGTGATTCGCCATCAGTTCCTTGCGGAGGTTGGCGTAGGCGGAGATGTCCTCCATGGACAAAGCCGCCATGGTCTCGTCGTAATGGAATACCTCCGGAATATAATCGGGGGCAAGCCTGCTTTCCAGATGCAGAATCTGCGCCTCAATCTTATTCCGATAGATATCCAGCGGACGCCCCGAAGAGCGGAGCAGCTTATCCGCCTGCTTGACAATGACGGAGCGCCCGTTCTTTTCCGTCCAGACCCGGAACACATAATTGATATTCCCGTCGCCGATCTCCGCGCACTGGATGTCGTCTTCCGGCTGGAAATAATGCAGGACCTCCACGGTATAGCGCTTGACGTCCTCGACTTTCATTAAAAAGAATTGATCAAACTCAGACATGCGAAACATCCTTCCTCCTATGAAGCAAACGGAAAGGATAGGGGATTGCGCCATCCCTACCCCCTATCCTTTCCCAGTCAGAACATACGCTCTGACTTTAGCACAAATTGTTTATTTGTTCAAATGGATCACTTTGCGGTTTTCCCGGCGGGCGCATTTTCCTGATTGGAAGCGACCCCCTTGGGCCAGCCGATCAGAATAAACAGGATGCCGAACACAAACATCAGAATGCTGTACCAGCAAAACGGTACGATGGACAGCGTGGACACACCGGAAAGTCCCGCCGCAGCCAGAATCTGACCCGCCCAGGGGCACACGCCGTTTCCAGCAGAGGAGAACAGATCCAGAATGCTGGCGGTGCGGACGCGGGAAACGCCGAACTGGTCGGAGATATCCTTTGCAATGGGACCGGCGGTAATAATGGAAATGGTGTTGTTGGTCGTGGCCAGATCTAGAAGAGTAACCAGCGCGGCAATGGACAGCTCGGCGCCGCGTCCAGTCTTGACGCGCTTGGTCAGCTTATTGAGCAGCCAGTCGATGCCGCCAAGATAGCTCATCAGTGCCACCAGACCGCCGACCATAACGGCGATTGCGGCGGTATCCTCCATGCACTTGATGCCGTCGCCGATGGTGGACAGCGCGGTGACCATCGTAAAAGATCCCTGCGCAAGACCGATCACAATGCCGGTCAGAATGGCCGCGCCCATCGCCAAAATGACGTTCACGCCGATCAGGGACAGGACAATAACCAGAATGTAGGGAATCAGCTGAACAAAGTTCCATGTCAGTGCGCTCTTGTCCATAGGCGCGGGCGTCGACTGGAAGATCAGCAGAACAAAGGTCAGAATGACAGCGGGGAGCACCATCAGGAAGTTCGCCTTGAACTTATCCTTCATCTGCACTTCCTGTGTGCGGGTGGCCGCAATGGTCGTGTCGGAGATAAAGGACAGGTTATCGCCGAACATGGCCCCGGAGACGACGACGCCGCAGACCAGAGGCATGCTTATACCGGTTTTGGTGGCAATGTCAATGCCAATCGGCATCAGAGCCGTCACCGTGCCCATGGAAGTGCCCATGGAAAAGCTCAGGATGCAGCCGATCAGGAACAATCCGGGAAGGATCATGCTGGAGGGCAGGAGCTTCAAGCCCAGATTGGATACAGAGCCGACGGCGCCCATACCACCGGCCACGCAGTAGAAAATGCCGGCCTCCAGGAAAATGAAGAACATCAAAATCAGCGTATCGTCGCCGCCGCCCTTGCAGAAGCTGGTGACCATATCGTCAAATTTCAGTCCTTCGGCCTTGCGCTTCTTGTTGCAGAAAATAAATGCGAAGATAATTGCAATCAGAATGCCGACATTCAGAGGCATTGTGCCGGCATTGCCGGTAATAATGGTGGAAACAATGTAAAGTGCGACAAAAATAATCAGCGGGAGCAGACCGATAAAGTTTCCCTTTTTGTTCTCGTTTCCCATAATTTTCCCCTTTCTTCCCTATGAAGTAATCCGATCATCCTAAAGAGCTCACTGCGCTGGAATCGTTCACATGCGCTTTGAGGTGTTTTTCGTCCGCTCCGTCAATCGAATATGGTGGAGCGTTTTGCAGCCTCCTTTCAGATTCTTACCTATATCAAAATAATACAACATTTATTAACATAAATCAACGCATATATTTAAAATATGCACAAGTTCTTTCAATTTGCATTAAACTAGCCAGTGAATATTTTGCAATTTACACATACAAGTGTTGATTTTTGTTGTTTTTTAGCATGTTCGTCTTGCAATTCTCAAAAATATCTTCTATAATTCTGATAGCCGTTACCGTTCCGGTTTTTACTGCGCCTGGATGGAAATTAGCAGGCAGCTTATTTCCGAGCGGGCTAAAAGGTGATTTTTGGATATTGAAATTATGTTGGAAAGGCAAGGGGAGAGACCTGTATGCTGAAAATTGACCGCCAGACAGTGATCGAGCAGGAGTTGGCCAAAAAGGGAAGCGTTTTGATTCCCACGTTGGGTAAGCTTTTGCAGTGCAGCGAGGAGACCATCCGCCGTGATTTGAAGGAACTGGAGTCCATCGGCAAGCTGACGCGGACACACGGCGGCGCCTATCTGATGGATAAATACGACAAGAGCTATCCCACCAAACTGCGTAAAGTATACTATCCTGACCTGAAGGCCAGTCTATCCCGTCAGGCGCTGCACTACGTCCGGGAAAACGACGTAATTATGCTCGATTCAAGCACTACCTGCCTGACGCTGGCCGAGGCGCTTCTTGACAGAAAGCTCAGCATTACGATTATCACAAACTCTCTGCTGATCTGCAATCTTTGCAATGAGCAGGCATCCAACATCAACCTGATCTGTCTGGGAGGCTCCTTTCGCAGCCGCACTTCCTCCTTTGTGGGTTATCATGCTACGGACACCCTTTCAGGCTACTTTGCCGACCGGTCTTTTATCAGCTGCCCAAAGGTGACGCTGGAGCAGGGGATGTCGGACAATCATCTGGACGAGTCCCGGGTTCGCGAGAGTATGCTTCTTCACTCTCAGCAGAAAATTCTGGTTCTGGACCATACAAAGTTCAATTCCAGTGCGAATCTGCTGTTTGGGGATTTAACGTCGGTGGACATCATCATTACGGACGAGGTTCTTCCGGAAAGGTGGGCGCAATTCTGCCGCGAAAACAGAATTACGATCGACTATTGTTCCAATCATACCGACGAAAAAGACTGATGTCCAGCGAAATGGACGCTCCATTGTTCAGATGGCTTAAAAGGACAAACGGGTCAAAATCAATTGATCCGTTTACCCTTTTATGAAAAGTGAGATTTGCATTTTATACAAGCTGATGGATCATGATATCCCCCAGGTTTCCATCGGATTTAAGATCAAGAACAAATACTTTTCCGTCAGAAGTTCTGCAATAATAGCTGTTAAAAATATCATCTGCAGAACCTTTGTCAGTCAGTACATAATCAGCATCCCACAACGGATCACCATGGTATGCATTGATAACCTGATAGTCGGCCATATCCAAAATGTGATCTTTGCTAAGAGCAGCACTTTCTGCGCCAGTATAACTTTCAGAAAAACAATCACAGGGACCACTTGCATCAAGAAGTATCTGCCAATCTGATTTTTCAAGGGCCTTTACAAAGACAAGTTCAGCCGCATCAAGGCTAGAAAATTTCCCCTGTGTTACAAAGTCAAGGGGTAGTCCAAGACTGCAATTTTTAAATAAGCTGCTTGCATCAGGGATTTCAGGTTCAGAGCTTGCGGATAAATCCTCGGAATATGAAGACTCAATGGGTATCGCCGCAGAGGAATTGCTTAAGTATTTTCGGCTGAGTCCTTGCTAATTTTCATTATCTCTTCTCCTTTTACTCAAAAATATAACGTACCCTAAACAATGAAGGATTCCATGTACAGCTAATTGAAACTGGGAGCCTTCTGCGATAGTAGGAAAATGACCCTAGGCTGACAAATGGAATGATTGTTATCTGATTCGGAAAAGCTTCATAATCAGCGCAATTGGAATAAGCGCCCATCCGAAAATTGTACCAAAGGCAAGCTTCTGCAGGAACAGCACCAATACCCCCAACCACATTCTTGTTATAGAACAGCACAAGACCCGCCGCCCAATATCGCACCCAAAAACAGAGTAACAGTAAGCCGCAACATGCAATATGTCAGTCAGGTTGCGACGCATAAACTTGGCTTTGCAAAGTTTGATTATCACAGCCTCCGCCATACTTATGCAATGATCCTTGCTGAAAAGAGCGCGGCACCAAATATGTGCGGCACCGTCTTGCGCATAAAAATATTCAGGTGACCATGCAGATCTATCAGCATCTCACGAAGAAGATGTCTGAAGAAGTTGCCCACTTGCTGGATACTTTTAAGGGCGTAATCTGTCAACATCTGAAAATTAGGTTGACAACCATGTTGACAAAACGTAAAAGCACCCGATTCCGGTTGGAATCGGGTGCTTTAATTTGCTCTAAAAAGTTCTTGAAAACGGTTGCTTTCCTTACTTTTTGCTCTCTGCAACGGCAACAGCGACGGCAACAGTTGCGCCCACCATGGGGTTGTTGCCCATGCCGAGGAAGCCCATCATCTCCACATGGGCAGGGACGGAGCTGGAACCGGCGAACTGGGCGTCGGAGTGCATCCGGCCCATGGTGTCGGTCATGCCGTAGCTGGCGGGACCGGCGGCCATGTTGTCCGGGTGAAGATAAGTTCCAAAACCCATCATTTCCTAAAGCGGGAATCCCATCATGAAGGAACTTGATGTGTGTTCTCATTATAATGATAGAATGCCTCTTTGTCAACTTTTGCAATTTTTAAATAATCTGTGCCTTGTCCGACGAACACCCAGTATCAATATCGGTTAAAAAGTTTTTGCTTCCGAATATGTAAATTACGGTTCTTAATTTTACGCTCTGTAAGCCGTTCTAATTGCCCCGGTGTGTTTATACTCCCAATCTTCCAAACCCCGAAATAGGGGTCGTAAATAAAGAGATTACCATAAAGATTCAAGACCTGTTGGACTTACTTCCAGCAGGTCTTTTTGCATATACAGACTTTTTCCTCCGCCGCGTGAAATTATTTTTTGAATGGAAGGAAATCATTATGAAACAGCTTACCAGTTATAATCGCGTTGCCGGATACCTTAACAAACTATTTGACCTCCTCAATGAGCGCTTTTTTGAAAATGCACTTTCAAGGCCAACCATAACCATTCAGAGTACACCCAGAGCCTACGGTCACTTCTCACTTAATCCCAATACTTGGGTATCTGTTACAGGAAATTCCAATGAAATCAATATCGGAGCCGGAACCCTTTCACGTCCTATAGAGAATGTTGCAGCTACGCTTCTCCATGAGATGGTTCATTACTACAATTATGGCAAAGGAATTCAGGATTGCAGCAGGGGCAACACCTATCATAATAAGCGCTTTAAGGCAGCAGCGGAATCCCATGGGCTGCATGTTGAACACGATTCTCTGTACGGCTGGACAATCACCAGCCCCAATGATGAGCTTCTGAATTTCATTTTGGAAAACGATTTGGGAGACATCCTTATCAATCGGAATGAGTTTCACGGCATCGCAGTCCCCGGAACCGGTACACACAGCAATGGCGGTATACCCGTACCCCCGCCGTCTAAAACCAGTAGCAGGAAGTACGTTTGTCCCTGCTGTGGGAATTCAGTCAGAGCCACAAAAGAAGTTCATATTGCTTGCGCTGATTGTCAGGTCATGATGGTACAGTGCTGAGAACCACGGCTTTTGCTGATGGTTCTTTTTTGTTGCCTAAATTTCAAAAGGAAGGAGTGTTACACCATGGAACCAACAAAGCTCACTGTGCTGCTACAGGTCTTTGATGACTTCCAGCACATCCTACTTCGCTATTCCGCTGATTACACGATGCAAATACCTAAGAAGGGCTTTGTCGCTCAGTATTGGGAGTGGTCGCAGAAGGTCAATTTAGTCCAGCGAATTATTGAGGATGAAGAATCCATTGAGGGAGAAAAGCAATCATGAAGGTAGGTTATATTCGTGTCTCAACAGTAGGGCAGAATATCGCCCGTCAGGAGGTCTTGATGCAGGAGTTGGGAGTTGACAAGGTGTTTATCGACAAGGCCAGTGGAAAGAACACAGAACGCCCCCAACTCCGCGCCATGATGAACTTTGTGAGGGAGGGGGACTCGGTGGTTGTTGAAAGCATCTCCCGGTTTGCCAGAAATACAAAAGACTTGCTGGAATTGGTGGAAGAACTCAATTCTAAGCAGGTCATTTTTATCTCCAAAAAGGAAGCCATTGACACCAACACCCCAACCGGTCAATTCATGCTAACCATTTTCGGAGCCGTTGCAACACTGGAACGGGAATACATTCTTTCCCGCCAATCAGAAGGAATCGTCATTGCCAAGCAGCAGGGCAAATACAAAGGCAGGAAACGGATTGATTCGCCGGATTTTGAAGCTGTATATTCAAAATGGAAGTCCGGCTCTATCACAGCCGCCAAAGCCATGCAGATGCTAGGCATGAAGCGGAACACATTTTACCGCCGTGTTGCTGAAATATCTGTGTAAAAGAAGGACTGTCCCATTAGAGCCATCCGGAAAATTGAAACATTTCAAAACCCGGAAATCAACTCTAATGGGACAGCTTTATTCTGTTTCACTGGGGTATAGGCTAATGGGATGGAAGGTCCCGCCCAAAGCAAAGCAACCCAACAAACACTTCTGTTTTACACGCGGGATTAAATCATCATACAAACACATCATACTCAAAAGACGTGCTTGGCACATTTCCCTGACATGAGGTACTTTTGCATATCTATCTCGATTGAAACTTAATATCCAACATCGCTCTCTTTATACTGAAAGTCAAACTCTCCGATTGTTGATGATGCTCCATCTACAGATATCCCTAAATGCTCTAAGTCAGATGAATAGAGAATAATATTTATCTTGGGAAGTTCTCCGTCAACACTCCCGCCATATTTTTTGTCTACCTCATCAATAGACTTGCCAATATAGTAAAAGGCCATTTTACCCGGCATATAATTATAGTCGTCATTGCCAATTGCTTGAGCGGCAGCAGCCGCCCATGCATCCGATGATGATTGAGTTGAAACATACCCCAGCGTTAAAGTATTACTTTTCTCATCATACTTAGTCATACTTTTTGTTAGAGTAAAATCTACGCGATATGTTATGGTAGCATCCGAAACAGTTTTCTCCACATGATTCATCACGCTATTAGCATACCCTGCTGCATCGGTTGGTTTCCTATTTTTAACCAAAAAGACCAGCGCACCAGCAAAAACTAGAACAACAGCAAATCCAGCCACGCCAATTAAAATTCTCTTTGATTTGACTATCCTAGGTTGATTGTCATTTGGAATTTGTAAGTTTGAGGTATTACTATTTAGCTGTGAAATGCTGATGTTTTGCGGGCTGGAAGGCTCGCTGTCCATATATCTTTCTATTGTATCAGTTGATGCGGTATCTTCCGATGCTTTTTCCTCCGCTTTAATAGTTGACCCGCGTTTTAAATGTAAACAGGTGATAACGATTAAGAATAAAGCGAGAGCAATCAATACATACGCGAACATAGTCGGTTTTAAATGAATCCATCCCTCGTGTTCATAACTATATCCATCGACTTTCTTTTTCAAGAAGAAAAAACCAACAATCTCGCCTACCACAGAGCATCCAATAATGCCACACATCAGTTTTTTAATTTTTTCTCTTTTTAAAAACAACGAAATTATAAAGAGGACTAATGCTGCCATGTATAGCAAGCCACTAAACCCCATAATCTTAGAAGGCTGCTCCCCCACAGACAAATCGAACAGAGATAGCGCTCCTAAGCTATCAGGGTTATAAATTATATGGGTAATCTCCATAAAAACAATATTGACCTTACTAAATGCCAGTAGTACTAATGCTAACACAAGTTGAATTTCTGAGCGTATCTTCTTCATTATAGCTGTATCCCCTTTCAATAGTCAGCAATTGCTCTTATACAATTAAACTCCTATCCTAAAGGATTGTCAACTAATATATACATATAATGCCAATTTAATATCTCTTTTTGCCATGTAATATGGACAAAAGGAGTGATACAAATGATTGGAGACAGCATCCGTGCTCTACGTGAGAAAGCCGGTATCTCACAGTCCGAGCTTGCCAGGAGACTTACTGTTACCCGTTCCTCTGTCAACGCATGGGAAAGCGGCCTATCCACTCCTACGGCTGCATATCTGGTGGAGCTATCCAGACAGTTCCACGTCACTACGGATTATTTGCTGGGTCTGGATGATTCGGAGCATATCAGTCTTACCGGACTGACTGAGGATGAAATTCATATTCTCTACAGCTTGCTGGATTATTTCAGCAAGAGTAAGGAATAGCGCTCTGTTTTGAATATCAAGATTCAATAAAACTCCATACAAAAACGTCTCCCTCACGATAGGTCAAACGCCTGTCGTGAGGGAGTTTTTATATACTCATTTTACTTTTTGAAAGGAGAAAACTGCCATGTTTGACAACTTGTGCTTTATTGATGCTTTTTTGATTGGCTGTGCGTTTTGGGTAATGCTGCTTTTCATAATGCTCATTGCCGGCAGCAAAAAATAATTGCCGCCCCGCTCCCCTCATTAACTTCAAAGGAGGTGTACACCCTATGGATGCTGCTTCATTTTGGTTCTTCTTTTTTCTTCCTCTACTGTTAGTTCTCTACATTGGTAAGAGAGAATAATCAGACCTTAAAAACAGGAGAAGCCAACGTCATTAAGTTAAAACCCAGATACAGTGCAATAGGCCTGCCCGCCTATTCTACGAAGAATGGGCGGGTTTTTTTCTAAATAATTTTTCAGAGAGTTTGCATTTTACTTGAGTTTGCATTATTATGGAAAAGATAGTTACATATACAGAAACGGGGTTGCATAAGTGATAGACAAATATACTCTCGAAAGAGACGGGCAACTCGACTTTTATAATCGGGTCTTGCCACGCGTCAATCCCTCGCTTAATTTAGAGGATATTTTAGCGGATAATAGCGACGGAGTTCTGAACGGAAACATACTTGAATTTAAGCTAAATATAGCGGACTTGAACGCGGTCTTGTTTCAATGCATCAAATATCTTTCGGCAATGCGGATAAAGGGAAAGCCAGTACCCGCTAATATTCTGATAATCGACTTGAACGCCGCGACGCTGTGGGTTTACCATAGCGAGGACTATTTAGTAGCTATAGAAAAGCCATACAGCGGCGGCGCATCAAGGGACAATAGCGGATTTATCGGTGGTGCGGCTCTTGAAACCCTGCACTATGAAAGTAACCCGCATGACGTTACCCGCCTTGTTACCCTACTTAAAGAAACCGGCTTTACCAAAATCCACATTGATGAAAACTGTATTGTGGGCTGGGCTGAACATTTTTACCGCCGTATGCCGACGGCGCGAAAAGAGGATTTTCTAGGAGACGATACGGGCAAGCACAAAAAAATTGGAGAAATTAGACATCCCGTTGTCTTTGCCGATTACCTTATCCCCTATACGGGCAAAACAAATGTAAAGTTTAACTATCTTATGGATAAGTTAAACGACTTCTTATTAAAGAAAAACCTAGGCGCGTTCTATACACCGCCCGAATATGTGAAAAAAGCCCTTGAATTAGTCCGGCAGGCAATAGCTCGCGTTCCAGCAGAGAACAAATACATTATTCTCGACCGTTGCGCTGGGACAGGAAACCTTGAAAGCTATATGACCGAGGATGAATTAGCTCATACTATTGTCTCCACGGTCGAATATTACGAATACAAGGTTTTACTAGAATTATTAGGCTCACGAGTTAAAGAGATAATACCGCCCCTTGAAACTGCCGACACGTTTAATGCGGGTTTAGTTACAGGCGCAGACGCATTGAGCAAAGAATACATTGATAACCCAATAATCCGTAAATATATTGATGACCCGAATGTAACGGTTATCTTATTTGAGAACCCACCATATGCCGAAACAACGTCAGCAGAACACCAACGGCGCGGCGTGGGTGCTAAATCCTCGGTGGCTTGGAAAATGAGCTATGTCGTTGATGCCATGAAAACTGACATAAAAGGCAAAGTTAAAGGCTCACCCTCTAATGATATAGGCAATGCTTTCATTTGGAGCGGATTCAAATACTATTTGCGTCAACCAACGGACAGTTATATAGTATTCTCGCCCGTCAAGTATTGGAAAGCACAACACCTCATTAAGAAACAGTTTATACAAGGGTTTGCGTTCAACCGCCGACACTTTCACACAACCATAGACGCTTGCATTATGTGCGCTCTATGGGCGAATGTGGAGGATGCGTCCACGGATATTTTGATGCTAACAGGCTATGACATTATTGATGGCACGTTAAAACAATATCCCGACCAACTGCCTGTAAAATTGCTTGAAAAGACTTATAGTGAAGTCTATTATGACAAACGCCCAATACCCGATGAACATAAAACAGGGATACTATGTGCGTTAAACGGTATTGAACGTGCTAAAGGACGAAACCCGAACCGCGCGGCAAGTGATAATATTCTCGGTTATATGGTTGCGCATAGTTCAGGCTTTGATAACCCAGATTTGGACAGTAGCCTATTAGTGGCAGCTCGATATGATGGTAACGGTTTTTTCTTGCGTAAAGAAAACTACCTCGAGAAGTTGCCAATGTTTTGTGCAAGCCGATATATCACATATAATCGTGGCTGGACGCAGCGTGCCCGCATAATGAAAAGCGCAGATGGCTCGGCAGCATTTGCCCGTGGTATTGCAAACGGACAATTGAAACCGTTTCTTTTGAAATGTCTGTTGTTTACCTGCCTTGAAATGCAGAACCATATGCGAACATTTACAGGTTCAGATGGGCGGTTTTATCGGAATGAATTGTGCTTTGACACGACGAACGGCGCAACGCTTGCAACGCTCGAAATACAGAGCTTAACGCTAAATAGCCACGAAAAGGCTTTATTGACACAATGGGAGACCATTTTATACTGGGCAAAACGGGTAAAGTCAAATGAACGCAATAACCGCGGGTACAACCCAGCATTAACATATGGGGTATACCAGATACACGCCGAATTAGACACCTCGTATAAGGACGAAACAACGGATAAAACTGTGTATGACAATGTGGAGTTGCACACCGCTCTAAACGGTTTGAAAGAGCTTGTAAAGGCCTATTATAACGCTGAAATTGTTCCGACACTGTTTGAATATGAGTTTTTGAAGTAAAATTATACGCGTTTCGCAATAACTTTTAGTTTGACTTAATGCCGATTCTAACTAAATAACATTGGGGAGAGAGGTATTAAACTACCGCTCTCCCCCTGTTTCAATTCAATAGTCCTGCTCTCCGTTGCTCTGGTTTTGAATGTAATTCTTCAAAAGGGATACCCTTATAAACGTTTTAGCCCGTGTTTCCAGATACTTCCCACTGCATTTGAACCATTTGAGCGCTAACTTTCGCTGTTTTATTTGGTCGTACTGTTCTCTCACGAGTTTCGTATAGTTTCTCCAATTCTATATGAAGTTTATTTGCGGAAATATAATTACCCAGCGCAGTTCCTTTAATCATTTTTCCCCAACCGTTTATTCTGGATTCGGTCGTTATTCCACATTGATGATTTGCCATCTGTTTATCCATATATTTCAGAATTTTTACAGTGACATTATCTGCAAGTCGTTTATCAAATTCTGATTCACACTCTAACTGTTGTTTATCAATTACGTGAAATCTAATTTCCTGCCAAAATGTAATCTCCCCTAAGAGATGTTTGCGGTAGGACTTATCTAATCTATGGTATATTCTTTTTAGTTCTGGAACAGCAAAGACTTTTCCTTTGCTTGGGATATGCTCTTCTTTAGGGAGCTTTTTTAAATCACGATATTCAGCATATGCACATTGGCGGATATAAAGCTGGTAGTTTTCAATGGCTGCTGCTTGTTCGCTCGTTGCAGGAATTGGCTCTACGCTATTATCAGAAGCCAGTCGATTTTTTAAGTCTTTATATTGCAATCCGTCTTTTGCTTTCGCTCCAATCAACAGAGAACCTACAATATCTGGAATTAAAACGGAATTTTCCCGTGATGCAGCCTTCTGCAAATTATCAAGGAACTTTTCACTTTCATCTTTCAGTTCCTTAAACGCCTTTAATCTTGGCTTACAATCCTCCGTCTCCGTAAGAATATTTGGTATCCACATGTAGTATTTTTCCCATTCAATGATTCCGCCTTTTTGAAGAGAATCAAGTGCGCGTTCAGTAATTTGTTTTAACTGATTGCTCACCAACATTCGGTACTCGCGTTCACTTGGCTGCATTTTGCTACTTGATTGAAACAGATTGTAGTCTAATTCATTAGTTTTATCTTTTAACTGCTTCTGCATATCGGGCGAACTCTTCAATTCCTGAAAATATCTTGAGAAAAGCCCTAATGTGTTCCATAGAACATAATTTTTTCCGTTGAATCCTGACTGCCCTAGAATCAAACGACTCATATCATCAATGTATGTACCGTGCTTTCCTCTGTTTTCCTCAGCCTTCAGCGGGGGATTGTATATCTTGGTAATGACGACCGCACGTTTGGATTTCTCATTGGAATCAAGATTTATCGCTTTGTCAAAACTCAAATACCGTTTTAGATTATTGGTTGCAATCGTCAAATTTCTTCCTCCACTCGGTGGTTCACGACCCGTAACCGCTTTGAACAAATTTTTGAATGTGCTAAAACGCTGCATCTCTTTAATACTGCTGGTATCAAATTCATAACTCTTTTGTTTCTCGCTCATTGCATCAGTCCTTTAACTTGGAACGAAGTTGAACATGCTTTTTCAAAACTGGTACTTCTTCCTGCTTAGTTTTAAAAAATCATACGGGAGTAAAAAGTACCATGCTTACATTTGCACTTAACTGGTACTTCTTATCTGGCGATATATAATAGATGCCGTTCCAATCTGGCAGTTTTACTGACCTGCCCTGTCATAATTTTGGGTTTTGTTTTGTGCTGAGGTTTGAAATTCACTTTTCAAGGTACACGGGAAAATAAAAACAGCCACTTCTTTTAGCCGTTTGTAGCTTTAAAAGAAGTGACTGTTCGTCACGTTATATTCACTTGGATAATTAGTATAGTATTCTGGAACAGTAAATGTGTCAAGGGGTTTTCAAAAAAATACCACAAAACCTATGTAGAAAATAAATAAATTAGTAATTACTATAAATTGACTTCTAATAAAAAGCAGCTGATTAGCACAGAAACAACTCGATTATTCAAAAATTAAGAGATAAAAAGTGCATCAAATTGCATTTTTGGGTTTTGTCAAATGAATTATAAAAAAGCCCCAATTTCGGCTTCAAATCTGGCTGGTATCATTTGACCTCCCAGCGGTTGAAATCCCAAATTGGGGCGTTATTTAAATGGAAACAGTATTGTCTCAGTTAATACAACAGTCAATCTTCTTTTCTTGTCATTTGAATATATTGCCGATTCAAGTTCTTCAGAATATTGATTTTTTCCATATCTTTTTGCAAATCTGACGTTAAAATGTTCAGATAGTTTTCGGTAATTGCAAGGCTACTGTGTCCAAGAATTTTTTGTAACGTCACAACCGAACCGCCCATAGTTACCCACTTTTTTGCAAAGGTATGACGAAAGCGATGCATTCCTGTCTTTTCCAAGCCTCTGCTATGGTTGTAATCCCAAATTGCATGATAACAGCTGCTTCGTGTAAGTTGTTTTCCATAAATTGAGCAAAACAGCCAATCATCCGTTTTACCGCCGCGAAACCGCATATATTCTCGAAGTATTTTAATAATATTTTCATTCAGGGGAATCATCAGTATCTTTCTGTTTTTTGTCACATTAACGCATACCATTGCATTCTCAAAGTCGATATCCTTGTTCTTTATGTGAATTAAGCTGTTTTGCCGAATACCTGTTGATAATAAAAAATTTACGATTACCCAACTACGATATGTTGCGAAACTACAGTTTCTGATATTAGGCTTTTTTAGGAGTATCCGCAATTCTTCGTCTGTATATATTTCAATCGGCTCTTTGTCAGTATAGGGAACTTTTACTTCAAAGAGAGGAAGATAGTTGCACTTCATAAAAAATTTCAGCAGTGTTTTTAAATCCCTTGTATAAGTACCCATGGAAACGTCGTTGATTCGCGGGTTTTCACGGAGTGCAACGATAAATCGAGGCATAGCTTTTTCGTCAAAGTCAGAAATTTTCATATCCTGTGAAAAAAATTTGTAGATTTGCTTAATAGAATCCTGATAGTGAACAATTGTTCCCTGCCTCAGATTCCGCGCTTTACAATCCAAAATGTATTCTTCAAATCCCTCCTGAAAAGTCTTGCTCACTGTAATACTCATCTGAATTTTCTGAACTTTTTTCATAGTTTGACATCCTCCATTTCTGCCGGAATTTCTGCAAAAACAGAAAAATCCGGGAAGCACATCATCAAGATTTCTCCTGAACATGACGTGCTTCCCGGATTCATTTTTAGAAAATTCGGATTTTAGAACTTTTGGAGGTCAAACCCTTCAAAAACCAGCCCTTATTTTTTGCTCTCCGCCACGGCGACAGCCACGGCAACCGTGGCGCCGACCATGGGGTTGTTTCCCATACCGAGGAAACCCATCATCTCCACGTGGGCAGGGACGGAGCTGGAACCGGCGAACTGGGCGTCGGAGTGCATCCGGCCCATGGTGTCGGTCATGCCGTAGCTGGCGGGTCCGGCGGCCATGTTGTCCGGGTGAAGCGTGCGGCCCGTGCCGCCGCCGGAGGCCACGGAGAAGTACTTCTTTCCCTGCTCAATGCACTCTTTCTTATAGGTGCCTGCCACCGGATGCTGGAAACGGGTGGGATTGGTGGAGTTGCCGGTGATGGAAACATCCACGCCCTCGTGATGCATGATGGCTACTCCCTCGCGGACATCGTCTGCGCCGAAGCAGCGGACCTCGGCCCGCTCGCCCTCGGAGTACCGGATCTCCCGGACGATCTTCAGCTCGCCGGTATAGTAGTCGAACTGGGTCTGGACATAAGTGAAGCCGTTGATGCGGCTGATGATCTGGGCCGCATCCTTGCCAAGGCCGTTCAGGATGACCCGCAGGGGCTCTTTGCGGGCCTTGTTGGCATTGCGAACAATGCCGATGGCGCCCTCAGCGGCGGCAAAGGACTCGTGGCCCGCGAGGAACGCGAAGCACTTCGTCTCATCCCGCAGCAGCATGGCGCCCAGGTTTCCGTGGCCAAGACCCACCTTGCGGTCCTCCGCCACAGAGCCGGGGATGCAGAAGGACTGAAGTCCCACGCCGATGGCTTCGGCAGCCTCAGCGGCGGTCTTCACATTCTTTTTCAGAGCGATGGCCGCACCCACGCAGTACGCCCAGCAGGCGTTCTCAAAGCAGATGGGCTGGATGGCCTTGGCGATCTCATAGGGGTCGAAGCCCGCGGCCTTGCAGAGCTCGCGGCACTCCTCCACAGATTTGATGCCATATTCCGCGAGGACACCGCTGATTTTGTCAATTCTTCTCTCATAGCTTTCAAACAGAGCCATTTTTCGTGTCCTCCTTTCTTATTCCTGGCGGGGGTCGATATATTTGACGGCGCCTTCAAACTGACCGTAATGGGACTTGGCCTTTTCCAGCGCCTCGTTGGCGTCCACGCCCTTTTTGACGGACTCCATCATCTTGCCCAGGTTCACAAATTCGTAGCCCACGATCTCACTGTCCTTATTCAGCGCCACGCGGGTGACGTACCCTTCAGCCATTTCCATATAGCGGGGGCCTTTTTCCTTGGTGGCAAACATGGTGCCGATCTGGGAGCGAAGACCCTTGCCCAGATCCTCCAAAGACGCGCCGATGGGCAGTCCGCCCTCGGAGAATGCCGTCTGGCTGCGGCCGTATGCGATCTGCAAGAAAAGTTCCCGCATGGCGGTGTTGATGGCGTCGCAAACCAAGTCGGTGTTCAGCGCCTCCAGAATGGTCTTGCCGATCAGAATCTCGGAGGCCATGGCGGCGGAGTGGGTCATACCGGAGCAGCCGATGGTCTCCACCAGCGCCTCCTCAATAACACCGTCCTTGATATTGAGCGTCAGCTTGCACGCACCCTGCTGCGGGGCACACCAGCCGATGCCGTGGGTCAGGCCGGAGATATCCTTGATTTCCTTAGCCTGGACCCATTTTCCCTCCTCGGGAATGGGAGCCGGGCCGTGGTATGCGCCCTTGGCCACGGGGCACATATGCTGCACTTCAGCGGAATAGATCATAAGAACGCTTCCTTTCCTGCGTTTTCTCAAAACAGGCGTAATTTTATCTCCTGTCATAGGATTTCACCATTATTATACTGGTAAACGATTAACCTGTCAAGGAATGAGATACAGTTCCTTTCCAATTTTCGGCGGACTCGTGCTGACGGCTCTCCCCAGTCAGCCAATGCTTGTTTCGTTATTGCATTAAGGGAGCGCATGAGCACTTCACTTGTTTTGATTCCGATAGATTCTATAAAACTCGGTGACCTGCTTATCGAGCAAAAGCAGCGCAGTGTCTTCCTTTTCCGGCTCTCCCATATACTTGTTAAGCAGGAAAAAGATCGGGGAATAGAAGTTTATTGCCATAACTTCGGGATCAGCTGCACGAAAGTAGCCCTGCCGTATCATTTCACGAAACAGGTCTGTCTGATAGGCGATACTCTCTTCCATAAAGATTTTATGGTAAACCTCATAGATCTCTGAAGAATCATATTGTTCCATCATTGCCATTTTTAAAAACCGAGAAACAAAATGATCTTTCAGATAAAAAAGGAAGCACTGCCTGCTGAGGGCGCGCAGGCCGTCAATGGTCAGTTCCCCATATGCATATGCCTCTTCCTCACAACTGGAGCCCAAAGGCAGTCCAATCCGGGAGGACAGTCTGGACATGCGATTTTGCATTTCTATAACAATGGTATCAAATATATCCCTTTTACTTTTAAAATGCTTATACAAGGAACTGTCCTTAATTCCTACCGCATCCGCAATGCTCTTGACGCTGGTTCCCTTGTAGCCTTTTGTGGAGAACAGCGTTAGGGCTTCATCGACAATCTTTTCTTTTGTTGTCATAGCGGATTTTTCAGCAGCAGCTTGACCTGCGCCTCCTGTGCAAAGAGAACGCAGCCGCCGATATGATCCTGCGTCAGATTTCCCTGCCGCTGTAGATTTTGAAACAAACTGGATTGCAGAGCTTCCAACAGGGACGTATCCGCCACATTGATGTCTGAATATGGAGAAAACGGACAGGGTTCCGCACCTCCGAAGGCATTGATATGAAAAAATCCCCGGCCGGCTGCAAGACACCCTCCGGACTTTTTTTCATCCCCTGGGAAAGAAACCATCAACAGCTCCGAGTGGCTCTCCCTGGCATCATCCAATCTCTGTGCCATCAGTACTCTCGTCTGGTCATCCAGCGCCAAGTCGGCAGTTTGATGGTCAATTGGGACATATTCTACATAAACAATCGCTTTGCAGCCATTGGCACTCAGTTCGTTGATAAAAGAATCCGACAATACCTCGTCTAGGTTCCTCTTTGTTACCGTTACAGAAGCGCCAAACAGCAGACCTCTGTTATGTAATTCCCGCATGGCGGAGTGAATCCGTTGATAAATTCCGGCACCGCGCCGCGCATCCGTTGTCTTTTGCCCTCCCTCGATACTTATAATCGGAATGATATTTCGCTTCCGATCCAGTAAATCCAGATAGTCTAAATCAAACATCGTTCCATTTGTAAAAACCGGGAATAAAATATCGGGATATTCTCCGGCTATTGTCAGCACATCCCGGCGCACAAAAGGCTCACCGCCGGCAAGAAGAATAAATCCGATACCCAGATCCGCCGCCTGCCGAAAGACGCGTTCCCACTGATCCGCACGCAAAAGCTGCGGAGCATTCCCCGTGGGACCATGGTCATCATAGCAGCTGTGATTGGCTCTTGCATAACAGCCTTTGCAATGCAGATTACACTGCGTTGTGATACTTGCAATCAGGAACGGCGGAATGTGCTGCCCCTCTTTTTGCGCCGCCTCCCGCAGCTTGCCGGCTCGTCTGCTCTGGGCAGCATACCTTGCCATAAAGCCGCTCTCTTTTGGGTTGTGCAAGGTTGTTTTTAGAATGCCGGATACAACCTTTTCAACTCCGTTAACTAAGTACGATTCAAGATTAAATGGCGCGTTCATAATATAATCCTCCTTGAAGCTAGCGTATGCTAGCCACGCATAGTATAGCTAGCATACGCTAGCCTGTCAAGAAAAATGTCAGTACTTCTGTATATAACGGATCTACCTATGTGTTGAGATAACAAAAACCCCGCTCCGAAAGGAGCGGGGTTTTGCGTGATTCATGCGCTTGCGTGGGAGCGGGCTGGACGTGCCGCAGCCGAAGCCTGCCGCCAGACGCAGAGCGCAGGGGGGGGGCGATTATTCAATCACCCGAACGCGGATGACGCCCTTCAGGGCTTTTACGTCGTCAATCACCGTGTGGTCGATTCTCGTGTCCAGATCCACCACGGTATACGCGTAGCCATCCCGGGATTTGTTGCTCATGTTCGCCACGTTTATGTTGTCCTTGCTGAGAAGCCGCGTGATGTTGGCAAGCATCGCGGGAATGTTCTTGTGGATGATGCACATGCGCATCACGCCGCTGCGGGGGAAGTTCACGGGAGGCAGATTCACGCTGTTGCGGACGTTGCCGGTTTCCAGATACTCCGTCAGCTCGTCCACCGCCATCACCGCGCAGTTCTGCTCGCTCTCCGGTGTGGAGGCGCCCAGGTGGGAGAAGGGAATGACCCGCTTGTTTTGCAGCAGCTTGTTGTTGGGGAAATCGGTGACATACCAGGAGGCCTTTCCGGTTTCAAGGGCGGCCAGAATGGCGTCGTCGGCCACGATCTCGCCCCGGGCCAGATTGATGATCCGCACACCCCGCTTCATGTTCGCGATGGCCGCGGCGTCGATGGTGTGATAGGTCTTCTCGGTGAAATGGATGTGGGCGGTGATATAATCCGCCCGGCGATACAGCTCGTTCACGTCTTTTACGACATGGATGTGGCGGTCCAGCCTCAGCGCGGAGTCCACGCTGAGAAAGGGGTCGTAGCCATACACATTCATGCCCATGGAAAGGCAGATATTGGCCACCAGCGCACCGATGGCTCCAAGCCCGATGATGCCGATGGTCTTCTTATAGATCTCAGGCCCCGCGAAGGCGGATTTGCCCTTTTCCACGACGGTGGTGACGTCCACGCCCGCGGCAGCCTGGCTGCGGACCCAGTTGGAGGAGCCCTCCACATCCCGGGACGACAGCAGCATAGCGCACAGCACCAGCTCCTTCACGGCGTTGGCGTTGGCTCCCGGCGTTGAGAACACGGCAATGCCGTTTTCAGAGCACCGGTCGATGGGGATGTTGTTCACGCCCACGCCCGCTCTGGATATGGCCAGCAGATTCCGGGGAAACTGATAATCCAGAAGCTTGGCGGAGCGGACCAGAATACCGTCCTCGTTTTCCTCGCTGTCGGAAACCACGTAGGTTTCCCGGTCCAGTTTGTTCAGCCCCACGGGAGAGATCTTGTTGAATGCTTTGATGTGATACATGGCGATGAGCCTCCAGGGCGGTCCCAGTGAACCGCAATACTTGCGGCGGAACATGCGGCGCCAGGCACCGCTTCCGTCGCAGCATCTTCAGTATAGGGCAGAGCGGAAGGCATCGTCAATTAGCGAAAGGGCGAAATCCGACTTCCTTTGCAGCCGGTTTTTGTGAAAAAGGTATTACTTTTGATGCCGGACGCTGGGTTCCGCTGTCTTGCAGGTAAAAAGTCCCTAGTTTTCTGCAATTTTTTGCTTTTTCGGAATTTTTACTTGCAAAACGGAGGAACTTGTCTTATAATAAAAGGCTGTGCAAAATAACGGAAAATACATGCGCGCCGCTGTTCGCGGTGCGTGGCGCGGGATCCATCGGAATCCCGCCATACAGGAGGAGAAGATACGAATATGCAGAATGAAAAGCTGAGAAATGTTGCCATCATTGCCCACGTTGACCACGGCAAGACGACCCTGGTGGACGAGATGCTCAAGCAGGGCGGCGTGTACCGCGAGAATCAGGAGGTTGTGGATCGCGTCATGGACTCCGGCGATCTGGAGCGGGAGCGCGGCATCACGATTCTGGCGAAAAACACCGCCATTCGCTACAAAGACGTGAAAATCAATGTGGTGGACACTCCGGGCCACGCGGATTTCGGCGGCGAAGTGGAGCGAATTTTGAAGATGGTCAACGGCGTCATTCTGCTGGTGGACGCCGCCGAGGGTCCTATGCCCCAGACCCGCTTTGTGCTGAGCAAGGCGCTGGAGCTGGGCCACAGGGTCATCGTGGTGGTGAACAAGATCGACCGCCCCGACCAGCGTATCCACGAGGTGGTGGATGAGGTGTTGGAGCTGCTGATGGACCTGGACGCCACCCCGGAGCAGCTGGATAGCCCCATGCTGTTCTGCTCCGCGCGGCAGGGCATCTGCTCCTATACGCCGGAGAATTTGGGGACCGATCTGGTTCCCCTGTTCGAGACGATTCTTCAATATATTCCCGCGCCGGAGGCGGACACCGACCAGCCCTTCCAGATGCTGGTTTCCTCCATCGACTATAATGATTTTGTGGGCCGGATCGCCATCGGCCGCATTGAACGGGGTGTTCTGAAGCAGAATCAGGAGATCGCGGTGTGCAACTACCACGATTCGGAATCCGTGCTCCGCAAGGCCAAGGCCACCGCCATCTATGAGTTCGAGGGTCTCAGCCGTAAGCCCGTCACCGAGTCCACCGCCGGTAATATCATCGCCATGAGCGGCATTCCGGACGTCACCATCGGCGATACCATCTGCGATCCCACCGCCGTGGAGGCGCTGCCCTTTGTGAAGATCTCCGCCCCCACTATGGAAATGACCTTCTCCGTCAACGACTCGCCCTATGCCGGACGGGAGGGAAAGTTTGTCACCTCCCGTCAGCTCCGGGACCGTCTGTTCCGGGAGATGCTGAAGGACGTATCTCTGAAGGTCTCTGACACGGAGACCTCCGACTCCTTCAACGTGGCGGGCCGGGGCGAGATGTCCCTCAGCATCCTGATCGAGACCATGCGCCGGGAGGGCTATGAGTTTCAGGTGTCTCCTCCGCGCGTGCTGTATCAGGAGATCGACGGGAAGACGTACGAGCCTGTTGAGCGCCTTGTGGTGGATGTGCCCGGCGACAGCGTGGGCGCGGTCATTGAAAAACTGGGTCAGCGGAAGGCGGATATGCTTGAGATGACCCCTGTTGGAGCCCGCATGAGAATCGAATTTTTGATTCCGGCCCGCGGCCTTTTCGGCTACCGGAACGATTTTCTCACCGACACCAAGGGCGAGGGCATCATGGCCTCCGTCTTTGATTCCTACGCACCCTATAAGGGCGATATCCAGCGCCGGGGCACCGGCTCCATGATCTCTTTTGAGACCGGCGAGTCCATTACCTACGGCCTGTACAACGCGCAGGAGCGGGGTACTCTGTTTATTGGCGCGGGCATACCGGTATACGGCGGAATGATCATCGGCGTCAGCCCCCGCAGCGAGGATATGACCGTCAACATCTGCAAGAAAAAGCAGCTGACCAACACCCGCGCCTCCGGCTCCGACGAGGCGCTGCGTCTGGTAACTCCCAGGCAGATGAGCCTGGAGCAGTGCCTGGAGTTTTTGGCTGACGACGAGCTGCTGGAGGTCACCCCGAAGAGCCTGCGGATGCGCAAGCGGATTCTGGACCATGAGAAGCGCATGAAGTCCATTCACGGCAAGAAGTAAATGGCGAGGCTCTAACGGCCCGTTTGCATGAAAAAGAAAAGCCCCCTGATGTAGGAAAATAGAACTACATCAGGGGGTATTCTTATGAACGCTGCTCTTACAGCAGATTGTAAAGGATTTTCGCCATCTGTCCTCTGGTGATGGACTGGTTGGGGCGGAACGCACCGTCCTCATAGCCGCTGATGACCTTCTGGGCCACCATGGTCTGGATATAATAGGAGGCGTAGGCGGGAATGCCGGCCGCATCGGTGAAGCTCAGCGCCGCCGTGGCGTAACCCCTCTGCTGGGTCCGGCCGATCATCGTCGCCGCCTGGGCGCGGGTCAGGCTGGCGGCGGAGTGGAAGTAGATTTTTCCGTTTTCCTCGGAGCCGTTCAAAATACCCATGGAATAGAGCGTCTTGATTGCGGTCTGGGCATATTCCCCGATCTCTCCGTTGTCGGCAAAGGGAAGGGATACGGAGGCGTACTTCGTCCCGTCCAGCCCCAGGTAGCGGTAGAGCATCACGGCAAACTGCTGGCGGGTGATGGATTGGTTGGGGCGGAAGGTGCCGTCCTCAAAGCCGGTGGTGATGCCGGTGGTCTTCAGCCAATCCACATAGGTACCGGCCCAGTAGCCCGCGGTATCGCTGAACTGGGACGCACCACCGGTGGCGGCAATGTCACAGGAGGCCCGGCCGATGTTGCCGGAGGCGTCTTTGGCGGTCACCGTGACCCGGTGGGCATTGGTATCGCTGATGGGCAGGGCGGCGGTGAGCGTACCCTTCGTCGCATCGTAGGTGAACGCCACGGCCTTGCCGTCCATGGTGACGGATACGCCGCTCTGGGCGGGGAACTTATCCGCCGCGTCGGTGATGGTGGCTGTAAGGGTCGTGCCGGAGACGGAGGCGGTGACCGCCGGCGGCGCGGTGTCCACCACGTTGTTATAGGACGCCACCATCTGATCCAGATACAGCGTGCCGGAGGCGGGGGTAACCGTTCCGTCCGCGTTGAGCGCCTGCGTCAGTTTGAACCCGGCGAGAGAGGCGGTGCCGGTGGGCAGGGTCACGGTAACCTGCTTCCAGCCGGAGAAATCCACATTGCCCGCGGCGGTCTCCACGGTGTTGGTCCCGTCGGAGGTCACCATGGTCAGGGCGCTGCCGGAGTTATCGCCATACAACCAGAAGCTCACCTGCGTGTAGGCACTGCCGATGGAGTAGGGCGCTGCAAACAGCAGCGAAGCATTTCCGTCCGCGCCGATGGTATAGTTCACCGCGGCAGCGGCTTTGCCGTACTTCACCAGATTTGCGTCAGTGACCCGGGAGATCGCGGCGCCGTAGCTGTAAGAGGCCAGCTCGGGGACGCCGGCTTCAAAGTCCTCCACAGTGGCCAGAGGGATGTTGGAGACGGAAACCTGAACCGTGGCGGTCTTTCCGCCGGCGGAAACCGTCAGGGTGCCGGTGCCGGGGGAGCCGGCAGTAAATTTCCCGGTCTTATCCACCGTACCGATATTGCCGCCGACAGTCCAGGTAAATGCCTCCTGGTCCGCCTTCAGTGCCAGATGCTTATAGACCGCGGAGGCAGTGAGTGTCGCCGTACCGCCGGGTGTTACGGTCAGTGTCGTGATGGCGGTGGATCCGTTTTTCACGGAGATTGAGTCCGGCGTGGTAACGGCGTGCACCACCGTGGAGCCGGACTGTCCGCCGCCGGAGGCGGTGACCGTGACGTCGCCGCCGCTGGACGGCGTGGTGAGGACGCCGCTTTCGATCGCTCCGGCGCTGGCGCTGAGAGAATAGCTCCTGCCGCTCATGGGAATATAGTTGGTATCCACGGCGGAGGCGGTGATGTTCACCTTGCTGCCCGCCAGAACATAGCTGTTGTCGACGGAGACATAGAAGTGACCGAGTGTTCCGCTGGACTGGTTGGAGGCCACCAGAAAAATCTGATTGCTGACAGCCCGCTCACTTCCGCCGGAGGGACGGTTGATGGTCTTGGCGGCAGTGGAATCCGGCTGCGTGACGGTGAAGGTGGTGGACCCACCGCCGTCCAGACACAAGGCAGTGGTACAGCCCAGCTCCATCAGCCGCTGAGCCACCTGCGGCAAGGACGCGCCAATGGAGTGTCCGGCATTCCGGCCGTCTATGGTGTAAAATACCAATGTACCGTCTGCCTTCTGGCCCACGGCGGTGCGGGGATTCACCTCGGAAGAGAGGCCGGAGACCACCGCGCCGTTTTGTACCAGAGCGTACAGCGAACCCACGGCGTACTGTACATCCTGCCAATCGGCGGAGGAGGGCGCGGCGGTGATGGTCACCGTGGCCCCTACGGGAATGTTTTTCAGGGCGTTCACGTGATAGGCTTCCGCCTGATTATTGGCGGACAGAACCACCTTTCCCTGCGGGATGGCGGTGCCCGCGGCGTCGGTGAGGACGCTGTCTACCTTCAGCACCAGCGGGCTTCCGTTCATGGCAAGGGTACCGCTCTCAATGGTGCACACCACGTCCACGCCGGGCTCCGTTGTGCCGGTGGTGTGCTTGCTGTTGAAGTCATATGTATAGAGATAGATTCCACCGGTGGAGACCCGGGCTTTGTTGACGCTGGTCAGCTGACGCACCACCTCGGTGGGGTAGCCGGAATCGTCCATCAGCTCGTAGCCAAGATCGGCGTTAACCTTCATCACTGGCTTTCCCATCACGGCGGTGCCGTCCGCCCGGAAGCCGATGGCCCAATAGCCGCCATCGGTGCTTTTCAGCTCGCCGTTCGCCACGACCATACCGATGGGAAGGCCGTTGTTTACATTGTAAAAATCGCCGTTCATCCCGGCCACCACGCGGTAACCCTGACTCTCAAGAGCCGCGGCCGTGGCGGAGATGGTGTTGCAGGCGGTGAGAACGCCGCCGTAGGTGACAATGGGCGTCACGGCGGAATTCGGTGAGTAGGTAACGAGATTTTCTGTCCGCAGGTCGTTATAGGAATTGCTCCAGAACACATTGGTGGATAACTGTGTATTCTGATGCACAAGAGTGTCCCGCTGCGTCAAATCGTCGCCCAGCGCGGCGGACGCAGCGGCAGGGACGGTCAGTGCGCAGAGAATGGACAGTGCCAGGGCGCAGGAGAAAATACGACGCAGGTAGTTTTTCATTTTATCGTTCGTGCCTCCATAGTCTTTCCGGTTTTCATAACCCGTTCAGAATACCACTTTCTGACGTGAAAGTAAATCCCGCCCCAGTTTCTTTTCCCAATGCAATCTTTGGAAATCGGAGCGGACAAGCTTCATTATAAAGACGTTTCAGCGCGAGAAAAGTTGCAGACCGCCGGAAAGTTTATAAACTTTCCGGCGGTCTGTTTCGTGCTTTACTCCTGTGCCTCTTTCAGCCGCTCCTTCAGGGGGCTGTCCATGGCGCTTTGTGCGGCGGCGGCGTCCCTGTACTGTTGGACAGCGGCACTTGCGTCCTTCACCGGGGTGATGGTACCCGCGCCGGCGATGCAGCCGCCGGGACAGGCCATGCCCTCCAGCAGGTATCCATCCCGCTTTCCGGCCTTTGCCAGCATCAGCATTTTGCGGCACTCCCGCAGGCCGTCGCCATAGTCGATGAGGACCTCCCGATCCGGGTCGATGTGCTTCACGGCCTCCACCACCGCGGCGGCCACACCTCCGCCCACAGCGAAGCCACGACCCGCTCCGGTAGCCACGGTAAAATCGTCGGCAGGGTCCTCGGGAAGCTGGGAGAAGTCAATATTTTTGGCGTCAAACATACCCTGTAATTCCTCAAAGGTCAACACATAGTCCACGTCAGAACGGATGGCCTTGCGGTTGGCCTCCAGCTTTTTCGCGGCGCAGGGGCCGATGAAGCAAATGCGGGCGTCGGGATGCCGCTTTTTCACCAGCCGGGCGGTGATGACCATAGGTGTGAGGGCCATGGAGATATAGTCCTTGAATTCCGGGAACAGCTTCTTCGCCATCACGCTCCACGCCGGGCAGCAGGAGGTCCCCATAAAAGGCTGGTTCTTCGGCACGTTCTCCAAAAAGTCCTCGGCCTCTTCGATGGTGCAAAGGTCTGCGCCGATAGCCACCTCCACCACATCGGCAAAGCCGCAAAGGCGCATGGCAGCCTTTAACTGTGCCGGGGAGACATCCTTGCCGAACTGACTGACGAACGCCGGGGCCACGCAGGCGATCACTTCGTCGTGACGCTTCATGGCGTGGATGATCTGGAAGATCTGGCTCTTGTCCGCAATGGCCGCAAAGGGGCAGTTCACAAGGCACATGCCGCAGGAAACGCACTTGTCATAGTTGATTTTGGCCCGGCCCTTTTCATCGGATTCGATGGCGTCCATCCCGCAGGCCGCGGCGCAGGGCCGCTCGATCTTGGTGATGGCGTGGTAGGGGCACTGGTTCACGCACTTGCCGCACTTGATGCACTTCGACTGGTCGATGTGAGAGTGCTTCTGCGCGTCCAAATAGATGGCGTCCTTGGGGCAGACAACCTGGCAGGGATGGGACATGCAGCCCTGGCAGCTGTCGGTCACCCGCACCTGTTTCGGGGGACAGGCGTTGCAGGCAAACGTAATGACGTTGACCAGCGGCTCTTCGAAAAACTTGTCGTTCGCCGCCGCGGCCTCTTCAATTCCTGCACTGGCGGGGGCGCGCACGTTCACGGGCTGCAGCGGCAGACCGCAGGCCAGCCGGAGCCGTTCCTGAACGATGGCCCGGGCCAGAAAAACATTGCTGCGGTATTGGGATTCCTCTCCAGGGACAATTTTATAGGGGATCAAATCAATGCGGGAATAGTCCCCGCCTTCATAGGCAAGCCTTGCCACCTCGGTAAACACGTTTCGCCGGATATCGTCAACGGCGCTGTGAATGCCTCGCACTGTAGTTTCCTCCGTATTTCCTTGTTCTTTTCATCTTCCGTTCAGATGTTTTTCAATTATATAGGAGCGGTGAAAAGACTTCAAGTCAAAAACCTGTTAAAACAGTTCATTTCTTTTAAAAAGTTGATGAAAGTTGCAGAATAGTCGGGGGGCTCCGTTCCATTATCCATCCTCCGCCTCTTCCGGACACCCTTCCGCCGGTAAAGGCCTCTTGGCAGGCAAAGACAGAGGGCCGCCGAAAATCGGCGGCCCTCTGTCTTTGAGAGAGAAAAGAGAAAAAGCATCTCAGACGCCAAGGGCGGCGACCCCGCGTTTCTGAGATTGATTTTAGTATAATAAAGAAAGATTAAAATTTCCTTGAAAAATTCAAGAATATTCGCACGAATCCTTTTTTGTTACTAACGGCAGAAATTTACAATATTTCTCGTTTTCTCTGCACCCTGTGGACACAAGTTGGCAAAACGTGCTAAACTGCTTCCTGGGCTTTCAGTTTTGATTAAGAAATGCTATTTATACTATTTTATTGTTAAAAAGGGCCGCTGGGCCCACCCGCGCGCCGCGCGGGAAAAAAGGAGGGTTTTCTTTGGTCGAAGTGCAAAACCTTGTAAAGCGCTACGGGAACCGCAGTGCCGTGGATCATCTGAGCTTTACGGTGGAGGACGGACAGATTTTCGGATTCCTGGGTCCCAATGGCGCCGGCAAGTCCACCACTATGAATATCATGACGGGATATCTCGCCGCCACGGAGGGCACGGTCCTCATCGACGGACACGACGTCTGTGAAGAGCCGGAGGCCGCCCGGCGGTGCATCGGCTATCTCCCGGAGCAGCCGCCGCTGTATCCGGACATGACGGTATTGGAGTATTTACAGTTCTGCGCAGAGTTGAAGCAGATTCCAAAGGCGGAACAGGAAAATCAAATTGGGCAGGCCGTATCCATGACCCATCTGGAGGATCAGACCCGCCGGCTGATCCGCAACCTCTCAAAGGGCTTTCGCCAGCGGGTGGGTCTGGCCCAGGCAATTCTTGGTTTTCCAAAGGTCATCATTCTGGATGAGCCCACCGTGGGTCTCGATCCCCGGCAGGTGGTTGAGATCCGCGAGTTGATCCACAGTCTTGCCAAGGAACACACCGTAATTCTCAGCTCCCACATTCTCTCGGAGATTCAGGCGGTATGCGATAAGGTTTTGATTATCCGCAAGGGGAAATTCGTGACCTGCGACACGCCGGACGCACTGGAGGGAAAGCTCTCCGCCAACGACCGGCTGGAGCTTTTGGCAAAGGGCACCCGGGAGGCGGCGGAGTCCGTCCTCAAAACCGTGGAGGGCATCACCAGCCATACGCTCACCGATGTGACACCGGATACGGTACGTATAAAGGTGGGCACCGACGGAGACCGGCGCGAGGCGCTGTTTTATGCCTTCGCCCAGGCCCGCTGCCCGCTTCTTGAGCTGCGGTCTCGGATGGCGTCTTTGGAAGATGTGTTCCTGGACCTCACCGACGAGGACGACGGGGTGGCCGCCCGCGCCGCCGCGCTGCTGACCTCCGGAGAAGAAACTCCCGCCGCAGACGGCGAAAAAAACGTTCCCTCTGAAAAAGCGGCGGATGAGACCTCGCTCCCGGACCCCGTTCCGGCGGGGCCCACCGATGAACAGGCCCCGGACATTGCCCCGGAAAAGGAGGACACCGTAGAATGAAAGCCATTTACAAGCGGGAACTGCGCGCGTATTTCAACTCCATGACCGGATGGATTTTCGTGGCGGCGCTCACCGTGTTCATCGGGATCTATTTTACCGCCAACAACCTGATCAACGGCTATACCTATTTTTCCTATACTCTCAGCGGCACGCTGATCGTATTCATGGCGCTGGTGCCGGTGCTGACCATGCGGTCCCTGGCGGAGGAGCGCCACTCCAAAACCGATCAGCTTCTGCTGACCTCTCCCGCCACGCTCACCGGTGTGGTGCTGGGGAAATACTTTGCCATGCTGACGGTTCTGGCGGCGCCGGTGCTGCTGGCGTGCCTGTGTCCGCTCATCATCCGCATGAACGGCACCGCCCACTTTAAGGCGGACTATGCCTCTTTGCTGGTCTATTTCCTGCTGGCGGCGGTGGAGATCGCCCTTGGAATGCTGGTCTCCGCCCTGACGGAAAGTCAGGTCATCGCCGCCGTGGGAACCTTCTGCCTTCTGCTGGCGCTGTATCTGTGGGACGGGCTGGTGGGCTTGCTTCCCACCTCCGCCATTGGGTCTCTGGCAGGAATTTTTGTAGTCCTGGTCTTTGTCTGTCTGCTGCTGAACGCCCTGTCCGGCAGCTGGAAGCTGGCCGGCGGCACTCTGGTTTTGGGAACCGCTGTGATTCTCGGTTTTTATATCAAAAAATCCAGCACGTTTGCCGACCTTCTGCCCAAAGCGCTGGGGAGTTTCTCCCTGCTGGACGCGTTTAACAGCTTTGCCACCGACCATGTCTTCGACATCCCGGGGCTGCTGCTGTACTTGTCTCTGATCGCCCTTCTGGTGTTTCTGACCATTCAGGTCCTCCAGAAGCGGCGCTGGAACTGAGAGGGGGAGAGTCATATGTCGATTTTCAAAAAGAAACAAACGGCCCAGACCGCCGGTTCCACCCGCCAAAGCCGCGGGAAAATGGCGTTTTCCACGGGAGTTGTCACTCTGGCAGTGGTTACAGTGATTGTTTTCAACCTGTTGGTCGCCCAGATCCCAACTTCAAAAGCGCAGATTGACCTGACGGACACAAAGATTTATAATATTACGGACGTATCGGTGAACTACCTGAACGGCATCACCGAGGACGTGGCCATCCATGTGCTGGCGGACAAGTCCAGCGTGGACCCCCGCATTGTGCGGTTTCTGGACAAGTACGTATCCCTGTCCGACCATCTGAGCCTTGAATATGTGAACCCCACGGTGTACCCTTCCGTTCTGTCCAAGTACGGCGCGGACGCCAATACCATCGTGGTCACCTGCGAGGCCACCGGGCGGCAGGAGATCGTGAACATTAGCGACATCATCGGCATCGACGAGATGGCGTATTATATGTATCAGCAAACCAAGGAGACGAACTTTGACGCCGAGGGCAAGCTTACCTCCGCAATCGACGGGGTTTTGACCTCCGTCCGCCACACGGCCTACCTTACCTCCGGCCATGAAGAGGGTTCTTTGTCTCAGAACGTCACCGACGCGCTGAAGAAACTCCATATGACGGTGAATACCGTGAATCTGCTGACGAAAGGCGCCATCCCCGACGACTGCGATCTGCTGATCGTCGACGCACCCACCCGGGACCTGGCGAAGGATGAGCTGACCATGCTGCGGGAGTATCTGGCAAAGGGCGGGCAGATGATCTACTGCATGGCCTCCCAGATACAGGACCTCCCCAACCTTGACGCACTCTGCTCGGATTACGGACTTAATGTGGTCCCGGGCCTTGTGACAGACACGCAGCGGTACTATCAAAACACCCCGTTTTTGTTCTTCCCGACACTGGATACCTCCGTGGACGCCGCCTCAGGCCTCAACAGTGACGCTACAATCATGTTGTACGGCTCCCGGGGCATGACGGTCACCAAGCCCGTGCGGGACACCATCACTGTCAAGCCTTTCCTCTCCACCTCCGACAAGGGCGTCGCCGTCAAAGCGGACAACAGCCAGACCCCCGGCAGCTATGTGGTGGGTGCGGTGGCCACGGAGTCCGTCGACGATAACATCACCGCCCGCCTGACGGTGCTGGGCTGTGACTCTCTGTGCGGTGACTCCGTCACCTCCAGCTTTGCCAATGTGGACAACAGCGCTCTGTTCGTTGCCTCCATTGCTGCGGGGTTTAAGGACGTATCCCCCATCAGCGTGGATCCGGTGTCTCTGGCAGAGGAAAACAACACGGTTACCACCGGAGGACTGTGGGGCTTGCTGTTTATCTTCGTGATTCCCGCCGCTTTGCTGATTTTCGGCTTTGTCCGCTGGACGCGGCGGCGCAAACTCTAAAGAGGAGGAAGGTTCCCCCATGAACGCAAAACAAAAACGGATGCTTCTGGTCCTGCTGGTCGCCGTGGTACTGTTGGCGGCGGTGCTTCTGGGTGTGAGGGCCGCGAAATACCGGGCCCAGCAAAAGCAAGAGGATGCCGCCGCAGCGGCGGCGAAATCCGGTGTCCTCACCGACGCCACCTCAGCTTATAAAGAACTCACCTATTCCAACGGCACCACCACGCTGTCCTTCGCCGTGAACGACGAAGGGAAGTGGTATTGGACGAACGACGCGGACTTTCCGCTGAATCAGGACTATCTTACGAAAATGGTCAACACCCTCTCCGCTCTGAAGCCCCAGCAGACCATCACCGATGGGGACACTTTGGACGCCTACGGTCTGTCAGCACCCACCCAGACGCTGACCGCCACCTCCGATAACGGCCAGACCACCACCATCGCGCTGGGTAACGCCACCACCGACGGCAACAGCTACTATATGCTGATGAACGGGTCCGAAACCCCGGTCTACGTCATCTCCGACGAGCTCTCAAAGGAGATGGCCGTGGGGATCTACGACATGTGTCTCCTGCCGGACTTTCCCTCTCTGACGGAGGACCAGCTGGACTCCATCACTCTGGCCGGTCCCGTGACTACGGTTCTCTCTGCCGCTCATGAAGAAGCTCCCGCAGATGCGGACAGTCCTTCTTCTGGCGGTTCGTCTTCTAGCGGTTCGTCTTCTAGCGGCTCTTCTTCTAGCGGCTCTTCTTCTAGCGGCTCTTCTTCTAGCGGCTCTTCTTCTAGCGGTTCTTCTTCCAGCAGCGACACCTCAGTCACCACATGGAGTTCTGCCGGGGCCGACGTCACCGACGACAAGCAGGTGCAGGGCATTGTGAAGCAGATTCTGGGCCTGAGTCTGGACGCCTGCGTGGATTACCGCCCCACCAACGACGCGGCCGCCCTGTGCGGGTTTGACAAGCCGGACGCCGTCATCACCGTGAAATACACCGGCGAGGGCAACACCGATGGGACGCTGACGCTGACCGTCGGAGACCGGGTACTGGACGGCGACGGGCGATACGTCCGCATGAACGACGATACCACCGTCTACCGCATGGCAGCGGATAAACTGGACATGCTGATGAAGGTGTCCGTTAACGGACTGGATAGCGCCGCGGCGTCTTCCGGCAACGCAGCTTCCTCTGTGGGCTGATAGCTATTTTTCAATGAATTTGGTACAATGAGGGGGTGAAATTCCCCCTCATTTTTCCCTTTACATTTTTTCAGGGAGGTGTTTTTTCCGTGCGAGTTTTAATTGTGGAGGACGAAGCGCGTCTGGCCGCCACGCTGCAGGACCTTCTGGAAATGGACGGCTACACCGCCGACGTGAGTCATGACGGCGAAAGCGGTCTGGACAATGCGCTCACTTCCATTTACGACGTCATTCTGCTGGATGTGATGCTTCCAAAAATCAATGGGTTTGAGGTCCTTCGCCGTCTGCGGGCGGATGGAAACGCCACCCCCGTCCTGATGCTCACGGCCCGGTCAGAGGTCACCGACAAGGTGCAGGGGCTGGACTGCGGCGCGGACTATTACCTCACGAAGCCCTTCGAGCCCAGGGAGCTGCTGGCCTGCGTCCGGGCGTTGACCCGCCGGTCTCCAGAGCTGCGGAATACCGAGACGCTGACCTGCGGCGACCTGATACTGGAGCAGTCCACCTTTACTCTCTCCTGCGCGGAGCGGTCCGTCCGTCTGAGCCGGAAGGAGTTCGATATGCTGGAAATGCTGATGCTGAACCAGGGGCTGGTCCTCACCAAGGAAAAGCTGCTGCTGAAGGTCTGGGGCTATGAGTCCGAAGCGGAGGACAACAACGTGGAGGTTTACATCTCCTTTCTCCGCCGGAAACTGGAGCATCTCCACTCCAGGGCAAAGATCACCACCATTCGCATGGCGGGCTACAGCCTGGTCCAGGGGGAGGACCCGGCATGATCCGCAGGCTCCGGCTACAGGTGGTGGCGGTTTGTATGCTGCTGGTGACGGGGGTGCTGGGCGGCGTGTTTTTTTCCATGTACACCGCCGCGAAGGACGGTATCCGGCACAGTACACAGGAACTGCTGGGCCGCGTCATTGCCAGCGATCCCCGGGTAGATCAAGGACAGTCCGGAATTATGATCGGCGGAGACCAGGTTCAGCTTCCCTATTTTACCGTGGAGGTTTGGGGAAAAACGGTGTATGTCACCGGCGGCACCTACTCGGATCTGGAGAATACGGAGACCCTGCGCGATATTCTTCAAAGCTGCATGGACCAAGGGACTGAAACGGGAACCGTTCCAGCCTATCACCTCCGTTATCTGCGGGTAAACAACGGATTTTTTGAGCGCATCGCCTTTGTGGACATCTCCATGGAAACTGCATCGTTGCAGACGATGATACGCTCCACCTTGCAGATCGGCGCGGCGGCGCTGGTATTGCTGCTGGGTGTCTCAGTCCTTCTGGCCTGGTGGGTCACCCGTCCGGTGGAGCGCGCCTGGAAACAGCAGCACCAGTTTTTGTCCGACGCGTCCCACGAGCTGAAAACACCTCTGACGGTCATACTCTCCAATGCTGAGCTGATGGACTCCGTCCCTCTGGATCCCCGCCCCGCCCGTTGGGCGGACAATATCCAATCGGAAGCCCGACAGATGAAGTCTCTGGTGGAGGAGATGCTCACACTGGCCCGGGCGGACAACATGGTCCGCACCTCCGTTTTTTCCGGCGTCTCTCTGTCCGACGCGGCCACGGACTGCGCCCTTCTTTTCGAGCCGGTGGCGTTTGAGGCGGGGAAGACGCTGAACTATGAGGCCATCGACCCGGATGTGATCATCAGCGGTGATCCGGACAAGCTGAAGCAGGCAGTTTCGGTTCTTCTGGACAACGCCATCAAATACGGCGCAAAGGACGCACCCATCGAGCTGTCCGTCCAGAAGGCAGACCGCCACGCAAAGCTTCAGGTCTCCAATCAGGGCCCAAGCATTCCTCCAGAGCAGCTTGCGCACCTTTTTGAACGATTTTATCGGGCAGACGCCTCCCGGGGCGAGAAAGCCGGGTTCGGTCTGGGCTTGTCCATCGCCCAGACCATTGCCGCGGAGCACAAGGGGACTCTGCGCGCCGAATCCGACGAAGTCTCCACCCGATTTATCCTGACGCTTCCCCTTCTTCGGAAATAGCGCGTTTCGGGAAAAACAGCGGCCTTATGCAGGCTGCCGGAAAAGTCTTCGGGCTTTTCCGGCAGCCTGCATAATTTTTGCCCGATTGGAAACGCTACCGAAAATAACGTCGGAGGCGGTTTTATGGATATTACTCCAAAGGAATATGCAGAGCTTGTCAAACAGAAGTCAAAAAAGTCTCCCATCGTCAAAAACACAGTCCTTGCCTTTATCATCGGCGGCTTGATCTGCGTAGTCGGTCAGCTCATTATGAACGGCTGGTCCGCCGCGGGACTCAACCAAGAGGACGCAGGCTCCGCCACCTCCTGCTGCCTGGTATTTCTCTCCGCCCTGTTCACGGGGCTGAACCTGTACAACAAGCTGGCAAAATACGGCGGCGCGGGAACCCTGGTTCCGATCACCGGGTTTGCCAACGCCGTGGTTTCCCCCGCCATCGATTTTAAAAGTGAGGGCTTTGTCACGGGCATGGCGGCGAAAATGTTTTTAGTGGCCGGGCCGGTGATTGTATTCGGCACGCTGGCCTCGGCAATCTACGGCACTGTGCTGATGCTGATGAAGTAAACCGTTGCAGCACCTGTGATTCAGCAGAATTTTTGGGAAACAGAGGCCGTCGCAAAAGGCTGCGGTGGCCTCTGTTTCCACTCTCAAAGGCAGAAAAACGGCTGCGAATTTTTCAGGGTTTTTTGTGTTTACATAACAAAGTGGAAAACTCAGTGGAAAATGTGCAAAACCCCGCATGAAAGGTTGATTGGCGGGGTGACAAATTGATTATGTAAAATTTTACGCAAGAACATTTTTACAAAAAAGCCATAACCGGGGCGATGAAATTTCCGCATTTGGCTCGGCCTTGAAATTTTTGGAACTGTATGATACGATATTTCCATTAGAAGAAACAAAACGGAAAGGGAACGGGTAATGGCAGCAAAAAAGGACTATGGCAACGAGAGCATTTCCTCTCTGAAAGGCGCCGACCGGGTGCGGAAGCGGCCTGGCGTTATTTTCGGTTCCGATGGGCTGGAGGGCTGCGAGCACGCGGTGTTTGAAATTCTCTCCAACGCCATCGACGAGGCCCGGGAGGGCCACGGCGCCCTCATCACCGTCACCCGGTACTTAGACCGCTCCATCGAGGTAGAGGACCTGGGCCGGGGCTGTCCACTGGACTGGAACGAAAAGGAGGGACGCTGGAACTGGGAGCTGGTGTTCTGCGAGCTGTACGCCGGCGGAAAATACGACAACAACAGCGGCGATAATTACGAATACTCCTTGGGCCTGAACGGTCTGGGCTCCTGCGCAACCCAATACACCTCCCAGTACATGGACGTGACGGTCCGCCGGGACGGGAAGAAGTACACGCTTCACTTTGAAAAGGGTGAAAATATCGGCGGCCTCCACGACGAACCAACCGACCGGGGTAAAAAGACCGGCACCGTCATCCGGTGGCTTCCGGATCTGGACGTGTTCACCGACACCGCCATCCCGGCGGAGTATTTCACCGACGTGATGAAGCGTCAGGCAGTGGTGAACGCAGGCGTCACCTTCCGCTTCCGCAACGAGGCAATCCCCGGCCATTTTGAGACGGAGGACTTCGTCTATCAAAACGGCATCGTGGACTATGTGACGGAGTTGGCGGGGGAGGGGAGTCTCACTGTCCCCGTTTTTTGGGAGGCGGAGCGCAAGGGCCGGGACCGGGCGGACAAGCCGGAGTATAAAGTAAAGCTCAGCGCGGCCTGCTGCTTTTCAAACCGGGTGAACATGATCGAGCACTACCACAACTCCAGCTGGCTGGAGCACGGCGGCAGCCCGGAAAAAGCCTCAAAATCCGCTTTCGTCTCCGCCATCGACCAGTATCTCAAGCAGAACGGAAAGTACCAGAAAAACGAAAGCAAGATCACCTGGAATGACATTGAGGACTGTCTGGTGCTGGTCTCCAACAATTTTTCCACTGCCACCAGCTATGAAAACCAGACGAAAAAGGCCATCACCAACAAGTTTGTGCAGGAGACCATGACGGACTTTTTGAAGAGCAATCTGGAGGTCTATTTTATTGAGAACCGCTTCGACGCAGAGAAAATCGCGGAGCAGGTTCTCATCAACAAGCGCAGCCGGGAAAGCGCGGAAAAAGCCCGGCTGAACATTAAGAAAAAGCTCTCCGGCAGCATCGACATTGCCAACCGGGTGGAAAAGTTCGTGGACTGCCGGTCTAGGGATGTGAACCGCCGGGAGATCTACATTGTGGAGGGCGACTCCGCTCTGGGCAGCGTAAAGATGGGGCGGGACGCGGAATATCAGGGCATCATGCCCGTCCGCGGCAAGATTTTGAACTGCCTGAAGGCGGACTATGCCCGCATTTTCAAAAGCGAGATCATTACGGATCTGATGAAGGTGCTGGGCTGCGGCGTAGAGGTAAAGGACAAGCACGTGAAGGACCTGGCGGAATTCGACGTGGGAAACCTCCGGTGGAACAAGGTCGTCATCTGTACCGATGGCGATGTGGATGGCTTCCAGATCCGAACGCTGATTTTGACCATGCTGTACCGTCTCACTCCCACTTTGATCCGCGAAGGCTACGTCTATATCGCGGAAACCCCGCTCTTTGAGATCACCTGTGGGGAAAAGACGTGGTTTGCCTACTCGGATAAGGAGAAAAACGACATCGTCAGGGACCTTTCCGGCAAAAAGATGAAGGTGGACCGGTCCAAGGGACTAGGCGAAAACGAGCCCGAGATGATGTGGCTTACCACCATGAATCCGGAAACCCGGCGTCTGATTCGGGTCCAGCCCTCCGACGTTGCGGAGACGGCCCGGGTCTTCGACCTGCTGTTGGGGGACAATCTTCAGGGCCGGAAGGACCACATAGCCGAAAACGGGTTTAAATACCTGGAAATGGCCGATATTTCCTGACTTTTGACCGATGGCCCGCAGCACCTGCCGCCCCACCGCTATCACGGCCCCTGCGCGCCGCACCGCTGCCAGCGGCTTATTCCACGAAGACTTTCCCAGCTGTTTGACCCCCATAGATATTTTGCGGGACGAACTGCACTGTATAAAAAAACGGGCGGTAACCGCCGCAAATGAGGATTGATACGAATGCCAAAGAAAAAGTACCCGGAAGAGGCCGGCCACAAGGAGCTGAATCCCAATGTTATGGGCCTTCACGCCGCTGTGGTGGCCCAGCCGATCACCGACACCCTGGAAGTCAATTACATGCCCTACGCCATGAGCGTCATCGTCTCCCGGGCCATCCCGGAAATCGACGGATTCAAGCCCTCCCACCGAAAGCTCCTGTACACCATGTACAAAATGGGGCTTTTGACCGGCGCGCGAACCAAGTCCGCCAACATCGTGGGCCAGACTATGCGCCTCAATCCCCACGGCGACGCCGCCATTTACGAGACTATGGTACGGCTCAGCGTGGGTTACGGCGCGCTTCTGACCCCCTTTGTGGACTCCAAGGGCAACTTTGGCAAGGTCTATTCCCGGGACATGGCATACGCCGCCAGCCGATACACAGAGGCACGGCTGACCGCTGTGTGCGCGGAGATTTTTAAGGACATCGACAACGACACGGTGGACTTCATCGATAACTACGACAACACGATGAAGGAACCCGCTCTCCTGCCCACCACCTTTCCCAACATTCTGGTGTCCGCCAACAGCGGCATTGCCGTGGGCATGGCGTCCCAATTCTGCGGGTTTAATCTGAAGGAGGTGTGCGACACCACCGTCGCCTATCTCAAAAACCCCGATTGTACGTTGACCGATACCCTTCTGGCCCCCGATTTCCCCACCGGTGGCGAGCTGATCTGCGAGCCGACGGCGCTGGAGGAGATCTATCGCACCGGCCGCGGCGGCGTGAAGGTCCGGGCGAAGTGGCGCTATGTCAAGGAAGAGAATCTGATTGAAATTTTCGAGATTCCGTATTCCACCAGTATTGAGGCGATTCTTGACAAGGTTGCGGAGCTGATCAAGGCCGGAAAAATCAAGGAGATTTCCGACATGCGGGACGAAACGGACCGCTCCGGCCTGAAGCTGACCATCGACCTGAAGCGGGGCACAGACCCGGACAAGCTGATAGCAAAGCTCTTTAAGCAGACCACCCTTCAGGATACCTGCAGCTGCAACTTCAACGTTCTGATTGCCGGAATGCCCAAGGTTTTGGGCGTGCGACAGCTGCTGGAAGAATGGTGCGCCTGGCGGAGGGAATCCGTAAAACGCCGGGTGTACTTCGTTCTGGGAAAGAAAAAGGACAAGCTGCACCTGCTCAAAGGTCTCAAGCGCATCCTGCTGGACATCGATAAGGCCATTAAGATCATCCGGGAAACGGCGGAGGAAGCCGAGGTCATTCCCAACCTGATGATCGGCTTTGGCATCGACCAGACGCAGGCGGAGTATGTCGCCGAAATCAAGCTGCGCAACATTAATAAAGAGTATATCCTTAAACGGGTTCAGGAGACCGACGCCCTGCAAGACGAAATCGAGGATTTGGAAAACCTGTTGGAAAACCCCCAGCGGGTGAAAAAGGTGATCATTGACGAGCTGGGCGAGGTAGCCCGGAAGTATGGCCAGCCCCGCCGGACCACCCTGATCTACAGCCATGAGGTGGAGACCTTCGACGAGGCGGAGCCGGTGGAGGATTACCCGGTCAGTGTGTTTTTGTCCCGGGAGGGGTACTTCAAAAAGATTACCCCCGCCTCCCTGCGGATGAACAGCGAGCAGAAGTTTAAGGATGGGGACGCTCTGCGTCAGTCCTTTGAAACAGGCAACGCGGCGGAGATCATGTTCTTTACCGACAAATGTCAGGTCTACAAGTGCCGCGTTTGCGATTTTGACGATGCCAAGGCAAGCGTTCTGGGCGACTATCTGCCCACAAAGCTGGGAATGGATCCGGAGGAGAACCCGGTCTTTGCATGTCTTCCGGGTGATTACTCGGGGGCGCTGCTGTTCTTCTTCGAAAACGGCAAGGCGGCCCGGGTGAATCTGACGGCCTATCAGACCACCTCCAATCGCCGAAAGCTGACGGGGGCCTACTCCGACAAGTCTCCTCTGGCCCTGATTCGCCGTCTGGACGCGGAGGAGGAGCTGGCGGTCTATACCAGCGAACCCCGGGCTCTGATCTTCCATACCGCGCTTCTCTCCCCAAAAACCACCCGGTCCACGCAGGGCGTGGCGGTAATAACCATGAAGCCTAAGTACCATTTGGAGCGGGCCGTCCCTCTGGCTGAGAGCGCCATTGTGAACCAGAGACGCTATCGCGTCCGGGCGGTGCCCGCCGCCGGAGCATTGTTGCGGGAGGAGGACTCCGAGGAAAAGCAGATCGGCCTGCTGGATTAATTTTTGAAACTTTTCTATTTCTTAGGAAGAGATCGGATGGAAAGGGGATATTTATATCATCAAAAAAACTTTGAAGAGCTACGGCATCATCACTCTGGGGTCCGTGATTTTCGCACTGGCCTTCGATTGGTTTTTTGAGCCGAACCAGATCGGCATGGGCGGCCTGACGGGCCTTGCGCAGGTCATCAACGTGCTGCTGCCCTGGGCGTCGGTGGGTATTCTGGTAGCGGTGCTGAACGTGCCGCTGTTTCTGCTGGGGTGGAAACTGATTGGGCGTCATCTTCTGATTTCGTCCCTTTACTCCATGTTGGTCAGCTCTTTGGCTATCGACGGTATCGCTCTGCTATACAAATTTCCGGGCATGGACACGATGCTGGCCTGCCTTGTGGGCGGGGCCATGATGGGCGCCGGCGTGGGGCTGGTCTTTTCCCAGGGCTCCACCACCGGCGGAACCGATGTGGTGGCCCGGCTTTTGAAGCTGAAGTTCCCGTGGCTCCCTATGGGGAAGCTGGTGCTGATTCCGGACTTCGTGGTATTGGCGCTGGTGGCCGTGGTATTCGGCAGCGTCAATGCCGCGCTGTACGGTCTGGTTGCTCTGTTCGTCTCCACAGTGGTCATTGACAAGATGCTTTACGGTCTGGACGAGTCCAAGGTTGCTTACATTATTTCCGACAGCTGGCGTAAAACGGCGGACGCCATTCTGGCCAGAGACCGGGGCGTCACGATTCTCAGCGCCTCGGGAGCTTATACCGGCGACGAGAAGCACGTGCTGCTGGTGGCGTTCAAGCAGCGGGAGATTGTTGAAATAAAGCGCATCGTCCATGAGACCGACCCCCGCGCATTTTTAATTGTCTGTAATGCCCACGACGTACTGGGCGAGGGTTTTGGGGAATATAAAAAGGAGGATTTATAACATGGCGGACCTGAAAAAAGCGGCGGAAAATTTGAAATCGCGCGGTTTTAGTGTGCAGCTCTTTCAAACAAAAGAAGGGGCGGCCGAGTATCTCAACAGTGCCATTGACGGCAGGACGGTGGGCTTTGGCGGCTCCGTAACCTTGCGGGATATGGGCCTGTACGACAGCCTCTCCGCTCACAACAGCGTGTACTGGCACTGGCAGGGAACCCCCGTTTCCACCGGCGATGCGGAGAAGGCCCAGGTATATCTGTCCTCCGTTAACGGCCTGTCCGAAGACGGAGACATCATCAATATCGACGGCAGCGGCAATCGGGTGGCCTCCATGCTGTACGGCCACGAAAAGCTGTATTTGGTGGTGGGCCGCAACAAGCTGGCTGACACTTACGACGAGGCACTGTGGCGCGCCCGGAACATTGCCGCGCCCAAAAACGCGCAGCGGCTTCAGACAAAGACTCCCTGCGCCGTGAAGGGCGACCGGTGCTACGACTGTAAGAGTCCCGACCGGATCTGCCGGGGGCTGGCGGTGCTGTGGCGGCCTATGAATGGGATGGAGACCGAAGTCGTTCTGATCGACGAGGACCTGGGGTATTAAAAACCGTCATCCGGCTGTTTTTTGCCGGATCAAGGGAGGTGTGGGCGGATGAAAAAGCGGATGTGTTTACTGCTGGCAAGCTGCGTCCTGCTCACCGGCTGCGCCTCCCTTCTGGACAGGGAGTACAGCACGGTGGAGGCCCACTCCAGCAAGTTCTGGGAGAGTGAGTCAACCGGCATCCTGCGGGCTGAAAATTATCAGGACATCGTCAACGATCTGATGCTGCTGATCGGCCAGCACACGGATCAGGCGGTAATTCGCCTATACAGCTATGACGACGGCGTCACCGTGGCGGACGGACTGGAAAAGGCGGCCGCCGAGGTGCAGCAGGAAACAGCCCTTGGCAATTACGCGCTGGAATACATCACCTCCTCCAGTACCGCTCAGCGGGGGTATTATGAGCTGTCTGTCCAGCTGGGCTATCGCCGCACGGCGGAGCAAATTGCGGCCATTGTCAACGCCACCAGCGTCACGGCGCTGCAAAGCCTGTTGGAGTCGGCGCTGGACGATGGAAAGACGGAGTTGACGGTCCGCGTCGGCTACTGGCGGGCTGAGGACCGTGCCGCGGTAGAGAAGACGGTAACGGATCTGCGCACGGAAAGAGGTCTGACGGAAACACCGGAGTGGACGATTTCTTACTATCCGGCAGAGGGAACCGTGGGTCTGATTGAATTCACTCTGTCTCCCGCTGCCAAGGACACGATACAACCGGAGGGCGAGTCTGAAACTCCGACTGAATATTTACAGACCCCATAAAAAGGGCTTGACAGGCAGGAAGTTATTTGTTAAAATAACTCTTGTTTCGCGGGCATAGCTCATCTGGTAGAGCGCCACCTTGCCAAGGTGGAGGTAGCGAGTTCGAGCCTCGTTGCCCGCTCCATAGAAGCACTCTCCACCCAATCGGGTGGGGAGTGCTTCTATTTATTTAACCCAGGTTATCATGCTGATTTTATGAGACGGCGCTTTCGTCCTCCTCTTGTATTTCCTGTTGCTTTCCTGGAAAAGATACTATAGAAAGAATTGAAAGATTTCCTGCAAAGGTCTTGTTAACAATTTATCGTACGTCTAATATGCATAGAATTATGTAAATTATTTATATTTTTTATTTCATTTATTGTAAAAATTTGTGCTTTTTGACGTTCATCCCAGCTGGACATCGCCGCCGGTTTGTGCTAGGCTCGAAGATGTGAAAGTGCACGAACCATTCTGACCCAGGCGGCATGAATCGGGATGCGGTGTTTAAAAAGCGGTGGCAGAGCACTTTGAGTTGTCTCATTCACCGCACAGGCAGCCGAAGAACGGCAATGATAAGAGGTATTGTTAATGGAATCCTATCAGTATGTGTTTGACGTCGCCATGATTATTTTTATAACAAAAATTTTTGGCATTATGTCAAAGCGTGTGGATATGCCCGAGGTGGTCGGCTCTCTGATCGCAGGGCTGCTTCTGGGCCCCAGCGTTTTGAATCTGGTGCAGCCCAGTGACTTTCTCTCCATGCTGTCGGAGTTAGGCGTTATCATGCTGATGTTCAGTGCGGGCCTGCAAACAGATATCGGTGAGCTTAAAAAATCCGGCAAAGCCGCGTTTTTTATCGCTTTGATCGGCGTACTGGTCCCGCTGGGGGGCGGTTACGCGTTGGCGACGGTGTTCAACAGCGGCGGCGACCCGCTGAAAAATCTTTTCGTTGGTACCGTGTTTACCGCCACCTCTGTCTCCATCAGCGTGGAAACGCTGAAGGAGCTCGGAAAACTCTCAACCCGCTCCGGCAACGCGATTTTGGGTGCGGCGCTGATCGACGATGTACTGGGTCTGATTCTTCTGACGCTGATCACCAGCGCGTCCACCGGCGGCGTCAGCCTCTGGATGGTGTTGGCAAAGATTGCGGCGTTTTTCGCGGTGACGGCGGGAATGGGATACTTTCTTCACAAGGGTATTCAGAAGTGGATGGCCTCTGCGCGCTGGAACCGCAAGCGATTTGCCGTGATATCGGTGGCGTTCTGCTTTTTCTATGCCTATGTGGCTGAAACAGTTTTCGGTGTGGCGGATATCATTGGCGCGTTCTGCGCGGGACTTATTATCTCCCACACCGCCCGGGCGATTTATGTACAGTCTCAGTGCGAAACGCTGTCCTATATGTTTCTCTCCCCCATCTTTTTTGCCAGCGTTGGACTAAAGGTAGTTCTGTCTTCCATGAATGCCGGAGTCATCATGCTGTCGGTGATTTCCATCTTATTGGCCATTATTACCAAGGTTGTCGGCTGCGGTCTCGGCGCAAAGTTGTTCCACTACACCAACGCGGAAAGTTTGAGGATTGGTATTGGCATGATATCCCGCGGAGAAGTCGCGCTGATCGTGGCCAACAAGGGTATCGCCAGCGGGATGATGGACTCCGTGTTCCTGGCGCCGATGATTCTGATGGTGGTGGCCTCCACCATTGTGACGCCCATTTTGCTTCGGGCCGTGTATCCCAAAAACCCGGAAAAGGATTACAGCGATCTGGTTCACAGCGACCTTGTGGAAAACTTCCAGGAGGCCAGACAGTTTGATCAGGCCGCCCAGACCATGCTGGAAATGCATAACCAGCTCCATGGCAATGATCCCAGAGGGTTCAAGCAGAAAACTAAGGGCGGGACTGCTCCCTCCGGCGGTGAAGCAAATGCCATAACAGAGCAGAAAGGCTCAAAAAAGGATTCTGACAAAACCTGAACCGTCTCAAAAAGACTATATATGGGAAAGCACCGGCCCCGGATGATTCCGGGGCCGGTGCTTTCGCCATAGCCGCCTTATTGGCCGAATTGCCTGACTCGCATGGCCCTCATGGCATTCAAAATTGCAAGGAATGCCACGCCCACATCCGCAAACACGGCTTCCCACATGTTTGCCATGCCAAAAGCGCCCAGAATCAGCACCAGCGCTTTCACACTCAGCGCAAAGGCAATGTTCTGGCGGACGATGCGCAGCGTTTTGCGGGAAATTCGTATGGCAGCGGCGATCTTGTCCGGTTGGTCGTCCATCAGCACCACATCCGCCGCCTCAATGGCCGCGTCGGCGCCCATGGCGCCCATGGCAATGCCGATATCGGCGCGGGTCAGGACCGGCGCGTCGTTGATCCCGTCACCCACAAAGGCCAGCTTTCCGCTTTCGCTTTTGAGAAGGCTCTCTGTCAAATTCACTTTGTCGGCGGGCAGAAGCTCCGCATGGAATTCATCCACACCCAGCTCCTTGGCCACGGCTTCCGCCACCGCCTTTGCGTCTCCGGTGAGCATCACGATCTTTTTGACGCCGTTGGCCTTCAAATCCGCAATGGCCGCTTTTGCATCTATCTTTACCTCATCCGAAATCACAATATGTCCGGCGTAAAACCCGTCCGCCGTCACGTGGACGATGGTGCCGGGCAGCTCACAGGGAAGCCACTTCACATTCTCCCGCTCCATCAGCCGTGCGTTGCCCACGCAGACTCTGCGACCGTTGACTTTCGCCCGGACGCCGTGCCCGGAGATCTCCTCCACCTCCTCGACTTGGATCTCCTCCATCCGATTCGGACAGGCCGCCCGCAGGGATTTGGAGATGGGATGGTCAGAAAACTGCTCCGCCAGAGCCGCCCATTCCAGTACCTGTTCTTTGGAGTATCCCTCCTCGGGGTGGATGGCGGTGACGGAAAAGGTACCCTTTGTCAGAGTGCCGGTCTTATCGAAAACCACGGTCTGCGTCCCGGCGAGAGCCTCCAGATAGTTTCCGCCCTTTACCAAAATGCCGCATCTGGACGCGCCGCCTATACCGCCGAAAAAGCTGAGCGGTACGGAGATTACCAGCGCGCAGGGGCAGGAAATCACCAGAAAGATCAGCGCCCGGTGGAGCCAATCACTCCACACCGTCCCATAAAGAAACGCCGGCGGGGAGGAAAGGAATGCCAATGCCAGCGTGGGCAGCAGGAACAACAATGCCGCCGCAATCACCACGCAGGGGGTGTAGTACCGGGCAAATCGGGTGATGAAGTTTTCGCTGCGTGACTTTCGCTCGCCTGCGTTTTCCACCATCTCCAGAATTTTTGAGACCGTGGACTCTCCGGCAGGTTTTGTCACTCGGACGCGAAGCACGCCCCGTTGATTCACACAGCCGCTGAGAATGGGATCGCCCACGGCGATATCCCGTGGAACAGCTTCGCCGGTAAGGGCAGCGGTATCCAGCGTGGATGTCCCGTCGATTACCACGCCGTCCAGCGGGACCCGTTCGCCTGGCTTTACCACAACGGTTTCCCCCACGGCCACGTTTTCCGGGTCCTCCGTGGTAATCACGCCGTCCCGCTCCACATTGGCGCTGTCGGGCCGGATGTCCATAAGAGACGCGATAGACTGCCGGGACTTGCCCACCGCATAGTCCTGAAACAGCTCTCCCACCTGATAGAACAGCATGACGAACACGGCTTCAGCGTATTCACCAGTGCCAAAAGCTCCCACCGTGGCGAGGGCCATCAGAAAGTTTTCATCAAAAATCTGTCCTCTTACAATATTGCGCGTGGCCTTCCACAGGATATCCCAGCCAATCATCGCATAGGGAACCAAATAGCACAGTGCCTGTGCAAGCCCCGTCAGTGGCAGGAAATAGACAGCGATCAGCAATCCGGCCGCGGTCAAAATGCGAATCAGCATTTTCTTTTGTTTTTTACTCATACAAACGCTCCCTTTTCCGGCCGCGCCGGTTAACGCAGAACCGCGATGCCCGCGGGGATAAATCGCAGGCCCCGGCGACCCGGTCCCAGAACACCCTTTTTATCCCATCAACGATTGATCACACAGTCCGGTTCCACCTTTTGGCAAACCCGGACCACTTCGTCTAAAATTGCGTTGAACCGGGCGTCGTCCGCATCCAACGTCAATTTCTGCGCCATAAAACTGACAACGGCGTCGTTGACGCCGTCAATCTTTTTGATGGCGCTCTCCATTTTCGCCGCGCAATTGGCACAGTCCAAATCAGTAAGTGTATAACGCTTTTTCATGAAAAACCCTCCGAACATACATTTTTCAGTTTCGCCTGAGCGGAAGCGGCCTGAGATTCGAAGTCACTCCGAGACATGCTCCATTCCCTGGTCAATGATGGTTTGCACATGGCTGTCCGCCAGGGAGTAAAACACGGTTTTCCCCTCCCTGCGGGACTTTACCAGCCGCGCGTTCTTCAATGCCTTCAGCTGGTGCGAAATGGCGGACTGGGTCATCCCAAGTAAGGCAGCAATGTCGCATACGCACATCTCCGACGCGGAGAGCACGTACAGAATGCGGATTCTCGTGGAGTCCCCGAAAATTCGGAATAACTCCGTCAGGTCGTAAAGCGTGTCCTCGCTGGGCAGCTCGCTCCGGACCTTTTTTACGAGATCCTCATGAACATTGACAAGATCGCAGATGTCGGCGTTATAGCGGTCTTCCATGCAGCAGTCCTCCTTCGTATGAACAGTTGAACGTTTGTTCATATGTTCATTATATTCCGTCCGCTCCGTTTGTCAACCCCTTTTACAAAGGTGTGGAAAATTCTCTTGAAATGTGGTAAACTATTTTCAATATAAAAAAAGACGAGGAGAGAACCTATGCCAACACTGGAAGAGATCAAAAACAAGCGACTCAATTTAAACCGCTTTATGACTTACAATTTTATTGAACTGAGTGTTCTGGAGCTGGACCGGGCGGAGTGTCGCCTGACGCTGCGGCCTGAGAGCACAAATCCCAGCGGAATGCTCCATGGCGGCGCGCTCTATACCATGGCGGACAGCACCGCCGGTTCCGCCGCTCACTCCGACGGGCGGATCTACGTGACCCAGGACAGCTCCATGAATTATCTGTCCAATATCAAAGAGGGAACTGCGGTGGCCGTCGGGACCGTGGTGCATCGGGGGAAAACAACCTGCCTTGTCAACGTGGATATTACCGCCGAGGCAACAGGCAAGCTGATGGCCACCGGCAGATTTACGTTTTTTTGCATCGGCACGGAGTGATCCGTTCAAACAGAATATACAGCGCCCGCGGACAATCAATGTTCGCGGGCGCGTTTTCCGGCACAACTTTCGCGAGGGCGCGAATATTCGTCTCCGTCAATTACATGCAGTACCTTGAATGAAGAAAGGCTCTATGATAAACTGAGAAAGTACGGGAGCCACTCTGCCTTGCAAAACAGGCTTGAACCATATAAAATATTCTCACGCGTGTATTTTTACCTTCGAAGGAGGCCGCCGCCTTGAAAAAAGAACAAAAAAGCCTGGGGCTGTACGTCCACATACCCTTCTGTGCGAAAAAATGCGACTACTGCGATTTTTACTCTCTGCCTGGCATGGAGAGTCGGATGGACGCTTACGTACAGGCGTTGGAGACGCAATTCGTTGAAATCTCGCCCCGTGCGGACCACCATGTGGTGGACAGCGTGTATTTTGGCGGCGGCACGCCGACGCTGCTTGGCAGCAAGCGGCTTATGCGTCTTTTGAAAAGCATTCAAAAAAAATATCACGTCGCAAAGGACGCAGAGATCACACTGGAGGCCAACCCGGAGTCCGCCGGGGACTTTAAAGAGCTGCGCGCCCTGCGCAGGGCCGGATTTAACCGGCTGAGTCTTGGGATGCAGTCTGCGGACGACAACGAACTGCGCGCCATTGGCCGCATCCACACCGCCGCGCAGGTGAAAACGGCGGTGGAGGCCGCTCGAAAGGCCAAATTTTCAAACTTGTCTCTGGACTTGATTTACGGTCTTCCGGGGCAGTCTATGGAGACCTGGCAAAAGAACCTGACCGCTGCCGTGGACCTGGCTCCGCAGCACCTGTCCTGCTACGGACTGAAGGTAGAGGATGGAACGCCGCTCTTTCATCGGCGGGACAGCGAACGCTTTCCGGACGACGAGGCGCAGGCTGAGATGTATCTCTGGACTGTGGACTACCTCCACCGCCACGGATTTTTTCAGTATGAGATCTCTAATTTTGCCCGGACGGGCTTTGAGTCCCGGCACAATCTGAAATACTGGACACTGGGGGAATATGCGGGCTTCGGTCCCGGCGCCCACTCGGACTTCGGCAGCGTGCGATACGCCTATGAAAAGGATCTGGAGGGTTATATCGCGGGGGTCCAGGCCGGCGGACCGCTTCTTTCGGAGAACGAGCGCATTCCGCCGCTGGACCGGGACACGGAGTGGCTTATGCTGGGTCTGCGCACCGTCTGGGGGTTGGATCCCAAGGTGTTTGAAAAACAGTTTCGCCGCCGGTTCGATTGCTTTGTTCCCTTTTTGGAGGAGTGCCGTCAGGCGGGCTACGCCGTGGAGGAAGACGGCCGGTGGCATCTGACGCCGAAGGGCTTCCTCGTCTCCAATCAGATCATCGGCGGAATGCTGGACGCCCTTGGAGCGGACAAAAAGCGCCGGGAGGAGGCCCGGGCCAGAGGGGATTTCCGTGTGGACCTGGGGTGAGGACGGCGGAAATACTCGCTTTTTTCTTGCGGCACCCGACAACCAAATGCGATCTTGTAGATGCCCTTGGAATGGATATACGCAAAATTACAGCCCCGGCTTATTAAGGAGGCGCTATTTTGAATGTATTATGGCTTTCAAGATTTCTTTTTGCAAATGTTTTAACAGGAGATATGGTGTTTGTTACGCGCTTTTTGTTCTTCTTACTACTTGGTATTAATATCAGACTATTTCTCTCAACGAAAAGAGCATATCACATTCTATCAGCAGGTATGGTCATCGGGTGGCTTATCTGTGAAATTTTTGCAGACATCGGTGCTTCTTCTATAGATATAGATTTCGGAATATTCTTTTTTGGTCTTGTATTTCATGGTGGACAGTTCTTTTTGCAAAGTGGTATTGGCTTTTTTACTTGCCACGCTGTCTGCCTTCTTTTACACAGACGAAAGCTGATGGAATAATGTGCAAAATCTTTTCAGAATATTCTGATAACAACCGTATTAGATCGGGGATTCCGCTTTTCTTATTAAGACCGTCTCAAATTTAGACATATATTCTGTTAGAACAACCGGGAGGAATTTTATGCGGCAGCTTCCTTTTTTCCAGCGGCTCGGACCCATCGGTATGCTGACCCTGCTTCATCTGATTGGACTGGCAGAGGCGATTTTACCTACGCTGGCCCGTGGTGAAGCGGAAGACGCCCCTCTGGAAGCACTGCTTTTCCAGTTTTGGGTGATCGTCTTCAATATCTGCTTTTTTTTGGTTCGCCGATATATCTTTGCAGACGGCACCAGGGCCACTGGGAAAGCGCCCGATCTCCGTCCGGGATGCCGGAAATGGTTTGCGGGTTTTTCTGTTTTGCAGTTCGCGTTCAGTATGCTGGTGCTGGGCTGGCTGGCAGTGCTGGGCAGATTCGGCTGGCTGGCTGCGGAGGCCGTTTTGACCCTTGTAAAGTTCCAGCTGGTTCTGCGGGGGAACCGTCTGTTTCGTCCCTCCGGAGAGTAAAGCCGCTCTTAAATCGCGCAAGCCCGCCCTCGGAGTGTCCGGGGGCGGGCTTTCTTTACTTGCTCTTGGCCTCCAAAAACTCTCCCATCTCCCGTGCAAACAGCTTTCCGGACAGGGCGGCCTCCTCCGGGGAATTTCCGGCCGCGCCTATTTCCAGCAGAAGGGACCCGGTGGTGGCCTGCTGATTATAGCGGGAATTCCGCAGAAGGATGGGACGCAGCATGGTGGGATATAGCTGGGTGATATCCTGCTGTAAGGCCACGGCAAGCTTGAGATTCTCCATCCAATTGGGATGGGGCAGGCCGCTGCCGTCGCTGCCCACCACAATGGTCACCTGGGCGGCGTTTCCCGCGCCCTCCACAGGGGAGATCACCTTGTACTCGTTGCCGTCGGTATCTTCGATGGCGTCCCGGTGGACATCCAGAATGAAGTGGATGGATGGGTACTGGGTGAGATAACTCTCAATGGCCTTCAGCGACCGGTCGTAGGACCCGGAATAGGAGGGGTAGTCGTACAGCGTCCGGTCATGGAGCACGGAGATTCCCAGCTCTCCAAAGGTCTGGGCCATCACATCCCCCACGGCTACCACGTTGTACCGGGTATCCGTGGTGCGGTGATTTCCGGAATAGGTCACTTCCACGCCCGGCGCAGGGGTATAGGCTTCACTGCCGTGGGTGTGAATAATCAAAATCTGAGGCTCCTCGTCGGTCAGTCCCGCGTCAAAGGGCGCTGTCAAATCCTGAATGGTCAGGGCATGCTCGGTGCTGTTGGTAATATACACCTTTCCACTGACCGTGTATCCCTCGTTACCGGTAGGAACCAGCGTTTTGGCGGGAACCCCGTTGTCCGGAATATTTTCCGTTGGGAGTGGGGTCGTGTCCAGCGGCGTCTCCTCCACCGGGGTCTGCTGCACCGGCTCTTGGGGCTTATCAGGAGTCTCCGTGGACAGCAGCTTCGCCACGGTCTCCCTTGCCGAAAGCAGCAGGGGAGATTCCGCAATGGTCATCACAGCGGCAGGAGACAGTCCGTCTTCCGGTCCCAGGTCTCCCAACTCCCATTGAAGGGCCGACAGCGGGACCGAAATTTCACGCCGCAGGGCAGAGACCGCGGATATGACCGTGTCGCTTCCGGCAGTGACCGCCACACCCCACAGCGTACATACCGCCAGCCCCATGGCCCCCAGCCGTCGGGGGCCGTTTCGCTTTTTTACGGCCGTGTTCATTTGCATCACCTCATGGGACAACCTATGCACTAGGAACGTAAAAAAGAAGCGCCGGCCCACTTTTCAGCAGGCCGACGGTTTTTATTTTCAGCAATCGCGCTTTCAGTCTTCGATATACTCCCGCACCCGGTAGGTCGCACCGATCTCGTCCTCGCAGATACGACGGCAGCTCTCAATCTCCTCCTTGGGGATGGTGTCCACCACGGTCATCATCACCTTGGGTACGTACCTGCAGAGCTTCTTGGCAAAGTCCTTCATGGCCTGATAGGCACCGCTCTGCTGAGGGTGGCACAGCGCGTCATATTTCTCCGCCGTATCCGTGTTCAGAGAAATGGAAACCATTTCAAACCGCCCGGCAAACTCCGGGGTGATATCCCGGCCATGGATGAGATTCCCGGTTCCGTTGGTGTCCATCCGGGTAAAAATTTTCGTTCCGTGCTCCTTCATCCGGTCGATTACCCAGCAGATGTCCTCCATGCGATAGCTGGGTTCTCCAAAGCCGCAGAACACCAGCTGGGCATACCGGCTCAGATCCCGCTTTTCAATATCCGCCAGAATCTCCTCCCGGGTGGGCTCCCGCTCCAGCCACAGGTTGTGGGTATAGATGCTGCCGCCGCCCTTGTTGTGCCGCAGGCAGAACTCACAGTTGAAGTTGCAGCGGTTGGTGGTGTTTACATACAGATTTCCGCCGTATTCATAGGTAATGGTAAAGCCCTTTTTCTGTTCCATCGCGTTTAAACCTCGATTCCAAATAATCGTTTTCCGTTTTCCATGGCAATTCGCGCCAGCTCATCCGGGTCCATGTTTTTCCATGCCGCCAGCGTCGCGGCGATATAAGGCAAATTCCTGCTGTCGTTCCGCCTCCCCCGGTTTGGAACAGGGGAGAGGTAGGGGGAGTCCGTCTCCAGCAGGATTTTCTCTGGCGGCGTTATCTCCGCCACCTCCCGGGCCTTCCGGGCGTTTTTATAGGTAATAGGTCCGTCAAAGCCCAGATACCAGCCCCGCTCCAGCAGAATCTGCGCCATTTCTGCGCTGCCGGAATAGCAGTGGAACACGCCCCGGACTTCCGGGTATTCCTCCACAATGGCAAGGCTGTCTCCATGGGCGTCCCGGTCGTGGACGATCACCGGCAAATCAAGCTCCTCGGCAAGCTCCAGCTGGAGGCGGAAAATCTCCTGCTGAAACGCCTTGGGTGGGTTCGTTTCCCAGTGATAATCCAGCCCGATCTCCCCAATGGCCACCGTTTTCGGATGGGCGGCCAGCTCTCGAATCACCTCCAGCTCCGCCCGACCGCAGCCTCCGCAGTTTTCCGGGTGAAGGCCCACGGCAGCGTAGACATGGGAGAACCTCTCCGCCAACGCCACGGCGGCCCGGGAGGATTCCACGTCGCAGCCGGGATCCATCACAAGGCCCACGCCGGATTCCGGCAGGGTGGAGAGCAGCGCGTCCCGGTCCGCTTCAAAGGCCGCATCGTCATAATGGGCATGGGTGTCAAAATACATGGGGGCAATCCTCTCTGAACAAATATGCAGCAGGGAACCGCAGCGGTTCCCTGCTGCTCTTCTATTTTTTCGCGGTCAGCAGAGCTTCGCGCCGGCGGGAATGGCGTCGTCCACGATCAGCAGGTGCAGATGCTCCTCGCCCCGTTCGGTGTGGACGGCGGAGATCAGCATACCGTTGGAATCCTGGCCCATCATCTTCCGGGGCGGCAGGTTCACGATGGCCACCAGCGTCTTCCTCACCAGTTCCTCCGGCTGATACCATTTGTGAATGCCGGAGAGAATCTGCCGGTCCGTGCCGGTACCGTCGTCCAAAGTGAATTTCAGCAGCTTGTCGGACTTTTTCACCGCCTCGCAGGCTTTCACCTTCACGGCCCGGAAGTCAGACTTGCAGAAGGTGTCAAAGTCCACCTTTTCCGTCAGCTGGGGCTCCAGCTCAATGGCAGGACGGGCGGCCTTTCTGGCGGCCTCCTGCAGTGCGTCCAACTCCTGAAGCTCCTTCTCCACATCGATGCGGGGGAAGATGTTCTCGCCCTTGTGGACCTTGGTGTCGGCAGGAAGCACTCCCCATTTCACGGCGCTGTCCCAGTCGGTCATCTCGGCGGAGGCGCCGATCTGGTCGAATATCTTGGCGCAGCTGTCAGGTGTAAATGGCACGAGAAGGGTACCGCAGATGCGCAGCGTCTCCAGCAGATTGTACATGACCCGGGCAAGACGGGGCTTTTTTGCCTCGTCCTTGGCCAGCACCCAGGGGGCCGTCTCGTCGATATATTTGTTGGCGCGGGAGATCACCTTGAATGTTTCGTCAAGTCCGTTCTGCATCTGGAATTTTTCCATCTGCGCCTCATACTTATCCCGCAGGGCGGACGCCTGCGCGATCAGCTCGCCGTCCATGGGATCTGCTTCCTGAACCGCGGGGAGCTGTCCGCCGAAATATTTTTCCACCATGGCGGTGGTGCGGGAGAGAAGATTTCCAAGATCGTTGGCAAGATCCGTGTTGATGCACTGGATCAAAAGCTCGTTGGAAAAGTTTCCGTCCTGTCCGAAGGGGAAGGAGCGCAGCAGGAAGAAGCGCAGGGCGTCGGTTCCGTACCGCTCCGCCAACAGATAGGGGTCCACCACGTTGCCCTTGGACTTGCTCATCTTGCCGCCGTCCAACAGCAGCCAGCCGTGGCCGTAGACATGCTTGGGCAGGGGCTCGCCCAGACTCATCAGCATGGCAGGCCAGATGATGGAGTGAAAACGGACGATCTCCTTGCCCACGATGTTCACACCGGGCCACCATTTTTGATAGTCGTCATACTGGTCGTTGCCGTAGCCCAGCGCGGTAATATAGTTGCTCAGAGCGTCCACCCATACGTAGACCACGTGCTTGGGATCGAAATCCACGGGGACGCCCCAGGTAAAAGACGTGCGGGAGACGCACAGATCCTCCAGGCCCGGCTCAATGAAATTTTTCACCATCTCGTTGACACGGGAGCGGGGCTGGAGGAAGTCGGTGTCCTCCAGCAGCGTGCGGATGCGGCCTGCGTACTTGCTCAGGCGGAAGAAATAGGCCTCCTCCTCGGCGTCCACCACGGGGCGGCCGCAGTCGGGGCAGCAGCCGTCCTTGAGCTGGCTCTCCGTCCAGAAGGACTCGCAGGGCGTGCAGTACTTGCCCTTGTAGGTGCCCTTGTAGATGTCGCCGTTGTCGTACATCTTCCGGAAGATATACTGAATGGACTTCACATGGTAATCGTCCGTGGTGCGGATGAACCGGTTGTTGGAAATATTCATCAGCTTCCACAGGTCCTTGACGCCCTTAGGCCCCTCGACAATCCGGTCCACAAATTCCTTGGGGGAGACGCCGGCCTCCTTGGCCTTTGTCTCGATCTTCTGCCCGTGCTCGTCGGTACCGGTTAAAAACATGACGTCATAGCCGTGGAGCCGCTTGTAGCGAGCGATGGCATCGGTGGCAACGGTGCAGTAGGTGTGGCCGATGTGCAGCTTGTCCGAAGGGTAATAAATGGGTGTGGTGATATAAAATCTCTCTTTTTCCATGGGCTTTTTCCTCCTTTTCCGTCCCCCGAATGAAAGGGGGCGGTTATAAATATCTGCAAGCTAAAAGTATATGCCAATCAACGAAAAATAACAACCAATTCAGGAATTTTCTTCCGCAAGGCTTCCCCGCCGTTGCCACCGTCCTGAAAAATAATAGGCCGTACAGAGGATAAAGCCGCCGATCCAGCCAATACCGAATCCATAAAACATCCGCTCCGGCCCAAATCGGTTTGCCAGATAATAGACCGCCGGAACGCGCATCACGATCATGGAGAGTACCGTGGTTGCCATGGGAAAGATGCTCTCACCCGCGCCGCGCATGGCGCCGTTGAGGATATACATGGTACCGAACAGCACATAGGGCGGCATAATGGCCCGGATGTAATAGCCGCCGGCCTCCGCCACCGCCGCTTCGGGAGAAAACAGATGAAACAGCGCGTTTGACGCGGTCAAAAGCACCGCCGTCATGAAAAGGCACCAGACCACGGTGGCAGTCACGGCAATTCTGACCCCGATGCGCACCCGCTCCGGTTTCTTGGCGCCGGTATTCTGACCCACGAAGGCGGTAATGGAATTGGTGAGGGCCTGCACCGTAAGAAAAGCCATGCTGTCCAGCTTATTGCCCACGGTATACGCGGCGGTGTATGCCTTTCCAAAGGTGTCGACCTTGCTCATCACCGCCATTATACCCAGAGATACCAGCGACATCTGGAGTCCCGCGGGAAGGCCGATTCCCAGCACCTGCCGGAAAAGCGCCCTGTCGAAGCGGAAACAAAAGGGATGAATGGCAATCTGAGGGTATTTTCGATTGATATAGAAAAGGCCGAACAGCCACGAAAACGTCTGGGAAATGATGGTCCCCAGCGCAACGCCGGCGACGCCCATGCCAGCGTTCAAGACCAGAACAAGGTCCAGAATAATATTCAAAACAGCGGCCACCGCCAGGAATAAAAGGGTGGTGCGGCTGTTGCCGATGCCGTTCAAAATGCCCGCGTTGGTGTTGTACCCGATGGTCCCCACAAGTCCCGCGCAGACGATCATCATGTAAACCCATGCCTCATGATAGGCCGTCTGGTCCACCCTCAGCAAAAAGAGCAGCGGCTTCACCAGCAGCAGCGCCAGCACGGTCACCGGGACGGCGGATACGATGAAGGTCGTATAAATCGTGTCCACTGCGTCCCGCACCCGATCCATCTTTCCCGCGCCGTAATACTGGGAGATGACCACCGTTCCGCCGTTGGCGATCCCCATGAACAGCGAGATAAACATGAAGATCACGGGATATCCGACTCCCACGGCGGCCAAAGCCGCATCGCCCACGTAATTTCCCACCACCCAGGAATCCACCATGTTGTAAAGCTGCTGCAAAAAGCTTCCAAGCAACAGGGGAAGGGCAAACAGAAAAATATGTCCGGCAGGACTGCCCACCGTCATATTTCGGAGGCCCCGTTCCTCTCTCTTCATAAAATCTTCCATCCTTGCTCAATTTTTAAGTTATATCGCCTCCACTTTACTCCTTTTTTCTTTTTCCAGCAACGGTTTGGTGCAAAAAACATTGTGCTTTTCCACCTGAGCGGGTAAACTGTGAAAAAACAAGTCAAAAGGGGAGGGCGCCATGAAACTGATCTCGTGGAACGTAAACGGCTTGCGGGCCTGTCTTGGAAAGGGTTTTCTTGACTTTTGCAAATTTGCGGACGCAGACGTGATCTGCCTGCAGGAGACGAAGATGAAGCCGGAGCAGGCGGATTTTGATTTGCCGGACTATGAAAAATTCTGGAACAGCGCGGATAAGCCGGGCTATTCAGGAACGGCTGTGTTTACCCGCGTTTCACCGCTGAACGTGACCTATGACTTCGGCGGCGACGAACACCGCCATGAGGGCCGGGTCATCACCGCCGAATTTGAAGAATTTTATCTGGTCTGCTGCTACACGCCCAACGCGCAGGACGAGCTGAAGCGCATTGACTACCGTATGCGGTGGGAGGACGACTTCCGGGACTACCTGCAAGAACTGGACCGGGTAAAGCCGGTAATCCTGTGCGGGGACCTGAACGTGGCCCACCAGGAAATTGACCTTAAAAACCCAAAAACCAACCGGGGTCACGCGGGCTTTTCGGATCAGGAGCGGGGGAAGATGACGGAGTTGCTGAGCGCCGGCTTTTCCGACACCTTTCGGGCGCTGTATCCGGAAAAAATTGCCTACTCCTGGTGGAACTACCGCTTCCGCGCGCGGGAGAAGAACGCAGGCTGGCGCATTGATTATTTCATCATCTCCCGGCGGCTTGAGGAAAAGGTAGCGGACTCCATGATCTACGATCAGGTTTTGGGCAGCGATCACTGCCCGGTGGGGCTGGAGCTCATGCTCTAACAGGAACTTCTTTGGCACTTTGAGAGCGGTTTATCCCAGCAGAGCGGCCATATCCTCGATTTCCAGCTCCTGAAGCGCCCAGTTGACGCCGTAGCCCAGGACCCGTGACAGCTCCCGCACCTGAGCGTCAATGTCCCGGGGCGTCACGGTCATGGGCTGCTTACGGCTGCGCAGACGTTTTTCGTCGAACTCCGTCACGCCGGATTCCTCCAGCAGATCCGCCGCCAGAGTGGCGGCGTCCACCACCGTGGGGATGCCCACGGCAAAAACCGGTACGCCCAGAGACTCTTTGTTCAGCGCGGAGCGATGGTTCCCGACGCCTGAACCGGGAACAATACCGCTGTCGCTGAGCTGAACGGTGGCGCATACCCGCCCCGTCCGGCGGGAGGCCAGAGCATCCACGGCGATGACAAAATCCGGCTCCACCTCCTTTACTAAGCCTCGCACCGCCTCCGCGGATTCCACGCCGGTGGTTCCCAGGACACCCACGGAAAATGCGGACACAGGTCGAAAGCCGCCAAACTGTTTGGGCATAGCCGCCCGCAGATGCCGAGTAATCAGCACGCTCTCCAGTGTTAGCGGCCCCACCGCGTCCGGCGTCATGGCCCGGTTTCCAAGGCCAATTACCAGCGCCGCCCCATCGCCGGGAAGCATTTGTTTCAGTTCCGCTCCAAGCGCCCGGACCGCCCTGTCGAAATAGTCTTCTTTTCTCTGCCAGTACGCCGTGAGGTCCAATGTCAAATACGTCCCAACCGGTTTACCAAGAGTCTGGGCTCCTTGATCGTCTAAAATCTCCACTTTTGTCACCGGGTATCCTTCCCGGCGGGACTTGCCCGCCTTGACCCCGGAGAGTTTCGAAGTCTTCTCCGCGCTTTCCTGCCACAGCTCCTGCGCCTCCAGCGCCAGATCCGTTCGTTTTGCGTACATTTTCTATAAGCCGCCTCCCACTAAATGTTGTATCTTTGCGCTAGGTTTTCCGAAACCATATACAATATGCAAAAAGTTGAGGTTTTTTTAGAAAAGTACTTGCTTTTTGTGCGAAGAACTGATAAAATATCATTCTGCACGGTGAGATTTCAAAATTCTCACGTATTTTTAAATTGCCAAAGGAGGTGTTTGGTTTGCCGAATATCAAGTCTGCCAAAAAGCGCGTTCTGATCGCCGAGGCGAGAAACGCCCGCAATAAGGCCGAGAAATCCGAGCTGAAGACTGCCATCAAGAAGTTCGAGGCTGTTGCCGCAGAAGGCAATCGCACCGAGGCCGATGGCGTGTATAAAGTCGCGGTTAAGAAAGTCGATCAGGCTGTTGCCAGCGGCGTTCTGCACAAGAATACGGCTGCGCGCCGCAAGAGCGCGATGACCTTGAAGCTAAACAAAATTGGCTGAGAACGAGACGTCCGCTTTTGCGGGCGTCTTTTTTTGCAAAAACCTCAAAAAACCGCCTTTTTGCAAGCTCTGCTGTTTTTTGGGGAAAAGTTTGTGTCTGCGCCAGGAAAACACATTTTGTTTACAAACTGTTCATATCAAATGCACAATTCGGCCATTTTTTTCGGATATCTTAATAATTAGCAAAGGGGACTCCCACCCCGATGCGTTTTCTCCCTCCTAAAAACACACACAGCGAAAAAGACTGCTTCGGCGGTCTTTTTTGCTTTATTTATTTTTATCGGCCAACCGAGGCATTCCGTTTCTTTTTTAATCCATTCACTTAGACCTTGGAGAATTTTTCAAATCTTGCGAAAAGTCTGTCCGTGGTATACTATATAGGAAAATGATTTTACTCAGGAGGCGTTTTGCATGAAAGACGGTTTTATTTCGGTCGCCTGCGGCAGTCCCAAAGTTCACCTGGCCGACTGCGCCCGCAATGCGGAGGAAACGTTTACCATGATGCGCAAGGCGGAGCAGGCGGGGGTCAGAGTTCTGGTTTTGCCGGAATTGGGACTGACAGGCTATACCTGCGGTGACCTCTTCTATCAGGACACCCTGCTGCGGGGGGCGGAACAGGCCCTTGCTACCGTGTTGGAGGCAACCCGGAATCTGGAGGTTGTAACCGCGGTGGGTCTGCCTGTGCAGTTTAACAACAGATTGTATAATTGCGCCGCAGTTATACAAAAGGGAATTATTTTAGGTGTTGTGCCAAAGACTCACCTTCCCAATTACGGCGAATTTTACGAGAAGAGGCAGTTCGCCCCGGCTCCGAGGGGGCTGTTTCATACGGTGAAGCTCTGCGGCAATGAGGTATCCTTTGGCCAGCAGATGCTGTTTTCCTGCGAACAGATCCCGGACCTGACACTTGGCTTTGAGATCTGTGAGGATCTGTGGGTTCCAAACTCCCCCTCCGTTGCCATGGCTCAGGCCGGGGCCACGATCATCGGCAACCTCTCCGCCAGCAACGATTTGGTTGGCAAGGACGTCTACCGCCGCCAGCTGGTGACCATGCAGTCGGCAAAACTGCTGTGCGGCTATGTGTATGCCAGCGCCGGGGAGGGAGAGTCCACTTCCGACGTGGTATTTGGCTCACACCAGCTGATTGCGGAAAACGGCGTGCTGCTGGCGGAAAAGCGCTTTGAGGGCGGTTTGCTGATCTCGGAGATTGACGTGCAGCGTCTTTGCTACGAGCGGCGGCGCACACAGGAGATGCCGGTGATGGAGAACGCTGACGCACCGATGACGGTTTCCTTCTCTCTGACTCCGGAGCGGACCAAGCTCACCCGGTATGTTGCGCCCATGCCTTTCGTACCGGAGGGGAAGGAGGACCGGGATGCCCGCTGCCGGGAAATTCTGCTGATCGCGTCCCTGGGCCTCAAGCAGCGGCTGGAGCATACCGGTGCCAAGACCGCCGTGGTGGGCCTGTCCGGCGGTCTGGATTCCACGCTGGCGGTTCTCATCACGGGCCTTGCCATGAAGATGTGCAACAAGCCCATGACAGACATCGTGGCGGTGACCATGCCCTGCTTCGGCACCACGGACCGGACCAAAAACAACGCGGTGATTCTGGCGGAACGGTTAGGGGCCACGCTGAAAACTGTTGACATTTCCGCCACCGTCCGCAGCCATTTCCGGGACATCGGACATGACATGGCAGATCATTCCGTCACCTTTGAGAACGGACAGGCCAGGGAGCGGACGCAGGTCTTGATGGACGTTGCCAATCAGACCGGCGGACTTGTCATCGGCACCGGGGATCTGAGTGAGCTGGCTCTTGGCTGGTGCACCTACAACGGCGACCACATGAGCAATTATGCCGTCAATGCCTCCATCCCCAAGACGCTGGTGCGACATCTGGTGGCCTACCTCGCCAAGGATAACCGAGATAAGGACGAGGATTTGACCGGCGTTTTGGAGGACATTCTGGACACGCCCGTATCCCCGGAGCTGCTTCCGGCTGTGCAGGGAAACATTTCTCAGAAGACGGAGAACCTGGTGGGCCCCTATGAACTCCACGACTTTTTCCTGTACTACCTCCTGCGCTGGGGCTTTGGCCCGGGGAAAATCTATCGTCTGGCCATCTATGCCTGGGGCAAAAAATATGACCGCGCCATCATTTTGAAATGGCTGCGGACGTTTTACCGTCGGTTTTTCTCTCAGCAGTTCAAGCGGAACTGTCTGCCCGACGGGCCGAAGGTCGGCTCTGTGGCGGTATCGCCCCGGGGTGACTGGCGGATGCCCAGCGACGCGAAAATCGTGCTGTGGCAGACAGAGCTGGATGCGCTGGAATAAAAAAGCGACGACGCGGACAGGGAGGGAGCATTCATGAAAACTGTCACGATCTACACCGACGGCGCCTGTTCCGGCAATCCCGGTCCCGGCGGCTGGGGAGCGGTACTTTTGTACGATACGCACCGCCGGGAGCTGTCCGGCGGGGAGGCGGCCACCACCAACAACCGCATGGAGCTGACCGCCGTCATCGAGGCGCTGTCGCTTTTAAAGGAACCCTGCACTGTAGAGCTTTGGAGCGATTCAAAATACGTCATTGACGGTCTTTCCAAGGGCTGGGCAAGGGGCTGGCAAAAGCGTGGCTGGATCAAGTCCGACAAAAAGCCCGCCCTGAATCCCGACCTGTGGGAACGGCTGCTGACCCTGACGGACACCCATACTCTTCACTATCACTGGGTCAAGGGTCATGCGGACACCGCCGATAATAACCGCTGCGACGAGCTGGCTGTCTCTGAGAGTAAGAAATTCAAGTGAGACCTTGTAAATTAAGCAGATGACAAAGCTCCAAATGCCTATACGGCATTTGGAGCTTTGTTCTTTTTCTTATGCTTCCGACTCTTCAGGCGTTGTGCCAGCAGAGGACTCCGTTTCTTCCATCGCCTCTGTATTCTCCATCGTCTCCGCTTCCTCAGAAGACTCTGTGTCCTCTTTGTCCGTCAGCGCCATGGAAATCACCTGGTCGCCATCCTCTTTAAACCGCATGACAATGACGCCCTGTGTGGCTCGGCCCGCCACGCGGATGCTGTCCACCGGCGTCCGGATCAGAATACCGCTTTGGGTAACCAGAAGCAGATCCTCGTTGCCGTCCACCACCTTGACTCCGATCACCGGACCAGTCTTTTCCGTCACCATATAGTTTTTAATGCCGATACCGCCCCGGTTCGTAATACGGTAATCCTCCACGGGGGTGCGCTTACCGTAGCCTTTTTCCGTGATGGAGAGAACCGTCTTCTCCGGTGTTGCCCGCGCCGCGGCCACCACATAGTCGCCCTGACGCAGGCGGATGCCGCGAACGCCCGTGGCGTCCCGTCCCATGGGCCGCACATCCGTCTCCTCAAAGCAGCAGGCCATTCCGTCATGGGTGGCGATCAGAATTCTCTGGCTGCCGTCCGTCTCCCGGACGGTAATGAGCTGGTCGCCCTCATCCATACGCAGGGCGCGGATGCCGTTGTTGCGGAGATTTTTCAGCGTATTGGCAGGCAGACGCTTCACCGTACCGTTTCGGGTCACCATGAACAAAAACCGGCCGTCGTCCTCGATGGACCGCGTGTGAATCATGGTCTGGACCCGCTCGCCTTGCTCGATCTGAAGAATGTTGATCAGATTTGTGCCCTTGGCGGTCTTTCCGGATTCGGGGATTTGATAACCCTTCTTTCGATAGACCTTTCCGGTATCGGTAAAGAAGAGAATATAGTCGTGGGTGGAGGCGGTGAACACGTCCACCACCACGTCCTCGTCCCGGGTGGTAATTCCTTTTTTACCCATACCGCCCTTGGACTGGGCGGCGTACTCGCTGACCGCTGTCCGCTTAATATACCCCGCCTCTGTGAGGGTGAAGACACACTCCTCCTCCTCAATCAGATCCTCGATGTCGATCTCATCCTCCACATCCTGAATCTCGGTTTTGCGGTCGTCGCCGTACTTCTCGGCAATCGCCGCCAACTCTTCCTTCAAAATCTCGCGAATCATCTCGTTGGAAGCCAGGAGTTTTTCAAAGTAATTGATTTTCTCCTCCAGCTCCTTGTACTCCGTCTCCAGCTTTTCCCGATTTAGTCCCTGGAGCGCGATCAGGCGCATATCGCAGATGGCCTGGGCCTGAACATCGTCCAGACCGAATTTTTCCATCAAATTCTGCTTTGCGTTGTCATAGCTGCTGCGAATGACCTTGATGACCTCGTCGATGTGGTCCTGGGCAATCAGCAATCCGTCCAGAAGATGGGCGCGCTCCTGAGCCTTTTTTAAATCGTAACGCGTCCGGCGAACGATCAACTCCTCCTGGAACTTCAGATATTCGTCAATGATATGCCGCAAGGACAGAATTTTCGGCTGGGACTGGTTATCCACCAGCGCCAGCATATTGATGGCAAAGCTGGACTGCAGCTGTGTCTGAGAAAACAGGCGGTTCAGCACCACCTGGGGATTGGCGTCCCGCTTTAGCTCGATGACCACCCGCATACCGTTTCGGTCGGACTCATCCCGGATGTCGGAAATACCCTCCAGCCGCTTGTCCTCCACCTGTTCGGCCATATTCTTGATCAGCATGCGCTTATTGACCTGATAGGGAATCTCCGTCACCACAATGCGGGTTCGGTCCTTGCCGAACTCCTCAAATTCCGTCCGGGCGCGGATGACCACCCGGCCACGGCCCGTGGCGTAAGCGGCGCGAATGCCGCTGCGGCCCATGATGATGCCTCTGGTTGGGAAATCCGGTCCCTTGATATATTGCATCAGGTCGGCAAGCTGCGCTTCCGGGTCATTCAGCACATGCACGCAGGCATTGATCACCTCCCTCAGATTATGAGGAGGGATGTTGGTGGCCATACCCACGGCGATACCGCTGGAGCCATTGACCAGCAGATTGGGGAAACGGGCAGGCAGAACACGGGGTTCTTTACGCGTTTCGTCAAAGTTGGGGTCCCAGTCCACAGTTTCCTTGTCTATATCCCGGAGCATTTCCTCGGAAATCTTGGAAAGGCGCGCCTCCGTATAACGGTACGCGGCAGGAGGGTCTCCGTCGATGGAGCCGAAGTTGCCGTGCCCGTCCACCAGCATGTAGCGCATGGAAAAGTCCTGCGCCAGACGCACCAGCGCGTCGTATACAGATTGATCTCCGTGAGGGTGGTAGCGTCCCAGAACATCGCCGACGGCGGTGGCACACTTTCGGAAAGCCTTTTCATAGGTCAGCCCGTCTTCATACATGGCATACAGAATGCGGCGGTGCACCGGCTTCAAGCCGTCCCGCACATCGGGGAGGGCGCGGCCGACAATGACGCTCATAGCATACTCGATATAAGATTTCTGCATCTCTGTAACGAGGGGAGACTGCTCAATTTTCTGGTTGGGGAACCGAATCTCCTCGGGATCGTATTGCGGTTTCTTACTCATTTCGGTTCTCCCTCCTTAATAGTCCAGATTGACCGCGTATTTCGCGTTCTTCTCGATAAATTCTTTCCGCGGCTCCACCTTTTCACCCATCAGGATGGAAAACGTCTCGTCGGCGGCCACTGCGTCGTCCAGCGTTATGCGGCGCAGGGTCCGTTTTTCTGGGTCCATGGTGGTCTCCCACAGCTCGTGGGGGTTCATCTCGCCAAGGCCCTTATACCGGCTGATATCAATTTTGGCATTGGGATTATCCTGCCGCATCTCCAATGAAAGGAGTCGGCTCTCCTCCTCCGTATAGGCGACCCGGGAGGTCTTGCCTCTCGTCAGCTTAAACAGAGGAGGAACGGCGGCGTAAACGTATCCATGCTCCACCAAGGGCCGCATAAAGCGGAAAAAGAAGGTCAGCAGCAGTGTGCGGATATGGGAGCCGTCCACATCGGCATCGGCCATAATCACAATTTTGTGATAGCGTAGCTTTGCCGGATCAAACTCCTCACCGATGCCCGCGCCCAGAGCGGTGATGACCGGCTGGAGTTTGTCGTTGCCGTACACCTTATCTGCACGGGCTTTTTCCACGTTCAGCATCTTGCCCCACAGCGGCAGGATCGCCTGAAAGCGGGAGTCCCGTCCTTGGGTGGCGGAGCCGCCTGCGGAGTCACCCTCAACGATATAGATTTCGGTGAGCTCCGGGTTTGCCTCGTTGCAGTCCCGCAGCTTGTCCGGCATGGCGGCGCCGCCCAGGGCGGTCTTGCGGCGAATGGATTCCCGGGCCTTTCGGGCAGCTTCCCGCGCGCGGTTTGCGGTGAGGGACTTATCCAGAATCATGCGACCCACCTGAGGGTTTTCTTCCAGATAGGTCTCCAGCTTGTTGGAAACGAGATTGTTTACCAGCGTGCGGATTTCGCTGTTGCCCAGCTTTGCCTTCGTCTGTCCCTCAAACTGAGCATCGGTCAGCTTCACGGAAATCACACAGGTAAGCCCCTCACGGCAGTCCTCGCCGGAAACCTTATCCGCGTCCTTCAGCATACCGATCTTTTTGCCGTAAGCATTTAAAACGTTGGTGAGCGCCCGCTTAAACCCTTCCTCGTGCATACCTCCCTCGGGGGTATGGATGTTGTTGGCAAAGGAAAAAATTGTCTCGTTATACCCGTCGTGATACTGCATGGCAATCTCCGCCATGGAGTCGTCCTTGCTGCCCGCCATATAAATCACGTCGGAATGAATGGGGTCCTTGGTCCGATTCATCCAGGCGACGAATTCCCGGATACCTCCTGCATAGTGCATCTCGTCGGACTGCTCCCGGCCTTCCCGCAGGTCCACGGTCTTGATTTTCAATCCGGCATTCAAAAACGCCTGCTCCCGCATGCGGGTATGAAGAATCTCGTAATCATAGTCCGTGGTATCCCGAAATATTTCCGGGTCGGGTTTAAAGGTGACGGTGGTACCCATGTAATCACTGGTGCCTACCACCTTTATCTCCTGCGTAATTGCACCGCGGGAAAATTTCATCTCGTAGATCTGGCCGTCCTTATGAACCTGAACCACCAACCACTCGGAGAGCGCGTTGACCACGCTGGCGCCCACGCCGTGCAATCCGCCAGAGACCTTGTAGCCTCCTCCGCCGAATTTGCCGCCGGCATGCAGCACGGAGAACACAACCTCCAGAGCCGGACGGCCGGTCTGGGCCTGGATATCCACAGGAATGCCGCGGCCGTTGTCCACCACGGTAATGGTCCCATCGGCGTTGATCTGCACCAGAATCTCCGTACAGTACCCTGCCAGCGCTTCGTCGATGGCGTTGTCTACGATCTCATACACCAGATGGTGCAAGCCCGAAGACGATGTGGACCCGATATACATGCCGGGGCGCTTGCGGACGGCCTCCAGGCCCTCCAGAACCTGAATTTCCGAGGCGTCGTACTCGTTTTCCGCGCCCACCGCGGTGGAGTTCATTGTTTCTGTTTCTGCCATTAGGTATCTCCTTCCGTATACAAGGCAAAGAGAGCCGGGCCCGCAAACTGCAGGCCCGCTTCTCCCTGCCTTTTTGAAGTTTTTAAAAAGGTGCTCTTTTGTTATACATGAGCGCCATTTTGACGGCTATCTCAAATTATAGTGAAAAACAGGGCGGTGTGACGAAAAATATCGTAACCCTTATTTACGGTCACAGTTCCAGCGTTAAGCTCTCCATTCTCTTTTGCAGGGTAGCAGAACTGAGCTGGGACAGATAGACGATCTGAGGGTGATAGGGGTGATCACAGACCACAAAGGACTTTGGAAGATCGCCGGATACGTCCAGCACCACACCCTCCGTCTCTGCTTTGGAAAGGTATTCCCGGGTCCGCTTTTCATAGCTGCATTTGTCCAGATCAAAAATGCCGACCACACGTTTTTCGGGGACAATTTCATTTTGACCGATATGGAGATACACGCTGTGTGCCTCCTTAAAAATATTCTCATAATCCTGCACGTTTCACGTGAAACATTGAAATTTCAATCACTTCCGGGTTTTATCCCGTTACCTGACCGGCAAATATATGAAAGACCTTTCCGCCCAAAAGAACGGGCAGCCGGTCATCCTCACAGCAGGTGATAAAGACCTGTCCACCGGATATACGGTTGAGAACGAATTCCTGCCGCCGGGGGTCCAATTCGGAAAGTACGTCATCCAGCAGGAGAATTGGAGGCTCTCCGGTGACGTTTTTATAAATCTCCCTCTCCGCCAATTTCAGACTCAGCGCTGCTGTCCGGGTCTGTCCCTGAGAGGAATAGGTCTTCGCGTCCCGCCCGTCGATCTCCACCAGCAGATCATCCTTATGGGGTCCGGACAGACACAGCCGGGAAGCCAGTTCTGCGTTTCGGAGCGCCTCCATATGGGTGCGAAGCTGCTGCGTTAAAACGGGAAGATCCTCCAACGGATTTTGAATTGTGGAGACCGTTTTATAAACAACGGAAAGTTGTTCTCTTCCGCCGGAGCAGTCCGCGTGGTTGGAAGCGGCAATAGCCGCCAGTTTTTCCGTAAACTGCGCACGGTAATGGATGACGACCGCTCCGCTTTGTATCAGACGTTCGTTGAACTCGGGCAGCATGTCCAGTAGCCCCGGCTGTTCCTCGCAGTCCCTCAGAATTCTGGTTTTGTGGGCATATGCCCGGCGATAGGCCGCCAGCGCCGCCGCATAGCGGGGACGCAGCTGACACAGCGCGTTATCCAGAAATCTTCTCCTTGCCGCCGCGCCGTCCCGAATTAAAAGGAGATCCTCCGGGCAGAAAAAAACAGTCTGAAACACCTGGGACAACTCCGACGACGTTTTACAGGGAACCTTGTTGACCCACAGCTTTCGCCGCTTTTCCCGATATAGCTCCGTCCGCAGTATGAAATCCCGGTCCCGGGCAAAAATCTCACCCACAATAACCGCACTTTCCGCTTGAAATTCAATCAGCTCCCGATCAATCTTTGCCCGGTTGGAATGACCGCAGGAAAGGTATTGGACGGCCTCCAGCAAATTTGTCTTTCCCTGGGCGTTTTCACCGAAAATCACGTTGCAGACCGGGTCGAAAGAAACCTCCTGATGGACGTAATTGCGAAAATGCTCAAGAAACAGCCGCTCAATCCGCATAGAATGGCGTACAGTCCTGTCCGTCGATTCGCGCTACATCGCCGGGTCGCATCTTCTTTCCTCTCTGGGTACAGGTTTCCCCGTTGACCGCGACCTCTCCGGCTTGAATCCGTTCCTTGGCTTCGCCTCCGGAGGAGACCAGATTTGCCAGCTTTAAAAGGTCCTGCAATTTTACATACTCCGTGGTAATCGTAATTGTCTTCATCTCAGTCCTGCGCTTTCAGACGAACCGGCAGAACCATATAAAGGAAGTTCTCCTCGCCCTCCGTGGGAACGATCACAGCGGGAGAGACACCGGTGTTCAATTCAATTTTCACGGTATCGGCAGGGGCATATCGCAGAGCTTCCATCAAATAGCGGTTGTTAAAACCGATTTCAAGCTCCCCGCCGTCTCCCGCCAAACGGCAAATGTCCTTGGCTTCGCCATTGGCGGTCTTTGCAGATAAAATGACTCTGTCGTGATCGAACAGACACCGCACCGGACTTTTCAGTTTTTCGGAAATAACCACGCTGACCCGATCGATACTCTGGATTAGCTCCTTGGTATCCGCCACAACGGAAATCGGATTTTTTCGGGGCACGGCGCTCTTATAATCCAGAAAATCTCCTTCCAGACGACGGCAGATCAGCTGGGTCTGCCCCACCTCAAACAGAATATGCCTCTTTCCCAGAGTGATGGAGGCCAGGTCCTCCACATCACCGCAGATTTTCTCAACCTCACTCAGAGCTGATCCGGGGGCAACGAAGGAAAAATACCCGCCATTGACTTTCTCCAGAGGTTCCTTGCGGATCGCCAGCCGAAACCCGTCCACGGACACCACGGTCAAACCCTGTTTGCTGATTTCAAACAGGGAACCTGTGTGAACCGGGCGGCTCTCATTGGTAGAGACGGCAAACAGCGTCTCCTCAATCATGGAGCGCAGCGTCTTTTGCTGAATGAAAACGGAATACTCGTCCTCCACATCAGGCAGTTCCGGATAGTCTGCGGCGCTGAGACCCATGATGTTAAAGTCCGCATCGCCACATTTGAGGTGAACCACCATCTTGTCGTTGGAGGAGAAAGTGATCACGTCGTCTGGCATCCGGCGGATAATGTCGCCAAACAAACGGGCGTTTAAAACCAGATCGCCAGGTTCCGTCACGTCGGCGGACAAAATGGTACGGATTCCGGTCTGCATATTATAGCCGGAGACAGTGACCGTCTCGGCCGCGCGCAGCAAAAGTCCCTCCAAAGCGGGAATGGAGCTTTTTTGAGATACGGCGCGGGAAGCTACGCCAACGGCGTTTTGCAAGAGTGCTTTTTCACAGGAGAATTTCATAGACCGTTTTCCTTTCTTTCGGAGCTTTTCTTTTTATAGAAGACAGGGTTGGAATGTAGAAGTTGAGTCCTAATCGTCTTTTAGAAAAGAAAAATAGATTTTTTTAGTCATAGTCGCAGTAGAGGGACAAAAACAGTGGAAAAGGGTGAAAACCCTTGAAAACAAAGAAAAAGTTTTTTGAAGAAGAGAGGGAAAAAGACCCGAGGTTTTCCACAGCTGACTTTAAAAGATGTGTTTTCCACATTTTTGTTTTACTTTTCCACAAAAGTTGGTGGAAAGATTAGTGTTTGGAACTGATGTTGGTTTTGATTTCCTTTACGGTTTCAGAAAAGGCGGCTTCAGATTTCATTTGTTTTTCAACCTTTTCAATGGAGTAGAGTACCGTGGAGTGATCCCGGTTACCAAAAAACTTTCCAATGTCATCACTGGATAGGTTCGTCATGCTTCGAATCAGATACATGGCTACCTGCCGGGCATTTACCGCTTCTCTCACGCGCTGTTGTCCACGAATGACTTCAGCATCCACGCCGTAATACTTTGAGACAAATTCCACGATGGAGTCCGGCGTGGGAATATTATCTCCCCGTCGGAGAATATCCTGAATCGCCCGCTTGACAAGCTCCTCGTCTACATCGTCTCCCAGGAGATCCTTATACGCCAGCAGTTTATTGATGGTTCCCTCCAGCTGTCGGACATTTGAAGTGACGCGTTCGGCGATGTATACGGCCACTTTGTTGGGAATTTCCATACCCAAAAGGGCCGCTTTGTTTTTAATGATGGCGAGGCGAGTCTCATAGTCAGGAGGCGCCACGTCCACCAAAAGACCCCATTCAAACCGGGTCCGCAGCCGATCCTCCAGCTGCATCATTTCAGAAGGAGGGCGGTCTGAGGTGAGAACAATTTGTTTTCCGGACTCATAGAGGTTATTGAAGGTATGGAAAAATTCCTCCTGCGTTTGCTTTCGCCCCGCGATAAATTGCACGTCGTCCACCAACAGAAGATCCGCCTTGCGGTATTTCTCTCGCATTTCGGCGGTCTTTCCCTCCCGGATGGCGTTGACCAGTTCATTAGTCAGATCGTCACCCTTGACATAGGCGATTTTTGCATTGCGGTCGTTTTTCTGAATGACGTGTGCAATTGAATAGATCAGGTGTGTCTTGCCAAGGCCGGAGTCTCCATAAATCAACAAAGGATTGTAGTTTTTTGCCGGATGTTCCCCAACAGACATGGAGGCGGCATAGGCCAGCTTATTGCTGGGTCCCACCACAAAAGTTTCAAAGGTAAATTCATCGGAGGTGAAAGCCTCTGTTTTTTTCTTCTGTGCGCCTCCGGAGAATTGGGCGTATTCCTCGGCGGAAAGAACCTTTACATCAAGGTCGGTGGAAAAAATGTCGTGGAGCACCTCCTTGATATTTTTCATGAAAAGGCTTTGAATATAATTTTTCTTAAAGTCGTTGGGGCAATGGAGATAAAAAACGCCGTCCCGAAGATCAACAGCCTCCAGTTCATCAAACCAGGTGGCAATAGTGGTCTCCGAGAGGTCGCGTTTCAGCTGGGTGAGGACGTTTGTCCAGACGTCGGCTACGGAATTCAAAAGAAAGACACCTCTCTCTCCCTGCGTGCAGGGGAAATCATGATACTTGTTGATTATACCAAAAATCACAAAAAAAAACAACACCTATTCTAATAAATAAGTATTAAAAAAGGAGGCATGAAAACCACAATATCTTGAAAAAGCAAGAATTGCAAAAGAATATCTTGTGGTTTTTATTGTCAAGTTCTAAAAAGGAGACAAAACGACGGAAATTTTTGAGATTTACAAGTTTTTATTGACAGTTTTTTGATTTGCATGTATACTAATTCGAGCGCTTGATTTGCGCTTTTAATTTATTTACTGCGCGGCGGCAGCGCCGTGTCGAGTAAGTACCGCCGCGAGGCGGTCGGAAAAGATTTCATTACAGGAGGTGTCTCAACATGGCAACGAAACGTACCTATCAGCCCAAGAAGCTTCATGCTCAGAAGGTTCACGGCTTCCGCAAGCGGATGGCTACCGCCAACGGCCGCAAGGTTCTTGCCCGCCGCCGCGCTAAAGGCCGTGCCCAGCTCAGCTATTAAGGAGCCGCGTGCGCGGAATCTGCCGCGGGAGACCTGCTGAACAAAATAGACAGGGACGGCAGGAAACCGGTTTTCCTCCGTCCCTTATTGGCTTTGTCCGGAGGTCTCTAGTTACTGCAAAAGAACGGGAGAATGCATGAAAAAAGCCTTGACACTGAAAAAGAACCATGAATTCCGCCGCCTGTACAGCAAGGGAGCCTCCGCTGCCGGAAGCGGTCTAGTGATCTATTGCCGGAAAAACCGACTGGGACATAACCGGCTGGGAATCACCGTATCCACCAAGCTCGGACATGCGGTGGTCCGAAATCGGGCGCGCCGCAGGCTGCGGGAGACGTTTCGGCTGAACGGCCCCCTGCTGCGGCAGGGATACGACATTATTCTGGTGGCTCGCCACCGGACGGTGAATATGCCTTGGAAAGAACTGAACGCCAACTTTTTAAAGCTCTCAAAAAAACTGGGGCTTTTGGAGGAGGATTTCCGGTGAAACAGATTCTGATGGCTCTGGTGAAATTTTACCGTGTCGCGATCTCCCCATACCGTCCCGCCTGCTGTCGGTTTTACCCGACCTGCTCCCAATACGCGCTGGAGGCCATTGAGAAATACGGCGCGCTGAAAGGCGGATACTTGGCGCTTCGCCGCATTCTCCGCTGCAACCCGTTCCACAAGGGGGGCTACGACCCCGTTCCCTGAGCGTAGCGAGATTTGAATACAAAGGAGTCTCCAAATGGGATTTTTAGGAACCCTGGGATACTACATCTGTATCCCGTTTGCCGCGCTTTTGCGGCTGTTTTATAATCTGACCGGCTCCTATGGTCTGTCCCTGATTTTCTTCACGCTGGTGATTAAGCTTGTGCTGCTGCCCTTCCAGATGAAGAGTAAGAAAAGCATGATGCGCATGAACCGCTTGAGCGGAAAAATGCAGGAAATTAAGCAGAAGTATGCTAATAATCCGGCCAAGCAGCAGGAGGAGACCCAGAAGCTGTACGCCGAGCAAGGTGTAAACCCCATGAGTGGCTGCCTTTGGAGCGTGCTGCCCATGTTTTTCCTGATTGCGCTGTATGCGATCATCCGCCAGCCCATCACGCACTTCATGATGCTGAATTCCAGCGTGGTGGACTCTGCGCTCGCCGCATTGCAGAATGCGGGTATTGATATTTCCAGTATTGTTAACGTCGCCAAAGACGGTGCTATGCAAATTAAACCGTTCGGTCAGATTATGATGGTCAAGGCGATCAATACCAATCTGCCGGACTTTGCAGCATCCATTCCCGGTTGGATCAGCGTAAATTATAATTTCTTGGGCATGGATTTGTCGATTCAGCCCAGTGATGTAATCAAGGCTTTTACGTTTACCTGGAGCAATATCGGCGTTGTCTTGATGCCCGTGGTCTCCGCCGCCCTCAGCTTTTTGATGAGCATGGCGTCCATGACTGGCCAGAGCAAGCAGAATCCCGCCGCAAGCCAGATGAAGATGATGATGTGGATGATGCCGCTCATGTCTCTTTGGATCGGCTTTACTCTGCCCGCGGCACTGTGCGTATACTGGATTGCCCAGAGCGCTTTCTCCGCGCTTCAGGAATGGCTTATGGGTAAATTCTACAACCAGAAGATCGAGGAAGAGGAAAACCGGCGTCAGGAGGCCATTGAGTCGGATCGCAAGCGCCGCCAGGAAGAGGCTAAAAAATTGCAGGAGGGGCAGCGCCAAAATGCGACGCAGAAGCTCTCCTTGAAGGAAAAGCGAAAGGCCGCTCAGGAAGCAAAGGAAAATAAGCCTAAGAAGGCCAGCACCAATGAAAACGGCCGCGTTGGCGACCGTCCTTATGCCCGCGGTCGTGCCTATCAGGAGACTCGGTACGGCGAATCCAACGAGAAATAAGGAGCTTGTTGCTATGAGTTATATTGATGTAACGGGCAAAACAGAGGAGGAGGCCATCGCCCGCGCCCTTCAGCAGTTGAACATGGACCGGGACGACGTGTCTGTCCAGATTCTGGACCGGGCCAAAAACGGCTTCCTCGGTATTGGCAGTATGCCGGCCAAGGTGCGGGTAACTTACGGTGAGGACGAGGAAAAGACACCCACTGTTTTTACAAAGCCCGTCCCGGAAAAGCCGAAAGCAGAAGTAAAACCTGTTGAAACGCCCATGTCTCGGCAGGAGAAGCCCAGAGTTGAAAAACCCGCCCCAAAGGCACAGGAGTCTTTTCAAAAAGCGGAGCGGCCCATGCCGCTTCCTACTCCGGAAACGTCAAAGCCTTCCGATGAGGAGGTTCGGGACGAAAAGGCGGATGCCATTCGTTCCTTTATCTCCGGTCTGATGGAGAAGATGGAGGTCGAGACTCAGATTCACGTGTATCTGCCGGAAAAAGGCCGGTATCAGGTGATTTTGGCCGGAGCCAGCATGGGGCAGATCATTGGCCGCCGGGGTGAGACGCTGGACGCCATTCAACAGCTGACCAGCTATTGCGTAAATCGCTCCAACAACGGCCGCGTGCGGGTGACCGTTGACGCGGAGAACTACCGTGCAAAGCGGGAGGAGAGCTTGGAGCATCTTGCGCAGAAGGTGGCAGGAAAAGTGGTCAAGTACCGCCGCAGCGTCACGCTGGAGCCGATGAATGCCTATGAACGGCATATTATTCACACAGTCTTGCAGGATGTACCCAATGTGACCACCGGGTCCATCGGTTCGGAGCCAAACCGGCGGGTAGTTGTCTCCTACGTGCGCTGAGTGCAGTCTGCTTTTTCTCTGAAGATCCGCCCGGTCAAAATAGACCGGGCGGACTTTTTCACAAAGATTATAGCTTTGTGGAAAAGAAACGCGGCTTTGCGGATATCAGGGCTTCAAATTTGACTTCTACCGCAGGACAGACCCGCATCCGCATCCTACTTCCACCGACGGAGTTAAAAACTTTCTTGACATTTGAAAAGAAAGGTGATAAAGTGACACACGATATCTCAAAAAGGCTTTGAAAGGGAGTAGTATCCCCCGTCACCGGGCAAAGAGAGAGGACGTTTGGTGCGAGTCCTCGCCGGAAGGGAGAGAAGGCGCCCCCGAGCCGTGTGGCTGAGCAAAAGCAGGCTGCACCGGTACCCGCCGTTATCGGGTCAGAGTGCGTGCTTTTGAGCGCGAATTCAGGTGGCACCGCGGACAACCGTTCGCCCTGAGCGTTTGCTCAGGGTGTTTTTTATTTTAAGTCACAAGATGAAAAGGAGAGGAACCCATGAACAATTCGGAAAAGACGATGGAAAAGATCGTGGCGCTTTGCAAAAGCCGCGGTTTTGTTTTCCCCGGCAGCGAGATTTACGGAGGCCTGGCAAACAGCTGGGACTACGGTCCTTTGGGCGTGGAGATGAAAAACAATGTCAAGCGCGCCTGGTGGAAAAAGTTTGTACAGGAGAACCCCTATAACGTAGGTCTGGATGCGGCCATTTTGATGAATCCGCAGGTATGGGTGGCCTCCGGCCATGTGGCCACCTTTAACGACCCTCTCATCGATTGCAGGGCCTGTAAAATGCGGCATCGGGCCGACAAGCTGGTGGAGGCCTATAATCAGGAGAACAACATCACCGACGTCAACGTGGAAGCCATGGCCGGTGAGGATCTGGTGGCCTATATCCGGGAAAAGCAGGTCCCTTGCCCGGGCTGCGGAAAGTCCGACTTTACCGACATCCGCAAATTTAACCTGATGTTCAAGACGCATCAGGGCGTTACGGAGGATACCTCCAACGAGGTTTATCTCCGCCCCGAGACCGCTCAGGGTATTTTTGTGAACTTCTCCAACATCCAGCGCACCACCCGCCGCAAGCTCCCCTTCGGCGTGTGCCAGGTGGGCAAGTCTTTCCGCAATGAGATTACGCCGGGCAACTTTATTTTCCGTATCCGGGAGTTCGAGCAGATGGAGCTGGAATTCTTCTGCAAGCCGGATACCGATCTGGAGTGGTTCCAGTATTGGCGGAACTACTGCCACCAGTGGCTGAAAAACCTGAACGTGAAGGACGAGAATCTGCGTCTGCGGGATCATGAGAAGGAGGAACTGAGCTTCTATTCCAAGGCCACCACGGACTTTGAATATAAGTTCCCCTTTGGCTGGGGCGAGCTGTGGGGTGTGGCCGACCGGACCAACTACGATCTGACCCAGCATCAGGAGCACTCCGGCCAGGACTTGACCTATTTTGATCAGGAGACGGGCGAACACTATATCCCCTTTGTCATTGAGCCGTCTTTGGGCGCGGACCGCATGACGCTGGCTCTGCTGGTGGAGGCTTATGACGAGGAGATTGTGGACGCGGAGAAGAACGACACCCGCGTGGTCATGCGCTTCCATCCCGCTATCGCACCGTTTAAGGTGGCGGTTCTGCCCCTGAGCAAGAAGTTGGGGGACAAGGCGAAGGAGATCCAGCAGATGCTCTCCTCCGATTGGATGGTGGACTTTGACGAAACCGGCTCTATTGGCAAGCGCTATCGCCGGGAGGATGAGATCGGCACACCGTACTGTGTCACCGTGGACTTCGACACCGTGGGTAACGAAGAAAGAGCCGGCGACAGCTGCGTCACCGTCCGGGATCGGGACACTATGCAGCAGGTGCGTCTGCCCATCGATCAGCTGAGGCAGTATCTGGCTGAAAAGCTGGCCTATTAAGTTTTTGAAAATCGAAAAGCGGGGCACGGTGGATTCCGTGTCCCGTTTTCCCCTGAAAGCGAGGATATGCATTGAAGGGAAATCTTTTGAAGATTGAAAAGGCGGCTCTTGTCCTGCTGGAAGCGCTGTTGCTGGGCTGCGCGGTGACGTTTGCCATGGAGTGGATCGCGCTGGGCGACCCGCAAGCGGCATTGGACTGGTGCCTTGCGTCTTTACCGCCGTTTTGCCTGACGGCGGTGCTTTACGGCGCCGCCGCTCTGTTTCTGGGCTTATTGACCAGCCGCCTCTGGATTGGGGCGCTGACTGTTTCCGCCGTGGGCACAGCGCTGGCGTTGGTGAGCTATTTTAAATTTGCCATCAACGGAACCCCACTGGAGGTAGAGGACTTTGGCATGATCGGCCAGATGAATCAGGTTATGGGCGTTGCGGGAGACTTGACGGTTCCAGGCTTCGCCTGGGCGGCCATGGGAATGCTGGCGCTGCTGACTCTGTTTTTTTTCCTGCTGAAAAAAAAGCTGCCTCTTGGCACCGGTCGAACCCGGTTTGTACTGCTGTCCGTGGAGCTGGCGCTGGGACTTGCACTGGTGGTCGGTCCCGGCGCGTCCGCCATGGGACAGGCTTTCTCCGTGAACACCGAGGACCGTATCATGTCCACCGTGGCCTATCGGGATTACGGGCTGACACTGGGCCTTTGGCGGGACGCGTGTCTGCTGGCCAATCGGGCGCCGGAGAATTACAGCGCGGAATACATGGACAGCATTGTAAAGCGACTGGATGAGATTCTGGGGCCCTCGCAGTCCGCAGCTGACCCACAGAAACAGCCAAATGTGATTTTTATCCTCTCAGAGTCCTTTTACGACATAACCCGCCTTCCGGGGCTGACGCTCTCCGCGGATCCGGCGGAAAATTATCACCGCCTGAGCAAAGAGGGCATCTCCGGCCGGTTTTACACCGGTTACCTAGGCTATGGCACCGGCTACATAGAGCAGTCTATTTTTTCCGGTCTGACGGGGAAGGACCTGAAGCCCGGTACCAATATCTGCTTCCGGGACCCCGGGGATTACAGCTTGCTTGACTCCATCGTGACGCCCTTTAAGACGGCGGGGTATGAGACGGAGCTGCTCCACTCCTACAACAGCAGTCTCTACAACAGGACGGTCACCTATCCCCGGATTGGCTTTGATCATCTGTTGTTTTCCGCCCAGATGCAGGCGCTGGATTTGAACATTCAGGGCAGTCCTTACGCCGGAGGATATTATCTCAGCGACCATGTGTTCACGCAGGCGCTGCTGAACCGGCTGGACGCGGCCAATGCCGACGGAAAGAAAGCGTTTCTGTTTGGCATTTCCATGGAGAACCACCAGCCCTTCAACCCGGAGAAATTCGGATACAAGTGCCAGATTGGGGTTACCAGTGACGAGCTGGATCAGGATGATTTGGCCATCACCAAGGTGATGCTGGAGGGCTTGACCCGGGCGGACCAGGCTCTCGGTGAGCTGACGGACGCGCTGCGGGAGCGGAAGGAGCCCACGATTGTGGTCTTCTTCGGCGATCACCGGCCAAACCTCTTCATGACCGACGGCGACACGGTTTACAGCCATTTGGGACTTTGCGACGGCAACGACTGTTCCAATTGGAGCATCGACCAGGTGGCGGACCTGTATTCCACCAATTATCTGATCTGGGCCAATGACGCGGCGCTCTTGAAGGAACCCGCGGGCACGAAACAGGACACGGGCCTGACAGCGCTGGGCCCCGCGGTGCTGAACGCGGCGGACATGCCGCGAACCCGGTACTGGGCCATGCAGGATCGGCTTTCCAAGGCGCTTCTGGTGAATACGGATCTGTATTGCGTTACGGCGGACGGGAACCCTTATTGGAATGTGTCATCCGCCAGCCTCACCGACGAGGACCGGGAACTGATGAAGCTGCGGGACGCCATCGTCTATGATACGTATTATGGCCAGCATTACGTCACCGACAGAATGAATCAGCCCGTTGGGAGCTGAGTGCTTTGAAGAGAAAAAGACCATCAAACACCGATTGGTGTCTGACGGTCTTTCATTAATGATTGGTCATTCTCCGCGTAGCACCTTGAAAAACGCCTCAATCTCCGCCCTGCCGGATTGGACATGACCCTGTGCAAAGCCGCTTCGCCCGCCGCCCTGGCCCCGGAGAGCCGCGTTCAGGCTCTTGACCAAAGGGGAGATATCTCCGCCGTCAGTGCGGATGAGCGCGTATTGATACTGCCCATCCTCCCCGGCAAACACCGCCGCAAGGCCCCCGCAGGTCCGGCTCACCGCGTCCGTCAGCTTTCGCACGCCGTCCGTCCGCAGGGGAGATTGGAACAGGACCACGTCGCCCTTTCCGGCCTGTTCGGCGGCGATACGGGCGAAAAGCTCGTCTTCCAGTTGAGTCTGCCGGGCTTTGGAGGCATTCAGCTCCGCTTCCAGACGTTCTACCGCTGCGGAGGTATCAAAAACTTTTACGCTGAGACGCTGACCCACCGCACGGTTTTGTTCCCAGGTTTTTGAAAGGTAATCCAGCGCCCGTCGCCCGCAGAGAATCTCCATGCGGACGCCATCCCGGAAGGTTTGGCAGGACAGAATTTTTACCAAACCCACCTGCCCGGACCGCAGTACATGGGTTCCGCAGCAGGCGCAGCAGTCCGCGTCGGGAAAGCGCACGATGCGGACCTGTCCGGTCAGCTCCTTTTTCGAGCGGTAGTCAATGGACGTCAATTCCTCCCGGGAGGGGTAGTTGATTTCAATCGGGACGTCGGCATAGATGTATTCGTTGGCCCGCCGCTCTGCATCCAGAGCCTGTTCCCAGGAGATATCGGTGTTATAGTCGATGGTAACCGTGTCGGCGCCCATGTGGAAGCCCACGTTGTCGCAGCGATAGGTTTCGCAGAGAATGCCGCTGAGAATGTGTTCGCCGGAATGCTGCTGCATGTGGTCAAACCGCCGGCTCCAATCAATGCGCCCCATCACGGTTTCCCCAATCTCCACTGCTTTTTCACAAATGTGGAAAACCACGCCGTCCTTTTCGTGGACGTCCAGAACATTTACATCGCCAAGCGTCCCCTGATCGGCGGGCTGTCCGCCGCCCTCGGGATAAAAAGCGGTCTGGTCAAGAACCACTGCCCAGCCAGTTTTCACCGCGTCGCAGGAGAGAACCTTCGCGGTAAAACCCTTTAAAAAGGGGTCGGTATAGTAGAGCTTTTCTGTTTCCATGTGGAAAACTTCCTTTCCGCATTTAAGGCGCCGCTAATTCGCATTTGCGCCTCAAGAGATGGATGCCACGAGCTGCCACACCGGCAAAATCTGCGATGTCATTTGTGAAGCGGATCCCCCGGCTGCGGTAGTAATGATACAGCTCGGCGCTGGATTGCGCTGCGGCCGGATTGCGCAGGATGCGGGAGACTTTGCTGGAATCCCAATGGCTACCCTTGGGTGCCCAAACGGCTTCACTGTTAAACTGTTTGGCGATGGCACAGAGGCTCATCATGTCTTCCCCATACATCCTGAAGATGCGCACCAGAGTCTCCACCGTGTCGGGATTGGGCTCCAGCAGCTTTAGCCGCCCCTGCTCTGTGCGTATCTCAGTTTTGCGGAAGCCAAACGGAGGAGGGCCGCCCAAATACATCCCTTTTTTACCCCGGGCATAGTAGTTGTCCCGAATACGAATCTGGATAGTCTCCCGTTCCAACTGGGCGAAGGTCATAACGATGGTCAGCATGGCCCGACCAATGGGGGTCCCGGTGTCGAACTGCTCCTGTGTCGAGTTGAAAGAAACGCCGTGTTTGTTGAACAGGTCCACCAGATTCGCAAAATCCAGCACGCTGCGGCTGATACGGTCCAGCCGATATGTAATAATGCGGTCGATTTTTCCCGACTTCACATCCTCCAAAAGCCGCTGAAATTCCGGGCGGTTGATGTTGCTTCCGCTGTACCCTTTATCGGGGTAGACCACACAGGGGGTTCCGTCAGGAAGCTGCCGTTTGCAGAGCTCAATTTGGGTGTCGATGAAAATGCTGTCCTTCTTGTCTATGGATTGTCTTGCGTAAATCGCGACCATTATAGTCCTCCTATACATAATGGGCGCACGACTTGCTATCGTGCGCCTATTATATCATTTTTTGCCGGTGCGTTCAATACGGCTATCGGTTTGGGTAAGCAGCTTGGAAATCTGGGTTGCAACCCGCAGCTGTTCCACTTTGGTAAACGCGCGGTTCGGGTATATGTCCCGAACTTGATAAGTATTCGGTTTGGGTGCCGGTTTTGACGATGCCATGTTACAAGCCCCCTCTGCTGTACCAATCTATGCGTGAGGGTGATTTCGTTATGTGCAGCAGAGACGCGAGCGCGTTCCTTTCTTTCAACATGCCTGCCTGATGCAGGGAAGGGGAGCAAAAGAGCACCTGCCCCAACTGGCGGTTGGGTACAGATGCTCTCTGGGGTGCTCCGGCACAGGCCGGAGCCGTATTGGCGACGGACTAAACTGCACGCAAAGAAAGGAAATAGAGGATTCTCATACGTTTATGCTGTGGTCACTGCGGTGCTGGATGCATCGCGTGGGACTTGCTCAATAAAAAAGACGCAATAACACCCATAGGTGCAATTACGTCTTTCAAATCTAAACCGTGGTAAAAGTGACTTGCGTCGAGTGTCAACAAGTGTCAATACTGACCGCAAAAATTGGATACTGGCTCAGAGCCTTCTGATGGCGCGGTATGAGCCGAATTTGGATACTACGTCGTACCTTCCACAACTGAGCGGTGATAATTCGGAAACGCCGCTGCACCTTATTTCATGACAACATCTTCATTTTCGCCATTACTTGTATCGCCGCTGGCTTATCGGCAATTGCACCGGAAATCAAGAAAATGCCAACCGTGACATCAGTCCGCTAATGGAACAGTTTAAAATGCTTGAGTCTTGCAGGACCGGCGTTGAATATATTTAATGCCGGATACATTCAAAACAATATGAAGGTATTCTGAACAACACCTTCAGCATCCTGTGCATTTTTACACACATTTAACGCTGTGGAATAAAGATTGCTCCGATAATTTTCAATCAGTATCTCTACTGATGGCTTCATAAGCATGCTCCTTAAATCGTTTGAAAAGCCTTTCACCAATAATACAAATGAATATAATGATAGGTTACAAAACATACTCTCCTTCAAAATTTCTGCGAAAGTAAAAAGCACTGACTCTCAAGATGAGTTCAGTGCTTTTAGATAGTAATGTCGATTTTTAACGAATGTAGAGTGTTGATATAATCTTTAGTGCCCCACCGTTCTAAGCGAACTGTGAAGCTCATTTTCTGTTGCCCAGAGGACTTATTATAAGATTCTCAGTTTTTCAGAGTGTAAATACCTCCGTGATAGCAGTAGAAGGAGGCGGCTTTCATGGACAATTATTTGTCCATAGATTTAGCAGCCTACTGAATATCCAACGTAAATTGAGGATTAGCAATAATAGGATGGTTGCCCTCCAAAGCGATGGCGTCACCAGTTATGATAATTAAAGCATTTTCCAAGCTTCCCAAATTAGAAATAATCGGCTCTAGCGGCTTCTCATAGTGTAAACATAATGGGCAGCTCAAAGCGAAGGAAAGGCGACACATTGTGCTCATATTGCACTAATACTGAATTTTTCAATTGTGACATCTGTAGTATATTCTTTTTTTAAAACTTGTAGCCTTTGATAGTGCTCTGACTTCCCATGTGATTCAAGGGCCTCACTGTTGATCCACATTTCTGTAAGAACTAAATCATTCTCTGAATCTATAGGTATTGAATACTCATATTTAATGTTACCAGGTTCCGATTTCGAATTTTTAATGATCCCCTGATTACTTAGCTTTTCAAGAAACTCGTTTCGTTTTCCAGGTTTAATCGCATACCTGACATTCACAAAGATCCAATTACTCATTTTTCTCGCTCTCCAATATAAATATTAAATAATACTGATCGTGGTCTAACGAATGTCATAAACATGAAAGGAAATTCATATTTACAGCCTAGCATTTTTCAACGCGCAAATTATTCTGCATCTGACATGGACACAGAGCCTTGCATAACATCATTAGCGAGGATTTCGGCCGCGCGCTCTGGTTCTTCAAACAGGGGGCTATGAGCGGAATGCTCAAAGGTATAAAAGCCCTTCAGCGGCGCTTTGAGCTGGCTATAACACTCTTTTTGCATTGTGTAGCAGCAGGTGAGATCCTGCTCTCCTGCCAGAAAGTAGATTGGAATTTCAAGTTCCGGGACACTGTCTGCCACCACAAATTCCATGCGATCATAAGCCACCGGTGTTTTCTCCACAAAGGCTTTTCCCTGCCAAATGTGGATGCGCTGAGTTTGTGTATAGTCCGTGCAGCGAAGGTTCTGAAAAAAGATGCCGGTGATGACGGATTTCATCGCTGTCATTGTGCCGCCCCCCAATTCGTGCATAGCTGTGTCCCGTTCCGGTGCGGCAAACCAACGACGCAGCCATGAGGTGTCCGCTGTGTCCGTTTGATAGTTCTCCAGCTTTTGCACCATTTTCTGGTTACTGCGCACGGCATATTTCGCTTTCATAGTGTTGTAAGCCAATAGTTCGGACTGCGGCTAGTCGGCGATTTGGCTCATGGCAATGTAGGCACGGTATTTTCCCGGTGTGGCCTGCGCGGTCAGCAGGCCAATGAAAGCACCAAATGAATGTCCCAGCAGATAAATTTTTTCCTGTCCAAAACGCTCCCGCAGATAGTCCGTCACAGCAATGGCATCCTGTACGAACTGCCGGGTGGAAAATAAACATTATGCTCACGATCAAGACGATAGCTGGCACGATAACCCACACTTTTCATTTCCTCCTTTGTCCGGATTTTAATGGCATCACTCTATCACCTTGTTTTCTACTCAAAGTGCAGACAAAACGCGCAATTCAATTACCAGTTCTGATAGGCCTGAAGTTCCATTTGATTTTTCTAAAATATTTAAACGAATCAGCTGTTGACAAATGGAATTAAATATGTTAAAATGAGTGCACTCAATATAATTCTTTGTACTCACATGTTTTGTAAGACATTGTTTTGATGTTCTGCAGAATGTGTGAGTTTTGTTTTTATATGAGCGAATTTAAGGAGGTACCGAATGAATAGTGGTACAGTAAAGTGGTTTAATTCTGAGAAAGGCTTTGGATTTATTTCGAATGACAATGGCGGAGAGGACGTATTCGTTCATTTTTCTGCGATTGCATCAAACGGCTATAAATCTCTTGAAGATGGACAAAAGGTAACTTTTGACATTGAAAAAGACCCCAAGGATGGCCGTAAATTCAGAGCAGTTAACGTTCATATCGCATAACAGAATAGCCAAGCTGATGACGCGGAACAGGATTCTGTTTCGCGTCACCGTCCTATTATAGGGTTTTCGCTCATGAATGTTATTGTCAAACTTAGGAGGTAACGCGAAGTGTATCAAGTTGGAGATTTGGTCTTCTATGGAAGCACCGGTGTATGTAAGGTAACAGGTATTACTACACGAACAGTTGAGAGGCATCATCGGGTGAATTTCTATGTTTTTAAGCCACTATATCAGCAAAATTATATAATTTTGGTACCGGTTAATATTACAAAAGTGTTTATGCGTCCAATTATTTCAAAAGGCGAAGCAAATAGGCTGCTTGATCTGATTCCAACAATTGCAACAGAGGCCTATTATAACTGCAAATTAAGTCAACTCTCCGAACACTATGAGACGTTTCTGAAAACGCATGAGTGTTTGGACCTAGTGAGGCTGACAATATCTATCTATGATAAAAAGCAAATTGCAGATCATACGCAGCGAAAGTTTGGTTCTGTAGATGAGAAATATATGAGGCGCGGAGAAGATCTTCTATTTGGAGAGTTAGCTGCTGCACTTGATATCTCTAAAAACGAAGCGGCTGAACATGTTGCCGCACGAATAAAATTGGATCGGAGGGTAAGTTGAAATGAATATTATACACGAACAGGTAAGTCATCTGAAATTTGGAACTGGTACAATTACTGCGCAGGATTCATCAACCGTGACGGTCAAGTTTTCAAAGGAATATGGATCAAAAAAGTTTCTTTATCCCTCGGCATTCAAACTTTTTCTTAATCTGTGTAATCCGTCTATGAATGAACAGATGAGCAATGAGCTGCAGTCGATTCAAACTCTTGCGGAAACAGAGCGGAATAACCGCCTTGCAGAAGAGGAAAAAAAGCGCACTTTACTTGAACAGAAAGCCGCATCCAAGAAAAAGGCCCCTGCAAAAAAACGTCTGCCTAAAAAGTCTTCACCAAAAAAGGAGACTGTTGCTGAGCAGGATGTTTAATTCATTAAAACGAGGATATTCATGACAAACCAAACCTTTTCCCAACTCGCTCTTTCCCCCGAACTGCTGGAAGCGGTGACAAAGATGGGCTTTACAGAAGCCACAGATATTCAGGCGGAGTCCATCCCTCTGATCCGCGCCGGCGCGGATGTCTTGGCCCGCTCCCAAACCGGCACCGGAAAAACGGTGGCCTTCGGTATCCCCGCTGTGGAACGCATCTTGGCTGATGTCAAGAATGTACAGGTTCTGGTGCTTTCCCCCACCCGGGAACTGGCGCACCAGTGCGGTGAGGAAATCCGAAAGCTGGCCCATTACCTCCCCTATGTCAAAGTCGCCGATATTTTTGGCGGCGCAGACTATCGGGGTCAGTTCCGGGAATTGGAGTCTGCTAACTTGGTCATCGGTACCCCCGGCCGTATTATGGATCATATGCGCCGGGGCACCCTGGATCTGAGTCATCTGAAAATGGTAATTCTGGATGAGGCTGACGAAATGCTGAACATGGGCTTCCGGGAGGATATCGAGGTCATTTTGCAGGACGTGCCGGAAGATCGGCAGATCGTTCTGTTCTCCGCCACCATCCCAGAGGAGATTCTGACCATAGCACAGCAGTTTCAGCGCAATCCGGTTCGCATTGAGATCAACCGGGAACAGATTACGCTGGAAAACATCAAGCAAGTCTATATGGAGATTCCACCCAAGCAAAAGCCCGAGGCTTTGACACTGCTGCTCCATTATTATCAGCCCCGCCGCGCTCTTATCTTCTCCAATACGAAGACCATGGTGGACGAGCTGACCGAGCGGCTCAGCGCAGCCGGATTCTCCGTGGAAGGCTTGCACGGAGATATGAAGCAGTTGCAGCGCACCACGGTCATGAACGGTTTCCGCAAAGGCCGCGTCTCCATTTTAGTAGCCACCGACGTGGCGGCCCGTGGTATCGATATCAGTGATCTTGACTACGTGATCAATTTCGATATTCCAAAAGAGCCCGATTCCTATGTCCACCGCATCGGCCGTACCGGCCGGGCCGGTCGGGCCGGAACAGCGGTCACCCTCTGCTGCGGCCGGGCGCAGGTATTGCAGCTGCAGCGGCTGGCCGCTCGTACCCGTTCCGGTATTGATGCAATTCCCCTGCCCAGAGTTTCCGATATTGAACAGGCCCACCGCGAAAGGACCCTGAAGGACCTGGAGCGCGCCATGGAGTCGGAACCCCTGCCTTTCCACACGGAAATGGTGGAGGAGCTGATTCGACGCGGACATACGCCGGAGCGCATTGCCGCCACGCTGATGGGTCTTTCCTATCTCCATGATACCCATGCGCTGAAGGACCTGAGTGTCCCCACCGCTTCGGGAAAAAAGGCAAAGGTGCAGGAGCACCGCCCCATGGCTGCTTTTGTCATCAACATCGGTTCTGCCAACAGGGTCACGGATCGGCACATCATCGGTGCTGTCACAGAGCGGGCAGGCATCAGTTCCCGCGACATGGGCAAGGTGCAGATATCCGAATCCTTTTCCACCGTCCGTGTTCCCGCCGAAGTGCTGGAGGACGTTATGCTGGCCATGCGGGGATGCAAGATCTGCGGCAAGCCCATCCAGGTAATGCCTGTTCCGGAGCAGCAGCACCGGAAGAAAGTAGTCCCTTGCGCCGCCGCCAAGCCCCAGGGAAAAAGGAAGGCACACAGCACATATGGCGCGTAGATATGCGATTCGCGCTAGACTTATCTTAAAATTATTATAATACAATCCCTATTAGCGCAGTTTTCTTGGGCCTTGTATTATTGCTATGATGTACTCTTGACTGAGCCTCACATCTTATTTTTTGCGGACAAGCCCAAGGGGGACCCCCCTTGGGCTTGTCCTATTAAACATTAGACGAACACCAAAACACTTCGCTTATTATCATTTGTTTTTGCGTTGCTCTTTGGCGAACTTACGCATATTTTTCATCCCGCCAACATCCTTGAACATACGCTCCAGCTTTTTAACTTCAATCTCTTTGGCATTTAAGCCATCATAGCCTGCTTCGATTCTTAATTTGCAGTAGTTTTCAAAGCGTCTACGATCAAGAGTACCCTTCGCCAAAGCCTCTAATATGGCGCAGTCCGGTTCATTGGTGTGAGTGCAGTCCCGAAACTTACAGTGACTTGCGAGCTTCTCAATATCATCAAAGGTTTTGCCTAAATCAGCACTCTCAGCTCCAAGCTCTCGCATACCCGGCGTGTCAATGAGAACTCCTCCAAAGGGAGAGATGAACATTTCTCTCCCAGTTGTGGTATGCCTCCCCTTATCCGCTTTTCCGATATCAGCAGTGGCAAGGATATCCTCACCCAACAGCTTATTGATAAGGGTGGATTTACCCACGCCCGAAGAACCTATAAAAGCTGATGTAGTGCCTAATTTGAGATATTTTGAAAGCTTGTGCTCTACATTTTCATCAAATACCGAAAGAGGTATTACATCAGAAAAAGAGGATACACGCTCTACCGCGCTTACTGCTTTTTCTAAATCCTCACATAAGTCAGATTTAGTAAGCAGAACAACAGGTGTAGCACCGCTGTCCCAAGCCACGCTGAGATAACGTTCCAAGCGACTGAGATTGAAATTATTGTTAAGGGACATACAGATGAAAACCGTGTCAATATTAGCAGCTACACTCTGTGCTTGCCCGCTTACTCCCACAGCAGTGCGAAGAAAAACGCTTTTGCGTGTCAATATGTGGTGAATAATTTTATTGCCATCATATGATTCTGCAGACACCATTACAAAATCTCCAACGGTGGGAAACTTTGCAAGTTCTGTGGTTTCAAAGCGCAATTTTCCTGAAATTTCAGCCTGCATTTCACCCTGCTCGGTGACAATTTTATATAGACCTCGATATTGTGCAGTAATACGAGCTAAAAAAAGCTCGGGATACATGGTTGCTTCATTTAAAAATCGGGCAGTAAGACCGTAATTTTTTAAAATGTTCATTTATTTAACCTCCTCTTGATAAATCCTCATAGGAAGGAGGTGTTGATTATTATTTTTTCAAAACCTCCTTATACACTACAATCTCCATTTTATTACTATTTATTTTCATAAAATATTCTCCTCAAAATATAAGTTTTTTAATGTTTATCATAAACATTATGCGAAGCTCATTCAGTCCTTGCAGGAACCGATTTTGCTCATAATCTACACTAGCGTAGTGTTCTAATTCTGCTCAAATCGCCACTGCATAAAATTTCAAAACAAGCAAAATGGGTAACATCCCGGACGGTCAGTTGGGGCTTCGGTCCGCTGTCGGCAAGGGCGGGAATGGTCAGCAAAGTTAAATAAAGGTTTCTCTCACAGCAGCCCCAGGGCCATTTTCCACTGGAGTACCTGCGTGCAGGCCAAATCAATAATAGGTTCGTACAGTGTTCCATCTTCCACAGCAGTAATGACCTGCGGTATCTGCTGGCGGTAGTCCGTGGCGATCAGAAGACTGTTCTCTGCCTCAATCGCCATGACCGCCACGCTGCCGTTTTCCGCATAGGATTTTACCGCATCCATGGCAAGATCGTCGGTCATAATTGGACCGCCTCCGCCTGCTTCCTGCATCATCAACAAGAGGGTAATGTGGACATTTGGAGAGAGGGAGGCGGGAAGTCCCGCGTCCGCCTTGGAGGTCAGACAGTCCACAATGTTGTGACTCACCAAAACGGACACCGTGTCGCCGCCCGCTTCAAGACCGGCTTTAAAGGGCAGAAAATCTGAGCTTTCAAAGGTTTCCAAAGGCCGCTTATCCACCGCGATCCCGGTGTGGGTGTCCACGTTATTCCCATAGCCGGGGAAGTGCTTGAGGACACAGCCCATCTTATCTTCCCGCATTTGCTTCACCACAGCGCGGACGTAGTCCGCTGTGGCCTGCGCATCCTGTCCAAACGCACGGTCATAGATGAAGTCGCCGGGGTTGGTGGATACATCTGCCACCGGAGACAGATTTACATTGAACCCCAGCGCTTTTAAAAGCACATCCTTCTCATGGGTATCCTTCACCACCGCATCCATGCCTCCGGCGGCATAGAGCTGCTGGGGCGAGCGGAATTTTTCCGCGCGGATATTGGGGTTGGAGGAGACGCGCACCACCGTGCCGCCCTCCTCGTCCACACCAATGAGCAGGGGAATATCAGCGGCCTCCTGATAGCCGTTGATCGCCTGGATAATCTCGTTGGCGGTTTTGTCCTTGGTGTCCCGGCCAAAGAGAATGTATCCCCCCAGATGATAGGCGGAGACATCCGCCGCCGCGTCCGTCTCCGGGACCCTGGAAAAAAACAGTTGGCCTACCTTTTCCTCAAGCGTCATCTGAGCCGTCATGTCCTCCGCCCGCTCCTCGTTGGTTTGGACGGGAGCGGACGAGGATGCCGCGCCGTCGCCGGACCCGGCGGCGGAACCGGCACTCTCCGCAGGGGCGGAGCCAGAAGAAACCGAAGGAGTCTGCGCGGTGCAGGAAGTCAGACAAAACAGGCTGGCCGCGGCTAGAAGGGAACAGAGCAATCGTTTCATAAAACCTCCTACGCATGAATTGCGAACGTTTATGCTTTAGGCCTCCGGCTTCACCAGCGCAATGTGCAGCTCGTCCAGCTGCTTTTGGGTGACGGCGCCGGGGGCGTCCATCATCACATCCTGCGCGTTCTTGTTCATGGGGAAGGGGATGATCTCCCGGATAGAGTCCTCGCCCGCCAGCAGCATAACCATCCGGTCCACACCGGGGGCAATGCCCGCGTGCGGAGGCGCGCCGTAGCAGAACGCGTTGTACATGGCGGGGAATTTGGCCTTCACATCGTCCTCGCCCAGACGTACCAGCTCAAACGCCTTGACCATGATCTCCGGGTCGTGGTTCCGCACCGCGCCGGAGGAGAGCTCCACACCGTTGCACACCAGGTCGTACTGGTCTGCGGTGATGCAAAGGGGGTCAATTTCGCCCGCTTCCGCCTTGAGCAGCACATCCAGCCCGCCGGAGGGCATGGAGAACGGGTTGTGGCAGAATTCCAGCTCGCCGGATTCGTCGCCGATCTCATACATGGGGAAGTCCACAATCCAGCAGAAGGCATACTGCTCTTTATCCATATGACCGGGGACGGCGGCGCCCAGCGTCTTCACCAGCACGCCTGCGGTCTTCTGGGCGGCGGTGAGCTTCCCGGCCGACAGAGCCACAAAGTCGCCCGCCTTCAGGCCCAGCGCGGATATCACTACATCCTTGCAGGGGGTGACGAACTTGGAAATGCCGCCCACCAGCTCGCCGTTTTCGTCCAGTCGGAACCAATAGGCCTTGTTCCCCGCCTGCGTCTCCACGTCGGCCAGGGTTTTATCGATAAACTTTCGGGTTTCTTTAAAATCGGAGACGACCACAGCCTTGACGGTGTTCTCCGCGAAAGGCTCGAAGCCGCAGCCGGAGAGGATCTGCGTGGCGTCCCGCACAGTCAGATCGATGCGGAGATCCGGCTTGTCGGAGCCGTATTTCTCCATGGCCTCCTTGTATGGAATGCGGGTAAACGGCGCGCCGCTGGCCCGGTCGTAGGAGCCAAATTTGGCGAAGATGGGAGGCAGCACGTCCTCCAGAACGGCAAACACGTCCTCCTGCGTGGCAAAGGCCATCTCCATATCCAGCTGATAAAACTCGCCGGGGGAGCGGTCGGCCCGGGCGTCCTCGTCCCGGAAGCAGGGGGCGATCTGAAAATAGCGGTCGAAGCCGGAGGTCATCAAAAGCTGCTTGAACTGCTGGGGCGCCTGGGGAAGGGCATAAAACTTGCCGGGGTGATTCCGGGCAGGCACCAGATAATCCCGAGCTCCCTCGGGAGAAGAGGCGGTGAGGATGGGGGTGGTGATCTCCAGAAAACCGTGCTCTGTCATGGACTGACGAAGGGCGGAGACCACATTGCACCGCAGGATAATGTTCTTTTTCACGTCGGGGTTGCGCAGGTCAAGATACCGGTATTTCAGGCGGGTCAGCTCGTCGGCCTCCCGGCTGCGGTTGATGGGGAAGGGCAGCTCGTTATAGCGGCAGCGGCCCAGCACCTCGATGGTCTGGGGGAGCACCTCAATTTCGCCGGTGGGCAGCTTTGGGTTTTTGCTGGCTCGTTCCCGGACTGTGCCGGCAACGGAGACGGTGGACTCCTTGTTGATGCCCTTGAGGGTTTTCACGGCGTCGGCTGTCTCGGCTACCACCTGCGTGGTGCCGTAAAAGTCCCGGATAACGGCAAAAGCCAGCTCCGCGCCCACTTCCCGGACGTTTTCCAGCCATCCGACGATGGTGACGGTCTTTCCCGCGTCGGCCAGCCGCAGTTCCCCGCAGGTATGGGTTCTTGATTGTGTCATGACAGTGAAGTCCTTTCTATATATGAGATGACGGATACAATTGAAACGGAGAGTTAATCAAGAAAAGCGAATACAATCTGTATTTTTATTATAAATTATTTCAAACTGGATTGTTCCGGCTGGGCCAGATCCCATAGTTCCCGCCCCAGAGCCTGCCCAATTTCCTTGCTTTGGGACATGTTGAGAGGGAGAGTGACGCCGCGGTCAAAGTCCCGATAGGACCACTCGTCGATCGAAAATTCCAGCTGCGCATATCTCCAATCCACCGGGCCTGACTGGGCGAGGGTGATGAAGAGGTCCTCGATGTCGCCGTCCTCCAGCATTTTGGGCTGGGAAGGCAGGTTTTCCAGGCACGGTATGGCCTGGAGTATGAGATTGGTGGGTGGCCGTCGGAAACGAAGATCCTCCAGCCGGACGAGCAGCTCGTCAAATCCCGGTTCATTGGAAGATAGTTGGAAGTTTCGGAGCTCCGATTGCCGATTTTCATAAAAGCGGGTCAGCGTAATATCAATCAATTCCGGCTCCATACCGGGGGCGAGGGTGTCAAGCCCCGCAGGCCGGGCATACCAGAACCCTCCGGCGATCATAGCCAGCAGGAGGCACAGAACTGTGATTTTCAGAGGGAGTCTCTTTTGACGACTCTGCTCTTTCACGCCGTTCATTCCAGAATGACGGAGCCCTTGTTCTTCTCCGCGAGACCCGCCTTGATGCGATATACCGTGGCGGCGGGGTCCAGCTTTGTCTGTTCGCCGGTGGACATATCCTTGCAGGCGACGATACCCGCCTGAATCTCATCCTCACCCAGAAAGACTACATAGGGAATGTGCAGCCGGTCGGCATAGGAGATCTTCGCCTTGAACTTCTTTTCCTCGCAGTGCAGCTGTGCCCGAACGCCGTTTTCCCGCAGGAGGGTGGCAAAGGATACGGCGGGGGCCAGGTCCTCCGTCATGGGCAGAATCAGCACGTCGGTGGGTGCGGTGGGCAAATCGGGATTCAGCAGTCCCTGCTCGCCCAGCACGTAGAACAGACGGGTCAAACCAATGGAGATACCCACGCCGGGAAGCTGCTTTTCCGTGTAGTATTCCGCCAGATTGTCATACCGCCCGCCGGAACAGACGGAGCCCACCTCGGGATGATCCAGAAGGGTGGTCTCATACACTGTGCCGGTGTAGTAATCCAGACCCCGGGCAATGGTCAGGTCCACCACAAAGTTTTCTGCGGGGACGCCGAAGGACCCCAGATACTTCACCACCAGGCTCAGCTCGTCAAGGCCCTCGTCGAACAGGGAGTTGCGGCCCCGGTAGCCCTCCAGAGCCTGAAGAATCGCCTCGCTGCCACCGGAAATGGCAATGAACTTCAAAATCTCGTCCGCCTTTTCCTCCGGGACAGAGTAGTCGTCCACCAGAATGGACCGGACCGTGTCCGCGCCGATCTTATCCAGCTTGTCCACAGTCCGCATTACGTCGCCGGACAGCTCGGAAAGACCCAGCATGGCATAAAACCCGTTCAGAATTTTCCGATTGTTCACCCGAATCTGGAACCGCTTCAGGCCCAGAGTGGAGAAGACCTTATAAATGATGGCCGGAATTTCGGCGTCGTTGATGGGAGCCAGACTGCCGTCTCCGATGATGTCGATATCCGCCTGATAAAACTCCCGGAAGCGGCCACGCTGGGCCCGCTCGCCCCGATAGACCTTGCCGATCTGGAAGCGGCGGAAGGGAAAGCTGAGCTCACTGTAGTGCATGGCGACGTATTTCGCCAGAGGGACCGTCAGATCGAAGCGAAGACTCAGGTCGGCGTCGCCCTTGGAAAAGCGGTAAATCTGCTTTTCCGTCTCGCCGCCGCCCTTGGCAAGAAGCACCTCGCTGGCCTCGATGATGGGGGTGTCCAGCGGTGTGAAGCCGTATAGAGAATAGGTCTGGCGCAGGACCTCCATGATACGCTCCATCTGCTGCTGCGGCGCGGGGAGCAACTCCATAAAACCGGAAAGGGTACGGGGTTTTAAAATAGCCATAACAAATACTCCTTCATCTGCGTTTTTATTATTAATCATAAAAAAACTGAAAAAAAGGCGCTCTCGTCCCCTGGGTTTGGGACGAGAGCGGTGAACGCTTCGTGGTGCCACCCAAATTCGAAAGGGGGGAAAAACCCGCCTCTCCTTTTGGCCTCCGTCTGTACGGGGAGGGACCGTGAGCGTCTCCGCTCCCGCTCTGCCGCTGTCCTTGGCCCGATTCCACCTAAACGCTCTCAGCCATTGGCGTTTTTCTCTGTGCGGTGTTCTGCGGGTTACTGCTGCGGCATCGTCGCGGTATTCAGGTTAATCCTGGGACATGCTCAGACTTGAGGGCGTTTTTTGGGATTGACGATGTCGCGCCAGTCGAGGTCGCCCCGGGCCAGTCCTAAAATCAGCATTTCCGCCGTGGCAATGTTGCTGGCGTAGGGAATGTTGTTCTGATCGCACAGGCGGGAAATGTAGGTCACATCTTCAGCCATACTGGGGCTGTTGGGATCGTCAAAAAACAAGACCAGGTCTATTTCGTTATAGGCAATGCGGGCGCCGATCTGCTGGCAGCCGCCGTGGGCAAAGGAGAGGAAGCAGTGAACGTCCAGACCGGTGGCTTCAGAGACCATGTGGCCCGTCGTATTGGTGGCAAAAAGAGTGTGCTTGGAGAGAATTCCGGCGTAGGCCGTGCAGAACTGAACCATGAGGTCTTTCCGGTTATCGTGGGACATGATTGCAATATTCATGGGGAAACTCCTTTCTATTTTATGCGCATCAGGGGCACGCGCTGTCCCATGAGACGCCGGGCAATGTTTTGATAGGCGGTGGCAGCGAGACTGTCGTCCGTCAGCAGTAGGGGAACGCCCCGGTTCAGCGCCAGAGGCAGCCCATCGTCTTCAGGTACCACGCCAATGAGGGGCAGGCCCGCGGCATCAATGGCGTCGTCGATGGTGGCGTGCATATTTCGAAGCATCTTTTTGCGCACCCGGTTTACCACCAGGTGCAGCCTTCCGCGGGGGAAGGACTCCAGCTCCATGACCGTATGCTGTGCGTCCCGCAAGGATGCGGCATCCGATGTGGTAACCACCACGCAGCGGTCCGCGCCGCAGATCGCCAGACGAAAACCGCCGTCCAGCCCCGCCGGTGCGTCCAGCAGACAGTAATCATACCGCTCTCGAGCCTTATCCGAAAGAGCGCGGAACTGGCTCTCGCTGACAGGACGGCCCCGGTTGCGCACTGGCGCGGTAAGCAGGTCAAGCGAGGGAAGACAGGATTGGCTCACGACTGCATTCTCCAGCGTACATCGGTCCTGAGCAACGTCAGAAAAGTCCATCAGGGCCTTGTCTGTAAGACCCAGCGCCAGATCAAGATTCCGAAGCCCGATGTCACAGTCGATACAAAGAACATGCTTTCCTGCCTTGGCCATAGCAGCCCCCACTCCTGCCACAAAGGAGGTCTTACCGGTGCCGCCCTTGCCGGAGACCACGGCGATACATTCCCCCATCGGACTTCACCTCTTTTATATCCTGATTTTACAGGAAGAATTCGCTAAAATCAAAATAAGTTAATAGATTATTATAAAAAATTTACTTATGAGTGCAAACAGGGATCTCCACACATAGTTCGATGCTTAAAGGGGAGCTTTCTTGATTTTTGTAAAGGGCCTGGGATATTTGGGCGGTGTGGGTCTTACTTTTTCGATCAGCACTGCACGATGACTGACCGCTGTTCCCGGAATGGCATAGTCCCTGACATCGATCAGGCGGCCGCCCAGAATTTCAATGGCTTTTTCAGCGGCGTTTAGTTCCTCGCCGCTGTCCACAGATTTCATGGCCAGAAATGTGCCGCCCGCTTTTACCAGCGGCAGGCACAGCTCGGCCAGAAGAGGAAGGGAGGCCACGGCGCGGGAGACTGCCACATCGAAGGACTCCCGGTGCTCCCCCGCGAATTCCTCCGCCCGGGCATGGACGCAGGTTACATCTGAAAGGCCCAGATCGTCACAGACCTCCTGTAAAAAGGAAATGCGTTTTCCCAGAGAATCCAGCAGCGTCACACGGGCGGAGGGCTCCAGAATACGGATGGGAAGGCCGGGAAAGCCGGCCCCGGTACCCACATCCACCACAGTCTTGCCTCGAAAATCCAGTACCTTTAGCAGTGCCGCGCTGTCCAGAAGGTGGAGACGGGCTACTTCGTCCGGGTCCGTGATGGCGGTCAGGTTCATGACCTTGTTTTTTTCCTCCAACAGCGCCGCGTAGCGCAGCAGGGAAGGGATACCGTCGGCGGAAAGCTCCAGCTGGGCGAGGCCGTCCCTGAGTACTGTTTCCATCATTTCCGCTGTTCCTTTAGAAGATCCCGAATCTCCGTCAGCAAAGCGGTCTCTCTGCTGGGAGCGGGGGGCACGGTGGGAGCCGTCTCCTTCTTTTTGTAAAAGTGGTTAATCGCCTTCACAAGGCAGAAGATGGCCAATGCCGTGATAAGAAAGTTCAAAACCGCCGCCAAAAAATTGCCGTAGGGGATAACGGTCAGATTGTCCCCCACAACCCAAGTCATTTCTGAAAAGGAGATATTTCCCGTTGCCAAACTGATGATGGGCATAATGATGTCGTTGACCAGAGAGTCCGCGATCGTTTTGAACGCACCGCCCACGATCACGCCCACGGCCATGTCCAATACATTGCCCCGGGCAATAAATTTTTTGAATTCAGCAATAAAACCGGTGGTTTTCTCTATCATGGAAAAGTCTCTCCTTTTCAAAATCAGCGGTTTCAATCCATTGCGCAGCAGCGGATTGAATGACCTGACCGGAATGGAGCCAATTGTGCGCCGAAAATGATGAAGGAATCAGATTGTCCCAGCTCCACAGTCTCCAGATGAGTTTAACTTCTTGTAATATTATGCAAAAATATTACAACATGAAATCAATAAACTTAAATTATTTGCTCTTTGGTGTCAGCTTTTCCTTGCCACCCATATAAGGACGAAGAATTTCTGGAATAAGGACAGTACCGTCAGCTTGCAGATTGTTCTCCAAAAACGCAATCAGCATCCGGGGAGGGGCCACGCAGGTGTTGTTCAGTGTATGGCACAGCTGCATCTTGCCATCCTGATCCTTGTAGCGGATGCGCAGACGCCGGGCCTGGGCATCGCCAAGGTTTGAGCAGGAGCAGACCTCGAAATACTTCTGCTGGCGGGGAGACCAGGCTTCAATATCGCAGGACTTGACCTTCAGATCCGCCAGGTCACCGGAGCAGCATTCCAGCTGCCGCACGGGGATATCCATAGACCGGAACAACTCCACGGAAAACTTCCACAGCTTCTCGTACCAGTCCTTGGACTCTTCGGGCTTGCAGACCACGATCATCTCCTGCTTTTCAAACTGATGAATGCGGTAAATGCCACGCTCCTCAATGCCGTGGGCGCCCTTTTCCTTGCGGAAGCAGGGGGAGTAGGAGGTCAGAGTCTCGGGTAGGGAACTCTCCGGCAGAATCTGGTCAATAAAGCGGCCGATCATGGAGTGCTCAGAGGTGCCGATGAGATACAGATCCTCGCCCTCAATTTTGTACATCATGCCGTCCATGTCCGTCTGGCTCATGACGCCCTCCACCACGTTTCCGTGGATCATGAAGGGGGGGATGCAATAGGTGAAGCCCTTGTCAATCATGAAGTCCCGGCCATAGGCCAGAACGGCCTCATGCAAACGGGCAATGTCGCCCAGCAGATAATAAAATCCGTTGCCGGAGACACGGCCGGCGGCGTCCATGTCAATGCCGTCAAAGCTCTCCATAATCTCCGTGTGATAGGGAATTTCAAAATCGGGCACCTTCGGTTCGCCAAAGCGCTGAACCTCCACATTGGCGCTGTCATCCGGGCCGAGAGGCACGGAGGGGTCAATGATCTGAGGAATGACCAGCATTCGTTTATGGACTTCTTCGTCCAGCTCCGCCTCCTGCTTTTCCAGCTCTGCAAGGCGAACGGCTTCGTCGGTGACCTGCTTCTTCGCAGCTTCGGCCTCTCCCAGCTTGGAGGGGTCCTTCTTGGCTTGTCCCATCAACATGCCCACCTGTTTGCTGAGACGGTTCCGGTCTGCCCGGAGCTGGTCGGCCTCTGCAATGGCGGCACGGCGTTTGGAGTCCAGCTCAATCACCTCGTCCACCAGAGGAAGCTTGGCGTCCTGAAATTTTTTCTTGATGTTCTCCTTGACAGCGTCTGGGTTCTCACGGACAAATTTTATATCCAGCATGTTCGTTTTCTCCTTCTAATACCATATCGGGTTTTACGTCAAAGATAATAAGTGCTGGTAGCGGAAAATATGGGATTTACTGCGACGACATGACGGCTTCTTTCAACTGCTGGTACCGCTGGGCGGGGGAAACCACATTGCCGATGGCGTCCTTGGAGAGCCGCGCCGGTTGTCCGCCGTCCTCCATGGCCTGAATCGTCTGCTTGCAGGCGTCCCGGTTTCCGGTGGCGTATTGCTGCTGCAAGGTATACAGAGCCAGCAGAGCGGCGGTATTCTCATCGGACTCCGACTTGGCGGCATTCGACTCGTCCAGCTGAGATTGAAGGTCTCCCGCTTTTTTGTTGGCGTCATCCAACTGGGATTGAAGCTGTACGTTTTTGTCCTGACTCTCCTGCAGCTCTTGTAAGGTAGTGACAGAGCTTTGCAGAGTTCCGATGACCTCCTCGTTGCTGCGCAGGTGCATTAAAAAAGACAGTGCCATCAGCAAAAAGGCCACAATAAACAGAATCATGATATAGACGATCACCGGCTTGTTCTTTCGCCCGGTGGGAGAGGTTTCCGGCGCCGGAGCCGCATCTTCGGCCCCTGTGCTGCGCTTTTCCAGTTTCATGGTCAGGTGTTCCTCATTTCTGATTGGATTGGGCGCGTTTCACCTTCAGAAGTGCCAGAGCTTCCAACAGGTCATTCAGATCGTCCAATCCGTAGTATTCCAGTTCAATGCGGCCTTTCTTTCGGCCTGTGACAATTTTTACGCCGCGGCCCAAGCGGGATGCCAGATCTTTCTGCGCTTCAGCCGCATAGTCCACTTGATTGGAGGAGAGATCCGCAGGCTCTTTTTCCTCTGTGCTGAGTTTTTTGGCAAGCGCCTCCGTCTGTCGGACGGACAAACCGCCTGCAATCACAGACCGGGCAGCGCTCTCCTGCAGTTCGGGGGACAGAGGCAGCAGAGCCCTTGCGTGTCCGGCCGACAAAGACCCGTCCTCCACCAACGCTTTCACAGCGGGAGAGAGAGTCAGAAGCCGCAGCGCGTTGGTCACGGCGCTGCGGGATTTCCCCACGGCCTCGGCGGCCTCCTCCTGCGTCATGTGGTAGGACTGAACCAGGGACTGAAATCCGGCTGCTTCCTCCATGGGGTTCAGGTCTTCCCGCTGGAGGTTTTCAATCATGGCCAGTTCCGCGGCCTTTCGGTCGTCGGCCTCAATTACCACGACCGGTACCTCACTCAGACCCGCCATGCGGGCGGCGCGCCAACGGCGCTCTCCGGCAATGATCTGGTAGTACCCGGAGGCCAGTTTACGAACGGTCAGCGGCTGAATAATTCCGTGGCGGCGAATGGAGTCCGCCAAATCATTCAGCGCGTCTTCATCAAAGTTTTTCCGGGGCTGACCGGAGCAGCTCTCAACCTGGGAAATGGGCAAAGAGAAGGTGCCGGAGGTCTCTGTCTTGAGCACATCATCCCCCAACAGGGCGCCAAGGCCCCGTCCAAGCCCGGATTTTTGCAATGCCATAGCAGCTCCTTTCCAAAATCAGAGATTCTTATGTAAAAATTCGGCCGCCAGCGCACCGTACGCTTCTGCACCGCGGGACGTGCGGTCGTATGCAAAAATGGGTTTCCCATGGCTGGGCGCCTCAGAGAGACGAACATTTCGGGGAATCACCGTGGTGTAGACTTTTCCGGGGAAATAGTGCTTTACCTCTTCCGCCACCTGAATCGCCAGATTTGTTCGCCCGTCAAACATCGTTAGTAAGACCCCTTCCAACTCCAGCCTCGGGTTCAGAGAACGGCGGACAATGCGCACGGTGTTCAGTAAATCGCTGAGGCCTTCCAAAGCAAAATACTCTCCCTGAACCGGAACCAGTATGGAGTCCGCAGCGCACAGAGCATTTAACGTCAGAAGCTCCAGGGAGGGGGGGCAGTCAATAAAAATAAAATCGTAATCCTCCGCCAGCTGCGACAGCGCATCCTTCAGCAAGTATTCCCGGCGGTCCATGGAAATCAGCTCAATACCGGCGCCTGCCAGCGCTTTGTTGGATGGGAGTACGTCGCCATATTTTGTGGAGACCACGGCATCCTTTGCCAGGACCTCGCCAATCACGACTTCATATACACCCTTTGACAGGGTTTTATCCACGCCCATGCCCGAGGTGGCATTTGCCTGAGGGTCAAAGTCGCACAGCAGAACCCTTTGACCGGCGTCTTTCATGGCGGAGCAGAGGTTCACACAGGATGTGGTTTTCCCCACGCCGCCTTTTTGATTCACGATTGCAACTGTTTTTGCCAATACAGCACCCGCTTTCCCATAACGGCAGACACAAGTACAAGGCCGCTATGTAGACGGCCAAACCGCAAGCTCTCTAAAATTGCATCAAATTAGATGGCGTTGCAGTTTTCTCCTGCCATGTGGGTATTATAGCAAGAATTACGTTGAGATACAAGGCAATTGGCGCAAAAAAACAGTAAAGCGGGAAAATTTTTGACAGAATGTTGTCAACATGAACTCTTCCACTGTTTATAGAAGAAAGGCGGTCATTCGAATGTTTCACGTGAAACATTCGAATGACCGCCTTAGACCTCTAAAAACAATCTTGCCCCGGAATGTTTCACGTGAAACATTCCGGGGCAGAGCAACCGCCAACAAAAATTCTTGCGTATAAATGGGTGCTCCGCATTAAATCAGAAAGATAGCCGTCTGAGGCGGTAGTTCCAGCTTCACAGAGCCGTCGGCAGAGGAAAACATCTGATCGGTCAGTGGATCGTGAGCAACGGAAGCATGCCAGGGGATTTCAAGTGATAGTGGCTCATCCCCGGCGTTAAAGACGGCGACGGTGGTTTCATCCCCCCAACTGCGGGAAAAAGCCAGACCGTGTTCCGCAGCGTACAAATAGCGAATACTGCCTTGCTGCAAAGAGACCCGCGCCCGGCGAAGCTGTCCCAGACGGACAAAATGCGCCAGCAGAGCAGAATCTTCCTTTCCCCAGGGATATGTCCGGCGATTAAACGGGTCCTCCCAGCCCTCCATCCCGGCTTCGTCGCCGTAATAAATCAGGGGGGAGCCGGGAAAGGCATACAGCAAGACCGCCGCCACCCGAAGGAGTGCCAGACCTTTTGCCCGTTGACTGGGGGACTGGCGAAACGCCGCCCGGTCCTCCTTGCTTTCCGGCGCGGCCTCCGCGCCTAATACCGTTAAACTACGGGCGGTGTCATGGGTGCCGAGAAAATTCATGGCGCTGTAAAACGCAGGAGGGGGATAGTTTTCACGAATCGTTTCCATGGCCTGCCGAAAGGCGACGGCATCCCCGCCCCGCAAATAGGCCAGCGCCGCTGTACGGAAGGGATAATTCATCAGACCGTGCGCCTCGCCGCCCAGCAAATACTTCCGGCGCTTGGAGTATGCGATCTTGTTGGAACCGTCCTCCCAGACCTCAGCCAGCAAAATGCTGCCGGGTTTTGTGGTGTCCATTGCGGAGCGAAGGCGGGCAATAAACTCGTCCGGCAGCTCGTCGGCCACGTCCAGACGCCAGCCTGAGGCTCCCGCCCGCAGCCAGTGGCGGATGACAGAGTCCTTGCCGTCAATCATGAACTCCCCGTAAGACGGGCAACTTTCGTTGACGGCGGGCAAAGTACGAATACCCCACCAGGCATCGTAGTCCTCCGGCCATGGGTGAAAGGTGTACCAACTGTAATAAGGGGAGTCCTGACTCTGGGCTGCCCCCATACCCGGAAAAAATGCATCCGCGTTAAAGTAGACGCTGCTGGACCCAGTGTGATTGAATACACCGTCCAGAATCACTCGAATGCCGTGCTTTTCCGCCTGGGTGCAGAGGTCCCGGAAATCCTCCTCCGTCCCCAGCATGGGGTCAATCCTTGTATAGTCCGCCGTATTGTACCGGTGGTTAGAGGCGGATTCGAAAATGGGGCACAGGTAGAGGGTGGTGACGGACAACTGCTCCAGATAACCCAGTCGGGAGATAATGCCGCGCAGAGAACCACCGAAAAAGTCCCGGTTACGTACCTCTCCGTTTTCATCGGGGCGCCACTCGGGCGCTTCCTCCCAGTTTTCATGGATCGTTCGGTCTCCCACAAGACCCGTGGGGTCCGGGATGGTTAAGCGGCAAAAACGGTCTGGAAATATCTGGTATGACACACCGCTGCCGAACCATTGGGGAGTGGGGCGAAAGTCGTCGTATACCGTCAACTGCCAGTCGGAAGGACGGCTGTCACTGCGGTAGCCGGTATCGTCCAGATCGCAGCCGGTGCCGTCATCCCGCCAGAAGCGGAAGTGATACCATACCAGCTCCGGCTGCCCCGGTGCATCAAAGATCAGGGAAAAGCAGATACGGTCGTCCTCCGGACCGTCACAGTGCAGCTCATGTTCCTCCCGCGTGTCCGAAAACTCCAGGTGCAGCGCCAGGGCACAGTGCGTAAAGCCCTCACGCGTCAGCGGGCGGACGCGAAATAGGATGCTATGGCGGCAGGTCACCGCCCCAAAGGGCGACTTACAAAGTTCACACCGAGGGTCAAAGACAAAAGGTTCGCTCATAAATAGGGAGCAGTCCTTTCCAAGGATACAGGCGTCAAAAGGCGGCCAAATCAAAAGGCCGGCGAGGCGAAGCCTGCTGTGCACGGTCGGCCGGTTATGGTCACTGCGGAATTCCGGCGGCCTAAAAGGGAGAAAAGATCGTTACGGAAGCAGTTGATTCTCTCCCAGAATCACGGTTCCAATTTCCTCTTTTGTAAAGTAAGCGTTTAAAATATCCACGGCGGTGGAGGCCAGGGCCGCGCCGGAGCCGCCCTTTTCAATGACGATGGCAACCGCGATCTTCGGATCGTCGAAGGGGGCGAAGCAGACAAACACGCCGTTGTTGACCTTCTGGCTGCTGATCTGAGCGGTACCTGTTTTCGCACCCGCCTCCACCACACAGCTTCTGAAATAGGGGGCCAGGGCGCCGGAAGTAGTCAGATCGTGCATTCCGACTTTTACGGCGGTCAGGGTGGAATCGCTGATGGAAAGGGAGTTGGAGGGTTTCGGAGTATCCAAATATACAACCTGATCATTGTTATAGGTCTTGACACTTTTCAGAAGATGAGCGTCATAATGGCCCCCGCCATCCACCAGAGTTGCAATGTAGTTGGCCAATTGGAGTGGGGTTGCAGAGTAGCTGGCCTGACCAAATGCCGCCCAGGGGGCCAGATCCTGTCCCTGCTCCTCTGTGGCCAACGTGCCGGGCTTATCACCAATTTCAATGCCGGTCTTTTTGCCAAGTCCGAAGGCAGAGGCATATTCATTCAGCTTATCCAGTCCCAGCATGTATCCTACCTGACCGAAAAAGTAGTTGCACGAATTGGTAATGGCCTGACTTACATCTAAAGAGCCGTGGCCGCTGTGCTTCCAGCACCAAAAATAGTCTCCGGTCGAGGCGCCGGGGTAGTACCATTTTCCGGTGCACCGGATTCTCGTGGCGGAGGTAATAACGCCCTCTTCCAGCCCGGCCACAGCGGTACAGGGCTTGAAGGTGGAGCCGGGCGCATAGGTGCCCTGCGTGGCTCGGTTGAACAGGGGGTTGGCGGGGTCTTGGGAAAGAGCGGTAAAAGCCGTGCCGTACGCGGACAGATCGAACGTAGGATAGGAGGCCAGGGCCAGCACCTCTCCGGTGCCGACCTCAACCACAGCGGCACCCGCTCCGCGGGTGGTGTTTCCGTCCTTATTCATATTGGTGACGGTATTTGCAAGGGCCTGCTCCGCCGCTTCCTGTAAATCCAAGTCCAGCGTCAGCGCCACGGTGTTGCCGGGCTTCGGCTCGGTGGTGTAGATCTCGCTTGTAATCTTGCCCTCGGAGTTTGAGGAGATCAGACGCTTGCCGTCCGTGCCCCGAAGATAATTCTCAAAGGCCAGCTCCACGCCGGACTTTCCAATCCAATCCTCGCCGTTATAAACGTCGGGATTGGCGGCCAGCTCCTGTTCGTTGATGCGGCCCACAGTGCCAAGCACATGGGCGGCCGCGGCGGTGTCATACTCTCTGACGGAGGAGGCGGAGACCTTCGCACCGCGGTAATCTCCGTCCTTCACCAGGGAGATCAGCTCGGTGTCCACGTCCTCCGCAAAAACGTAGGCCGTGGTGTTGATGATCTTGCGGACCTCCAGCTCATAGCGCACGCCGACCACCGCGCGGGCGTCCCCGTCCGACCAGTCTTCAGGAATCCCGAAAAAAGTCCGCATCTGCGTCATCAGATCAGAGGGGGAGAGGATGGAAGAGAGCAGCGCGTTGGTGACATTCTCATATTTTACATTGGTGGACAAAGCCTTCAGACTGGTTTGAAGAAATTTTGAAAACCGATCCCGCTGAACCGCTCCGGCGGCATCCACGGCAAAGGCGTACGGTGCGGTTTGCGTCATGGGCAGGTTGTCGTTCCAGATCACGCCGCGTTGACGGCATAGCTGAATCAAACGCAGAATCGCCGCGTTCTCATCGTCCTCGCTGCTCAGCAGCGACACGTCAAAGGTCAGGGCATAGGTCTGGCGGTTGGAGACCAGCACCTGCCCGTTGCGGTCAGTGAGAATGCCTCGGGAGGCCTCCACCGTCTCCGTGCTTGTAATCGTGCGGACGGACTGCTCCCGATAGTAATCCCCCCGGTTGATCTGTGTGTCATACATGACGCAGACATAGGAGGTCAGGACGCAGAGCAGGAAGCCGATCAGAACGTATAGACGGCGGTTGCTGTTGGATTTTGTTTCGATCAAGGGACTACCTCCAGAAAGTTAGGACGGCACCGCACAGCTCAGAGACTGCGCGGTCATCTTTTATCAATTGGGAAGAGACAGTATCGTCTGAGGTGGGACCGCAATTTCGTACGGCGTCGCCTTAAGAACGCGTGCGCTGATCGTCAAGGCATCTGCGCCAAACAAACCGAAACAGAAAATAGACCGGCAGAACCCATGGAATGGAGACGGCCAGTTCCCGCCCGCAGACGGCGGCTGTCTCCGCCCAGGCCGGTCGGGAACTGAAAACGAAGATCAGCCCATGAAACGCGCCGGTAAGCAGGAATGCGGCCGCAGAAGTGACCAGCGCGCTGAGAAAACCGGAGGACAGCACGCTCCGGGCCAGTGTCCCCGCAAGCAACCCCGCCAGGGGAAAGATCAGCGTATAAAAGCAGGGAATGGGAGCGGAGATCGTCAGGTCGCAGACAACCCCCAGCGCCAGCGAGTAGATCATCCCCGCGAGGGGCCCTTCCAGCGTGGAGAGGACCGCGGCAAGGATGGGATAAAGAAAGGGGAACACGCTAAGCACCTTTACATATTGCAGCACCAGCCCCTGCAACACGCAGCAAAGCAGTGTGGCCAGGGCGTACAGCCCCCATTTATAGATGGTTTCCTGTCGGGGAGTCATAAAAGCCGCCTTTCAGTCTACAATGTCGAAGGACTTGATAATGAACACCTGACTCAGAGAGTCAAAATCCGCGCTGGGCTGCAGGACGGCATAGGAGGTGGCGCCGGAGTCGTCGGTCTGAATTTCCTCCACCGTGCCAATCACCAGACCGGAGGGGTAGTATCCGCCGAGTCCGGAGGTTACCACCAGGTCGCCATTTAAGAGCTGCGCCCCGGCCGGAAGGAAATCCAGCCGCAACCGTCCCTTGCCCATCAGGGCAAAGTCGCCTTCGGCCACGCCGATGTCGTCCGTGCGGAAGACCTGAGCGCCAAGCGAGGTGTCCGTATCAATGATGTTCAGCACGGTACACCAGTTATTCCCGACGTCGCTGACCACCCCTACAAGATACCCGCTCTCCGTAATAACGCAGTCTTTTTTCTTGACGCCATGGTCGGTGCCGCGGTTCAAGGTCAGGTAGCTGGTCCAGTTGGAGGTGGAGTGCTCCGTAATGGTGGCGGCCTCAAAGTCGCTGAGGTCCCGGCGCTGCTCCCGCAGATTCAGCAGATTCCGCAGGCGCTCATTTTCCTCGCTGTCGCTTTGGGCCTGACGCACCTCGGCCTCCATTTGCGCTATTTTTTGTTTCAATTCCTCGTTCTCCGCCTTCAGCGCGGTGGTATCCTCATAGTAGTTCTGCTTATCCTGCACCCAATCCGCGACGGCGGTGTAGGCCGCCCGGAAGGGGGAGGTGACCGTCTGTGCAAAATTTACAAGCGGGGAAGAGGTTGTGCTGAACACGGACAGCAGCGCAAGACCAACGGCGATTACCGCCGTGGCAAACAGGACCCAGAGTCCGTACCGCTTCAGAAATTCTTTCAAATCAATGACCTCAACAAATTCTCAGAAATCAAATCAGCTGAAAAAGCTGACGCCGAACCGTGCCAGCATTCGGCTCAGCCGTAGGATAGGGAGGCCCATCACGTTGTAAAAATCACCGTGGATACCCTCCACCAGCAGCGCGCCCCGGTCCTGGACCCCGTAGGCTCCGGCTTTGTCCATAGGCTCGCCGGTGCGGATGTATTGCAGCAGCTCCGCCTCCTGTGCGGGACGGAAAATGACCTCGGTGGACTCCGATTCGGTCAGAGTCTCCGTCAGAGCGTGGACCGTCACGCCGGTACAAACCAGGTGCCTGCGCCCCTGCAGCTGCGTCAGCATCCGCAAAGCGTCCGCCTCATCGGTGGGCTTGCCCAGATGCGCGCGGTCCACGAATACCATGGTGTCGGCGGCAATGATGATCTCGTCTGAAATGCTCTTTGCCGCCACCGCATCACACTTTTTCCGGGAGATATATTCCACTGTCTGCTGGGGACTCAGTCCGGCAGGGTAACTCTCTTCCACTGCGGGTACCCGAATCTCAAAATCGGCTACCCCCATGCGCCGAAGCAGCTCCTGCCGCCGGGGAGAGCCGGAAGCCAATATGATTTTAGACATGCTGTGTCCTCCTTATTCAAAAGCGGCCAAAGCCGCCTGAGCGCTGCTGTTTAATCCCGTGCCGCTGTTTGGCGTGAGCGAGGGGGTCATTTCCCCGTGGACCCAAAGCCGCCCCGGTCGGGACCGTCTAGATGCTCCACCGCAGTAAATTCCAGCCTGGGCTGGTGTTCCATCACGCGGAACTGGCAGATGCGGGCCCCTTTTTCCACCGTTATGTCCCGGGTGGCATAGGCGGGAAAACGCCACAGATCGTTGTCCCCGCAATAGCTGTTGTCCACAACCCCCATGGAATTGGTCTGCAGAATGCCGTAATTTTTAAAAGTAGAGCTGCGGGGGACGATGTGGGCCTCGTAACCGTCCGGAAGGGCGACGGCCACGCCTAGAGGGATCAGGCGGAATTCCCCCGCCTTCAGAACCACCGTCTCCGATGCCTGAAGATCAATCCAGTCGGATTTTCCGTCCACATAGCGGAGAGGCTCCAGATCCTCGCAGAGATAACGGACTTTGATATTCATAAAATAATACTCCAAAACGAATACAAATTGTAAAATAAACTGTAAATATTACGAAAAGGACTAAAAAACGCTCTTATTCGACGCCCCGGTCGAACAGACCCCGGGTAAATTCCGCCGGGGCGGTTTCGCCGGTCTGATAGGCGCGGAAAATCCGCGCGCACTCCGCCGGGGACTCGGTGGTAAACCGCAGCCGGGCATAGTGCAGGCCCAGCTGCTTCCAGTCGTCCCGGTCGCCGAGATACAGCGGCTTGCAATTTTCAACCTCTGTCCGGTGGCCCCAGACGGATAGAAGCGGAAAGACCGCGCCGGTGCGGTCCACCAGTGTGTGGGGATGTTCGCAGGAGCAGCCATCCCCGTTGCGGATCAGGCAGTTTTCCGCAATCATCAGGGGAAGCCGCCCGTATACGATGGCCTCCGTCGGCAGAATTTTTGGCAGGTCGCGGATCTGGGCCCCCCGCAGCTCAAAGGACAGCACCACAGATTTCAAGCCTTTGCCCGCAAGATAGCCCAGCGCCCGCCCATTGAAAACGTTCAGACCAAAATCCCCGTAAAGGGAAAGACCTTTTTCCCGCAGCAGAGGCAGATGCCCCAGATTTCCCACCAGCGCGGCGGAGACACCCAGAGCCTTCGCCCGGTCCAAAAGAGCCAAAATCCGCTTCTCGTCCCGATCCCGCCAGACGCGGGGCAAAGCGGCGCAGTATTCTCCGCCGAATTCCGGCAGGGCGTTCAGCGCTTCAAACAGTTCAAGAGGGAGGCAGACCCGCGCGGGGCCGCAGTCCAACAGCTCCATCGTCAACTGGTCCGCCCGGGCAATGGAGCAGGTCAGCGCCGGTTCCCCGGAGGCCTCAAGTATCTCCGGCAAAGGGGGAGTAGGCAGGACGCGCCGCTTCGGCGGCGTGGTCCGCAGCGCGGACAAAGCGGCAAGCCCGTCCCGCCGCAGGGCGTTCACCGCCGCTGCGGGGAGGGAGATACCCTCGTCCGCTGTCACCGTTACGGCTTTGCAGCGATAGGCGGTGCCGCCGGTTTTTTTCAGCCGAGACTCCAGCTCCTCCGCTGTCACGGCCCGGTTCCGGGCTGCCTCCGGCTCGGGACCGAAAACCGTCGCCTCGCGGCCGTCCGCATCCCGCACCGTCAGCGAACAGGGGACGTCCATTTGGAAGAGCGCCTCCATGGTGACGGGAACCGTCCGCATTCCGCCCTTGTCCAGATTGGCCTTTACCTCGGCAAACAGCTCCGTCGGCTCGGGTGCATCCGCCGGACGAACACCGAATAAAGCGGGGCCGGTCGTGCCCTGCCAGTATCCGTCGGTAAAGCCGGAGCGGGAAAAAGCAGCCTCCAGCGCGGCGGATTCCGCCGCAGTGGGGCCCCGGCGCTCCCGCAGAAGCCGGGCGTAGATCCCGGTGACCACCGCCACATACTCCGGGCGCTTCATGCGCCCCTCCAGTTTTAGACAGGCCACGCCCATCCGGGCCATATCCGCAAGCTCGCCGGCCAGACAATTGTCCTTCAGACTCAGCGGATAATCGTTTTTTCCCGGCCTTCCCCGCAGGGGAGGCGGGTCCGCCTGACGGGTCCCGCCCATTCCGGGAAGCTCCGTCAGCGTATAGGGCAGACGGCAGGGTTGGGCGCACCGGCCCCGATTTCCCGACCGACCGCCGATCAGCGCGCTCATGGCGCACTGGCCCGAGTAGCACATGCAAAGCGCCCCGTGGACAAAGACCTCGATCTCCGCCGGGCAGCTCTTTATGATCCGGGCGGTATCCTCCCGTGAACATTCCCGGGCGATCACCACCCGCTCACACCCGTCTGCGGCGGCCTCGCAGGCGCCGCCGGAGGTGAACAGGCTCATCTGCGTGCTGGCGTGAAGAGGCAGATCGGGCAGCACGGAGCGCATCAGGTCAAAAAGGCCCAGATCCTGTACCAGCACTGCGTCCACGCCCAGGGCGGAGGCCGTCTTGGCACACTGAAGCGCCGCGTCTAGCTCCCGGTCGGTCACCAGCGTGTTCAGCGTCAGATAGACCTTGACGCCCCGCTCATGGCAGTATGTCAGCGCCTGAGCAAACTCCTCATCGGAAAAGTTTTTGGCGCTTTGCCGGGCATTGAAGCTGCCCCAACCCAGATACACCGCGTCCGCGCCGTATTCCACGGCAGAGCGCAGGGCTTCCGGGGACCCGGCGGGAGAGAGAAGCTCCGGACGCATCAACGGCGGTTCCCGTTTCCGTTGTTCCCGCCGTTTTTTGCGTCCAGCTTTTGCTGGAGGCGGAAAACCTCGCGCTTCAGGTCGGATACCTCGGACTGAGCGTGGCTGGCCTCGTCCACATAGCCCTTGATCTGACCACGCAGCTTTTCCGCGGCTTCATAGGATTTAAACAGCTCGTCGGCAATATTGGCCGCAGCCAGTACGGCGGCGTCCGTCCGGCCCACCTTGGCGCCGGTGAGCATCTCGTTCATTTTCTTACTGACGTAGGCCCCCACTCTTTCCATATATTCCGGGGATTCATCGGCCACAAAATTGTAGTCTTCTCCGCAGATCGTCATCGTGACTCGGTTCTTCATCCTGCGATTCCTCCTCTTTTGAAGCAGCCGCATGTAGCGCGGCATACTAACCCATTTTTATAACATAACATTATACCACATCTATCAAAGGGATTCCAGCTTTTTTCAGTATCCATACAAAGTTTTGGACTTGTCAGGAGCCGCCAAGTCGTATACAATGGGAAAAGTTAAAAAACGGCGCCGTTTTGGATGACGGACGCCTAAATGGCGGAAGGGAGGCGTGCCGGATGGCGGGAATTCTGAGACCCTTGGGTGACGAGAGCGTCACCGTGTCCGGTGCGGCTTTGCGCCGCCTGCTGGAAAAAGGGGACGGGGACGCGGCGCTTTTATATCTGGCGCTTTTGCGGCACCAGGGCCTGGTGCCGCCCCGGTCCCTGGCGGGAGAACTGAGGTGGGAACGCAGCCGCATCGAGGAGGCGGAGGCGTCTCTGCGGCAGGTAGAGCTCGTCTCCGCCCCTGCGGCGGAGCTTCCCGAACCCGCGGATGAAAAGCCGGATTACCGTCAGGAGGACGTTACCGGAGTGCTGGAACGGGACGAGCAGTTCCGCGTCCTCACCGCCGAGGTGGAGCGGAAGCTGGGTAAAAAACTGTCCACGCCGGACCTTGGGGCACTTTTGGGACTGTACGATTATCTGGGCCTTCCGTCCGACGTGATCTATCTTCTGGTATGCCACTGCGCGGAGCGCATCCAGCGGCGATATGGCGAGGGTCGCCGCCCCACGTTGCGCCAGATCGAAAAAGAGGGATATTCCTGGGCGCGGATGGGCATCGATACTCAGACTGCGGCGGCGGAGTATTTGAAAAAGTATGCCCTGCGGCAGGAGTCCATGCCCGCCTATATGCGGGTCCTCCAGATGGGGGATCGCCTGCCGGTTGCGGGGGAGGAAAAGTATCTGGCCGCGTGGCAGGAGTGGGGCTTCCCGCCGGAGGTGGTGGCCGAGGCCTATGAAAAGACAGTTTTAAAGTGCCACGAGCTGAAGTGGCCTTACATAAACGGTATCCTGAAAAAGTGGCATGAGGCGGGGCTGCACACGCCGGAGCAGATCGCGGTGGGGGACAGGCCCCGGACTCAGGGCGAGACGCCCCGCCGGGACCAGCGCCCGCCGGAGGACGAGATGCGCCGGTATGTGCAGGCCCTGCGCCGGGGAAAAGAGTAAGGGGGGAGCGGAGTGTCCTACGACGGAAAGATCATGCGCCGGGCCATGGCCCGGTTCGATGCGGACCGCCGCCGCCGGGAGGAGTCCTTCCGGAAGAAGCAGGAGCAAATCTATGCCCGCGTTCCCCGCCTGCGGGAGATCGACGGGGAGCTCACCGCCACAATGAGCCGCATCATTGCCTCCGCCCTGCGGCGGGGAACGGACCCCCGTCCGGCGGTGGCGGTTCTGCGGGACAGCAATCTGAGCTTACAGCAGGAACGGATGCGCCTATTGGCGGAGCTGAACCTTCCGGCGGACTATCTGGAATACAAGCCCGCCTGTCCCTTGTGCAACGATCTGGGAACCCGGGGGGAGACGGTGTGCGCCTGTTTGAAGCGGTATTATGCACAGGAACAGCAATCGGAGCTGTCCAGAACGCTGGATCTATCGGGGCAGAGCTTTGACATGTTCTCCCTGGATTGGTACGACCAGATACCGGATTCCAATTTCGGTGTTTCGCCCCGGGAAAACATGGAGATGGTGTACGAGGTCTGCGCCAACTATGCCCATTTGTTTGGAAAGCGCAGCGGTAATCTGCTGCTGTACGGAAAGCCGGGGCTGGGGAAGACGTTCCTCTCCGCCGCCATCGCGGGAGAAGTCAGCAAAAACGGCTTTTCCGTGGTGTACGATACCGCGGCCCACGTTTTTGCCCGGTTCGAGGATCGAAAGTTCGGCCGGGATGAAGGGGAGGGTGCCGCCGAGGACATTGAGCGCATTCTCCGCTGCGACCTGCTGATTCTGGACGACCTGGGGACGGAGATGACCACCGCGTTTGTCCAGAGCGCCCTCTATGAAATTGTCAATACCCGGCTTCTTGAGCACAGGGCGGTGATTTTAAACACAAACCTCTCCCCGGACGAGCTGGCCCGGAGGTACGGTGGACAGATTGCCTCCCGGCTGGAGGGGGAATATCAGATTTTGCCGTTTTTCGGGCGGGATATCCGCAGACTGAAAAAGGAACGGGGCTGAGGCCTCTCCGGACGGCGTTTTGTCAGGGATTCCTTGAGGGAGGAAAAACATGCAGAGCACGCGCCTGTTTGAAATTCTTTACAGCCTTCTGGAAAGAGACGGCATGACGGTTCCCCAGCTGGCGGAGAAGCTGGAGGTCTCCACCCGGACGGTGCGCCGGGACCTGGACGCGCTTTCCGCCGCCAGTATTCCCATCTATACCACCCGGGGCCGAAACGGCGGCGTCCGTCTCCTGCCGGATTTCGTGCTGTCGAAGACGCTGCTCTCCGCCAGGGAGCAGGATGAAATTCTGGCTGCGCTGCAAAGCCTCAGAGCCACCGGCTCCGGCGTGGAGAGCGAGGTTTTGACTCATCTGAACAGCCTGTTCCGCCGCAGTGCGGCGGATTGGATCGACGTGGATTTCTCCCCCTGGGGCGGCGGTCCTGCCGCCAAGGCTATCTTTCCTCAGTTAAAGGACGCGATATTGGAGCGCCGGAGGGTGACGTTTGATTACTTTGCCTCCAACGGTGTGTCCGGAAGACGGACGGTGGAGCCCTGCCGCCTTTGCTTTAAGGGTGCCAACTGGTATTTACAGAGCTACTGCCTGTCCCGGGGAGCATTCCGGGTCTTTCGCCTGTCCCGCATGGAGCGCCTGACCGTGGAAGCGGAGTATTTTGAGCCCCGGTGTGCGCCGCCGCCGCTGGACGGCGAGATCGACAGCCAGCCGATCCCCATGCAGGAGATAACCATCCGTTTTTCGCCGGCCATGGCTTTCCGGGTGTACGACAGTTTTCGCAGGGAGGAGATCCAGCGTCAGGCGGACGGGAGCTTTCTCGTTCGCACCATGTGGCCTCAGGGAGATTGGGGCCTAAGCTATCTTCTCTCCTTTGGCGGAGAAGCGGAGATTTTGGACCCGCCGGAAATGCGAAAAGCCCTTCGGCGAGAGGTGCAGCGGATGCTGAAAAGTTATTCATAGAAGAGGGGAGTGGGCAAAAGCTGTCTGCTCCTCTGCTTAGTTACAAAGGAAACTCTGATTCAATTAAAAATTCTCCTGAAAATTTTAAACAGTCTAAAAAGAGGACAGACTATGTCCTCTTTTTTCTGTTATCCTGTGCCTATAAAACGAAGAGCGCCGTTCCGGCGGCCTCTGTAAAAACGAAAGGACGAAGAGTATGGAATATGAGATCGTAGAGCTGAAGGCCCGCACGGTGGTGGGCATGGGGACTCGCGTCCGCAACGAGGCGCCGGACATGGTGCAGAAAATCGGCGGCGTCTGGGGCGCTTTTCTGGGCGGTGAACGGGCGAAGCTGAACCCTGCGCCCGACGCGCCCTGCCTGGGCCTGTACACGCATTATGACTGGTCCGACGGCAGCTATGATATGTTCGCTGCCACGGAGAGCGGGGAGTGCCCGGAGGGGTTTCGGCGCATTGTCATCCCCGGCGGAAAATACGCCAGGTTCACATTTCACGGCGACGTGCAAAAAGCGACCGCCGACGCCTGGGAAAAGATCTGGGCGGAGCCGCTGCCCCGGGCCTGTCAGGTGGACTTTGAGGAATACGGCCAGCCGGGCCCAGACGGTCAGGCAGACATCAGCATCTACATCGGATTAGCCGATCTCTGCCAGTCCTGCGGAATGCCCATGACCGGCGACGAACTGCGCGGCACGGAGGCGGACGGGAGCAGAAGCGCCGACTACTGCTGCTACTGCTATCAGAAGGGTGCGTTTACCGCTGATTGCACCATGGAGGAAATGATCGACTTCTGTCTGGACACGGAAGAGGGAAAAAAGCTCTATACCGACCGGGAACAGGCCCGCAAAAAGATGATGGAGTATTTTCCCACGCTGAAGCGGTGGAGCTGTGCGAAAAGGTAATTGTGCGCACGGTCTTTCAGAATGCCAAGGTTACAGCGGCGTGCTTTTGGGCGGAGCCGCATATGTAGCGGCAGAAGAGAAGGATGGTTTGCTGACAGTCGCCGAAGCGTCGGTAAATCGGCCTGAATAAAAAAAGCGGTCCCCCACCTAAAATACAATTTGTATTTTAGGTGGGGGACCGGTCCTATTTGTTATCAAATCACGCGGCAGGAAGCGGGGAAATCACCGCATTGGGGTCAGCGCCGCTGGGGTTGCTTTCCTCCGATGGGATGGAAGTCTCTTCCTCGGGTACCACCGGCGTAGTGCCGCTTTCGGGAGTAGTGGAGGGTGTCTCCGGCGTGGTGCCTGCCCCCGTACCGGTGTCTGGAGTTGTTGAAGGCGTCTCCGGCACAGAAATCTCAGAGGAAGACCCTCCGGTTGGGACGCTGGGCAGAGCGGGTCCCTTTGAAATGACCTTGTTGCGGACCTTGTAGTCACTGCTGGCTTCAAAGTTGCTGGAGATAAGTTTTCCGCTGCCATCATAGAGATTGCGGTAAGTCTCCACCTTGTAACCTGTATAGGGGGTGGTCTTCACCGTCTCCGTCCCGGCGGGGAGGGTTGGGTCGTCCTCGTATACGGTCTTGTATTGCGTGGTAGAGAGAACCTTGTTGGACATCTTCACGGTGACGTCGTCGGTCTTGGTGCCGTACAGCGTCATGGTGAGGTAGCCCTTGGAGTACACTGCCTGGATTTTGACAGGATAATCCGTGTCGTTGCGAAAGCGGTAATTAGGGCCGCCCCAGCTGACAGTGGCGTCCATGCCCTTTGGAATATAGGCGGGAACGTAGCGGTGAGCGTACCGCTCCACGATCTCCAGATTCGACTTTAGTGTGGCCAGATAAAGCGTGGAGGACGGCTGGCACACGCCGCCGCCGATCTCGTCCACCGTTTCGCCCTGCACATAGGCTGGTGCGGGCTGATAGCCTCGAGCAGTGGTCCGCTGGCCCACCACCCCGTTGTAGTCAAAAATATCACCGCTGTTCAAAACTGTTCCGTTGACGGAGGCAGAGGCCAGCTTCACATTGCTGATGCGGGCGGCGCTGCCGCCCACGTGGGTGGTATAGGAACCCAGCAGATCCCGGAACAGGACGGGCTTCAGCTGTTCCGCCGTGACGGCGGGATATTCGATGACGGCCGGAATTTCCAGAGTGTCGCCGGGGGCGGCGGAATCCATCATGGACTGCGCCTGGACCACGTCGAATTCCGCACCGGTCTTCTCGGGAAGGATGCTTTGGGTGGCGGCGTCATACCCTGCGTTCTTCATTTCGCCGGACACCTGATCGTAAATCTGCTGGGCGGTTATTGTTTGTGCGCTCACCGTGGTATAGGGTGCGTCTAAAGAGAGATCGCGGTCCCAGCTGCCATCCTCCAGTTCCTGTGTCAGCTTTTCCGAGTCGACGGTCCGGCCATCCTTCGCCATATGGATCAGCAGGGTGGATTCCGCCATCTCATAGGAGGTGTTCTGGCTGGAATAGGAGAGAGAATCCGCCGTGGCCTGAGCCGACGAAAGGGTCTGCTCCGCATCCGGGGAAATCATGGCGGCGGCGTCGCAGGAGGCGCCGGAATTGGTCAAGTACCGCCAACCGAGAGTGAGAAGGCTGCCCTGCATATTTTTTTGATAGGCGCTCTGCGCCAGAGCCGAGGTGTCGGCTGTAACACCCAGGTCGGACAGGGCAATATAGGCGTCCGGCGCGGAGACCCGCTCCGGAACATCAGCCAGAGTGGCATCATAGAGGTAAATGCCGATTTTCAGGTTCGGCAGGGCCTTGTCCAGCTTCCGCGCGGCCTGCGAAATCGTCAGACCGCCGAGGTCCTGGCCCAGAACCTCGGTATTCTTCCAGATGACGCCGCTGTTGGCAGCGTAGGCGCACAGCCCCGTATATCCAGCCGCCAGAGCGCCCAGTAGTATGAAGGGTATGGCGACGGACAGTCTGGAATGCTTTTTCTGCTGCTCCTGCGCTACCACAGTATCCATTGGTTCCTCCCTGTGCATTCTGAATTGGAACAAAAAACCCTTAACCGACATCAGTATAACACGTTTTTGGAGGAATGACGTTACAATCCTGTAACAATGCAGGTGCTTTTACGTGGATATCCCTGGGAATGCGAATGGTTAAAATGATGGCCTCGTCCGTTTCCTCCCGCTGGCTTTTGGCGTCAATTCCGGCACTTTGGATAAGCTGCAGTCCGTGGTCAACACTGTTGAGGAACAGCCGCACGTCCTTGATAATATATGCCCGCCGCCCTTTGGGCGGCATCTGCCGCAAGGCCTCGATCCGCCGCTGGACGTACTGCTCCGTCTGAGCCACGTTCAGCCCAGCTGCGGCTGCGTGCTTTACCGCCGCCAGTCGCTCGTTCTCGCTGTCAAGGCGCAACAGAACCCGGGCGTGGCGCTCGGTCAGGCCACTCTCCGTCAAAACCCGGCGGCATTCCGGGGAAAGCCGCAGCAGTCGCAGCTTGTTGGCCAGAGCGGAGGGGGACAGACCCAGCTTTTTGGCTGCGGCCTCCTGTGTCATTCCGGTCTTTTGAACAAAAGCGGAGATGGCTTCTGCCTCTTCAAAGTAATGCAGGTCTTCCCGCTGCAAATTTTCAACCAGTGCCAGAAGAGCCGACCCAGCGTCGTTGGCGGACCATTCGAGGCATGGAACGTTGGAAAGTCCCGCCAGCTTTGCCGCCCGAAGCCGCCGTTCGCCCGCCACCAGTTCCCATTGGCCTTCCCCCCGGCGGCGTACAGTCAGGGGCTGTAAAATTCCGTTTTCGAGGATGGAGGCGGCTAGCGCTTCCAGCGTCGTCGGGTCGAAGACCTGCCGTGGCTGGGCCGGGTTGGGAAAAACACTCCCAATGGGCAGCATAAGAACCCGCTGTTCCAATTCCATGAAAACGCCCCCTTTGTAATTTCCTATATTTTACAGACAAGCAATGAAAAAAGGACGTCTTTTCCGTCGAACCGGACAAAAATTGAGCAACAAACATGAAGCGGAAAATGAAAAAAGGGTTCTTTGACAATCGCATGTCCGAACAGCACAGCCGGCGTATGCCAATGAAAAAGGCGGCAGCCGCCAAAGCCGCTGCCGCCAATAAAATTTTCTGCTGTTTTACACCGCCATTTACAGCTTACAAAGGGCCCCGGACACACGGCTGCAACCCCCATGTGTTTCGCCTTAATATTTATATTCGGCAAGAATCATTTCCGGAATATCGGCGCCGCTGCGCTGAATTGCCTCCCAGTTGGTAAGAAGCTCCAATAGAGCGTCAATAACCGCCGTTTCTCTCAAATGCGCATAGCTTTTGTAGCAGTTGAAGGACTCTTCGTATCCCGCCGAGAGCAGCGGATAGTCCGCCAGTTCGTAGACGGGAGACTGCACGGACGAGGTGATTGCGATCATCTTCAACCCTTTTTCTTTTGCCAGCTTCATACCCTGTATAATTTGCTTGGAGCTGCCTGAATGTGATATGGCAATTACAATGTCCCCGTCGGTAGCCAGATTGATATGGTTCATAAAGTATTCAGGAGCAACGTCATAGATGCAGCGAATTCCCAAGCGCCCAAGGCGAAACCCCATGTACAAGACCAACGGCATGGTGTTGCCCACGCCAATTATATAGATTTCATTGGCTTGCTTGATTAACTCAACGCTGGAACGCACCGCCTCTTCGTTGATACATTTCCCCACATCCAGCAGCTTTTGTGCGTATCCGTTAAAAAGGAATTGAATTGCATTCGGCTGCGTTTGCATCCCCTCATCATCGGGAGCGTTGTGTCCGACATCTTTTGCAAGCGACAGACGGAGCTGGTAGTACCCTTCATATCCCAAATGATGGCACATGCGGATAACCGTAGCATCGCTTACTCCGCTTCTGCGCGCAAGCTGCGCCACGTTGATATTGATCGTTTCCGTAGGGTGAGCCAATACATAGGAAGCAACCTTGCGTTCCGCAGTATAGATTTTGCCGTAATTCTCCTTTATGACTTCCAAAACGGATTTTTCACTCATTCAACCGTTTCCTTTCCAATACTCATTAGCAATTAATATTTTAACTATAAGACTCATATCGGTGCGGATCAAGGCGCAGTTCTGGAACTTTATCCGAAGATGGACGGCAACGCCAAAGCTGCTCGCCAGCGGAAACGGGAAAGTTCTCTGCGTGCCAGAGCCGTGCATGTTTACGCTGGCGTTGTTATGTTAAAAGTATAAGGAAAAAGTTTTCAAAAAGCAAGAGATAGAATCCTTATAAAAAAATTAAATTTTTTAAAAGCTTCAAAAATTCGGACGACAGTAAAAATTTTATGCGTGAAATATTATTTTTTGTTCTAAATGTATACGACATTTTTTTGAACACGGGGCCGTCGCTTGTCAAAACAACATAAAATTTGAAAAAAAATCAGCTGTTTTGTGCATTGCAAGCAATGACTGCGACAGCGTATAATAGCCATAAATTCGAAAAGAAATAAAATTACATTTCATAACAATCTGACCGGCGGGAGGGATTCGCGTCAAATGAACTATCGGAGCCGCTATGAAGAGTTCTTGGAACGGAGCATGCGCACCACTTCCTGCATGGATCCGCAAGCACCACATCTCGCCGTAGGTTATACAAGTGATCTGGACGTCGTGCTCACGTGGGAACAGAGCATAGTCGATGCTCTGATTGCCCGGCACCTGCACGGGATTCCCGCATTTGAAGAAAGTCAAACGATCGATAGTTTGGAAGACCTCGCCGGTGTTTTGGCCTATTATGTCATTCATGGACTGGGCGGAGAGATGGAAATTTCTTCTCCTGAGATCTGCGATTGGCTGGTCAGCCATTTCGAGTCCGCAAAGGCTCTTGGCGGGACAGGCGCGCAGTGCGGCGCGGCGCTGGGCACAGTCGGATATCCGGCTGTGATTCATATCAGCGACAAGTGCCGGCAGGTTTGCGAGTTTTTGGATTACCCGTCTATTACGGCTGTAAAAAACGGACGTCTGGTAAGTGTTCCGTCCATAGCAGGCAATGATATGCCCGTTTATCATTTCATCTGTCAGTACAGCAAGGGAACCACGGTTACAGTGGATGGGAAAACCTATGTCGCTCCTGAATCCAACCGATTGATTCTGGAGTTTGACACAATCCATAAGCACTTCCGGGCGGATGCGGAGTATTACACCTATTTGGAAGAACACGCAAAAGAGATTCGCGCGCTTTCTATTTCGGGATTCAACAGCATTGTGGATCCGAAGATCGCCCAGGATGAGCTTAAGCCCCTGATCACACATTTTCAGCGATTAAAGACGGCCAACCCGGACATGACCATTTATCTTGAAAGCGCACATTACCTCTCCGGAAAAGTCCGTGAGACCGTATTTGAGTTACTGGGTCCCTCCATTGACATTTTGGGAATGAATGAAGAAGAAGTCCTGGCCCATACCGCGTTGGAAGGGATGTGTACAGACAAGAGCGATTTCGACAGCATTGTGCGCGGCCTTCAATTTATACTGAACCTATATGGGACACGCGGTATTATTCTGCATACCAAGGACTATTCCGCCTATTATGGAGCGGAGTTTCCGGTGGACATTGAGCTGGGACTGACTGCCGGAAATTTGCTGAGCGGAACAAGAGCACGCGTTGGACATTACGGGAATTTGGAAGAATGCCAGGAGAGCCTTCAGTACGGGTTCTCAGAAACAGGCCTGGAGTTTTACTCGAAAGTGGAAGCCTGGCGTCAGACGCATCCGGAAAAACAGCTGATCGTAGTTCCAAGCCGATACCTGGAGCAACCCAAATGCACCATTGGTTTAGGCGACACATTTGTGGCCGGCGTATTAACTTGCTTTGCATGAAGAAGCCTGCCATCGGAACCAGAATATGAACTGTGGAGCGGATAAAATGGCATATTATATGGGCGTTGACGTCGGAACCTCCAGCTTGAAAACAATTCTTACCGACGAAAAGGGAGTCGTGCTTGCCGGCTGCGCGAAAAACTATCAGTTCAGCTCCCCGTGCAGCGGCTATGCCGAGCAGGACCCGGAGGAATGGTGGTCCGCGGCTGTTGAGACGATTCGTGCGGTGCTGGGGGAAACGCATCTGTCGGGGGAACAGATTGAAGGAATCGGGTTTTCGGGACAGATGCACGGACTGGTTCCTTTGGGAGCCGACGGCAAGCCTGTCCGCAGGGCGATTTTACACTGTGATGCCCGTTCTACCAAGCAACTCGCGGAAATCACGCGGACACTGGGGACGCAGGGGGTGCGAGACGAGCTGATGAATCCCGTTTTCACCGGATTTCTCCTGCCCAGCCTGCTGTGGGTCCGGGACGAAGAGCCTGAAAACTATGCGAAGATCGAAAAAGTTTGTCTGCCCAAGGATTATATCAAATTCAGGCTTACGGGAGAGCTTACCAGCGACTATTCGGATGCGGGGGCGACCCTGGCCTTTGATCTGAAAAATTCCTGCTGGAACAAGAGAATTCTGAAAGCGTTTGACCTGCCGGAGGAGTGGTTTCCGCCCTGCTATGACAGCTATGCCGCGGTGGGAACGGTCAGTACGGCGGCAGCTGGGCAGACGGGACTCTCCACCAGGACGAAAGTTGTTGCGGGCGGCGGGGATCAGGTTATGCAGCGCCTTGGCAACGGGGCTGATGATGATACGGCCGCCACGGTGAATATCGGTACAAGCGGACAGGTGTGTTTTCAAAGCGCGGCACCGCTGCTGAATCCCGCGCTCAATACGAATATGTTCTACGGGTTTGATAAAAACACCTGGATCCTATACGGCGCCATTATGAATGCCGGTCTCAGCCTGAGCTGGTGGCGCAGTATTATTCGAAATAAAAGTTACGATGCTCTCAACGCGAGCGTGGAAAAAATTCCGGTGGGAAGCAGAGGGTTGGTTTTTTTACCCTATCTGAACGGGGAGCGTACCCCCCACCTGAACCCCAATATCAGCGGCGCGTTTATCGGAGCCAATTTAGATACGACCCGCGCATGTATGAGCCGCGCCGTTATGGAGGGTGTCACTTATGCGCTGTATCAATGCCTGGAAATCTGCCGGAGTTTGGATTTGAACGCAGATGTTCTGATTTCCTCCGGCGGCGGCTCCCGCAGCCGCGTGTGGCGACAAATTCAGGCAGACGTCTTTGGAATTCCCTTAAAGGTGGCGCAGTCCGAGGAACAAGCTTGTTTGGGCGCCTGTATCTGTGCGGCGGTAGGCTGCGGACAGTATGCCTCTGTGGGGCAGGCGTGCCGTGCGATGGTAAGATACCATGATTGGATGGTGGAGCCCATCGCCGAAAACCATGAGCGGTATCAGGAGTCCTATCAGCTTTTTAAAGAGATCTATGCTTCGTCGGGAGGCGTACTTGAAAAAGCAGCGCTTATGGGACGCAGATATATTGAATGACGGGATCGGGAGGCAAGTAATGGATTCTTACAAGTATATCCTGGAATGCCATGACCTGAGCAAATCCTTCGGCGGAACACACGCATTGTCGAATGTAGATATCATGATCCGCCCCGGAACGGTACATGCGCTGATGGGAGAAAACGGCGCCGGTAAGTCCACCCTGATGAAATGTATCATCGGGCTGCATGCGCAGGATTCCGGAACCATCCTGTTTGAGGGCGAGCCTTACAACGCCAAAACCCCGGCCGAAGCAGCAATGCGCGGGGTGGCAATGGTTCATCAGGAGCTGAACGTAGAGCCATATCTGACGATTGCAGAAAACATCTATCTGCACCGGGAGGATGTGAGCGGACCCTTTCTGAATAAAAAAGCGACCCTGAAAAGAGCGCAGAAGCTTCTGGACGACTTTGGATTTGATGCGCCGGCCAAGATGGAAATGCAGAGTTTACCGCTGGCAAAAGCCCAGATGGTGGAAATTATCAAGGCGGTTTCGCAGAATGCGCGGCTCATCATTATGGATGAACCGACTTCCTCCCTTGACAGCGAGGAGACGGAGCATCTGTTTCAGACAATTCGCAACTTAAAGGCCCAGGGAAAGACGATTGTTTACATCTCTCACCGCATGGAAGAAATTTATCAGATTTGTGATGACTACACCGTATTCCGCGACGGGCGGTCCGTAGGCACCGGACGGGTGGCCGATATCACCTCGGCCGATCTGATTACGCTGATGGTGGGCCGAGAGGTAAAGAACGTTTTCCCCAAAACGGAATGTGAGATCGGCGAAACGGCTCTGGAGGTCAGGAATTTGACCGGAAAGGGCTTTACGGATATTAACTTCCAGGTGCATAAGGGAGAGATTCTGGGCTTGACGGGTCTTGTGGGCGCGGGGCGCTCGGAGACGATGAATGCGATTTTTGGGCTGGCCCCCTCCATCAGCGGACAGATTTTTCTTGAGGGAAAGGAACTTAAAAACAGGAGCACCACGCAGGCAATTGCCAATGGCATCGTCATGGTCAATGAGGACCGCAAACGGTACGGTCTGTGCCTCATGCGCTCTTTGCGGGAAAACATTTCCCTGCCAAATCTAAGAGCTCGCCAGAAAAAGATGATTGTAAATCAAAAGCGTGAAAAGAAGGAATGCGCCCAATACGCCAAAGAGATGACCGTCAAGTCGGCCGGTTTGGAGATCGAAGCGCTGAGCCTGTCCGGCGGCAATCAGCAAAAGGTGGTCTTGGCCAAGTGGCTGATGGCAAATCCCAAGGTGTTGATTCTGGATGAGCCTACCCGCGGCGTGGACGTCGGAGCCAAGGCAGAGATTCATACGCAAATCTGCAAGCTGGCTGCCCGCGGGATTGCTGTGATTATGATTTCTTCTGAATTGCCGGAGATCATGGGCATGAGCGACCGGATTCTGGTCTATCACGAGGGACGGATAAACGGGGAAATCCTGCGCAACGACATCCTCTCCGGGGCAGCGACTCAGGCGACCATTCTGGCAAAAGAATTCGGGCAATAAAAGGAGAGTAGAGACATGGGTAGATTAAGAAGGGAAAAGATCCTGGGAATGGATCAGACAGATTTTACACTGTTCATGCGGCGCTATGGCATAGGTTTGGTTTTGGTGGCAATGTGTATTTTCCTGACATTTGCATCTCCCAATTTCACCAAACCGACGAACCTGCTTTCCATTCTGAATTCGGTTGCTGTCAACGGCTGTATTGCCTTTGGCATGTGCGTGGTCATCACGGGCGGCGGCATCGATCTGTCGGTCGGCTCCATGCTGGCGCTGGGATCCGTTATGGTCGGCAAGATGCTCGATACCACTGGAAATAACCTGATCGCCTGTGTGGTCTGCATCGCGATCTGCACCTTCTTCGGATTGATCAACGGCCTTCTGCTGGCGAAGTTTGATTTGTTCCCCTTTGTTGTTACGCTGGCAACGCAGCTGTCCATTCGCGGTATCGGATATCTGATTTCCGGCGGTTACTCGGAGGGCCTGTCCAATGTAAAATTCACCAATATTGGAATCGGCAAGTCCTTTGGAATTCCGAACGCTGTCTTTTTCCTGGTTGCGATACTGATTGTCACTTACATTCTGATGCACCAGACGAAGTTTGGCCGCTACGATTATGCCATCGGCGGCAACAGGGCTGCGGCCATCGCCTCCGGTGTTCCGGTGTTCTGGACGACCGTCGGTACTTATGTCTTCTCAGGCTTCTGCACGGGAGTCGCCGCTGTTTTGATGAGCGCCCGGATTAATGCGGCGCAGCCCAACATCGGCATCGGATACGAGACGGACGCCATCGCGGCGTGCGTAATCGGCGGAACATCCTTTGCCGGCGGCATTTCCACAATTCCTGGCTGCATGATCGGCATCTTGATGATCGGTGTTATTTATAACGGGATGAATCTGTTGGGTGTCAACAGTTACTGGCAGACCATTCTCAAGGGCCTGCTCATCCTGCTTGCGCTGCTGCTGGACAGATTTATGAACAGAAAGCATTGATTTACACCTTGACCGCTTCTGTTTTGACGGAAGATCAGCGGCCGTTGCGGTATAAAATGTGGAACAACTGGTTTTAATTGAGTTTATTCAAGCCTGGCCAGGCTTAATAAAATAATAAAAGGAGAAAAGAACTATGAAAAAAATTACCCGACGCTTGTCCTTGCTCACAGCCGTTATCCTTGCCCTTGCCCTGAGTCTGTCCGCATGTGGATCTTCTTCGTCCGCCTCCTCTTCGTCTGCTCCCTCTTCCGCATCTTCCTCCACCGCAGGCAGCGACATCAATGTCGCATACATCTGCAAAAACACCGTCGATGCTTTCCATCAGACCATCAATACCGCCGCAAAGGGTGCTCTGGATGGACTGGTTGCCAACGGTTCCATTAAATCCTGGCAGCTGTATGACGGCCAGACCGACCCGGCCACTCAGGTGACTCTGCTTGATACGGCCATTACCAACGGCGCCAACTTCGTCATTTTCCTGCCTGCGGAAGCCGCCGGCTCCGATCCTGTTGTCACAAAGTGCGCAGAACAGGGAATTCCCTGCATCGTTGTAAACTCCAAGACCAACAGTACGGATGATAAAGCAACCGCCTTTGTTGGTTCGGATGACGTTTTCGCCGGTGAGCTGATGGGTAAATACATTCAGGAAAAGTGCCCCAACGGCGGTAAGTTCCTGCATATGCAGGGCATTATCGGCAACTCCGCCCAGATCGACCGCGGACAGGGCATTGCCAACACTCTGGGTGCTGACAGCAAGTTTGAGATGGTTGGCGAATATGCTTGCGACTGGTCTGCTGATAAGGCGGTTACCAATGCCACCGACGCCATCACGACCTATGGTGATCAGATTGTGGCGATCGTCTGCGACAACGACGATATGAGCTCCGCTGTTCAGAATTACTGCAACTCCATCGGCCGTACCGACATTTTCTGCATTGGTGTCGACGGCAATGCCGGCCCTCTGGGCATGGTCAAGGCCGGGACTCTGGGCGCAACGGTTCTGCAGGACGGCGCCAGCCAGGTTACCACGGCCATCAATATGATTCCTGATGTGGTTGCCGGCAAGCAGGTGGAAAAGAGCACCATGATTCCGTTTGTGCTGGTTACTCCGGAAAATGTTGACCAATATCTGAAGTAAGATACCCCGGCTTTTTGACTCTGAAGCCCTTAGCCAAAACTGCGGAGTGTCCCTGACCGAGCCGCTCCGCAGTTTTATAAGGGTTTTCCTTTTCACTGAATGTGAAATAATATTACACAAAAAAGAGCTGTGAAACTTTGACGTCATGTGCATTTAGAAGCAGACACTGTTTCTTAACTACTGCATTCTGCTGGATGGCAGGTAAGCCTTTGATGAAGGTATCGGGCAAAACAAGGCTGGGCAACTCTTTTGTGCGGATTATGTACAGCGGTTTCTGTACAGAGCTTCCAATTTTTTAAAGGAGAAAACGTTATGCTAATGAACATGGTAGACCTGCTGAAGGTCGCAAATGAACATAATTTTGCTGTGCCAGCTTTCAATATTGGAACCGGCATGATTCTCAACGCGGTGATCGAACGCTGCGAGGAGCTGCAGGCTCCGGTTATCCTGGCAATTCATCCCAGTGAGCTGAAGTTCCAGGGCGATAACTTTATCGAGAGCGTCAAAGCCATTGCTAACAAGACAAAGATTCCCTGTGTGATCCATCTGGACCACTCTGAAGAGGCGGATATTTACCGCGCGGTGCGTGACGGGTTTACCTCCGTGATGATTGACGCGTCATCCCTGCCGTTTGAAGAGAATATTGCCATCACCAAGAAGATCGTTGAGTTCTGCCGTCCGCTGAATGTTTCTGTGGAAGGCGAGCTGGGAACCATCGGTACAACCGGACAGTCCTTCGAGGGCGGTGTGTCTTCCACCGAGATCCGATATACCCAGCCGGAGGAGGCCCGGGAGTTTATCGACCGCACGGGCGTGGATTCGCTGGCAATTGCCATCGGTACCTGCCACGGTATTTATCCGAAGGGCTATCAGCCGAATCTGCAGCAGGAACTGCTGAGCAAGATCAAGGCAATTGTGCCTGAGACACCGCTGGTTCTGCATGGCGGTTCCTCCAATAAGGACAGTGAGATTGCCGAGTCCTGCAAGCGCGGTATCAACAAAATCAATATTTCCTCCGACATCAAGGATGCCTTCTATCAGGAACTGCGCAACACTCTGAAAGATCCGTATATTCGTGAGCCGTTTGAACTGTATCTCCCCGCCATTGAGGCTATGAACGCGGTGATTGATCATAAGATCAAGCTGTTCAACGATGCCGATAAGGTCAAGTATTATAAACTGGGCTGATTGTTGAATAGTCAAGAGGAGACATGTATCAAACGGTGCATGTCTCTTTCTGTAAAACATATTTTTCAATACAGTGAAAAGGAGCAAGTAATATGAAACGTTCTGTCATCAACACCGGTATTGACTGGGCCATTGACACGTGTAAGCGGTTCCACTGTGCGCTGCCGGATTTTGCATATTGGCCCCCCGAGCAGTGGGAAGAAAAGAAGGCATCCACCGGCTATATGCGCAAGGTTGCCTTGGGCTGGGATGTTACCGACTATGATACCGGTGATTTTCAAAAGGTGGGAGCCGTTCTGTTCACGCTGCGCAACGGCGAGGTGGACCGGCCTGAAGCCGGAACCGTATATTGCGAAAAGTATATTGTGATGAAGGCTGGACAGCTGCTTCCCTGCCACTTCCACTATTTCAAAACGGAGGATATTATCAACCGTGCCGGCGGTACGCTGCGGGTGTACGTCTGGAACAGCACTCCGGAGAGCGACGGTTATCAGAAGGACCTGAAGAGCGATGTGCATCTGATGTGCGACGGTCAGGAGGTCACCATTCCCGCCGGCGGATACGTGGATATTAAGGCAGGCAACTCGATTACGCTGACGCCGTATATCTACCATTCCTTTGTTGCGGTTCAGGAGGACGGCGATCTGGTCGTGGGTGAAGTTTCGCGCGTGAATGACGACGCTGCGGACAATCACTTCAATCCCTCCGTAAATCTTCCCCCTGTTGCTGAGGATGAACCCGCAAGGCACCAGCTGTGCGGCGGCTATAAGCAGTGACTATTGAAAAAACGGGAAGTGGAACGGGTTTCACTTCCCGTTTTTAAAAAAGTTGACAGGGGGAAACGAATATGGAAACGATGACTCCCGCCCAAGTGCGGGAGATGCTGCTGGCCTGTGCGGACAAAATTATCCGCAATGAGCCGTATCTGACACGCGTGGACAGCGCCATCGGGGACGGCGATCACGGCATCGGCATGATGAACGGCATGATGGCGGCCCGCGCTTGCCTGGAGACAAGTACGGAAGAATGCGACGTGTATGCGTTATATGCAAAAATGGGTTCCGCCATGGAAAAAGCCATGGGCGGCGCCTCCGGCATGATTTTTTCCTCGCTGTTTACCGGAAATACCACGGAGCATGAGCCGGCTGAACGGATTACGCCCGCCGATCTGGCAGAGCTGATGGCGGCGGGGCTGAAAACGATTCAGAAGATCGGACATGCGCAGCTGGGTGATAAGACCATGGTGGATGCGCTGCAGCCTGCGGTAGAGGCGATGAAGGCTCACAGCGGCGCTTCCTTTGAGGAGATGCTTGCGGCGGCTGAGGCGGCGGCGGCTCAGGGCGTGGAAAATACAAAGAAGTACGTGGCAAAATTCGGACGCTCCAAGAGTTTGGGAGAGCGGGCCGTGGGCCATCCGGATGCCGGAGCCGTCAGCACCTGGCTGATCTTCCAGCAGATGCACGATTATACGGCCGGCACCGTCAGCCCAGACCCTGATTTGAAGGCGCTGCGGGCGACCGAAGAGCCTCAGGCGTCCGAGGACGCGGCAGGGGGCAAGAAAAAAATAATCAATGCGCCGCAGGATGTTGTCAAAGAGGAGTGCGAGGGATTCTTAGCCGCATTCGGCGGGAATTTTGAAGCGGTTCCGGGCGTAAACGGATTGGTTAAAAAGGACATTCCGGCTGGGAAAACGGCGCTTGTCATCGGCGGCGGTTCCGGGCATGAACCGATGTTCGGCTTTTTCCTGGGAGAGAATCTGGCGGATGCGGCTGCAAGCGGAAACGTATTTGCATCCCCGGACCCCACCACCATTGAGCGCACTGCCGATGCGGCTGAGCGCGGAGCGGGCGTCCTGTTTGTGTACGGCAACTACGCAGGGGATAACCTGAATTTTGACAGGGCGGCGGAGCGTCTTGCCGCCCGGGGAATTCAGAGCAAGACCGTTCGCGTGTGGGACGACGTTGCATCGGCGCCCAGAGAACGTATTACGGATCGCCGAGGGATTGCCGGTGATGTTTTCGTGCTGAAGATCGCCGGGGCCGCCTGTGCCTGCCTTGATTTGGAGGAAGCATTCCGCGTTGCCTCCAAGGCGCGGGACAACACCTACTCCGTCGGAATCGGTCTGGCTGGAGCGACCATTCCGGGCCAGAGGGAGCCGATTTTCAGACTTCCGCCGGATCAAATGGAATACGGGTTGGGCATCCACGGGGAGCCGGGCATTCAGCGCGTCGGGATGAAGCCGGCGGATGAGATCGTGACCGAGCTGCTGGAGGTGCTTATAAAGGACAGCGGCATCCGGGAGGGCGATACGGTGTGCACCTACGTGAACGGGCTGGGCAGCACCACGCTGATGGAGCTGATGATCATGAACCGAAAGCTTGCCCTGCTGCTGCAAGAAAAGGGAATCCGGGTGCACGATATGGACGTCAACAGTCTGGTTACTACCATGGAGATGGCGGGAGCCTCCATCACATTGATGAAAATCGACGACGAGCTTCAGAAGTATTATGATATGCCCTGCAGCAGTCCGTATTATAAAAAAGACTGAGACAATCAATCGAGGTAATTTTCATGTCATGTAAAAAGTGGTATATGGGTACCAATACTAAGATGTATAAGACCATCGCGCAGACCAATCAGTTTATCGGCCGCCTAAGTGAATTGACTGCGGATATTGACCGCAGTGAATGGGAGTTGTTTGTCATCCCCAGCTTTACCACGCTGGACAGTGCCAATCAGCACCGGGACAAGAACCTCGTCAAGCTGGGCGCACAGAACATGGGCTGGGAAGAGCAGGGGCAATTTACCGGCGAAATAAGTCCCCTGATGCTTCAGGAGGTTGGCTGTGACCTGGTGATGATCGGACACTCCGAGCGCCGCCATGTCTTTATGGAGACCGACGAGATGGAGAATCGAAAAGTGTGGTGCGGGTTGGACCACGGCTTTACCGTGCTTCTTTGCATCGGCGAAACGGAGGCGGAAAAAGAGGCGGGGCAAAGCGATGAGGTCCTGAACAGGCAGATTGAAGCCGGCTTTGCGGGCGTAGCTCAGGAGGATGCAGACCGAATCTGGGTTGCCTATGAGCCGGTTTGGGCAATCGGCGTCAACGGAAAGCCTGTGGAAATCGACTATGCCGACCAGAAGCTGACCGTCATCCGGGAGAGCCTGGTAAAGCGCTTCGGCTCCCAGGGCGAAGACGTTCCAATTTTTTACGGAGGCTCCGTCAATGCAGAAAATGCGGAACCTCTCGCCGGCTGCAGGGACATCAACGGCCTGTTTATTGGCCGCAGTGCATGGGATGCCGACCGTTTCAATTCCATTATTCGAAAAGTTCAGGCTGTACGGCAGAAAATAAACTGACAAACAGGAGTATTTACTATGAAAATTGCAATTGGCTGCGACCCGAATGCCGCAGACATGAAGAACAACATCATCGAGTATGTGAAAGGCCTTGGCCATGAGGTGACTGACTTCGGATCAGAGGACCCGATTTATGCAAAGGTCGCCTTTGCCGTGGGTGAGGCGGTTGCCGCCGGAGAGTTTGAGCGCGGAATCCTCTTCTGCGGGACGGGACTGGGCGTTATGCTGGCTGCCAATAAGGTCCCCGGCTGCTATGCCGCTGTGGTTGGCGATGTTTACAGTGCGCAGCGGGCCTGCCTTTCAAACAACTGCAACGTGATCACCATCGGGGCACAGGTGACCGGTATTAAAAAGGCGGAGATGATGGTCAGGGAATACCTGTCCTGCACATACGTTTGCAATGAGCGCAGCGCTGCAAAGGTCGACGCCATTGTCGCGTATGCAAAGGAGCACGGTCGATAATCCTGCCAAATGTTCCGGGTCTTCTACAAATGCGGTTATACTGGGTGCAAGGCTCAAAAGCACTGTGCAAAAAATAATTTACGGCATATGTCAATTTCATTATTGACATATGCCGTTTTCCATGTATAATAAAACTGTAAACGGCATATGCCATGAATATAATGAATGCAGCGCGTTAGCGTCGTCAGCAGAGGGAAAATTGATTTGCGGACCGGGCAGTAAAACGCTCCGGACGAAAGGAATAGGAGAACAATATGCCTCGACCGAAAAAATGCAGAAAGGTTTGCTGCCTTCCCAGAGTGAAAGAATTCCTGCCTTCCCAGGAAAGCGGCGCATCCCCGGAGGTCGTCGTCATGACCGTGGACGAATATGAGGCGGTCCGCCTCATTGACAACGAGGGCTTTTCACAGGAGGAGTGCAGCGAGTATATGAAGATCGCGCGCACGACCGCGCAGCAGATTTATCTGAGCGCGCGCAAAAAAATTGCCCGCGCACTGGTAGAGGGGCTGGCCCTCAGAATCGAGGGCGGGGACTATTGCCTTTGCGAGGGTGGGGAATCATATTGCGGCTGCGGCGGGTGCCGAAGACACCGCCGCGGCTGTATGGAGCAAACGCAGAAGGAGGAAGAAAAATGAAGATCATGATTCCGGTTGACGACAGCAGGGAGACCGTCTGCGTTTCCTTTGGCAGAGCGCCGTATTTCCTGATTCACAATACGGAGACCGGCACGGCTGAACTCATCGGGAATTCCGCCGCCGAGGCCCAGAGCGGTGCGGGCATCAAGGCGGCCCAGCTTGTGGTGGACAAGGGCGCAGATGCGCTCGTTACCGTCCGCTGCGGGCAGAACGCCGCGGACGTGTTCAAGGCTGCGGGCGTTGCGATCTACCGGGCGGACGGCCCGTCCGCAGCGGAGAACCTAAAAGCGTTGTCGGAGGGAAAACTCAGCGTGCTCACCAGCTTCCACGCGGGTTTTCACGGCAAGGCATGAGGGTCGCGGTTCTCAGCGGCAAGGGCGGTACCGGAAAAACCTTTGTATCCGTGAATCTCGCGGCAACGGCAAAAAATGCGGTCTATATCGACTGCGATGTGGAGGAACCCAACGGCCACCTGTTTCTAAAGCCAACGTACACGAACGAATCGCCGGTGTACACGCTCATTCCGGAGTTTGACGCAGCAAAATGTACCGGCTGTCGGAAATGTGTGGAATTTTGCCGGTACAACGCGCTGGTGTTCGTCCGAGAAAAGCCCATGGTATTCTCCGAGGTCTGCCATTCCTGCGGCGGGTGCGCGCTCCTCTGCCCGAAAGACGCGGTTTCCGAAAAGCCACATTCGGTGGGGGCGGTTGAGGAAGGCACAGCGGGAAGCGTGCGCGTGGTCACGGGTATTATGAATACCGGCGAGGTATTGGCGGTGCCGGTGATCAAAGCCGCGCTGCGTGCCGGAGCGGGCGCGGAAGAGTTGACCGTCATCGACTGCCCGCCGGGCAGCGGATGCCCGGTGATGGAAAGCGTCATGAATGCGGATTACTGCATTTTGGTGACGGAGCCTACCGCCTTTGGCTTTCATAATTTTCAAATGGTCCATAAGCTGGTGACCTTGCTGGGCAAACCCTGCGGCGTGGTTGTGAACAAGACGGAGGAAGCCTATGCGCCGCTGGAGGAATTTTGCGCGGCGCACCGGACGCCCGTTCTGCTGCGCATCCCGTACCGTGAGGAGCTGGCCCGGCTGGGCGCAACCGGGCAGATCGCCGCCGAGCAGGATGAGGAGACCGCGGCGCTGTTTCGAAAATTGCTGACGGCGGTTCAAAAGGAGGGGGCGAGGTGAAAAAGCTGCTGATTTTGAGCGGCAAAGGCGGAACGGGCAAAACCACCGCCGCCGCCGCGTTTATCCGTTTCGCAGATGCCCGCGCTTTTGCCGACTGTGACGTGGACGCGCCCAATCTCCATCTGGTGGCCGGCGTCGGCGGCACGCCGGAGCAGTTTGACTATCTCGGCTCCCGGAAAGCGTTCATCGATCCGGAGAAATGTATTGGCTGCGGTGCCTGCGTGAAAGTCTGCCGCTTCGATGCGATCAAAAAATCTGAGAGTCTCTGCGAGATTGTTCCGTATTCCTGCGAGGGCTGCGGCGTCTGCGCGGCGGTATGTCCTCAGAATGCGGTGTCCCTTCAGGACGACGTGGCCGGAGAGGTGGCGCTCTTCAAGGGCGAACGGGTTTTCTCCACTGCCGAGCTGAAGATGGGGCGAGGCAACTCCGGCAAGCTGGTGTCGGAGGTCAAGCTGGCGCTGATCAACGCCGCCCGAAACGAAGATCTTGCCATCATCGACGGTTCACCCGGCATCGGCTGCCCGGTCATCGCCTCCATGAGCGGCGTGGACCTTGTACTGATTGTGGCGGAACCGTCCGTATCGGGTATCAGTGATATGGAGCGGATTTTAAAAACGGCGGCGATCTTCCAGACCAAAGCCGCAGTCTGCGTCAACAAATGGGACGCAAATCCGGAGAGCACGGAAAAAATTGAGCGCTTTTGCCGGGAAAACGACATCCCCTTTGTGGGCCGCGTCCCCTATGACAGGCAGGCGTCGGCCGCCGTCAACGCCGGGAAAAGCGTTGCCGAAGTTGATTGCCCCGCATCCCGCGCGCTGCGGGAGGTATTCGAGCGCACGATGGCGCTGCTGGAAGTGAATTCAATAACCAAAATTAAAGGAGATATAAAATGATGAAAATTGCGGTTGCGTGCATGGGCAAACAGGTTGGCGGCCATTTTGGCCACTGCGAGAACTTCACGATCTTTGAAGCGGAAGACGGAAAAATTGCTTCAGAGAACAGTATTCCGAATCCCGGCCACAGACCCGGCTTCCTGCCAAATTTCCTGGGCGACATGGGCGTAGAGGTCATCATCGCCGGAGGTATGGGCGGCGGCGCCGTGGATATCTTCAATGAGCGCAGGATCGAGGTCATTGTCGGGGTCGAGGGAGATGCCCGCGCCGCCGTGGAGTCCTACCTCAGGGGAGAGCTGGAATCCACCGGCTCTGTCTGCCACGAGCATGCGTATGAAAACGAGTGCGGCGGACATCACGCGGAGAAAGACAGCTGATCCGATTTTCCCTTTGAAACAAAATCCAGCATCACGGCCGGCAGAAAAATTCTGCCGGCCGTGATGCTGGATCAATTTGCAATTGTATCAAGCCCCACTTCGGGAAGCTTTTCGACACTCATAGCCTCAATGTAGTAAAAGGGCCCGCCTGGCTGTCCGGAGCCCGGATACATAGTGCCCTGACGCAGGATTCCGGTCACTCTCACCCAGGAGCTCTCGGAGACAAGTCCGGAAAGATCCTCATCGGACTTGAATTCAAAATTGACATAGCCGCCTGTACAATAGGGACAGGTGGGGCCTTTTCGCCCGACGAACGTATATTTGTCGTCGAAAATCATGTAGTAGCCGTCAATGACCACCGATTTTCCGTCATAGTCGGAAAAGTTTTCGTACCAGTCGTTGATCTGGGTCATATAGAGTTTGTCTCCGACGGTCATGTCAATTTTGTTTGGATCAAAGTTTTTCCGGTCGGCGGCAATGTCGTAGGGATAGTCGTCGCTTGCCTCCTGCGGGCCTGAAGACGCCGCACTGCCGGAGGCGGCAGCGGAGGAGACTGACGCCGCGCTTTCCGCTCCCGCGCTGCTTTCCGGCGTCGACACCTGCGAAGAGGCGTGCTGATCCTTGCTCGAACCGCAGCCGGTGGTGAGCATAAGCGCGAAGCATAAGACGAAAAGAAGTCCTTTTTTCATAGAATTACACCCTTTCCCGCAGCTTTTCTATCCCTGTGAAAATAAAAAATACGATGATATCCGTGACAACAATGCATGCGCCGGTGGGCACGGAGTCCAGGTAGGAAATGGTCAGTCCCAACATGAAGCAGGTAACCGACAGAATTGCGGATACCAGGATGGTGGTCTTAAACCGTCTGCATACACGCATGGCGGTAAGCGACGGAAAGACGATCAGACTGGAGATCAGAAGGGTGCCCATCATCCGCATACCCAACACCACTGTGATTGCGGTGAGAAAGGCGATGACCATGTTATAAAAACGTGTTCTGGTACCGGTGGCGGAAGAAAAAGTCTCGTCGAAAGTCACCGCGAAAATGCGGTTGTAAAAGAGAACATACAGGATCAGCACCGCCGCACTGAGAAAAACAGAGAGCGTCACATCCGTGCGGTTCATGGCCAGAATGCTCCCGAACATATAGTTGCACACATCCGTGTTCATGCCCGTGGTCACGGAAATGGTCATGACGCCCACGGCCAGCGCACCGCTGCATAGCAGCGCCGTGGCCGCGTCACCTTTGATTTTTGAGCTGTCCTTGAGCTGCAGCAGAAAAAATGCGCAGACGACACACACCGGGATGGAAACCGCCAGAGGCGCCGCATTCATGGCATAGGCGACGGCCAGAGCCGCAAAGCCGACATGGGAAAGACCGTCGCCGATCATGGAATAGCGTTTTAAGACCAAGCTTGCTCCCAGAAGCGAGGCGCACAGAGATACCAGCACACCCACGATCAGCGCGCGGACCAAAAACGGATAGGAGAGCATTTCTGCGAGGATATTCAGCATGTTCTACCTCCCAAAAAGTGCATTCCGATCTCACTGAGCCGGTAATCTTCCGTTTTTCCATAAAATAGCTGCCGGTTGCCAAGGTGCAGAACGTGATCCGATTGCTCAATTGCACCGCGCACATCGTGTGACACCATGATAACGGTGATACCCTGCTCGTTGTGGAGCGCGCAGATAACACGGTACAGATCCGCGGTCATGATGGGGTCAAGGCCCGTGACCGGCTCGTCGAGGAGAAGCAGTTTTTTTATGGCGCAAAGAGCCCGGGCCAGCAGCACACGCTGCTGCTGGCCACCGGAGAGATCGCGGTAGCAGCGATTTTCCAGATCAAGGGCTCCAAGCATATCCAGCTTTTCGCGGGCGTCGTTTCGGTCGGAAGCTCCGTAAAATGGGCGCAGGCCCAGACGATTGAGCCGTCCGGACAATACAACCTCCAGCACGCTGGCGGGAAAATCTTTTTGCGCCGCGGTCTGCTGGGGAAGATAGCCAATCTCAGTGGGCCGCAGCCCGTCGCCCGTCGTAATCTCACCGCCAGAGGGCTTTTTCAGGTGCAGCAGGCCTTTGAGCAGCGTGCTTTTTCCTGCTCCGTTCTCGCCCACAATGCATAGATAGTCTCCGGATTCCACGGAGAAGTTCAAATCAGACAGCACCGTTGCCCCCTCATAGGAGAATGCGGCGTCGCGGCAGGCTAGCAGGCTCATGTCAGTTCAGCGCCTCCTTCAGTACTTCCACATTGTGTTCCATCAGGCTCAAATAGGTCACACCCGCCTTGAAGTCACTGTCGCTGACATTGTGGACGGCGTTGAGCAGTTTGCTCTTTGCCCCGGTCGCCTCACAAATGGAGTTGCACATCTGCTCGTTGGAAAGCTCAATATGGAACACAACGGGGACCTTGTCTTCTTTCACTTTTTTAATAAGAAACGCCACGGTGGAAGCGTCTGCTTCAGTATCTGTGGAGCAGCCGGGGAAGGCGGCATAATACGTCAGGCCGAATTCTTCGCAGAAATAACGGAACGGGAAACGGTCGCCCACGATAATTTCTTTGCGCTTGCCGTTTTCCACCACCTCGCGGAATTCATCATCCAGTTTCTGGAGCTGGGCGAGATAGGCTTCCGTATTGGCTTTGAAGGTATCCTGATCCGTGGAATCCAATGTGCACAGCGTGTCACAGAGCTTTTGCACAATCTTCATGGCGTTGGTAGGCGAGGTCCAGACGTGTTCGTCCATCTCCGGCGCCGCCTCCGCTTCGCTCCCTGCGCTCTCGGCTTCAGCCTCGGGCTGCATCCCCTCGACCAGTTCCTCTTTCACCAAATCCACGCAGTCCATGAGCTTAAATACGGTCATCTTGCTCTGATCCATGGAGCTGAGCACGTCAGCGACCCATTCGTCGGAATCCCCGCCCACATAGACGAACAGATCGCTATTCTGAATGGTGATGATGTCCTGAGGTGTGGGCTCATACGTGTGGCTCTCCGCGCCGGGTTTGAGGAGCATGGTAACGTCCGCCTTGTCCCCGACAATCTGACGGACAAAATCATATTCCGGAAAATTTGTGCAGACTACGCTGAGCTTTTGTGCGTCTTCCGCATTGCTCGCTGAAGCGGAGCTATTTGGCAAAGTCCTGCTTGCGCAGGCAGCGAGGGAAGTGGCGAGCAGCAAACCCGCCGTCAGGCAGGCAAGTATTTTTTTCATAAAATGATCCTCCGATAATCCAACAATATTAAAAAAGGGCGCAAAAATACAAGGGAGAATCGGCGGTGCGCCGAATCGGTCCGCCGATGGGCAGACCTCTCCCCTGTGATGCTGAATATTGCTTAATCGGAGAGCTTGACCTTTAGAGAAATAAGCGTAACCGCCGCCGACTCACGTCGGTGAACGGATATAAGCGCTGTCAGAAAGACCAGGGTGAAGGAAAAAACCGCGGCACCCAAAACTGCCGTTCCTACGGTGTTCAAAATTTGCTGACAAATTTGAATCTCGTGGCAGATCGGGCAGTTTTCTCCGGTGCAGTTGTGGTCGGCTTCCCGAATGATATAGGCGGTGGAGAAGAACATGACGAGCAGCAGCCCAAGGCACATCGCCATGGCCGTAATTCTGCGTTTTTTTGTCATCTTCCGTTCCTCCATTGCTTATAAACGCGAGTCAGTGGGCGGCAGGCAGTCGTTGCAAACGCCGTATAAAACCGTTTTTTGGCGATTAATCTGAAACCCGTTTGCCTCAAATGTGTCGGCGAGCAGCCGGTCCGTAATCTCCTGCTCCATATGGATTGTCTTACCACACTTCATGCAGATCAGGTGAATGCAGTCGCGGCAGTGCTCCGACTGAATGTACTGATAGTAAATTTCCCTTGAGCCCTCTTTGGTAAAGCGGTTGATAAACCCCGCGCCTTCCAGCGCCGTCAGGTTTCGGTAAATTGCGCTGAGACTTATTTTGGGAGCGGGCAAGCTTTCCGCAATCTGTTGCGCTGAAAACTGTCTGTCGGGATTGCGCTGCAAAAAACCCATGAGCTGTCCGCGCTGTTCCGTCTTATAAGCCGCCATTTTCATGCCTCCGCCGCTAATTTGCGAATCAACTGCAAATTATGGTAACACCAAGGCTACCGATTGTCAATTGAATTTGCAAATAAAATGCAAATTCGAGAGATTCTTGCGGTTCAAGTTGTTCTGTCTTTTTTATAAATATCAATCGGCGCTTTTTTGCAGTCTGGGCCGTAAACGTGCGGAAAGGCGTCCATCAAATTTTTGCGCTTATTGGCCGATTTCCAACAGACTCGCAGAAGTAAAAAAGTTTCCACAATAAAACGCATAAAATTCCATATTAGAATGCATGAAGTACCGGAGATGGAAAGAGTAACAATGAAAATAAAACGGCGCACATCACTTGATTAATCAAAATCAACAAAAAGTAATACCTTTTATTCAAAAAGACTATATACAAATTTTTGAATATTTTCGAGGAATGTGTTGACGGCGGCGGGAGAAAAGTGGATAATGTAGATTTAATGAAGATAAACTGCTGGAGTGCGGCTTGGAGACGGCGGGCGCGAAAGGAATGGTCAAAAAACATGAAGAAAGCGTATCTGGTTTTGCAGGACGGACAGGTTTTCGAGGGACTCCGGTTCGGCGCGGAAAGAGACTCCGTGGGAGAACTGGTGTTTACCACCGGCATGTGCGGCTACATCGAAACGCTGACAGACCCCAGTTACTATGGGCAAATTGTATTGCAGACGTATCCCCTGATGGGAAATTACGGCGTCATTCCGCAGGATTTCGAGGGAAAATGCTCCGTCCGGGGCTACGTGGTGCGGGAGTGGTGCGCCGCGCCGTCCAACTTCCGCTGTGAAATGGATCTGGACGCCTTTTTGAAGCGGGAAAACGTTCCGGGTATCTGCGGCGTGGACACCCGGGAGCTGACCCGCATTATCCGGGAGCACGGCGTGATGAATGCCACGCTCTGCGACGAAGTACCCGCGGATCTCACGGAGGTGAAGCGGTACGCGGTCGTGGACGCGGTGAAGTCCGCCACCTGCGAAAAAGCCTCCGTTCACCCGTCGGCGGGAGAGAAACAATATTCCGTTGCCCTGCTGGATTACGGCGCGAAAAACAATATCGTTCGGGAGCTTCAGAAGCGGGGCTGCGAGGTGACCGTTCTGCCTGCCGCCGCCACGGCGGAAGAGGTGCTGGCGGGGAGGCCGGACGGCATTATGCTTTCCAACGGCCCCGGCGACCCGGCGGAAGCCGTCTTTCAGATCGAGCAGATCAAAAAGCTGATTGGGAAAAGGCCCATGTTCGGGATCTGTCTTGGCCACCAGCTCACGGCGCTGGCGCTGGGGGGAAAGACCTATAAACTGAAATACGGCCACCGGGGTGTGAACCAGCCCGTCCGGGACCAGAACGGACCCCGGACCTTTATCACCAGCCAGAATCACGGGTACGCCGTGGATTCCGACTCCGTGAAGGTGGGAAAGATCCGCTTTGCCAACGCCAACGACGGTACCTGCGAGGGGATCGATTATCCGGAGCTGAACGCATTCACCGTCCAGTTTCATCCGGAGGCCTGTACCGGGCCGAAAGACACCGGATTCCTGTTTGACCGGTTTGCTGCAATGATGAAGGGAGGCGACCTGTAATGCCATTGGATACGTCGATTAAGAAGGTCCTTGTCATCGGCTCCGGCCCTATTGTCATCGGACAGGCCGCCGAGTTTGACTATGCTGGGGCGCAGGCCTGCCGCATTCTAAAAGAGGCGGGAGTGGAGGTGGTTCTGTGCAACTCCAATCCCGCTACCATTATGACCGATCAGGCCATGGCGGATGAAATTTATCTGGAGCCTCTCACCACCGAGACGGTGAAGCGCATTATTAAGAAGGAACGGCCCGACAGCATTCTTGCCTCTCTCGGCGGACAGACCGGTCTGACCATCGCTATGCAGCTGGGGAAAGAGGGCTTTTTGGAGCGGGAGGGTGTCCGCCTGCTTGGCACCGACGCCGCCGCCATCTCCCGGGCGGAGGACCGGGAGCTGTTTAAGGAGGCCATGCAGGCCATCGGGCAGCCGGTCGTCCCCTCCGATATCGCGCAGACCGTGAGCGAGGCCCTTGCCGTGGCGGACAAGATCGGCTATCCCGTCATCGTTCGCCCGGCCTTCACGCTGGGCGGAGCGGGCGGCGGCGCGGCCCAGGATGCGGAGGAGCTGAAGGTGATCGCTGGCACGGGACTTGACGCGTCCCCCATTACGCAGATTCTGGTGGAGCGGGCGATCTTCGGCTGGAAGGAAATCGAGTTTGAGACCATGCGGGATGCGGCGGGAAACGTGATCGCCGTATGCTCCATGGAAAACCTTGACCCCGTGGGCGTTCACACCGGCGACTCCATCGTGGTGGCGCCCACCCAGACCCTCTCCGACAAGGAGTTTCAGATGCTGCGCACCGCGTCGTTGGACATCATCTCGTCGCTGGGCATTGTGGGCGGATGCAACTGCCAGCTGGCGCTGAATCCGGACAGCTTTGAATACGCGGTCATCGAGGTGAACCCCCGGGTGTCCCGCTCATCGGCGCTGGCCAGCAAGGCCACCGGCTATCCCATTGCCAAGATTACCACAAAGATCGCGCTGGGCTATACGCTGGACGAGATCAAAAACGACATTACCGGAAAGACCTGCGCCTGCTTTGAACCGGCGCTGGACTATATCGTAGCAAAAATGCCCAAATGGCCCTTTGACAAGTTCGCGGACGCCAGCCGGCGTCTGGGTACCCAGATGAAGGCCACCGGCGAGGTCATGGCCATCGGCCCCGGCTTTGAAATGGCGATCATGAAGGCCGTCCGGGGGGCGGAGATCGGGATGGACACCCTGAACCGCAAACATGATGAGAGCGACACAGCCCCCATTCGAGAACGATTGGAGCGGGTGGACGACCACCGGCTTTTCACCGTGTTCGAGGCGCTGAAGTCCGGCGTATCCGTGGAGGAGATTCACGCGATCACGAAGATCGACAACTGGTTCCTCTGCAAGCTGCGCAATCTCGCGGAATTTGAGGGCTGTCTCGCAAAAGAGGGCCTGACCGCGGAGAATTACGAGACCGGCAAGAAATTCGGCTATCCGGATGCGGCGCTGCTGCGTCTGTCCGGCGGGTCATCGCTGCCGGATGCGCCCAAAGCTGCCGTCTACAAAATGGTGGATACCTGCGCGGCGGAGTTTGACGCGGAGACGCCCTATTTTTACTCCAGCTTTGACAAAGCCTGTGAGTCCCGTGCGTTCCCACGCAGCGGAAAGCCCGTCATCATGGTGCTTGGCTCCGGCCCCATCCGCATCGGGCAGGGCATCGAATTCGACTACTCCTCCGTCCACTGTGTGTGGACGCTGAAGGAGCTGGGCTACGAGGTGGTCATCGTCAACAACAACCCCGAGACGGTCTCCACCGACTACGATACCGCCGACCGGCTATACTTTGAGCCGCTGTACCCGGAGGACGTGATGCACATTATCAATGTGGAGCGTCCTGTTGGAGTGGTGGTTGCCTTCGGCGGGCAGACGGCCATCAAACTGACCAAATTTCTGGACGGCCGCGGCGTGAAAATTCTGGGCACCTCCGCCGAGTCCATTGATATGGCGGAGGATCGGGAGCGGTTTGACGCCCTTTTGGAGCAGTTTTCCATCAAGCGCCCTCAGGGACGGGGCGTGCTGGGTCTCGACGAGGCGCTTTGTGCCGCCAAAGAGCTGGGCTATCCCGTGCTGCTGCGCCCCTCTTATGTCATCGGCGGACAGAATATGGTCATCGCCCACAACGACGACGAGGTCCGCCGCTATATGGACGTGATTCTTGCCGGAACCATCGAAAATCCGGTGCTGGTAGATCAGTATTTGCAGGGCCGGGAGCTGGAGGTGGACGTGATCTCCGACGGAGTGGACGTCCTGATCCCCGGCGTGATGCAGCATATCGAGCGCACCGGCGTCCATTCCGGTGACTCCATCGCCGTATACCCCCACTTCAACATCGGGGACAAAATGCTCAAGACCATCATAGACTGCTCGGAAAAGCTGGCCCTGAGCCTGAAGACCCACGGCCTCATCAACATACAGTACCTGATTTATCAGGGCGAGCTGTACGTGATCGAAGTAAATCCCCGGGCCAGCCGCACCGTCCCCTATATCTCCAAGGTGACGGGCGTACCCATGGTGGACCTAGCCACCCGGGTCATGGTGGGTCAGCCGCTCAAGTCTTTGGGCTACGGTACGGGGCTTTACAAAACGCCGCCGTATGTGGCGGTGAAGGTGCCCGTCTTTTCCTTTGAGAAGATCACCGACGCCAACGCCTCCCTCTCACCGGAAATGAAATCCACCGGCGAGGTGCTGGGCCTTGGAAAGAACCTGCAGGAGGCGCTGTTCAAGGGTCTGGTCTCCGCGGGCTACAAAGTCGAAAAGGAACGGCGGGGCGGCATTTTGATCTCCGTCAACCGCCGGGACCAGCCGGAGGTGGTGCATATCGCCCGCAAGCTGGTGGATATGGGCTACAAGCTGTACGGCACCGAGCGCACCGCCCACGAGATCTCCCAGCTTGGCACCGATGTGGAGGTGGTGGGTAAGCTGGGACAGGACAACCGGGTGTTCCAGCTCCTTGAGGATGGCAGGATCGACTTTGTGATCCTCACCGGCTCCACGGAGCCGGCCTATATCCGCGACTTTATCCACCTGAACCACCGCTGTGTCCAACTGGGCATCCCGTGCCTGACGAGTCTGGATACCGCCGCCGCGCTGACGGACATCCTCGCCAGCCGGTACACGCAGCAGAACACGGAACTGGTGGACATCTGCCACCTGCGGACGCAGCGGAAAAAGCTGCCGTTCGCAAAGCTCCAGACCTGCGGCAACGATTATATTTTCCTGGAGAACTTCGACGACTCCATCACCTGCCCGGAATCTCTGTGCATCACCCTCTGCGACCGGCACACCGGAATCGGAGCGGACGGAATTGTTCTGATGGAGCGCTCTGAAACCGCCGACGCGAAGATGCGGATGTTCAACGCCGATGGGTCTGAGGGCGGCATGGCGGGCAACGCGCTGCGCTGCATGGGCAAATACCTGTACGACAAGGATATTGTAAAAAAAGAGACCTTGCGGATTGAGACCGTCAGCGGCGTTAAGACCGTGAAGCTCTATACCATGAGCGGACAGGTCACCTCCGCCTGCGTCTCCATGGGACAGGCCTCGCTGGATGCGAAGAAGCTGCCCACCACATTGAAGGAAGCGCAGCTTGTGGATTACCCTGTGGAAATCGGTGAAAAACTTTGGCGAATTACCTGCGTGGATATGGGTAACCCCCACTGTGTGGTATTCTGCCAGCGGGTGGACGGCGTGGATGTGCCGGTGGTGGGCCCTCAATTTGAACACGCAGAAATTTTCCCGGAGCGCATCAATACGGAGTTTATCCGGGTGGTGAACGAGAGCACCATCAAGATGCGGGTCTGGGAACGGGGAAGCGGCGAGACCATGGCCTGCGGCTCCGGCGCCTGTGCGGCCGTGGTGGCGGCGGTGGCGGGCGGCCTTTGCCAAAAGGGCCGGGATATCACCGTGAAGGCCGCCGGAGGCGACCTGACCGTCAACTATACCGACGATGGAGTGACCCTCACCGGCGACGCAAAGCTGGTGTACGAAGGCTTCGTGGAATATTAAGGCTCGGGCGCCGGCATTGCCGGCGCCTGAATTTTCGGGAGGAGAGCATATTTGAAAAAGGAAGAGCTTCAGCGCTCCGAAAGCTTTTTGGTGGCGGCGCTGCTGGCGCTGTCCGGCGGCCTTCTGGATGCGTATACCTATCTCTCCCGGGGCGGTGTTTTCGCCAATGCCGAGACGGGAAACATCGTCCTGCTGGGCATACACCTGGCCCGGCGGGAGTGGGGCGCGGCGCGGTCGTATCTGGCACCGATTTTGGCGTTTGCTCTGGGAGTGCTTGCGGCGGAGCTGGTAAAAAGCCGCCGGTTTCACAAATCCGGACGGTTTCATTGGCGGCATTTTACGCTGGGGACGGAGATTGCGGTGCTGATTGCGGCGTCCTTTATTCCGCAGGGCGAGCTGGACGGACTGGTGAATATGATGGTGGCGTTTGTGTGCGCCATGCAGGTGGAGGCGTTCCGCAAGGTGTGGGGTTTTGCTTTTGCAACCACAATGTGCACAGGGAACCTGCGCAGCGGAACCGAGGCGCTGTACAGCGGCGCGCTGCATCGGGACAGAACACTGATTGAAAAGGGCGCGTGCTATTACGGCGTAATCTGCTGCTTTATTGCCGGGGCGGCACTGGGGACCGTGCTGTCGGGGCTGTTTCCCCAGCGGGCGGTATTGGGAGCAGCGGCTTTTCAGTCAGCGGCCTTCGCGGCGATGATTACCGGGGAAAAGCGGCGATGAAGAGCGGTTGACAGAGGGGGAGCCCGCTGCTTATAATGAAAAAACATTCAATGAAAAATTAAAGGGGAAAGAGAGGTACGGGAGATGGAGTACAAAATTGAGGGGCAGCCACTGCCGGTCGTCGTCTGCCAGCTGAATGCGGGGGAGAGCATGATTACCGAACGGGGCAGCATGAGCTGGATGAGTCCCAATATGAGGATGGAGACTACTTCCAACGGAGGGCTTGGCAAGGCGCTGGGCCGGATGTTTGCAGGCGAGGCTCTGTTCCAGAACCGTTATACCGCCCAGGGCGGGCCGGGAATGATCGCCTTTGCCTCCAGCTTCCCCGGCGATATCCGGGCGTTTGAGATCGGGCCGGGCCGGGAGCTGGTCGTGCAGAAAAGTGGTTTTCTCGCCAGCGAGGAAAGCGTGCAGCTCTCTGTGTTCTTCCAGAAGAAGCTGGGCGCGGGCTTTTTTGGCGGCGAGGGCTTCATCATGCAAAGACTGTCGGGCAGAGGCATCGCGTTTGCCGAATTTGACGGACACGTAATGGAGTATGATCTGGCACCGGGGCAGTCCATGGTGGTGGATACGGGGTATCTGGCCGCCATGGATGCGAGCTGCTCTATGGAGATTCAGACCGTACCCGGTGTGAAAAATATGGTCTTTGGCGGCGAGGGACTTTTTAACACGGTTATTACCGGACCCGGCCGCATCTATTTGCAGACCATGCCCATCAGCAGCGTGGCCAGCGCAATCCAGCCCTTTATCCCCACCGGAAAGTAAAAATATTCCGCGCCGCAGGTTGGACCCACCGCAGGGAAATCCATGCGAGTTCCGTTTCATTTCCGCTCTTTTAATCGGATGGAATAAGCTGCCGAATTTTGGCTAAAAGTTCATTGACTTCCTTTTTGCCCGATGTTATGCTGGAAGAAACTCAGGTTATGAGCTGTGAGTTATTGGACATTATATAACGGGAAATGCAGAAAGGAGCACTGACTATGAGCGAACAGAAATTCTATATTTGCAAACACTGCGGCAATCTGGTGGGACTGATTGAAGCGGGCGGCGGCACACTGATCTGCTGCGGCGAACCCATGGTGGAGTTGAAACCGAACACCGTTGATGCCAGCCAGGAAAAGCACGTTCCTGTAGTTACCGTTGAGGGTGACACCGTGAAAGTGGCTGTTGGCGCGGTGGCGCATCCAATGACCGAGGAGCATTCTATTCAGTGGATTTACCTTCAGACCGCGCATGGCGGGCAGCGCCGCGGTCTCAAGCCGGGCGAAGCGCCTGAAGCGGAATTTGCCCTGAACGGCGATGCAGCTGTGGCGGTCTATGCGTACTGCAATCTGCACGGCTTGTGGAAAAAGGAACTGTAAGACTACAACGGACGGGCGCCGCATAAAAACGGAAACCGATGGCTGCAAACAGACGCAGTCATCGGTTTTCATGCTCGCGAGGCCCGAAAAGAGGAGAAGCCAAAATGAAGGTCTGTATTTTACAGGGGAGTCCTCGGGAAAACGGAAATACCGCCGCTTTGCTGGAACCGTTTGTCCGGCGGATGGAGGAGCGGGGACAGACCTGCGAAACCATCCGGCTGTACGATAAGCAGCTGAAGCCATGTCTGGCCTGTCGGGCGTGCCAGAAGGACTGGACGATTTTCGGATGTGTGCAGAGGGACGACATGCAGAAGATTTTCGACGCCGTTTTGGCTTGTGACCTCTTGGTATTGGCAACACCCATCCATTCCTGGTATTGCTCCCCGCCGATGAAGGCGGTGCTGGACCGGCTGGTGTATGGCATGAATAAGTACTATGGCGGCGCAAAGGGACCTGCGCTGTGGAAGGGGAAGCCGGTTGCTCTGGTGACCACCTGCGGTTATCCGCCCGAGAAGGGGGCCGATCTGTGGGAGAGTGGTATGCGACGCTATTGCAGACATTCTCAGCTTAAGTATCTGGGTATGCTGGCACAGCGGCACCGGAGCTACGACACCGCATTTATGGATGAGGGAAAAGCTGCTCGGGCGGCGGCGTTTGCAGATGAACTGTGCGCCGTATACGACGAAAAATAAAAACTTGAATTAAGTTGCATATGCGACTTAACACATGCGCGTATTCGTATATACTCATATCATCAACAGGAACAAAGTATTACAGTCAATTGATTGGAATACCGAATTTTAAAGGAGGAAATTATTATGAAAAAGTGGGTTTGCTCTGTTTGCGGTTATGTGTTTGAGGGCGAAAATCCCCCCGAGAAGTGCCCCCAGTGCGGTGTTCCCGGCTCCAAGTTCACGGAGCAGAAGGGCGAGATGACCTGGGCTGCCGAGCACGTAATCGGCGTGGGTAAGTCCTTTGGCGCGGATGTTCCCGCCGATGTGCAGGAAAAGATTGTGGACGGTCTGCGCGCCAACTTCACCGGTGAGTGCACGGAAGTCGGTATGTATCTGGCCATGAGCCGCGCTGCTTTCCGCGAGGGCTATCCTGAGATCGGTGAGTATTGGCGCAGAGCCGGGCTGGAAGAGGCTGATCATGCCTCCAGATTTGCAGAGCTTCTGGGTGAGGTCGTTACGGATTCCTCCAAGAAGAACCTGGAGATGCGCGTCGAGGCCGAGAACGGTGCCACGCTGGGCAAGTTTGAACTGGCCAAGCTGGCCAAGCAGTACAATCTGGACGCCATTCACGATACCGTCCATGAGATGGCCCGCGATGAAGCCCGCCACGGCAAGGCGTTCGCCGGCCTGCTGAACCGTTATTTCGGCAAGTAAGAAAGTTCACATTCGATCGCTGTGATACGCCGAGGGAATGGTAAATAGCAAAGAATCGTGACATGATAACACAAAAAGATAATCCTATTTACAGAGATGCGGCTCACGAATTATCGTGAGCCGCATTTTGTGTGCGGATGTGTATTTGAAATAATCCGTGGGGACTTTCCAACTCTTGCTCCAATTTTTAAAATAGCCCACAAAACCGCCGAAAAGCTTGATTTCAATGTAGTAAACTGCATGGATAAGACTTATTAAGGGCGCAAAGCTCCTCGTGCTTCCTGAGCTTCCGGTATGCCGGGCGCTTCTGATTTACCCCTGCCTGCTTCTCTGCGCGGCCTTGGTCTGTCTCTTCCAATTTTAAAGATTCCCCTGTCGGCGCATCGATATTCCGTTTCCGGCAGGCGACGGGAAGACGAGAAAAATGGGGGTGACGTAATGTCAGCCTCCCTCATGCACCCGAGCAGGAAATCGACGCTGTCTTGATGGAAAAGATGCAAAATCAGCTGAGCACGTATGTGCTCAGCTGAAAAGTGGTGCGGGCATGGGGACTCGAACCCCAACACATTTCTGCATAAGAACCTAAAGGTAATGTCACCTCAGTGAAAGGTAGGAGCTCATATTTTATAAAAATAATGTTTGCAACGCGGGAGGTGCACGGTTCGATTTTCAGGTCAACCAAGCAAGAAGTGCGGAACACCGCTCGAATTTGGGCCTTCCGTACTTCTTGCTTGCTATTCAGCCTCTATTATACACTCCGACGCCGTTATTCTGATTTGTAACTCTTATCCGTTGATGTTTGGGTGGAGTGGCACCTGCCTCATCTTTCGTCAGATTGAGGTAGTGTTTTTCTGAGAAGCTCGTCCAGCATATCGATCAGAATTTCTTTGGATGGACTATTCTCCTCCATAATCCATTTGGACATTACACCGACCGCCCCGGCGGCGAGGAACCGCGTCAGGAAAATTTCCTTTTCTTGTGTGTCAGGCAGCACCGAAAGGCGCAGGTCCTCAATCGTACGTATCATTTTGTCCTTAAAGCCATCCGTAGTCGATGCTCGCAGGAGCGCACATACCATCGTCCGATTCTTTTCCAGGAAGCCAACGGCTTGTTCCAGAAGCGGGTGCAGATTCGAAACAAGCTGTTGGCTGTATCTATGTTCGGAACTTGGCAGGTTCTCATCGTGAATCAGCCGAAATTCTTCAATCATCTCATTTTCAACTTTCTCCAGAAGGTCGTAAACATCCCGATAATATGTGTAAAATGTGCCGCGGTTGATATCTGCATGCTTTACCACGTCCGTCACTGTGATTTTTTGGAATTCCTTTTCCTGTATCAATTCCACCAGCGCCTGCCGCAACATGCGCTTTGTACGCATAACCCGCCGATCTTTCGTTTGATCCATCCCCGTATCCCCCCAAAATTCTGATAGTAAACGTACAAAATGTATAATTATATCTGCTAACGTGCAAATTCCGATAAATTGATTGTTGTTTTCTAATTATATCACATTATACTATGCTTTGAATTGATAACGAACACAATGTACGTTTTCATGAATAATCTTTTGAAAGGACAGCGGTATGGTGTGATTAATTTCATTATTCGAAAAAGAAAGCTCATTGAACGAATCTTTTTTATTATCTTCACCCTGTGCGCACTAAGCAGCACGCTGGTCGGCGTAAACTACGACCTGACCAAATACCTGCCAGAGAGCACGGAATCTTCAAAAGCACTGAGTATTTTGAAGCAGGAGTTTACATATCCCGGGACGGGCCGTGTGATGTTGGAAAATGTCAGCTTGTATGAGGCTAAAGCGCTTAAGGACCGCATTGAGTCCGTGGATGGCGTGGATATGGTCATGTGGTGTGACACCGCAACGAACATCTATGGTGCGGATACCTTTATCGACTATTCTAAAATTCAAGATTATTACAAGGACGGAAACGCCTATATGGACGTTACGTTTACCGACAGCGATTCTTCTTCCAGTACGCACAAAGCGGTCAATGAAGTGAAACAGATCATTGGGGACAAGGGCGTAATCGCGGGTTCCGCAACGGCCGATACAATGCTCGGCCCTACCATCCACGCAGCAACCACTCGGGTCATGGTTCTGGCGGCCATTTTTATTTTTTTGCTTCTTGCTTTGACCTCAACTTCATGGTTTGAACCGGTTCTGTTTATGGCGGTCATGTTTATCGCAATCGTTCTGGGAAGGGGAACTAACCTTTTGTTCGGCGAAGTGTCCTTTATGTCGAATGCGGATGGTTCAATTTTGCAGCTTGCCTGTTCAATCGACTACTCGATTTTTTTATTGCATGCTTTCACGCGGGAAAAAGCCACCGGAGCACCGCCGGAGCAGGCCATGGCGAACGCGCTGCACTCCGCCGTGCCTTCAATCTGTGCATCTGGCGCGACTACGATCGTCGGATTCCTCGCGCTGACTCAAATGCGCTTTGGTATCGGCCGCGATATAGGCATGGTGCTTGCCAAGGGAATCACATTCAGTTTAGTAACGGTGCTGCTGCTGATGCCCGCTCTTATTTTGCGTTTTCAAGGAATGATTGAAAAGACGTCACATCGCAGCTTCATGCCTAGCTTCCGAAAGTTTGGTGAGTTTGGCTATAAAATCCGCATCCCGTTATTAATTGTTATTTTGCTCCTGGGAGTCCCATGTTATGTCGCCCAAGGTATGAGCAATTTTACTTATGGGAACGACTCCATTGCAAATTCGCCCGGCACTGTGATCTATGATAATGAACAGGCAATTAATAAGGAGTTCGGACAAAGCAACATGATGTTGGCACTCGTCCCAATCGGTGATAATGTAGCGGAAAAAAAACTAACAGAAGAGCTTGGCGGCCTTTCCTACTCCAAGTACGCGATGGGCCTCACCTCCGTTTTACCGGATGGTATTCCGGAGGAAATTGTGCCCCGCAGCCTGATTAAAAAACTTCATTCCGAGCATTGGGCACGCATCATTATTAACGTTCGTAGCCCCGGCGAAAGCAAGGAAGCTTTCGGTTACGCCGACGAGATCCGCTCCATTATAAAGACGTACTACCCAAACCAAACAACCTACTTGACCGGGCTCACGCCCTCGACACAAGATATTAAACAAGTCATTACAAAGGACTATAGCTTTGTCAATATCCTTTCGCTCCTTGGCGTCGCGCTGGTAATCGCGTTCACCTACAAGTCGCTTGTCCTGCCATTTATCGTGTTGATTCCTATCGAGGCGGCTGTGTTTATCAACACCGCGATTCCCTATATTATGGGCGACCGCACCACGTTTTTAGGTTTCATCATTGTCAGTTGCGTCCAACTCGGCGCAACAGTTGACTATTCGATCCTGCTGACCGGAAACTATCTGGACGCTCGCACCCGAAGCAGTAAAAAAGAGGCTGCTATTTGTGCGGTGACTCAGAGCGCGCTGCCCATTATGACATCCGGCTTAATTTTGACCACCGTGGGGTATGGCCAGTATTTCCTGACATCCATCGCTGCAATAGCAGGTCTTGGCGAACTGATTGGCCGGGGAGCCCTTATTTCCACGTTGCTGGTACTGTTTTTGCTCCCGGCGTACCTGATGATATTTGATCGTTTCATTATAAAGAAATATTCTGCGAAAAAGAAGAAAAAGCGCTTAAGCTGCATGCACAGCATAAAGCCCATTCTACCCTGGGTCCGTATGCTGCGTGTGCATCATTCTGCAAAGCGGCCAAGAAAGCAGCTCCCAAATGGTCGTTTGCGTGATCTTGGAGAGCGCCTGCGCGGCCGTGGCAAGCCCTGCGATCCATCCAAAATCCATTGTCCGAAAGAAGAGAAATACGATGAACAAATCCATTAAAAAAAGAATTCTGGAAGGCTTATTGGCAGTTGCCACTACCCTCACCCTGACCTGCACGGCGCTGGCCGCGCCTCCCGCCGTCTCGACCGATGAGGAGGTCTATGCCAATCTCGATTACTATGGTGCGCTGGCCGACATGCGCATCGTCAAGGGAGTCAGCCTAAATGGAGAGACCACGTTTACCGATTACGGCAATTATTCCAAAGTCTACAACATGAGCACTTATGACGAGCCGAAAATTGCAAGCGGCGCGGTTTCCTGGAACCTTTCCGTTCCGGATAAACAGCGCTTCTATTATGAGTGTATTCCCTCGGATAGCAAGACGCTTCAGATGCCATGGACGTTCGATGTATCCTACAAACTTGACGGTATCCCGATCAAGGCGGAAAAGTTGTCTGGCGTAAAAGGTCTTGTGGAAATTACGGTGCATGCTATTCCAGATACCGAAGCCAGTGATTACTATAAGAACAACATGATGCTGATGGTCACGACTGGTATCGACATGGGAAAAAACAACTCAATTGATGCGCCGGACGCGCAGATTCAGTCGTTTGGTTCCTACAAAATCGTGCTTTTTTTAGGACTGCCAGGCGAGGACAATACATACACCATACAAATCAGTTCCGATAAATTTGAAAGTACCGGCTTGATTATCATGATGATTCCCGCGACGATGTCGCAATTCGATAAAATTTCAGACTTTCGCAACACAAAGGACAAGGTCAGCAATGCGTCCGACGATCTATATAAAAGCATAAATGAACTTCTAACGACCATCAGCGGCATGAACAATAGCCTTACCGCAATGTCGGCAGGCATTACCGGACTCAATAAGGTGCGCGATCAGCTGATTGAATCGCGCGGTACAGAAGACTTGGACACGGATCAGTCCTTGGCCGCTCTAAAAAGCCTTGTTGAACAGATGGATTCCATGGTACCGGAACTGTCACAGACACAGGAGAACTTGACAAAGCTTCAAAACAGCACAAACGCTATTCTGAATACCATTGCAGAGTCGCAGAGTGATATTGAACCATATCGCAGGGCTCTGAAAAATTTAACCTCAAGCCTGAACGGCGTTACCGATATGCTCGACTATATAGCGAATAAGACTTACAGCGATGACGATGTGGACCGGGCGCGTGACAGTTTGTCCAATGCGCTTTCAAGTCTGTCCAACGCGTCCACGGCGCTTTCGGGAACATTAGACGAGATGGAAAACGGTTTTAATACGCTCGTCGGCAGTGGACTGATCACTGATCCGGCAATGTTGGCACTCTTGCAGAGCGGCACTGTTACAGAATTGCTGGATCATAGCAAACAGCTTCTGAGTGCTGTAGATTCGATCAGCGGTGCGGGAAAAAGTACACTGACGCTGATTGATGGCTACAAGGACCTCATTGACGATCACACGGGTCACATATCCGATCTGACCGATAGTGCAGCTATGCTTGCCAAGCAAGCCGACAGTACGCTCAATTCCATAAACAAGGTGCTCGATGAATTGCCAGACCTGCAGGACTCCCTGAATAGCAGTGTGCCAGTGCTAAACAGGATCCTTTCCAAAAGTGCCGAACTTCTGACATCGACCAAGGAAACGTTGGCATCCGCCAACCAGACTTTAACCGATCTGCAAAGCACGCTTTGTTCCGTACGGCAGCAGGCGGATGATAACACATCGAAATTGATTGATGGAGTTCTGGATATAATGCAGAAGGCGATCAATTCGTCAGGCATTACAAAAAATATGCAAACTGCAAATACTTCTATCCACAACGCGATCAATGATGAAATCGACAGTCTTGAAGATAGCTCTAATATGTTGAAAATCGACAATTCACTCGCTCTGCAATCTTTCACTTCAAATAAAAATCCCTCTCCGTCAAGCCTGCAATTTATTTTGCGCACCAAGGAGATCTCGGTTGATGATCAAAAGGAGGTACAGACACAGGCGCTGGATCAATCGAACGAAGGTGCCTGGCAGCGAATTTTAAATGTTTTCAAAAAGATACATGATGCTGTAGTATCTGCTTTTAATAATAATTAAAGTAAGGCCTCAGCTGCAACATTCCATATTCTTCTAACTGCGGGTTTATAGGAACTCGACAATGCAAAAAAGAAAATGTTTGGTTGCGAACATCGCTCTTGTCGTTGATCGGTTGGGGCTAAACGTATCTGAACCGGTTCCGGTCATCAGGCCGTTTTCATAGGCAAATAGTACGTTATTATAGAACCAGTCGTCCTCCTTAACGTCGGTAAACGGATTAACAGGTTCAACCGCTTTCTTTTTGAACGAGGCAGCTATGCTGTGCGATTTTTTTACATTCTCAAACGTATAGGTTGAAACAGCACCTGCCGAAACACCGTCTACCAGAACATCTTCGATCTCATAGCCTTTGTCGGCGGTAATGGTATAGGTTTTGTCATTTCTGCACACAACGGAAGCGTTTCCGGAGGGGCTGATGCTGCCGCCCTTGCCCGCGGAGGCGGTGATTGTATAATATACGGCAAAACTTCCGCCGCTACTGACCGCCTGCGCCCGCGTGATAATTACGGTATAGGTTTGCGTGCTCGTGCCGTCCTGCGCGGTTACTTCAACTGTGATAGTATTCGTACCTGCTGAGAGAGCAATGTTGTAGGAGGTTGCCCCGCTCGATACTGTCGTACTGTTTACCTTGACGGTCGCATTTGTGTCACTTGCTGTAGGTGTCACTGTCAAGGCAGACACGTTGTTCTCTACTGTTACTGAGTATGCATATACGCTGCTTGAAAAAGCGGGCATTAATGCGCCTTGGCTCATAGTTAGTACGGAGAGCGAGGCATCAGCAGAAAGCACCGTCAGACTGCCGATGCTATTTTGGTAAAAGACCTTTCCAGAATCGGCCGCCATAGAACGCAAACGGCTTTGTTCATTGACTATCTGAGAGAGCATCATGTTCGGGTACTCTCAGTGACGGAAAATATTGATACCTCTGATGAAAACGATGACCTGATTGTTGGATTCAAGGGACTGGTCAATGATTTTTATGCAAGAGACATCGGGCGTAAAATAACATCAGGTTACCGGCAAAAGCAAAAAGCCGGAATCGTGATCGTAGCCCCATTCGGATACTTCAAAGACCGAAACACCAACAAGGTGACAATCGTCGAGGAGGCTGCAGAGACGGTGAGGCTTATCTTCTCCCTGTATGTTGGAGGCAATGGGTTAAAAGCAATCGCACGAAAACTCAATGAGTTGGGTGCCAAAACACCGGCGAAGATGCAGCTTGAAGTAACGGGAAAGAACATCCCAAATACCTGTCCGGAGATCAGCCGAAAATATATATGGATCAATACGACCGTCAAAAATATCCTGATCAATGAGATTTACACGGGGACGCTGGTAAACCACAAAAGTGAAACCAGCAGCATTAACAAAACCTTCTGTTTCACGCAGCCGGAAGAACAATACCGCCATGAAAACTATGTGCCTGCTATCATAACGAGAGAGTTATGGGAGCAGGCACAGCTTCTTTTATCGGAGCGAAATAAGAGGGCTGTGCGGGCAGGACACAACCAGCGTATCCACCGATATTCCGGACTAATCCTTTGCCAGCAGTGCGGCAGGAAATTTGTGGCAATCAAGCGCACCTGGCAGGGGAAGGAACGGGTCGAATATGCCTGCAATTCCAACCACCGCTACGGAGCGGAATACTGTACCCCCCATCGCGTTTCGGAGGAGTTTCTTGACCGGTTGATAATAGAGGAATTGAAATCGCTGAAGAAATCTGCCGAAGAAAACTGGAATGCGATTGCAAAATCGGTCCAAAATTGGGCGTCGAAACAGAGCAATGTGGATGTGCAAATCAAGCGGCTGCAGGAGCGCATTGCCCAGCTCGAGGAAGATGTGGAGGGGATTCTCATGGAGCGTATCCGCGATAAAGGCAACGCTGTACGCTACGACCGAATGCTGGAGAAACACGAAAAAGAGATTTTGTTGGTCAAGGAGCAAATTACTGGATATCAAAATATGGAGATCGTCCTCAACAAAAAGCGTATGGAAATGAAAACCAGCATTGACCTGATCGACGATATTCTGGACAGCGGGAATCTGAGCGAGGCAAACCTGCGAATGCTGCTGCAGGAGATCCGCGTCAATGAAAACAGCGACGGAAAGCTGGACATTGAGTTCTGTATGAAGGCGGCGTTCCGGACTCACTGCGATTGGTACAACGAGGTCATGGAGGTTATTGATAGCGCAGCGGAGCTGATGGTGGGAAATGTCGATGAGGAAACCGCATGAGGCGGCTTCTCATTTTGATCGTATTGGCAGACACGCAGCAACTACCTCGCTGACAAAAGAAGAACTGTGACAAGAAAAAGCGCCGAGATATCAGGGCTGCAAAGCCTTGATATCACAGCGTTTTTTTTGCGTTTTATTTTTAAAATCGATATCTTTTATTTCGTGGTCTTAAAGGTAATGTATTCGAACTCTTACGATTTTCGGTTAGGTTGAAGTCAAAAATCGAGCGGATTGGAAGTCAATTTCAACCGCTCGATTCTTGATTGATCACTTTGCGCAATTTCTATTTTCTAAGCAGGTTATACATCACCTGCGCCATTTCCGCGCGGGTTATGGCACCAGTGGGGTTGAGTTTACCGCCGCTACCTGATACCGTACCGGCCTTGACGAGCGCCGTCATGGCGTCGGTTGCCCAGGAAGCAACTCCGTCTGCGTCCGCGAAGTCGGCGAGCGCCTTGCCGGATGCGCCGGAGGGCAGCTTGTCGAGGACCTTAAGGGCGTTATACAGTAGGGTGAACATCTCCTGACGTGTGATGGCGTTGTCGGGTGCAAATTTGTTGTCGCCGACGCCGCTGGTAATGCCGAGCTTCTTCGCCGCCGCGAGATAGCCAGTGTAGTAGGTATCGCCCGCGTCGGAGAAGTTATCCGTCGGATTTGTGTCCGCCGCGATGCCATACGCACGCAGGAGCATCGTGATGAACTGGCCGCGTGTGAGGGTTGCGCCGGGACTGAATTTGCCCTCGCCGGTGCCAGTGGTGATGCCCTTTGTAGCAATGAAGGTCACCGCATCATAGTACCAGGCATCGGAAAGAACATCGCTAAACTTTTCAGACAGATCAGATATTTTATATCCCACAGCGTAATTGCTGAAATGTGTGGTAGTGAACACGACGCTTTTGGTCGTCGGATCATACTTTGCATCTTTCATCTCGATTAGCTTACCGCTGCCATCAATGAACCAAGCAGTGATTTGTTCAGGGTTTTTCAATTCCTCGGCTGTTGGTGTGTATGGAATCGAAACCGTTACAGGCGCGCCGGGGTTATTCCACACTGTAGCCTTGCCGTCGATGGAGAGGCTGAGAGAAACAATTGGGTGATTGCCCACCTTCTCCTGTGCATCCTTTGGCAAATCGCCAGACTTAACCGCACCGATATGAATCTGCGCCTGATTGCCAGAAATACTGCTCGTTCCAGCAAGCATGTTGGAAGGAAGCGTGATATTGCCCACGTCGGTATTCAGAGTGACCGAACCTCTGTCTGCTGTCGAAGATAAGCTGGATTCAGGGATACCAAGGCTATAGCTGCTCACTCCTGTGATTTTTGGTATGGCAACTGCAATGTCCTTGCCCTTTGCCATCTGCGCAGAGGTCAGTTTCACCGACGCACTGCCCGCTTTTGTATCGATCTTGATTTCAGTTTTGATAGAGCTATCGCCACCAGTTATATTGGCTTCCTGATTGGGGGTAGATGGAGCCGAACCGCCGCCAGAATCGGTATTTCCGCCACTGGTTGTCACCGTTACAGTAGCTGTACCGAATTTAGAGGTGTCAGTCACAGAGGTAGCTCTAACCGTGAGTGTCGTTGCCGTTTCGCTAGCGGCAATCGTTAATTTACCGTCAGTACCTATGGAAGTTGTGCCGTTGCCGCCTTCAACCGTCCATGTCACGGCCTTGCTTGGGTTACTTGTTCCATCTACCGTAGCATTGAACTGGTGGGTCGCGCCTTTCTGCATGGATACAGTGGCAGGAGCTACTGTCACGCTGCTTACTGAGCTTGGCACGTGTACACTCACACCGGAATACGGTGCAAACCAATAGGACTTACTTTTGCTCTTTAATACATTGATTCCGGATACACCACTTCGCACCAACCATTGTGTTGTGAGGCTGTCGTCTGTATCCAAATGGTAGGATGTAACCGTCAGCCCCTCTCCGGTGCCGATTGTGGCACTGCTGAGTCCAACTGCGACACGCACAACTGCGGAAGCACCGGATACGTTGTCTGTAGCTATAGCATCGATTGGAACATTGTTTGCAATTACCGCCAGTGCACCGTCGAGCCTAAGCTGGAAAACATCAGAAGACATTCCAGTCGAAATCATTCCGCCCTTTATTAGGGAAACCACTGCTGTTTTTTCCAAAATATATCTGTCCCATGCCTATGTTCGCCGCAAACACTGATGTCGGCAGCATGGTCAAAATCATACACACCACTAAAAATAGACTGCCCATTTTCTTCCATGTTTGTTTCATTCTAGAACCCCTCCTTATTTTTGTGCCAGCTGGAACGCCTCGCTCAGGGAAATTTCCACTTTTCCATCCCACGAGATGCAGATACCGTCGGTGGTGGCTTTCCGAAACAGCTCCGCGTCCGCGAGTATCCCAAACCGTATGGTTTCAAGCCGGCTTTTCAGACTTAACTGAATACTGCTGCCATTATCCAAGATAATGTCCAGACAATAATCCTCTTTTGGGATAACATTGATTATCCGACTCACACAAATCACCTCCATGACATAAAAAAACCACCGTACTTTCATTGTACAGTGGAATTTTTATGTTGTCTGTCACCCACTGGGTGACAAGAGCGGGTGACAAACCAGAACTATTCCCGGGACCGTATGTATTGCCGCAGCATTTCCCTTGAGCTGATGCCAAGTTTTTCGAAGATGCGCTTCATCATGGTTTTAACGGTGTTATTCGTGATAAAAAGCCTTGCGCCGATCTCGCTGTTTGAAAGCCCCTGCGCCACAAGCTGGGCAATCTCCGTTTCCCGCTCGGTCAGGTCAGGGCGCTTTTCCTCGAAATACTCTCGCGTCATCTTCAGAGCCGCCTGCTTGTAAGGCGCGTACAGCTCCAGTATGGCAATTGCGGCGTCCCGATGCTCTCCGCTTCGAGAGAGTTCCTCCAACACAGGCGTGAGCAGATCGCTGTTTTCTACGAAGGGCATCAAAAGCCCGTCAGGCAGCGCCAAATCCAGCGCCTGACGCAGTTCCTCAAGTGCAGCCCTTCGCCGATGCAGCTTCTCGTTTGCCGCGGCTGTATAAATACGGGTATAGATTTGGCTTAGCAGATTGGGGAAAACGGACGCGATTTCAAGAAAATAGTCCAGGCTTCCCAGCAGCTTTGCGTACTCCCCGCACACCAGCAGCGCGCGGCCGTAAACAATATGAAACGCCGACATAGCGGGAAAGTAGATGTGGCTGGAGAAAAAGTCTCCCTCCAAAATCCACTGGGGAATCTGCTGTTTCCGCCCCAGGCCAAGCTGAATCCACGCATTACAGAGCTCAAACGTATGCATTCGGTGATACCAGCCCCCGCGCTCGAGATCTTCGCGCAGATTTTTTAAGCTGTAAGCCGCCAGCGCATAATCCCCTCTGCAAAAGGCTACCCGTGCCTGAAGAAATACCGCGCACAGGAGAATATCCTCCTGTTTGCTGCCCCCTGCCAGATACAGGGCCTTATGCACTGCGATTTCCGCGCTGCCGAGATCACCGCGAAGATAATCCCTCTCAGCCTCAAAAACAAGCTCCGCGCCCCGGCCGTGGCCCTTGGCGAGGCGGTCGTAAAATGGCATGGCCTCCCGTAGCAGGCTTAGTTCATTCTCAAGCTTCCCCGCCTCGCGATGGAACATATAGAGCACAGAGGGCGAGCCGAAGGTCCATCCGCCGCGGGTATCCATGAATCTGGCAGACCGATCCAGCAGTTCTCCCGCCCGCTTACAGTGAACCAGCATCTTTTCAATATTATTGTAGTCGCTGAAGCTCAGCAGAACCTCAAATTCTCCGGAAAGAGCCTGTGTCGTTTCCTCCGGAAGTCCACCGCTCCCAAGGATACGCGAAAGCTCCGTACAGGCATCGGCAAACCGCTCTGTCTCGTTATAGGAAAATAAACAGAGCGCATAAACCAGCAGGGCGACCGGGTGCGCTTGCCGAATGTGATCGGGGCAAGCCACTAGATAAGCAATAAGCTTTTCCCTGTGCTCATTGTGCATACTGTGTCCCTGATCCACTTCCAGAACAGTCAGCAGACTATCGAAATCCTGCGCAAGCTCGTAATATTCCATAGCCGAAACATAGTCCCCAGTCTGCTGGTACCACGCTGCCGCTCGTCCGTACAGGCGCTGCTTTTCTTCCGGCAGCTTCTGTTCAAAAAGGCCTCTGAGAAATTCGGAGAAAATCCTGTGCACCTGATAAGCTCTGCTCCGCCCATCCCAGCCGATAAAAGCATTTCTACCTGCAATTTCCTCCAGAAGTATCTCGCTGCCGCCCTTTTCCCACATGTGCGCGGCTTGCTCCGAGGTAAAGGCGTCAAAAAAGCATACGGTCATCAAAAATTCCTTAATCTCATCAGAGAAAGGGGCATAAACCGTCTTTTCCATCAGCGCTGTAATGCTTGACGGCGTTGCGAAGGTGCCTTCCGCCTGATAACTGAGCGCTAAAAGATAAAGTGCACTGATCCAGCCTTCGGTATAGGCATAAAGCCAGTGTGCTTCTTTTTCCTTAAGAGCAAGTCCACACAGGCGGTAATAGGAGACAATGTCCTCCAGCGTCAGCTCCAAGGCGTCTTTCTTGATATGGTTCACATAGCCCTTAAGGGTCATCTCATCCAGATTTATGAAATGGCTATAGCGCGTGGTCAGCACAATGTGAACGTCGGGCAACTCGTTCCAGAGCAGATATTCGAGAAAGCCAGCCACCTCTGAACAGTCCACCAGATGATAATCGTCAATCACCCAAATGGTTCCGGCGGAAGGAAACACGCTCTGTATGAGATCAAGCGCTTTTTCTTTCGTCGTACTGTCGCTCGGAAATCCGAGCTGTAGCAGACGCTCCGCTCGCATGGCATCCAACTCACGGATCTGTCGACAGAAAGTCAACCAGAAGTCCAAAACTGAGTCGCCGAAAACCTTCTGCCACAACACATGATACGCCGTGTTCCTGAGATTTTCCCGGACAGCGGTCGTTTTGCCGTAGCCCATAGGCGCCTCAATGATCGTGCAGGGATATTGCGGAATCATTTGAAGCAGAGGCCGGATCTTGTCCGACAGGAAGATTGCTTTGCTGTTAAAGGTCCTTTTCTTGGGCATTTATACACCTCTCAGTCCGGCATTGGAGCATATGTCAGCATTCTGCTTTATCTTCAAGATATTATACTTTAGGGCGCAAAGAATTTCAAACGAAGCGGAGTTCGAAGTGATATTATTTAGTATTTTCTGCATTTTATATAAAAAGAGAATGATAAGACTCCCGAAAAGCACCTTCGGATAATTCACAACTCAAGATGAGATCGAACTGCGTACCAAAGACGATCAATGTCTCGCTAATAGTTTATTCCATAATTGAGATGATTTTGCAGAATCATGTATCTGTATGCAATTATTGCGTTTAATTTTCAACTGCCCAGGACGTCATTCACAAATTAATAATAGTGTGTTGGTTTCCTCGTGAGCGTATCTGAGAAGGTTTCTATATTGGTACGCCTTGCTTTCTCGACCTGAACGGCTTTGTACACTTCTGCATCCACTATAAAATGAACATATTTGGGATTAGAGAGCATCTTGTCGATAACGGCTTGCCCCATATTTCGTTTCCGGTGTGGGAAGAGATTCTTTTTTGTTGAAGGAGCTTGGAAATGCCGCCCAAGCTGTAGCCCTTCAGATAGCTGTCGTAGATAAAGCAAACAATTTTTGCTTTATCCGGATTTACATAGTCATGGAGAAGTCAAGAACAGTGCAGAGTGTGAACACCCAAAATCTGCAGTTTATGCGGCCAGGCCTCTGGTGACCTGACGATACAGGACCGGCGGCAGACCACGGGGGTTAGCTGTATAGATCCTCTGCCGATTGTAGTAGGTCATAATGTAGCGGAACACGATGCTCTTAACCTGCGCCATGGACATCTGCTCCGTCCTGATTCGATAAAGCTTTTCCTTCTTCAGCGTCGCAAAAAAGCTCTCCATCCTGGCGTTGTCATAGCAGCGGCCCGTGCCGCTCATGCTTTGTATCGCACCGCATTGCGTCAGCAACTTTCGGAATGCGGCGCTGGTAAACTGGTTGCCGCGGTCACTGTGCAGGATCATCCCATAGGCTCCCTGCGCCTGGCAGGCAGACCGGAAAGCCCGGATACACAGCTCCTTTTTCATGTTGTCATCCATGGAAAGACCGACAATCTCTCCGTTATAACAGTCCAGAACTGCTGCCAGGTACAGCTTGCCGTCCTGACAATGGATCTGCGTGATATCTGTCAGCCACTTTTGGCTTCATGGCTCGCCGTACGCTGCTTCGGCTTACCACAATACCGCGCTGTGTAAGCGCCAGAAGGATTCGGCCAACACCATAATTGTCATTGTCCGGGTTTTGTTTATAAATCTCTCGTATTTTGACCAGAAGCAGCTGCCACGGTTTTGGCTTGCCAGCCGACTGCAAAGAGCGGTAGTACCCGGATTCACTGACTTTCACAACCCGGCACATGGTATGAATGCAGAACCGCTCACGGTGCAGCGTGATGTACTCATACAACCGCTCCGGCTTTACCGTTTCCGGTCTTTGGCGAAAAAAACCAGCGCATCCTTGAGAATCTCATTGGCCTTCCGCAGCTCCGTGATTTCCTTGATCAGCCGGCGTTCGTTCTCGGAAAGCGGTGCGTCACGGCGAATGCCGCTGCCGACGAAGGCATGATCTCCGAATGCCTTTCGCTTCTGCCGCCACTCCGCCAGTGAGTAGTACGGAATGCCCAGTTGAGCCGCCGCCTGCTTCACGCCGATTTCGTCAGACAGCTTGACCGCTTCTTCTTTAAACTCCTTATCATATTTGCGCATTGCAAACACCACCTTGTTCTTTCTTTGATTCTATCACTTTTGGGGGTGTTTGCTCTCTGCACTTCTATGATATCCCTCCATCAAGACCTCTGATTGTTAATGTATACCCATAAAAACGTTTCATGACCACTCCTCCATTTTATAAAAAGATTATTTTAAGTGAGTTCATGACAAACAAATAGGCGGTAATCTGGGATCAAAATGTTTTCGGTAAAATGAAAGTATCGCAAAAGGTCTCGAAAAAGTTAGCACCCCAGATGGCATAAAAAGTGAGCCATTGTCAGCACCTGAAATAACCGCTACCATTAGTTTGTTAAGGACTAAGGAGGTAGCAGAAAGGTGTTAAGAATGGCTCAAGTAAATAATATCAAAGATCTCTACGAAAATGAAGACCTAAGTTTGCGAGAAATTTCCCGAAAGACAGGTCACAGCTTCAAGACTGTCCAAAAGTACGCCTACCAGCTTGACTGGAGCGAGGACAATCTGCCGAATACCGAGCCAACGAGCTATCCGGTGCTGGGAGATTTCATTCCCGTAATTGACGAATGGTTGGAGGCCGACCGCAAAATCCCGCGCAAGCAGCGCCACACCGTTTGGAGAATCTTCTGCCGCCTGCGGGATGAGCACCATTTTACTGGTAGCTATTCCAGCGTGAAGAAGTATGTCCGCAAAAAGCGGTTCGTGATGAATTCCAAGAACAGCGGTTATCTGCCGCTGGAGCATGCGCTGGGCAGTGGACAGGTGGATTTTGGCAAGCATCTCTACTACGACGGCACCGGGCAGGAACAGGACGGCTATGCGCTGACCATTTCCTTCCCCAATTCCAACAAGGGTTACACCCAGACCTTCCCCTCGCAGAACCAGGAATGCCTGCTCACGGGCATGAAGCGTATCTTTGAGCATATTGGCGGCGTGCCGCCTGTGCTGCGCTTTGACAATATGTCCACCGCCGTTGTGCAGGTACTCAAGGGTACAGACCGAATTCTCACGGACGGCTTTCAACGTTTTATGTTGCATTACCGTTTCCGTGCAGAGTTCTGTAACCCGGCATCTGGCAACGAAAAGGGCAACGTGGAAAACAAGGTGGGCTACAGCCGCAGAAATGCCTTTGTGCCGGTTCCGACCATTGTGTCCTTTGACGAGTTTAACGAGTCCCTGTGGGAATGGTGCGAGAAGGATGCCCGGCGCCCTCACTACAAGAAGAAGCTCCTGATTGAAGAGCTTTGGGAAGATGACAAAGTGAGTCTTCTGTGCCTGCCGGAGTACCCGTTCTCAGTATTCCGATATGCGGCACTGACCGTGAGCAAAAGCGGCTTTGTGACCATTGAGACTAACAAATACGGCCTTTCTCCCATGCTGTCCGGTGAAACGGTGCAGGCTAAGATTTTCTATGACCATGTGGCATTCTTCCATGACCACCACCCGGTTGGGCACTACCGCAGGAGCTACAAAACCAACGATGAGGTGTACGACTGGACGCAGTATGTGTCCGTTCTCTGCAAAAAGCCGGGAGCAATTGAACATACCCGCTTCTTCCACCAGATGCCACAGCAGTGGCAGACATTCTTGGAACAGACCAGCGGCAGAGAACGCAAAAATGCGCTTCAGCTGCTCAGCGAGATTGTCTCTGACGGCAATGCCGCCTTGTGCGCTGATGCGCTGGAACTCGCCGGTGAGAACGGCCGCACGGATGCGGACAGCCTCCGGCAGTGCTATTACATGATTGCGAAAAAAGAATACCGGCCTGATCCGCTGAAATTACCCGGCTCTCCGGCGCTGCACTACAATCCCAATCTTTCCGCCTACGATGGCCTAATGGGAGGCGATGCAAATGTCTGAGGAAATTGAGCTGATGATGCGACAGGTGAAGCTGGGCGGCATGGCAAAGGAATGGCGCTCAGTCCAGTTTGAAAACACAGAGCAATATGTGACCGATCTGCTGAAGCTGGAGCTGAAAGAGCGTGAAGCCAACAGAATTAACCGCATGGTGAAAACCGCCGGTTTCCGTGTCCTGAAAATGCTGGATGACTTTGTGTGGACTTCCGCCATTGAACTGCCCAGCGGCTTGACTGCCGAGTACATGGAGGAACTGCAATTTCTCACGCCCAAGGAAAATCTCATTTTTATGGGTACCGTTGGTACCGGCAAAACTCATCTCGCCACAGCCATTGCCTTGAAAGCCTGCCAGGAAGGGCGGCGTGTCCGCTTTTATACAGCGGCGTCCCTTGCCAATATCCTGCTGGAAAAGAACAACAAGGGCACGCTGAACAATTATCTCAGTACGCTGAAAAAAGTGGAGCTCATTGTGATTGATGAGATTGGTTTTGTCCCACTGCACAAGGATGCCGCGGAACTGCTGTTTCAGGTAATTTCTGACTGCTACGAACGCAAGAGCTTGATTATTACGTCCAATCTGGAGTTCTCACAGTGGAACACCGTTTTTGGCGACAACCGCCTGACGGCAGCGCTGGTTGACCGGCTGATCCACCATTCCCACATTGTGATTTTCTCTGGCGAGAGCTACCGGCTGACCCAGTCCATGCAGCGCCAGCGTCCCCGCTGAAAAGGCGCTCCAAAAAGTGAGCATTGGGCCCCGGCCTGTTTGGCCCCGTGGGTCTCCAAAATGTGAGCGTTGGGCCCTGTCCTGTTTGGCCCCTCAAAAGGCCTTGACGCTGCACGCACAAACAAAGAATTAGGTGCTCCAAGGTGCTAACCTTTTTGGGGACCTTTTGCTAACATTTTTACTTGACGAACACAGATCAAAACATGATCCTCCGATTACCGCCTCTAAAGCATAAGAATATATAATGATTATCTTGCGAGAGACTTAAATGAGTTGTTAATCTCCACAATATTACGCCACATTTTTGAACGTTCCAGTTAAAATATAGCTTAAATATGAGAAAAACCACTTATAACTATCATTACAAGTGGTTTTGTCTACTATGGTGCGGGTATGGGGACTCGAACCCCAACGTCTCTCGGCAATAGAACCTAAAGGTAATGACACCTCAGTGGGAGAACGCAAAATGATATCAACTTGCAAAGCCAAAAATCTATGCCGGTAAACTGACTACATTGGTTGTTCCCATCTTCTGAGATTTGGAACCTACTGTTGTCGCCTTGTTGGCCTGAGAGGGGATAAATTGAGATATCCGGATAATACTCATTTATTGAAATAAGTTGGTCATCAGATCCACATCAGGACCAGAAAGGTCAGGCGATAACATTAAAAAAAACGATTGCACAAACGGCTTTGGAAGGATGTCCTTCGCTATAATTTCAGCTGGCAGATCCCGCTTCACAAAAGCAGGCAAAATTGAAATTCCCATACCCGCTTTTACTTGCTCAAGAAGCGTAGCAAGGAAGTTGGTTTCTATCATGCGAGGGCTATATAGATAGTCATAGCAATAGCGCCGCACGGCATCATATTGGTCATTTACAAGAGTAATCATAGTCTGCTCGGCAAATGCTTCGGGATCACGAAGATCATAATTCCAAATTGGATGTTCTTTAGACGCGGCTAGCAACCAATTGCCCCGATAAATCTCTATCGCCTTAAAATCAGTCATTTGAGCAGCACAGAGCTCGTTGCAAAAAGCCATATCCAAAACTTTGTTCCGATAGCGCGTCATTAACACATAATACGTGTAGGTGGTTAACTCTATATGTGTAGATGGAAATGCTTTATGCAAAGCCCGTAATGGAGATTGAAGCAATCCAGTCTCATAGGGACCAACTGCAATGCGCAAAGTTCGGTCCGATCCAGTGGAAGCATTGCGGACTCTTGTAAAAATCGTCTTTTGATACTCTACGAATACTGGCGCATAATGCGCTAGCATATCTCCAGCGGGCGTAGTTCGCACACCGTGACTATCCCGTTCAAACAACTTTGCTCCAACTTCTTCTTCAAGCATAGAAATTTGTCGACTGACGGTGGCTTGTACAACATGACAATCTTCAGCTGCTTTTGTAAAACTTAGGTGACTTTCTACACTTATAAAACACTTGAGCTGAAAAGGCGTCATAATCGTTCCTTCCACTGCTATCCGCTTTTTAAATAGCAGTATGCAAATTCATTGCTTCACTTTTGAGATGTGACCGAATATAATCAGATTCATAAAAGTTCGAACTTTCCAGCGCTACTTCGTCTATGGGTTTCTGCGGGAAGAATAATCAATTTTTATCAGGCGGAAAACACAAGGCGACTGCGCAAAGATGCGTAGACTTTGCGTTTTTCGTCTTGTTATTATATCCAGTACGAAGCTTTTTTGCAAGTAAAGTTCAGAAATGAGGATGCATGAATCAAATTACTGAGTTAGATAAACGCATTATTGAGCTGTCCGATCGGTTTGAGCAGGAAGTACTTAATCTTCGTCGAGCTATTCACGAAAATCCAGAGCTCTCTTTTCATGAGGTACAAACCGCGGGGCTGGTGCAGCAGGCTCTGGAAAGTATTGGGCTAATAGTTAAATGTGGGATTGCGGGCACTGGTTTAATTGCTGATATTCATGGTTCCAAGCCAGGCCGCACTTTGCTGCTTCGGGCAGATATGGATGCGCTACCGATTCAAGAGCAGAATGATCTTCCTTTTCGCTCAAAACATGATAGTGTAATGCACGCCTGTGGACACGATGTACACACTGCAAATCTGGTGGGTGTTGCAAGAATTCTCTGCGAGCTTCGTGACAGTTGGAGCGGAACGATAAGGCTTGTATTTCAACCGGCCGAAGAAAACGGCGGCGGTGGCAGAGAGATGATCCGTGCCGGGATTTTGGATGATATTCCGATTGACGCCTCCATAGCTTTACACACCATGACCACCGCAGCGCCAGGCCATTTTTCACTGGGTTGGGGGAATGTGACGGCCTATTCGGACAAATTTTCCATTGTTGTTAACGGGAAGCAGACCCACAGTTCTCAACCGCAAAATGGAGTAGATGCAATTGCGATTGCCGCACAGATTATCACCGCCATAAACGGCATACTTCTGAAGGACATTGACCCGATGGATCGAGCTACGTATTCGATTGGAACGATTCAAGGTGGAGTCGCCCCTAATATTGTGCCAGACCATGTGGAGATGTGCGGCATGATGCGAAATATTACCGCCCAGACCAGGGAGATCCTGCGGGGAAAAATATCTTCCACCGCAGAGGGCATTGCCCGTTCTTTGGGCGGGAGCGCGGAATTTTCGTTCACAGAGGGCTATTCGTCCGTCTATAACGATCCTGCGCTTTCCAATTTTGTAGCAAAACAGATTCAGGACAAGTCACCGCTCTGGCTTGAGGGAATAGAGGGCGAGCCTCATGCGGAAGAATGGCTGGTACGGGAAACTCGTCCGATTCTGGGGGCAGAAGATTACGGGTTTTACACGCAGCGGATTCCATCATGCTTTTATCGGGTTGCAACTGGAGATGCTGCTCCTGCGCACAGTCCTCATTTTTTGGTACAGGAGCCATATATCAAGCTCTGCACGAGATCCATGGCCAGCTTGGCCATCAGCTATTTAATGGAATTTGAGTAAGATATGAGCGGGCAGTTCTCCCGCTGATATATATTTGAAAGGAAGCATATAGGAGGAATTAAGAAAATGAAAAAGACTGTCAAACTAGCAGCACTTACTCTTGCGGCAGTGCTTACACTCACTGCATGCGGAACAACCGGAGGCGGTAGTTCGGCTGGAGCATCATCCGCTGGAGGGTCATCAGCAAACGCTGCATCAGCTGATACGCTTCGAGTTGTCCTGAACAGCGAACCTTCTGACCTTGACCCGCACAAAAATACCCGCTTAACCGCCTGGGCGGTTCAGGAGGAAATCTTTGATAAACTTGTTACAAAGGATGAAGAAGGCAATATCCAGCCTGATCTAGCAACCAGCTGGACACAGATCGACGATCATACCTGGCAGTTTAAATTGCGGGATGATGTAACATTCCACGATGGCAGCAAGCTGACGGCGGCTGATGTTGTTTTCTCCTTTCAGCGTGCCTGCAGTGCCGCCGGCTCAAAGACATTTTTTGTTCAGTTCGATCCGGACAACATGAAAGCGGTGGATGACTATACTGTAAATGTTGCCACTAAGCAGCCCTTTGCCGCTGTGCTAAATTACTTGGCCAGTGCCCGCGGCGCAATTCTGTGCAAATCTGCCGTGGAAAGCATGGGCGACGAGGCATACGGTCGTGCCCCCATTGGCTCCGGACCGTACAAAGTGGAAAGCTGGTCGACGGGTAATAGCATTATTCTGACCCGAAATGATAATTATTGGGGGGACAAGCCTGCCTGTTCCAAGATTGAATTCCGGTTTATAACCGAAGCTGCCAATCGTGCTATAGAATTGGAGACCGGCGGTGCCGACATCGTATATAGTCTGGCTACAAATGACGCAGACCGTCTGGAGAGCACCGAGGGTGTGCAGGTCGTCAGCGGCCCCGCTTATCAGTTTGTCTATGTCTCCTTGAACATGAGTGATAAGACCCTGCAGAATGAAAAATTGCGAGAAGCTTTGGTAACAGCCATTGATATTCCTTCTCTGGTCTCTGCGGTTTATGGTCCCAATACCAAAGTTGCGGACAGCTATATGTCTTCCAACGTAGCCATGCATGCTTCAATGCCTGCCAAGACTTACGACCCCGCAAAAGCCAAGGAACTGCTGGCAGAAGCAGGATATCCCAACGGACTCAATTTAAGTATCAAGCTGGCAGAAGACAGCAATGCCTCTGCTATGGCGGAAATTGTTCAGGGAATGTGGGCTGAAATCGGCGTTACTGCCAGTATTGAATCCATGGAGCAGGCAACTTATCTGGAACAAGCCAATGCGGGACAGGTTCAGGTTGCGATTGCTACAACCAACGCTGTGAGCGGCGACCCCGAGAATGCCCTCATGATCTGGCGCAGTACCGCCGTCAATGGGAAACTCCATTCACTTTATTGCATATTTTTTGCCTAGTAAATTCGGTAGAGCAATGAGTCAAGGAGTTAACGGAAGACCCCTTCGCGGGAGTGGGTTTTAGACATGCCGCCCAAAAGGGCCACATTTTTATCTCGTAGCTTTTCTACTGTTTTTCTATGCGGCTAGTTTTTGTCCATAGTAGTAGTTTTGGCAAATTTTTTTACATAGCGCCGTTGCTTTCAAAGGAGGGAATGCAGACGGATTTCCTGTGGCCCGGTTCTGCGGCCGACAGAGGCCTAGTCTACCAAAGGCAGATAATAACCCGGTCCTGTGTTGGAACCGTTCCAGCCCGCACGACGGTCCCTACCGTGACCTTCGGGAGGTGGAACAGCGATTATGGGGTATATTGTTTGCAACCCCTTCCGTCTGTCCTTGCGTTATTAGGAACAGGGGTGTCTATGACGACGCGAAGAAATATCTAACCGAAGCGCGAACCACAACGCAGTTTGAGACGCCGAGGGCCGCAGGTCTATAAGCAGTTAGAACCTTAGCCGTCCGAACTTACCG